>Ga0315899_10000071_pt1 | contig 130646 bp, 101 predicted proteins | sample LakEriMetagenome_2_FD_203518 | JGI IMG/M metagenome (GOLD analysis project Ga0315899, IMG submission 203518) | Freshwater fungal communities from buoy surface, Lake Erie, Ohio, United States - Buoy 4 MA112 | ecosystem: Environmental > Aquatic > Freshwater > Lake | place: USA: Lake Erie, Ohio... | reverse complement strand
AATTTAGGGGATTCGGTCTGCGAATCATCCTCTTCCTGTACGAACTGGCGGTTAGCTTAGGTTCGCAGGATGAGGCGAGTACGCCCGGAAGGATTCGAACAACCCAGCAGATTCCCAGGGAAAATCTCAATCTTTGAAAAACTGTCCCACTCAGCGTCCCCATGTCGCGCCGCAAGTCCCCTCGGATGCTGTCGAGTTGCTGTCCATCTGGTCGCGGCTAACTGGTGATCAAAAGGGCGAGTTGATCGTCATGGCGAGGGCTCTGGTCGATCAGGATGCGACGTTGGAGGCGTGACAGATCCGGAGCACAGCAGGAATCAAGCCCAAGCGAACCACCGAAACCTACGAAACCAATCCGCTGTCTCCAAAGGATTGGTTGTAGCCAGTGGTTAGAGGACTGACACAGTGTCGGTAGACTGACGGATCTTACGATTGCGATAGAGGCGTTAGCAAGGCGGTTAGACCATGAGACCAACAGGAAGTCGGAACACGCTCATAAGGATCGATTACGATGTCATCGGTCAGTTGGCTGGTATCGCTGGGGACACTGCCAAGCAGTACGCTTACAGAGGGGAGTATGACCCTCGGATCCTGGAGAACGTCCTACAGAGGGTCAACGGTCGGCGAGCTTCAAAGGGACTGCTCTTGCTTGGATTACCCACCAGGAACGCTCCTGAGCCCCTCGATTGCAGCGTTGGCGACTCGAACGTGACTTTACCCTATGCACCGCCACCGCCGCGTCTGACAGGCGGTTACGACCCTTTGCTTGGCGGTTACCGATCCGATGGGGATTTGGCGGTAAACGAGTGTAACCCAGCAGCGGAGGATGCTCTGGGGCGCTGGGGACGTATCGGAGGGCGGTTAGAGTCCGTAAAATGACAGCCTCACGCGCACGCGCCCGCCCGCGCGAGGCAAGTGACACGATGCCACTAGCCGATAGCAATGTCGCGGGACTTGTCCGTATCCGTTGTGGAAATATTTCCATGGCTGGTCTTGGTTCTGCTACAAGCTCGCTTGCTGTAGCTTCTTGTTGCCAATGGGCAACTATTTCCGAGTGGTGGCTGCCGACAGCTAACCGATGTGACCAAATTTTGTGACCAATGGGAGACAAATCCGCTCGATGGTGGCTATCACACGACGACCGAAACGACGCGAGAAGCGGAACGAACCAACGGAAATTGCCCCAGACCCCCACCCACCGATGCCACGATAGCGTAATACCCCTGCTCGGCGCATGCATGGGGCAATTGCGTTTACGGGGCAATGGTGACATGGTGTCTCGTTGGCTAGATAGCATTCATCGCGGTGGGATTCACAAATCTTACCAGTTGCCGAAAGGGAGCAGGCTGACTGTCACTTGCCACCCATGTTGTCATCAGCCATGTCCTTTGACAGCATGGCAGCAGTACTTCGCGCCCCAGAGCTAAAGGAGATTACGGTCACATAGCTGATTTACTGAGGAACGGCATGCATCACGGGTGAAGGGAGTGTTCGTCGTTGTCAAACAATGCTCAACACCACCACTGTGTTGGATTCGACGGTTAGAAAATTTTATCTTCTACTGCAGAAAGAACTTGTTTATCAAATTTTTCGAATTGCTTTTGGTATTGAATCTCGCACCAACAGAAAACATCCGGAATGCGTTTAGCGAGTGCAGACATTCCGTTTGAGGCAGTTTTTTTCGTCGACAGAAAGATGGTTCGTATCCCTCCAAAAAGAGCTAAACCGTCCATCCCACCTGATTGGAGTCCAATTGAAAATGCTGGCCGATTGCCGATCAGGTTCAATAGATGTGCAATCTGCTCTATATGGTTGAGTTGGTAATCTCCGTAAAAGTTGGTGCGATCAAAATCAAACCCTATTTTTTTCGGGTTCTGAACTTTGTCACCAACCAACACCGTCGTATAACTTTTTCTCTTGCAGACACAAACGAGTTGTCGAAGGCTATCATCTGTCGAATCCCGTCCACCTAGAGCGTTTTTACGACGGTTCCAAATGAGTGCAATCCTTTCACCATTGACAGGTTCGACCGCATACTTGCTGACTTGAGGATTAGAAGGTTTCTTTCGAGCTTCTTTAAACCACCCTTGCAAATCATTTAGAAAATTACCCTCACGATTAGCTAAGTCCTTCCTGAAATCCTTTTTGGTGTAGTCCGGCAATCCAAGATCCTTTTTATTGTCCCCAAAAGAAGCTTGAAAGAATTGATGAAGTGGTTGATTTGGTGGATTCTTGTTGGTTTTCCACCCAATCTCGCAAAGGTCTAGAGCCTTGCCAGCAAGCGCGTAATAAACCTCGCCGAACTCGTTGTCATCTAGCATAAAAACTTTTCTCATTTGATTTCCACACCGGATCCTATGGTGATCAGATTTACCAATGTAGGCATCACAATGACAGCCTGGATCAGAATTGCGATAATATCAAACACTTGCAATTTGAACAAGGATTTCAAAGCTTGAGGTGCATTTACGCCCAAGTTAACCCGAATCGCTGTCAGTGAGCGTCTAAAAGGGGCCAGTGATGAACGCTTCAAAAGGGGCCAGTTCGACAGGAAAGGCATGGGTCATTCTTATATGTGGATTCTTCGGAGTCCTTCTATTGGAGTGTGCCCATGGTAAGTCGACCGGATATGCACAAAACGCAGGGAATCGAGCGTTTATTTCCGACAAGGATGTCCAAGCGAAAGATCGCTGGGAGCTCGGGATGTCACATTAAAGGAATCGGAGAAAGCCTCCAAGCGTCTTGCAAAAGCCGGCAAGGGCCGTGACATATGGCCAAGACGATCGAAAGTCGTTTCGGGATGATGAACGAGTGGTTAGGCGATCAATGATTTTAGTCACAAGACCCTATGGGCACTGCTTGCTCATCCGCGTTGAACAACCCAGTGCGATCACGCATGATAGATGGTGTGGGCAAAGGAGGGCAGCGATGATCACTCTTACCCTATTTGATGCCATGATCAATAACATTACGTTACTATCTCCCTGTCGTGCAGCCATTTCGTAAGTTCATTTGGAATCGACTCGGATGCTCGCTGTGGATCAAAAGACTTGTACAGCTTTCCGACCAAGTCAGTCTGAAGTGTACGTAATGTTTGGTCCTTCATTAAGCAAACGGGCTTCCGCAAAGCACGCATGTACCCAACCTCAAGCGAGACATTTGGATTGAAGTCGTCTGATTGCAATCGTTCAAAGATAGCGATGCCGAAACCGCAGCCATGCATGTATGTCTGCACATTTGGAAACAAATCATCGTGGTACTCCTTGTCATCAGCGCGAAGCCCAGTAATCCCAAATGTTTTCAATGATGAACGTATTGCATCAAGCATTTGCGAATGACCTGGCGTTGTACCGAATTGCATCATAATGAATGCTGTGCGTCTCGGGTCAGGATGGTCACGGAAAAAGTGCTTAAGACTATCCGTTATTTCCAAAGGATAATTCGGTTGTATGACTGACGAACCTAACGCCACTGTTTTCGAGGTTTTGTCACACACCTTCCGATTGAGGAATTCTAGCGATGGCGAAATAAATCGCTCAAATACTTGGACATAGTAGTCCTGATGCCGATTTGTACTAAATGGCGGTGAAATACCATACTTGTGACCTAGCTGAAAAGCTTGGCTTCCATCACTGATTTCTTTCAGGAGCAGAAACCCAATGCCTGCGATTTCTTCTGGTGTAGACGCCTTTGGTGACTGGCCACCGCGTCGTGATTGCGAGGGCTTCAAAAGGTCTGCGGCCTTTGATTTGGCAATCGTTGCATCGATAACAGACTTCATCTCGGATTGAGAATTCAGCCATTCCCAGAGGCCGGCCAGTCTGCTGTCAGCTTCGTCATAGGTTAGGTTTCGAACGAGACTCACACGGTATTGGTACTCTTCGGCCTGATGTTCCATTTTATGTGCTAGCCCTGTGCATCTAACTTGTTTTCTGAATGTTAGCCAAAACCCCATAGACTGCGTCAATTCAGACTATCACTCAAGTCAGCCTCGAACCGAAGAGCGATGATATCAGGCAGCTGCAAGCCGAGCAAGTATTTTGTGGGGTGCTAGGCAGGTTCGGCTTAATCACCCTTAAAACGCTGGGATAATCCGTCTGCCGGGCTGCTAAATCCGCTATCCCTGGGTAGCGTGCCGCCGTCTTCTGGCCCAAGGAAAGCGACCACAGAGACCGATCGAGCTCAGGCACTTACTGACACGTTGTCAGAAGTTCTAGGTGAAGCAGAGTTGGATCAGGTTGACTGTCTCGGATTCCGAAGCTGACAGGTCGGGATTACGAACAATTAGCTAGCTTCGCAAGGTGTCTTGATTCTGAAAACCCTCAGGGCCGAACTTGCTCATCTTCGTGCAAACCAATAGCGCAGACCCGCATGCTAGGTTGTGTGGGGAGGGTGCCCGGCAACGGGCATCCTTACCCTATTTCAATCGACTTCTCTCTGAACACGCTCGACCGCATCATTGCAAATGCTGGGACTTTGAGCAAGTCGAACAATGCTTGATTGTGTTCCGGATAAACGTGCAATTGGTCATCATGCACAACCACTGGTATTTTTTGGCCTTCGAGGTCGCTCGTAACGCGACCGCCCGCATGGATAATCGCATGCCGTACTCTTCTGGCTGCAAGGATCCTTGGCTCGAGCCAAGCTGACTCAACCAAATCACCAAACACATCACGGAATTTCTTGTTGAAATCACGATCTGTTACACGTATCGGTGAGCCACCCAAAGCAATCTTCAATAGCGATACGATGTAATTTTCATAGGCTCCGAAGATCGCCAGGTAGGTTTGTCTCATTGTAGCATGAACACCCATCACGAACGGATGAAGCTTTAGGTACTCTTGCCAAGCTGATTCGGAATCCAATTCCAATTTTGTAGCCCGATCAGCCTCAACGATTTGAGCAGAAATGCCGACAATTCGAGATTGTAGCAAACGAGATAGTTCACCATTCTCCGTCAATGATGGAATCTCAAGACAGAGTTTCGCAAGAACGACCTCTGAATACCTAAGCATTCCAGCGGAGCTTGGTTCGTTTGCATATCCATCGTGAAAGCTTTTGAGGGTCATCACGAGCACAGACGGAAGTGCCCCCGAGTACGACGTACTACGCCATGCCGAAATTAAATCGAAAACCGGTCTCCTAAGCTCGTTGCAATCGTCTGAAACCTCAAATGCTTTTTTGGCAAAGTCATCCTTAAAGAACGTCCCATAAGCTTCTTTCCGCGTGTCGATCATCAATGAACCTTGCATACTAATCTCCTTTGCTAGTTAGAGCATCGCGCTTCCTATTGGGTTCACACATATCATCGAACTTGTCTGTATGCGGATCAGCCTAAACCCAGCAGACTGCACCGATGCAGCCTATCACTCAAGCTAGACCCTGACAGATTGAGGATCTTATCAGCCACACGCAAGCCGAGCAAGAATTTTGTGGGGTGATCCGCTGATTCGGTCTAACCACCTTAAAAACCCTCTGGCGAACCCGTCTGGTGGGCTATGAACCGACTTATGCCTAGGTTGCGTGCCGCTGTTTTCTGACCCGATTGAGTTCAGGAACTCACTGACACGATGTCATCAGTTCTAGGTACAGCAGAGTTGGATCTGGTGAGCGGAATCCGGATCCGGCGCTGGCGGGTCGGGAAGCAATGCGAGTGACTGGGTTTCGGCTACCAAGTGAACGCTGTCGCCGGCAGCCTCAGAGTCGTACTTTGGTTCGGCGTTCTTGGCGATCGCTTGGTTTTCGCGTGTTGGCGTTCGAAATCGCCACTGCGATGACACAGATGACGCCTGGAACAATCCCAGCAACCCGATCCGATTCATTTGGCATTGGCTAATTTTGCATGCTATTAGCCGACAGTTTCAGAACCGACCTAGGCGTTTGTCTGTGGCTCGTTGGAATCCGCAGGAGCGCGATAGACATCGCTTAGCGTCTGCCCATTAACATCTTTCCATTCAACCCAGCCATTAGCCGAACGACCTAGAACAACGGCGGCGGCAGTGCTTGGTGATGGGAAGAGAAAGTCTTGGGTGAAGACGTACTCGCCATCTCGTTCTTCCATCACACCCGAGGTGACCAACTTGTCGCGCTGAGGCTTCAATGCGTTTATTGCCGACGGAGCAATTTCAATGCGGGCGCGACTACCTTCGAAGACAACAAATCCGTCCTCCACCAGTTCTCCTTTTCCATCGCTACCGCCGCCACGTGCGTAAAACAAATGCGATGGCGTGCTAGGCTTTACGATTGGTTCGAACACTGGATAGCCCAAAGTTGAAACAAGCATTCTCATCGTATCGAAAATGTCGAGTAACTCGGCGACCATTGGTTCGGTTACGTGAGTTGAGTTCGGTGGCACCTATCCATTATCTAGCTCGTAGCGACCAACTTGTTTCGCTTGCTGCATGCAGTACCACTCCAGATATCGGATGTGGGCTTGCGTGAAATTCTGAGACTTTGACACGCAGAAGATAGCCGTTTTCCAAAACGTCTTGGTGCTGTTGTGGCTATCGAAACGCTTTCGAGCGTCCTCGGTTTGGCCGATGTAGACGATTGGCTTCGCGCCTTCATCCTCACCAAACAAAAAGTAGATGCCTGGGTGGTCGAGTTCCCATCGTTGCTTGGCTATCGCTAGTTCGCTTCGAGGGATCAGTACCGCCAATACCAAACGTGTGGTTATATCCGCGATGCGAATCCCACGAGGTTCACCCGTTGGAAGGTAGATTTGGATTGTTTTGGCGTTATTGGCGATCATGTTCAACCTCTTTTGATCGAAAATCCACAGGGTAGAATACTCGATTGCTGCAGGGTTTGCTAGACTGAGAGTATCGCTTACACACGAACTATGCGAGTGGGGATTCCATGACAAAACTTTCCGACTACCTTCACACCGCCGCAGCAGCCGAATACCTGGGGGTTGCTCAAAACACGATCCGCAAATGGGCTGCTAATGGTGATGTCCCAATGCATCGCAACCCAGTAAACGGCTATCGGCTATTCAAACGAGCCGACCTGGACAAGCTGCTCAAGCAGGTGGCTAAGCCCGTTAAAACCAAGGTGTAGCAATCGCTGACGCAAGTCTCGCTACCGCTCCGCTACTATCGCTCGATGAAGGAACAACCATCGTATGTCTGGAACCCAACAACGCGCCGTACTGCAAAAGAAGATATGGGACATCGCCAACGATGTACGCGGTGCCGTGGATGGGTGGGACTTTAAACAGTACGTCCTGGGAACCCTGTTCTACCGATTCATCAGTGAGAACTTTGCTCTTTACATCGAGGCAGGTGACGAAAGCATTCGCTATGCGGAACTGGACGACAGCGTCATCACACCAGAGATTAAAGACGATGCCATCAAAACCAAAGGGTACTTTGTCTATCCCAGCCAGTTGTTTGCCAACGTCGCTAAAACAGCCAACACCAACGAGAACCTGAACACCGATTTGGCGGCGATTTTCTCTGCCATCGAGTCATCCGCCAATGGCTACCCGTCGGAAGATGACATCAAAGGCTTGTTCGCTGACTTTGATACGACCAGCAATCGGCTCGGTAACACGGTCAAAGACAAAAATGAGCGGCTGGCGAAAGTGCTCAAACGTGTGGCGGAGCTCGATTTCGATGACTTTGAAGGAAGCCAAATCGACCTGTTCGGTGACGCTTATGAGTTTCTGATTTCCAACTATGCTGCCAATGCGGGCAAGTCGGGAGGCGAGTTCTTTACTCCTCAGCAGGTATCCAAGCTCATTGCGATGCTGGCGATGCACAAGCAGACCAAAATCAACAAGATTCTTGACCCTGCGTGTGGTTCGGGTTCTTTGTTGCTTCGAGCCAAAAGGCAGTTCGACGAGCACATCATCGAAGAAGGGTTCTTTGGTCAGGAGGTCAATCATACGACCTACAACCTTGCTCGCATGAACATGTTCCTGCACAACATCAATTACGACAAGTTCGATATTCGGCTCGGGGACACACTGACCGACCCTCAGTTTGGTGACGAGAAGCCGTTTGATGCCATTGTCTCTAATTTCCCGTACTCGCTGAATTGGATTGGGAGCGATGACCCGACGTTGATTAACGACGAGCGATTCGCTCCCGCAGGGGTGTTGGCTCCCAAGTCAAAGGCAGACTTTGCGTTCGTGCTGCATGCGCTTTACTACCTGTCTAGCAAAGGCAGAGCTGCTATCGTTTGTTTCCCTGGTATTTTCTACCGAAGCGGGGCTGAGCAGAAGATTCGCAAGTATCTGGTCGACAACAACTATGTGGAGACGGTGATATCTCTTGCGCCGAATTTGTTCTTCGGCACGACCATCTCCGTCACCATTTTGGTGCTCTCCAAGCACAAAACGGACACAACGACACAGTTCATCGATGCGAGCGCTCTGTTCAAGAAGGAAACCAATAACAACACGCTCACGGACGACCACATCGAAACCATTATGAAGGTTTTCGACAGCAAAGAGAACATCGACCACTTTGCTCGCAACGTGCCGTTCGAAGCCATCTCTGGCAATGATTACAACTTGTCGGTTAGCAGCTACGTGGAAGCTGAGGACACCAGTGAGAAAGTGGACATTGCCGAGCTAAATGCGGAACTCAAAACAACCGTCGCACGGATTACTCAGTTGCGGTCGGAAATCGATGCGATTGTCGCGGAGATTGAAGGCGAGGGGGTGGAAGCGTGAGAGAGGTTAGTGGCTTAGACATATTGTTCGACCGTGGCGATGTCGAATGGAAGAGGTTGGGTGAATTGGGTGAGCTGGTGCGCGGCAATGGACTACAGAAAAAGGATTTCACAGAGAGTGGGGTGCCAGCCATCCACTACGGTCAACTCTATACATATTACGGACTTTTCACAGAAACCACTAAATCTTTCGTTTCACCTGAGTTAGCAAAGGCGCTTCGAAAAGTAGACAAAGGGGATGTTGTCTTAACAAACACCAGTGAAGACTATGAAGGCGTTTGTAGAGCATTGGTTTACCTTGGCGATCGTCAAGCCGTGACCGGTGGTCATGCCTCAGTGTTTAAGCCGAAACCATTTGTGTTGGGGAAGTATTTTGCGTACTTCACTCAAACAGAAGTGTTCTCCCAGGACAAACGAAAGCATACAAGAGGGACGAAAGTTCTGGATGTTTCTGCAACGGACATGGCTAAGCTTTTGATCCCCATCCCCTGCCCATCAGACCCGAAGAAGTCGCTTGAGATACAGGGGGAGATTGTCCGCATCCTGGACGCCTTTACCGAGCTGACCGCCGAGCTGACCGCCGAGCTGACCGCCGAGCTGACCGCCCGCAAAAAACAATACAACTACTATCGTGATAAGTTGCTCAGTTTTGACGATGGGGATGTCGCATGGACGAGATTAGGTGAATTAGGCGAATTAGTGCGCGGCAATGGACTACAGAAAAAGGATTTCACAGAGAGTGGGGTGCCAGCCATCCACTACGGTCAACTCTATACATATTACGGACTTTTCACAGAAACCACTAAATCTTTCGTTTCACCTGAGTTAGCAAAGGCGCTTCGAAAAGTAGACAAAGGGGATGTTGTCTTAACAAACACCAGTGAAGACTATGAAGGCGTTTGTAGAGCATTGGTTTACCTTGGCGATCGTCAAGCCGTGACAGGCGGTCATGCAACCGTGTTTAAGCCAAATTCATGCGTACTTGGCAAGTACTTTGCATACTTCACTCAAACGGAAGTGTTCCACCAACAGAAAAGGAAGCATACGAAAGGGACTAAAGTTCTTGATGTTTCGGCAACGGACATGGCGAAACTTTCAATCCCTATTCCATGTCCATCAGACCCGAAGAAGTCCCTGCAAATACAAGCTCGTATCGTCTCTATCCTCGACAAATTCGATGCGCTGACCACCTCGCTCACCGAAGGTTTGCCCCGCGAGATAGAGCTACGGCAAAAGCAGTACGAGTACTATCGCGACTTGCTGCTGAGCTTCCCGAAGCCAGAGGAAGTGGGAGTATAAGATGATACCGTGTCACGCCACTACCCAGCCGCAGGTACAGCGATGCCAACAAGAACATCTCAGTCCTAATCAATGCACTCAGTCTTGCGACGAACGGCAATCTCGATAATTAACTGACGCCATGACCGAATACAAGCCCATCGCCGAATCCAACAACTTCATAATCCTGGAGAGATACGTTCGGGAATGGAATGTTGCCGAAAGCTACCAGAGCGAAAGCGACTTGGAGCGAGAGCTAATCTCCGACTTGCAGAACCAAGGCTACGAGTATCGACCTGACCTGAACTCGCAGCAGACCCTGCTAGCCAACGTCCGCACGCAGCTACAAACCCTAAACAACGTGCAGTTTTCCAACGGAGAGTGGCTGCGCTTCGTGGAAACCTTTCTCGACAAACCAAGCGAAGGTGCCGTTGATAAGACTCGGAAGATTCACGACGACTACATCCACGACTTCGTGTTCGATGACGGTCGCATTCAGAACATTTACCTGCTCGATAAAAAGAACCTCGCTCGCAATAAGGTGCAGGTGATTAAGCAGTTTGAGCAAACGGGTAGCCATGCCAACCGCTACGATGTCACGATACTGGTCAACGGCTTACCACTGGTTCAGGTGGAGCTCAAAAAGCGGGGCGTGGCGATACGAGAAGCCTTCAACCAAGTGCATCGCTACAGCAAAGAAAGCTTCAATAGCGAGAACTCCCTGTTCAAGTACCTTCAAGTGTTTGTGATATCAAACGGCACAGACACCCGCTACTTTGCCAACACGACGCAACGAGACAAGAACAGTTTTGATTTCACGATGAACTGGGCTAAGGCGGACAACAGCCTCATCAAGGACTTGAAAGACTTCACGGCAACCTTCTTCCAGAAAAACACGTTGCTGGAAGTGCTGCTGCGGTACTCAGTTTTTGACGTAAGCAACACGCTGCTTGTCATGCGACCGTACCAAATTGCTGCTACTGAGCGAATCCTTTGGAAGATTAACGGCTCCTACACTGCCAAGACCTGGAGCAAACCCGAAAGTGGGGGGTTCGTCTGGCACACCACGGGCTCGGGAAAAACACTCACTAGCTTCAAAGCAGCACGCTTGGCGACCGAGCTGGAGTTCATCGACAAGGTGTTCTTTGTGGTTGACCGCAAAGACCTCGACTACCAAACGATGAAGGAGTACCAGCGTTTCTCACCTGATAGCGTCAATGGTTCAGACAGCACCGCAGGACTCAAGAGCAACCTGGAGAAGGACGACAACAAAATCATCGTCACCACCATCCAAAAGCTCAACAACCTGATGAAGAGCGAGGGTGACTTGCCCATTTACGGCAAACATGTGGTGTTTATCTTTGACGAGTGCCATCGCAGCCAATTCGGCGAGGCGCAGAAGAACATTAGGAAGAAGTTCAAGCGGTACTACCAGTTCGGTTTTACAGGCACTCCAATCTTCCCGCAAAATGCCTTGGGCGCGGAAACCACTGCTAGCGTCTTTGGTCGCGAGTTGCATTCCTACGTCATCACCGACGCCATCCGAGACGAGAAGGTCTTGAAGTTCAAGGTGGACTACAACGATGTCCGTCCTCAGTTCAAAGCCATCGAAACGGAGCAGGACGAGAAGAAACTCACGGCATCCGAGAATAGACAGGCTCTACTGCACCCTGAGCGTATTCGAGAGATTTCGCAGTATATCCTTACCCATTACCGTCAGAAGACCCATCGCCTGCGAGCAAATTCAGCAGGTTTCAATGCCATGTTCGCGGTAGCCAGCGTCGATGCCGCGAAACTCTACTATGAATCGCTTCGGAATCTCCAAGCCGACAGCGACAAGCCCCTGCGAGTTGCCACCATCTTCTCCTTTGCAGCCAATGAGGAACAGGATGCCGTAGGGGATATTCAGGACGAGAGTTTTGACATATCGGCGATGAACACCACTGCCAAGGAGTTTTTGACCGCTGCAATTGCCGACTACAACGCCTACTTCAAAACCAGCTACAGCGTCGATAGCAACGGATTCCAGAACTACTACCGAGACTTGGCTAAGCGGGTCAAGGGAAAAGACGATCACGGCGTGAAACTAAAGCCAACCGAGCAAATCGATTTGCTCATCGTCGTTGGGATGTTCCTCACGGGCTTCGATGCACCAACGCTAAACACCCTCTTTGTCGATAAGAACCTGCGTTACCATGGTCTGATCCAAGCGTATTCTCGGACAAACCGCATCTACGACGCGACCAAGACGTTTGGGAACATCGTCACGTTCCGCGACCTGCAACAGGCAACGATTGATGCAATCACTCTTTTCGGGGACAGCAACACCAAGAACGTGGTGTTAGAGAAGAGCTACAAGGAGTATATGGAGGGATTCACTGACATCGTGACAGGAGAAGCCCGTCGTGGCTTCAAGGAAGTGGTTGCCGAGCTGGATCATCGGTTCCCTAACCCCGAGCAAATCCTCACGGAGAAGGACAAGAAGGAGTTTGTGAAGCTGTTTGGCGAGTACTTGAGGGTAGAGAACATCCTGCAAAACTTCGACGAGTTCGTCAGTCTGAAGGCATTGCAGACGCTCGACACCGAGGAACCTGACCGAATAGCAGAGTTCCAAGCGGAATACCACTTGAGCGACGAGGAACTGTCCACCTTGCAAAGCATCAACTTGCCAGCGGATCGCAAAATCCAGGACTACCGCTCGACATACAACGACATTCGGGACTGGCTCAGGCGCGAAAAGACAGGCAAGGAAAAAGAAGAGTCAAGCATCGACTGGAATGATGTGGTATTCGAGGTCGATTTGCTCAAATCCCAGGAGATAAACCTCGATTACATTTTGGAGCTGATTTTCGAGCACACCAAGAAAACCAAGAGCAAGGTGAACTTGGTCGATGAGGTACGTCGGCTGATTCGTGCCAGTGTTGGCAACCGCGCCAAGGAGAGCTTGGTCGTGGATTTCATTAACCAAGCAGACCTGGACGAGCTTCCTGACAAAGCCAGCGTTATCGAAGCGTTCTTTGGTTATGCACGTGCCGAGCAGCAGCGAGAGGCTGGGGAACTGATAGCCGAGGAGAAACTCAATTTAGAGGCTGCCAAGCGGTACATCAGCACATCGCTCAAGCGAGAGTATGCCAGCGAGAACGGAACCGAGCTCAACGCCATTTTGCCGAAAATGAGCCCGCTGAACCCACAATACCTGACCAAGAAGCAAACGGTATTTCAGAGGATTGCTGCGTTTGTAGAGAAGTTCAAAGGGGTTGGCGGTGAGGTGTGACAACAAGTTGCTGGTCGTCGTGGTCACTGACATGAAAAATAGGGTTCTTCAGGAATTATTGTGGGTAAAACCTCAGGTATTTTAATTCATAGCCTCTTGGACTTTATCGATGAACGTTGATTCCTAAGCCCGAAGGGTTGGCATACCCTCTGCCGGTGGTGTGAACCACCGGTAAGCGGCGGTTGAGATCGATCCATGATGTGCCGGCCCCCCGGGCCTGAAGCGTGTCAAAGGTGCCATTTAACCGGGGCCTTCGACCCCGGCAGAGGTTGTGTCGGCCCGCCAGGCCTCAAGGCAACTTGTGGTTGCAATCCTAATACGAGTACTAAAGTTATCGCAAAGAAAAGGCGTAACAAAATCGTCGAGGGTGGCTGAGTCGCACTGTCAGCGACCATCACGAAATCGAAGAAACCAATGATTTGATTGGTGATGATGGTATGTGCTATGCCGACCAGTACGCCCGGAAGGATTCGAACCTTCAACCCTCGGTTCCGAAGACCGATGCGCTATCCAATTGCGCCACGGACGCGTGTGGAAGTAGTCTACCCGAGTGAAAACGAATTTTGAAGGGGGGGCTCCGTAGATGATTTTGGAGAAATCATTCATGCTGGGAGCAGCCTAAGACGTGTCGCTAAAGCGACTGTAAAACGGCTGAGGACAGCCGTTTTACCATGAGGGCAAACGGCTGAGGACAGCCGTTTAACGACGCAGCCAGACGAACGAAACACTTCGAATAGTGGTTGGATGTTACTATTTGAGGGGCTTTTTGGATTTCGTTGGAGCGACTCTCTTCTCGCCCGAATCGCCACCCGAGGATGCATCACACTGCACTCGACGTTCTCCGCCGTAAACTTACCAACCCGAACCGAATCCAAATAAACGATCTTGGCCGGGATCTGACTGCCGTCTGAAAGTCATGACTCACACTGATCGCTGAAGCGGCCGAATCGACGATCATCTGCTCGCCAGGCTTGCCATTGATCGAAACTTTGACCGAGTAAACAACTGAGTCCTTTACTAAAGGTGTCGACTCGGAAATCATCGCCTGCTCGTCCTACGGCCTCTTTTTCCGACTTAGCTCGCTTGATTAACTCGGGCCTGTCTTCCTCGTGTTGGGCCATCGCTCCGGATGTTGCGCTTCGGAGTGATCTGTAGCACGGGGCTCTGACCCGTGACTCGTTGTTGTAATGATTACCGCCGGGCCTGGAGACCCGGCCTACCTTATGAGTGACCGAATCACAAGGCACTATTGGCCTAGGACGTAAGCGAAAATCAGTGGTGCGACGATCGTCGCATCGCTGTGGATCATGAACTTGGGACACTCTGGATCCAGCTTGTTCCAAGTGATCTTCTCATTGGGAACCGCTCCGCTATACCCACCGTAACTGGTTTCGGCATCACTGATCTGGGAGAAATAAGCCCACCTGCGGATGTCCTCCTCCCGCAAATCTTGGATCCACATCGGTACAGCACAAATCGCAAAGTCGCCAGCTATACCACCGCCAATTTGAAAAAATCCAATCGGCCGGTCTGCCGCAAGCTGCTTGTACCACCGCGCTAAATGCTCCATCTGCTGCGTTCCACTCTTGAGCGCCGAATGGCTCTTGACGGTCCCATCCATCACCCTGGCCGCAAACATGTTGCCCAACGTACTGTCTTCAATCCCAGGCGAGTAAATCGGAATCTTAGCCTCCTTGGCCGCGATCATCCAAGAATGCTCTCGGGGTACTTGATAGTGCTTGACCAAGTCCTTCTCATCCAAGATGCGGAACATGTACTCATAAGGGAAGTACTGCTCCCCTTTTTCGGCCGCATCCTTCCAGTACTTTACTAACCGATCCTGCATGTGCATCATGACGGTCTCTGGAATGCAAGTGTCGGTGACGCGATTGTATCCGCTGTCTCTCAAGTCGACTTCGTCCTGCGTACTGAGCGATCGCCAATTGTCGATCACCTTGTACTCGTTGTGCGCAAAGAGATTGAACAAATCCTCTTCCAAATTTGCGGCCGTGCATGAAATCGCATGAATTTTACCTTTGCGAATCATCTCAGCGAGCGAAATCCCCAGCTCCGCCGTGCTCATGGCCCCGGCAAGCGATACCATCATCGCTCCGTTGTCTTTCTCGATGAAACTTTTATAAGCTTTCGCAGCCGACAATGTCTCCCGCGCGTTGTAGTGCCGGAAGTGCTTCTCCATGAACGCAGTAATGCTCATTTACTATCCTCGCCTAGCCTCAAATCAATAGATGGAAATCCGTTGCCCAATCTTAAATGGCCAGCAACAAACGACTGGGAGCTTCCAAATAAGCGATGATGTCGTTGAGGAACCGGGCTGCAGTTGCCCCGTCAACCAATCGATGATCGTAAGCCAAACTAAGTGGCATCATCAATCGAGGTTTGATCGTGTCGTCTGGCATGACCATCGGCATCTTGCGGGATCGACCTACAAGCAGAATTGCCACCTCGGGCACATTGACTATCGGCGTCGAGTAGGTCCCCCCGATGGCCCCAAGATTACTAATCGTGAAGGTTCCACCGCGCAAATCGCTCACCGCGAAACTATTGTTCCGAACCCTGTTGGATAGCTCCGCTAGGGCGTAAGCGATGTCGGGTATGGACATGCGGTCGGCATTCTTGAGCGTAGGAACAACCAATCCCCGATCGGTATCCACCGCGATCCCTAAATTGACGTAGTCTTTGTAAATGATCTGCTCGTTCTCGCTGTCGATCACGGCATTCAAGGCACCATGATGACGCAGGGCCGTTGCGACGGCTTTGATCAAAAACGGCATCGTCGTGAGCTTGATCCCGCGCGAGGCATAATCGTCTTTGCTCGATTGCCTGAAAGCTTCGAGTTCAGTAACGTCCGCATCATCGAAGTTAACAACGCGGGGAACCGTCGACCAAGACTTATCCATCTGGTTGGCGATCGTCTTTCGGATCTTGGTCATCCGATCGACGCGAATCGGACCATACTCGTCGGTCGCTGGTGTGCCTGGCTTCTCGATCCCCTTGGATGCTGCAGCTTTGGCCGGCGACTCTACCACGGTTGCTACCGGTGCGCTCGCAGGTGCACTTGCAGCCGGCTTGGTATTGGCAGCTTGTCCTTGATGCCGAACGATCGACAAGACATCTTCGCGAGTGATCCGTCCATGTTCTCCTGATCCACTGACACCCGTAAGATCCACGCCGACTTCTCTTGCAAAGCGACGAACGGCGGGGCCGGCAGGGATCACATCTTCGGAAGCCTCGGCGACCGATGCACTTGCCACTGCGTTCACTGCAGGAGCAACTGGTGCTGGAGCGGCTGGTGGTGGAGCGACAGGAGCAGGTGCCACGGGCTTGGTGGCTACTGGAGCCGCTGGTGCAACTGGAGCCGCCGCTGGTGCTGGGGCAGCAGGTGTAGGTGCTGGGGCTGCCGGTGCTACCGCTGCGGGCTTGCTCGGTTCTGGCTTGCTAGGAGCCGCAGCTGCACTGGCCGCTTCGATTGTGCCGATGACTTGACCGACTTTGACCGTCTCTCCTTCCTTGACCGCAAGGCTCAGGATCTTGCCTGCAAAAGGGCTAGGAACCGCGACGGTGGCTTTATCGGTTTCTAGTTCGAGCAATGATTGCTCGAGTTTGACCACATCGCCGACCTTCACATAGATCTCGAGCACATCTCCGGATTCGACACCTTCGCCCAAGCTTGGCAATTTGATTTCTGTAGCCATGGATGGTTTTGCGTTCTTCTTTCTAGGGGGATTGTTTTGGGCTGGTCAGTTGCTTGCCAGGAGTGGTTCGCTCCAAGCTTGGTAAATAAAACCAACGGGGTTCAAGCCAAAGGTTTTATGCGAACAGTGGGTTTTGCTTCTCGGGATCGTAGTCCAAATCGCGAATCGCTCGGGCAACCTCTTTGCCAGAGATCACGCCTGATTTGCTCAGTCGGTACAACGTTGCGATGACGACCGAGGCTGCATCGACCTCGAAGTGTCTTCGAAGAGCGGGCCTAGTTTCGCTGCGTCCCATGCCATCGCAACCGAGCACGTAGTAGTCTTGTTGCAGATAGGGCAGGAGTTGTTCGCCGACGGCTCGCACGTTGTCGCTTGCTGAAATGATGGGACCGGAAACACCTTCGAGGACCTTTTGGATGTAGCTCTTCTTGGCAGGCTGATCTGGATGGAGCATATTCCATCGTTCAATCGATTGGGCGTCGCGACGCAGTTGGGTGTAGCTCGTTACGCTCCAAATGTCGCTCGATACGTTGTATTTGTCGGCAAGCATTTTCGCAGCTTCGATCACGTGTCGCAAAATCGCACCGGATCCAAAGAGTTGGACTCGGGCCTTGGATCCACTGGCTTCGACCGATGTGAACTTGTAGATCCCTTGGATGATCCCGTCTTCGACCCCTGCGGGCATGGAAGGCATTTCGTAGTCTTCGTTGTGGACGGTGATGTAGTAGATTCCCGTCTCGTTTTCTTGATAGAGCCGACGCATCCCATCGAGGACGATGACAACGGTTTCGTAGGCCCAAGCCGGGTCATAGGCTCGCACGGTTGGGAAAGCCATGGCATTTAAATGGCTGTGACCATCCTGATGCTGCAAGCCTTCGCCGTTGAGTGTCGTGCGACCGGCAGTACCTCCGATGAGGAATCCCTTGGCTCGCATATCGGCTGCAGCCCAGATCGAGTCACCAACGCGTTGGAATCCGAACATCGAGTAGTAGATATAAAACGGAATCATGTTGATGCCGTGGGCCGAATAAGCCGTACCGGCAGCGTTGAAACTCGACATCGAGCCGCACTCGGTGATTCCTTCTTCGAGGATCTGTCCGTCTTTGGCTTCTTTGTAGTAAGCGATCGAGCCAGAGTCGATCGGCTCGTAAAGCTGACCGGCATGGGCATAGATTCCGATCTCTTTGAACATTCCTTCCATCCCAAAGGTTCGGGATTCGTCCGGGACGATCGGAACGATGTTTGCGCCGATCTTGGAATCTTTGACCAGTCGGGTAAGCAAACGCACAAAGCCTTGGGTTGTCGAAATCGACTTGCCTTCGAGTTGAAGACCCATGAACTTGCGGTAGTCTTCGAGCGACGGAGTTTCTGTCGTCGGATGCTGTGTTGGTCGACTCGGGAGAGACCCGCCCAGGGCAGCACGCTTGTCTTTAAGGTACTTGATCTCCATGCTCGTTTCGGGCGGCTTGTAAAACGGTGCATTGGCGACTTGATCGTCCGAGATGGGGATGCCGAAACGCGATCGGAATTCGAGGAGTTCCTTCTCGTTCATTTCCTTTTGATTGTGAGCGATGTTTCGACCCTCGCCCGCTTCGCCCAATCCGTAGCCCTTAATGGTTTTGGCCAAGATCACAGTCGGTTGCCCCTTGTGCTCGACAGCAGCTTTATAAGCCGCATAGACCTTTTCAGGATCGTGTCCTCCTCGATTGAGTTTTTCGAGCTTCTCGTCCGAGTAGTTCTCAACGAGTTTGAGTAACTCAGGATACTTGCCAAAGAAGTGCTCTCGGATGTACGAGCCTGGCATTCCGACGTATTTTTGATACTGACCGTCGACGACTTCGGTCATCCGTTGGGCAAGCAACCCCGACTCATCTTTCTCAAGAAGAGGATCCCAATCACTTCCCCAAACAACCTTGATCACATTCCAGCCTGCGCCACGGAAGACCGCTTCGAGCTCTTGGATGATCTTGCCGTTACCTCGAACGGGCCCATCGAGTCGTTGAAGGTTGCAGTTAACGACGAAGATTAAGTTGTCGAGTTTCTCTCGTGAGGCCAACGTGATCGCACCAAGGGTCTCGGGCTCATCGCATTCACCATCGCCCAGGAAGGCCCATACTTTGCGACCCCGAGTGTCCTTTAAATTACGATCGTTCAAGTATTCATTGAAGCGAGCTTGGTAGATCGCCATAATCGGGCCAAGCCCCATCGAGACCGTTGGATACTCCCAAAAATCAGGCATGAGCCACGGGTGAGGGTAACTTGATAAGCCGCCAGCGGGTTGGAGTTCACGGCGGAAGTTTTCGAGTTTCTCGATCGGCAATCGGCCTTCGACAAAAGCTCTCGAGTACATACCCGGCGATGCGTGCCCTTGGAAGTAGACCAAGTCGCCTTGATATCCCGACTCGCCGCGTCCTCGGAAGAAATGATTGAAGGCCACTTCGTAGAGTGTCGCACTACTGGCGAAGGTGCTGATGTGACCACCTTGGCCTTTGTTCTTTTTGTTTGCACGAACCACCATCGCCATGGCGTTCCAGCGAATAATACTTTTGATGCGACGTTCTAATTCTCGGTTGCCCGGATAGGCGGGTTGCTTGGAGGCCGGGATGGTATTGACGTAAGGTGTGGTCGTCTCGATGGGGATTTCGATGCCATCGCGTCGGGCTCGATTCTCGAGGGCTTTGACCAAATATCGAACGCGTTCTGGCCCTTTGATCTTCGCGACGTAATCCAACGAACCCAACCACTCGCTGGTTTCGGCAGGATCCACGTCGATAGGCGCTTCTACTTGTCCAGATGCCACGAGCACCGAAGGATCCGCTTCACCGAGGAGTTTTGCATCCGACATAGGTTTTGTTGTTCGTTGATTGAGGGGGATAAAAGTGCGAGTTGGATGTTTTTTTCGTGAGTTGCTTTACGGCAAACTCGTCCGGCAAATTCTTCGTAGCCGGTCTGTTTTACCAAGTCTTCATTGTCGCGAAAAATAGCAGTTCGGAAAAGGCGACCCGAGCCCATTTTGGGTATGCGCGGGGCGGATAAGGGCCGAAAAAACCGCTTTATCCGGAAAAACAAATCGTTTTCGTCTTGGCAAGGCTATTTTTCCCATGTCAGCGGATAGAACCTTCGAACTCGCTTTGGTATTTCGAAAGTCGATTGACCCGCTCTTGTGGCTTTTGATCGGTTTCCGATGGGCTAGTATTAGGCCACGGCAAGATCGACGCAAGATGCATCGCATGGAGATCCACGGAGGCTTGGCCCGGGGTCTCCAAACCGGGGACGGCTTGTACCGCAGCCACCAAGCTCGTCAGCGGCACGGCGACTTTTGGAGTGCAAAGCGTGGCCTGACCAAGCTTCATCGCCACAGGCGGCCACTGGCTCGGACCGGGCAATTGTCCCTGCATACGCAAGCCTTCGGGGCTGAGTTCGAAGGCCACCGAGAGCGCGTCGATCGATTGGTTCTCGGCCAATTGAGAATCCCACTTGGAGGGCAACTCCAACCATTGTGCAGCTTTCTTGATCCACTCGGTCTGCAAGCTTCCTTGCTGGCAATCCAATTTGCCTTGGGCATAGAGGATCTGTCCGTCGCTTAAGTTCAATTGAGTGAATGAAATAGCACCGAGCCCTTTGAAGGGGGATCCTACGGGCGAAGTCAACTCTGCGAACTCCACACGATCGACCTCTCCTTGAACGATCGCATCCCACCCCTCGGGGCTCCATTGGGCTCTGAGGACACCTTTGAACTGGGCCTTTTCGCCAAGGGACTTCAAAACGGGGATGCGTTGGACAAAGTTCGAGCAAGCGATCCAGGTTTTCGGACTGCGGAGCTCAATCTTGGTCGAAAGATTCGACGGCGAATGATCACGAACGACTTGGATTTGAATATCCCCGAAAGTTTGATCGTCATAAGCGAACTTCGATACGATCGATGATCGATTCTCCGAGGGTTTCATCAGGATTTCGACTTGGCCGAGTTGAGTTGTGCCCGTTGCGTGGTGGACTTGCAGTCCGTTCGGCACCGAGATCGCCAGCATGCGTTCTCGTGTTTGTGGTTTGCAGAGAAAACTGTCATGGAGCAGCGTAAGTGTCGCTTCGAGTTGACTCGCATCGAGCCTAGGTTCATCGAGTACAAGCGACCAGCCTTCTTTCTTGATAAGTCCGGCGACCTGTCGAACCTTGGCCATCGGAGCATCGGTTTCGGGATGGTAGAGAATCACGTCGTTTGCGACGAATTGTTCGGGAGCAAGCAAGCGGAACTGGGCGGCCACGACGCGAACTCCAAGGTTGGCTGTGACTCGCGACTCCCAGTCTTTTTTGAGGCGATTTTGGTAATAGGGTGACCAATAGACCACCGTGCAGATTCCAAGGAGGATCGATGGAAGGACTCCGGCAAGAAGCAGGATCGAGCGGACCAAGCGCTTTCGGGTCGCTTCGTGCAAGAGGAATCGTGCTTTGCGGAGGGTGGTCATGACCCTCTTGTGTATCAAATCCTCTCGATGCAAATCAAGTTAGGGTGGGCCGCTGCACTGGAGAAGTTTTACTTAAGCCGCTTTTGAGCCATCCCCAGCCCCCTATACTCAGCGAATCAAACCCAATCTTTGATGCTAGCATTGCTCGCGTGTGGCGCGTTTGCGTTCGTCCGATGGGCTTGATTCGTATTGCACTCTATTCGTATTGCACTCTAGCAGAGAGCCTTTTAGTTTTTGGGGATCTGTCGAGTCAGATAGTATTTCTTTGGTTTCGGACTAGTCGATTTCAGCAGGAGCACGTCGATGGGATTTATTTCTAGTTTAGCGCAAGAGTTTAAAGCCTTTGCGCTCAGGGGCAACGTGATTGATTTGGCTGTGGGGGTTGTCATCGGTACTGCGTTTACCAAGATTGTGAATTCTTTGGTGAGCAATTTGATCATGCCTCCGCTTAATTTGCTTACATCAAAGTTTGGGGTCAATTTTGCTGACTGGGCCTACAAGATTCGCACCGAGTCTCCGAAGTTGGATCCCAAGACAGGGGAGATGGTCAAAGATGCGGCGGGCAAGCCGGAGATGCTCGTTCAGGATTACCCGATTCTCAAGTACGGTCCGTTCATTGAGACGGTGGTCGATTTTCTGCTCATCGCGCTGGCGATCTTCTTGTTCGTCAAAGCGATCAACGCTGCCAAAGCGAGGTTTGACAAAGCCAAGGCTGACGCACCGCCACCAGAACCGACTGAAGATATCGTTCTGTTAAGAGAGATTCGCGACGCGCTAGCGTCTAAGAAATAGCCTTGGCCTTGGTTCACTCCGGTTGATTTTCGGGTTATCGTATAGGCTACTGTGATTCGAACTTGTACCGTAGAAAGAGCCCATGGCTGATCTTGTTCCAATGCAGCTTGCTAGGATCGTCAAGAACGATTTGACCGACAAGCAGATCATTTATCTAAAAGAGGTCGATGGCGATCGGCAATTTCCGATCGTCATCGGTTTTTTTGAGGCGACGAACATCGACCTGCGAGTGACGCACTCGGAGCGTCCTCCACGTCCCTTGACGCATGATTTGATTTCTGGCGTGGCTCAATCGCTTGGGGCCAAGGTCGATTCGGTGGTGATCAGTAACTTTGAAGACGACATTTTCTATGCGGTGTTGCGCCTGATTCGTAACGGCGAGACGATTGATGTCGATGCGAGACCCTCGGATGCGATCGCCGTGGCCGTATCGTTCCGTCCTATCTTACCGATTTGGGTTGCCCAGGAAGTCTTCGATCGATTCGCCCAGTGACACCCTCGGCAGAGGTTAAGATAAGAGGTCTATAGAGATGTGGATATTTGATGCTCATTTGGATTTGGCCCTCAACGGAGTCGACTGGAATAGGGACTTGCGACAGAGTGTCGATGACATTCGGGCTCAAGAAACGGCCTTGCAGATGACCGACAAGGGGCGGCGCAACAACACCCTTTCCTTTCCCGAGTTGCGGATTGCCCAAGTGCCTGTTTGCTTGACCACACTTTTAGCAAGACAGGAACAGCCCATCGACCATTCTTTTGGTTGGACATCACCGCAGACTTGCTATGCCATGGCCCATGCCCATCTGGCTTATTATCGTGCGATGGAGCGGGCCGGATATTTGAAGATGCTCAAAACCAAGAGCGACCTTCGAGCCCACTGGGAGCGTTACACGCAAAGCGAGCAATCCCATCAGACTGTTGGTGTCACGAGTGCTTCGAGATCCAAAGTGGAGGATCGAGTGCCGCTGGGATTTATCTTGACCATGGAGGGAGCAGACCCGGTACTTACCCCCGATACCATTTACGAATTCCATGAAGCGGGGCTTCGGGCATTGGGACTGACCCATTACGGATCCAATCGCTACGGTGGGGGAACGCGAAGCGAGGTTGGGTTATCGCTCGATGCAATCGAGCTTCTCAAACACTGTGAGCAACTGGGGATTACCATCGATGTAACCCATCTCTCGGACGTAGCGTTTTGGCAAGTGGTCGACCGATTTGGTGGTAGGATCCATGCGAGCCATCAGAATGCTCGAGCCATCTGCGATTGGCAGCGGCAGTTCAGCGATGATCAGATTAAAGCGGTCATCGAACGAGGCGGGGTGCTTGGAGTGGCTTTGGACATCATCATGATGCAAAACGGATATGTTCGTGGTCTATCCAAGAACGAAGCAACCCTGGAGGTGGCTGTCGATCAGATCTGTCATGTTCGGGATTTAGCGAAGGGTTCGGTGGGCAATGTTGGGATTGGAACCGACTTAGATGGCGGATATGGAAACGAGCAGACTCCTGCTGATTTGAACAAGTACCGGGATGTTCAGAAACTTGTCACGATGCTCCTAGCCAGAGGTTTTAGCGAGCAACAGGTTCAATCGGTCTTCTATGGAAACTGGCTCCGCTTTTTCGAGGAAGCCCTCCCGTAGCGGCTAGCTCGGTTTATTTTCGACTTACCGAAAGAGCTTGGGCTACGGCGTCGAAATTATGCTTCATCATTCCCATGTAAGTATCTGCTTGGGAGCCAGATGGTCCGAGGGCATCCGAGTAAAGCTCTGGACCAACGTTTAAACGAATTCCCCGGCTTGCAGCACCTTCGATCACCGCGTCGATCATCTTGCCTGCGACGCTCGACTCCTTGAAAACAGCGGGCACTGAATTTTCCGAGATCAGATCGATCAGTTCTGGGATTCTCTGCAAGCCGGCTTCGGAGGCCGTCGAGATGCCTTGGACACCTTCGACTCGAAGCCCATAGCGTCTTCCGAAGTACTGGAAAGCATCGTGCGAAGAGATCAAGATGCGTTGGCGCGAGGGGATCTGTTCTATAGCGGTCTTGCCGTACTGATCGAGATCCAGAAGCTGTTGGGTCAGATCGGTTGTCGCTTTCGAAAAGCGTTCGCTGTACTTGGGTAACCGTTGCGAGAGAGCCTGCTGGATCCTTGGAAGTGTTTTGCTCCAAAGAGCTACGTTCATCCAGATATGTGGATCGATCGCATCGGCCTGAGGCTCACCGACAAGCTCAACTGGATCGAGGGCATCGGAGAGTGCTATGTGCAAGCGATCGGATTTTGCGGGATTGCTAAGCACGTCGGCCATCCGACCTTCGAGTTTGAGTCCGTTGTAAAAGACGATCTTGGACTGGACGATCGCGACGATATCGTCTCGGATTGGTTTGTAGAGGTGGGGATCGACACCCGCAGGGATCAACTGGGTCAGGCGAATTGCGTCCCCACCGATGCTGCGAACCATATCGGCCACCATACCGGTGGTTGCAACCACGTCGATCGCTTCGGGATTGTTCGATTCGGATTGTTGGCTGGGTATTCGATTCGGCAAACAGCCGGTCAGAGCTAGGCTACTTGCTCCAAGCGAGGATATTTTCAGGAATTCTCTGCGACTACTGGGCATCGATTGGATCTTTGCTGACCGAGTACCGGGTCAAATGAGGTTTGCAAGGTCGCTAAGGCCGATAGGTTCTTTGGATGCAAAGGGTTCTCCATATCGAACACCAATCGCCTTGCCCCATGTGGCGGATTGTTCTCGCAGTTGCTCGACGAGTTGCGTTTCGACGTGCTCTTTACCTTCGACAAACTGACTATGGTAAACCAAGATCGAATCGTGTTTGGCTTGCCAATGCGAGCTGATATCCATGATCCATGCTGGTTGCGGGATATGCTTCAGATGGATGCAGTAGTAGTAAAAGATGCGTTGAGGATGGAATGGAATTCCTGGCAAGTCGCATTTGGTCAGCTTGCTCCAGAATCGTGCGGCTTCAACAAGCTCGGTCGCAGCGATATGATCCGGGTGCGCATCGAGCCAGAAGGGTGCAAAGATCCATTTGGGTCGGGCGAGTCGAAATATTCCTGCGAGCTTGGCTCGATTCTCCAAGGTCGCTTCGAGGAAACGGTTTGGCAATCCCAGGTTGTATCTCCAAGTCACACCGAGTTGCTTGGAGGCTTCGAGAGTCTCTGCGGCTCGTTTCTCGATTGAACCAAAGGGTGTCGGCTCTCCGTTGGTCAGATCTAGGATTCCGACGTTAGCCCCTTTTTGGATCATCTTAGCTATCGTCCCGCCCATCCCTAATTCTGCATCATCCGGATGCGGTGCTACCACGAGCATATCGAGTGGTTCTATGAGCGAGGGGAGGCCTGGATAATCGTGATGCAACGACGTGAGCATAGCTTGGATGTTCAGATGCTTGCCAAGGGAGCAATGAAGTGTTTTTCGATAAGTCGCAGGATGCCAGCAGCAACCAAGGCCTTCGGGCCGTAGAGCTGGTCCAGTAGCGTTCCACCCCTGAGGATGACTTCGACGTTATTGTCTTCTGAGTTCATCGCTTGTGCACTGTTTGAGACGATCATATCGCAAGCCTTGCGGCTTAGTTTCACGATCGCACGAAACCGCACGTCTTCGGTTTCCAAGGCAAAGGCAACCACCCATTGCTTGGGGGATTTGCTCGCTGCGAGGGTAGCGACGATATCTGGAGTTTCCTTTAGGTGGATCGTGATATCGTTGCCAGTTTTTTGTAGTTTGCTGGTTCCAACCGTTTCAGGCATGTAATCGCAAGGGGCCGCGGCACCGATGAGTCCGTCCGCGGTCGAGAATGCGATTGCGGTCGCATCGAGCATTTCTTGGGTGGTCGTCACCCAAACGACTTTCGCTTGGGACGGATAATCGACTGAGACAGGTCCAGAGACCACGGTCACCTGATGTCCCAAATCCAAAGCAGCTTGTGCAAGCGAGGCACCCATCCGGCCGCTTGAGGCATTCGTCAGGTAGCGAACGGGATCTAGATACTGTCGTGTCGGTCCTGACGTGATGACGATGTGGGCCACGACTCACTTACTCCAACCAAGGCTTGCAAGCTTGTAAAATCGTATCGGGTTGGCTCATCCTACCAAATCCAATGCGTCGGCAAGAAAGCCATCCGGATTCGGGTCCGACGAGGTGGACACCGTCGCTTTGGAGTTGCTTGATATTCCTTTGCACTGCGGGTTTGTCCCACATCGGTGCGCTCATGGCGGGTGCAAAGAGGATCGGACATTCCATGTTCAGATAGAGTGTCGAGAGAAGATCGTCGGCCAACCCCAGGGCGCAGGAGGCGATCACGCGAGCTGTCGCCGGTGCGATGATCATCAGGTCGCATGATTGCGCCAGTTCGATGTGAGGCCCGAGAGGGTACTTGGCATCGAAAGGATCGATCACCGCTGGAGAACCAGTTAGAGCAGAGAACGTAGCCGCCGAGACGAACTTTGTGGCCGAAGGAGTCATGACTACCGAGACAAGGTGCCCGGCTTGAACCAACTGACTAACGAGCATCGCGGATTTGTAGGCTGCGATGCCGCCGGCGATTCCGACGACGATCCGTTTCTTGTGCGTCATGATGGCTGCCAGGGTTGGCTAGCGAGCGACCATTTACAGATCGCCGGCATCCAAATCCAACAGGTCTCCTTGTTCGGTCGTATCACCGAAGATCTTCAATTCGCCCGTGGTGGTGAGGTAGATCTTGTCTTGCAAAATTTCCTGGATAACGATCTCCATTTTGTCGTCGGAATGAAGATCGACTAAGGGACGGCCACCGCGGTTGAGTTGTACGAGTCGCTTTTGAATCAGCGTCGAGAGTTTGAATCTGCCGCCGACTTTGTTGACAATCGCTTCTTCTTTGAGCTCGTCGAGCATCGATAGGCCTCGTCTTTGAAGTAAATTTTTCTCTAAAAATGGACAGATCCAACGTGCCTTAGGAAGGCTGATCTACCCGAGTATCGTATTGGTATAACAAGCGGCAAACCTCGGACACCGCATCGCCTAGGTTGTTGTTGGTAACGCTGTGGCGGTAATGGTGTTTTAATTTCATTTCTTCTCGAGCCACATGCAGGCGTCTCTCGATGGCTTCCTCGGTTTCGGTCCCCCGATCCCTAAGTCGTCTTTCGAGTTGCTCCATCGAGCCCGGATCGATGAAGATGGTAATTACTTTTGGGTCATAGTCTAGGACGGCTAGAGCCCCCTGGACATCGATCTCCAAGATTATCCATTTTCCAGCGGAAAGGCCAGACGAAACGGCATTTTTCAAGGTTCCGTACCAGAATCCCCGACCGAAGACCTCTTTGCATTCGAGGAACTCGCCTTGAGTGCGTTTGGCTTGGAATTCCTCTGGGCTGAGGAACCAATAGTGCTTTCCATGGGTTTCCCCGGGCCTTGGGGGGCGGGTTGTGGCCGAGACGCTGAGTTCTAAAGGGAGAGGACAAGTCTCGATTAATTGGGCAACAATGGTTGATTTTCCCGAGCCTGATGGCCCTGAAATGATGATCAACTTTCCCAATCCATCACGATCCGAGTTGTGCGAGCTATTCGACATTTTGCACCAGTTCTCGAATTTGCTCGACGGTCGTCTTGATCGCGACGACCAAGTGCGCGATGGCCGCATCGTTGGCTTTGGCCCCGATGGTATTGGTCTCGCGTCCAATTTCTTGAGTCAGAAAATCGAGCCGTCGGCCTTGGGATTCCTTGGCAGATACCGTCTCGACAAATTGATCCAGATGGCTTTTAAGACGAACGATTTCCTCACGGATATCGCTACGGTCGGAAAACTGAATCACTTCCCTTAGGAGATCTATTTCACCCACACTGGGAACCAAATCGCTCAGCGCCGCTCGAACCCTGTTTTCTAAACGCTTGCGATAATCGGTGACGACATTGGGAGCCCTTTGCTCGATTTCGTCGACCCTTTGGGCTACGTTGGCAATTGCTTCAAGGAGCTCTTTTGCCATTTGTTCGCCCTCGATCTTCCTCATGCGGTTTAGATCTTCGAGAGCTTTTTCCAGGGTCGAGAGTACCAATCCTGCGACTTTTTCCGGATCGGTTCCCTCACTTGGCACGAGCACTCCTGGCAGTTGCAAAGCAGAACCGAGTTCTACAGAAATCAAAACCGTGGGGAGAAGCGGTCTGTAGGTTTGATCGATGTATGACCTAAGCGTTTGGAGGCAGACTTTCTGAGCCGACAAGCTTGAGGAGCCTGAAACTCGGATCGACACATGCACAGTGCCCCGTCTCGTCTTCTGACGGACACACGCTTCGATCTGCGATTCAAGAAAACTCAAGCTTTCGTGGAGCTTGTAAGTCACTTTCAAGAATCGGTTGTTTACCGATCGGACTTCGACATCAATCACTAAAGCATCGAAGGTTTGTTGGGCCTTTCCATGACCCGTCATGCTCACAAGGCCAAGCATTGTTATTTCGGAGTTTCAGTCGGTGCAGGAGCAGCGGGTGGCTCACTCGGAGCAGGAGTTGTGGGATCAGGTACTGCTGGTGCAGGCGTTGTTGGGGTTGGATCGACCGTAGGAGGAATTCCTAGATCGCTTGTTGGCTGGGTACTCGGGCGATCCGATGCTCCCATTCCCCCGGTCGAACTCGATGATCTTGCTGAAATATCCGTTTCAAAGTCCGGGCCTTTTTCTTTGTACCAGAAGGCTGCAGTGGCGCAGAGCGTGATCCAAATCAGAACCAAAACCGCAGTGATTCTGGTAAAGATATCGCCTGCCTTGACACCAAAAGCGCTTTGACCACCAAGGCCACCGAGGGCACCGGTCAAACCGCCCCCGCGTCCGCGTTGCAAGAGGATAATGGCAACGATCAGGAACGACAGGACGAAAAGAAGCGAACCGAAAATGTATTGGGAAAGCACCCCAAGCGGCATGAGCACGGCTAATAATCTCCATCGTCGGATTGGATGTTGGACTGCTTTCTTGGAAAGCAACTAGCAGAATGTAGCAGACATACGTTGGTTTGTTGAGGCCTTCGGGGATTTAGTTTCCGCTTTTTGAGGTTTCGGAATAGGGCCACCCGAGGGATTTCGATCTTGGGTTTCCTAACAGATTAGGGTCGTTGACAGGTAACGGGGGTTTGGTAAGTTTCGAGCCGTTCGATTTTGCGCAAAGTCCCCAATCGGCAAACTTTAACAGCTTCTCGCGGTGGGAAGGTGTTTTGCGTGGGTTACCCTATTTTTCTCTCTGGAGGATTTCCTATGAGTCAGTTGCGAGTGGTTGTTTTGACGGCCGTTGCTTTTGTTGCAGCGGGATTCGGATCGGTCGCGATGGCCGGTTGCGGTGGTGACAATGGTTGTGGAGGTTCGCGTGGCGGTTTGCTCTCGCGTCTACATTCGAAAAAGGCTGCTTGTGGCGGCGCAGTGGCTAAGGATTGCAGTGGCGGTGGAATGCTGAGCAAGCTCGGTAGCCGCCGTGCATCGAAGTGCTCGGGTGCAGCAGTTTCCAACTGTGCACCGGCTCCAGCTCCAGCATGCAACACCGGTTGCAACACCGGTTGCAACACCGGTTGCGATACCGGATGCGGCTCGGCGGTTGTTTCGAGCGATTGCGGCGGATGCGGCACGGTGTCCTCCGAATCAGTGATGGTTGGCTCGGCACCTTGCACCAACTGCTCGGGTACCGTTAATGCCGGTACGGTTGAGAGCTCCTCGATTGCTCCGCCAGCGCCTGCGACTCCAAGCGTTCCTGCAGCACCAACGGTTCCTGCAGCTCCTGCCGTACCAGCAGCACCTGCAGCACCTGCATCTGCAAGCGACGTTCCGAAGGCTTAACTAAGCCAATTCGAGCGAACGTTTTCAAAATCCTGCAAGGGGCATGCTTAGGCGTGCCCCTTTTTTTCGTGGTCGCACCGATACAGATCGAATGAAACAATCGCTACAATTCGAACTAGGTTGCGAGTGAAATCCTCGCGTGCTTCTCCAATGATCAACCTTCGAGGATTCCTTTGCCCGAGTCTACAGCCAGCGATAAGCCTTTGGTGACGATCTATACCGATGGAGCGGCCGAACCGAATCCGGGCCCTGGTGGCTATGGAATTGTGCTCAGGTCTGGCCAACATCTCCGTGAGCTCTCTGGAGGATTTCGCTTGACGACCAACAACCGGATGGAACTCTTGGGAGTGATTGTCGCGTTGGAGGCTCTTTCCAAACCATGCAGAGTGAATCTCTACAGCGATTCAAAGTACGTTGTCGATTCGATCAAGCGAGGTTCGCTCGATCGGTGGAAGAGCAACCGGTGGCTTCGCAGTCCAGGACAGCCGGTCAAGAATGTCGATTTGTGGATGCGGTATCTTGAAGCCGCATCGAAACACTCGATTCGATTCCATTGGGTCAAAGGCCATGCGGGTGTGGCGGACAATGAACGATGCGATGAGTTGGCGGTACAAGCGGCCCAGGGCTTTGATTTGCCCGATGACACTGGCTACCTTTCGGATCCTTCGAGTAGCAGGGTGCAACGAGGCATTTCGAACATCGCAACTAGTCCGCAAGCAACACGAATGCCGATGGCCAAGGTCGCAGGCTCATCGGACGAACCAACCGAAGGGGGACCTTGTCGTAAATGTTCAGTCACCTTGGTGAAGAAAAACCCCAAACCCAAGGCGAGAAAACCTGGACAAACGTACTATTACGAGTGGTACCTTTTCTGTCCCGGATGTGGCACGATGTATATGGTTAATGAGGCCAAACGGATGCTTTAGTCAGGTTCGATCCGCAAGTTCGCTCCTCCAACGCCCAAGCAATTCAAATCCATGCAATTTTTATACAATCCGCCTTCTGAAGTCTCCAAAGGGTTTCCGCCGGTGAGCGTAGTGACCGAGGAACTCTTGCAGGCCAACTCGATTTATAGTGAAACGATCGAGCTCTTCGAGAGGCTTAAGCACTCCAAAAACTGTTGCCAGTGCGAAACAAAGCCGCCGACCAAGATCGCCTCGGTGCTCTTTATCGAAAAGCATTTCGCTTGTGCGTTCCCATTGCCCGTTTGCGATCGATGTAGCCAGCGTTCCCCGATCGCCGCTTCGCGGAAAATCCCGGTGCTGTATTTCGTGATCGCGGGCTTGGTTTTGGCTCTGGCGACTCTCTTGGCACTTGCCTTGAAACTCTTGCCGATTGTCGCACTGCTGATGATGGCGATGGTGGGCTTGCTGGTCCTTCAGAGAACCTATTCGACCCTGAAGGTAGATCCAAAAACCAGGCTCGAACATACCCGAGAACTGGTTCAAAAGAGCCCATTCTTCAGCAAATTTCTGAAGTCTTATCCGAATGGAGAATTGTTTTGGCATGAAACCTCAGAACTTGCTCCATGGGGAATCGAGTCAGAAAAAAGTCTTTTTCAATCCAGCCTTATCGGATTCGACCGAGGGTATGTTCTTTCAGATCTTCATGGTTTGAACGAGGAAGACGGATCGCTTGCCATTTGCCATGCGGTTTTTGATTTCGTTGATACTGCATTTCACAGAGAGTTAAAAGGTTTTGCGGATTCGCCTTTGGCATGCCAAGCCTTGATTCAGTTCTTTCCAGGTCGCAAGCGCATCATCGAAACCCAGGTGCTCCCTTCGTATCCAGAAAACTCTGAATCAGCCCCTTCAACGAAACTCCCAATCGTGATGCATCAGTCGTTGAAAAAGACTCTTGATGCGATGCCCGATTTCCCGGTTCGGGCACCGGTGATCCTGATGTACCGAAGTTGCAATCTTGCAGGAACAGAATCCTTTCGTGAATTGACACTACCCGATGCCCACCCGGATTACCAACGCTATGTCAAGGCTTTGAATTTCTCGGAGGACAAGGAAGCAAACGCGGTCAAGCAGACCACGGAAACTCCGGAACCTGCCGAGGAATCCTCCGACGATGTGGCTTACGCGAGCAAGATGATGGCTCTTCCTGAAAATGATATTCGAGTTGAAGACATGGAGGATTGGCAAAAGGCGGTCGACAAAAACCTTAGGCTCAAGGTGAGCATCCCTGAAATTATCGCAGCCAAAGGAGAATTCGATTCGGCCGTGCAGCGATGGGAGGCCATCTTGGGCCAACATCCTCAAGACCGCGAATTGCTTTTTGGCTATGCGAGGTTTCTTCAAAAAAACGGTCGACTCGAAAAGGCGGCCAGTATCTGCCAATCCTTGATTAAGCATCCCGATGCGGGTTCGGATTGGTATGGATTTCTGGCCCATTTGCAGCAAACGATGGGGTTTGCCGAACAAGCAAAAAAAACGCTTGAAAGTGCGCCCGAGAGCCCCAAGTCGGAGGAATTCCATTTTGTTGCAGCAAGCGTTTCTGAAGAGCTTGGCGACACCTCCGGAGCACTTGCCGAATTGCGCAAAGCTCTCGATATCAACCCCTATCACGGCAACTCACTGCTTCAGCGAGCCAAGATCCTGATGATCCAAGGCCGCCATCGTATCGCACTCAAAGATGTCGATACCTTTTTGGAGAACGAGGGACCCAATTTGCGGGCCATCCAATTGAAGTCCTATATTCTACAGAACTTAAATGGAATCGAGAAATCCATCGATTATCTTAGCTCATGCATCGAGCAACATGGCAAACACCCGATCCTCAATGGACTTCGCGCGGATGCTTACAAAGAATCTGGTAAGCTCACTTTGGCTCTCGAAGACATCGATTGGGTCATCGAAAACCAGCCTGATCTAGCTGTAGCTCGGCAGCAACGCATCGAGATTCTTCTCGAAAACGGCGATGCGCAAGCAGCCATGGCCGATGCCCAATTCCTTTTGGATCAAGGCATCGAGAACTCAGCACTGCTGAGCGACTATGGCTATGCCAAGTTTCTGAGCGATGAGCATGAACAAGCCGTCGAGTTTCTTCTTCGGGCCGTGGAGCTCGACAAGTCCAATCTATCGGCTCGATACAGACTCTCGCAAGCTTACTCAAAACTAGGTCGCATCGAAGAAACCGTCGCGGAACTCACGGCAATCCTTGAAATCGACTCCGATCATGCGATTCCTTTTGTGGTTCGCGGTTACCACCGAATGATGCTCGGACAACACGATCAAGCAGCCGAGGACTTTCAGTCCGCACTCGAGTTGGAGCCCAAGGAAGTCCAGGCCCTGCGAGGAAGTGCGTTGGTCTGCGAGCAAAAAGGGGATCGTAAGCAAGCGTTGAAGATTCTCGATCAAGCTCTGGAAATCGATCCGAGCAACGAAGAATGCTTGCTCGATCGCTCACGCATGTCGATGTCCGAGCACGATCTTGATGCTGCTGGAAAAGATCTTGATCTGGTGATCCAGTCGAGTCCTGATCTCTTGCCAGCTCTTTTTTCAAGAGCCCAGCTCAATATTCAACTCGGCAGGATGGATCAAGCTTTGAGTGATTTGGATGCAATCCTTAAAGAAAACCCTGATTTTGCTCCCGCATTGATCGGTCGAAGTGCAATCTATCAACAGCAAGGCGAGGATGAAAAGTCCCAAGAGGATCTCGAGGCAGCCATGCAACTGCAACCTGAGGCCGCCGAGGAAACCGAGTTGACCCGTTGCCTTATGTCTGCCCACATCGCTTTCGTTCAGAACCGGTTTGAGGAATCGATTCAAAGCGCAACCCAGGCCATCGAGTTAGACCCCTCGAACGAGAATGGGTATTTGAGACGAGGGGCTGCTTACTGGTACTCCGAGCAGTACACCGAAGCTTGGGAAGACTACAATTACGTCATTGAAACTTTGGATAGAGAATCGTCAAAAGCCCTAAACGGGCGCGGTGGATGCGCAGCGGAATTAGGCGATGCAGAGCCTGCAATCGAAGACCTCGAAAAAGCCATCAAGATCGCCCGCGAAAAGGAAAAAGATCATCTTGCATATTACCTGAACAACTATGCAAGAGCGTTGATCGTAGCGGATCGGTTGGAAGAGGCCCAAAAGGCACTCGATGAATCCCGGGATTTGCAACCCGAGAACGCTTGGCTCTTTTATTACAGAGCATTGCTCTACATCGCAAGAAAACAAGAGAAGCTTGCTTGCCAAGACTTTCAGCAGGCCATCGATTTGAATCAGCCTCCGATCCCACCTCGCAAGAAGGCGAAAGCTCAAGCCTTCATCAAACGCTTCTTGGATTCCAACCCAAACACCTAGTGCTTGGGTTGGTGAATCACAGCCCCGCTCTTCTTAACACTGAAGGTTGAGCCGGGACTCGAAGGTGGGACGCTCGACCAGGAGGCTTGGATTGATTTTTTCTCTGGGACCGGGGTTTTTTCTTCGAGCCGACTTTCTGTCAAAACAATCTTCCCAGGGTTGGTCATTCTCAGCGGCGGATTCTCAGGAGCTTGTGGGACTTTTTCGATAGCTACAGATCGTGACGTTTTCGGATCGGGATCGAATGGTCGATCAGGCCAGTTGTCCGACGGGTTTTTGGGGGCAGGAATCGCGACGATTCTATCTCCAATCAATCGTGCACCTGAGGAGATTGGATCCGGTTTGTGATTGGTAGACTGGCTACCACCAAAGGGACTTGGCGAATCCCAGTGGCTTGCACCCGAGGCATGAGCTCCCGAGGCAAGGGCCGATGTGGATGAGTCTGATTGCCCAGCGACGGCGGCTGTACTGGTTGGGCTCGTCCAAACCTCAGGTCCGGAACTCGCCGTCAAGGATTTCGGGTCATGTCCCGATCGACCGGGCCTCGAAATAGGAATCACCGGTAGGGGTTCTTTGGACAACCTCTCTTGAAGTGTTCCTTGAGCTGTAGGCACAAAAGGTCTGAGTTCGACTTGGCGATCGCCAACGAGATCTTCTGGCAGCGCAGAGTAGACTGGTACCACAGCACCTTGGGAGCCAACGGCATCGTTGGTATTGGGTTCGATGAGGGTTTGCTGGGAAGAGAAGAAACTTGCGGGGGACGTATCGGATTTTGTCCCGCTTGACGGATCGATCGATAAGGGTTTGTACCAATACCAACTGCTTACCGCACCGGCAAACACAACGACCATCGCAAGCATGCGTGGTCGTGCGTGCGTTGACGATTCTTCTTTCGGAGTATTTTTCTTTTTGGTGTTCATAGCGAGATTTCCTAAAGAGGGCTCGCTAGTCTGCCACACTGGATGATTGAAGACTCGCGGGCCTTCGGCTACAGGGGTAATTCGGTTCCAAAAAAAACATTCAAATTCCTTTTGTAGCGGTTGGCGAACTTTTGAATACTTTTGCGGATTCTAAGACTGATAAAGATTGCCGGTCGAAGGGGGTGGCACTAGCTGATTGCCGACGGCCCAGATAATTTCTTATTGAATTTCCAATAAGCTATTTATCTAGAGTGGATAATTGACCGACGCGGGAGTGATGCCCCGAATCAACGCTGGAAAGTCAAGAAGCAATCAGAAGACAAAATCAAATCCTGGAGAAACATCGATGAGAACATGCCTTATAGCGATGCTTTGGATTGCAGTCGCAATTCCAAGTGCATTTGGACAGTATCAGAGTCTATTCAAAGACCGAAGCCATGACTTTGGAACGGTCGCTCGATCCGCAAAGACCGAACATCGATTTTATTTCGAGAACACTTTCGCAACGCCTATCCATGTTCGAAGCGTGAGGACCTCATGTGGTTGTACAACACCGAGCATCGTCACCGAGACGGTCGAACCCGGTCAGGTTGGGTGCATCCTAGCTGTCTTCAATACCGCCACTCATTCAGGCGCACGTGGAGCAACCATCACCGTCACGTTTGACAAGCCGAATGTTGCTGAAGTTCAACTCAATGTCAAAGGCTACATCCGATCCGATGTGGTCTTTACACCTGGAGAAGTTGCTTTTGGTAAGATTCCAGAGGGTACATCCCGACGCTTCGATGTCCATTTGGAGTATGCCGGCAAGTCGACTTGGCAAGTTACTCATGCGACAAGCGACTTACCCTTTGTCAAAGTCGGCGTCAGAGAATCGCTTCGACAAGGTGGAAAAATACACTACGAACTAGATATCAACTTGGATGAAACCGCCCCTGCTGGGCCGATCCAAAGCGAGATCACATTGCACACCAACGATTTGAATATCAAATCGCTGTCTTTGAGTTTTACGGCCGACGTCGAAGCGACGCTTTCGATCCAACCGAATCTTTTGTCGCTCGGTTCGATCGGCAAACAGGAAGAGATCAAAAAGTTGGTTCGTCTCAAGGGAGCTCAGCCGTTTAGAATCACCGGAATCGAGAGCGAAGCTTTTGATGTCTCGAACACCAAGCTTTCTGAGGAATCTAAAGATGTGCACTTGGTCTCCTTAGCATTTAGCCCGAAAGTAGCCCAAGCTGATAAGAACGAACAGAGGGGAAAGATTGCTCTTCTGACTGATATGCCCGCTCGATCGAAAATTGAACTGGATGTTGTCTACAAGGTCAAAGAGGATGCAGCGACATTGTCGGCATCAACCAAATAGCGATCTGCAAAATGGATCCCCTCTCCACCTCGCCCGGGAGTTCGCAAGAGTGCCCGAGCGGGGTGGTTTCTTTGGTGTAGCGTGCTCGGGTTAGTAACCAAAGCCTGCGCGAAAGACCAAGCTTTCGTCAGGCGAGAGATTCGCCTCGGGTCGGTTTCGGTAAATCAACTCCCGATTAAAGGCGTACCCAAATTCAAGAAAGCATGTACGAAAACCCTGGCGTAGAAGGTCGTTGCGTCCTTTTTCGAAACCGACCATGACGCGAATGTCATTGATATCGATTTCATCGTGCGAATCATCATCGGCATGCTTGATGGTCCAAGCTCCACCGCCATAGTAACCCGTTACGTACCACCAGATATCGTGCGTACCACAAGTGGTTAGGTAATGGGACAACTTGGGCTCAGGAAAGAAGATGTCCCATCGGGTATCTTGATTCGGCATCCATAGGATTCCCCCTGCTGGCAGAAGCTTGATTTTATTTCGGTCGATGTAGTACACCCCGGCTCGAATTGTCGAATTGGGCGTGCAACGCAGTTTGGCCAAAGCCTTGCCCTGGAGCCTGATGCTCTCAGTGCTGATCGCATCAAAACCCGAGAAAACGCCGACCCTCCAACCCAACTCTGTACCGAAGGTTTGGAGCGGATCGGTCTCCCATGTGCTATCGAGAAATGCACTAAAAGCCGAACCCGGAAGATCTGAGCCAGGTACTGATGGGCCCGACCACAAATGCTGTGCATAGCCGGGCATCAGGTACCAAGGTTGACTCATTCCGAAAAACTTCGGTATGGCAAACACCAAAGATGTTTCAAAGTCATGGCTTTCGATTTGGTTGGTATCGACCCCTCCAAAGTCCGTGTTACCAGGAAGGTACGTGTAGCGGAAACGGAGCCCTTGACACAGTCGCATCGTCTGGGCGGTCTGCGTCTGCACCGCATTGGATGTGTTGTACCACCAAGCATTCCAGGAGTTCGGATATGGGTTTGGTGGGTAACCTCCGGTCGAATAAGGATTGGCACCATAGGGGTTGGTCGCGTAAGGATTCGCCGTATATGGATTTGCTGCGTAGGGATTTGCCGCGTAAGGATTAGGTGAGGTTCCAGGGAAAAGCACGCCCGGTGTTGGATTGGAATATGCTGCAGGAGGGGCCGATGGTGCCATCGGTTGTCCATAAGTAGCAACACCCATGGGTTGCCCGTAAGTTGGTTGACCGTAGGCTGGTTGCCCGTAAGTTGGTTGCACGTAGGCTGGTTGACCGTAGGCCGTCGGGTTACCGGTCAACCATTCCATCCATGAGTTGTAAACCTGATTGAACGACGAAGGCGCAGGAGTACCGACGGGGGCCATCGTAGGATTTGCCATCGCGGTGGGTGCGGTGCTTGGACGAAACGTCGGAGCATAGGGGTTGTAAGTCGCCGGAGGGGGGACGGAATAAACTGGAGGTGCCGTTGAGACCGGAGGCAAGGTGGTTGCAGGGAAAGCGGTGGTTCCGCCTGTAGCGGGGGTAGATGGGTAACTGGCCGTTGGAGGCAAGGTACCTGGGGTTGTGGAAGGAAATGGAGTTTGCCCGAGTCCTTGACCCCAGAGGCTTGGCCATACGATCGCAAAAAGAATGAATCGGCGCCAGAAACCGAGATGGACTCGCTTGGTACTCGATTCCGATTGCATAGGAAATCCAAAGGTTGCCGAAATATCTTCTGGAAACTAGCCAGCCTGCAGCCAATTCGGGGCGACGACACACAACCCGAATGGATTTAGCGTCGTCGGGCTTTGCCCGTCAAGCGAACTTGAACGAATCCGAGGAAAAGGCCGGATTTAAGGAAAAATCCGGGGAATTCGGATCGTCTCAGGCCTCCTAATTTACCCAAATTGTTGATATCCACCCCGGTTGCAATTATTCTTAGGAGATGCTGTATTTGGGAATCGGTTCGGACTCCTATCGATCCGATACTCCACGAGTACGCTAAATCCGTTACCGCAAAACGTAGTACAAGGCGAATGCTGATGCTGTTCCGAAATCCGTTGAAACAACTCACACGTGTGTGCACATTCGTAGCACTCGTGGTGAGCTTTGCCTCCCTTGGCTTTGCACAGGGGAACAATAACAACAATAACAATAACAATAACAATAATAACAACAACAATAACAACTCCGGCAACGGTGGTGGTGTGGAGATTGACCCCCAAGGGGTACTTCGAATAAGTGCCATCGACAATTCGCTGGCATTGCGAGTCCGCAAAGCCGCACTTCAGACAGTCACTGGCGACGAGCAGGTTGCATCTCAGCTTCGCAAAGTTTCGCTAAACCGACTCGAAAAGGTTGTAGCCGAGCGACTCTCTGAACAACAAGAGCTCGGTGATGACATTCTGGGTCTGGCTGGTTTGACCCGCATCGAGTACGTCTTTTTCCTTCCTGACTCCAACGACATTGTCATCGCTGGACCAGCCGAGAAAATCCATGTGACCGAAAATGGGGATCGCGTTGGGTTAAAGTCCGGACGATCGGTCTTGAACCTCATGGACCTGGTTGTAGCTCTTCGAATCTATGCACCCTCGACAGAAGCCGTCGGATCGATCGCAGTCTCGATCGAACCGACGCAAGAGGGGATCAAGAGGATGAACCAGTACAACGATCAATTCAGGGGACGCGCCAATCAAATCAATCCTGCTGTCTTGGCAGGAATGAAACAAGCTCTGGGCTACCAAAACGTGATCATCAAGGGAGTACCGAGAGAAACGAACTTCGCAAGGGTGTTGGTCGAAGCCGATTACCGAATGAAGCTCATCGGACTCGGACTTGAGAACACGATCATACCATTCACCCCTTGGATTGTGCGGACACAAGCAGGTGCGAACGCCAATGCCCTTCAGCGTTGGTACTTCGAAGCCGATTACAGTAGCGTTGTAACCAACGAAGATCGCACAGCTCTACAACTCAAAGGCCAGGGTGCCAAACTCACCAGCGAGAAGGAGTACTTGGCAAAGAATGGAACCCGCACGCGAGGTGCCGGTGCAGGCGATTCGGCATCCGTTGGTTTTGCTAAAGAGTTTACTCAGAAGTTTGAAGCTCTTGGGGAAGTCATGCCGGTATTCAGCCAAATGCGAAACTTGTTCGATATGAGCATCGTTGCGGCATTCATGCACCAAAACGATCTTTATGGCAAAGCCAACTGGGATCTTGGTGTATTTGCCGACGAGGAAAAGCTTGTTACCAAGGTAAACAACGGGATATCCCAAGTGGAGCCAGCAGTCAATGCGATGTGGAAAGAAGGCACGTTGATAACCCCGATCGGTGGCGTTCACATTTCCTCAAGAAAGCTTGCTTCGGATCCTCAGGTCGATCTCAAGCTCGACGAGTCGAGCGAAAAACTTTCTGCCCCAGGTGATCTTGCCCAAGGCCAATGGTGGTGGGACTAGTTCGGGCGATGGTTATAATACAACCCAGTTCAAGAAGCCTCGCTTTCGGCGAGGCTTCTTGCTTTAACGCCTAGACTCATCATTTCCTTCTTTGTGCACCGGCTGGAAGCAAATACGTCGATGGTTAAGAACATTTCCACGTGGATCGCTTTGAGCTATCTTGTCTTCATGTACATCATGACGCATCTCCCCATGCGGTTCGACGGAGCGGGCGACAAATTACTCCATTTGCTCGCATTTATGGCACTTGGATTCTTCGCTGGCTTTGCGATTCAAATGCATCTACGCCATCGAGGCTATTATGCCTACATCCTTCCAACGATTGTTTTTGGACTTGCATACGCTTGGTTTGATGAAGTTACCCAACCCCTTGTTGGTCGATGGTTTGATCTCCAAGACATCCTCGCCGATGGCATAGGTTTGGTGGCCGGGATGTTGATTTTTGAAATCTGCCGACCATTTTTGCCAAAATCAATCTTGGATTGGGTCTGAAAATGAATTCGATCAGCGTTGTGATCCCTTTGCTTAACGAATGTGAGACTTTGCCCGAGCTTGTTCGTCGTATCGATGCATCGATCGAAGGAAAGCCGCCCGAAATTGTCTTTGTTGACGACGGGTCTAGCGATCATTCATGGCAGGTCATCGAACGGCTTGGTGCTGCAAGGGGATCCATTCGAGCGATCCGTTTTCGAAGAAACTTTGGAAAAGCTGCCGCATTAGCAGCGGGGTTCAAAGAGGCCTCCGGGGATTTCATCATCACCATGGATGCGGATTTGCAAGACGATCCCAAAGAAATTCCTCGGATGTTAGACAAGCTTAATGAGGGATACGACGTCGTCAGCGGCTGGAAGCAAAAGCGATTAGACCCTTGGCACAAACGCTGGCCCTCCCTGGTATTCAACGCGATCCTCAGATTCTTCTCTCGCTTGCCGCTACACGATTTCAACTGCGGTTTCAAAGCCTACCGACGCGAGGTCCTCCAAGAGATCGATCTTTACGGTGAAATGCACCGGTTTGTACCCGTCCTCGCGTCGGCTCGCGGATTCCGAGTCGCCGAAATCGCCGTCGAGCACCATCCGCGTTTGCACGGATACTCCAAATACGGTTGGTCTCGCATCCCCAAAGGTCTCCTGGATCTTGCAACCGTCGTTTTTCTTACTCGATTCCGCTACCGTCCTCAGCATTTGCTCGGAGGTCTCGGTGCAGCCCTGTTTTCGATCGGTTCAATTCTGCTATTGGCACTCATAGCCCTATGGATTTGGACAAGACTCGCAGGCTATGAGAACCCTTTACACCTACATCAGCGTGCCAGCTTTTTCGTCGCGATCCTTTTGATCGTCGTCGGCATACAAGCGTTTGCTACGGGGCTCATCGCAGAATTGCTCGTGGCTAATTACAACCCATCGCGAACCGTTTACTCCATTGAGCGACGGACAAATTCGTCAGTTGGTATCCCATCCATGCACTCTGGCCAAGAAGAAATCGACTCATGACGCAAGACTTTGAAAATGGATCGTCAAGCATCTCGACTCGAACCATCGGCTGGTGGATGATTACCCTGGCAATTGCACTCCAAACAGCCCGAATACTTGGGATCTCAGCAGTCAACAACGAGGTCCCTTTCCTCAGCGCTAACGACAGATCACGCTGGGCTGCCATCGCTGCACTGACCCAGGAAGGCCGATGGGAAATTGACTCCATCGTCGAAATTCTGGACGCCAAGGGCAAATCGAAATTATGGAACACCATCGATATGGTCAGGCACCAAGGTGCCGATGGCAAAGAGCACAGCTACTCGAGTAAACCGCCTCTACTGACTCTGATGCTCGCGGCCGTGACCAAGCCAGTAATGATGGCAACCTATGCTTGGCGAGGTAAAACGCTCACCGAAGACCCGTTTTTCGTTTGCCGAATTGTTTTGGTACTTGTGAACCTCGTTCCGCTTGCCCTTTGGTGGTGCTTTCTACATCGTTGGCTTGAGAACCACATTCCCCGTCCTTGGACTCGACTCGTTGTCTTGTCGGTTGCGATTTGGGGCACGTTTCTGACAACTTTTGTCGTTACTCTCAACAACCATCTTCACGGTGCAATCTTCTTTTCGATCTCATTGGCGTTTGCCTGGCAAATCCTTCGAGCAACACAAATCCAAACGAAAGCTCCTTGGAGTACCTGGCTTAGTCTCGGGATCGCCGCTGCATTGTGCGTCGCTTGCGAGCTCCCAGCACTTGCTTGGGCCGCTGCAATCGGCGCGATCGTCTTTCTTGCTGACCCTAAGCGGATGCTCGTCGGATTTGGGATCGGTTCGGCATCGATTGCAGCCGCGTTCCTACTAACCAATCTGTGGGCTCATGGCGATTGGCGACCACCCTACTCCCATCGCGGCCTAGGTGAAAAAATCGCTCAGGTCCAACTCGATCTATCGACTTTACAAGCTGCCGTCGATCGCAAAGACGAAATCAAATTGATCAAAGAACTACCCGAACAAAAAAAATGGATTGAACTCATCCGTTCACAGATTGCCGAATCAAAGCCAATGATCACCTCAGAGGCCCGGGTGATCCAAGCCCGTCTCGATGGCGTTTATCAAGTCGTCGACGAAACCACCTCCCAAAGAGTCGCATTGGCAACTCAAAAACCACCGGTTGCAAACACGAGTCCGAATGGAACATGGAATGTCTACACATGGGACGATTGGTATGACTATCCAAAGTCCTACTGGTTGCCCGGTAACAAAAAAGGTGTCGATCTCGGAGAGCCTGATCGCAGGGCTTACCTATTGCACTTTACGATTGGGCACCACGGACTGCTGTCACTGACTCCCATTTGGATCTGGAGCATCTTCGGGGGCCTCTTTTGGATTGTTTATGGACAAAACGCCATCAAAAACGGCCAAGGTTATCGGTCTGAATCGCTCGAGAACAATCAGCTCTCAGGCTTTAAACGCTGGATCTTATGCGAGCATGGAATCGCCAGTTCGATAATGCTCGTGTCGATCGCTTGCGTGATTTTTTATGCATCCCGCAGCATTGAAGATCGCAATTATGGGGGCGTTTGTAGCGGTTTTCGATGGCTCTTTTGGATAATCCCCGGCTGGATTTGGCTCGGTATCCCCGCGATCGATCGCTGCGCTACGAAGCCTTTTTGGCGAGGACTCGTCTACCTAGCTATCGCTCTAGGGATCATCGCTGCGGTGATCCCTTGGGCAAACCCATGGTCCCACCCATGGCCCTATCGGATTCTCCTTTGGCTCTTCCCGGACAAGTATTGACCGTTGAAAGAGACTGGTGGAAGATAATCTTGCTGTTGACCTTTCGATTTGGAAATACAAAGGAATATGACTGTGCTAAGACTCAAGGCTCCGTCTCGAATAAGCCCTCTGCGGCTAGGTTTTGAAAGCTGGTGTTGGCTCTGCATCTTGATCATCGGATCTGTATCGCTGGTTCAAGCCCAAGACCGATTGGGGCTCTCCGACGCGCCGGCTTATGCTCCCGAGAAACCCATCACTGGTCAACTCGAACTCGTCGGCTCGACCCTGATGCAGCCGCTAGCCACCCTTTGGATGGAGGACTTCACCAAGATCCATCCAGAGTTGGTCAGCAAAGTTGATTGTCAAGGTTCCGAAGAGTCCTTTAAGAAACTGGCCGACTCACCGAACGTAGTCGGATTGCTGAGCCGTGAAGTCGATCCGGAAGAACTTGCTCGCTGGAACAAGGAACTCAATAAGAAACTCGTCGCCATCGAAGTCGGCTACGACATCCTCTCGATGATCGTTCACAAAGACAATCCAATTCGGGCACTTGCATGGAACTCCCAAACAAAATCCCCAATGAGTCTCTCGAACGATAAGCCAATCGAGAAATGGTCCGATCTTGGAGTCGATGGAACGCTCGGAGAGAAACCCATCACCCATGTCCTGATCGTTCCGTCGCATGGCCTAAGATCGGTAGCCGAAGGCATTTTCAACTTGAAGGATCGCAACAGTGCAGTGATTGTTCAAAAAGACAACCAGCTTGATATCGTCGATGCGGTAGGAGCTACCCCAGAAGCAATTGCAGTCGTCAGCGCCAATCGCGCTTTGACCGATACGGTTCGCTCGTTAGCCATCGCTGTCGATGGCCAGAAGATCGTATCTCCCCGCAGCCCACAAGCGATCGATCTTGGGTATCCACTGCTTCGAAAACTCAGCGTGATCGTCTCTCAAACCGAAGATGGAAAATTCACTCCCGCCGTCGAAGAACTAACGAAGTTTATTCTAAGCCAAGCCGGCCAAGAAACGCTTATCAAGGATGGTCTGGTTCCACTAGATCGATCCGATATCGCCTTACAACAAGAAAAACTCGGCTGGCAACAGCTCAAATAAACGAATCCACCAGAGGCTATGATGACCAAACTCTTTTATTACCCTCAGATCAAAAAACACCTGCTGGTTCTATGGGCATGTCTACTCAGTGGACTCGGATCTGTTTGCTATGCGCAAGACGACCGCAATCGTGAAGGTGGTGTCAACGATCCATTCGTGGACTCCAATGGTCCCGGAGGGGTTGGCCAAGGACGGTATTTACCCCCTGGACAGCGCCCACCTACGAACTTTCGACTCGGTATCTACTCCAGAAACACAGACACAGGGGTGCTTGTTACAAGTGTCAACGCGGGCTCTGTGGCCCAGCAGTCTGGTATCGAGGCCCAAGATATCATCATCGCAGTCAATGGATACCAAGTTGGGATTATCAACGGGCGAACCTATGACATCGCCGAGGAACTCGCTCGCCGAGTGGATGCTCAAGGCCGCGTAATGCTCTTGGTGCGAAACCATCGCGACGGAAGGTTGGTGAATATCCCCGTTCAGTTTTATGGCAACGTCCCAGGCTTGGCGGCTTCGGTTTACGCCAGTGCAAACACCGCCAGTCGACCACCAGTTCAACCAGGCATGATGCTCATGGCGCGTGTTATCGACACGACCTTTCCCCAATGGCAGAATGTCTCGCTCGGTGAAACCCAAGTTCCGCTCGATGGAAGATGGCCAATCGATTTTCAAGTCGACTTGGATCCAACCCAAATCCGCCCCGACCATCGCTATGCACTCGATGTCAAAGTGGTTCAGCGAGGTTACACCGTATTGCAAATGAACTCGCCCGCAGCGATCAATTTCGCCAACGGTAACCCAAGGCTCGCTGTTACCCTCGTTCCGCCCCAAGGTCCCGCACCAGGCGGAGTTCCGCCTGGACTATCCAACAGACCGATCGATCAAGTCGGCATTTGGTATCAACAACTCGTAGGGCGTTCGATGAACGATCGGGAAAGTCAGGTTTGGCAGCGGGAACTTGCCAAAGGCAAATCGCTCGATGAAATTTACGCGACCGTTCTGGCTAGCTCTGAATACTATGATCGTTTCCGTGGAAACATGGATCTGTACATCAATGAGATCTACAGAACTCTTTTTGGCAGATCTGCTACACAGAGCGAAGTCCTCTCGCTGCGGAACCGACTCTCTCAAAGTGCTGAACTCCGTATTCCTGTGATCCTTAACCTCGTCCGTCAACGCACTGTTCGATAGCCTAAACCAAATGGGATCGAGCCTTGACTGGAAGAATCGAACGGCAATCATCAGCGGTGGCTCTAGCGGTCTGGGGCTAGCGCTTGCTCGATCCCTCGCCAAACAAGGGGCCAATCTGGTGATCATTGGCCGGGATCCAGATCGACTCAAGGCTACTGAAAAGCAAGCTCTTGGCCTTGGAGCAGCCAGCGTCTTGACCCTCCCACTAGACGTTCGCGATTTATCGAAACCTACAGCTACCGATGTTCAAACTCAAAGCGCATCGTTGCGCGATGTTTTAGCCGTACAAGGTTGTGATCTGTTGATCAATGCCGTCGGTAAATCCGACCGAGGACTCATAGGTCAACTCTCCGAAAAAGACCTGATCGAACAGTTCGAAACGAATGTTCTATCGACGCATGCGATGACTAAACTTTGCTGGACGGCCCTCTGTGCGAATCGGGGAGTTGTCGTCAACATCGCATCGTTGGCTGGAATTGTCGCTGGACCGGCAATGGGTGGATATTCGATGGCCAAACATGCTTTGGTGGGGCTTCACCGACAATGGCGATTGGAATCCGCTTCAACTGGTGTCCATTTCCTGCTGGTGTGCCCAGGTCCAATTGCCCGCGAGGACTCGAACCGTCGCTACGACGAACTTATTGAATCTAGAGGACTTGATCCTGCCGCCCAGTCCCCCGGCGGTGGAGTGGCCCTTAGCCGTATCGATCCAGATGACCTGAGTCGTCGAATCTTAAGAGCGGCACAAGAGCGAAGGCTCGAACTGATCGTACCGAGTAAGGTTCGCATTCTAGCCATGCTTGCCGCTGTGTGGCCAAGTCTTGCTGACAGGATTATTCGCAAGAAAATGAAACGCACTTAGGGTTTACCCCCATCGAGGAGCCGTGATGTTGAGACTCAAGAATCATTGGTTGTCTGCATTACTCATCGGACTGTTTTTTGTCGTCGAGTTTGCCTTGACTCAGGCTGCTTGCGCTCAAGACAGGTCGGTTGTAAAAATACCAAATCCCAAAGATTCGGCAGTTGGTCTTACTTCCGAACAGGTTGCGGAACTTGATCAATGGATCGAGCAAACACGTCAAACTTGGCAAGTTCCAGGCTTATCGGTAGCCATCGTCCGGGACGAGAAGGTTTTGCTCTGCAAAGGCTATGGTGTCTGCGAATTGGGCAAGCCCGAGGCGGTCGACGATCAAACACTTTTTGCGATCGCATCAAACTCCAAAGCTTTCACTGCCAATGCACTGGCCATCTTGGTCGATGAAGGAAAACTGCGTTGGGATGATCGCGTACAAAACCACTTACCATGGTTTCGACTCTCTGATCCGCTTGCTAGCAACGACATCCGTGTCCGAGATTTGCTATGCCACCGAAGTGGCCTTGGTACTTTCAGCGGCGATTTGCTTTGGTGGGGAACACCTTATACGCCCAAGCAGATTCTAGAACGAGCCTCGGAATTAAAACCTGAATTTCCATTTCGGGCTAACTATGGCTATTCAAACCTGATGTTTCTTGCTGCTGGCGAAATCATCGAGACTATCTCAGGAATGTCCTGGGGCCAGTTCATTCAAACGCGATTGCTCGATCCAATCGAAATGAAAGGTTCGAAATGGTCGGTCAAGCAACTTGAAAGACTCACCAATATCGCTGCCCCACATAAAACCTATCTGGACCGCTCCGAACCGATCGCATGGATGAATTGGGATTCGATGGCCGCCGCTGGAGGTATCATCTCAAATGCGTCGGATATGGCCCGTTGGATGCAGTTCCAAATGCGCCAAGGGCAGGATGCCCAAGGCAAAGTCATTGTGAGTCCATCACGCATCTTTGAAACCATGCAACCTCACTCGATTATCCCCATCTCTAGAAACCGCTCGCAACGGATCCCAACGACGCATTTTCGCGCGTATGGACTAGGTTGGTCTCTAGCTGATTATTACGGCGTTAAACTCGTGGGACATGGTGGCGGATACGATGGGATGTACTCCGAGCAGTTGATGATCCCTGAGCATCAATTCGGTGTTGTCGTTCTAACCAATAGCATGACTCCGATCGGAGATGCGATCGTCCACCAAGCCGTCGATCGCTTCTTGGGCGCACCGGATCGAAACTGGAACCAAGAAAAACTCGAGCAGTTTCGAGTAAGTCGGAACGATTTCGACGCTCGTATCCAAAGAGCAACAAAACCTCTTGTTGCAATGGAGCATCCGAGTCACCCTCTTGAGAGCTATGTTGGAAACTACCGTTGCTCGATGTATGGCGACGCCAAAGTCAGTTTGGTCGATGGCAAACTCCAATTGCAACTGATCCCTTATCCAGACCTAACGGCTGATTTGGAGCTCATGCATTACGATACTTTTGCAATCCGATGGCATAAAAAGTTCGCTTGGTTTGAGTCAGGATCTGCCCATTTTGTGTTTGACGCGAAAGCCAATGCGGAATCGATCCGATTGGATGTCCCGAACGACGACCTTTGGTTCTATGAGCTGAACCTCAAGAAGATCCCTTGAATACCAGTGTCCATCAGCGGTTCAAAAGCCGAACCACTGATGCACGCTGATGAGCGCTAATCGAACAGCCATCAGCGGATATCAGTGTCCATCAGCGGTTCAAAAAGCGAACCACTGATGCACGCTGATAAGCGCTAATCGAACAGCCATCAGCGGATATCAGTGGTGTCCGTCAGCGGTTCAAGAACCGAACCACTGATGCACGCTGATGAGCGCTAATCGAACAGCCATCAGCGGATATCAGTGGTGTCCATCAGCGGTTCAAAAGCCGAACCACTGATGCACGCTGATGAAAGCTAATCGAACAGCCATCAGCGGATATCCGTGTCCATCAGCGGTTCAAAAAGCGAACCACTCATGCACGCTGATGAACGCTAATCGAACAGCCATCAGCGGATATCCGTGGTGTCCATCAGCGGTTCAAGAAGCGAACCACTGATGCACGCTGATAAGCGCTAATCGAACAGCCATCAGCGGATATCAGTGGTGTCCATCAGCGGTTCAAAAAGCGAACCACTGATGCACGCTGATGAACGCTAATCGAACAGCCATCAGCGGATATCCGTGTCCATCAGCGGTTCAAAAGCCGAACCACTCATACACGCTGATGAGCGCTAATCGAACAGCCATCAGCGGATATCCGTGTCCATCAGCGGTTCAAGAACCGAACCACTGATGCACGCTGATAAGCGCTAATCGAACAGCCATCAGCGGATATCCGTGTTCATCAGCGGTTCAAGAACTGGAGTGCTATTGCCCGCTGATGAGTGTCAGTCCCTCGGAGTGGCTGTTGAACTCGGGGGCGTACATGCACTCGACCGATGCATATCCCATTGGATACTCGCCCGCTAATTGCACCCTCAGCGGATACTCGAAGACATAGGTCCCCTTTCTCAAATAGTCGATGAAGAAATGCGTGGCCGTGTCCCTAGTGCTCTCGTAATAGAAAATCCCATCTTGGAACTTGTAAGCGCTGAGCACATTGACCGGCTCAGTGCCGCTTCCTCGATAATCGCGCATGTGAACGTATTCCATGTCGCGATCTGACCGGAGGATCACGCGGCAAATCAGCTCGTCGCCAACAGATACCGGGCCATCGACGGGCTCGAGTACCGGTCCAGCCCCTGTGAGCACTCTCTTAAAGAGCTTCTTCTCGAGCTTCAGTGGTGTCCCTTCATGCGCGGTGACCTTGCCAATGTCCTCCAAATATTCCCAATGTAGCCCGCCCCAGCTTACCCCTTCGTCTGGCTTGGTCACTTTCACCTTGCCCATCTCAGGTCGAATATCGCTTCCTGCGATTGTTTGCTCAAAGAATCCAGTGCCCCGTTCGATGTTTTTCGGTTCCAGCTTTTTACCTGCCAATTCGACCGATACCAGCGCATCCGATGCAAGCCAATTTTCGCCGCGTCGTAACAAGGCATAAACAGCATCGGCTGTGGCTTTGGTGGTCTTCCAATCCTGCGTCTGCTTTTGCTTGAGCAACCACACCTTGCACTCTTCGACAGCTTGGGTATCCCCTGCCACCTCGTCGAAGGCTTCGATCATCATCGCTTGGGTTTCGATCGGAGCATGGTACCACCACCAGGATCTTTCGGCGTCTCGCCAATACATCCCCATCTCTTCATCGGTGACGCTTCGCTCTTTAAAGCTCTTGAGGATCGCCTTGGGTGTTTCAGCATCCTCGAAACGTTTGAGGGCTATGCCTAGGTGAGCTTGCGATTGACGGGTTTGTCCCACCCAATGATCCCTCCCCTGCCCTAGCCAAAACTTTAATGCCGCTTGATAGTCAGGTGCGATGGGTTGATTGCTTAAGAAGAAACTTCGCCCATAGAGATACAACGCAATGGTCGAACTCAAGTTGGATTTTTTAGGATCCTTGTCCTTAATCTCGACGTACTGTTTGTTCATCCAAGCGTCCAGGGCACCGAGTGCACGCTGGGCAATTCCATCGTCGATGGTTACTCCGAGGTTCTTCAGTCGTCCGAAGCCTGTAACGATATAGAGCGATAGATACTCGTTGTCTGGTCCGCCTGGGAACCACGGCCAAAGGCCGCTTGGTCGCTGCATTTGCGCAAGTTTATTCAGTTGCGATTGTGTCTCACTTTCCAAACGGTTTGTATCGAAAAGGAGACCGACATTGCGGCGAGCCTGGGACTCCTTCTGCGCATTTTTCAGCCAAGGTGTTTCCTCAAGCACGATTGATTGGATGTCTTGGTTCTTGCTCAGCGGAGACTCGAGTGCCTCGGGCTGGAGTGTTTTCCAAGTCTCGAAGACTTTCGCGATTTTCGGATCGCTTATAGCGATGTGCCGTGCGAGGCTATTGGCGAACAGACGATTAAACGTTTGTTCGCTGCAGTCGTAGGGGTATTCCATCAAGTAGGGGAGCGCCAAGACGGCGTACCAGGCCGGTTGCGAAGTCATTTGTACTGTGAGTGACTGATGACGGATCGTTGGCGATGCTGCCGACTCGACGAGTTTCTTCAGTTCGAACTCTTTGGCCGACTTGCCTCGAATCGGTAACGGGATCGCTTCGCTCACGAGCACCTTGTTGGAGAGGACCGGCAAGATGGCCTGTTCACCATCGCTGAGATTATCGGTCGCTGCAATGGTCTTGAAGATGATTGGGCGTGCATCCTCGGGAACTCGGATTCGCCAAAGATAGGATTTTGATTCCTCTGGACCGAGCTCAAAAATTTGTTCAGGCTTGCTATTTTCGAATTTCGAATCGACATTGGATTCGTCGATCGCATCGCTTAGGTGCAACGCCGCAGTTCCCTGCATAGGTTTGTTCGAAAGGTTGGTCACCTTGGCCGTAAACTCGATGACATCCCCTTCTCGTAGGAATCGAGGAGGGTTTGGTTGAACCATCAGATCCTTGGCCGTGACGATCGAGTCGTAGAGTGACCCACTGCGCAGATCTTTGTCGTGGGCCAAGGCCATGAAACGCCATTTGGTGAGCGCTTCGGGCATGGTGAATTCGAGGGTGACGTTTCCTTGTGCATCGCTCAGCAGATGAGGGAAAAAGAAGGCTGTTTCATTAAGATTGGTGCGAGGTGAGATCGAATCGATTGCGACGGTTTTTGGTGGATTGCCGTTATTACCATCGCCGCCGGATTCACCCATCGGCATCGATTTGGCCAGCACTGCTGGACCAGGCGCGCCGGGTGCTGTGTCTTGGGCAGCATTCGCCATCAGTGTGTATTCCAACTGAGGTCCGCCCGTGCCTCGTCGCATGGGCATCGATCCCACTCTTCCAAACATCATCATTGGAGAAATCATCTGAAGTTCGTTGGGGAACCGTCGATAGGATTCTTCAACGCCAAAGTAGCTGCTTGGCAGATTCGAGTCGACCACTTGTATCCATAGACTCATGTTTTGGAACTGCGATTGGATTTGTCCGTGGGACTCCTCGTAGAAATCTCCAAGTGGCTCCATCCACTGATGGGACTTGAAGGCATCGAGCGAAGCGTCGTACATGGCCGCTAGCAGTTCCGCTTGGGCGGCTTGAGCATCGGGGCCTTTGATGGTCATAGACCATTTCTCTTTGGCTCCTGGCTCAAGTTTATTGCGGAAGCGTTCCCACTTAAGGGCTAGCTCCTTGTTTTTCCAGGGCACGGAGATACTACGGGTTTCGCTATAGAGTCGGTTCTCGCGAACATAGGTCACACGGACCACAGCACCCCCTCGCATTGATTCATCGATCGGAAGTTCTATCAAGTGTTGGGTCTTGTCGGGATCGGTCCAAAAGGATTTGAGCGATTTGCCCCGTTGTTCGATCTCGATCAGAGCGCGACCCGTCGGGTAACCGGTACCCCAAAGCGCTTTGAATGTTTCGCCTGGTTGAATGCTCTCGGATTGGATACCAAAGACATGGGGGAGTTTGATACCCAATTTCGCTTGCTCGGGGTTGAGCACCATAAGGTTGAGTTCTGAGCGGATCGGCTTGCCGTAGATATCCTTGGACTCCAGCATCGCGCGGTAGAGTCCTTCAGGTAATTTCAGTTCGAAGGTCGACTTGCCCTGCGCGTCGGTTTGATACTCTTGTTGGTGAACCATTTCTCCGATGGGCCAATGCCGGTAATCGGTAGGGTCTGGCTTTTGGAGAGGAATGCCCGAAGCGGACGGTTTGATTTTCCCTGCACCTGCACCGCGTCGAACTGGTCGGGGGATTGCCGGGATCGATCCTCCGAGTAGATCGGTTCTTGGAACCATCGCCGGTTGGGTGATCTTATAAATTTTGATTTGACCGGATGAAGCGATTTCTTGGCCGTCTAAACTGGAGGTTTTGACTTCGATCTCAACAGGTTTTTGCTCCGTTTGCCACTGATTTGCAGTCAAGTTTGCTTGGGCAGTAACATACCCGACCGAGACGCTTTGGGACCCGGTGCGGGTTTCGCCAGTGGTGTCGGTTACATCTGCCACGATCTCGTATTGGAATATAGGCAAATCGTCTTCAGGAACCGATCGATCGGGTCTTGCGATAAATTCGATTTGGAAACTTCCGTCGGGATTGGTGTCGGTCCATCCACGAGCGATTTCTTGAGAGCGGCCCTGGAATGGTCCGATTCTCCAGTAAAAGCAGAAGTTGAACCAGTCGGGCCAGCGGACTTGCCGGACGACGCGGTAGCGAACCTTGGCACCCTGGATGGGAGCACCGGTGTAACTGATGGCCTTGCCCTTGACGGTCACTTGATCATCGAGTTTGACTTGATCTTTGAGTCGATCGAGTGTCACCTGGAATTTGGGCCGTTTGTATTCTTCGACGCTGATCGTGGTATTGAATCCAAAGTCTTTGATGCTGATCAACATTTCGCCAGTACCTCGGTTTCGGGGTGCTGTAAGCGATCCGCTGAAAGAACCATAGTCGTTGCTGGCGACATCGAGTGTCTCGATGACTTGTCCGTTGGTGTCTTGAAACTGCACCGTAAACTTTTTGCCTGGGACTACTGTATATCGATTCGTTTTTCGGTCGCTGCTGGTGACAACACCTTTGAAGTAAACCGTTTGCCCGGGCCGGTAGATCGATCGGTCGGTAAAAAGGGCGATCTGCAGTCCACCTGGTTGAGGTTGAAGTCCCAGGTGTATATAAGACTCATGTTGCGTCGATAGTCGGTCTTCCCCGTGCTCGACGAGAAGCATGTAGCTACCTTCCTCGCCCGGTAGCAATCGGAACAGGCCGGTGGGTTCTGTTTGACCGGTAGCTCTTGGCATCCAACGCGGATTGCCATCGACCCGCACGAAGGCTTGGATCTTGGCACCGTCGATAGGCTCACCGGTTTGATTGTCGACGACAAGCCCTTCGATAGCTTGACTCTTGAGATCGAGATCTCCATCTACGTTGTTGTATGGGTTGTATGGGTTGCGAGGGCGTAGGACGAGTCCAAGTTTCGAGACCCACAATTCACAGGCTCCGAGTTGGTTGGACTCTGGAGTGAACTGATCGTTAAAGCTGTACAGGAGGAAGTAATAGCCGGGTTTAAGATCCAGCGGTGCAGGTAGATCATCAGTGGCCTCTTGATAGTCGGTGGTTGGCTCCAGATTTGTAGACCATGCTTTGATGGGGGGCTTCGAGAAAAGTTCTGTACGGTCTTGGTCGGTGATTTGGTCCGCTTGCCATCGTCCTGGCTGGCCCAATCTTTTTTGCCAGTCGGCTTGGACGATTCGAAAGTTCAGTTTGGAAATGTTTTTGTATCGGACGCGGATGTTTGGAGCGGGATTGTTCCAGACGCGTTCGATCGAGACGTTAACTGCTTTGGATAAGATATTTTCTACGATGTTGTGGCAGAGTCTTCCGCCGATACTTTCGGGAAACGCGTTCTTGCCCTGAAGGGCTACTTCATAGGCGGCTTCGAGATCATTTTGGCCCATGAGGATTCCGGCCCACTGTGCCCGAGCATTCGCACTGAGCGGGTGCTTGGGGTTTGTCCTCGCGAAATCATCGAGCAAGGAGATTGCTCGAGCATCTTTTTCTTCGCCGAGAGCATGGTTCTGCGCAAATCGGATACGTTCGAGTTGTACGTGGATGCGTGCGTCGGGCGATTCATCTTTGGCGTGGAAATTCAGCAGTTCTTGATAGAGCTTGATCGCTTTGAATTTGGGTGAGTCGGCGTCGGTGGTTTGCGGGTTCCAGGATAGGAAGTCTTCGGTTGGACCGAGTGCGGGTGAATTTGCATCGATCTCAAAAGCATCTTCTCTTTTTACGCCTGCTTGTTCGCCTGTGGCATAGAATTCGATCGCTTGGTGGGCGAGGAAATCGTAGAAAGTTGGCCGGTAAGAATCTGGATAAGAGCCTGGATCCAGCAGTGGATCGAAGTTGCTTATAGGTGTCGCTTTGAGGATATCGCTATTCGCTAAAGACGACGTGTAATGTTTATCGATTTCCTTAAAGATCCGTTTGAGATCCCACGTTCTGATATCCTCGGAGTTATCGTCTGCGACCGAGGTGCGTTGTTGGAATTGCCATCGATTGGATTCGAAGTAGGACCAGTACCAATGTCCCAGGATCGCATGGAGGGCTGGCTTGACTTGTTCGGGTGCGGTTTCGAAAACGGTTCGCATTCGGGTGATCGCTTCCGCCGGTTCGCCACCTTGGATATCGCTTTCGAGACGGATTTTCCTTGCCATCGCCAAAGCGGTTTCCGGGTAGGCTTTGGCTTCGAGGCTTTTTGCGATGATCTGATCGAGTACTTCGATTGCGGTCTTGGGTAGTCCTTTTCCGATGGCTTCTTCAACTTGTTTCCACATCGGTATGCGTTCCTTGGGGAATCTTGGTTCGTTGTATCGGTCGACGGTCTGTTCGGGAGGTTGAAAGCTCAGGGCCACTGGCGAGAGTGCCACTGGAGTCAGGGCGATGAAGCTCGATAGGATCAGGAGAAGTTTATGGATGAATTGCATGATTGGCTTATTGTCGTAGATCCTGGGACGCGTCGTATGGCCCGAGTCCGAGGAATTCGCGAACCACGGGACGTTTGAGCAGATGCGGGTTGACCTGTGGTCTGCAGGCAAGCAGGTGGGCTTGGGCCTCTTGCGGGTTCATGCCTCGGTGTTTGACAAGCCAGCAGATCACGATGGTTGCCGAGCGTGCTCGTCCGGCTTTGCAGTGGACGTAGACGCGTTGGTTATTGTTGGTCTTTTGGACTAAGAATTCTACCCCCTTGCCGACAGCTTCGATCGAAGGTGGGTTAAAGTCGACCGTCGGTAGCCAGAGTTGCTCGATGTTGTATTTATCGTAAGACTGCTTGGGGCCAGGATATTCTTGGCACATGTTAATCACGCCACGAACTTGGAGTTCTGCCAGTTTGGGGACGTCGCGTTTGAGGGGAAGAGCCCCGAGGATCACGAGGGGGTCGACTGGGTCCCACCAGTTTCGACGGTGAAGAACACGGCCTAGAAGGTAGTTCCAAGCGAAGGTCGGAACAAACAGGCTGCGGGCGATGAAGGGCCGCATCGTGTGTTTAAAAGGATTCAGTCGTGAGCGGATCGGTATCTCCGCTTCGATCCGAATCGGTCGAGACCGTCAGATTGGTGTTTTGGAGATCCACGGTGCCAAAGAGTTGAGAATGGTGGAGGAACTCGACGAATACTTTTTGGTTAGCCGATGGGGGGATGGCATTGATGGACATCTTCATCGATTTGTGAGAGCGGGTCCAACGGGCTGCAACGACAGTGATGTTGTCGGTACCTCCTCCTTGTTTTGCGAGCTGTACGAGTGATTCGCACATCGATTGAACTTTGCCGCCCATGGCAAGCACCTTTTCGATGGTCGTGTCGCTAACGTGTTTGTTTAGGCCGTCGCTGCACATCAGTACAATGTCGCCGGGTTCAAGAAGAGAGGTGGCCAAGTCACCTTGGACTCCCTCGGCACCAGCGCCCAGTGCGTTTACAAGAACGTTTGACCAAGGGGAGCGTTCGTTGTCGTTGAGGTTGAGTTGGCCATTTTTGATCATCTCATTGGCAACGGTATGATCGAGGGTCAGTAGCGATAGCTGTCCGGCTCTAAAGACGTAGCAACGTGTGTCTCCGGCATGGATGAAAACCAACTTTGGCCAAACAATGTAGGCCATCGTGAAGGTAGTCCCCATCCCTTTTTTATCCTCAGAAGCTTCGGAGGTTCGTCGGATCTCTTGGTGAGCATCGCTGAGGATGTCTCGAAGATTGATCAAGAAGTGTTCGTGGTCATCAGGAGTGATTGAGTTTGTCGACTGCAAGCGATTGAGGATCGCTGCCATAAAGTATTGCACGGCCAGTTTGCTAGCTTCGTGCCCGGCCTTATGCCCTCCCATGCCGTCAGCGACCATGAGGACTTGTGCCGTCGGATCACCCAAAAGGGTTGTGTTGGGGAGGGATCCAAAGGAGTCTGCCCGCAGACGAATGCCTCGGGAGAGTTCTCCGGCAAAAAACTGATCCTGGTTCTCGGCTCGAACCAAGCCCGGATCGGTCAGTCCGCCAATTTCAACTTCGATTGCAGTCATTTGTTTTTTGGTTTCTACGCGGATCGCTTGATTTGATCCGATGATCTCCGAGGCGATGGGATTGCGATAGACTCAAAATGCGAGATTCGCTACCCTTCGGAATACTCTATAATAGTACCTGATTTCGCTTAAAAGTGTTCGATAAACCTGTTGCTATGCCAGAAAACCTACCTGAATACCCTATCCGAGTCTACAACACTCTGACGAAAGCCAAGGAGAGCTTTCGGACTTTAACGCCTGGGAAAGTGGGCATGTACCTTTGCGGCCCTACGGTTTACGCCGAGGCGCATATTGGTCACATGGTCGGACCTGTCATTTTCGATACCGTCAAGCGGTACCTGAGTTACTGCGGATACGAAGTCACTTGGGTCGTAAACATAACCGATGTGGACGACAAGTTGATCGTCAAATCCCGAGAGAAAGGGATTTCGATGTTCCAGTTGGCCACGCAAATGACCGCCGATTATCTATCGAATTTGCAAGCCTTGGGGGTCGATCAAATTGATCGCATGCCCCGCGCCACCGACAGCATCGGTGAGATCATTGCCTTTGTCGAGGAACTCATCGCCAAAGGGTTCGCGTATGCCAGCGATGGTGATGTGTTTTTTGACGTGACGAAGGATCCTGAGTACGGCTGCTTGAGCAATCGAACTGCCGAAGATCAACAGGGTGAGGGAGGAGGAGCAGCAAGTCGCAAACGTTCTGCGGGAGACTTTGCTTTGTGGAAATCTGCGAAACCTGGAGAGCCGAGTTGGCCGAGTCCTTGGGGGCCAGGCCGTCCTGGTTGGCATATCGAATGTTCTGCCATGAGTCGCGGTATCTTGGGTCAAACCTTCGACATCCACGGAGGGGGGCTTGATCTAGTTTTTCCTCACCACGAAAACGAACTAGCCCAAAGCCGTTGCTGTCACAGTAAGCCTATGGTGACTTACTGGATGCACAATGGATTGATGCGAGCCTCGAGCGAGGGTGGCAAAGTCGGTGGCCAGAGCGATCGAGGGGATACGACCCAATCGGATGCAACGGCAGTATCGGGTAAGATCTCAAGGAGTAAAGGTGCTGGCGGTTTGGCTAGTTTGATCTCCAAACATACCGGAGAACGGATCCGGTTTTTCCTATTGCGGACGCATTACCGATCGACGAGTGTTTTTGGCGATGAGCCTTTGGCAGAAGCGGGCGCGGCGCTTGAAACCTTTTACCGGCTCTTTGATCGAGTCTCAAAGATTCTAGGCTTCTCGGTTTATGAGATACCTTATGCGATACGAAGAAGCGAATTCCAGTCGGTTGCGAACCCCCCTGCTCTACTTGCGGAACTTGTCGAGCTTCGGAATTCTTTTCTCGGAAAGATGGACGACGATTTCAATACCGGTGGCGCCACTGCAGACTTGTTCGAGATGGCTCGGGCACTGAATCGATTCATCGATCAGGCTACACTCGAAGAAACTCGCAAACCAGAGGATTTGGACCTTTTAAAACAAGGCCTTGGGATTCTTCGAGAGATGGCTGCGCTATTAGGGATTTTCCGCAAGCCTGTTGCCGTTTCGGCTGATAAAGCCGACTCGGCGGGTATCGTCGATGGGCTTATGGATTTGGTGATCCTTTTGCGCGCTGAAGCCAGGACTAAGCGGGATTTTGCGACCTCCGATGCGATTCGTGATGGACTGAAGAAAATCGGAATTGCGATCCAAGATGGCAAACAAGGAACGACTTGGGAAGTCGCAAAGAAAAGTAGCTGATGATCCGACTCATCTAAAGCACAGGCTACTTGATAGAGCGATAGATCTTCGATGCGTTGACAAGGGCGCTGAAGGCCGAGCGGGCTTCTTTTAGCGAGATTTTCGATTTTCCAAGCTTGCGTTCCTGATACACGATGGGAACCTCTGCGACACGCGCACCGGTCTTGATCAAGTGTGCGAGGATCTCTTCGAGGAATCCATAACCGGTTTCTTTGAGAGCATCGAATTGGATCTTTTGAAGTGTTTCGATGCGATAGAGTCGATAGGCGCTGCTGCAATCTCGGATCGACCAACCGACCATCGAGCGTGCAAGTTGATTTGCGAACTTGCTCAGTGCGATTCGGCGCCACGAGCAACCTTCTAGTCCCCCACCTGGAACGTACCTTGATCCGATGACCAAATCGTGGGAGTCTTTATTGGCGAGCAGTTGAGGGATGACGGCCGGATTGTGACTAAGATCTCCATCGAGGTTGATTAGCCATGGGTAGCCGTGTTCGATGGCATAGAGCATACCGGTTTTGATTGCCGAACCCAGGCCAAGTTTCCCGGTGCGTTGGATGAGGTGCACTTTGGGATCGTTGTTTTGCTCTTGCTGTACCCACTGGGCGGTTTGGTCAGGTGAGTTATCATCGACGACCAAGATATCAGAGTCAGCGCTCACCTGTCGAATGGCTTGAAAAAGTTTCGGCAAGTTTTCGCGCTCGTTGTAGGTACAGATTAGTACCAAGTAATCTGAGTCTAATCGGCGGGTCATTCTTCCGAACTGTCTTCGGAGTCTTCTTCGGCATTGGAGCTTTGTTGATCCGAAGTGGAGGTTGGAGTGGATGGGGGAGCCTTGGCTGCTTGCTCGCGGGCTTCGGCTTCGACACGAGCTGCTTCGGCTTCGATGTCGGCAGCAGGGACGCGGACGATCGCGGCAAGAGTATCGGATTCATCGAGACTCATGATGCGTACACCTTGGGTGTTTCGACCGATGACGCTGATATCGTTGGCCGCAATGCGTTGGATCTTGCCTCTGGATGTCATCATGATCAGCTCGTCGTTGTCGTAGACAGCTACGGTGCCGACGACTGGACCATTGCGTTTGCTGGTCTTGATGTCGATGATTCCTTTGCCGCCCCGGCGTTGGGTGCGGTACTTGGCTGATGAGGCGTTGTCTTCGGCGGCGTTGTCCTCGGGGGATTCGTCCGCGCTGGATTCGTCTTGGGTTGGAGATTGTTCCGCGACGGTTTGATCGATGGAGTCATCGTCGAGGGTCGCATCTTCGTCCTTGATGACCAATTCGTCTCCAGGTCCGAAATTGGTTCGTTTACCGTAGCCGTTTAGGCATACGGTAAGGAGTGTTGCGGTGGGGTCTGCCACGACCATCCCTACGACTTCATCGGCTTTCTTTAGAGAGATGCCTTTGACCCCTGAGGTATTACGGCCCATGGATCGAGCGTTATTTTCGGAGAATCGGATGGCCATGCCGCCAGCGGTCGAGAGGACGATTTGGTCTTTTGGTTTGGTGACAACTACATCGACGAGTTCGTCATCTTCTCGAAGCTTGATGGCGATGATGCCACCTTTTTTGGGGCGGCTGTAGGCTTCCAATGGGGTTTTTTTGACGATTCCTTTTTTGGTGGCCATCATCAAAAAGTGTCCTGGGAGGTTAAAGTCTCTGACCGGGACGCAATCGCGGATCTTTTCTTCGGGTGTTAGATTCAGAAGATTGACGATTGCCCTGCCTTTGCTTTCGCGGCTCATTTGGGGGATTTCCCAAACCTTTTGCCAATAGACTTTTCCTTGGTTGGTAAAGAACAGCAGATAAGCGTGGGTGCTGGCGACAAAGAGGTGTTCGACGGGATCTTCTTCTTCGGCTTTCAGGCCGGTGATTCCCTTACCGCCGCGTTTTTGCGATTTGTAGACCGAAGCCGGTAGGCGTTTGATGTACCCTTGGTGGGAGATTGTGACAACCATGGATTCCTCGGTGATGAGGTCTTCCATGTTGTAGTTGCCGAGTTCTTCGTCGGAGATCTCGGTGACGCGATCATTGCCGTACTTGCGAGCAATCTCTACAAGATCCTCTCGGATCATGCTGTAGATCTTGGCTGGGCTGGCAAGGATTTCTCGATATCCTTCGATCTCTTGTAGGATTGCGGAGTGTTCTTGTCCGAGTTTTTCTTGTTCCAAACCGGCCAGTTGACCTAGGGTCATTCTCAGGATCGAGTCGGTTTGAACGCTGGTGAGTTTGTAGGTATCGGAGACGCCGCGTTCGAGTTGAAAATCGGCATATCCACGCTCACCCAGTGCGCGTTGCATCATCGAAGCCGGGCACTCGACGCCCATGAGTTTCTCTTTGGCTTCGGCTTGCGTGCGACTTGATCGGATGATCGCGATGATGCGGTCGATATCTGCGAGTGCCAGCAGGAGGCCTTCGATCACATGTTTGCGTTTTCTGGCTGCACCGAGCAAGTGCTGGGTACGTCGTCGGATGACGGTGAATCTGTGTCGGATGAATTCCTGGAGGAGTTCTTTAATGTTCAGTTCGCGGGGTTTTCCGTCGACAAGTGCCAGCAGAATAATCGAGAAGGTTTCTTGGAGCGGAGAGAACTGAAAGAGTTGGTTTAGAACGACGTTTGGATCGGCGTTTTGTTTGATTTCGATCACGAGTCGAACGGGTTCCTTCAGATCGCTTTCATCGCGGATACCTGAGATCCCCTTGATTTTCTCGTTGCGAACCAGTTCTGCGATTTTTTCGACGACTCGGTCGCGGGCTTGTTGGAACGGAATATCGCGAACGATCAGTTTGGATTTTCTGCCTTCTTCGACGACATCCACGTGGGCTCTAACAACGATGGTTGAGCGACCGGTCATGTAAGCTTGGCGGATGTTGTATCTGCCGCAGATGATACCTCCGGTGGGGAAGTCCGGTCCGGGTACGATATCGCAAAGTTCGGCAACGGAGACTTCGGGATCGTCGATGACTTTGACAAGCGCGTTGCAGATCTCGCGCAGGTTATGTGGGGGGATGCTTGTGGCCATCCCAACGGCGATGCCTTGGGCTCCATTGACGAGCAGGTTCGGGAACCGGGATGGAAGGACGACGGGCTCGGTTCGTCGTTCGTCGTAGGTGGGGATGAAGTCGACGGTGTCGAGTTTGAGGTCCTCGAGCATCATTGCAGCGGGGCCTGCAAGTCGAGCTTCGGTGTACCGCATGGCTGCGGCGGGCAAGCCAGCGATGGATCCAAAGTTTCCTTGTTTGTCGATCAGCACGTGGCGCATGTTCCATTCCTGCGCCATGCGGACCAAGGTCGGATAGATGATCGCTTCGCCGTGTGGGTGGTAGTTCCCTGAGGTGTCCCCGGCGATCTTGGCACACTTGACCCGCGCTGCACCGGGGGTCAAGTTCAGGTCGTTCATTGCGACCAAGATTCTTCGCTGGGAGGGCTTGAGTCCATCGCGAACATCGGGAAGAGCGCGGCTAACGATAACGCTCATGGCGTAGGTCAAGTAGCTATCGCGCAATTCGTCTTCGATTGGTTCTTCGATCATCCGTTCGCCACCGCCGCCGTCGTCGGAGGTCGGTAGGCTTGAGGGATCATTCGGGTCAAAATCATCGGGTGGGACGTTCGACACGGATAGGTTCGTTTCTGCTCAAAAAAGACTCGACAAGGTCGATCGCAAGAGGCTTTCTCGCACCCCTGAATCGAAAAGAAAAAGTATAGCGTTTATTAAGAAAACCACAATTGGACGAGGGGCTTTTCGGGGGGTAAAGAACCTCAGGAAATCCAATAAAAAAGGATGTTTTTTGGGGTGGTTAGAAGACTCCCAAGAAGAGGTTGGAGAAGACGCCGTCCTGCGGTGGCAATATCACGGCTGGAGACAGCCGTGATCCAAACAAAACCGCACGGCTGGAGACAGCCTAAGTATGTTTAAAATAGATCTTCAAGTTCTTTCCTGCTGAAGGCGTGGATCCAGGCGGCTTCATCGTGGACTTGATCTGTTTTTCCCAATGCCTCGCAAATGCGCATTCGGTGATATCGCAACGTAGCCTGGGTATCGATAATAAGTGGAAGTCTGCGTGCAAGCTGAGGGAACTCTTCCAAGAGGGCATCGACTCCCCAACCCTTGGGCTTGTCGGACGCTTGATCGCCAGCCTGACTCTGTAGCTCATTCATCTTTGTCAAGCACATGGAAAGAACGCTGTCGGCCGACCAGGCCTCGGTGAGTTTCGCAAGGGCTTTGTCCATCACTTCGAGGGCCTGGTCGTTGCGTCCCAAGCGATGAAGCACCCAGCCTTTGGTATCCAAGAACGAATCGTTTTCTTGGATTTCGATTGCTGCATCGATTTCGCTCAGAGCTGACTCCAAGTCAGTGCCAGCAAGTGCTCTCATGTAGGCGATTTGGTTGTTTTGAGTCGGGGTTCGTTTTGCTTGTTCGGGCAAGTTCTCGCTAAGGATTTGGACCGCTTTGTCGAACTGCTTGCGATTTGAAATCAGGGTGGAAAACAAAAATGCCGTTTCCGCACGATCGTCGGGGTCTTTGATTCTCCGCATCTTCTCTTCTAGCAGAGTGGTAAGGAGGTTCGAAGCTCCGTCAGCTTGGCCATCGGTTTCGATTCGATCGACTTGGCGCAAGAAATCCTTGTCTTCGATCAAATCGGGAGATTTGGCGAAAGCTGCTTCGAGGATCTTTTGGGCCTGGGTAACGTTGCCTCGATCAAACTCGTTGGCGGCTTGGGCTAGCATCCAACGGGCGGATGTCGCCGGTCCAAAGTAATCGCTAGCGACGGGCATCGTTGGCAGGCAAATGGCAAGAGCGAGGATGAGTTTATTGGACAGCGAGCCCGAATTCATTGTGGTTATTCTTGGGGTAAGTCCTGTAGATATCTGAAGAAGGGGTTCGATTCGCAGGTCGTCTTTGGTACGATCTTTCTTGCTGAGTTGATTACCCTCACGCAGTTGATTATCTCCCTTTTATTGCGGTTGGGAAAGGGCTTGAGAGGATCCTCAGCCAAGATCTCGGTCGCGAAATCTCCCACCCCCCAACAATGCCATGAAGATCGATCTATCCAAAAGTTATGCCGCATTCGAACGAGCTAAAAAGCTGATTCCTGGGGGGGTAAATTCCCCGGCGAGAGCTTTTGGGGCCGTAGGCGGTCACCCGTTATTCATCGAACGCGCCAAGGGGGCTTATCTATTCGATTTGGACGGCAATCGATTCATCGATTACATCGGTTCTTGGGGGCCGATGATTTTGGGACACGCTCATGAGCAAGTCATCGAATCGATTGTCCGAGCGGCTCAGTTGGGCACCTCGTATGGCGCTCCGACACAGAACGAATCTCGTATCGCCGAGTTAATTCTGGCGGCTTTCCCAAGCATGCAGAGGGTTCGATTGGTGAGTTCCGGAACCGAAGCGACCATGAGTGCGATTCGGGTGGCTCGAGGTTTCACTCGTCGCGAACGGATCATCAAGTTCGCGGGTTGCTACCACGGCCATGTTGATTCGTTGCTCGTGTCGGCAGGTTCAGCCGCAGCAACCTTGGGTGTTCCCGACTCACCAGGGGTGACAGCAGGGACTTCGCAAGACACGATCGTTCTGAACTACAATGATTGCCAGTCGCTTCGTCAAACGCTTGATCAACTCGGACATTCCATCGCTGCAGTGATTCTTGAGCCTGTCGTTGGGAACATGGGTACCGTGATTCCGACTCCGGAGTTTCTTAAGACGTTGCGAGAAGAGACCAACCGCCATGGAGTCGTTTTGATTTTCGACGAAGTCATGACTGGGTTTCGAGTCGCTTACGGTGGTGCTCAGGAGATCTTTGGGATCGAGCCTGACATGACTACCTTGGGCAAAATCGTTGGCGGAGGACTTCCTTTGGCCGCTTATGGCGGCCGCGCGGAGATCATGGATCATGTGATGCCGGCCGGTAAGGTTTATCAGGCCGGGACGCTCTCTGGTAATCCGTTGGCAACGGCAGCCGGGGCTAAGACGCTAGAGCTTCTCCGAGACGATCCACCCTATGAGTATCTCGAGTCGCTCGGTAAACGATTGGCCGATGGACTTTTGGCGGCTGCCACTAAGCACGGCATTGCGGCTCAGATGCAGCGAGTCGGAAGCATGATGACGCTGTTTTTTAATACCGATACGGTGGTCGATTGGCCAAGCGCCGACAGATCGGATCGTCAACTATTTGCCAAGTATTTCTGGGGGCTTATCGAGCGTGGAGTCTATATGCCTTGCAGTCAATTCGAGGCTTTATTCTTTTCGCGTGCACACACGATTCAAGACATCGATCATACAGTTCAGGCCGCCGAAGACTTTTTCGCAAGCCACCGTTGAGCGATGTGGTTAAGCGTTGTCGTTGGGCGGTATAAAAGAAAATGCCCGTCAAAGGCCCTCGCACAAGAGTATGACGCTTATGGCTGCTCCACTTAAGTCCTGACCAGATTCACGCTTCCCCCTCGCGAGAGCCCTTGACGGGCACTTGAAAACGACTCCAGAAAGTATAGATCGCTTTGCTGTCGCGGAAAGCCCAAAAGATAGTTCGTGGTCAGGTTTTCTGATTCGTTACGGCGAAGTTTTCACGTTGCGCAGTTGGCGCAAGAACGTTTCCATATCAGGCGTCCGCATTTCGGGGTTCGGATGCATCGCTGCCATGATCGCGTTGGCAAGAACTTTGTCGATCTCGGGACGGTGCTCGGAGATATCCCGAGGGGGAGACGTGTCGTGTTGCAAGGCGGCACGACCGGTGGTATCGGCGATTTGCCAAGGGAGATCAAAAGCAATCAGGTGGTAACACGTCACGGCAAACGAGAAGATGTCTACCCGTTTGTCCGTTGAGCGTCGCCGGACGATTTCCGGGGACATGTACAAAGGTGTCCCGGTGCGGTTTCCCGGCGCCATAAAGGCCTTAGTCGCCGGTAGAGTCAATCCAAAATCGATCAGCTTGACCTTCGACATGTCCTTGACCACGATGTAGTTTCGAGGGCAGATATCGCGGTGGATGAACTCCTTGCGGTGCAAATAAGCTAAGGATTCCGCCATCTGCCCGATCAGATCGAGTCTCTTTCCCGCTAGAAGATCCTCTTTGCGATCGGCGATCAATTGGTGCAATCCAGGGCCATCGATGTACTCCATGACAATGAATTGTTGTCCTCGATTCGAAGTCCCGTATTCGTAGGTTTCGACGATGTTTGAGTGATTGAGCTGGATCGCAATTTCCCCTTCGCTGGGTTTATTGAGTCCTTTGAATCGGCTCTCGAAAAACTGTACTTTATCGGAATCGCAAAGCTTCACACCCACGACGCGGTTGTTGTTGTTGCGGTCTTTGGCCACAAAGAAGTTGCTCATTGTGCCGGAAATCGCTGACCGCAGTCGTTCAAAGCGGGCTTCGATGTCGACCGATTTGCTGGCTTTAAGAGACTTTGGCTTCTCGGCTTGCTTGCCTGCCTCGCCGCCGGCGTTCTTCTTGAAAAGGCTGTCAAAAATACCCATGGGTTTGCTGTTTACTCTAGCGGGCTCGGTCGAATCGCTTGTATGAGGTATTATACCACAAGCCCTCGAGGAAGACTTGGGCTCGTCCTAGTCAGGTTTGTCGCAAAGGAACTTTTCATTGGAACCAGAAGCGAAATCCCATTTGCTAACCCAGCGGATCCAGATTCGATCACAGCGCTTGCGGGTTGCCCAGCCAACCGAGGTGGCTTTGGATGTCAGCGATGTTCGAAAATCGTATGCTGGAAATGAAGCTCTCTGTGGTGTCACTTTTACGGTACGTGCCGGGGAACGCATCGCGCTGCTTGGACCAAACGGAGCTGGCAAAACGACGCTCATCCGCTGCATCAGTGGTCGAGTGGAAGTTTCGGCAGGTGAGGTGAAGCTTTTTGGCAAAAAGCTGGGGCTTCCCAATGCAACGGCCCAACTGGGCGTTGTCCCTCAAGAGCTGGCGATTTATCCAGATTTATCGGCTAAAGAAAACCTCGAATGTTTTGCTCGGCTCCATGGATTGCGAGGGCGCAAGTTGCACGATCGGGTCGATTGGGCTCTTCACTGGATTGGTCTACAAGATCGTGCAGGAGATCTGACGGCCAAGTTTTCCGGTGGGATGAAACGTCGTGTGAATATCGCTTGCGGAGTGATGCACTCACCAGGATTATTGCTCTTGGACGAACCCACCGTAGGCGTAGATCCACAGAGCCGTCAACGAATCTTCGATATGCTCGATGAGCTTAATCGCGTCGGAACAACAATCCTACTTACCACCCATCATTTGGATGAAGCCCAGGAGCGAAGCGATCGGATTGTGATTATCGATCATGGCAAAGTGATTGCCGATGGTACGATCGATCAACTCCTTGAGCAAACCGTTGGAAAGCTCAAGCGAGTCTCACTGGAGGTCGAAGGAGCACTCGGTGAAATTCCCAAAGGCCTTACGTATCATTCCCCTTCTGGACGAATCGTCGGAGCTTGCGAAAATCTCGCCGATGAGTTACCCGACTGGATCGAGGGTCTTGGGGCCACTGGGGTGCGAATCAAGAATCTAGAGCTTCAAACACCCAACTTGCACCACGTGTTTTTGCATTTGACAGGTCGCGAACTGCGAGAATAGCGTTCGCTTGAATGCACTCACCATTGGCCTTGGATGAACCGAGGCATAAGCTCCCAACCCTTAGGGATCTGAAGTCCGCTTTGCGCCGCAGAGACTTCGTCGTAGCTCCGTGAGCCATCGGCGTAGATCCCTTTTCCTGCGATCGTAAAAGGAACCCAACCATGGGAGTGTTTCTTGGTACTAACGGGTGTGGGATGATCGGGAGTGATCAAAATGCGATAGTCTCCATGGTCTTTTAATGCTTTGAAAAGCGGGCCGACGATCTCTCGATCGATCGCTTCGAGGGCTTTGACCTTCTCTTCGACACGCCCTTCGTGGCTCGCCTCATCGGGGGCTTCGATATGCACACAAACCAAGTCGTGTTTTTGCAGAGCTGCGATCGCAGTTCGCCCCTTCGACGCATAATCGGTGTCCAAATAACCGGTGGCACCGGGAGCTTCGATCCTCTCCCAACCGACCAGTGCTGCAAGTCCTCGAAGTAGATCGACGGCGGTGATCATCGAGCCGCGGATGCCGAACCTCTTTGAAAAGTTTTCCAGCGATGGAGTTTTGCCAAGTCCCCAGAGCCAAAGGTGTGTGATCGGCGAGCGACCTTGCTCGAGCCTCGCTGCGTTGACAGGATGATTGCTGAGGACATCGGAGCTGATTTGCATCCATTCCGAGAGTAAATCGCAACCAGGTCCACGAGGGAAGTCGTCGATGACCGATCCGTCGGTCAGGTCGTGTGGGGCTCGGGTCCGGGTTTCTCCGGAGAAAGGCGAGGGGTCATTGGGCCTGCCTCGAAAGATCAGTAGGTTGCGGTAGCTAACACCCGGTGTGAACTCTAAACGCGGGTCATTGACCGCAGCTTGAATGCTCGCGAGCACATCGCGGGCTTCTTGGTTGCTTGCGTGATCGGCGGTAAAGTCGACCATGATTTGGTCGAGGATCGTGACGGTATTGCAGCGGATCGCCCAATCGTGCGGACCGAGCACGATGCCTTGGGCCGCCGCTTCGATCGGTGCTCTGCCGGTGAAGTAAACGTTCGGGTCGTAGCCAAAAAGGGTCATGTTGGCCACTTCACTCCCGGCTGGTAAGTGCAGCGGAACGTTGTCGGATTGACCGACGATTCCGGCCTGTGCCACTGCGTCCATATTCGGGGTCAAGGCGGCTTGTAATGGCGTTTTTCCACCGAGGGAATCGACCGGGTAATCGGCACAGCCGTCGGGAATAATGATGACGTATTTCATAGCTAGCGAGATTCGAGCCAGATTCTTGAAACCACCCAAAGGATATAGCCGCCCCAGCAGCCAAGCAGAAGCGAAGCGAGTAAGAACCGTTTATCCATCCTGGCTCCCGATGCGTTCGAAGCGAGGCTTGAAGGCTTCCTCGAAGTCGTATTGATCGTCGAAGTCTTGACGTCGGTCGGATTTACTCTTCCTCATTTCGCGGATGCGGATCAAGTTGTACACGATCTCACCGAAGTCGCTAGTGGTGTGAATACCCCAGCTATTGAGAACGGTTTTTGCAAGGGCTCCATACTGATCGAGCGCGTATTCGCGGATCGCTTGGCAAAGTTGCTGGCCGGTCAAATGCCGATCCGATTTTCCTTCGTCGTTTTCATTATCGCCAGTGTACGAAGGGAGCTTCATGACACGCTGAGCATAGGCGAGGCTTTCTCGGACGAATTGGTAAGCATCCAAGTGGTAACGTTGATCTTTTGCCAATAGTTCCATCATAGCCAGGACGTGTTCGTTCATGTGAGTTCGGCGCCTCGTTTGATGACCGATAGGCATTCATCGGGTGTAATGAGTATTCGTCGGTTGTCTTCGGTAGCGATGAGCATTTGCTGGGCGAGCAGTTCGACATTGAGCACTCGAGCTTTTCCTTCCCGCGTCAGGATTTCGCTCCCCGGTGGCGGGATCTTCGACGCGAGTTCCTCATAGTGATCGTTCTCGTAGCGAAGGCAGCATTTGAGTCGTCCGCAGCGGCCTGATAGCTTGTTCGGATCGAGCGTGGCTTTCTGGAGCTTTGCCATGCGCATGGTCACCGGGGGCATTTGTTGAAGATATCCCGAGCAACAAAGGGGACGCCCGCAATCTCCGTAATCACCAAGGAGTTTCGCTTCGTCTCTAGCACCGATTTGCCTCATCTCGATGCGGGATTGGAACTTGGTCGCCAGTCTTTTGACGAGCTCACGAAAATCGACCCGCTCAGCGGCCGTAAAGTAGATCGTGACGATTTCACCGCCGAAGATCCTTTCGACATCGACAACCGACATCGGTAATCCGAGGCTTTCGATTTGCGATTGGCAATCCGTTGCATCGTCGTGGGCTTGTCGTTTTAATTGTGCAACGGTCTCCAGTTCAGTTGCACCGGCTGGGCGTTGAATCGTTCCACCCGGGAGTTTTTCGGTCGACGCTTCATTTTGTGGAGTGATTTCGCAGAGGATTTCACCGAGTTCCAGACCACGATTGGATCTGGCGATGACTTGGTCCCCGCGTTTGTGTTCGGATCTGGAGTTCATGGAAAAAATCGATCGATTCATTCCGCATCGAACCACGTAGCGGTAGGTCGACTGGCCGTTCATGATCCGCTCCCTAGGGCACATCGAGCATCGCTCGATCGATCCAAGAATAGGTTTTCTTTCGAAAGCAAGTCCATCACCGTTTGGGCATGGTGCTCGGGGGAATCAAGACTCGAATCGAGTCTCAGGGCTGGATCTTCAGGGGGCTCGTAGGGATCGGAGATTCCTGTAAAAAAGGGGATCTTCCCTTCGCGAGCTTGGCGATAGAGCCCTTTGGGATCGCGTGCCTCGCATACTTCCAAAGGCGCATCGACAAAGACTTCAAAGAATCGAAACTGACCGGATTGCTCGACGATGCTTTTGACTCTATCTCGGTCTTTACGATAGGGACTTACAAAAGCGCTCAAGCAGATCAATCCAGCGGAGGCCATCAGGTAGGCGACCTGGCCGATTCGGCGAATATTTTCTTCTCGGTCCTGCGGGGAAAACCCCAACCCGAATCGCTCCGAAAAGGGTTCACCGTAAATGGGTTTTAAGATGTTTGGCGTGGCGCATAGGCCGTGACGAATATTGTCTCCGTCGAGGAGCAAGCTGGGGCGGCTATGTCGTAACAGCATTTGATCCAGAGCGTTGGCTATGGTCGATTTGCCCGACCCGCTAAGTCCTGTAAACCAAACCACACAACCGACTTGGCCCAAGAGCCCACTGCGTTCCTTGGGACTGACCGAGCCGGTGTGCCAAACCACTTTGGGGGCATCGTTCTTTGAAGAAGGCTCGGAGGACATAAGCGTAACAAATCGAATGAAACAGAGGAGATCTTTTGGCTTGCTCGGTTAGGAGACACCTAACGTTTTTTTGATGCGAGCGATCATGTCGCTTTCGGATTTGGTCGTAGCACCAAAGCCAAGCAAACCTCCGCTTGTTCGAGCAACCTCGTCGACTTCCTCGATAAGCTGATGTTTCAGGGAATTGCTCTGTGTGGCATCGATCGACGAGAAGACAGCCTCAGCACACGACTCCCACGTCGTAAGCATTTCCGTCGAAGGCCGTTCTTTGAGCCATCTTTCCAAAAGCTTCGATGCTTCGGAGCCTTTGGCTAGGTATCTCTCGGCAATCATACGAACAGCGGTGACTTCTTGTTGGTCAGCGTGACCATCGGCCCAAGCGACTGCGGCAAGAGGGAAAATCCTAAAAGCTGATAGGGCTTGCGGGGTGATTCCCAGTCCATGGAGGGCTCGTAGGGCCGCATCGTCTTTGATCCCCGACTCGGCACGAAGATTCGTAATAGCCTCTTCCACAGAGAGCTTTTCCTGTAGGTCTCGGATGAGCTTTTGATCTAGATCGGAGAAGAACGCGTTTTCGAGCGATCGGCATCGATTTTGGAGAGCATCTGCATCGGCCATAAGACAATCACTTCCTTTAATTTCACAAGTTCAATTGGGCATTGCGCTATCGGTGGGAGTAGGTTACTATACAACAGTCTTCTTCAAAAGATGAGAGACTAGATTTTTCACGGGAACTTTATTGGTCGTGAACAACGAAAAACCAACGAAAAACCACATTAATCAGGCAGTTATGACCCACTCGACACCGAGTCACCTCAAGCCAAGAACGATGTTCCAGAAGATTTGGGACCAACACGTCGTTCATCACGAATCCGGGAAACAAGCGATCTTGTACATTGACCTGCACTTGGTGCACGAGGTCACCAGCGCTCAGGCTTTCGAGGGTTTGCGAATTGCGGGCCGCAAAGTCCGTAGGCCTGAGCGAACGATTGCTACACCAGATCACAACGTGCCGACGACCGACCGATCCTTGCCGATCGCCGATGCGATCTCGCGTCAACAGGTCGACACCCTTCGCAACAACTGTCGAGAGTTTGGAATCCGCCTTTACGATTTGAACGATACGAATCAGGGAATTGTTCATATCATCGGCCCCGAACTTGGCTACACGCAGCCAGGCATGACGATTGTCTGTGGCGATTCGCACACCGCGACCCACGGTGCCTTTGGGGCACTGGCTTTTGGGATCGGAACGAGCGAGGTCGAGCATGTGCTTGCGACTCAAACTCTCTTGCAGTACCCACCTAAAACTTATGAACTCAGAGTCGATGGGGCCTTGGCTCCAGGGGTTACCGCCAAGGATTTAATCCTCTATCTAATCGGAAAGTTGACTACCTCGGGAGGGACCGGTTATGTGCTCGAATACACCGGTGAGGTGATTCGAGATCTTTCGATGGAAGAGCGTATGACTGTTTGCAATATGTCGATCGAGGCTGGGGCCCGAGCCGGAATGATCGCTCCAGATCAAACCACGTTCGATTACTTGAGGGATAGACCATTTGGCCCAAAGGATTTCGATCGGGCTGTGGAACTCTGGAGACAACTCCCTTCGGATCCCGGGGCTCTTTACGATCGAGTTGATCTGTATCGCGGCCAAGATATCGAGCCGCAGATCACTTGGGGAACCAATCCAGGCCAAGTCATCTCGGTCAACACTCCGATTCCATCCCCAGAAGATTTTCACGATGAGACGGAGCGCAAGTCGACTGCCAGTGCGTTGGACTACATGGGGCTCAAAGCCGGATCGAAGCTGACCGATACACCTGTCCAGCGTGTTTTTATTGGCTCGTGCACCAACGCACGGATCGAAGACTTACGAGCTGCGGCTAAAGTCGTTCAAGGGTATCGGGTCTCGAATCAAGTCCATGCGATGGTTGTGCCAGGAAGTGGGCAGGTTAAAAGGCAGGCCGAAAAAGAGGGGCTCGATCGGATATTCCAACAAGCGGGATTCGATTGGCGAGAAGCTGGCTGCAGTATGTGTTTGGCGATGAACCCGGATCGCTTGGAACCCGGAGAGCGATGCGCGTCGACTTCCAATCGAAACTTTGAGGGGCGTCAAGGTAAAGGTGGCAGGACGCATCTGGTTTCTCCTGCGATGGCGGCTGCTGCGGCAATTGCGGGCAAATTCATCGATATTCGCGACTGGCGATACCACGGCTAAGGGCCGCACGATCTAAAAAGTACAAATAAGGCTAATCATGAAAGCGTTTACTAAAGTCACCGGCATTGTTGCTGCGATGGATCGCGCCAATGTGGATACCGATCAGATCATCCCCAAGCAGTTTCTCAAAAGGATTGAACGGAGTGGGTTTGGTCAGTTTCTCTTCTTTGATTGGCGTTTTTTGGAAAATGGCGATCCGAACCCAAGCTTTGAATTGAATCTTGAACGGAACTCCGGTGCTTCGATCCTCATCGCTCGTCGTAATTTCGGAAGCGGGTCTTCGCGTGAGCACGCCGTTTGGGCAATCGAGGATTATGGAATTCGGGCCGTAATCGCTCCCTCGTTTGCAGATATTTTCTACAACAATTGTTTTAAAAATGGTGTCTTGCCAATCGCTCTCTCCGAGCAACTCGTCGAGGAGTTATTTCGAAGGCATGCTTCGAGCCAGAGCTATCAACTGACGATCGATCTTGAGCACAACCAAGTTTTCGATCAAAGCGGGTTTCGTGCGACTTTTGAAGTCGAGCCGTTTAGGCGACATTGCTTGTTGCATGGCTTGGATGATATCGGCCTGACGCTCGAACATGAGTCGAAGATCACTGCTTACGAGCTTGAGCACCGTCCGCTGTAGCTTTGAAGAAGGGGGCAAAAAAATACGGGGGCAAAAGATACGGGGCAAAAAGATACGGGGGCAAAAAGATACGGGGGCAAAAAGATACGGGGGCAAAAAGATACGGGGGCAAAAAGATTGGGGGTTATTGATCGCAATGAAGGAATGTTGCGCAGGTGAGTTGGGCTTTTTCTACAAGGCTAGTTAGGTCGATCCATTCTTGATCGCTGTGAAGCGCATCACCACGGGGGCCGAAGGTGTCGATGTTCGGGAGTCCGAGGGCTTGGAGTTTGTTTCCATCGCTAGCTCCTCCGGATTCTTTCCAACGGATAGATTGTCCGAGTTGCCCGGCTGCGAGCTCGATTTTTTCTTTGAGTCTTTGTGTTGGTTGGTCGCAGACTTTTGCTGGTGCATGGATGCCGCCCGATAATTCGACGCGCAAGCCGCTTTGAGGCTGGTCGAAGGTGTTTGTTAATTCCTTGAGTTGCTCTTCGATCCAGTCTTGGTCTTGGGAGTCGACGATGCGGACATTGACCCGCAGGACGGCAGTGTCCGGGACGACATTGACGGCGTTGCCGCCTCGGATCCGACCGATGTTGATCGTAACATTTGGGCGCTGGCCATTGAGTAGGTGGATTTTGGCTGCCAGTTCGCAGCAGTGTGCAATCGCGTTTCGCCCTTCATGAAAGTTACGACCTGCGTGAGCCGCCTTACCTCGAACAACGAAGATAAAAGTGCCTGTTCCCTTGCGGGCTTGGACAAGACTACCGTCTGCCATCGTAGGCTCGAATAGAAATGCGGAATGAAATTCCTTGGCGATCGATTGCCACATCCCAAGAGACGAGGGAGAACCAATTTCCTCATCGGGCGTGAGGATGATCGTGAGTCGTGCGTTGGATAAATCGGCGAACTGTTTAAGGGCTAAGGCGGCGTAACGCATGACGACGATTCCGCCTTTGGCATCGATGACACCGGGGCCTTGCAATTTATTGTTTGGAAAAAGATTGCAAAACTGGAACGGGTCGTCTTTGCCGTAGACCGTATCGTAATGGATGGTCCAGAGGATGCCTTTCGAGGTGGCCGACCCAAGATCCCAGCGGAGAGCTGGCCCGGTATCGTAGGTGGATTCCTTGGCTGTATCGTCCAAGAGTCGGTAGGGTGGCAAATCGGTTCTATGGCAAGGTATCGACAGAGGTGAGAAGAAGTTTTCGAGCCAATTGGCGGCGCGATCGAGGCCTTGCGGGTTGTCGGAACCGGAGTTGATGTTGCAAAGTTCGATCAGATCCTTTGCCATTTGGTCGGCTTGGGATTCGAGCCAGTGGAGACCTTGCCAGGATTTTGTATTCATCGTGGAGACAGCATGTTTGGGTGTAAAAAAAGGTTCGGCCCGATTTGATCGAGCCGAACCCGCAGGATTTTACAGAGAAGTTGCCAGTGGTGACTACTTGGATTTGAGATCGAAGTTGAGTTGATCTGATCCGTTGTCTGGGACCGTTACGACGAGATTCGATGTTGAGATACTGGTGTACTTTAAAGGAATCGCGTTTTGCAAATTGATACTCACCGGTTCGTCATCGGATTTCCCCGGGGTTTTGTCTCCCATGACAGTTTTGGAGATTTCCACTTTGTAATCGCCAGGGCATGCACCGATTTTCCCCTCGTACTCTGTTCTGGCGACTCGCATCGCGAATTTACCTTGGGCATCGGTGTTGCCGATAGCATGGTAGTCTGTCCGCTCGGAAATGAAGGAGATCGTTGCGTTTTCGATCGGATTGCCATCCAGCGTGACAACACCCTCGGCCTTGACAATGGTAGGAAGCTTTTTGCCGTTGCATCCGTTAAGTAGTGGTAGGAACAAGCTTAGGATAGCTACTGAGAGGATCGCGTGTTTGTAGCCTTTTTTCATGGTCATTTGAATCCAAGTGAGTGACCTGCCGGCAAGTAACCGGCAGGGGGAAGCAAAAAGAACTTAGGTTAGAGGGTTCACTCGAAATCGACGGTAACTTCACCACCGTTCTTCGAGCCTAGGGCGCCCCAAATTCCGTAGGGACTCATGCTACTCGAAAGCGTTGGGGCTACGGCGCTCAAGTTACCAGATTCGATATTGTCATTGAGAAAGCGAACCGAGCCGTCTCCCAGAGCGATTTGCACACCGCCACCGTGTTCACTTGTGGGGGTCCAGATCCCAGCAAACCAGTGAGGGGATACCGAGCCGGTTCCCACCATGCATACAGCGTTGTTTGGTGGTAGGATCGTTGAGACTCCATTGAAGTAAGCATTGCCCGCCCAAGCCCTATATCCAGGAAGCGTATCGCCGGTAAACAAAAGACCAGGATTGATGTATTGCCGACCGCCGATCAATTGGGCTTTGCAACTCAGTGGAGAATAAGTCGCCGGATCGGCGGCGATGAGTGCTACGGTGCCTTTGGTATTGACGATATTGGGTCTTTGTCGTTCCGCGAGCATGATCGTGTTGCTTAGGCCATCACGAACATGCCCGAGAGGATGGTAGCTTGCCCGACCGAACATCCCTCGATTGATGATTGGCAGTTTGCGGAGTGCGAGGTTCAGGTCGTTTCGTTCTTCGATACCACCGGTGGTGATTTGGGACTGTGCCATGTTGTCTCCTACACAAAAGGCGTAGGAGGTCAGTCCGCGGTTTCGCCCAGCGTTGACCGGTTCGTCTGTTCCTGTATCGCTGGGGCATTCGAGCCAAGCAACCCTCTCTCGATAGGCAGCGTTACCATTCCATGGCTCAAGGCCGAAGCCATTGTTGAGGCCGTTGATTCTCTCCGAAAGCGTTTGGCCTTCGACATAAGGAAGAATCGCCCACCATCCGCTCATGCAAAAGCGTTGCTGTGTTTGGACTACGTTCCCGTTACCGGCTTGGAGCGATGGGAGTCTTTTGAAGGATGCCTCGTAGTTGAGAACACCGAGGGCTTGTTGTTTCATGTTGTTGCTGCATTGCATGCGCCGGGCGGCCTCGCGTGCCGCTTGGACTGCTGGAAGTAACAGACCCACCAAAATACCGATGATGGCGATGACCACCAAAAGCTCTACGAGAGTAAAGCCAGCAGAGAACCTTTTACGCATTTTAGGGCTCCAAAAAGAACTGGATTAAGGAAGAAAAAAGAACCTTAGTTAATTGTTATGTAACTTTTTAGAAAGGCAGAGTCAAGCAAGGCCAATCGCTTGGAATCCAATAATGTTTCGAATTACCCCTATTGGGGGGGTTAGGGGTTGAAAACACGCCCTGAGCTAACCCGCAGGCTTGATTCAGTTATAGGGATCGAATTCCCAGGTGAAAGACTGCAAAAGGATCAGTTTTAGGTAGTGAAATCCCTGAAGCGATCGTTTTTTAGACGCGGTCTTGGCGGCGTCCCAAGGATCGTTTTTTGGCGCACTGGTCGCAGGTGCCTTGGATGATGAAGCGATGGTCTTTGACGCGAAAGCGGTGGGTTCTGGCAACTTCATCTCGGATTCGAACGAGTTCATCGCTGGTAAATTCGATGAGTTGACGACACTTGGTGCAGTACAAGTGGTCGTGTTCGGGGTATCCGTAGTTGAGTTCGTACATGCTTCGACCGTCGAGTTCGAAGCGATGGAGCAGACCAGCGTCGACGAATTCCTTGAGGGTTCGATAGACAGTTGGACGCGAGACGTAGTTGGTCGCACCGCGAGAGGGAAGTTGATCGATCAGTAAATCGGCATCGAAATGCTCGTGGCGGTTGAAGACTTGTTCGAGCAAGAACTTTTTTTGTGAGGTGTTCCTAAGTCCACGGGCTTGGAGGAACTCCTCATAGCGCTGCAGCGGCGTCATCGATACCTTGACGGCCTGGAGTGGTTCGGAGTCGTGTTTCGAGTGGTTGGCCATCTTCAAGGGTCGCTTAGCTCTGTTCTGATTAGAGTCTTATTACTATAACTTGCGGGATTGATTTGACGAGTCAGGGGAGCGAGGATGAGTTCTGAATTCGAAGGAAAACTCTTGCTGTTTCGGGTGCTACTGCCCTTGGTCTTCGGTGCTTTAGTGGCTTATTTTTCGCGATATCGGCTCGCATTGTCTGCGGAGTCTGAGCGACGACCTGAGCGCCCAAGAGCCAGTCGGTTTGGTTCGGTGGCAGCTTGCGTCTTGGTTTGGATGGCCTTTTGGATCTCCGAATTAGGAAGTAGGGGGATTTTGCTATTTCCCCAGCAGGGGTTTAGTTGGGAGGCACGCGAACGTTGGATGCATTGGGTTTGGATAGGACCAATGGTTCTGAGCGTTTGGCTTGCGGTAAGAGCTTTTCTGAAAAGTTCGCCACTTGCGAGCAAGGCGATTGCCCTAGCGATGGGGCTTGCGATGGCCCCGATGGCATGGTTCATGTTTCCTGATGGGCCAGGCTACGCCGATCAAAGAAATTGGTTCTGTGTCTTGAGCCTTTTGAGTCTGGTTTTTGCTCTAGCAAATTTATTGTTGGTCAACTTGCGGCAGACGAATTCTGGGAGTGTTTGGTTTGGTTGGGTGCATGTTTTGCATCTTGGGTGCGTCGCGGCGGTGGTGTTGCAGAGTTACGCATCGCTTGGAGAGTGGATGGTCTTTAGTGGGTCGATGATGGCAGGAGTGATGCTGGTGCTTGGGCTATCGAAGAATGTTTGGTATGAGTCGAGTCTGACTCCGTTGCTTGCATTTAGTTCCGTTGCGGGGCTGAGTCTTTCGAGGGCTTATTCGTGGAGTGCTTTGCCATTGGGAGTGCTGGTTTTGCTTTTGGGCTTTCCATCGCTAGCTGCGCTTGTCGATGGGTTTGTTTGTCGATTCCTCAGAGGATCCGTCGTCGTTCGAGTTGCGATCCTTTTGGTGATCTTGGGTGTTGCTCTGGGGATTATTTATGCATTTGTCGTGAGAAATGAGCCTCAGTGGTAACAAACCGGTTTTAACCGAACTCGAAAAGAAAAGCCTTTGCCGGTAGAATGCGAGGCGTTATGAGGATCCTTGCAAAGCTCAAAAACTGGTTTTCATTTAAGCTCACCCATTACTACCTGATCCACTTACTGCTGCTTTTATCGTTCGGTTGGATGGCGATGGGCGGGGTTGGTCTCTTAGTGGCATTTTGGGTTGTGTTGCTATGGTTTTCCGCTTGGCAGAGACCCATGAGGCCCGAATTTTTTTTCTTGGCGGGTTTTGGACTTTTGGCTGCCGCACGCTTTCTTCCGAGCGGTTTGTGGGATAATGTGTTTTGGCTCTTTGGTTTTTTGCTCGTAGCCGCCAGCCCTTTAATCGACTTTATATCTCCGATGTTTCGAAATGGATCACAGTGACGTTACAGCCGAGAGTCTATTGAAGTCGCTTCGCCAGGAGCGAGACTCGAGCATCGCTTCGGATCATCCAACTGCCTCGACTTCGTCGCCAACGAAGAGCCCATTCGTTCGTCGTACGAGCATCGATGTGTTTCGTGGGATGGTGATGTTCCTGATGCTTGCCGAGGTCCTCGAATGGGGCAAGTTGCTGGCGGTCAAGGATCGTTTTTCAGAGAATGTGCAAAAGGTTTTGGAGTGGATCGATTTCCACATATCGCATGTTGCATGGGGTGGTTGTTCGTTGCACGATATGATCCAACCGGCTTTTTCGTTTTTGGTGGGAACATCGCTGGCTTTTTCGTTCTCGAAGCGATCGCGCGAGGGGCAGTCTTGGGAGTGGATGTTCTTTCATGCACTTGGCAGAAGTTTGATTCTGGTTTTCTTGGGGATCTTCTTGCGCAGTTTGGGAAAGCCTTCGACGAATTTTACGTTTGATGACACGCTGACTCAGATTGGTTTGGGGTATGGACTATTGTTCTTTTTCGCAGATCGCAAGCCCTTAACGATTGCGCTTGGTGCTGTTGGTGTTTTGGTTTTTTACTGGTTGGTTTTCGCGTTGTATCCGTTACCCTCAAGCAGTTTTAATTACGCTGCGGTGGGGGTGCCCGAGAGTTGGCAGCATCATGCCAAGGGGTTTGCGGGTCATTGGAATAAGAACTCCAATGCGGCTTGGGCATTTGATGTTTGGTGGATGAATCTGTTTCCAAGGGAGATGAGGTTTGAGTTCTCTGCGGGTGGGTACTGCACGTTGAGTTTCATTCCGACTTTGGGAACGATGCTCCTGGGGTTGTTGGCTGGGAGTTGGATGCGGGATATTGAGCAATCGGGTCGTAGGAGTGCAGTTTTTTTAACGACCGCTGCGGTTTGTTTCGCGGGCGGTTTGGCAATGGACCACTTTGGGATTTGTCCGATTGTCAAGCGGATCTGGACACCGAGTTGGGTTCTTTGGAGTGGTGCGATCTGTTTTTTGTGGTTGCTCGTACTGAGTTGGATTTGCGATGATGCTCGACTGACCCGCTGGTCGTTTTTCTTCAGAGTCATCGGAGCAAACTCGATTGTCGCTTATGTGATGAGCTGGACGATCGAGGGTTGGCTCAAGCAGGCGATTGAGCGGCATTTCGGTTTTGCAATAAAGACATGGGTGCCCGAGCCCTACCGGGCATTTTTCTTGGGTTGCTCGGTTTTGCTCATTTTTTGGCTGATTTTGCTGTGGCTATACAGGCGCAAGATCTTTGTGAGGATCTGAGGATTCATGCTGACTGGACAAATGGCTATACTACCGGGTTAATCTCTCGCGATTCTGGCGGTTAGTCCCGAATTGCGACGAAAGTTTGTTGTTTACTCTCAAGATTTCTAAGGATTTCCGTAGAAATGAAGAAGCATTTTATTGGAGCGTTTCTGGTAGGTTTGGCCCTGCCAGTGGTTGGTTCGTGTGCCGATAGCGTCAAGCTTGGGGATCCGAGTTTGACGGCGGGGGTACCAGGCTCTGGGGCTTTGAGCGCCGCAGATGCCAAGAAGTACTTAGACAACCCGGCGAACCATGCTGTTTTGAGCGTGGAGTTGCCAGAGGGGCTTTCGGCTGGAACCGGAGCGATTTACATTCCTGAGGACAATCCACTGACCCGGGCCAAGGTCGAGTTGGGGCGTCAGTTGTACTTTGACAAGCGACTCTCGAAGAACGCGACGGTTAGTTGTGCCGACTGCCATAGTCCTTCGGCGGGCTACGGAGCCCATACGCAGTTTGGGGTTGGTATCAATGGCCAGACCGGTGGTCGAAATTCACCGACGTCATTCAACCGGATTTTGAGCAAGGCTCAGTTTTGGGATGGCCGAGCAGGAAGTCTCGAAGCTCAAGCGGTCGGACCAATTGCTAATCCCATTGAGATGGGCAATACGCATGAGGGGGTGGTCAAGTTCTTGACAGCCAACGAAGTCTATCGCATCCAGTTTGAGAAGGTCTTTGGTGTAGCACCAAACATCGACAACGTGGGCAAAGCCATTGCGGCCTTCGAGCGAACGATCGTCACCGGCAGCTCTCCCTACGACGCCTACGAACCGCTCCGCAAATTTACGGAGGCCTTCAATGAAGAAATCGAGGATCTCGATGACTTCAAGAAGGACGATCCTGCAAACTATGCCAAGTACGAAGAACTCAAGAAGAAGAGCGATTCGAATCCGATGAGTGATTCGGCCAAGCGAGGGCGGGATCTGTTTTTTAGTACCAAGTCGAATTGTTCGGCATGCCATGCGGGTGCGAATTTTACCGATGAGCTCTACCACAATCTTGGGGTTGGCATGGCGGCCGAAAAGCCAGACTTAGGTCGCTATGATCAGACCAAGCTTGAGAAGGACAAGGGTGCCTTCAAAACGCCGACGTTGAGAAACGTAGCTTTCAACGCACCTTACATGCATGATGGTAGTCAACAGACGCTCGAGGAGGTTGTTGAGTGGTATGCCAAGGGTGGGCATCCGAATCCTTACCTGAGCGATAAGATCAAGAAGTTGGAATTGTCGGCACAAGACAAAGCCGATTTGGTCGAGTTCATGAAGGCGCTGACGGGTCCATTGCCTGTAGTCAACGAAGGTCGCTTGCCTCAATAGAGGCTGGTCTTTGAGAAGCGTTATTCGAATCAAACAAAAAAATCGGCTCGCTTTCACGAGCCGATTTTCATTTCGCTTGTACCTTAACCCTAGCTAACCTTGTTCGCAATTAGCGAACTCGGGTGCTGCTAGCTTGAATGATACCGCGATTGGTATTGAGGTAAGCATGTGGATCGACTACTGGAGCTGGGGTAGCTGCAGGAGCGGCAACAGGAGCGCTTCCGCAGGAGCTGCAACCCGAGTCACAAGCAGCAGCGTCACAGCTTGACTTGCTCTTGAAAATCTTTCCGAGCAGACCGCAGGATCGCTTTGCAGATCCAAAGCCACTGTCGCAACCAGCAGCGGCACCGCTGCAAGGATCGCTAGCAGCGAGTTCAGCACCGCAAGAAGGACCACGACCAAGGATGCCACCTTTTCCACAGCCACCGGCGATTTCAGCGCCGCAGCTTGGACCAGCACCGCAACCGCCAGCGATTTCAGCGCCGCAGCTTGGACCAGCAACTTCGGCTCCGCAGCTCGGAGCGGTAACCTTAGAAGCATGCTTTGCAGCCAAACGCGAGTGCAGGTTAGCAGCAGCGTTGTGGATGCGGTTCATCTTGTCCACATGAGCTGCGTGCAGTTTGCACTTCAGACCCTTGAGGCCATCGAGAACAGGGGTACGGCAAACAGGAGCAGGAGCACAGCCAGCGGTTTCAACGCCGCAGCTTGGTCCAACTACACCGCCGTTGTTACCTGCACAAGCATCGCTAGCAGCGATTTCGCTTCCGCAGCTAGGACCACGCTTGCCGAGAAGACCGCAACCGGCCTTTCCAGCTCCGATACCAGCACCGGCACCGGCACATGGATCGCAAGCAGGAGCAGCGATTTCGGTTCCGCAGCTTGGGCCACGTCCGCAACCAGCCATTTCGGCTCCGCAGCTAGGATCAACAACCGAGGTATCACAGCACGAGCTCTTGGCTCCAACGCCGTTTCCACCCAACAGACGATGGATTAGATCGCCGCCGAAGCTTTGTCCGCTAAGGCATGCTCCCAAAACCATCGATCCAACAAAAATGTTCCACTTCATCTAAACTAACTCCCTATGTACATTGGGTCACTGACTACCACAGACATCTTGCAGCATGACGGAGTTGAGACCGGTTTCGGCGTACGAAGTCGTCGCCGAAACCGCCCTCTACTTGCGCGGCTAATCGATCGCCACAAGGGCAATCGGTGTGACTTCGTAAGCCCCACTTCCTTTGGCTCGATCCATCCGTACTTGGATCGTGGCCAACCATGTTGCTCAATGTTTGAACTCGTTTGACCGAGTTGCGTTTGCGGTAGTTGCCGGCCGAGCCATCCATAGACTCGATCAGTTCTGGGCCACCGGCAATATCGCACACCATCTGACCTGCCGACGGATTGAAGCCAGGTAAGATGGGACGACGAGGAAGCTATCGGCCAAGTAGGGAAAATAGCTTGAACCCCCTCATGCATTTTTCAGAAAATGAGCCCCCGAAAGAAGTTACGTAAGATTTAACGGACGGCTAAGCCTTGTCGAATGCAGCGGAATTGAGCTGGAATAACTTGCCTAATTTGTCATATTCAACGGTGCGTTTTACCGATGTGATACAATCGGTAAAGTCGCATCGGTGCCGGCATCGTATCACGCTTACCCAAGAATCAGGACTCGATGAGAATAACGTATTTGACCGCAGGCGCTGCCGGGATGTTTTGCGGTTCGTGCATGAATGACAACGCAGTTGCTCGAGAGTTGATCAAGGCCGGGCAAGATTGCGTGCTTATGCCCGTCTACACTCCCATCCGCACCGATGTTGAGGACATGAGTGTTGACCGAGTCTTCCTCGGAGGAGTCAATGTCTATCTGGCTCAAAAGATCCCGCTCTTTAGACACATGCCTCGATGGATGGTCAGTTGGATCGATCATCCTTGGGTGATCAGGACACTGACGTCCAAGGCTGGAAAGACCAGTCCAGAACTATTGGGGGAGTTAACGCTCTCGATGCTCGAAGGTCTTGGGGGCTATCAACGCCAGGAGTTCCAGGATCTGCTGAACTTTCTACAAACCAACATACGCCCCGACGCGATTGTCTTGACGAACCTGCTCATCGGAGGGGTGATACCTCAGATGGCAAGCAATGCGGATGTTTGGGTGATGCTCCAAGGGGACGATATTTTCCTGGATTCTCTGAGTTCATCGCACCGTGCCCAGGCAGTCGATAAGATGCGGAGGTTGGTGGCGCAAACGAAGGGTTTCATTTGCCACTCGGAGGCTTATGCCAATACCATGCGCGAGTTGCTCGGGATCCCTCCTGCAAAGATGCATGTAGTACCCTTGGGGGTTGCGACTTCGGATTTTTTGACTGACTTTGCATTGGATTCGGGCTCGTCGAGCTCGAAACAAAATGCAAAGAACACGCGGGACGATTCGATCCATTTGGGTTACTTGGCGCGGATGGCTCCTGAAAAAGGTCTGCATCGGATCGTCGATGCATTCATCGAGCTTAAGCGAAACCCTCGATGGAAATCGTTGCGGTTGTCGATGGCCGGTTGGATGGGGCCTCAGCATGCCAGGTACTGGAAAGAGCAGCAGCTGAAATTGAAGCAAGCTGGATTGGATGGTCAGTGGAATTACGCTGGGACATTGAATCGAGAACAAAAGGTCGAGTACTTGCGTTGCCTAGACCTTTTTTGCGTGCCGACCGAGTATGCCGATCCGAAGGGGATTTTTTTGCTTGAGGCCGTCTCTGCCGGGCTTCCCTATGTCATGCCCGACCATGGAGCATTTCCGGAGTTGCATCGAAGGATCCAAGAGTTCCATCCGCAGGGGGGTGCGGGCGTTTTATACGTCCATGATTCTCAGGAACAGTTGGTTTCCCGGTTGCAGCATGCATTGGAGCAGTCACCCAAAAGAGTTCCACCGGGAGCTGAACTGGTCGGCGAACTAGACATTTCAACTCATGCCAAGCGGCTATTGGGGATATTGCAAGGGAAATCAGCTTCCTTGTAGCCTATGGCTGTGATTCGTGTAGTCGAACAACGGCCAGTCGCTATAATCTTGCGTTTTCCCGCTGGCAACCTTGATACGGATCAGAATGAACAGCCCGCAATCGAATCTTACCGATACCCATCCGGAAAACAATTTAAAGAACACGACCTCTTCGGCGGACCCGTTGCAAAACGAGCGGGTTTTGGTGCTGGACTTCGGCTCGCAGTTCGCCCAACTTATCGCCCGTCGAGTGCGAGATCAAAACGTCTATTGCGAAATCGTTAGGCATGACATCTCCGCCCAGAGCGTTTTGGCCCGCAAGCCGATGGCATTGATTTTTTCTGGGGGGCCTTCGAGCGTTTACGACGAGAAGGCTCCGAAGTGCGATCCGAAGTTGTTTGAACTAGGAATTCCGATTCTTGGGATTTGCTATGGCATGCAACTGACGGCACACACACTGGGGGGAACCGTTCAGGCTTGTCCGGCCCGAGAGTATGGTCGCGCCCGTCTATCGATCAAGAATATGGAGAAGCTCTTTGCTGGGTTTCCTTCGGAGATCGATGTTTGGATGAGTCACGGCGACCAAGTCCAAAAACTGCCAGAGGGATTTGAGACTCTTGCCGGCACGACGACTTGTCCTCATGCGGCGGTCAAGCACCAAACGCTTCCGATTTATGGACTTCAGTTTCATCCCGAGGTCTCCCACACAGCCTTGGGCGGTACCCTGATCCATAACTTTCTTTACAACGTCGTAGGATGCCAAGGAAGATGGCACTTATCAAACTTCGCGGAACAAACCATTTCGCAACTTAGAAACAAGATCGGTTCCGACAGGGTTATCTGTGGTCTTTCTGGTGGCGTTGATTCATCAGTGACTGCCGCACTGCTCTACAAGGCAATTGGTCCTCAGTTGACCTGTATCTTGATCGACAATGGGTTACTGCGGAAAGACGAGCAGTCAGCGGTGATTCAAGAGTTTACCGATCACTTTCATGCCGATTTGCGCGTCGTCAATGCCAGTGAGCAATTCCTCGCAACGCTTGCGGGCATTCGAGATCCTCAGGAAAAGCGTCGGCGGATCGGGCATGCGTTCATCGAGTGTTTCAAGCAAGAGGCGCTGAAGATCAATGGAGCGAAGTACCTTGCCCAAGGCACTTTGTATCCCGATGTGATCGAGAGTGGAGCGGCTCCTGACGGCCCAGCAGCGACGATCAAACTCCATCACAACGTCGGTGGTTTGCCTGAACAACTAGGCTTTGATTTAGTCGAGCCGCTTCGAGATCTCTTTAAGGACGAGGTTCGGAAGTTGGGGATCGAACTCGGACTGCCCGAGCATTTGGTCTGGAGACATCCGTTCCCAGGCCCAGGGCTTGCGGTGCGGTGCTTAGGAGATATCACCCAGGCGAAGCTCGATGTGCTTCGCGAAGCCGATGAGATTCTCATCACAGAGATCAGAAACGCAAATTTGTATCGCGAAACATCCCAGGCGTTTGTCGTTCTTCTGGAATCCCAAAGCGTCGGAGTGATGGGTGACTCGAGGACTTACGAAAATGCCGTTGCTGTCCGGTGTGTCAACACCGACGATTTTATGACCGCAGACTGGAGTCGTTTGCCCTACGATTTGCTTGCTCGAGTCTCGACGCGAATCATCAACGAAGTCAGGGGTGTCAATCGCGTTTGTTACGATATCAGTTCCAAGCCTCCGGCAACCATCGAGTGGGAGTAACCACAGCAAAACGTCTATGAATCGTCAATACATCTTCCAAATCGAAAAACTCACCAAACGCCATGGTCAAAAAGAGGTTCTCAAAGACATCTGGTTATCCTTTTATCCGGGAGCGAAAATTGGCGTTCTAGGATCCAACGGTGCCGGAAAAAGTACCTTGCTTCGGATTATGGCTGGCATCGATAAGAATTTCGATGGAACTGCCAGGCTCAGCAATGGTTTTACTGCAGGTTATCTGTCTCAGGAACCCCAGCTCGATCCGACCAAGAACGTCCAGGAGAACGTTGAACAAGCCGTTGCGCCGAAGCGAAAGGTGCTCGATCGATTCAATGAGATATCTGGATTGCTCGGCGAGGTCACCGATGACAATCAGATGCAGAAACTTTGCGACGAAATGGCAAAGCTCCAAGACATCATCGACGCGCAGAACCTGTGGGAACTGGATCGACAAGTTGAGATGTCGATGGCGGTGATGAATCTGCCCCCCGGTGATGCGGATGTGACCAAGCTTTCTGGGGGTGAGCGTCGCCGGGTGGCTCTGTGCAAGTTGCTTTTAGAGCAGCCTGATTTGCTGCTACTCGATGAACCGACGAACCACTTGGATGCCGAAGCTGTCCATTGGTTGGAACAACACTTGGCTCAGTATCCAGGAACGGTCGTTGCCGTAACGCACGATCGGTATTTCTTGGACAATGTCGCGCAGTGGATCCTGGAACTCGATCGAGGTTCAGGGTATCCCTTCGAAGGCAATTACACTTCGTGGTTGGAGCAAAAGCAAAAGCGACTGCAAATTGAGCAAAAGTCAGCGGCTGCCCGCCAGAAAACACTCGATCGAGAGCTCGAGTGGATCCGCATGTCGCCACGTGCTCGCCAGGCCAAGAACAAGGCTCGTATCAGCGCTTACGAGCAACTGGCCGCGCAGCAATTCGAGGAACGACCCGATGAACTGGAAATCCAGATCCCACCAGGAAAACATCTTGGTGAAGTCGTCGTCGAAGCCGACCATGTTTCGAAGTCTTTTGGCGATCGGGTGCTCTTCGATAATCTCGATTTCCGATTGCCTCCGGGAGGAATCGTTGGGGTTATCGGGCCCAACGGGGCCGGTAAGACGACCTTGTTTCGTATGATGATCGGCCAGGAGAAACCAGACACCGGGACGATTCGAGTTGGCGATACCGTTGAACTCGGGTACGTCGATCAGTCGCGAGATTCCTTGACCGCAACGAATTCGATTTTCCAGGAAATCTCTGGAGGAGTTGATTGGTTAGAGATGGGGGGCAAGCGGATGAACTCGCGAGCTTACGTTTCTAAATTCAATTTCAAGGGGACCGACCAAGAGAAGAAGGTCGGAGATCTTTCAGGTGGTGAACGCAATCGAGTTCATTTGGCCAAGCTTTTGCGCAGGGGGTGCAACGTCTTGCTTTTGGACGAACCGACCAACGATTTGGATGTCGACACGTTGCGGGCTTTGGAAGAAGCCATCTTGAATTTCGCCGGTTGCGTGGTGGTTATTACCCACGACCGGTGGTTTTTGGATCGTATTGCGACCCATATCCTTGCCTTTGAAGGGGACGGGTATGTCCACTGGTGCGAAGGCAATTTTCAAACCTATGAAGATCAGAGGAAAGAGCGACTTGGGATCTCCAACGACGAGCCCCGCCGTTTCCGTTATCGCAAATTGACCAATTAGTTGCCGATCGGCTCGGCCCCTGGGAAAAAACATGGGGCGTTTGTTATACTTGGGTCTCTATGGTTTTTGACACAGTTTTCCTTTCCTAAAGCTTTGCCAAAAGGTGCAATTAGCATGAATCCTTTCGATATCCTCACAGAAATCCTCAACGCAGGTGCTCAGCAACAGCAACAACCAAAACAACAGCAACCCCAAGGTGGCGGTCAGCGCAGAGGTGGTCCCTCGGGAGTCGACATCCTCAAGGATATCCTCGGCGGTGGTGCTCCAAGTGGATCGAGTTCCGGAGGGGTTCAATTCCCCGGTGTGCTCAAGGACGGACGGGGCAATCCCAGGACACCTTCGGCATCTGAACTCGAAGATATGCTTGGAGTGGGCAACAAGGCTCCGACGCAAGCTCCGACCCAGCAACGTCAACCGGCTCCAACTGGGAATTCGGGCAGTCAGGGAGACATTTTCGGACAGCAGCAGCCCAAGCAATCCCCTCCGCAGCTTTCCCAAGCCGAACAAGAGCAGATGGTCGTTTTGATTCGTGCCATGATCTATGCGGGTAAAGCCGATGGTCGGATCGATGCCAAAGAGCAGCAAGCGATCCTTGAACGCATTGGCAACACCAATGAATCAACCATCCAATTTTTGCGTCAAGAGTTCAATAACACCACAAGCGTCCGCGATTTCGCTTGGTCGGTTCCTTTGGGGATGGAGGCTGCTGTTTATGCTGCTTCGCTCTCGACGATTGATGTCGATACCAAGGAAGAGATCGAGTACCTTCGTGAACTCGCTCATGGACTTCGATTGCAGCCCAAGCTATGCAATCAGATCCATCAGCAGTACGGCATAAAGCCGATTTTTTAGTTGCTAAGCCGTGATCCATTTGTTTTAAGCGAATTCAAGCATCGTGACCCATCCAGCGGAAAACCCAGAGTCTCATCACCACAAAAACTTTATTGAGATCGAAGTCGAAAAGGACTTTGCAAACAAGGAGTCTTTGCAGGGTAAGACGATTCAGACCCGTTTTCCGCCGGAGCCCAACGGGTATCTGCACATTGGGCATGCCAAGAGCATTTGCTTGAATTTTGGCTTGGCTCGGAATTATGGTGGTAAATGCAATCTTCGTTTCGACGATACCAATCCGAGCAAGGAGAGTCAGGAGTACGTCGACTCGATTCAGCGTGATGTTCAGTGGCTGGGTTTCCAGTGGGATAATCTTTTTTATGCTTCGGACTACTTTCAGCAACTCTACGATTGGGCTTTGCAATTGATTCGCGAAGGACATGCCTATGTGTGTGACCTTAGCGCCGATCAGATGCGGCAGTACCGAGGAACGCTAACAGAACCAGGAAAAAACAGCCCTTATCGAGACCGCAGCGTCGAGGAGAACCTCGATCTATTTGAGCGAATGAAAAATGGCCAGTTCGTTGAAGGGACTCGAACGCTTAGGGCCAAGATAGACATGAGCTCGCCAAATTTCAATTTGCGAGATCCTGTGCTCTATCGCATCATGAATGCCCATCACCATCGTACTGGCTCGCAGTGGTGTATTTACCCGATGTACGATTGGGCCCATGGCCAATCCGATTCTATCGAAGGGATTACTCATTCGATCTGCACCTTGGAGTTCGAGAACCATCGACCTTTGTACGATTGGTTTTGCAGAACGCTGAGGATTTTTCATCCCAGGCAAGTTGAATTTGCTCGATTGAACCTTTCGTATACCGTGATGAGCAAGCGGAAGTTGTTGCAGCTTGTTACGGAAAAGCACGTCGAGGGTTGGGATGATCCACGCATGCCGACGATTAGCGGTTACAGAAGGCGTGGGTACACACCTGAGTCGATACGTCATTTCTGCGAGACGATTGGGGTAGCACGATTCAATGGTGTGATCGATGTGCTTGTTTTAGAGAACGCCGTCCGAGATCACCTGAATAAAATTGCCTCGAGGTATATGGCGATCCTTGATCCGATCAAAGTGACGTTGACGAATTATCCCGAGGACCAAGTCGAAGAGCTCGATGCGGTCAACAACCCAGAGGATCCTGCGGCAGGAAGCCGAAAGCTCCCGTTTTCCCGAACGCTCTTTATCGAACGGGACGACTTCATGGAGAATGCACCTTCGAAATTCTTCCGTCTCAAGCCCGGGGGTGAAGTCCGCCTGAGGTATGCTTACATCATCCAATGCCAAGAGGTGATCAAAGACACATCGGGTAAAATCGTCGAGTTAAAGTGCACTTATGATCCTCAGACCAAGAGTGGCAGTGGGCCAGCAGCAGAGCGAAAGGTCAAGGGGACGATTCACTGGGTGAGTGCTTCAACAGGTCACTGCGCCGAAGTTCGGCTTTACGATCGATTGTTTTTGTCCGAGTCTCCTGAGGAGGCACCCGAGGGCAAGACGTTTCTTGACAACATCAATCCAAACAGCAAGACCGTGATCCATGCGGTGATCGAACCTGCTTTGGCAGAGCTGGCGTCTGGAACTCGAGTTCAATTCGAGCGCAATGGATATTACTTCATCGATCCGATCGATTCCAAACCTGGTTCGCCGGTTTTTAACCGTATTGTTACCCTTAAAGATACGTGGGCCAAGATCGCCGCGAAGGACCGTTGATTGTAAAACGGCTGTCTGATTGTAAAGCGGCTGTCTGATTGTAAAGCGACTGTCTGATTGTAAAGCGACTGTCTGATTGTAGAACGGCTGTCCTCAGCCGTTTTCCCAGTCGCTTTAGCGACGCGTCTTTGGCTGTTTAGGTCGATGATTTCTCCGAAATCATCTGAGAGCACTCTAGTTATGCTCGATACAAATCAGCAACCCATTGATTCGAGCCGATGCGCTAAGCGAGTTCATGGTTTAGTCCGGTTCTCCTGGCCCGGCGTTGCTTAAAACAACAACGAGTTGCTGGTCTGAGCCCTGCATTACAAGTCCATCAAGCAAGCTTGTCGAAGACGGCCCGGGAGAGCCGTGCTACCGTTGAAAAGAGAACCTTTTTTCTCACTTCGGCACAGGCTCACTTGCCACTGGCTTATCGCCATTTTGTGCCGCTTGCTGCTGTTTCAAAATAGCGGATTCCTCTAGGGCTTCATTTCTCCAAACACTTCAAACAAATCGTTTGCAGATCCCGAGGGATCGAAGGCACATAACTGCGAGGTTCCTTGGGTGGCTCGTTCAGTACCATGTTCAGCGTTTCAAGCGGACTGGAACCTTGGAACGCCGGTTGACCAGTGAGCAAGCAGTACAGAGTCGCTCCGATCGAATAGACATCCGATGCAGGCCCGATGTCGCGAACCTTACCCGCAGCTTGCTCAGGTGGCATGAAGCTTGGAGTTCCAAAAATCAGACCCGTACGCGTGAGGATGCTATACGGCATCAGGGCGAAAATCCTTAAAGCGTCGTCAAGTTGCGGTTTCCGTCATAAAACCCCAGAGAAAGTCCTCTTTTTTGCGAGTTTTTGGGATCGGTTTTCCAGTCGTTTGGAATTCGATGTTTCCCAGTTGCATCGTACCAAAACCATGCGCAGAATACCCCCCTGCCCTATCCTCTGAGATCCCTGTTTTTACACCTACGCTTTCAAAATGCTAACAGTGATTTTTTCCAACCAGACAGCTCGACGCACATACGACGCTTTGAGGTCATCTCTCGGAAAATGCTCATTGGGCTTTGTGATCTTGCTGACATTCGAGACATGCATTGCCCAAGACTCCGCGAAATCCGGACAGGCCAACCAGCTAGGCCAAGAGATCGCTCAAGTTTTATCCGAGCGAGACCTTACTCTAGTCGGTCCGAATCTAGTCTTAGGCCTCGACACTCAAATCACTAAAGAGGTCCGGTCGCTTAAAGATAAAAAGAAGGCCCTAGCAGAGGCCGATAAAAAGCGGCTTGCTGTACTGGCCAATATCGAACTAAATAAACGCATGATGACCGAGCTTAGGACCAAACATCGACTCTTGAGCACAAAGCTTACGGGTGTCCTCGATGTTGCAACCAACAACCGACTCGTTGGGGAACTTAGTGCAACCTCCGGCGCGATGGCTCAGCTCGAGGAAGACAAACCGGAGTTGTTGAAGTTAGCCAAGACAGAGAAGGATGCCGTGAGTCGGGAAGAAGAGGAGTTCGTACAAGACCTTGCGAAGATCCGAGAGAAAGTCGATGCGGCATTGGAAGCATGGGAAGAACTCAAGAAGGATAAAAAGTTGATCGATGCGATGGAAGCGGCCTCGAAAAAGATAGGCAAGAAGATCTCGATACAACCCTCAACAACGCTCATTAGCTCAGAGAAGCTACTGAAGACTTATGAACAGGCGATGATCTCCGAGTCGATTCCTCTAGAGAAGGAGTCAGGCGTCTACTCGGTGAAAGTCTCAATCAATGGAAAGCCCGGCGAGCAGATGATCGTGGATTCGGCAGCATCATCGATCAGCGTGAGTCATGATTTTGCCAAGAAGCTCGGGATTGAGATCAAGGATTCGGATGAAGATGCAATTGTAACGCTTGCAGACGGCAGCCAGATCCCGGCCAAAATTGTTTATTTGGATTCCGTTCGGGTTGGTAAGTTCACTGCAGAGAATGTCGAGTGTTGCGTCATGCATCCACGGGCAGTCAATGCCCCAGCACTGCTTGGCATGAGCTTCTTAGATCAGTTTAAGTTCGAAATCGACTCGGAAAAAATGGAGCTCAAAATGCTCAAAGTCGATTCGGGAGAGAAAAAAGTCGCTCCATCGAAATCCAAAAAACCACTCAAATAGTTACATCCAACACAAAGCGGGTTCAACAAAACACACTCTCGAAGCCTACGCCACGGATGGATGCGTTTGTGCTACAATGGCATTCCTTCCCGGAACGTCCTGTTCCTACTCACAAACACTTTTTCTCTCGATTCGATCATGAGATTTCCTCGTTTCGTCTTTGGGCTTCCCCGAATTACCGCTTGCTACTTGGCCGCAATCGGGTTGCTCGTGGGTGCTGCCCAAGCCGCCCCGCCTTTGCAATTGCGCAAAGGGGATCATATCGCCTACATCGGCAACGCCACGGCTGACCGAATGCAACACACCGCCTGGCTGGAAACTTACATCCATGCGATGTTCCCCGAGTACGACCTGACAGTCCGGAATCTTGGCTACCCAGGCGATGAACTCAAAGTCCGTAATCGCGAAGACAACTTCGGCAGCCCCGACGAGTGGCTCACAAAGGTCAAAGCCAACGTCGTGTTTTGCTTCTTCGGCTACAACGAGGCCCTCAAAGGCCCTGGTGCCCTGGAAGGCTTCAAAAAGGATCTTGCCGAAACCATCGACGGCATGCTGGCCCAAAAATACGATGGCCAATCTCCCCCACGATTAGTCTTCTTCTCCCCGATCGCTCACGAAGATCTCAAAGATCCAAATCTCCCAAATGGTGAAGAAAACAACGCGAAGCTCGCTCTCTACACCCAAGCCATGCGGGATGTATGCGAAAATAAGAATGTTCTCTTTGTCGATATTTTCGCCCCATCGAAAGAGCTCTATGCCAACGCTTCATCCAAAGGCCAAAAGCCTCTGACAATCAACGGTATCCACTTGGAGGATAACGGAGATCAAGCCGTCTCGGCGGTGATCGCCAAGAAGTTGTTCCCCAACGAGACGCTACGCTTGGACAATAGCGGCATCAAGAAACTGCGAGATGCCATCCTCGATAAAAACTACCACTGGTTCAGTCGTTACCGCGTTGTCGACGGTTACAACGTCTTTGGTGGTCGCTCGAAACTCGCTTGGTTCGGCCAATCCAATGCCGATGTCATGATGCGGGAAATGGAAATCTTCGATGTCAAAACGACCAACCGAGACCAACGCGTCTGGGCTGTCGCCAAAGGCAAAGAAATCGATGTTAAAGACGATAATCTACCTCCTGAACTATCGGTCAAAACCAATATTCCTGGTGCTCTTCCCGAAGGCAAACACAAGTATCTCGGTGGCGAAGAAGCGATCGGGAAGATGAAGGTTGCCCAAGGCATGAAAGTCAATCTCTTTGCCAGCGAAGAGATGTTTCCCGAGTTGATTAACCCGGTTCAGATGGCTGTCGATCCCGATGGACGACTCTTTGCCTCTGTTTGGCCTTCGTACCCACACTGGAATCCGACCCAACCCCGTCGCGACAAAATCATTTGCTTGCCCGATGACAATGGTGACGGACTGGCCGACCGATGTGTCACTTTCGCCGACGAGCTCAATAGCGTCACCGGTTTCGAATTCTGGAACGGTGGCATGCTGGTTGCCGCCCTCCCAGAGATTTGGTTCCTCAAGGACACCGACGGGGACGACAAAGCGGATCTTAAGATCCGAATGCTCCAAGGAGTCTGTAGCGCCGACTCGCACCACTCGGCAAACGCGATGCTGATGGGACCCGATGGCTGGCTCTACTGGTCCCGGGGTATTTTTAACATCGCCGCGATGGAAACGCCGACCAAAACGGTTCGATCGGGTGAAAGCGGTGTGCACCGATTCAACCCTAGAACCTTCGAAATGGAATTCCATTTCCCGATCGGACCCAACCCACACGGCGATGTCTTCGACCAATGGGGCTACCAATTCGCCAACGATGGAACCAGCGGAACCGGTTCTTATGTGAACATCGGCAAAGGGATTGGAAACAAACAGTGGTTCAAAATGCGAGTGCGTCCCGTGGCAGCTACGGGAATCCTCTCGAGCAGTCTGTTCCCAGAGAAGAATCAAGGCAACTTCTTGATCTGCAATTGCATCGGATTCCTGGGTGTCCTGCAACACGAAGTCAAATACAACGGTGCTGATATCACCTGCGAAGAAGTCGAGCCGATCGTTGTTTCAAGTGACCCGAACTTCCGCCCAAGCGACGTCGAAGTCGGTGGCGACGGTGCGCTGTATATTGCTGACTGGCAAAACGCCATCATCGGCCACATGCAACACAACATGCGCGATCCAAACCGAGACGACCAGCACGGTCGTATCTATCGGGTCACTCCTGAAGGTAAAGAGCCTCTCAAGCCCGCGAAACTCAAAGGCAAACCGATTCCAGAGGTTTTGGCCGCGTTTATGTCCAAGGAGAACGGTACCCGCTACCGAGCACGCTTGGAACTCAGCAGCCGAAAAGCAGACGAAGTCGTCACAGCTTTGAAAGCTTGGTCGAAAACACTCGATCCTGCGAATCCGACTCATGCCCAAGCACTCCTAGAAGGACTCTGGGTGCTTGAAGAACACCGCAAACCCGATCTTGGTTGGATCATTAAGACATACAAAGCCGCCGAGCCACGCGTTCGAGCCGCTGCGATTCGAACACTAGGCCATTGGGCCGGACGAATCCAAGACTGGGGCCCCGTTCTTTTGACGGCGGCCAAGGATGATGCGGCATTGGTTCGAGCAGAAGCGGTCAAATCCGCCGTCGAGTTCGATGGTTACGATGCGATCGAAGCGATCTTTGAAGTTTCCGTGCGCCCCACGGATCCGGAACTCGATACGGTGATTCGCTACGCGAAACAGAGGGCCAAAATCGATCAAGGGCTTCAGGATGCGATCGCGTCGAACAAGAAACTCTCCGATGCGGCCATGGAGTACGCCCTAAAGAACGCTAGCCCCGAAGCTCTCTTGAAATTGCCCAAGGCCGAGCGTATTTACCAAGCGATCCTCGATCGCACCAATGCGTCGACCGGATCACTGCGAGAAGCCCTCCAAGGCCTTTCGGAAATACGTAAAGAAAGTTCGATTCCAGTGATTCTTAAGCTCGTCGGAGATCGGGATCAAGCCGGACAAACCGAAGCCCTCAAGGGGCTTCGAGAACTCTTGCTCGAGCAACCCCTTGCTGAGATCCGCAAGAGCCGAGGCGCACTTCAAAATTTAGCGACCAAGGCCAAGCAGGCCGAGACCCGGCAATTGGGCTATGCCGCTTGGGCAACCGCCGAGGGCAATGGTGATGCACCCTTCGCAACCGCTTCGACCAGCAAAGAAGGGTTGCGTGATTTGCTCAAAGCAATTCCCGGCATCGCCAACGCGGACCTGAAGAAGAATCTCTTTGCCTCGGCCCGAACGCTCATGTTCGATCTACCATCGGCACTCGAAGCCGAACCGAAGGGAGTTGGATTGCAACAAGCCGGTATCCAAGTTGATTACTTCTACCCCGCACCGGACAACGTCGCGGCAGAGACACTGGCAGCCATCAAACCGACCGATACCGGTATCGTTCCTCAAATCGTTATGAATGTGCCTCAGCGGAAACAAGCGGATGATTTCGCCCTTCGCTTCACCGGCAACATCATCATTCCTAAAGCCGGTAAGTACACGTTCTTTGTCGCCTCGGATGACGGTTCGCGCATCTATATCGACGATAAGCTCTTGGTCGACAACGATCGACTCCAAGGGATGACCGAACGATCTGGAGCCGTTGAGCTCACTGCCGGTCCCCATAAACTCATGGTCACCTACTTCGATAACGGTGGCGGAGATGGACTGAGTGTCGCTTGGAATGGCCCAGGGGTTCAAAAACAAGCGATCCCTGCTGATCGGCTCACCGCTGGAGGAGTCGGAGAGACGCTCCATGACTTGGCGATCCAAGCCGTCGCAGCGATTCCCGGCTACGAGAAAGAAAAGTTTGCGGATCTGACGAAACTCATCAAGTCCGATAGGCAACGATCCACAGCGATCGATGTTCTAAGAACTTTGCCAGAAACAAGCTGGGATACCAAGGAATTGCCGAGCCTAGTCGATAACTTGGTCGGTTACCTCAGTTCCATTCCTGCGAAGCTTCGCACAAGTGGGCCTGCGACCCAGACGGTCGAATTAGTCAAGTCGCTTTCTAGCAAACTGCCAGCGGATTTGGCAAAGGCCGTTTCCGAACGGTTACAAAATCTGGATGTTCGAACGATCGCCATTGGAACCGTCGTTGAGCGTATGATCTATGACAAAGAGAGGATCGTCGTTGAAGCGGGCAAGCCTGTCGAGTTTCGCTTCGCAAACACCGACAACATGCCTCACAATTTCGTGATTCTTAAGCCCGGTGCTCTCGAAGAGATTGGTCTCAAGTCGGATGCAGAAGCACAGGATCCAGATGCTCGCGAACGAAATTTCATCCCCAAGTCCGATAAGGTGTTGCTAGCAAGCAAACTCATCGGGCCAGGAGAGTCCCAGTCGCTGAGCTTCGAGGTTCCCAAGGAACCCGGGATGTATCCTTATGTGTGCACCTACCCAGGGCACTGGAGACGCATGTTCGGCGTTCTGGTCGTGGTGCCAAGTCTCGAACAATACAACAGCAATCCGGATGCTTACCTTGCTGCCAATCCGATGGAAATTCGCGATGAACTCTTGAAGTCTGTCGGACGCAATACCGAGTGGAAGATTGAGGATCTGGCCGGAGAACTCAAGAACCTTAAAGCTGGGCGATCCTATGAGGTTGGCAAGAGTCTTTTCGCAGCTGCTAGTTGCGTTGGATGCCATAAACTCGGTGGCGAGGGGAAAGAGTTCGGTCCTGACTTGACCAAACTCGATGACAAGAAGATGACAGCCGAATACCTCCTAAAGTCCTTGCTTATGCCTTCGGCAGACATCGAGGACAAGTACAGGGCTAGGATCTTCCAAATGGATTCCGATGCGATCATCACGGGCATGGTCGTCGAGGAGAACGACAAGTCGATCAAGGTGATGGTCGATCCGCTTGCCAAGGGGGAGCCGACTGTATTGGATAAGGATGAGATTGTCGGACAGAAAATCTCGGCAGTTTCGACGATGCCTCAAGGATTGCTCAACAAATTGACGAAGGAAGAGATCTTGGACCTGATGGCTTATGTCCTCTCGCGGGGAGACAAAAAGAATCCTGCGTTTCACGGGCATGACCATGGCGGTCACGGGGATCATTAGTCGTAGTTAACGGTTCCTACTTCAGGACGGATTTCCTCGTACTCGAAAGGATGCAAGTGACAGAGTCAATCTTCGACCACGAACGACTCGACGTTTATCGACTTGCGATCAAATACGTATCATCAACTTATCGAATCGCGAAATCACTTAACGGTCCCCAACGCCACGCTCGTGATCAATGGCTGCGAGCGGCCCAATCGATTCCACTTAATATTGCCGAGGGTAATGGGAAACAAAGTCTGAAAGACAAGAATCGATTTTTTGAGATTGCGAGTGGATCGGCTTTGGAGTGCGCTGCAATTCACGATATACTCTTGTCGTTCGAGGCGATCGATTCTGAAGTTAGTCGGATTGGAAAAACCAATTTGAAACGGATCGTGTCTATGTTAACTCGGTTGATCCAACGAACGGATACGGTTTCCGAGGGATCGATCGAGTACGAGTACGAGTACGACAAGAGTCAAGAACGACTCGACGTTGCGAATAAGTTTGCAATCGAGCGCAAAGTATGAAATCAGGATTGCAACCGGGAGCTATTGGCGAGCTGATTTGGAACGTCGATAGCTCGATGGTGATTACGCTCGGCGGCGATCCTCGGGCAACCGTCTTCTCGACCCCGAACATGATCATGCTCATGGAGCGTTCGGCCAGGGAGGCGCTTAGGCCTTACCTCGATGAGGGTGAAGAATCCGTCGGAACCGATGTTCAGATCCAGCATGTTAGCGGTGCTGGGATCGGTGCGGTAGTTCGAGGCGAAGCTCGTGTAACGGGTATCGATGGTAAGCGGATTCATTTCGATGTATCGGCTTGGTGTGGCGAGCGGCAACTGGGTTTCGGCAAACACACAAGAGCGCTCGTGAAGCTCGAGCGTCTCATCGAGAATCTTGATAAGCAAAGTCAGGAGGGCCCAAGGGCAATGAATCTTGTACCCAATAATGGAGCGTTACCCTCGATGCAAACGTTGCTGGTCGAGCAATCTGGACCGATCGCGACGGTGACACTCAATCGGCCCCGCTCTCTTAACGCGGTCAATGCAGAGATGACTAGCGATTTTGAAAAACTCGTTGGTTGGTTGCTTGGTCACAAAGAAGAACTTCGCGTGGTTTTGTTGCGTGGGGCAGGAGACTCCTTTTGTGCCGGGGACGACATCAAGGAGTTGCCTGGCTTCACGCCGCAGTTCGCAAGAGAGCTGAGCCTTAGGCAAGCCGAGATGTATTTAGCTTGGGAGAGATTGCCGCAAATCGTCATTGCGATGGTGCATGGAGACGCGATGGGAGGGGGATGCGTTGCAGCTTACTCGGCTGATTTTCGCTTGGCATCCCACGATGCTCGGTTTGGGATGCCGGAGATCAAGTTGGGTTGGCCGCCAGGTTATGGCATCGCTCAGTTGACGAATCTCATCGGTAAGTCGAGGGCTTTGGAGATGTGCCTATTGGGCGAACCACTCTCGGCTCAAAAGGCTTTCGAGTGGGGCCTGGTGCACGAGTTAGTGCCTAGGGGGCAGTTAGAAAAAAGATCCCTGGCTTGGGCCGAGCGACTATTGAAACTGCCGGCCGAAGCGATGCGACAAACGAAGATGCTCTTGCATCTGGATGAGGGCTCCCAGCCCAAGGTGGCTTATCGGGCCGACACCGAGGCCTACATTCGTTGCTTGCAGTTGGACGACGCGACCGAGGGGATACGAGCGTTTATCGAAAAACGAGCGGCGGAGTTCGGTCGTAAACGTTGACCTACTCGATTGCTCTTAACAATGCTTGGCGTAGCGTGTAGAGGTAGGTTGATTCAGTGATCTTATTGCCCTTGGAATCGCTCACATAAAACACATCGACGACCTGATCCAAGTGCGTGCTAACTTTGGCAACCTGCAGATCGAGTTGGAAATCGAAGAGGATCCGTGAGATATCGTACAAGAGTCCGATGCGATCATAGGCAAAGATCGTGATGATCGTAAAATTCTCAGAACTAGAGTTGTCGAAACGAACTTGGGTCGGTTGCAAGCGGGATGCCTTAGACTCCTCGGAACCTTGTCCCTTCCAAGTCCGCTTGAAGGTCGGCGGCATCGGTTCGACCGACTCGACCGCCTTGGCGATCGCTTGGCAGACCTGATTCAGACGGCTTGGAACCGGTGCTCCTTGAAAGTCCGGATCGTCGACTAAAAAACGATCCCATGCTGCGTTGTCAGGAAGAGACTGAATTTCTGCCGACAAGATACTCAATCTTTGGGTTGCCATCGCACCGGTGATACGATGGAACAAACCTGTGGTGCGACTCGGATGCACCGCGACGATGTATTCGGTGGCATCGCGATCGGCCAAGTACTCGGCCCAAACTTCAACGGGGTGCTCATCGGAGAGGTTGTGGATCCGGCGCAGTTCGGCTACCAATTCCGGTGGCTTGCTTTGGAATAAATAAGTCGTCGGTATCGCAGCCACCCGTTCTCTCCACACCTCGCTGTTTTTTTCCTCGGAAGACAGAAGGTCAAAGACCGCTTTGCGATTGTTTTCTTTTGCCGACGTTTGGTGTTCGAGGGGTTCACCGGTCTGCAACTGCGAGGCCGTCGCATCGTAGAGTTGATGGAGTAGATTCAGTTTCCAATCATTGAGTGCACCTGGTCCGACGGCGGCAAGATCTGCACAGGAAAGGAGGGTTAGCAATTGAAGTCTTTCTAGAGATCCAACTTGCTGAGCGAATTTGACGATCGTAGAGAGTTGCGTCAGATCGAAGCGGAATGCCGTGAGGGTCATGATCAAATGCTGATGCACTAGAAAGCAGATCAGTTCGCGATCGGCTTCGGATAGTCCTAGAATATGCGACGTTTCATCCGCGATCCGCAAACCTACTTCCGAGTGGTCTTCGACATACCCTTTACCCAGATCGTGCAGCAGGAGTGCTAAGTGCAAGATGAGCTTTTGCTTGGATTTCCGATACAGATCGCCTAGAAAGTCGTTTCTTTTGGCGAACTCCACGACGCACTCGACGCTTTTGATGCAGTGTGCATCGACGGTGTACTTGTGGTACTCGTTGAATTGAAGCAGCGAGCGCGTATGGCGAACGGCGGGAATGATTTGTTCGAGTACTCTCAGTTCGTGGAGTCGCCTGAGAATCTCACCGAGTCTACCGGGGGTGCTCATTAGGCCTAGGAAGCGGCTGATTGCTTCGGGCCCCACGGGCTTATCGATCCGCTTGAGCATTCCCTTGCGGATCGTTCGCCAGGTTTTGTGCTCGATACGCTTCTGATGTCGGTTGGCGATTTGCATCAGTTCGAGAACCATACCTGGATCATCGCCGATACGTTCAAGTCCTTTGCGTGTGGCCCATACTTCCTTGAGTCCGAGCCTAAGCCCTTTTCCGGCAGAGAGACTCAGGAAACGGTAGAGGAAGCCGAATGGAGTCAGACGAGATCGGGCCATGCCAACGAAGTTCGCGGAACTGTATCGCAGCTCGCTGGTAAAGTCGAAAAACTGCGTCATGAATTCTTCGACCGGCAGAACTCCTTCACGCCCCTGGAATCCCATCCACTTGGCCAATTCCATCTGCTTGGATCTGTCCAGAGAATCCAAGGCTCGTCCCGCCATGAAATGCAATTGATTTCTGAGTCGTAGCAAGTAGGCGTACCCGTCGCGGATCGGAGCATAGTCCTCTTCGGCCAGCAGTCCGACATCCCGAAGTTGCTCAGGGCTTTTTTCGCCAAAGCAGACAAATCCGATCCAGCGAACAATCTGAACATCCCTCAAACACCCACGAGATCGCTTGACATTGGGATGGAGCAAAAACTCCGTTTCACCATACTTTTGTCGTTCTTCAAACCGTTCCCGTTCGATCATTCCCGCAAGCGATCGCCAGCGGAGTTTTGCTCCGTTTTTGAAGGAGTTTTCGAACGAGTTAAAGAGCGACTCGGATCCATACACAAGCCGCATCTCGACGAGCGACGTCAAGACTTGGGCATCGGTCCAAGCCAACTGTCGACATTGAAACGGAGTGCGTACGGAGAACCCGAGTTGGAAACCCGAGTCGCCGATCATCTGGGAAGCTTTTCGCGCTAAACCTTGAAGCTTCGCTTCAGGAAGGTTGTTATGCAAAAGCATCAGATCCAAGTCGGAGTAAGGGGCGAGGTCCCGACGCCCGTAACCTCCTAAAGCCAAAAAGGCAAACTTGGTTGGATCCACATTCTCTTCTTGGCAAGCAACCGAAAGCAGTCGATGAACGATCGCATCGACCGAATCGGCCCAAGCAAGACAGACTTGAGGTCCAGTATTTCCAGACGCGTGCAAATTCGCCGACTTGAGCCGAGCTTCGGCGAGTTGTTGCCTGGACTCAATGACCTGGGGATGAAGAGAGGACAAGTCTTATTCGACGAATGCTAGAGGGAAAGAAAGTTCGCTACAGCGCGTCCTCTCCCTGCTCTCCAGTTCGGATTCGGATCGCGTTTTCCAGGGTGGAAACGAAGATCTTTCCATCTCCGATTTGCCCGGTCTGTGCGGTCTTTACGATCATATCGATCACCGACTGAAGATTGGAATCAGAGCACACGACTTCAATCTTGACCTTAGGGACAAAATCCACTGCGTACTCGGTACCCCGATAGATTTCGGTGTGACCCTTTTGACGTCCGAAGCCTCGAACCTCAGTGACGGTCATCCCGTGGATCCCCCGCTCGGTCAGCGCGTTTTTGACGTCTTCAAGTTTGAAGTGGCGAACAACAGCTTCAACTTTTTTCATTCGACGAACTCCAGGTTGTCTTACACGCCCCAAATTCAAGGGGCGATCTTCCATTGGAAAAAACGCGGGACCGCCTGTGCAATTTCTGCACTCCCACTAAGTGCCAAACAAACACTTATGCTCTTGAGTGTACCGCAGAATGATTCAACGAAACAAGCCTCAGGCTGGTTTGATACCAAAATGTTTTTAGAACTATCGGATTAGCTAATTCTAAGAGCTTCTTCGAGACGAATAGCCCCTTCGTAGAGGGCTCGTCCGATGATCGCACCATGGGTTCCTTGATCTGCCAATCGCTTCAGATCATCGAGGGTTGTCACTCCGCCTGATGCGATTACAGGAAAAGGTGAAACCTTCTGGATTTCGGCAAGACTCTGGAAATTGGGGCCTTCCATCATCCCGTCTTTTTCGATGTCGGTGTAGACGACTGCGGCACATCGATCGGTGTAGTGCGCGACTTGTTGGATCAATAGGGTTGCCGGGGTTTTAGAAACGTCCAACCAGCCTTCTGTGGCCACCATTCCAGATTTGGCATCGAGTCCCAAAACCAATCGGTCGGGGAACGCTTGACACATGGCCCCGAACCATTGGGGATCTTTGAGTGCTGCGGTTCCAACGATCAATCGCGAGAGTCCCAGATCGAAGAGTCTGCGGATCGACTCTTCGCTGCGTACCCCTCCCCCGAGTTGCACTGTTTTGCCTTCGGCGGCCTTGAGTATTTGCCTGACAGCTTGGTGATTGACAAGGCTCCCGGATTTCGCACCGTCTAAATCAACGCAGTGGAGAAAGTCTGCACCGGCATCGAACCAGGTCTTAGCTACTTGGCTTGGATCTTGGCTAAAAACCGTATTTTGAGAGTAGTCTCCTTGCCTTAGACGGACGCAGTTGCCCCCGAGCAGGTCGATGGCAGGCCAAATTTCCATGGGGATCAACACTTTCGTCAAAGGCACTGTAGGCACAAAAGATTCGCGACCGGAAAATATTAACGTCTCGGGGCCCGACTGCCATAGGCAAAGCCAAGGATTAAGTTTGGATCCTGTTCCCAAAGCTCATCGGGTGACGCTACAATTGTGATCCAAAGGCCAGTTACGATCCCGCACGCGTAAGCGAATCCGTACAACCCACCCCGTATTCTAGTGGACTTATGAGCACCGTAGACGAACGATACAGCCAAGCCGAAAAACTCAAAGATGCGGGTCAAGTCGAGGAGGCCCGAGACTTGCTCTTGGCGATCCTCGAAGAGTCCCCCGAGCACGTGCTGAGCCATTTGACGTTAGCTCGCATCTTCACGAGCCTTGGTGAGCATCATCAGGCTGTTGCCCATGCCGAGAAGGCTTGTCAAATAGAACCAAACGAAGGCTTCAACTTCACACTTCTTAGTGTCACGTATCAACGTGCCTACGCAGGCACGGGTGACACGGGTTTCATTCGCATGGCAGAAGACGCGATGGCTCGCTCGCGGATGCTGTAGAATTGATTTGAGTTTCAAGGTTCCTTCCATCTCACTCCTCACGATTCCCTGTTCGATTTTGAAAGGTTTTCTAGATGCCTTTAGCACCGTGGTCCATTGGCGTATTTACCAGCATCGATGCTGGACTCGGGGTTCATTTGGATGTGGCACGCGAGCTAGGGGTGCCTTCGATTCAATTGCACACACCGCATGCTTCCGGCCGAACGCCTATGGCTGCCGAAGCGTTCCTGAAAAAGCTAGACGAGTATGGAATTGAATTGACCTGTGTTTTCGGTGGCTTCGATGGCGAAAGCTACGCGGATATTCCGACTGTTGAGCGAACGATCGGTTTGGTACCTACCGAAACCCGTGCGGCACGACTCAAAGAGATGAAGGAAATCGCTGACTTCGCAAGGCTATTGGGATGTGACGTTGTAGGTCTACATATCGGTGTAGTCCCACACGATACTAAGAGCAAGGATTACGCTGAGGTGATCGAAGTGACTCGAAACCTTTGCGATCATGCAGCGAAAAACGAACAAGCGATCCATTTAGAAACGGGTCAAGAGTCGGCCGACGCGCTGCTGCAGTTTATTTCCGATACGCAGCGCTCGAATCTTTACATCAATTTCGATCCTGCGAACATGATTCTCTATGGTATGGGGGAACCTATCGAAGCGCTGCGTAAGGTTGGCAAGTACGTACGAAGTGTGCATTGCAAGGATGCCACATGGAGCGACCAGCCCGGAAAAACTTGGGGAGCCGAAGTCCCTTTGGGTAAAGGGCAAGTCAACATCGGGCTCTATCTGCAAACACTCAAGGAGATCGGCTATACCGGGCCGCTAACGATCGAGCGAGAGATCCCTCAGGAACCCGATAGGCAGAAAGCGGAGATCCAGCACGCGGTGGAACTCCTAAACTCCATCAAGTCTTCGATGGGCATGAAAACGGCTTAAAGCAGAAGTCCCCTTTTCCCTTCGGAAAAAAATAGAATGTAGCATGGGCTTCCAGCCCCTGCTTCTTAAGGCAAGATACATTCTTTTGCGAATATCCGCCCAATGTGCATCCAATTGCTGGGGATTTGAATGTGACCCCTGCGATTCGTTGTTTGGGTAAGATCGAATATTTCGATGGTGTCGTTTGGTGGGGTAGTCCTTGTCCTGTGGGTCACACGGATCGGAAGGACAATTGGTAGTTTTCACAATTTAGGTCATAATCCGTAAGTCAATATTCCTATTCGGAGCGATCTTACTATGCAGACCCATCGTACTAGCCAAATCGAGCGGAAAACCGCCGAGACCCAAATCGAACTGAAAATCAACCTCGATGGCACCGGTAAACACTCGATCCAAACCGGTGTCGGATTCCTCGACCACATGCTGGTCCTGTTTTCCAAGCATTCCCTGATCGATCTAGAAATCCACGCCGCTGGAGATCTTCATATCGATGCCCACCATACCACCGAGGATGTCGGTATCTGCTTGGGCCAAGCCCTCCGCGATTGCCTCGGCAATAAGTCTGGTATTCGACGCTACGGTCATATCGTGCTACCGATGGAAGAAACACTCGTTACAACCGCCGTGGACTTTAGTGGTCGTAGCTATTTGGTCTTCAACGCCCCGATGCCCTCCCCAAAAATCGGTGACTTCGACAGTGAACTCGTCGAAGACTTTTGGCAAGCCTTCGCCAACAACGCGCAATGCAATCTCCACGTCCTATTGCATTACGGGCGAAATACGCACCATATCGCCGAAGCGATCTTTAAATCCACCGCGCGTGCGATCCGAAACGCTATCGAAATCGATTCGCGTCAACAGGGTATCCCAAGCTCCAAAGGAGTCCTATAAATGTTTCGATGCACTCAATACCTATTGATCGCTCTTGCACTTGCCACTTTCTCTGTTTTCTTAAACGCTCAAACCCTCGCACAGGATACGGCACAAGCAGACGCGAGACTTGCGACGCGGTTCCAGCAGTGGCTCGACGATCAATGCAAACGCCATCCCATGTTTGCAACCTATCTAGGAAATCATGACTACGATCATGAGCTCGATGATCTTTCGCCCCAAGCCCGGGCAGAGGATCTCCAAAACGACAAAAAAGTATTGGCCGAATTGCAACAGCAAGTCGACCTCAAGAGCCTTTCACGAAACGCTCAAATCGACTTAGAGATATGGCAACACTTCCTCGAATACCGCATTTGGCAAGCGACCAATAGCAACGACTTTGCCAACGATCCACGAGTCTATCTGACTTATGCCTCAGACAGCGTCTTTACCCTGCTGACCCAATCGACGTTACCGAAACACCGCAATGTAGAAAATGCATCCAAGCGGATTGCCAAGATTCCGAGCATTGTCCAAGCGGCCAAGCAATCGATAGGGAAACCACCAAAAATCCTCACGGAAATCGCAATCAAACGCACCGATGGAGCCATCGCATTCTACGAAAGCGACATCTTTAAACTCGCCGAAGAATCACCTCAACTGAGCCCACTCCAAGCCCCCAGTCGCAGCGCCGTGGCGAGTCTCAAGGACTATAAAAAATTTCTCGAAGAAGAGGTCTTGCCTCGATCCTCAGGAGACTGGCGCATCGGCAAGGACAAGTTCGCTAAAGAACTAGAGCTCGAGCTAGATGCTGGACTTTCGGCCGCGGAAGTCATCCAAGCAGCCAATGCCGAAGCCGACCGAGTCGAACAAGAAATGTACTACGTCGCGAAACAACTGTGGCATACCTTGTTCGCTGGCCAGACCTTGCCACCAGATGATCAACAAGGCCGCCGCGATACGATTCGATTGGTATTAGGCGAACTCGGCAAAGAGCATGGTAAGCCAGAGACGTTGGTCAAAGATGCTCAGCAGACCGTCGCTGCGATCAAGACGATGATCGCTCAAAAGAAAATTCTTACACTGCCTGATCCGGATCAATGCGACATCATCGAGATGCCCGAGTTTCAGCGTGGCTTTTCGGCTGCTTATTTGAACCCTGCACCCGCCCTGGATCCAAACGCCAAGAGCTTGTATGCCATCTCACCACCGCCGACCGAATGGCCAACCGAACGCCAAGAAGCGTTCTTCAAAGAGTACAACAAATACATGCTTCAGATCCTGACGATCCATGAGGCTTATCCAGGCCACTACGTCCAACTCGATTACTCGAACCGCGTCCGATCTCCGATTCGAAAGATCCTCTCGTCGGGCGTTTTTGCCGAAGGCTGGGCGGTGTACACCGAGCAGATGATGCTCGATCAAGGCTATGGGCAAGGCGATCTAGCTTTGCGACTTCACCAGTTGAAGTTCTATCTCAGAGCGGTGCTTAATGCGATCTTGGACTATTCGATGCATTGCACCGAAATGACCGACCAGCAGGCCATGGAGTTGCTCGTCGGAAGGGGGTATCAGACCGAAGGGGAAGCTTACGGCAAAGTCCAACGTGCCAAGCAGAGTTCTTGCCAGTTGTCGACCTACTTCGTGGGTAGAACGGCGTTTTACAGGCTTCGTCAAACCGTTCAGAGGGCTCGGGGTGAGAATTTCAATTTGCAGGAATTCCACGAACAAGTCCTCAATTGCGGAACAATTCCGGTGAAGTATTTGCCCGAGCTTGTTCGATGATCCCCCTTGACTAAACAGCCCGGAAATCTAAACTTTCTGACTCTCTCAGGGGACTAGTTCGAAGCAACTAGTCATCCCAATCGATTGCGGTCGTGGCGAAACTGGCAGACGCGCTAGCTTGAGGGGCTAGTGGTAGAAATACCTTGGAGGTTCGAGCCCTCTCGACCGCACTGTCATCCAACACTCTTGAGAATCTCTTCTTCTCGCGTTGGCTTTGGCAAAAAGATGCGACGGCAAAAAGATGTGACGGCAAAAAGATGTGACGGCAAAAAGATGTGACGGCAAAAAGATGTGACGGCAAAAAGATGTGACGGCAAAAAGATGTGACGGCAAAAAGATGTGACGGCAAAAAGATGTGATCGTGCGTGGTCGAGGAGCCTTATCAAAACCCCGCGCTCTCGGTGACTCGGTGTTCCAAAAAAGGCGCTTCAGGATTTGATCACCATCATCGAGCCATCGCGTTAGCGATTCTTTCGATCGGGCGAGGTTCGTTGGCCGAAGACTCGTACCAGTAGACAGCGTATTTGAGTTGTAGCGTGCCGTTGGCTTCGATGACGATCGCGCTGGGCTCGCCTTGGGTGAAGGATTTGTTCCCAAAGCTATTGGCGACCATCAATCCATAGTCGCGGTTGTGAAACCAACTCGGTTTGAAGTTTGCTGGGTCGGGCATCAGAACCACACCGACACGATTTGTATCGAAGGTCTTGGAATAATCGACCCAAGCGGCCGTTTTACCCCAAGTTGCTTTCGCTGTCGTCTTGCCATCGCTACTTAGGATCTGCCCGCCATTTTTCTCGGTCATATTCGTTGCAACGCGGACACCTAAGCCCATCTCTTCTTGATCACCAAGGATCAGAGGCTTGGATCCTGCTTTGATGATCGCATTCCAAACGAGGCAATATCCAAGATCGATACGGCTCAGGTTGTACGACTGCTCGATCGTGCCGATGGGGGTTCCCTTTGAATCGATCAGAGCATCATCGCTCGTAAATGCGATCCCATTGGCGCTGGCTGTCGGTGGCTTGGAGAAACGCTTGTGCTCGATGCGTCCCTTGTTACGCCAAAAGTCCTCACCGTTGATGTCTCCAAAGGCAAGCCAGATTCCGCCGTGCATGTTAGCATGGTCGTCTGGATCTACTCCCGAGACGGGTGGGAAGTTGCGCGTCGCAGCCAGACCCGTTACCGTTCTCGCATGGGAGAAAAATGGACGCAGGCACTGGTCGTTTTGATAGTGAAAAATTGCGATCTGTTGATCCCTTTCCTTAAGGATCAACCGTCCAGGTTGCTCTTGGATCGACCAAGCGATAGGTATCGAATTGCTAGTTCCGGGGGCTTGTCCAAGTCCTTGCATGATCGACCCCAATATACAAAGAGCGAGGCCGAATACATGACGTGCATTGATGCAAAAGGTGCTGTAAAAGTGGCTCATGTGCGTCTCCTTGAATTGCCTGGTAGTTTATCATACAACGCGTTTCGAGGGATGCACCCTGCTCAGGTGAGCAACAGAAGAGAACAGATAGGATCACGCAGAGGTTTCCAATGAGTCTTCCAAAGATACGCTTGGCCTTACTAGTTCTGATCGTTTCAATCTGGCTGGTACCAAGTCTAGGGTTATCACAAGAGCAATCGGCGACGAGTTTGGTTCAGTCGCCCAGTTCGTGGCGGTGGGTACCCCAGCAAGCTGATTTCTTCTGGGGGGTACACCATGTCGACAAGCAGATTCAAGCGACTCAAGACAGCGAGCTTGCCGCAAGGATTCTAGAAACAGCGTTATGGAGGAAGACCAACGAGCTGTTTTTCAAGGAATGGAAGGATCGCAAAAGCGATCTGGCGATTTGGAAAGCCAGATTGGATAATCCCGCAGCGAGGGAGATTCGAGCATTTCTTTACGATGTGATTTCCCAGGATGTTTTTCTCTACGCCGACGAGAACCTGTCCCGCACTCTCGATCAATGGAATTCGATCGTGCCGCAGGTCGAGAGGTTATCGAGTCGACAAACAGCAACAGAGGAGAAAGCCGATATTGTCGCTCGTTGGGTGAATGAAATCGTTCCAAAGATCCAGTTGCCTACGTTGATGCTCGGGGGAAGGTGTACCAACACCGATCGGGCATTGGCCAGGATTGACGAAATCGAAGGCGCGATTCGTTTGGGGATCAATTTTGTTCCTGACATCGCCAGCTTGTTCAATAACCTCCGGAGAATCGAGGACAAGCGAGGCAATCGACTCGAATGGCGTATTACCGCAGATAGGATTCCTTGGAACCAGATTCCCGAAACGGATCTTCTCGATCGCGAAACCCTCCAGGATCTGCGCAGTGCATGCAAAGACAAGTCGCTGACGTTCTCGCTTGGACTACTCGATGAGTTCTTCTGTGTGGTGATCAGCGGAGACAAGGAATGGGAGTCGCGGTTTGGCCAAGACTCTCATGTGGACGAGCATCCTGAGATTCAATCGCTGGTATCAAATTATTTGACCCAACACGTTCGCGAAAGAGGATTAGATAGAGTGCTCGTCACGAGTACTTATCACACATCCGATCGGGTGGTCTCGGCCTTTCAGACGTTTTTGCTAGACGGGTTTTTTCGCAAGATCGCACGAACGGTTTTGCTCCCGATCATCGATCAGCAACCTGCAGAGTCCGACACGGCCGCTTGGTTGGTATCGGTTCTAGATGATGCAAGCTGGCTCGATGATCGTATCGGACAGCATGTGGTCCGTTATCGTGGTGCGACGCGGTTAGCTTGGCTGTCCGAGCTGGGGCTTGAAAGTGTCCAAATCGATCGTACGCCGATGCACCTGATGGATAGCACTCAGGTGCTCGAGGGGATACGACGGATTGGAGACGATCCCTTGTTTGTACTCAACTTGCGGTTGGGTTCGCATCAAGAATATTTCCAAACAGCCCGAGAAATTGTACGCAGGATCAAAAGCAGTTTTGAAGAGCTAATGCTCATCAGGGATCCTGAGGCTGATCTTGGCCCTTTGAGGCCGATTCATCGGCAGTTGCAGGCACTTTGGCCGATGGTTGTGACGATCACCGAGGAGTGGCAAAAGAGAATCCTACCGAACCTAAACGGCGAGCATATGGTGTTGGCTCAATCCGACGGGTTGGGAAGTCTGCTGCCTTTCCCCGAAGTCGCATTGATAAGTGGCATAAGCAATCCGGATGAGTTGGGAGCCGGGACGATCTCGATTGCCGACGCGGTTGGTAGCATGCTTGGTACTCTGGGTGTTTCAACTCCGCTGTCTCCGAGCCTTCATCAGACCCCGCGGTGGAACTGGCTTGGGAATTCAAAGACGCAGTGGCAATCGTTCGTAGAGGCTGATAAGCGACCTTTGGATCAAGCCGAGCGATTGCTCGGTTTTGAGGAGGCTAAGGGGCCGCTAGCCAGCGCAGCCATGATCGATTTTGGACGATTGTCCCGACTTGAGAATCTTTGGATCGCAGGCGTCCTGGATCAGGCTCCAGTCGATACAGAGGGGAACTTGAGTATCCCGACTACGGCAAGTGGACGCCGCTTGTCAATCACACCCGCAGAGGTCAAGGAGTTTCTTGCGTGCATGGAAGCCTTGGGGCGGTTGACAAGTTTTTCGAAATCGGATGACCAAGGCAGGACACTCTCGCGATCACGCTATGATTGGAAAGCCAGATAAACATCGTGCTGTTCCGCTTTGACATCAAGCCCCTCGTGACATTCGCGGCAGGAACTCAGTATTGGATTAGCCCGATGAGCTTTCCTGGTACGCGTCGGACTTGGACGTGAGCGAGCACTCCGCGATGGGCGTATTTAGACAGATTCGGAATTGAGTTCTGCCTGAATTCGCATGGGAATCGACCAAGATAGCTAGGGTTTTCTGGCGCCTTAAAGTCGCATAGATGATGTTCGATTTCATCATAAAGCAGGTCGCCTTCGAGGACCCGGTAGAACAAAGACTCGGGCTGCACAATTTGTCCGCAGGAAATCTTTGTCGAGCGAATGTTCACCTGGGTTGAATCATGTGCGTTGGAGGATTGCTCGTCAGCTTGTAACCAATGGGCATAAGCGGCGGCATTGGGAATCGTTTTTTGAATCGCAAGCGGGTTGTCGGCCAATTCGATGTAGACCATCGGTGTAGGCGATAGTCGCATGCAGGCAAAGAGCGTCGCTTGGAAACTCGCTTCGGGAAATACTCCTTGGATGATCGATTCGATCATCTCGAAGGTTAGCCAATTCTCATTGGCCAGGGCGTCCCTCAATGCCGGCCCGAGAAACGGTTCGTAGAAACCCAGTTCTGAAGCGACCGCATCCATGAGAGTTTCGATAGGATCATCGTCATCGGAGCGATAAGCAAGATCGTCTGGATATCGGTGGGTGGTCATCCTGTGAGCGATCTCGTGCCACTTGGTAAAGTAGCGTCGGGCGAATTTTTCGCCCGATAGCTCTTCGCGGCAGTCGACTACGGCGACGAAGCGATCCGGATCTTTTTCAACGGATGATCGACGTTGAATGAGCACACCAAAAACGGGTGTTTCCGGGTCATCGAATTCGGCCCGTAAACCCGCAAAGACATACTCACCCATGCCCCGAGCGTATTTATCCGTGAGTCGCTCGAAGTCGTCTTCGGTGAGTATCTCCTCGACGACCAAGGAGAGGTGGCGTTTGATGAGCGTCTCAAGGGCATTGATATCGGAGATTGCCTCAGGGCCGATACCACCGGCCTGAGCGACCCAGTCGTCTACCAATTGTCTGCAATGAACAACAATATCGACCGCTGGGTCTTTGGACTCAATACCAAGAGAGTTTGCTAGCTCGTGAACCTCGGGCGAGGAACTCGGACGGATCATTCCTTGTCCATGAATTCCTTGACGCCGTTGTAGAACTTCTTCCAATCGAATTTCTCGCCGAGATCCTTTGTGCGACCTGCGCGATTGGCGACGATTTGTCGGTACATGTTCAAAAGAGTCAGAGTCTTTCTAAATGAGAGTTGCTCTTTCTCAGCGAACTTAGCCAGAGAATTTGGAATCGGAACTTGGAAGCTCGGATCGCGGCTCTCTTTGCTCGCTTTTCCTGCCATGAGATAGTCCAAGGATACACCGAATACTTGTGCAATGTTGTACAGGTTCTCGGCGCTGACGTTACGTTTGCCGCTCTCTAGTTCTGAGAGAAAGCTCTTGCTGAGTCCTACTTTGCCACAAAGAATTTCTTGGGTCCAGCCCAGGTCTTGACGCTTCTTACGGATTCGCTCGCCAACTGTCATGATTATTCGCCGCTTCAAAAAGGAATGAAAGGATTATACCGACCAAGATCGCTTGATTCTAAAGTGAAACTTCGCCGATTTCAATCGATCCGGTCTTTTTTCTCCTATTTAGCGAACCCTTAAGATTCTAAAAAACACCGATTTTCCCAGGGTTCGAGTGCAAACCCCCTAGTCTTCGGCCATAAATTTCTGCTAGTGAGGCTGTTTCAGAAGTCCATTTTCACAGGAAAAACACGAGGAGAAACTCATGAATAGCCCCGCACGATCTACAACGATTCGACGGCTCCGGTCCGTTGCCTACCTGCTGGTGACGGCAGCCTTGGCGTCCCTTTTCCCAACGACCCTCATGGGGCAAATGCGGCCCGATGAAGTGATCGCCCAATCAAGCCAGCTTCTGACCGAGACGATGTCTCAGCCGTTGGCGAAAGTCCCGCGTGCGATGATCGAAAACGCACACGGAGTGGCGATCATCCCAAACGTGGTCAAAGGTAGCTTTATCGTAGGTGCCAGGCACGGCAAAGGGGTCTTGTTTGTCCGCGAGCCCAACGGGACTTGGCACGCCCCAGTCTTTATCACCCTCACTGGCGGTAATATCGGATGGCAAGTCGGTGTTCAGTCTTCGGATATTATTCTTGTGTTCAAAACAGATCGGAGTATTCAAGGTGTTCTCAACGGCAAGTTAACTCTCGGGGCCGATGTGGCTGCTGCAGCAGGGCCAGTCGGACGCTCCGGCGGGGTGGGTACCGACGGCCAGTTGCAAGCCGAGATCTATACTTATTCGCGTAGTCGGGGGCTTTTTGCAGGTGTTTCGATCGATGGCTCAGCCTTGCAAGTCGATCGAATTGCCACGGGTGCTTATTACCAGATCTCGTCGATTAATCAGACGCCAGTTGTTCCACCCGCAGCTCAGCAGTTGACCGAAACGGTGGCCAAGTATGCCGAACAAATCGTGCAAGGCAACGCAACACCTGTATCTGCCAAGGCCGTGGGAGCCACGGAATCCGAAGTCGTTCGGGGGCAGATCGTTCAACTAGCACCCGCGCTCTTCGACCTTCTCGATCCGCAGTGGAAGGAATATCTCGGCCTGCCCGCTTGGATGTTCCTAGGTGGGGCCGCTCCCAATCCTGAAGAAGTCAAGGTGATTCTTGGTCATTATGAATCGGTCAGCAAAGATCCACGCTTTGCAACCTTGGCAGCACGACCAGAGTTTCAATCGGTATTGAGCTTGCTCAAACACTACAACGAGACGCTAGCTCCTACGCGACAAGCCTTGCAATTGCCACCACCCCCTCCAGGCGCCAATCAACCTGTTTTGCCAAACTAATCTCATGCTCGAAAAGAATCATGGGGGTTCCGGGGCTACTCGAAGCCCCTAAATCCCAACGGTTCTTTTCGGGTACGAGTACCATTTCATTGAGTACGAGTAGCCACAATAATTCCTGAAGGCCCGAAAATCTCACCCCCCTGCTGAGGGGGTATTGGTGTTGACCTGTAAGTCGAATTTTTTCTAAGCTTCGCGACCAAGCAGATGGGACAAAGGGTGCCATGGCTTTGGCTGATTGCCTCGAAATCACCTTGAGTAAGTTGATGCGAAACACACACACGCAAGCCGCTTGGTTTTGTCTATTGCTACTATTAGCGGCCTGTGATTGGCTTACCCAAGTCGGTTTCTCTCAGGCTCTGGCACAGCAAGCTGTCAAAGAATCGAATCTGGTTCGCAATGAAATCCCGGCCTCTGCGAATCAATGGCTTAGCCTTCGTCAAACCTTGGCATTGCATTACCCCAAGCAGGTTTTTACGCATCCCGCAAAGCCCGATGCGGTCATCCTGCAAGTTGGAAAAGAATCATTGTTGGTCGAGTTTGATTCCCAAGGGCGAATGCTGCGCATTGAAGGAGCTTCGAAAGAGGTTCAGGCGGTTTCGAGACTATCGGTAGCTCACACAACGGAATCGCAAGTTTCGAAGGATCGAGCGTTTCGTTTTCAGAAGCTTGGTAAACAGGGGCAGGTCGCAATGGCGGCCTTCTCTCAAAATCTAGCGACTTGGAAAAATGATTCTGTAACGCCCTCGGCGGTTCGGCTTGCTAGCGGCACTCAAGAACCCGCTGGTGCTCCGCAAATCGATTCGACTCAAAAAAGCGATCAGAAGAACCCAGCTTCCAGTGTCCCTCAGTCGCCTCCAGACCGATTGCCATTGCCTCAGTTTGAGGGGGTGCAAATTGAAATGCTACCCGAGCTCGATGCAGTGATTCTCAGGGGGCGAGATCAGCAGTTGACGGATCTTTCGGAGATTATCAAACGACTCGACGACGCGAGCCGAGAGAGCAAGCCAACGATTGAGGTCGTTCCATTGCAGCATGTCAATTCGCAATCGATGTCCGAGTTGATTGAGGATGTTCAGGAGAAGTTCATCGGTACGCGGCAAGGTCGTGTGACGGTATCCCCATTGGTCTCGCCGAACGCTTTGCTGGTCATAGGCTGGGGAGAGTCGATGGACTTGATGAAGCAACTGATTCAACAGCTCGATCAGCCGACCAAAAATGAATCCACCTTGGCTGTCATCCCGCTTAAGCATGCGGCAGCATCCGATGTGCAAACCCAACTCCAGTCGTTTTACAAAGGCAAAGAGGGGTTAGCACCAGTGGTGAATTCCTTTGCTGACAGTCGAAGCAATGCGATTATTGTCAATGGTTCCCCTCGTGACATCGCAGAGATCAAAAAACTTCTTGAGCAGATCGATGTGCCTCGGAATGGGATGGTGCAAGCGGCGAGAGTTTTTCAGATTCGTCACAACTTGGCTGCCGACATCGCTGAGGCTTTGCAGGATGCCTTGGCCACAACCACCGCAGATCGCAATAAGACGCTGCAATTGGTCGATGAGAACGGAGAGCCGATTGCGACTGGGGGTGTCCTTGGGACGACGAAAATCACCGTCAATGACCGGAATAACACCATCATCGTTGCGAGCACTCCTGAGACGTTGCCTTTGATCGAACAGTTCATACAGCAACTTGATACTCCAGGAGCCGTAGCGAAGATCAAGATATTTGCGATCAAGAATGGGGATGCCAGCAGTTTGGTCGAAACCTTGCGAGCTTTGATCCCATCGTCGAGTTCGACGGCAGGGGCCGCTCCTGGTCCTCAATTGTCGAGCAATCCTGACGACAATTCGTTATTGCCTTTACGTTTTACCGTCGATACTCGAGGCAACAACATCATCGCGATCGGTTCGGAAGGGGATTTGAAGATTGTCGAGGCGTTGATCTTAAGGCTCGATGAAGGTGAGGCTTCGAAGCGCAAGAGCACGGTGTATCAATTGAAGAATTCTCCAGCGATCGATGTCGCTACGGCCATCAATCAGTTTCTTCAGAGCAAGCGGATTGTCGAGCTTGCCGCACCAGGGGTCAACAATCCCTTTGACCAACTTGAGCGCGAAGTCGTCGTCGTTCCCGAACCGGTTCAAAACAAACTAATTCTCAGCGCGACGCCTCGCTACTACGATGAGATCGCACAACTGATTCAAAGGCTCGATGAGCAACCTCCACAGGTGATGATTCAAGTCATGATCGCAGAGATTCTGCTCGGCAATACCGATGAGTTTGGGATCGAGATGGGGATCCAAGACTCCGTGCTCTTTGACCGAAGTCTTCTCGGTAACTTAGTAACAACCACCGCCACGACGAACACATCGACCCCAGCAGGGGTTGTTACCGAGACAACCCAAGATATTGTCGCTGCGAGCAATAACCCGGGTTTCAATTTCAACAACGGAGATCCTTTGGGGAATAGCGGTTCGTCTAAGGCGTTGCAGAACTCGAAGCTCGTCGGTGGCCAAGGTCTTTCGAATTTTGCGGTAGGCCGCACCAACGATGAGTTGGGTTTCGGCGGATTAGTTTTGTCGGCAAGCAGTGAGAACGTTAGCTTCCTGCTCAGGGCTTTGCAGGAAACCCGTCGGTTAGAGATCCTTTCTAGACCCCAGGTTTTAACCCTCGACAACCAGCAAGCCTTCATTCAAGTCGGCCAGCGAGTTCCACGGATCGCTGCTACGAGTGTCAACCAATTCGGTGTTCAAAATCAATTGGCATTAGAGAACGTAGGTTTGATCATCGGGGTCACACCTCGGATTAGCCCTGAGGGTAATGTGGTTATGGAGATTGATGCGGAGAAATCTAAACTGGGTCCAGAAGCCGAAGGAATTCCTATTTTCATTGCACAAGATGGCACCGTGGTACGATCTCCTCGAATCGATACGATTACCGCACAGGCAACCGTCAGCGCAGCCGATGGGGAAACAATTATCCTCGGTGGTCTAATCTCAAGATCAACTAGGACACGGCACCGCCAAGTCCCCTGGCTTGGGGATATCCCGATCCTCAAGTATCTATTTAGCTATGATTATTTCGATGAAAATCGAACGGAACTGTTGATCATCATGACACCCCATGTCGTGCGTAATCCAGGCGATATGGAACGACTCAAGCAGGCTGAGTTTGCGAGGATGAGTTGGTGCGAAGCCGATATCTTTGCGATGCATGGCGATGTCTTTCCACGCACAGGCATGATCCAGGAGTGGCAAGAAGAGGACGACTCGGTCCCAGTCATTTATCCTGACATCGATCCGCGTGGTAGCCTGCAACCAAACTCAAACACCGAAAGCGTGCTTCGTCGCATGGCAGGCCCAGAGTATTTCCAAGGGCAGCCGATCCCCGATGCGTCTGGATCCATTGTAGGTGGGCAAGAGGCTCAGGTTTACAGGAGCGATTTGCCTGCTCCTGTCGTCATCTCTAACCCGCAAAAAGAAAGTTCCAGGGAGCCTGCCAAAAAAGCTTCAGCAGGCCTGCTGCGAATGCCTCGTACGATCAAACCGGGTTCTTGATGAGCAAGCCAACACACACACACCAAACCAAAGAAGCTCCGATGAAGGCCCGTTTTTTTGCCCAAACTACAAGCAGCCTTATTGGGGTTGTTCTGGCGACAACTCTTCTCATCGGTTGTCAGTTTGCCCCGAAAAACATACCCAAGAGTTGGAACTGGAGCGAAGAGGAAAAGCCCGTCGTTCCTGATCGTATCCTTGCGATTTGGACGGATACTGTTTTGCGACAACCCAACCAACCCGGTGTACGAGGTTTCGGTGGACGCGTGTTCTTTTATGAGAAGGATGAGAATGATCCGATCGAAGTCGACGGGAAGCTCGTCGTGTTTGTCTTCGATGCTGATGATCACGATCCGGAAAACCAAAAGCCACTTCGCAAGTACGTGATCGAAGCGGATGATTTCGCAAAGCACATGAGCAAGACATCCATCGGGCCTGCTTACAGTGTTTGGCTACCCTGGGGGGATGTCAAAGGCCCAACGATGAAACTCAGTATCATCGCGCGATACGAGGGGCGTAAGGGTGGGACGACTATTTCGGATCCCACGATGAAATTACTCCCTGGGGTCGAGGGCAAAACGCAAAAAGTGAGCACTCCATCGAACAGCGGGAGCGTCAAGCGAGCTAGTTACGAAGATCCTGTTCAATCCGAAACTCCCGATGCGGTCGAAAGTTCGCCTAAAAAGAATACCAGCGAACCAAACAGGCTACCTGATTCTCCTCGCGCTCCACAGACCATTGAACTCCCACCTTCCTTTCAACGGCATTTCCAACGTCCCGAGACTTCTTTAAATAACCAACAAACAAACACAGTGATACCTGAAATCACCCGCTCTCAGGTAACCACCGAAGTCATCGATGCACGAAGCCAGAACTTAGGCACCTTCAAAAAGGCTTATTCAGAGACCACTCAAGCACCACGACCGCTCAGGAGATCACCTACGAGCCGGATCGAATCCTTGCGAAGCGGTAAGTCGATTAATAAAAAGCCCGACGAGAATGCGATGTTCCCAGAACACACATCAAAAGATAGCGAGCAGGGTGACACCTCCCTGCCCCGTGATGATTCGAGACGTTGATCAAGGTGATTTAATCATTGTTTTTTCACCGGACGGCTTGCGCCGTTCCGCTTCTAAGTCAAAGACATTCTTGATAAAGTCCGCGGTAGACTCACTGCTTCCCAAGTTCGGCTTGCAGAAGCTCGATCGCTCTTGATAGTTGAAGATCGTTTTTGAGTTGCTCGTCTTCTGGGTCTTCGTTTGATGATAAGGGGTTCTGCGGTTGGATACCATTTCTCAGTGGATCCCCGCGCCTTCGCATCCTCTGGGTAGCTAGTTCCAGTTGCTCTTCGGTAAGTGCCACCTCGGCACCTGGGCTTGGCAACACCCCCCATTGGTCTGCATCGGTATCTTTTGGACGTTTGTGAATACGTTGTCCGCTGGGTGGGAAATAGTATGCGGTGGTGAATCGGATGGCCGCTGTTCCACCTTCGACCGGTATGACGCTTTGAACATTTCCTTTGCCGAATGAGCGTTGTCCGACGATGATCGCACGCTTACGGTCTTTAAGGCATGCGGCCACGACTTCGCTAGCGCTTGCGGAGTTCTGGTTAACGATCACTGCCAAGGGTGCGTTCATAGGAACAACCGTTCCGGGCATCGCATCGAGAGACTCCAATATGATTTTTCCACGGCCTTGAGTCGATACGATCGGTCCATCTTCAAGAAACAGGTCGCAGATTTCGACTGCGGATTGCAGCAGTCCGCCCCCGTTATCTCGTAGATCGAGGATAACCGCGTCGATTTTACCCTTTAAGGACTCCAATGATCTTTCGATTTCTTGAGCGGTTTTCTCCCCGAAAATATTGGCGTGCAGATACGCAATCCTCGGCTCGATTTGCAGTTGGAAATCCCAACTGCCATCGGCTCTGCGTCGATCGCCGGTGACGCTTTCAACATCGATGAACTCTCGGGTTGCACAGATCTCTAGCGGCATTCCTGATCTCTCGATTCCCAAGCGGACTTGTGTGCCGGCAGCTCCAGAGATCTTTTTGGAAACCTCGGCAGTCTCCATATTTCGGATATCCATGCCATCAATCTGGAGGATCGAATCCCCGGGAAGCAATCCCGCTCTGTATGCAGGAGAATTAAAAAGCGTAGCAATAACGGTAATCACAGGGCGGCTCGGGGGACCCTCGACCTGCACGCCTAGTCCGGCAAAGCGTTGTTCAAAGACTGAATTGAAACGTTGGAGTTTTTCTTCGGAGACATAGGACGAATACGGGTCCAGGGATTCGAGCATGCCTTCGAAAGCCGCATTCTTCAAGTCCGACTTAGAAACAGGGTCGACATAAGTCTCACCGATGGTAGCCAGGGCATAAGCCACATCGCGAACCGGTCGATAGCGAGCGGCATTGATGTAGCAAGCGGTGCATACCAGCAGTCCGATAATCAGGAGTTTAAGGCTTTTTTCGCTCATTTTGAATCGTTGTTTTAGTCTCCATCGCCGATCGGATTTGTGTTACTATGCTCAAGATGAATTCAAGTGACCCAATCGATCGAGATGCTATTGTATCGGAATATTTCGAGCGATTGCCCTATGCTCCCTATCCGGTTCAAGAAGATGCGCTGATCGCTTGGTTTTCCTCGGATCAAGGGGTTTTGGTGTGTGCACCGACCGGGACCGGTAAGACGCTTATTGCCGAGGGGGCGATTTACGAAGCCCTTCGGACCGGGCGCAAATGTTTCTATACAACACCGCTTATCGCACTGACGGATCAAAAGCTTCAGGAGTTGCAAGCTTCTGCGGTGCGTTGGGGGTATCCGGCAAATTCGATCGGATTGGTCACTGGGAATCGCAAGGTCAATCCAAACGCACCGGTGCTCGTCGTCGTGGCTGAGATTCTCCTCAATCGACTCCTGCATCACGATCAAGCTTGGGTCGAGGGAGTCGATTCGGTGATCATGGACGAGTTCCATAGCTTCAACGATCCAGAGCGAGGAATCGTATGGGAACTGAGCATCGGGATGTTGCCCAAGCATGTAAGACTGATGCTCTTGTCTGCTACGATTGGCAACAGTGTCGAGTTTTGTTCCTGGCTCAACCGAGCCCATGGACGCAATCTGGAACTCGTACAAGGAACCGAGCGCAAGGTTCCTTTGCAGTTCGAATGGGTCGAAGATCTCTATCTCGATGAGCAGCTAGAAAAAATTGCAGAGGGTGATGAGACTCGTCGCCGAACACCCGGACTTGTCTTCTGTTTCAACCGAGATCAATGTTGGCAAGTCGCCGAGTTGCTCAAGGGTAGGCGATTGATCGACAAGGAGCGTCAAGCGATCATCACCAAGAGGCTCGAAGGCATCCCACTTGGTGAAGGAGCCGGCCCGAAGATCAAGCAGATCTTGATTCGAGGCGTTGGGATCCATCATGCAGGGATCATGCCCAAGTACCGTCGATTGGTCGAGCAACTCTTCCAAGAGAAACTTTTGAGCGTGTGCGTATGCACCGAGACGCTATCAGCCGGGATTAACTTGCCAGCACGGAGTGTGATTCTGCCCAGCTTGGTCAAAGGTCCATTTGGAAAAAAGAAGCTTATCGATTCGGCCTCGGCGCAGCAAATCTTTGGTCGGGCAGGTAGACCACAGTACGACCGAGAGGGGTTTGTCTATGCGATCGCGCACGAGGATGATGTCAAGTATTATCGATGGAAGTTGCAGTACGATCAGATTCCTGAAGACACCAAAGACCCGAATTTGATTCGGGCAAAAAAGCAACTGAAGAAAAAGATGCCAACGCATCGGCAAGGGGAAACGTACTGGAACAAAGAGCAATTCCAAAAACTGGTGATCGCACCTGCGGCGCACCTTGCGAGCCGAGGACCGCTCCCTTGGCGACTCCTGGCGACAATGCTCCTGGAAGATCCCCAGGTACAACCACTCAGGAACTTGGTCGGAAGACGATTGCTCTCTCCGGTCGATTTGGCAAAGGGGCAGAAAGATCTCAACGCCATGCTTGTGACACTATGGACTGCGGGCTTTTTGGATCTGATCCCTAAACCGACAGTAGCATCCGAGCCACCGAAAGTCGTTCCGGGCAAAGGCAAGCAGTCCTTCGAGAAGGAATTCTTTGCAGGTTGGCTCAAATCCGCCTTGCCCGAAACCACCCAGTCCGATGGTCAAAGTGATTCAGACGATGATGATCAAGAGATCTCTTTGGAGACTATCGATGATGTCGCATCGCGAGGATACGACCTTGAGAATTATCGTCCAGAGCGAATCGAAGCCCGACCGAGGCTTGAACTGCTGTGCGAACTGCGAAGCGTCAATCCGATCTACGGGTTGTACTTGATCCAGCAAATGCAGTTTGCCGACCCCATCGAGCGGATTCAGGCGCTTGAAAGCGTACTGGAATTGCCTGCGAATATCAGCAAACTCGTGCCGGTTCCTGGCCCCGATCAGTTACCCTTTGGCCCGCTGGCTCAGCAGCATTTGCACCCAAGGTTGCTCGAGCTCGGATTGGCAGGCGTTCAAGAACTCACAGGGCAATCGCCTGAGGATGAGGATTCCGAAGAGGCCCAAGAGATAGCTACATCGAGGCACTCGGGATGGCAGGATCGACCTGCCCCCAAGCCCTTGGCCCTGGGCGAAAAACTCAGACGCATGTTCGATTACGATTTCCCCGGCGTGCACGACGTGTATACCCGAAGCGTCTGGGTCGTAGGTGAGCTCTTGTCGTTCGAATGCGATTTCAATAAGTACATCGTTACGCGAGGATTGCAGAAACACGAAGGAATGCTTTTTCGCCACGTTCTGAGATTTCTGCTTTTGGTCAACGAGATCAGTTGTATTGCTCCCGAAGATTCGACTTCTGAGGATTGGGAGCAACCGTTTGATCAATTAGCCGAGAGGCTCATGGAGTGTTGTCGCAAGGTTGATCCCGAGAGCACCGATGAATTAGTCCAAGATCTTACTGATCGGCAGAACCGGATTGTGCATGGCCGGACTAAAGCGAGCGAGTCTTAACCATGGCGGTCGATCCAACAGCGCTTTCCCTAGGTGCTTGGTTGCTTTTAGCCTTGGCCGCATTTGGGATTGGGATCACCAAGAGCGGATTCTCTGGGGTTAGTTTGGTCCATGTCTTGATCTTCGCCTACGTTTTTGGAGCCAAGGCGTCGACCGGGATTGTTCTACCGATGCTCATCGCTGGCGACACGATCGCCATGCTGATGTTTGGACAGCATGCAGACTGGAGTTACGTCCGTAGGATGTTGCCACCAGCTATCCTCGGGGTCTTGGGTGCTTGGTTGCTCATGGATGTGATGAGCGAGGTTTACTATCGACCGACGATCGGTTGTATCATTCTAGGGTTGGCCGTTTTGCAGATCCTTCGAATGTTTCGAGAGCAGTGGTTTATCCATGTGCCTCATAGCCATTGGTTTGCTTGGACGATGGGGATTCTTGTCGGAGTAACGACGATGCTAGCCAACGCCGCAGGACCGGTCTTCGGACTTTTTCTGCTTGCAATCGGCTTGCCGAAGAAGGAGTTTGTAGGGACCGCAGCTTGGTTTTTTCTATTGCTCAACGTGATCAAGATTCCCTTTAGCTGGAATCTTGGGCTGATTCGAAGTGATACTCTGGCGTTGAATTTGCTTTTGTTGCCAGGTATTTATCTTGGTCTTGTCGCCGGAACGGCTGTAGCAAAGCGTATCCGGCAGAGAGATTTCGAGGCTGCGATCATCGTGCTTGCAGCACTCGCAGGATTACACTTATTGTTAGCCTGATCTTGGAAATCAGTCGATTGTCTCGTTGAGGCCCTCTCGCATACCTCCAATGATATACCACAATCGAGACTCTGCAGTGTAGGACATGAATCTGACTGAATCGTCTGCAAAGGCCATATGCAAACCAGAACCATGCATACTATGGAACTTGGCTCCGTGCGCTGAGGCAACAGAGCGTTGCCATTCTGCACCATTTGGGTCTGGAACCATAAATCGCATGAATTGACCAGCATTTGATACCCACCAGAATGACCCGATGCGATTTCTCAAAGTCAATGAGTCTTCGAATCCACCAGTTACCTCGCCAAACATTACGGTGTTGGATGTCCCGTCCTTGATCTCCGCGATAGTGGTTTTGCTTCGAACCGTAAAGATCCCTCGCAGATCATCGCAAGTGATCCCACTAGTACCTAAGCCCGCACCCAATGGAGCAGGTGGATCAAGCGCTTTAGATCCAGTGATTCCAGATCGACCCGCGCAACCGAGATAATTTGTTTTGCCCATTGTGGATTGATGACCCGCAAAATTTTCGCCGTCCCAAAGAAAAGTGACTGTCGGTGCCGTATTGATCGCTGTTGAAAATGAGTAAGGGAATTGAATCGACCATTTCATCCCTGCTCCATCAGCGACATCTGACGGACACAAAAATAGAGGAATGCGGTTCTGAGCCGATGCAAAAAGAACCGGGTTGCTTCTCCAAACTCTATTTGTGATTTCCTGTGGACTACGAATTGGAAATCCAACGCCGCTCGTGTCTGGGTTTAGGTTTGCGTTTGCCTGGAAAACAGACCAGATTTGTTGCTGCTCGATGAAGGGTAACAGAAAGGTTAGGTGCCCGATGTGGTTATGTTTATTTTGTTCTGTACCTGAGGGATTCGAAGGGTATGCGCCGGGAAATGGAGTGTTCTGCGGTCCCGGTAGCATGATCCCCGGCGGAAACCTCTTATTTGCGGACTCAAAGTTCAAAGCCGCCATTCCAACTTGCCTGAGGTTGTTCGTGCAACTCATCCGCCTGGCCGCCTCGCGTGCAGCTTGCACCGCAGGCAACAGCAAGCCTACAAGTACTCCGATGATTGCGATGACCACAAGCAGTTCCACCAGTGTGAATCCGCGCTTCGTTAATCCAAACGAATTTTTCATGAGCCGACCGTTGTTCTTTCTTGGCGTTCTTTTCCGGCGTTATTTGTTGGAATAACCGATAGGAACGATCCTTCGAACCCTACATCAGTTCACGCTTCGAATCCCCCTCCTGGGAATCGTCTTATTGGAAACTCTAGGATAACTGTAGGCGTAAGGCAAAACATTCCGTTATTTTTCCATATCTTTAGCTCGATACAATCGGCGCAAACGGAAAATGGGCCCGTTTATTCGAACTTCCTTCGACGAAATGTCGGTGTCGCTTAGGGTGGGATTCCGGAGCTTAGGAAACAAAAAAGCGGGAACCTTTTCAGTGCTCCCGCTTTAAAGATCGTAATCTCGGTTTGGATCACCCCATCTGAAGGGGGGAGTTATTTTTTAGCCTCGCTCGCACCGGACATTTCCAACCCGGAATCTCGCTGCTCTCCTTTGAACTCCAATCGAGTGATTTTCCCAGCGTCGTCCTTGAAGGCATCGATCAAAATGGTGTTCTTGCCCTCAAAGCTACCGCGAAGGAGTTCCTCCGAAAGTGGATCTTCGATCCTCTGCTCGATGGCCCTTCGCAAAGGTCGAGCTCCATAGTCCAAGTTTGAACCTTGCTTGATGATGAAGTCCTTGGCCTCATCGGTAAGCTCGATTTCAAAGCCTCGCTCTCGCAATCGCTCTCGCACCTTAGCCAATTCGTAATCGATGACCTTCTTGAGATCCTCGTTGTTTAGGTGCCTGAAGATGATCACGTCATCGAGTCGGTTTAGAAACTCAGGCCGGAACACACGTTCGATCGAATCCATCACCCGGGCCTTCATGCTCTCATACGAAGCATCGTCGGATGGCTTTTGGAATCCAAAGGCTTGTTCGTTCTTGATGGCCTCGGCTCCCGCATTGGTCGTCAAGATCAAGATCGTATTTCTGAAGTCGATATTCCGACCAAAGCTATCTGTGAGCCGACCTTCTTCCATCACTTGCAAGAGCATGTTGAAGACATCAGGGTGAGCTTTTTCGATCTCATCCAAAAGGACGACCGAGTAGGGGCGTCGACGGATCTTCTCGGTCAACTGCCCACCTTCTTCGTACCCAACGTATCCTGGAGGGGCACCGATCAATCGGCTTACATTGTGCTTTTCCATGTACTCGCTCATGTCGATATGCACTAAAGCATCCGAGTCTCCGAAGAGGCATTCAGCGAGGGCTTTGGCAAGCAATGTTTTGCCCACGCCCGTTGGACCTGCGAAAACAAAGCAACCTGTCGGTCGCTTGGGATCCTTCAGACCGCTGCGACTGCGTCTTACAGCACGAGCAACGGCAGCCACGGCTTGTTCTTGGCTAACAACTCGCTTGTGCAACTCGCCTTCCATGTTCATCAGTCGCAAGGAGTCTTCGGTCGAAAGGCGCGTCAGAGGAATTCCTGTCATCTTCGAGACGACTTCTGCGATCACTTCTTCATCGACCACGCCATCGGTTTCCCGGCTCTTCTCTCGCCACTCGCGTGTGATTTGCTCTTTCTTTCGACGCAGCTTGTCGGCTTGATCGCGAAGTGCTGCGGCCTTCTCAAAGTCTTGATTGGCAACAGCCTCTTCCTTCTCTTTGTTGAGTCGCTCGACATCTTCATCGATATCCTTCAAGTCGGGTGGCTTGGTCATGGTTCGCAACCGGACCCTGGCTCCAGCTTCGTCGATCACATCGATGGCCTTATCAGGCAAACACCTAGCGGTGATATAGCGTTCGCTCATTTCCACCGCAGATGAAATTGCATCGTCGGTGATCTGCACGCGGTGGTGTTCTTCGTATCGTTCCTTGAGTCCTTTAAGGATTTGAATCGTCTCGTCTTTGGATGTCGGTTCGACGATGATCTCTTGGAAGCGTCGTGCGAGTGCATTGTCTTTTTCGATGTACTTGCGGTACTCATCAAGCGTTGTTGCACCGATGCATTGGATCTCTCCACGGGCTAATGCAGGCTTGAGAACATTCGCTGCATCGATCGCACCTTCAGCACCACCGGCACCGACCAAGGTGTGTAATTCGTCGATGAAGAGGATTGTATTTCGGGCTCGGCGAACTTCATTCATCACCGCCTTGATTCGCTCTTCGAATTGACCGCGGTACTTCGTGCCGGCGACCATCATGGCTAAGTCCAAAACGACGATCCGCTTCTCAGCCAAAATCTCGGGAACCTCTCCGTTGACAACCCTTTGTGCAAATCCTTCGACAATCGCTGTCTTACCAACTCCAGCCTCTCCCAAAAGAACTGGGTTGTTCTTGGTGCGGCGGCACAAGACCTGAGTGGCTCGCTCGATCTCGCGCTCGCGGCCAATCACCGGGTCGAGTTTGCCTTGTCGTGCAAGTTCCGTTAGATCCCGACCGAAACTATCCAGCGCTGGCGTTTTGCTCTTGCCACCCTTAGGGGTGCTGCCCGTTTCACTGCCGCTACTGGATCCACTTCCCTCGCGGCTACCTCGCTCACTGTCGCCCGAATCAATGCCATGGCCTAAGAGGCTCAATACCTCTTCACGGACGTCCTCAAGCTTCATACCCAGGTTCATGAGCACCTGTGCGGCTACACCGTCTTGTTCACGAAGCAAACCAAGCAGGATGTGTTCGGTGCCTACATAGTTGTGGTTCAGGTTTCGCGCCTCTTCCATCGAATACTCGATGACCTTCTTGGCCCGCGGAGTATGAGGTAACTTACCGATCGTTACCATCTCGGGGCCACTTTGCACGAGTTTCTCGACCTCGAGGCGAATCTTCCGCAAATCGATGTCGAGATTCTTGAGCACATTGGCTGCAACACCACTACCCTCCTTGACTAGTCCGAGGAGGATATGCTCGGTGCCGATGTATTCGTGGTTGAAACGCTGTGCCTCTTGATTCGCTAGCTGCATCACCTTGCGGGCACGGTCAGTAAATCGTTCGAACATGACTATCCTTCCTTATAGGTTGGCGGACAAACATCGGTCCACCCTCGATTTTTTTCGGCTCGTTTCGCCTGCGAAGTTTGCCTCGAACCAACGACGCATTTCGGCAGTGCCAAGTTCCCCTCGAAGGGACAATTTGCCCAATTGAGCAAAACCTGTACCGAAATGTTTCGAAGATGATCCCAGGCCCCAAGGGAGTCTTGGATCTTCTCAAACAAACCGTCGCGAAATTATAGAGTTTCGCACAGGATAGCAAACGGCAGATAGCGGGCTTTAAAGACTTTCAAGCCGTTTGTTTCTTTTGATTTCTTTAATTTTTCGTTGCTCTTGGGCGATCTCCGCGGCCCACCCTTGTGCCCGCTCCAGCGATTCGAGGGTCTGCAACACCAAAATAGCCGCCTCGAACCTCCCGGTGCGACGGTAAATCGAAGCCATCCAAAGGGCAGCTTCCACGTCCCACTCCATGTGCGACACATGGGGAGATAACAACTCTTCGGCCTCGAAATAACTGCCCTGTAAGTACAGCGATTGCGCCTCGGTAAGCACCCGATCCGAGCATCGAGTCAAATCGCTATCTCCAAATTTCGCCAAGTAATAAGCTTGGTAGACGATCGATCCAAGAACCGATGCAGCCAGCGCCCACCATAACAACTGAGCCTCCCATGCACTTAGCAAGGAAGGCCATACAAAAGTACCAATCCACGCAGTCTGCAACCCAAAGACAAACAACAATGCGACTGCTAAACCGCGAAAACTCCCTGATCTCCAGGCAGCCGATAACCCCGGCCAAAAAATCATGCACCACCCAAACGATCCTGCCGCGGTGAGCCCAAGTCGCATACTCCCACTCCCTTAGAATCTCTCGGAACTGCCAAATCGGCAAACAGAAAACTAGCAAATCTAGCTGCTTGATCGCAACTGCCAATTCTTGAGTTTCTTAGCAGTCAGGACTCTGGACTACAAAGTTAACGCCAATCTCCTTCCAGGATATCCAAAATACAAGGTTTTTACCTGTCAGGAACACTTGAAGCCCCCACCGTTCCTCGAGCGATCCGGCCATCGATCGCGCTGTTTGATTGCCCCCGATCTAGCCCGCATGGATATCCCGTGCTCGATAAAGCATGGACCAGCCAGCTGTTTCGTCGATGAGAATCGAACCGATCTCAAGCCCCTCTCGCAACAGATGCCATCGATCCTCAATCGTGATGGCCTCAGTATCCCCTGGCCGACTTTGAAGATCTTCGACTTCCCTAAGCCTATTGCAGAGCAGTTTTTCAACACTCGACGAACGTTGCCTGAGTCGCTGGATCTCTAGTTGCGATTCGAAGCCATGGAGCAATGCGATCAAGAAAGGGCCTCCGATGCAGATCACAATCCCGTAGCTTGCATAAAGATTGACGCCCGAGACGAGTTCCAACAAGTGCCAGCCAACACAGGCTAACACCGCCAGAAACAGAAAGGTGGATAATTTTTCGATCAACTCGTGGTTGTAATGTTGTTGATGGGAATTCGCCGAATGATATTCAATCTGATCCGACGCAAGGAACTTGAGCGTTTCGGCCTGCGTCGCATAGCTTCGCTTTTCATCCTCGGGATCCAGATAGATCGGAGCTTCGCGAACCAAGGCGCGAAAGTACCATAGCGACCAAGTCGCTTCGGCATTGGGTGCCACATAATCACCTCGGAGATAATGCGGCAAATTAGGCATCGGCGTATGAAGTCCCATCGTACCAAGCACTTGCCAAATCCGCATCGCTTCGGCCAACATCCGACTCTCGGTGAACTGTATTCGCCAACCACGCTTCGAAGACCATAGCGATAACATGAACATCCAAAGCACGATCCCCAGCTCCAGCAGGCCAAATACGATCGGAAGCCATATCGCCCCGGTTCCGTGATCCGAACCATGCTCGCCCGATAACGGATAGTCTGCCCCATGGCCTTTCTGTGTCGCCTGCGGATGATCGTCCTGTGCGTGATCCTCTTGATGCGGATGGTCGGCCATGGTGGTTGCAGCAGCCACAGGATCGCTATGCCCCGAGCTAGTATGCCCCATGTGCAACCACCCACCGAGCCCGGCCAGGATCACCGCAAAAATCGCCAAGACATACGATGCAACGATACCGCCTCGGTAAGACTCCCCATGACGCTTGCCGAACGGGTCATCTGAGACCCCTTGGACTTTAGCGACCCGTTTGCTCCAAATCGCCTTCGGCACAGCGACCGGCGGGGAACCTGATTTTGGCGAATGATCGCTAGAATGGTTGTTGTGGTGCCGCCTACCCAAAGCTTGCGTTAGCCGCTTATAGCGATTCCAAAATTGGGTCGCTGCAATCGTGATCCTCGGTGGCTCGTTTCGAACAAGTTTTAGAAACGCAGCTCGTGGATGATAAAGGTACGCTCCTGAAACGATATGATTCTCTCGATCATTGATCGACGCGTCGGGGAATTCATAAGTTGGAAACCACTGCTTTTCCAACGTCGTGAAATCCTCGCTCGATAGTTTTTCGTTGGCAGCGATGCTTTGAAGAACCAGTGCCGTTGCCGTTTCACCTCGATGCAACAGATCGAGCTCCCTCTCAGTATCGAGGATCGCGACCAACGGAGCCCCCGAACTGCACAGTCGGATCGCCACGACATCCATTCGCTCACGGATGGCTTTGCGGATCATTCCATCGATCTGACTACGCTGGGCGATGTCATCGGTATCCCAGACGGCTACCAACAGATCGCTGTGATGCAACAAAAGGGTGTACGCAAATGACTCTTCGCGGGTCGGGTCAGGCGTAGGCTTAATGCCCGCGATGCGAATGGTATCGATTTCCGTATCGACCTCCTTGGTATCCTTCTGCCATTTCCGGAGGATCGACTCCAAAGAACCGGCGAGGGTTCGAAGCCGAAGAAGCGGTGGACGGGAGTCGTAGACACTCGTTTTCTGACCCTTTAAACTCGCTTTATCAACACGGTAACCAAACCACTGCGTTGCCCATGTCACAATAGCTGTTTTTGGAATAAGGTTCGAATCGGGCCAATCTAGTTTCGCATCGCGCTCAATCACCTCTGTGAGTGTAGAACACAAAGCCTCAAAAAGTCGATCGAGCGGCCTTGGTGGACCATCGCTAGATATCGAAAGAACTTTGGAGACGGCCGCATCGGATCCAATAAGTCCGATGCGCATAGCGATCCGAGGCTGGTGAAGGCTCCAGGTTTGGTCGTGCTTAAGGGGTTCTTGGACTAAGGTCGCTTGCTCGGGCGTCTTGGGGTTGTCCATACGATTAAATCGTTGATTGCTAAAGCGGATGGGATATTCAGGTAACCTTCAACGTTATAAATCATCGGTCGTGGTAGCTCAAAGCGCTCGTCGATGATTTCGGAGAAATCATCGACTTTTGTTTTGAAATTCAAAGGAAGCTCCAAAGATCTCATTCCCCTTCGAATCGCGGAACGTACATGTAGTCCGGGTCTCCAGGCCCGGCTGAGTCTATAACAACAGCAGCGTGCGGGTCGGAGCCCCGCTCTACAGGTCCATCAAGCAAGCTGGATTCTCAGTAGAGTCCTTGCACCAAATGATGGTCTCTCCAACTGCTCGTCGATGATTTCGGAGAAATCATCGACTTTGGTTTTGAAATTCAAAGGAAGCTCCAAAGATCTCATTCCCCTTCGAATCGCGGAACGTACATGTAGTCCGGGTCTCCAGGCCCGGCTGAGTCTATAACAACAGCAGCGTGCGGGTCGGAGCCCCGCTC
>Ga0315899_10000070_pt1 | contig 133951 bp, 137 predicted proteins | sample LakEriMetagenome_2_FD_203518 | JGI IMG/M metagenome (GOLD analysis project Ga0315899, IMG submission 203518) | Freshwater fungal communities from buoy surface, Lake Erie, Ohio, United States - Buoy 4 MA112 | ecosystem: Environmental > Aquatic > Freshwater > Lake | place: USA: Lake Erie, Ohio... | reverse complement strand
GCACCAGACCAAGAAGGGCAACCAGTGGTATTTCGGGATGAAGGTGCACCTGGGCGTCGACAAGGACTCCGGACTGATCCACTCAGTCGTCACCACCGCTGCGAATGTGCATGACCTGACCCCAGCGCCTGAGCTGCTGCATGGCGATGAGGCGGTTGTCTACGCCGACGCTGGCTACCAGGGCATCGCCAAAAGGCCTGAGATGGCTGGCAGGACAACGACGTTCCGAGTAGCGATGCGGCCAGGTAAGCGCAGAGTTCTGCCCGACACGCCAGACGGCAGGCTTGTGGATCTGATCGAGACGGCCAAAGCGCACATCCGTGCAAAGGGTGAGCATCCATTCAGGGTGATCAAGCAGCAGTTCGGGTTTCAGAAAACACGCCTGCGAGGCCTGGGCAAGAACCACTGCAAGATCAATGTGCTGGCAGCGCTGACGAATTTATTCCTGGCCCGGCGCCAGTTACTCACGACAGCATGAATACAAGAATGGCGTATCAAAACACCTCGATTCAGCTCGGATTCCAGCCCGATGACGCTGAAAATGGCCGATTGAGGGAGCAATCTTTGACTTCACAGAGCAACACGGCCATCAGGCTTCTTTGTGGACCTCAAAGCTGCTCAAGCCCCTGTTGCCCAGAGCTTCCTTATCCTAAAGGGATCTCGATATAATCACCTGCTCCGCCAGTCACGCCCTCCAGCTCCTTATCACTCAACTCCAATGGCTGACCAGCCTGATGCTTGAGCCAATCCGCCTTGCTCACATCAAACCCAGCCTCCTGTGCCATCCCCATAGCCGCATCAAGGTCAGCAGCGCCCTGAAGCCTCTCCCTGAGACCCGCATCCTCTTTGAGCTTGGCAAGCAGGGCTGAAAGTTGCTCTTCTGACATCGCCTGAAATGGCAAGGGCTGCACTCTTTGTAGTCCAGCCGTCTGCAGGCGTCAGCAGCCCTCACCACTCCTTATCATTCGTGGGTCAAACCCCTTCTCCCCACGGGGATCCTTGGCCTCTGCCGGACCCAGGATCTGAGAAAGATCCAGTTCATTCACCAAATCGAGCAGGAAGTACACCTGGTGGTCATCCGAGAGCCATTCACTCGGAGATGGCGGCAGCAGGGTCGTCTGCGCGGGGTTCCAGGGGCGGAAAGTCTTGGGCATGAGCCCATTCTCTCGCCCAGATCGGTTGCAGCAACTGGGATCTGGGCGGATTCAGGGGCGGCTGTGGAGAGGTGGCCTGGATCTACGCGCGACAGGCTCCTAGCTGCAGCAGCAGGGTGTGGAGCTGGGGTGGCGCTCGCTCGGTCTGAGCTATCCGCTGCAGCACGCCCGCACGGCGGCCATACAACGGCTCACCCCAAGCGCCGCCGGCTGGCTACACCGCCCCGGCCTGCAGCTGGTGAACATCTCCCGCCAGGGTGGGGCGGCGTTGGTGCAACGGCTGGAGCCCAGCGTGGCGCAGGCCAACCGCCAAGGCCGATTCACGCTGATTCCCTGGCGCGACCTACCAGTGCCCCAGCGCCAGAACCTCGGTTCCAGCCTGCAGGCTCCGGCCTGGGCCTGTCCCAACGACGACCCTGGCCAGGACGCGCTGCAACAGCTCGACCCGGAGATCAGTTGCGTGCTCCTCGATCACCAGCAACCTATTGGTTGGCTGATCGCCCACCGCGTGGGCGATCGCCTGTTTCGCGTTAGCCAATGGTGGGTTCAGCCCCAACGGCAGGGCCAGGGCACGGCCCTGCTGCTGCTGCACCGGGCCATCGCCGGAGCCCTGGCCTCCCCGATCGGTTACCACAGCGGCGCATTCGGCATGGAACCCAGCAACAGCCCCGCGATCCGGCTCTGCCAGCGCAAAATCCTGCCCCACGCCAGCGGTGTGAGCCAGCAACAACACGCCTGGTTGCTGCTCTGTGATGGCTCACTTGAGCGTCTGCACGCGGGTTTGGAGCGGCGGCAGGGCTCCATCGGGCCAACGGGCTGAGTAGCGATACAAACTCGCCACAGCCCCATTGAACTCGCGGATCGACTGGGCGTAAGCGCTGGCCGCCTGAATCGATTGATTGTAGGTTTGCACCACAGAGGTCATATCGGAGTAGCCGATATTGAACCGCTGACGCACCGCCTCTAGCGCAATCTGCGCTGATTGCAATTGTCGTTTTGTGCTGTCCAATGCAATCACACTGGTCTGGTAGTTGGCATAGGTACGCTCCACCTCCCTTGCTACCGCTAATCGCTGCACAGCAGCCTGATCCGCGTATTGCCGCGCCTGAGCTTTGCTCTGCTCAGCCTGGGCAGCATTGATGCCGCCATCGAAGATCGACCAGCTGAAGCCCAGTCCAACGGCTCCGTTCCATTGGGCGCCCTGGCTGTTGAGCGTCGCTGCGGATCCCGGATATCCATCGGTGCTGTTTGTGTTCAGAAACGAACCCGACGCATTGGTGGAAAAGCGAGGCCAGTAGTTGTAAATCAGTGATTTCGCCTGCCAGCTCGAACTGGAGGACAGGGCCAAGCTGGCCTGAATCTCCTCCCGCATGCGCTCGGCCTGCTGAAGCGTCTCGCTCTCCGGCAGGGTCCAACGCCCCACCAGTGAGAGTTTATCCTTGGGCAGCACCAACTCACCTGCGGGCAAGGCCATCGTCTGGGCCAACCGAGCCGCTGCATCCACAAGGTTGCGGTAGGTGTTGATCAGGGTGCCCAGATTCTGCAATTGTTGCGTACGAATCTGCTCGACATCACTGATCGCTGCAGACCCGGCATTGAATAAAGCCTCCGTGCGCTCCACCTGCTGCGTGGTGGAATCTAGAATCAGCTCGTAATCTTTGATCAGCTGCTGCTGCTCCTGTAACGCGAAATAAGCCAGCTGTGTTTCCAGTACCAGGTCTCGTGCGGCAACGTCAAACAGCAATTGCTGGGCCCTGAGGCTTTCGCTGGAGGCATTGATCGATGCGCCACGACTTGGGTTGAAAAAGGTCCAGCTCAATTGCATCGCAGGGCTGGCTTCTACTCCATTTGCGAAGCTGGTGCTTGGGATAAACAGCGGCGCGTTGCTATTTACGGATTTGCTTGTATTGCCGCGGTAGCCAAACAGGTTGGATCCCGCTGCAGCCGCGCTTAGTTGCGGATACCACTGGCGTCGTACCGCGATCAGATTCCACTGCTGCGCTTGAATCTGGCTGTAGCTCTGGGCCAGAACCGGATTGTTGAGCAGGCTTTGCTCTACCGCCTCCTGTAAGCCGGTGAGGCGTGCGCGCTTTCTGAGGGTCTGGTGTAGGCCATCCAGCTGGCGCTGCAGCTCACGCACCTGGCGGTCGGCCGGCAGCTGTGGGGCCGCCACGTTGCCCAGTCTGTAGGGCTGACATTGGGCCGCCGGCGACAACACAGGGCCCGCCAGCACCAGCGCGAGCACAGCCATGTTCTGGGGCAGGGCCCGTCGCCACATCGCAGCGCCTCCAGCAAGCTGGCGGCAACCTTAGGGGTATGGAGTCGCACACCATCCCCGGTTAACGGCGGCTGATCCGACCACTCGTACAGCTATGGCCCCATCTGCCACCCTATGCAGCTACCTGCAGGGGTTCAGCCGCGCCAACCAAGCCTGGGCGCCGCCGCCCACCGTCGTTGATCCGCGCCTGCGCTGGTGGCGTGAGCTCCCCTGGCACACCAGTCGCAGCGTGGCCTGGAGCCAGCTCTGTCAGGCCCTGCCACAGCTACGGCTGCCCCAGCAAGCCGGCATCAGCCGCAGCGACCTGTACCGTCAATCGGTGCTGCGCGGCGCTAGCCCCGCTGACGGGCCAGCACCACTGCAGCAGCCCGAGTGCTTATGCCTGCAGGTGGCCGTGCATCCCTACCTGGCGATGCCGGTGCTGAGCACGCCGAATCACAGGGATTTCATCTGGCTGGTGCGGGCCCTGGCCCATCGGGGCGAACCGGTGCCGATCGAATCCGGCGTGCATGCCCAGGCGATCAGCGGCCTGATCCATTGGGGGTTGATTCGGGCGCTCGGCCCCGAGCAGCGCGCCAGCCTGATCGTGCTGCACGAGGCCACCTACGGCTCCCTTCCGGCGGAACAGGTGCCCGGCGGGCTCGATCACCACCAGTGGTTGCAAGCCTCGGGGCAACTGCTTGCCCTCGGCGCCTTCAGCGCCACCCTGTTCACCCGCTGCCTGCAGCAGCGCTGGCGCGCCTATGTGCCCACGCTGCCGGCCGCTGAAGCCGAACAGGTGCACGTCATGGTTCAGCGCCGGGCTCATGAGCTGGAGCTGGCTCTCGGCAGCTGGCACGGGCCCGCGGCGCTGGCCGCGAGGGCGCAGCTGCTGCCCTGGCTGTGCCGCCTGCGGCTGGATCAACAGATCCAGCCCACTGCACCGCCGCCCTTGGCCGCCAGCCCAGAGGCTTGATACCGTTCACAAAGCTGGCTCCAAAGGCCTGCATCGCTGTGATTGCAAAGCCTTGAGCGAAGAGCCGAGCCAACCCGATGCCCAACCGGCAGCGCCCCAGGCTGGTGATCGCTATCAGATTTTTGAGCAGGCGGCCCTGGAGCGTCTGCGCAGCGGCAGCGACCAGACCAAGTCGGTGGGATTCCTGCCCCTGCCGGTGCGGCTGGCCGCCATCAGCGCCATCACGATCACCGGACTCGGGGTGTTGTGGTCAGTGCTGGCGCGGGTGCCGGTGCAGGTGAACGGTGTGGCGTCGATCGTGCCCGAAACGGGTGTGAACAGCGCCCAGGCCCGTGTTGATGGTGTTCTCTACTACCAGGTGAGCGGCGTGGGGCCGGATCTCCTGAGCCCGACCTATCGCCAGCGCAACCAGGCCCTCTCCGAATTCTGGCGCTCAGCGGTGGTGCACAGCCGCCCCACCCTGCCGATCGCCGAACTCATCCCCCTGTTGGAGGGGGCTGATTTGGCCGCCCAAGGGCAACCTCTCTTGACACCCAGCTCCCTCGACGATCGAGAGAGCTTTGATCAACTCCCCCCCAACACAGGGGCCGCGGATGAGTTGAGTCAGCGTCAGTTGTTCATCGCCGCCAACACCCTGATCGCCCTGGTGGACAACCCACCGGCGGTGGAGGAGCTCGATGCCTTGCGCCGGCTCAGTGTCCCCAAGCTCTCACTCGAGCGCCAAACCGGCCAGGACCGCCGCCAACGCGCCTTGGCCTACGGCTCCATGGATGCGCTGATTGCCCGCCAACTGCACGATAAACAGGTCGAACTCAGCGAGCGCCAAGCACTGTTCAACCGTCTGCAAACCCTGTGGCGCAAGGGCTATGTGTCGGGAACTCAGCTGCTGCAGGAGCAGGCCACGCTGAATAACCTCTCTCAGCAGGTGGCTCAGCTGCGACGCGATCGCCTCGGTAACAACTTCAGCAGCACCGATCAGCGTCAGCAGGCAAACCAATCTGATCTCAACGCCCTGCAGGCCACAGACCAGCTGCAAACCGGTCTGGTCACCTATATGGCCAAAGCCTTCACCATTGCTCCCCCCACGGGTCTCTATCTGGTGGCCAAGTACATCCAAACCGGCGTGGCGGTTCACAGTGGTGATGAGCTGTTTACCTACAGCACCACCCCGCCCGCGTTGCCCACGCGCATTCCTGTGTTCGTGGATGGCGCCACCGTGCAGCAGCTCAACGAAGGCAACCCTGTGCTGGTGACCCCCAAGGGCATCTCCCGGGCCCAGTACGGCGGCATCGTTGGTGTGGTGGATGAGGTGGGTCGCCTGCCCTTCTCCGGCGACGCCCTGGCGACGGTGGCCGGCGGCCGCAGCCTGGCGGCGGCCATCACCCAAGCTGTGCCCACCCCCTACCTGGTGAAGGTGAAGCTCAGATTGGCAGAACCGCGATTCTGTCAGCAGATGCTATCGCGCCGTTGCTATGCGTGGAGCACCAGTCGTGTGCCCCCCTTCCCGGTGCGGATGGGCACACAGGCGGATGTGCAGATCACCACGCTCCATCGCCGACCGATCGAGTTCGTGATGCCCGCCCTGCGCCAGGCCCTCGGTCTGGTGGTGGAGAACCGCTGAGCGATGGCCCGCCGCATCACAACCCCCACCGTTCTGCAATACGAAGCAGTCGAATGCGGGGCCGCCAGCCTCAAGATCGTGCTCGGCTACTTCGGCAAAGTGGTGCCCTTGGCGGAGCTGCGCGATCGCTGCGGCATCAGCCGCGATGGCGTCACCGCCGTGCAGCTCAAACGCACGGCCATCAGCTACGGCCTGGAGGTGCGCGCCTACCGCTGCTCCGCCGAACACTTGCGCAGCAGCCCTTCCGTTCCCGCGATTCTTTTTTGGAACTTCAACCACTTCCTGGTGCTGGAGGGGTTTGAAGGCAACAACGTCTACCTCAGCGATCCGGCCAGCGGCCGTCGCAGTGCGCCGTGGGATGAGTTCCGCACCAGCTTCACCGGGGTGGTGCTGGAGCTCAAACCGGGGCCCGAGTTTCGAACCGGTGGCCGCGAACCGGGGCTCTACCACCGGGTGCCGCAACTGCTGCGTCCCTATGCCAGCTTGATTCCCTGGATCGTGGTGGTTTCCCTGGTGGGGGCCGTACCGGAGCTGTTCATCGCCGGCGCCACCGCTCAATTCATCGATGCATTTCTGCAGGAAGGGCGGCAGAACATCGCCATTCCCGTGATCTGGATCACCGGGATCGCCGCCATCACCGTGATCGGGCTGCTCAATCTGCAAAAGCTTTTGCTGCGCCTGGTGGGCAACCTGCTGGTGCGGCGCGTGGCCAGCCTGCTGTACGTATCCCTGTTCAGCCTGCCCTACCGCTATTTCCTGCAGCGCAATGGAGGCGAGCTCTCCCAACGGCTCAGCCTGCCGTTCTCGCTGGTGCAACTGGGGGTCACCGGCGTGGTCGACTTCCTGCTCTCGCTGGGCTCCGGCCTGCTCGCCCTGGTGGTGGGGCTGTTCATCTCTCCCGCCCTCGCCCTACTCACCCTGCTTATCTCCAGCGGCAATGCCGCGTTGAGCCTCTGGATGCGCGAATGGCGCAAGAGCGACAACTTCCGCCTGGCGATGGTGAATGGCAAGGCCATGGGGATCGGCATGGGGATCCTGCGTGGTGTGGAAAGCATCAAAGCCAGCGGCCTTGAGAATGAAGCCTTCGTGATGTGGTCGGCCAGCTTCAACGAGGGGCTCGAAGAGCTGCAGAAGCAATCGCTGGCCAACTCCCTGATCGGTGTGGTTGGCACCACCTCCGGCTTCCTGCTGCGCACCGGCGTGGTGTTGGTGGGTGGCCTGATGATCATCCTCGGGCAGCTCAGCCTGGGCGAACTGATGGCCTTTCAGTTCCTGATGGGCCTGATCCAGGCCCCCCTGCAGCAACTCACGCTGCTCACCAGTCAACTGCAGCAGCTGGATGGTGAGATGGGCCGCCTCAACGACGTGGTGGACACCTGCGTGGACCCCACGGTGCGCAGCTTCCAACTCTCAGCCAGCGCGGCCCCCCTTGTGGAGCAACGGCAGCTGCAGGGCCGGATCCAGATCCAGAACCTCGCCTTCCAGTTCAGCCACACCACCCCTTTATTGTTTGAAGGCCTCAATCTCGATCTGGCCCCAGGTCAGCACCTGGCGATCGTGGGCGCCAGCGGCTCGGGCAAAAGCACGCTGCTTCGGGTGATCTCCGGCCTGTTGCAACCCAGCCGGGGCCGCCTCCTCTACGACGGCCGACCCTGGATGGAGTGGGACGACCCCACCCTGCGCCATTCGATGGCCCTCGTTTCCCAGGATGTGTTTCTGTTCAGCGCCACCCTGCAGCAGAACCTCACTCTTTGGGATGGTCGCTTCAGTGAAGCTGAGGCGCTCGATGCGATGGCTGATGCTGGCCTTTTGGAGGAACTCGGCGGTGCCAGTGCCCTGCAGAAACCGCTGCAGGAGGGCGGTGGCAACCTCAGCGGCGGGCAGCGGCAACGGGTTGAGATTGCCAGGGCCCTGCTGCGCAAGCCCTCCATCCTGTTGATGGATGAAGCCACCAGCGCCCTCGACGACCGGCGTGAGCGCCAGGTTCTCGACACCGTGAAACGGCGCTCCCCCACCTTGATCACCGTGGCCCATCGCCTCTATTCAGCCGAAATCAGCGATCTCGTGCTGGTGCTCGATCGGGGTGTGCCGGTGGAGCTCGGCCCACCCCAACAGCTGGTGACCAACCGTGGTGGCCCCTTCCAGCGGCTGCTGGACGCCGAACGCAGCCAGGCGGGCGTGGGCTGAGCCATGGATCAGACCCCGGCCGGCATTCAATCTCGCTTCTTGGATCTCAACCGCCAGGAAGCCCTCGCCCGCATCATGGCGCTACAGGCCAACCGCGCCTTCCGCGTGGCTGGCGAGCCAGACCAGCAAAGCGATCCGCGTCTGATGGCCCTGCACTACGCCCTGCAGGTGCTCAGCGACCCACGGCCGTTGGTGGCGGTGGATGGAACCCTGAGCGAGCTGCTCGAGGCGAATGCGATCACCTACCGCGAGGTGCGCACCCCGGCAGACCTGGTTGAGAGCAGCCGCGCTGTGTTGCTGCTGCTGCGCCAGGCAGACGCCAGTCCGATGGTGGTGCACCGCCGCGCCGGCCGCAGCCTGCTCTACGACCCACGTCAACCCGGGGGGGCCCAACCCCTGCTGCTGCAGCCCGATTGCAAGCCCTTCGCCTATGAGCTCTACGCCGGATGGCCCAGCGCGGTCAGTGGTTGGCAGCAGCTGTTGGCCTTCAGCCTGCAGGGGCATCTGATGCCCCTGGTGGCGGTGCTGGTGAGTGCCCTGGTGGTCGCCCTGTTCAACCTCAGCATCCCCACGCTCACCGCCTTCCTCACTGGCACCGTGCTCCCCCTGGGCGACTCGCGCCTGCTGGTGGAAACCATCCTGGTGGTGCTGCTGGTGGCCGTGTCCACCCTGGTGGCCCAGCTGTTCAGCAGCCTTGCCCTGGTGAGGCTCGAGAGCCTGGTGAACCTGCGGGTGGAATCAGCCCTCTGGACCCATCTGTTGCGCTTGCCGCTGGCGTTCTTCAGCCGCCTGGGCACGGCCGACCTGATCACGCGGGTGTCGGCTGTGGGCCAGATGCGCCAGTTGCTTAGCCAAGGCCTGCTCAGCGCTGGCCTCGTCCTGCTGTTTTCGCTCACCAACCTGGTGCTGATGGTCACCTACCAGGCGCAGCTGGCACTGGTGGCCGGAGCCTTCAGCCTCGTGAGTGCGGTGGTGATGGCCCTGTTGGTGTGGCAGAACGCCAAGCTCGAAGGGCCGCTCCAGGAGGGGCAGGCACAGGCCAGCAACCTGGGATTGCAGGCGGTAATCGGCATGTCCCAGATCCGCGTTGGCGGCAACGAACCCTTCGTGTTCGAACGCTGGTTTCGCGACGTGGCCAGCCTGGCCTTTTTGCAACGCCGCGGCGAGGCGGTTTCCAATGCCCTGGAGATCCTCTCCCGCGTGCTCAATCCACTGGGCCAGGCGCTGATCTTTGGGGTGTTCATGCTTCTGCTGGATCAATCCCGCTCGGCGGCGGCAGGCGGCGCAGCGGCGGCCCCGGGGGGGCTCTCCAGCCTGGGGGCCAACCAACTGGTGGCTGCCTTTGTGTCGTTCCAGGCGGCCTACCTCTCCTTCAACAGCCAGCTCTCGGCCTTGGCCACCCAAATGGCCAGCACCCTGGCCCGCTTGGTGGTGCTGTGGCAGCGCTCTGAAGTGGTGATGTACGCCCAGGCCGAACCGGGTTCCGAACAGGGCTATCAACAGCACACCCTCATGGGTGCGTTCAACATTCAGGGGCTTGAGGTGGGCTACCCCGGCCGCAGTGAGCCGATCCTGCGCGACATCAACCTCACCATCCCCAAAGGCACCTACACCGCCATCACCGGTGCATCCGGTTGCGGCAAAACCACGCTGCTGCGCTGCCTGCTGCGGTTGATGGAACCCACGGCCGGTGTGATCAGCGTCGACGGCATCGATTTGCGCAAGCTGGCGGTGCGCGCCTACCGTCGCCAGCTGGGGGTGGTGCTGCAGAACACGCCGCTGCCCAGTGGCTCGATTTACGAAATCGTGCGTGCTGGCCGGCCCTACAGCCGAGACGAGGTGTGGGAGGCCCTGGCCCAGGCCGCCATCGCGGACGACGTGCGCGCGATGGCGATGCAGCTTGAGACGGTGATCAGCGATGGAGCGGGAGCCATTTCCGGCGGTCAGCGCCAACGCATCGCATTGGCTCGCGCCCTGGTGGGCCAACCCAAGGTGCTGCTGCTCGATGAAGCCACCAGCGCCCTCGATGCCCCCACCCAGGCGGCCATCACTCGCACACTGGAGGAGCTACCGATCACCCGCATTGCCATCGCCCACCGCCTCTCCACGATTGAATCAGCCGATCAGATTGCCGTGATTCACAACGGCCTGGTCGCCGAACTGGGCACCTACCGGGAGCTCAGCGCCAAAGCGGGCGGCTATCTCAATCGTCCAGATCCCAATTGAAAGCCACGGAGACGTCGGCCTCACCGGAGATCAAGGGAGCCGGCTTTTCAGCACCGGCCGGAGCGGTGAACAGCTCGCTCAGTTAAACTGTCTTTTGGCACGGTTTCAAAATCTATGGTCGTAAGGTGTGGTCGAAGAGCTGATCACCTCCGGCTTGTGTTATTCGGGAGCTGGCAAGTTGTGATAGTCGGGTGTTTTCTGGGGTGACGGGGATGTCTTCGCTCGTAGCCCGCGTCAATGCTTTGCGGACATGCTGAGAGTTCAGGCCGCCGCCAGCTCGTTGATCAGCTCCTGCAGCTCCGCCTCGCCCACCTCGTAGATCTCATTGCAGAAGTGGCAGGTCAGCTCCGCCTTACCGTCCTCCGCCAGAATCTGGCTCAGCTCACCACTGCCCAGCAGCTTCAGGGCGTTGACGCTGCGCCGCCGGCTGCAGGGGCAGTGGAAGCTGACCTCCTGGCTGGCTTCGGCATCCTCCAGCAGCTGGGGATCCAGGTCCGGGAAGATGTCCTCCAGCAGGGCCTGCAGATTGCCGTCACAGGCGGCCAGCCGCTGGCTGAAGCCGCTGATCTCGCGGCAACGGTCCTCCAGCAGCGCCACCAGGGCCGGTTCACGGGCTGCCTTCGGCAGCACCTGCACCAGCACGCCACCGGCATGCTTCACACCGCTGCTGTCGATCTGCTCGCCCACGAACACCGCCGAGGGGGTCTGCTCGGAGTGCAGCAGGTAGGAGGCCACGTCATCGCCGATGCCACCGCTCACCAGCTCCACGGTCGAGCTGAACGGTTCGCCCTCGCCCAGGTCGCGCACGATGTGCAGATAGCCGGTTCCGGTGGCCTGGCGGAAATCGAAGTGATGCAGACCATCCTGCTCACTCACCAGATCGAGCTCCAGCTCTGGATTGCCCACGTAGCCGCGCACGGTGCCATCGCGGCCGGCATCCACCATCAGGCCCCGCAGCGGGCCATCGGAAGCGATGCGCAGATTGACGCGACCGTGGGCCACCTTCATCGAGCTGGCCAGCAGCAGACCCGCTGTCATGGCGCGGCCGAGCAGGGCCGTGGTGAGAAAGGAGAGGTTGTGGCGGCGGCGGGCATAGCGCACGGCCGTGGCCGTGCTCACCGCCACCAGGCGGATGCCGCCTCCGGCGGCGGTCGCCCGCACCAATCGATCCGCCATGCTGCTCAAAGCGCTGGGGGCACTGTATTCAGAGGCCGTGAGCGAGCGGTTGCAGCATCCCCTGCTCCAGACGCCAGCTCTGCTCCGGCTGCACGCGGTCGGCAAACAGCTCCGGTTCGTGGGTCACCACCAGCAGCACCCGCTCCCGTGCCAGCTGGCTGAGCAGCTCCAGCACCTCCTCGCGCACCGACCAATCCAGGCCCGCGGTGGGCTCGTCGAGCAGCAGCACCCGCGGCTCCCGCAGTAGCTGCACCGCCAGGGCCAGCCGTCGCTGCTGACCGCCGCTCAATCGCTCCGGCGCCTGCTGCAGCGACAGCCCCTGCAGCCCCACCTGGCTCAGCACCTGCTCGGCCTTCTCCCAGCCCAGGCGCCGCTGCCCCAGCTTCAGCTCCTGCGCCACCGTGAGTCCGAGGAAATGGCGCTCCGGAAACTGGAACACCAGCCCGCACAGCCAGCGCCGCTGGCGGGCCGTCAGGGCCTCGCCATTCCAGAGGATCTCGCCACCACCCGGGTCCGCCAGCCCACAGATCACCTCCAGCAGCGTGGTCTTGCCACTGCCGCTTCGCCCGGCCACCAGGGCGGGACGGCCCGTCTCCAGCCGCAGCGAAACATCCCGCAGCACAGGTCCGGTGGCCGTGGCGGCCTGGTAGCGCAGCGAGCGCAGCTCGAGCATCGGTGGCGGCGGGGAGCGGAGCGGCACTCCAGCATGTTGGATGGATCTGCGCGCTGTGCGTTCGATGGAGATTCGCTTCCGGGAGTTCGATCCCTTCAACTGCTGGATCTGGCTGCGTTTTCCCAATCCGCCGGGGCAGGGGGAGCGCGGCTACATCGATACCGCCTTCGAGAGCTGGTTCTTTCTCGGCAAGCTCGGAGGCTTCAACGCCGAGAACCTGCAGGTGCATGAGCAGGGGGCGGAGGTGAGCTGGATGGCCTACGACGGCGAGGAGGCCGAACGGGCCATGCCGGCGCTGATGCACAACATGGGCGAGATGGAATACCAGGGCGAGTGGGCGCGCTGCTGGATCGATCTCGGCACCAGTGATGCCGTCGCCCTCGACGTGCTGATCAACACCCTGCGCCAGCTCAGTGCCGATGTGGTGGAGATCGAGGAGCTGCTGATCGGCGGCGTCAACGAGGACTGGCCGGTGGAGGACCATCCCGACAGCCTGTTCCCGCTCAACGACCCCGATGCCTGAGCGATGGCGCGCGAACGTCGCCGGCTGCTGATCGCCCCCGAGCGCCTGGCGGCCGCGGCGATCCATGGCCAGGACTCGCCCACCCTCGCGCTCACGGCCGAGGAAAGCCGCTACCTCACCCGGGTGCTGCGCTACGGCCCAGGCGCTGGCTTTGCGGTGGTCAACGGTTCCGGCAGCCTCTGGAGCGCAACGCTGTTGGCCGCGGATCGCGCTGTGCTGGAGCAGCCCTTGACCGCACCGCTGCAGCACCAGCCGCCGCCGCAGCCGCCGCTGGTGCTGGCCGCTGCAGTGGTTAAGCGCGATTTCGAGGTGGTGGTGCGCATGGCCGTCGAGCTGGGGGTCGATCGGCTGATCCCCCTGGTCTGTGAGCGCACCGCCGTGCAGGGACAGCTGCGTCCGGACCGCTGGCGCACGATCGCCGCCGAGGCGGCCGAGCAGTGCGAACGGCTGTGGATGCCGCAGGTCGATGCGCCCACATCCCTGGCGGCGCTGCTGGATGCGTCCTCAGCGGCGGGGCCTGCCGCAGGCACGATGGCTCCCCTGCTCTGCTGGGCGACGACCCGCCGTGACGACCTCCTGCCCCTCGATCGCTTGCTGGCCCGGGTTCAGGCTGCTCAACCTGAAGTCATCGCCGTCGGCTCTGCCGGCAAGGCTGCGCTTCCGGCAGAGCTCTGGCTGGCCTGCGGGCCGGAAGGGGGCTGGAGTGAGGGGGAGGAAGGTGAGGCTCTCGCTCAGGGCTGGCAGCCGATCGGGATGGGTCCGCGCATTCTGCGCAGTTCCACCGCCTGCATCGCAGGGCTCAGCAGCCTGAGCGCCTGGCGGGCAGCTCACGCCTGCTGCTGAGCCGCAGTTTTCACTTCTTGCCGAACAGGCCGCTGGCCATGCCGCGGAAGCTGGCCAGATTGGCGCCACCGCGGCGGCGGCGTTGGGGCAGGGAGGCACCGGGCACCAAGCAATCGGCGGCGAAGGTGGCCATGCTCACTGCGGGACGTGCGGCCTGGGCGGCCGCCAGCTCAGCCGCGATCGCCTCAGCGGTGGTCAGGACACTGGTGGACGGGGCGGCGGCCTCATCGTTGCTGGCCGCTGCCGACTTGGCCGCAGGTGCCGCCTGGGCTGCCGGCTTGGCCGAGGCGGCCTTGGCTACCGGCTTTGCGGGCGCGTCAGCCTTGGGTTCGGCCAGGGGCGCCACGCTCACCGGGGTCGTGGGGGCCTTCTCATCGAGGTTGAGGAAGAAGTTGCCCTTGCGGTTGAACACCATGGCGCCGATCAGGAAGCCGTTCAGGCGATTATCCGCTGCCAATGGGGCTGATCAACCCTCGCCTTAGGGCAGTGCAACAGAAGCGTGCCACCGGGCCCTGCGCGTGTTGTGCTGGAGCGTGCGTGAGCGATGGGCCCCCATGCTGGAACTGCTGCAGGCCAGTCCGGAACGCTTGCAGCACTGGCTGTGGGCCCTGTTGATCAATGCGGTGCTGATCGCCGTCGCCCAGCGGCTGCCGCTGCTGACGCCCGCCGGCTGGGTGCATGCCGGTGTCCTCGGCACCGTGCTGCTCGGCAGCCTCGACTGGCCCGGGTGGTGGGCCGTGGTGCTTTACCTCGCCCTCGGTTCGCTGGTGACCCGCCTCGGTTTCCGGCGCAAGCAGGAGCAGGGTCTGGCCGAAGCCCGCGGCGGTCGTCGCGGACCGGAGAACGTGTGGGGGTCCGCCGCCACCGGCGCCGCCCTGGCAGTGCTGTGTGTGCTGCCAGCCGCGCCCGTGCCGCTGCTGCAGATCGGCTTTGCCGCCAGCTTCAGCGCCAAGCTGGCGGATACCTTCGGCAGTGAGATCGGCAAGCGCTGGGGCCGGCACACCGTGCTGATCACCAGCCTGAGACCCGTTGCACCCGGCACCGAAGGCGCCATCAGCCTGGAGGGAACGGCGGCCAGCCTCCTGGGCAGTGCGCTGATGGCCTTGGTGATGCTGCAGCTGGGTCTGCTGCGGACTCCTGCCGCCTGGCTGCTCGTCACCCTGGTCGGACTGCTGGCCACGCTGGTGGAGAGTCTGATCGGGGCTGCGCTGCAGAGCCGCTGGCACTGGCTGAGCAATGAGCTGGTCAACGCAGTGCAGACCTTGATCGCCGCTGTGGCCGCGATGCTCCTGGCCCAGGTCTGCGGTCTGATCTGAGGTCTGATCGATCAGGGCATCAGCAGGTCGGCTCCCAGCGTGGCGCCCAGCCTCTGGCGCAGATCATCCAGAAGCTGCTGGAACCGGCGTCGGCTGACCCGGCCGCTGCATCCCATCGCTTCCCCGAGCGTCGCCCACGGCAACTGTTGCAGCACGCGTCCGAGCAGCAGGCGCCGCTGGCTTCGGTCGAGCTCGCGCAGGGTAACCCACAGCAGGCGGCGCCGCTCAGCCCGTCGGGCCGCTCCATAGGCATCGCCGGCGGTGGGGTCGATCAGCAGATCCTGCAGGCGCAGCAGTTCCCCGTCGGTCTGTCGCTGCGGTTGCTCCAGGCTTGCCGGCTTCTGGGCGTGTCGGAGGCTGCGCGCCTCCTCCCAGGTGCTGGCGCTGCAGCCCAGAGCCTTCGCCAGCTCCGCCTGCTTCAGCGGCGGCAGCTGCGCATCGCGGCGCTGCTGCTGCAGCCTGGCAGCACGGGCCCCCAGCTCCCGCAGCCTGCGGCTGCAGCGCAGGGGTTGGCAACGGTCGCGTAGGTAGTGGCGGATGTGGCCGCTGATCCAGGGGATGGCCACGCTGCTCAGGCTGCTGCCCCGCTCGGGCTGGTAGCTCTCCACGGCCCGGATCAGGCCCATGTAGCCCACCTGGCAGAGGTCATCGAAGCTGTGGCCGCTGCGCCGGCTCTCGCGCCGCGCCGTGCGCCAGACCAGCGGCAGGTTGGCGTTCACGACCGCGTTGCGGTTCTCAATGCTTCGGTCGGCGCAATAGGTGGTGAGCAGCTGGGCGTTGCGCTGCTGCCAGTTGGGGAGTGGGTTGGTGGGCATGGTTCCAGGCGGAACTCCGTGCTTTCACCTTCAGCCAACAGCGACGTCGGCGTTTCACCCATTCGGGGGATTGTCGGCCCCCCGGGCGGGGATGGGGCCCGCCTCAGTGGAGGGGGGTCTGCAGGGACAGGGGCTTCAGATCGGCCCAGTGCAGCAGAGCCGGCCAGCGGCGGACACGTTCATAGACCTGCCGGTGCCCCTCCCCGTTCAGATGGAGTCCGTCGCTGCAGAGCCACTGCGGCCAGTCCGGCTCGGCCAGCAGGCCCTCGAGCAGCGGCAGGAACGGCACATTCGCCTCCAGGCAGGCCTCCTCCAGCAGGCCCTCGTAGCGCTGCACCTGCTCCAGCCCGTACCAGAGCACATCGGCGAAGGGCATCCTGCTCTCATCGACCGGTGTCAGCCCCAGCACGAGCACCGGTGCGATCCGGCGCGCCTGCGTGAGCAGTTGCTGCAGACCGAACAGAAACCCTTCCGCGTCGAGTTGTGGGCGGCCGTCGGCGCGGCCGACACGGGCGCTGTCGTTGAGTCCTACCGCCAGCAGGATCCCCTGGGGCAGCTGGCGTCTGAGTTCGCCGCGGCAGAGCACCTCCTGCTCCAGCCTTGTCGCCACCCGCTCCAGGCCATCGCCGCGGACCCCCAGGGGGTAGAGCACCGGGCCCAGCGGCAGGCCCATCCAGTGGCGGCGGAGCCGTTCGCACCATCCACCCTCGTCGGGATCGCCCCAGCCGTAGACACCGCTGTCGCCGAGCACGATCAGTTTGCGTTGCATGGCGCGGGATGCGGGCGGGGTGACGGTCGTGCGGCCGGCTCAGGCGACGCCGAGCAGGCGCTGACGGGCACGGTCGCTCAGATCTTCCCCCACCAGGGTCAGCAGGGCGTACACCGCCAGCAGCAGCGCCAGCTGATCCCAGGCGAAGGCGCTCAGGCTCTCGCGCAACTGGCTGCCAAGCCCGCTGCCCGCCACCAGCCCCACCACCACGGTCTCGCGCAGGATCACATCGGCCCGGTACGCGCCGTAGGCCAGGTAGGAGCGGGCCAGGCCGCTGAAGCGCCCGTACAGCAGCGCCAGGCGTGCCCCCGTTCCGGCGCACTGGAGGGCCTGTTCCACCTCTGGCCCCGTGACCTCGCTGCCCTCCAGCAACAGCCGCCCGAGGATGCCGAGGTTGTGAAAGCCCAGCGCCAGCGCTGCGGTGATCACCCCCGGCTTGAGCACGAACAGCAACAGCAGCGCCGTCAATGGCGGCGGCCACAGACGCCCGAAGGCCCAGACCAGCTGCAGCAGCCGTCGGCCCCAGGGCCATGGAGCCACCAGCAGCAGCAGCAGCGGCGCCCCACCCACCGCTAGACCCGCAGCCAGCAGCGTCAGGGTCAGGGTGTCGCTCACCAGGGTCGGCCAGGGAAGCGCCAGGGCCGTGGCCCAGCCCTGCGGTGCCAGCGGGGGCAGCGGCTGCCAGCGCAGCAGGTCTGCCGGGTCCACCGCCAGGGCGCCGGCCGCCAGCAGCCACGCGGGCAGCAGGAGCGTCAGGGTGAGGAGAATTTCACGGCCCCGCTGGCCCACGGAGCCGTTGCCGCTGCGCTCGCCCGCCAGGCCGAAGCGCCCCGGCATGCTCCAGCGTCGCCGCAGCACCCCGATTGCCGTTTCAAGGCTGAGCATTACCGCCAGCAGCAGCCAGAGGCCGCTCCAGAGCTGATGGAATTCCAGGGATTCCAGGGTCAGTTTCAGTTCGTTGCCGAGTCCCCCCAGGCCGAAGACCCCGAGCAGGGTGGCGCTGCGCAGGGCGCATTCCAGCCGGTAGCCGCCGTAGCTGATCACTCCCGGCAGCAGCGGTGGTCCCAGGGCCGTGAGCAGGGCCGCAGGTGCCGGTGCGCCCGCCGCCCGCAGCGCCTGCAGGCTCGCGGTGGGCAGGGCATCGAGCAGGTCGCTGATCACCCGTGCCACCAGGGCGCCGTAGGGGATGGCGATCGCCACCACGGCCACCGCCGGCCGCTGGCCGATCAACTGCAGCAGCAGCAGTCCCCAGATCAGTTCGTGGATCGCCCGGGGCAGTGCCAGCAGCCGTCGGATCGCCTCTGCAGGCAGGCCTGTGCCGACGAGGGTTCGCCACAGCAGCCGCGAACTGATCAGTCCGAGGCCCAGGCCAAGCACCAGGCTCAGCCCCCAGCCCAGCAGCGCCATGCCGACGGTCACCCCCAGGCCGTTCAGCAATGACCCCAGCACCAGTGGATCGAGCGAGGGCGTCAGGGCCGCCCAGGCGAACTGAGCGATCAGATCCCAGCCGCCGCCGTGCAGCATGGTCGGCAGAGCCAGTAGCACGGGCAGCAGCGCCACCGCCGGTACCAGCACCACCAGGGGCGGTGCTGGTCGAAGCGCCGGGCTGACGCTCATCGGCAGACCCCGCTCACCGCAGCGCTCGTACCGGCGTAGAGGTCCCTCAGCTCCGCGGCGCTGATCGCCGGCACCGGTTGATCGAACACCAGCCGCCCATGGCGCAGGCCGATGGCCCTGTCGAATCCTGCGAGCAGGTCGGGGCGGTGCAGGCTCAGCAGCAGGGCCCGGGGGGCCTCCGCCTGGCGCAGCAGCAGCTCAAGCAGATCGTCGGCCAGGCGCGGATCCAGGCTGGCCAGGGGCTCATCGGCCAGCAGCAGCGTGGGCTCCTGCCGGAGCAGCCGCGCCAGGGCCACCCGCTGGCGCTGGCCACCGGAGAGGGCGGTCACCGGCTGAGTGAGCAGGGCCGGGTCGAGATCCAGGCGTTGCAGCACCGCCGCACAGGCTGCGCTTTCCAGGGGCATCAGCAGGTTCAGCAGGGCTCGCGGCCAGCTCCAGGAAGCCAGCCGGGCAGCATTGAGGTTCTGCTGCACGCTCAGCTCCTCGATCAGGCGCAGGTCCTGCCAGAGGGTGCCGATCCGCGCCTGCTGGCGGCGTCGCCGGCCGGGCTGGCGCGCCCGCGGCAGCCCATCCCAGAGCACCGCACCGCGCCGGGGTTCCAGCAGGCCATTGGCCACCGCCAGGAGCGTGCTCTTGCCCGCGCCGCTTGGACCCAGCAGGGCGACGCGTTCGCCGGCGCCCAGGCGCAGGGACAGGCCATCCAGTCGCGGCCGTTCACGGCCGGGAACGTGCACATCACGCAGCTCCAGCACTGGCGTCATGCCGGACACCATCGTGCTGTTGGGATCGGGAGGCGGGCCGCTCATCAGCCCATGCTGCCTGGCTACGGGAGCGTGAGCCGAAAGGCGATCAGGGCCAGGATCACCCCCACCAGCACCACTTCGATCAGATCGGGACCGCGCGGGTTCATCTCAGGAATTGCTGCGGCGACCACGACGCTCGAGCCTGGCCACCGAGGGCAGGGCCAGGGCGAGCACCAGCAGCGGCACCTCCAGCCAGAGCAGCCCATGGCCGATCGTGATGATCACCAGATCGATCACCGCCAGGCTGCGCAGGAACAACGACCAGACGTCGTCACCTTCAAAGGTGCTCCGCTGCAACAGCACCAGGCCAGCCGCCAGGAGCACCAGATCCAGCATCAGCGTCATGTCGCCCTCCCCGGGCACCATGCCGCCATTGTCGTGCAGATGGCGGCCTCTGGCATGCAGTTGACCCGGCCTCTGCTGGCGGAGCCGAGCCGGGGTCAGCGGATCTTGCCGATCTGCCGCCCCACTTGTTCGATCCGGTTGTAGGCCGCAGGGTTCGCAGCGGTGAACTGCTGGGCGCCGAACAGGCTGAGGATCTGCTTCTGCTCCGGATCCTGGGGGCGCCAGCTCAGGATCGCCTTCTGGAGACGGTTGGTGAAGCCAGGGCCGAACCGCTTGTCCAGGTTGCCCTGGGCGATCCAGTGATAGTCCGGGTAGCCGGGGGTCTTCCAGATGGCCACCACCTTGCTGCGGTTGGCCTTGCCGTCGTGCAGGCTGGCGCGCCACACCTGCTCATTCACGGCGCCGGCCTCGTAGGCGCCGCTCTGCACAAGGGCGATCGTGGCGTCATGGCTGCCGCTGAACCCGGGTGCGCCGCCGGCGAAATCGTTCAGCTTCACGCCGGCCTGGCCGAGGAAATACTGGGGCATCAGACGGCCGGAGGTGGAGCTCTCCGAGCCGAAGGTGAAGCGCTTGCCCTTGAGCTGGCTCAGCCCCTGCACGCTGGTGATCGGCTTGATGCCGCTGCGCGCATTGGCGATGAAGATCGTGTGGAAGGAGGCATCGATGTCCCGCTGGGCCAGCACGCGGGCGCCCGGTTTCTGCAGACGGGCCTGCACGCCGGTGAGGCCACCGAACCAGACCAGATCGAGGTCGCCGGTGCGGAAGGCGCTCACCGCAGCGGCGTAGTCGGTGACCGGGACATACCTGACCTGAACCTTCAGCTGCTTGCTGAGCTCATCGGCCACCAGGCCGTAGAGCCGGTTCAGTTTTTCGGGCTTCTGATCGGGGATGGCGCCGATCCGCAGCACACGGCTGGATTGTCCCTGGGCCTGAGCCGCCGGCAGCAGCTGCAGCGCCGCCGGTGCGGTGGCCAGGGGGATGGCCGCCGGCAGCACGGCCAGGCTGATGCTGGCGAGCACGGCGGCCCGACGTTCTCGGCGCAGCAGCGCGAACAGAGAGCTCGGGGTGGTCATGGGGTACGGACGGCGGGTGGACCCACCGGCGGACGACACCCGAATTGTGCTCAGAGGTCGGCAATGAAGCGCTCAAGACGCAGCAGTCCGTCGTTGATTGTGGCCGGCGCCGCCGCGCACGAGAGACGGATGCAACGGTCGTCGCCGAAGGCCACGCCAGGCACTACAGCCAAGCCCTGCTCATCGAGGAGACGGTTGCAGAAGGTCATTGAGTCGAGGCCGGTGCTGCTCACATCCGGGAACGCATAGAAGGCTCCCTCCGGCGGTAGCAGCGCCAGGCCGGCCATGCTGCGCAGCCCGTCGCTGAGCTGGGCGCGGCGCTCGTTGAACTGGGCGGCCATCGCCTCGACGCAGTCGCGCGGACCGCTGATCGCCGCCAGGGCTCCGTGCTGGGCGAAGCTGCAGACGTTGCTGGTGCTCTGGCTCTGCAGGGCGATCGCTGCCTTCACTACCTCGGTCGGTCCCGCCAGCCAGCCGATCCGCCAGCCGGTCATCGCCCAGCCCTTGGCGAAGCCGTTCACACTGAACACCCGCTCGGCCAGATCCGGGGCCACGGCCGCGAAGCTGTGGTGCTGATGGCCGGGGGCCAGCAGGAATTCGTAGATCTCGTCGCAGACCACCGCCACCTGGGGGTGACGGCGCAGCACGGCGGCGATGGCTTCGAGTTCGGCGCGGCTCAGCACCATGCCGGTGGGGTTGCCGGGGCTGTTCAGCACCAGCAGCTTGCTGGCGGGTGTGATCGCCGCTTCCAGCCGCTCGGGATCAAGCCGGAAGCCCTCGGCCGCGGAGCTGGGGATCAGGCGCACGCTCGCACCGGCCAGCCTGGCGATCTCGGGATAGCTCAGCCAGTAGGGGGAAGGCAGAAGCAACTCATCGCCAGGACCGAGCAGCACCTGGAAGAGGTTGTAGAGCGCCTGCTTGCCGCCGTTGGTCACCAGCACCTGATCAGCACAGGTGGGGACCTTGTTTTCGCTGCTGAGCTTGGCGGCGATCGCCTCGCGCAGGGCCGGTTCGCCGGCGGCGGGCCCATAACGGGTGTGGCCCGCCTCGAGGGCCGCGGCTGCGGCCTGGCGGATGAAGGCCGGCGTGTCGAAATCGGGCTCGCCGGCGCTCAGGCTGCAGATGTCCCTGCCTTCGGCCTTGAGGGCCTTGGCCTTGGCGGCAATCGCCAGGGTCAGGGATGGCTGGAGCGCTTCCGCCCGGGCAGAGAGCGTGAGGGAGCGCGACGATGAGCGCGTGATCGGCGGGCGCAGCATCGGCGCAGCGACGGGTAACGACACCCCGCACCGATGTTGCGGGTCTTGCGCTCATCCTGCCGCATGCGCCACCCCCCGATCGGTTCGGTGCAGACCTTTGCCGGATCCTGGTCGCCACTCCATAGGATCAGCGCCCCGCGCTAGCGCCGCGCCGATGTCCGCCGCACCCCTGTTCGACGCTGCAGGCCCGGCATCGACTCCCACCCGCGCTCCGGCCCCCACCGATCGGGACCGGGAGCTGCGGGAGCTTGCCGGTGCCTGTGGGGATTGCCGGCGCTGCGCTCTGGGCTCCAGCCGCCTGAACGTGGTGGTGAGCCGCGGCAATCCGGCGGCACGGCTGATGGTGATCGGCGAGGGCCCCGGCGCTCAGGAGGATGAACAGGGCAAGCCCTTCGTGGGGCGATCCGGTCAGCTGCTGGATCGCATGCTCGAGAGCGTCGGCATCGACAGCAACCGCGATGCCTACGTCTGCAACATCGTCAAGTGCAGGCCCCCGGAGAATCGCAAGCCCACGGCCCTGGAGATGGCGGCCTGCCAGCCCTGGCTCGAGCGGCAGATCACCCTGGTGGATCCGGCGGTGATCCTGCTCACCGGCGCCACCGCCGTTGAGGGGCTGCTGGGAATCAAGGGTGGCATCACCAAGCTGCGGGGGCAGTGGCGCCGCGGTGAGGGGGGCAGCCTCGAGGGCCGCTGGCTGATGCCGATCTTTCACCCCTCCTATCTGCTGCGCAACGCCTCGAAGGAGCGGGGCTCGCCGAAGTGGCTCACCTGGCACGATCTGCAGGACGTGCAGCGGCGTCTGGCCCAACTCACCGCTCCGCTGTGACAGGCTTCCCCCAACTAACGGCCCCCCGCTGAGCGCTGCTGCCATGACCGCCGCCCCGGTCCGCCCCGAAGCCCAGGCCACCAGTGCCGCCAGCTCCTGGGCCGAGAATCCTCGCTACGCCACCACCATCCGCCGCCGCCGCACCCGCAGCGTGCGCGTCGGAGATGTCTGGATCGGCAGTGAGCACCCGGTGGTGGTGCAGTCGATGATCAATGAGGACACCCTCGACATCGAGGGGGCCACCGCCGGCATCCGCCGTCTGCATGAGGCCGGCTGCGAGATCGTGCGCGTCACGGTGCCCTCGATCGCCCATGCCCGGGCGATGGGTGAGATCCGTCAGCGGCTGGAGAGCACCTACCGGCCCGTGCCGCTGGTGGCCGATGTGCATCACAACGGCATGAAGATCGCCCTGGAGGTGGCCCAGCACGTCGACAAGGTGCGCATCAATCCGGGCTTGTTCGTGTTCGACAAGCCCGACCCCAACCGCACCGAGTTCAGCGATGCCGAGATCGCTGCCATCGGTGAGCGCATCAGCGAGACCTTTGAGCCGCTGGTGCGGTTGCTCAAGGAACAGGACAAGGCTCTGCGCATCGGCGTGAACCATGGCTCCCTGGCGGAGCGCATGCTGTTCCGCTATGGCGATACGCCCCTGGGGATGGTGGAGAGCGCCCTGGAGTTCATCCGCATCTGCGACCGGCTCGACTTCCACAACATCGTGATCTCGATGAAGGCGTCGCGGGCGCCGGTGATGCTGGCCGCTTACCGGATGATGGCCGACCGCATGGATGCCGAGGGGTTCCACTACCCGCTGCACCTGGGCGTCACCGAAGCCGGTGATGGCGACTACGGCCGGATCAAGAGCACCGCGGGTATCGCCACCCTGCTGAGCGAGGGGCTCGGCGACACGATCCGGGTCTCCCTCACCGAGGCGCCGGAGAAGGAAATCCCGGTCTGCTACGCCATCCTCCAGGCCGTGGGTCTGCGCAAGACCATGGTCGAGTACGTCAGCTGCCCCAGCTGCGGCCGCACCCTGTTCAACCTGGAGGAGGTGCTGCACAAGGTGCGCAGCGCCACGGCGCACCTCACCGGCCTGGACATCGCCGTGATGGGCTGCATCGTCAATGGCCCTGGCGAGATGGCCGATGCCGATTACGGCTATGTCGGCAAGACCCCCGGAGTGATCGCCCTCTACCGAGGCCGCGATGAGATCCGGCGGGTCCCTGAGGCCGAAGGGGTGGAGGCGCTGATCGCTCTGATCCGTGAGGACGGCCGCTGGGTCGATCCCTGAGGCCTCGGCCCCCAGCCCTGACGGTGGGCCCGGGCCCGCTCCTGCCGCCTCTGGCGGTGATCACACCCATTTCTTCCGGTTCTCCGCGGCGCTGCGGTTGTGGAGCAGGCGTTAGCTTGAGTGTGGCAAAGGGTTCTGGAGAAGCGCTGCATGGCCAGCGGTCACGGTTCGGCTCGCGGGATCGGACGGACGCCGATGCTGCTGTTGGTGGGTGTCGGCACGGCGGCGGCCTTGGTGGTGCCCCCCTTGCTGCGTCCGGGCTCCGCCTCGCTGATCAGCGACAGCCCCAAGGAGGTGATCGACCAGACCTGGCAGATCGTCTTCCGCGACTATCTCGATATCAACGGCAAGTACACGCCGGAGAAGTGGCGTGCCCTGCGCCGTCAGGTGCTGGCGAAGAGCTACGGCAGTCCCAAGGAAAGCTATGAGGCGATCCGCGGCATGCTGGCCAGCCTCGACGATCCCTACACGCGCTTTCTGGATCCGCGTGAGTTCAAGGAGATGCAGATCGACACCTCGGGCGAACTGTCCGGGGTGGGGATTCAGCTGAGCCTGGATAAGGACACCAAGGACCTCGTGGTCGTCAGCCCGATCGAGGGCTCACCGGCCTCGCGCGCCGGTGTGATGCCGAAGGATGTCATCACCGCGATCGACGGCAAGAGCACTCGGGGCATGACCACCGAGGATGCGGTCAAGCTGATCCGTGGTCAGGCCGGCACCAAGGTGACGATCCAGCTGCGTCGTGCCGGCAAGCTGGTGGAGACCCCCCTGGTGCGTGAGCGCATCGAGCTTCACGCCGTCGACAGCCAGGTGAACACCAGCGCGGATGGCACCCGCATCGGTTACATCCGCCTCAAGCAATTCAATGCCACCGCTGCCAAGGACATGGCTGCAGCGGTGAAGACTCTGGAGGCGCAGGGTGTGCAGGGGTATGTGCTCGATCTGCGCAGCAATCCCGGCGGCCTGCTGATGGCGAGCATCGCCATTGCCCGTCAGTGGCTCGATGAGGGCATCATCGTCTCCACCAAGACCCGCGACGGCATCCAGGACATCAAACGGGCCAACGGGCACGCGCTGACCAAGCGGCCGTTGGTCATCCTGGTCAACGAAGGCTCAGCCAGCGCCAGCGAGATTCTCTCCGGTGCTCTGCAGGACAACCACCGCGCCGTTCTGGTGGGTGAGAAGACCTTCGGCAAGGGGTTGGTGCAGTCCGTGCGCGGACTGTCCGACGGCTCCGGCATGACCGTCACGATTGCCAAGTACCTGACCCCGAGCGGCCGTGACATCCACAAGCACGGCATCGATCCGGATGTGCGGGCCAGGCTCACGCCCCAGGATGCCCAGAAGCTGAGACTGGAAGACCTCGGTACCAACCGGGACAGTCAGTACCGGGTTGCTGAGTCGACGCTGGTCAAGCAACTGAAGGCTGCCGGTGCGGTGACCAAGACCAGCGCCTACAACCCGGCCAGCGCCAACCTTCCGGCCGCCGTGGGTGCCTCCACGGCGCGCTGAGGAGCGAGCCTCAGGCGGCTCCGCCCACCGGCTGCATCAGGCCGCCACCGGGGGTGGAGTCGTCGTCGTCGTTGCCGGTGTCGCCCTGGAGCAGGGCGAACACGCCGAGGGCCACGAGGCTCACCAGACCGGAAATCAGGCTGTAACCACCTTGAAGCCCGCCACCCAGATCGATCAGCTCGCCCATGCTGGCCCCTTTACAGAACTTCTCAGAATTGTAACGGAGGTTTGCGGTCGGTGCGGGGCCGGCGCCCCGGGCCGGCGCTTCAGACCGCCAGCACTGCTGCGTTCCGTTCCGCCTGACGTTCGGCTCGCTGCGCCTCGCTCAGGCCATCGGCCCCCGGGATCTGCTCGGCCATCTGCCGCAGCCAGCCCATCAGCTCCTCCACCTGTCTCTCCATCGGCAGCACCCCGAGGCCCCGCGCCAGCACCGTAGCGGTGCTGCCGCTGCCGGCCTGATACACCAACCGGCCGTGCAGGTGCTGCGGTAGCCCCTGGCGCAGCAGCCGGAAGGCCGGCTCCTCCATCGGGGTCTCCAAGGCGATGTTCGGTTTCTCCGGCCTGATGCGCGAGAAGCCACAGCGCCGCGCCAGCAGCTTGAGTTCCATCAGCTGCAGCAGGGCGGTCACCGGCGCCGGGATGGCGCCATAACGATCCACCCAATCGGCCGCCAGCTGCAGCAGCGCCTCGGGGCTGCCGCAGTCGGCGGCGGCGCGATAGGCCCCCATCTTCTCGTCGTTGTCGGTGATCCAGTCGCCGGGAATGAAGGCCGTGATCGGCAGATCGATCTGGGTGTCGTCCACCTTGGGGATGTCCTGGCCCTGGATCTCCGCCAGGCACTCCTGCAGCATCTCCATATAGAGATCGAAGCCGATGGTTTCCATCTGGCCGCTCTGCTCCACCCCCAGCAGATTGCCGACGCCGCGGATCTCCATGTCACGCATGGCCAGCTGGTAGCCGCTGCCCAGTTGGGCGAACTCCTGGATCGCTCGCAACCGCTGCCGCGCCGCATCGCTCAGGGAGGCATCACCGGGATAGAACAGCCAGGCGTGGGCCTGGATGCCGCTGCGGCCCACCCGCCCGCGCAGCTGATACAGCTGCGCCAGGCCGAACTTCTGGGCGTCCTCGATCAGGATCGTGTTGACGCGCGGGATATCGAGGCCGCTCTCCACGATCGTGGTGCAGAGCATCAGATCGGCCTCGCCGGCGTTGAAGGCCACCATGGCGCTCTCCAGTTCGCCCTCGGCCATCTGGCCATGGGCCACCAGCAGCCGCAGGCCCGGGATCATCAGCCGCAGCCGCTCGGCCACCTGCTCGATGCCCTCCACCCGCGGCACCACGTAGAAGATCTGGCCGCCCCGATCGAGCTCCTGGCGGATGGCGCTGCGCACCGCCTCCTCATCGAGGGCGGCCAGGTGGGTCTTGATCGGCCGGCGCAGCGGCGGCGGCGTGGTGATCAGGCTCATCTCGCGCACGCCCGAGAGGCTCATGTAGAGGGTGCGCGGAATCGGCGTGGCGCTCAGCGTCAGCACGTCCACGTCCTTGCGCAGCGCCTTGATCTTCTCCTTCTGGTTCACGCCGAAGCGCTGCTCCTCATCCACCACCAGCAGGCCCAGCTGCCTGAACGTGGTGCTCTTGCCCAGCAGCTGGTGGGTACCCACCACCACATCGACGGTTCCTTCAGCCAGGCCCTCCTGGATCGCCCTGCGTTCTGCGGCGGTGCGAAAGCGGTTCAGCAGGCTCACCCTCAGGGGATAGGGGGCGAAGCGCTCCGAGAGGGAGCGCCAATGCTGCTGGGCCAGCACCGTGGTGGGGGCGAGCATCGCCACCTGTTTGCCGGCGGTGACGGCCTTGAAGATCGCGCGGATTGCCACTTCGGTCTTGCCGAAGCCCACATCGCCGCACACCAGTCGGTCCATCGGCTGGGGCTGCTCCATGTCGCGCTTCACCTCGGCGATCGCCTTCACCTGATCGGGGGTGGGCTCGTAGGGGAAGGAGTCCTCCAGTTCGCTCTGCCAGGGGCCATCGGCCGGGAAGGCGAAACCGGGCGCCTTGTGGCGCTCGGCGTAGAGCTTCACCAGATCAAGCGCCACCTTGCGCACGGCCTTGCGTGCCCGCTCCTTCGCCTTGCTCCAGGCGGTACCCCCCATCCGGTTCAGCTCAGGCGCCTGCTCGCTGGTGGCCCGATAGCGGCCGAGGCTGCCCAGCTGGTCGGCTGCCACCCGCAGCAGGCCATCGGCGTACTGCACCACCAGGTAGTCGCGCGATTCACCGCCGACGGCCAGCTTCTCAAGCCTGAGGAATTTGCCGATGCCGTGGTTGCGGTGCACCACGAAATCGCCGGGGCGCATCTTGTTGGGATCCACCGTGCGACTGGCGGCCTTGCGACGCCTGCGCACATAACCCGTGGCGGCCAGGGAGTGCTGGCCGAAGAATTCGCGGTCGCTGATCAGCACCAGCTTCCAGGCCGGCAGCTGCAGGCCCTCCAGCTCGGCCGTTCCCCGGATCTTCAGGGCCACCGGCGTGTTCTGCTCGACCAGCCGTTCGATCGCCGGGCTGTCCGCCGGGTTCGGCACGAAGCGGGTGATGCAGTCGTGCTCCTCCAGCAGGGCCACCGCCCGCGATGGCTGCGCCGACAGCAGCCAGACCGTGGCCTTCTCGGCCACATAGCCCTTGATCAGCCCGGCCAGCTTGCCGAAGGCATTGGGGTAGGCCGGCACCGGCCGGCTGGCCAGATCGAAGCTGTTCGGGTGGTTGTCGCTCTCGTGCAGCTCGGCCAGATCGAAACCGCGGAAGTTGCTGCTGGCCTGTTGCAGCGCCGCGGCCGGATCGCGGTGCAGCGCCGCGGGCAGGGTTGCTCCCAGCTCGGCGCAGACCTCGCCGTAGTGCTCGGCGGCATGCTCGAACCACTGTTGGCCATGGGAGAGGCAGTGACGTCGCTCGTCCACCGCGATCAGGGTGTTCGGGGCGATGTAATCCAGCAGCGAGGCGGGCCGGCCCCAGGCCAGACCCATCAGCCGCCGCAACCCCTCCGGTGTACCGCCTTCGAGCAGCTGCTCCTGGGCGGCCGGGTTGAGCAGCTCCCCGAGCCCATCGGGCATCGCCTCGCGCAGGGCCTCGGCGATCAGAGGGCCATAACCGCTGGGGGTGAGGCGCACCACCTCGATCGGATCGAGGGAGCGCTGGCTGGCCGGATCGAACTCCCGCAGCTTCTCCAGCTCTTCGCCGAAGAACTCCAGGCGCACCGGCAGCTCGGCACTCACCGGGAACACATCGACGATGTCGCCGCGGCGGCTCCAGCTGCCCTCCTGCTCGATGCTGCTGACCCGCTCGTAGCCGAGCCGCGTCAGCGTCTCGCCGAGCTGGTCGAGATCGAGGCTGTCACCCTTGCGCAGGCTCAGGCACTGGGCCCGCAGGGCGGGCGGCGGCGGCAGATGCGGTTGCAGGGCGCGCTCGGTGGCCACGATCGCCATCGGATTACGGCCGCCGCCATCAAGCAGCGCACTGAGCACCTGCAGTTGTCCCCAGGTGATCTCGTCGGTGGGGTCGAAGGGTTCATAGGGGCTGCCCTCGCTTGTGGGGTAGAGATGGCAACTCCGCCAGCCCATCAGCTCCAGCAGCGACGCCCAGCGGCCGGCCTCCTCCAGGGTGGGCACCAGCACGAGCAGTGGCACCGTGCCACCGCCGGCCAGGGCACTGCTGATCAGGGCCCGAGCTCCCCGTCCCGCCCCACTCAGCCGCAGTCGCTCGGGTCGCTCCAGCCGGGCCAGCACCTCCCCGGTGAGCGTCACCTGCTGCAGCTGGCGCACCAGGGGCGTGAGGGGCATGGCGTGGGCAGTGGGGATCAGGCGTGGGGCATCCTCGCAATCGGAGGCCTCACGCCGTGCTTCAGCCAGGCCCGGCAGCTGCTGCAGGCGCACGGCCGACTGTGATGAGCTGCTCCTCCAGCAGCATGTTGAACTGCAGCAGCTGTGCATCGCTGAGCTGCTGGCGGCTGGCCAGTTGAAAGGTGTCCTCCAGCAGCTGGCGGCCGCGGGCTGCATCCCAGCGCAGGCTGGCCAGCAGCTGATCGCTCTGGCTGATCAGATCGCGGCGGCGCAACGGCACCGGTGCGCTCTCCGGGCCGCTGCCGGTCGGGAGGTCGCGCAATGCGCGCACGTAGGCCAGCAGATCGGCGTAGGTGGTGATCCGGCTGCGGCTGGGATGGCCGAACGCCCGCTCCAGGTACAGCGATTCCTGGTTGCGGTCCCATTGCAGGCGTGCCAGCTGGATCTCCAGTGCGGCCAGCTCATCGCTCCAGTCGTGCGGATCGCGGGGGGGCTCCACCGCTACGTCCAGAGCAACCTGGTGCGGCTGCGGGTTGCCCGCGTCGGGGTGCCCGGTGAACAGGCTCTCCTGTTCGCGAGGCGGATCAGCCACGGGGGCGGAGGCCTCCGCCGGGCGGATCCGCACCGGCGCTGCTGCCGGTGGTCGCATGGCCTGGGCCGTCGTGCCGGCTGCAGCCGGGGCCCTGTTCCCCAGGCGCTGATGCAGGCGCTCAAGGGCCCGATCCTCGGCGGCTTCGGCGTCGGCTGCTTCACCGAGACAACGGCCCAGGCAGCTGCCGCCGCGCCAGGCGCTGGCCTCCACCACTCGCCGGCCGGGCTCCGCATGCACCAGGCGGGCTTCCAGCTGGAAGCCGTCGCTGCCGGCGGAGGCAGGTGGCATCGGCACAGGCTCCATCGCCACGGCGGCAGGGTGCGGTCTCCCTAGAGTGCCTCCCTCTTGGATCCGCTGCAGGCCTGGATGGAAGCGGAATCGATCCAATCCCTCTCACCGTTGATCGACGCGGCCGATCAGTGGAGTGAGTGGCTGCTGCTCCTGCCCCTGCTGGTCGCCCTGGAGGCGGTGCTCTCCGCTGACAACGCGATTGCCCTGGCGGCGATTTCCCGTCGTCTGAAGGATCCGGCCCAGCAGGGCCAGGCCCTGAACCTGGGCCTGGCCCTGGCCCTGCTGTTCCGGCTGGCCCTGATCGGTGTGGCCCGCTGGGTGCTCGATTTCTGGCCCCTGCAGCTGCTCGCCGCCGGCTACCTGCTCTGGCTGTGCGTCAGCAGTCTCTGGCTGGGGGGGGAGGACTCCAGCTCCCCTGCTGCGCTGAAGGCGGAAGGGGGCGCCGAACCTGCCAGCGGCAGCCCCGGCAGCCCGAGCCTCGTGAGTGCGTTCCCGGCAGACCAGGAGGCCCCAGCTCAGCGTGGTCATCTCCGTGGGCTGGCCTCGGTGGTGACGACCCTGGCCCTCACTGATCTGGCCTTCTCGCTTGACAGCGTGGCGGCGGCCGTTGCCGTCAGCGACAACCTGCTGCTGGTGATGGTCGGTGGCGTGATCGGTGTGGTGGCCCTGCGCCTGACCTCCGCGCTGTTCATCCGCTGGATCGGTGAGTTCTCCCATCTCGAGAGCGCCGGCTATCTGGCAGTGGGCCTGGTGGGCATCCGCCTGGTGCTGCGGGTGCTGCTGCCGGAGCTGGTGCCACCGGAATGGCTCCTGCTGGCGCTGGTGGCCCTGCTGTTCGGCTGGGGCTTCTCCCGGCGCGTCTCCGAGTCGGCGCAGGAGGTGGCCCCCTGAACCCGCAGCGTGTGGAGTTGCGCCAGGCCGGCAGCGACCGCCTGCTGGAGCGCCTGGAGCTGGAGGAGGTGCCCCAGCCCGGTCGCTGGCTTGTGGTTGGCGAGCGCAGTTATCTGGTGTTGCAGCGCCACCATCGCTACCAGCTGCGCGCCGGTCGCTATGAGCTCAGCAGCATCGCTCTGCAGGTGAAACCCCAGCGCAAGCCGGCGGATGCCCGCTTCTGGCAGGGGCGCTGGGTGATCGGCGACCCCGGCTGTCGCTTCAATGCCCGCTCGCCCCTGCTGCGCTGCGCCGTGCTGCCGGATGGCCCCTGCGAGCACTGCAGCCATCACGCTCCGCTGCCGTGATGACGGCTGCGCAAGGACCATCGACGACCGATGCGAGCCTGCAGTGGTGGCAGGCCCGCCTGGTGGCCGGCCATGGTGTGGCCTCCGGCCGTGCCGCCGACAGCCCCTATCCCGCCGGCACGATCAGCCTGCAGACGCCGCACTTCCTGCGGCTCGGCCTCGATCTCTCCCCGTATCAGCCCGCCACCCTCAACCTGGAGTTCGGCCCCGGCGCCTGGCTGCTGCAGGAGCCGGACCACTGCATGCCGCAGCTGTGCTGGACCGATCGCCACCCCCCGGAGACGTTCTCGTTCTGGCGTTGCCGCCTGCGCCGGCTGGAGCCGGATCCGCCCGTGGCCCCCGGTGATTGCCCGCCATCCGAGTACCCGGTGCTGCTGTATCACCCCCACCCGGAAACGAAGCGGGCGCATCACCACAGCCCCTCGCGCCTCGAGGTGCTCGCCCCGCCACTGGGCCCGGTGTCCCTCGGCAGCCGCTTCGACCTGGGCGTTGATCCGCGCCGCTGTCGCTTCATCGCCGCGACGCTTGAGGGGGCAGCCGCCCTGATCGCTCGCCACAAGCTGCTGGAGTTCCTCAAGTTCCGGGTGCTCGCCGCTCAGCAGCAGTTCTTTGCCGATCTCGAGCGTGATGGTGCCCCGGCCGAGGCGCTGCGCGCCTGGCTGGTGCGGCACTGGCCCGCCGGCTGCGCCCTCAGCGATGGCGATCTGCTGCTCACCCTCGAGCAGGCGCGGCAGCTCTACACCGAGGAACCTCGCCGGGGCGGACCCTAGGGTGAAGGCATTCCCAGGGCCGCTGCCATAACGTCCCCCTCCACTCCCGCGGCCGGACAGCAGCCGCCCTCCCGTTCACCCGTGCGGCGGCGGCGCCGCAGCGGTGCTGCTACCACCGGCGCCGGCCAGCCGCAGCGGATCGTGTCGTCCCCGCGCCCTGCGCAACCCCAGCGCATGGCACAGCCAGCCGTGCCGCCCCCGAGTGAGGAGGAGCTCAACGCCTCCCCCTTCACGGCCCTGGGCCTGGGGCGGCCCATCGTCCAGGCGGTGCTGGAGAAGGGTTACACCACCCCCTCGCCGATCCAGCAGCAGTGCATTCCGGCGGTGCTGGAGGGACGGGATGTGATGGCTGCCGCCCAGACCGGCACCGGCAAGACCGCAGGGTTCACCCTGCCGATGCTGGAGCGGCTGCGCCATGGCCCCCACGCCCGCAACAATGTGGTGCGCGCCCTGGTGCTCACCCCCACGCGCGAGCTGGCGGCCCAGGTGGGCGAAAACGTGGCGGCCTATTCCCGTCACCTCGACCTGCGCTCCGATGTGGTGTTCGGTGGCGTCAAGATCAACCCGCAGATGATGCGTCTGCGCGGCGGTGCGGATGTGCTGGTGGCCACGCCCGGCCGCCTGATGGACCTGGCGCAGCAGAACGCGGTCAAGCTGGATCGGGTCGAGATCCTGGTGCTCGATGAAGCCGACCGCATGCTCGATATGGGCTTCATCCGCGACATCCAGAAGATCCTGCGGCTGCTGCCCGCCCGGCGTCAGAACCTGCTGTTCTCCGCCACCTTCGAGGCTTCGATCCGCAAGCTGGCGACCGGCCTGCTGCACAACCCCGTGCAGCTGCAGGCCACCCCGGAGAACCGCACAGCAGCCACGGTGGAGCACGTGCTCCATCCCTGCGACATGGACCGCAAGCCGGAGCTGCTCGGCCACCTGATCCGCAGCAACGACTGGCAGCAGGTGCTGGTGTTCTCGCGCACCAAGCATGGCGCCAATCGCATCGCCGACCGCCTGAGCGGTGAGGGCATCGCCGCTGCCGCCATCCACGGCAACAAGAGCCAGGGGGCCCGCACCCGGGCCCTGGCCGGCTTCAAGAGCGGCGAGGTGCGCGTGCTGGTCGCCACCGACATCGCCGCCCGCGGCATCGACATTCACCAGTTGCCCCACGTGGTGAACCTGGACCTGCCCAACCAGGCGGAGGACTATGTGCACCGCATCGGTCGCACCGGGCGTGCCGGCCATAGCGGTCATGCCGTTTCGCTGGTGGCGGCTGAGGAGCATGAGCTGCTGCGCGCCATCGAGCGGCTGATCGGCAATGCGCTTCCCCGTCAGGAGGTGCCGGGTTTCGAGCCCAAGGTGCTGTCGGCGCCGCCGCTGGATCTCAGCGGCGGCCGCGGTCGCGCTGGCCGCGGCGGAGCTGGAGGGGGTGGCGCCCGATCCGGTGGCGGCCGTGGCTCCGCCCGTGCGAGTGCCGGCTCCCGCTCCCTGTCCCGCGGCCGTTGACCAGGGGTCAGGCGCTCGATGGGGTTTGATCCGCGCCAGTGGCCGTCATCCGCACAGCCGCGGCGGGTCACCACCAACGTCGATGCGCTCCTGGCCGAGAATGAGGCCCTTCGCCGCGAGGTCCAGCAGCTGAGGCAGCGCCTGGACCGGCTGGAGCGCCAACCCCACGCTGAGGCTGCTGCCCACCACCAGCGCCCGCAGGCGCAGGCCCGGGTCACAGCCGCGCAGGCGCAGCGCTGGGGTGAGGTTCTCGCCGCCCAGAGCGGCTGGCGTGAGCTCCGCCTCGGTGATGAACGCTCGGGTCTGCGCGGTCTGATCGAGAGCCTGAACCGCCGCAGCTTCTTCCCCAAGCTGTCGCTTGAGCAGCGCCTCGATCGGCTCGTGCCCGGACTCGGCGCTGACCTGCAGCAAGCCCTGGCGGGTGCCGAGACCCGGTGGCGCCTGGCGATCCGGGCGGCCTTCGCCCTCTATGGCGTCAGCGCCCTGGAGTGGCTGGATGATGATCCGCAGCGGGTGGTCGCCGACCTGCGCGCCCGCCAACGCCGTGACTCCAGCCGCCGCACCAGCAGCGATCACAGCCATCAGGGCAGGGGCCGTGACCCGGCAGCAGGATCGGCAGCCGGGCAGCAGCGGCAGCAGACGACTTCAGAGCCTCCGGCGGGGGCCTGCCCTCGTCGCCTCGAAGCCCTGCGGGTGCTGGGTCTGCCCTGGGGCGCCTCGACCGAGGCGATCAAACGCGCCCACCGCAGGCTGGCGAAGCAGCACCATCCCGATATGGGCGGGCGCGCTGAGGATTTCCATCGGATCAGCCAGGCCTACCAGCTGCTGGTGGCCTGAGTCCGGCCAGGCTCAGTCGCCGTTTCCCAGTCGCTCACCCACCTGCGCGCCCAGTTGCTGGATCAGGCTCTGCCCGGCGCTGGCCCGCTTGCCCTCCAGCTGCGCTTCGCGCAGCAGCAGTGGACAGCCGCCGCTGGCCACCACCAGGCCCAGTTCCGGCTCGATTGCCAGGATCGTGCCCGGTGGTTCGCCTGGCTCCGCTGCGCCGCACCAGCGGTTCGGTGGCCAGGACCTTCAGGCGCAGGCCTTGCCAGGTTGTGGTGGCTCCGGGGTAGAGCCCCATCACCGTGCGATGGATCGTCAGGGCCGGGCGGCTCCAGTCGATCCGCGCATCCTCCTTCGTGAGCATGCGGGCGTAGGTGAGGCCCTCAGCGCTCTGCTTCCGTACGCCGAGTCGCGTCAGCCGTTCGGCCTCGGGGCCTGGCCCGGCCGCTTCGATGCGCGGCAGCGCCTCCACCAGCAGCTCGGCCGTGAGCTGCGCCAGGCGCATCCCCAGCTGCTGGGCATTTTCAAGCAGGCCGATGGGAATCGAGCGTTCCAGCAGGACGGGGCCGGTGTCGAGCCCCTCCTCCATCGCCATGATTCCCACGCCGGTTTCGGGATCACCCTCCAGCAGGCACCACTGGATCGGCCCGGCGCCGCGCCAGCGGGGCAGCAGTGAACCATGGCCATTCCAGCAGCCCAGGGGAGGCTGCGCCAGCACCTCCGGCGGCAGGATCTGGCCGAAGGCCACCACCACCGACAGATCCGCCCCCAGGGCCGCCAGCTGCTGCTGACAGTCCGGATCGCGGCGGATGCGCTCCGGGGTGAACACCGGCAGGCCCAGCGCCAGTGCCCGTTCCTTGATCGGAGAGGGAAGCAGTGATTTGCCCCGGCCCCGGCGGCGGTCCGGTTGGCTCACGACCCCCACCAGCTCATGGCCGGCCGCCACCAGGGCCTCGAGGCTTGGCACGGCGTAGGCCGGGGTACCCCAGAACAGGATCTTCATCGGGCCATTGTTTCCTGGCCCTCAGGCCTCGCCGGTGATCGAGAGACCCTCCACCCACACCAGCGGGCAGAGCCCGTCCGGGGTGACCTTGGCTTCTCCCTCAAACCCGATGATCGCCTGCAGAACCTGGCGGATATCACCGGCCACGGTGGCCGCCTCGATCGATCGGGCCTCACCGCCACGGACCAGCCAGCCGTCGAAGGGCAGTGAGAACGAGCCCTGGCTTGCCTTCACGCCGGCGTGCAGCGCTGAGAGCGAATCGATCCAGACGATCGGCTCGCTGGCCTCGAAGCGGTTCAGGCCCGCCTGGCCGCCGTCGCTGCCGGCCGCTGCACCGATCTCGAACCAGTCCGGTCCCACCGACACCTTGGCCCCCAGGCCGGCATGGCCGGTCGGGGACACGCCGAAGGCGCGGGCGGTCGCCTCCGAATGCAGGAAGTTGCGCAGCACCCCCCCTTCGAGCAGGGCGATCCGCTGGGTGGGCGTGCCTTCGCCATCGAAGGCCGAGGCGCCGACATTGCCAGGGTGAAGGCCGTTGTCGTGAACCGAGAGGAACGGGACCGCCAGCTGGGTACCGATCGCATCACGATTGCTGAGGCTCACGCCGTCGAGGATGGCGCGGGCGTTGAACAGGCTGCTGAAGGCCCCGATCAGATCGAGGAACGCTTCCGGACTGAACACGCAGGTGTAGCGGCCGGTGTCGATCGGGGCGTAGTCGAGATGGCTGATGGTGCGCTCGGCGGCTTCATCGATGCAGCCGGCGATGTCGAGATCAGCGGCGCCGTAGGCCAGGCGCATGGCACCGGCGCTGCGGGGTTTGCGGCCCGCTTCCTCGGCCCTTGCATAGAGATACACGCTGGCGGTGCTCAGGCGCTGCTGGCGGCAGGCGCCATCGCTGTTGAGATAGATCCGCTCGCTGCTGCGTTCGGCCAGGCCGTTGTATGGAACTGTGCCGATCGCGTCGTGGCGGGCCAGCAGCTGGCGTTCCGCATCCTTGAGGGTCTCGAGCAGCCGCAGGATGCCGAGCGGCTCATGGTTCGGCTGATGCAGCTGGGCCAGCGGTGCTGTCGCCAGCGGCGAAAAGGCAGGGGTGTCGTCCGGGTTGCCGAAGGCGCTCGCATCGCGGGCTCCGGCCAGGGCACGGGCCAGGCCGGATTCGGACAGGTCGGAGGTGCTGGTGATGCCAACGAGGCCGTCGTCGTTCCAGACCCGCACCGTGATTGAGCTGCGCTGGGCGCCCTTGAGCTGCTTGGCCTCGCCGCGATCCACCTGCACGGAGCTGTCCGTGCTGCAGGCCGCACCCAGGTCCCAGCGGCGGATGCCGGCGCTGCTGGCGATGGCGCTGAGCTGGTTGCGCAGGGTTTCGGCGTCGAGTCCGCCGCTGCCTCCCTGAGGGGTGGTGGCCGTGGTGGGGCTGGGGCTGTCGGTGGCCATCGGGCGGGCGGGATTGCTGCTGGTGAAGGACATGTCAGCGACCACCCACGGTGATCGAATCGACCTTGATGTGGGGCTGGCCGACGGTGACGAAGATGCTGCCGCTCACCGAGCCGCAGAAGCCTGCCGCCAGTTCAAGGTCGTTGGCGCACATCGAGATCCGCGGCATCACCTCCCTGGCTTCGCCGATCAGGGTGGCGCCCTTGACCGGTCTGGTGAGCTGACCGTTCTCGATCAGGTAGCCCTCCTCCACGGCGAAGTTGAACTGGCCTGTGGGGCCGACGCTGCCGCCGCCCATCGATTTGCAGTACAGGCCCTTGTCGACCGAGGCGATCAGCTGCTCAGGCGTGTGCGGCCCCGCCGCGATGTAGGTGTTGCGCATCCGGCTGGCGGCCGCGAAGGTGTGGCCCTGGCGGCGGCCGCTGCCTGTGCGGGCATGGCCGGTGCGCAGCTCGCCGGCGCGGTCGCTGATGAAGCGTTGCAGCACACCGTTCTCGATCAGCACCGTGCGCTGGGGCTCCATGCCTTCGTCATCCATGCACAGGGAGCCGAAGGCGCCGCCGGTGAGTCCCTCATCGATGGCCGTGACGGCCTCATGGGCGATGGGTTCGCCCACCTTGTCGGCGAAGGGGGTGGTCCCCCGCTCCACCTGGGTGGTTTCCAGCAGGTGGCCGCAGGCCTCATGGAAGATCACACCACCGAAGCGGTTGGCCAGCACCACCGGCAGCTGACCCGCCTCCACGTAGTCGGCGTAGAGCATTGTGCCGGCGCTCTCGCAGACTTCCCGGGCCGAGCCCTCCGCATCCCAGAGGCGCAGATCATCCGGGCGACCGGAGGTGCCGTAGCGACGGCCGACGCCGGCGCGATGGTCGCCATCAGCGGCCAGGACGTTCAGTCCGACCGACTGATGCAGGCGCACGTCACGGCCGAAGGTGCCGTCGCTGGCGGCCACGAGCACCTCCTGCCAGTCGCGGGCGTAGCTGCCGCGCCGTGCCTGCAGGTGCCGACCATGGCGGCTCAGCTGGTCGGTGCCCTCCAGCAGCCGTTGGCTCGCCTCACCCAGGTCTGGGCAACGGCTCAGCCAGTCCGCCTTGTCGGCGGCGAAGTCGCGGAGTGTGGCCAGGCCGTCGAAGCCAGCTGTCGGCAGGCTGCCGCACTGCAGGCCCAGCATCCCCAGGGCCTGTTCCAGGGCCCGCTGCAGACCCATCGGGCTCAGATCGTTGGTGCTGACGAAGCCATCCCGCTGGTCCCGGAAGACCCGGATGCCGGCACCCATGCCGAAGGCCGGGGTGACGCTGGTGATCCGCTCCTGCTCCGCCAGCAATCCGAGATGGTCGGTGCGCTCCAGGAACACCTCGACCAGGTCCGCGCCGGCGGCCCGACCCGCAGCCAGCAGGGCTTCGAGCTGTGGTGTCCAGTGGCTGCCGAAACCTTCGGCCGTGCCTGCGAGGGGGGCACGTGGAGATGGGGTGGCGATCACGCGTGATCCGTGGCGATCTGGTGGATGGAAACCGGTGCGGCGACATCGCCGCCGCACCATGCAAGAAGGCCCCAGCCGAGAGGGCCGGGGCCAGGGGGTGCTGAATGGAAAGGGGGGTCAGCGCACGGCGGGCTGGAACTCTTCGCTGCGCAGTGGGCTCATCAGGAACAGCTTGGCCATTTCCGCAGCGTTGGCGATCCAGAAGGGCAGTTTGCGGATGGCCTTGATCGGGGCCGCAGCGTTGCTCTGGTCCGCCTTGCTGAGCTCGGCGTTGTTGCGCACTAGGCGCTCCAGCCGGACGTAGAACTTGGGGTGGTCCACGTTGAGGACCACGGGGAACACCCGGGCCGAGGTCTCGTTGGTCTTGGCGATCACGTACTTGTCGTATTCGCGGGCATCCAGACCGAGGGCTTCATAGAAGTCCTTGCGGGCCACGTCGCGCACGTACATGGTGGCGAACACGGCCAGCAGGAAGAAGCGACACCAAAGGCGGGCCTTGAGGCCGCGCACGGTGGAGGGCTGGGCTTTCATCAGGGCGTCGAAGAAGTCGCCGTGACGATTCTCGTCCTGACACCAGTTCTCAAAGAAGTTGAAGATCGGGAAGATCTTGCTGTCTGGGTTCTTCTCGAGATGGCGGAAGATGGCGATATAGCGCCAGTAGCCGATCTTCTCGCTGAGGTAGGTGGCGTAGAAGATATAGGCCGGCTTGAAGTAGGTATAAGCCTTGCTCGCCGTCAGGAAGCCGAGGTCGAGCTGCAGTCCGAAATCGCTCATGGCCTTGTTGAGGAAGCCCGCATGACGGGCCTCATCGCGAGCCATGTGGGCGAAGCATTCCGCCAGCAGGGGGTTCTTGTCCTTGATGCGACGGCTCAGCTCCTTGTAGAGCAGGAAACCGGAGAACTCGGAGGTGCAGCTCTGCTCGAGGAACTCGACGAACACCTGGCGGGTCTCCGGATCGAGCTTGTCGGCGGCGCCCTCAAACTCCTCGTTCCGCACGAAGTGGTGGCGGTTGTAGTCCTTGCGGAACTCCTCGCAGATGGCCTCGAGCTCCTGCTCGTTCGGGCGGAGGTCCATGGCGGCCATGGCCTCGAAATCGGTCGTGTAGAACCGCGGCGTCAGGATCGTGTCCTTCACCGGATCCTTGATCGCCGGCGCGTCGGGGGTGCCGATGGCGGCTGTCGCGGCGTCGGGCGAGGCAACGGCGGTGGGTGGCACCATCGGGCGGCAGCTATGGACGGAGCGTCCATCGTAGGAGCCGCCGGGCTGATCGCGACGGCTCGCTTCACGTCTTGCCGGTTCGGGGCCGGGTGACTCAGTTGGCACCCAGCCACTTCTGGCCGTTCAGGCGCTGCACGAGGCGCGACACCAGCAGCGCCAGGGTGGTCTTCTTCTCATCGATCAGGAACGACTCCAGCAGGCTGGGTTCGGCGCCCGCTTCGGCCACGGCGATCGTCTTGGTGGAACTGATCGATTCTGCAGTGAAGCAGAGCCAGAACCGGCGGCCGCCCGGCAGCTCGCCCTTCACCATCCAGCAGGGGCTGCCCACCACCGGCATCGCACCGGACTCGAAGCTCAGGCCTGTGTCGGGGCCGCCGTAGGCCCTGATCTCGGCGGCGATCGCCGGAATTAGCAGATTGGGCACAAAGTCGGCGAAGGGCCTGTCCTCGGGCGCCGGCGGTTTGGCGGCGGGTTTGGCGTCTGGTTTGGCGGCGGAGCTGGCGGAATCGGTCACCGTCGCTGGCCTCGGGCGATGTGCGCCCGAACTCTAGGGATGTCAGCGCGCCGGGCTGGTCACCACTCGTCCGTCGTCGCGTCGTCCCAGCCGTCGCCGTCGGAGCCTGCAGCAGCATCGCCTGTGCTGACCGTCGTCGCCCTGACCCTGGCCTCAGCGGAGGCCGCGGCGCCCCCGTCAGGGCGGCCCTTGCGGATCACACGGAACGGGACGGTGACCGTCGGCGGCGGATCGGCGGCCGCGCGGGTCGGTCCTGCCCATGACGGCATCCAGCCACCCTGCTCCGGTTGGCGGGGCTCCGCCTCCGGCCGGTCGGCCTCCTCCCGGCGTCGGCGTACCTGACGCCGTTCCTGCAGCTCGCCCGAAGCGCCGCGCAGGGCAAGGCCGGTGGCGGCTGCGCTCAGCGCCGCACCGGCGGCGGCGCCGCCGCCCATCCAGGCGCCCAGGGGGAGAGCCGGTGAGATCCAGGTCAGCAGACGCACCGTCACCGCAGGGCGCTGGTTGATCGCCGCAGTCAGGAGTACAGCCAGCAGCGGGCTGAGCAGTGGCACCAGCAGGAGGCGTTGCAGCGGGCTCACGGCGGTTCAGTCGCGACGGTTGCTCAGGGTCTGATCGGGCCGCTCCAGCGGCGCAGGGGGCCCAGGTCGTAGCCCAGGGCATCGAACACCCGGATCACCAGAAAATCCACCATCTCTTCGATCGTGGTCGGTTGGTGGTACCAGGCCGGCACCGGCGGGGCAATGCGGGCACCCGCTTCCGCCAGGGTGGTGAGATTGCGCAGATGCACCAGGTTCCAGGGGGTTTCGCGTGGGCAGATCACAAGCGGCCGGCCCTCCTTGAGATGCACATCGGCGGCCCGCTCCAGCAGATCGGTGGCCACACCGGCCGCGATCCGGCCCACCGCCCCCATGGAGCAGGGCAGGATCACCATCCCACGGGTGCGGTGGCTGCCACTGGCGATCGCGGCGGCCTGGTCGTTCCAGCGGTGGCAGCGCAGCTGACCTCCGCTGCAGCCGGTGCGTTGGCGCCAGAAGTCCTGCTGGAGCTCCGGTTCCGTTGGGACGCGGATGCCCAGCTCCGCCAGCCAGACCCCCACGGCTCCCCGGCTCACCACCAGTTCCACCGATTCATCGGCCTGGAGCAGCAGCTGCAGCGCCCGCTCGGCCAGGGGCTGGGCACTGGCACCGGACACCGCCAGCACGATCGGCTGGTTGTCGCCGCCGCTCATCCGCTCAATCCTCGCCGCCGGCGCTGGCTTCGCTGCTGGCGTCGAGGCTGCTGGTGGAATCGTCCTCGGTTGCGACTGCCGCGTCCATCTCCTCGCAGCCTTCGGGCAGCACCACCTCGAGATCGATCTGGTGGCGCAGCACATCCACCTTCTGGATGATCACCTCCACCGCGTCGCCGAGCATGTAGGTCCGGCGGTTCTTGCGGCCCACCAGTCGGTTCTGGCGGGAGCGGTACTCATACCAGTCGTCTTTCAGCGAACTCACGTGCACCAGTCCCTCCACCTGAGTGGGAGGGACCTCCACGAAGAAGCCGTAGCTCTGCACGCCGCTGATCACGCCGGTCAGGGTCTGGCCCACCAGCGGTTCGGCCTGGCGCGCCTGGGCCATCGCCAGGGCATCGGCCTGGAGTTCGGCGGCGAAACGGCAGCGGCCATTGAGCCGGTGCAGCAGGCCGATGCTGCGGCCCGCCTCCAGCGGGTTCATCTGGCTGGGGGTCAGCAGGGGCCAGTCGATCAGGCCGTGGCTGCTGTCGCCGGCGATGTCGACCCGCGTCTTGTGGCGCACGGACGGGCGGTCCTTGCCTTCACTGAGCAACAACACCAGCAGGTGCTGGTTCCAGAGGTCGGCGTAGTGCTGCGCAGGGCAGCACCAGGGGGCATGGGCCACCGTCTCGCCCGCCAGCATGTTCGGGCCGGGATCGCTGGTCAGGCTCACCGGGCGCAGAGGTTCGCGCAGCTGCTGCTGGAGCACCCGACAGCGATCCGTGGCGGCGAACGCCACCGCCAGCTCCTGGGCGGTGGCGTTGCCATCGGCGGACAGTTCCAGGGGAATCTCCAGGGCCAGGGCAGCCTTGGCCACGTCGTTGATGGCCTCGGCATCCGGGGCCGGGTTCTGCGCATAGATGGCCGGCAGTTCAAGCGCGGCCATGTGGCGTCCGAAGGCGCGATGGGCCGGCAGCACCAGTTCCCGCAACAACCCGGCGCTGCTCAGGGCGGGATCCAGCTGCACCAGCCAGCCCTGTCGGCTCTCATCCGGCTCCGGTACCGCCAGATCACCGAGACCGTTGATGGCCGGCATGGCCAGGTCCAGCTCGATCGAGCCGGCATTCAGGCGTTGGCTGCGCAGTTGCCTGGCCAGCCCGATCAGGCTCTCCAGCAGCGGCAGCTGATCCTTGAGGCCCTTGAGGGCGGTGGGGGTGGTGCGGGCCTTGGGCTTCCGCTCGGCCAGGGCCTGCAGCGCCCCGGAGTCGACGCAGCCATCGGGGCGGATGGTGCTGCGGCTGAAGCGGTAGTGCTGGAGCGCCCCGTCGGCGTCGAGCTCAAGGGCAACGGAGAGGGCCGCTTCGCTTGCGCCGGTCTTGAAGGCCGCCGCCTTGAGCAGGCTCGCCGGCAGCAGTGGCAGCCACTGGCTGCCCACGCAGAGGGCCTCGGCCTGCTCCCGCAGGAAGCTGTCGATGGCGCTGCCGAACCCGAGCCGTTCAGCCACGGCCGGTGCGTGCACCCAGAGCCGGCAGCCGCTCTCCAGGGTCTCCAGCGACACCGCCGGCAGGATCGGCGCCTCGCTGCCCTGCCAGGTCTCCAGCAGCAGCGTGGGCAGCCCCGTCAAATCCTCGCGGTCCTTGGCGTCGATCGCCTTGGGGCTGAACCTGGGTGCCGCCGGCCGCTCCCGCAGGCCGTGCTTGGTCAGCAGCAGATCGAGGTCCGCCTCAGGCCCGGCATTCACGGCCAGGCTGCGAGCCACGTGCCCCTGGGGTGGCAGCTGACCCACCGGGAAGCGATCCACCCGCACTTCAACCACGGCCTCATCGGCGGGGCGGAGATGTTCGGCGTCGCCGGCGGGCAGCTCCACTGCGGTGAGCAGTCGATCGTCCAGGGGGACCGCCACCAGGCGTTCGTTCTGCTCCTCCACGTGGGCGAGCAGGCTGGTGGTGGCGCGGGCCAGGATGCACTGAACCCCGCCTTCCGGTGAGCGCCGCCGGCCACCTTCGCGGGTGATGCGCACGAGCACACGGTCGCCGTTCCAGGCGTGGTTGAGCTGGTTGTCGCGGATGTAGATGTCCTCGCCGCCGTCATCGCGCAGGGCAAAGCAGAAGCCCTTGCTGCTGCAGCGCAGGCGCGCTTCGATCAACGCCTCGTCCTGCACCCGGCTGACGCCCTCCTCGCCCTCGGCGAGCACCCCCACCTTCACCAACGCGTCGAGGGCGATGCGCAGCTGCTCCCGTTCCAGCGCATCGGCCAGGCCGAGGGCTTTTTCCAGCTTCGCCAGGCTCAGTGCCTCCTGGGCCGGCAGCTGGTCGATCAGATCGGCGACCGTGAACTTCATGGGGTGAGGAGCGTTCTCTCGTGCTGTCGGCTTGGAGCGGGACTGGCAGCGGGGGCCTTGCAGCGGGTGCAAGAACGACGGTGGAGCCCTGGAGCCGGCGTGCTGGGCGGCCTTGCCACGGGACGGCCAACGCCCCGGGCAATCCACTCAATCCAACCAATCTAGACAGCTGACGACCCGGCGTCTCCTCCGCCGGCGTCACCGTCATCGCCACGCCCGGAGAGCAGCAGCAGACGTGTCCCGATCACCAGGAAACCAACGGATGCAGCCAGTTGCAGCGCATTGGCGGGGATCACGGTGGCCAGCGATCCGCCTGCCCCGGCCCCCAGCAGGCTGGCGAGCACGAGGGCGGCGGCGCTGCCAGCGAACACCGCGCCGCTGCGGCTGGAGGTGCCGCTGATCGTGACGATCGCCAGCTGGGTCTTGTCGCCCAGCTCCGCCAGGAAGACCGTCAGGAAGGTGGAGGCGAGCAGGGGCAGTTGCATCGTTGGCGCGGCTCAGGCCGCAGGGAGCATGGTCATGGCGGCCTGGCGGCCCAGCCACAGGCCCAGGGCGATCATCAGGATTCCGGCCAGCCGTTCCAGCTGCTGGGGCGGCAGCACCCTGGACAGCCAGCGGCCCAGGACAACGCCGACCAGGCTTGAGCTGATCAGCGCCAGGGAGGCGCCGATGAACACCACCACGGGCCGCCCCGACTCGGCCGAGAGCAGCAGTGCCGCCAGCTGGGTCTTGTCGCCGAGCTCCGCCAGGAAGACGGTCGTGAAGGTGGTCAGGAAGACGGCTCCGAAACTGCCGGCTGGTTCGGAGGCGGCGGATTCAGGCGTGGCTGAAGCCGGGCTGATGGCCTCAGGCGCGGCGGATTCGGGGCTGGTCTGATCGGACATCGATGCACTGGCCGGGCCGGCCCAGATCAGGAAGACGCTTCCTCAGGCTGACGGATCGCCTGCTCGAAGCGTTTCATCACCATGCCACGACCGCCGTGCTCGCTGCGGATCTGCTGACGACAGCAGGCGATCGCGAAGGCATTGGCCTCCGCAGGCGGCACATCGAACAGGCTGGCCAGGTTCTCGACCCTGCAGAACATCGGTCGCTCGGCATAGATGCGGCAGGTGCAGGAGCCGGTGTCGAAGTGGATGCACCAGCCGTCCGGGCCCACCATCGCCAGGTATTGCTGCTGTTGTTCGGCACTGAGCGCCTCCAGTGCCTCGTTGCGTTCGCCCGGGTCGAGGCGGCAGCAGGAACCGCAGCCGCTGATGCAGCGCCAGTGCAGGCTTTCGCTCATCACTGGCCGCCCCACCGCTGTGACAACCCGTCACAGAGGCCGTGATCTGACCGTGAACCGATCCCGGGAGGCCCGTAGTGTGGGGCACGATTCGTGCAGCCGCGCCGTTCTCCCATGGGAATCGACTTCCATCTGATCGCTAATTTCGCTGCCCTGTTCCTGATCACGATTGCCGGTCCGGCTGTCATCTTCATCCTCTTCTATCGCCGCGGCGCGCTCTGAGTCTTTGCCGGTGAGCAGCTGACAGGGTCCCGAGCTCGCTCGCTCCACCTCTCCATACCTTGCCAGGACCGGCCGGATCTACGGCCGGTCCTTTTTGTGCGTGTGGCGTCATCCAGCCCACTGCCGGCTGCGCCGACCAGGGATGGCCTCAGGCGCTGAGCCCCATGGCCATGGCGGCCTCCTGCAGCAGCGAGCGCACATAGGGATGCTCCGCCTGGGGGTGGTCCGCCTCGATGGCTGTTCCGTTGGCCTGGCGCGGGTGGCACCGCAGCTCCTCGCCGGCCGCGTTGCGGATCACCAGCATCTCGCCGTCGCGGCTCACCAGGTAGCGCCGCTCGCGCCGCTGCAGCACCAGGGTGTCGCTGCTGCTGGCTCTCACACCCCGCAGCTCCAGCTGCAGCTGCTCCTTCCCCTGCCAGCGGTTGAGCCGCAGGTGGAAGGCCACGTCCACGTTCGTCGGTAGCGTCTGGTCCCCCTGCCAGCGCCAGGCGATCGCCCGGGCATTGACTCCCTGCTGTTCAAGGGTCAGCTGGAGGTGGCCGCCCCGCAGCTCCCGCTGTTGCACCACCCGGCAGCCACTGCTCCACAGAAGCGGCGTCGGGTGGCCGATGCCGAAGGGTTCCAGCCGTTGCAGCTGCCGCCAGAAGGAAGGGGTCAGCTCCGCCAGGGTCACGAGCGCTTCCGGCTCCAGCAGCGCGGTGGTGCCCAGCTTGTCAAGCCACTGCTGCGCCAGGCCATTGAGCTGCTCATGCAGGGCGCTGAGGTGTTCAGCCCGCACCGTGAAGCCACCGGCCGCCGGATGGCCGCCATGGCGCTCCAGCAGCGCGCTGCAGGCCTGAAGTGCCGCATCCACCGCAAACCCGTTTGGCGCCCGTACCGAAGCCCGTAACCTGCCATCGCCCTCGCCGGCCAGCAGCGCTACCGGCAGGCCGTAATGCTCCACCAGCCGTGCCGCCACGATGCCGATCACGCCGTGGTGCCAGTGGCTCTGGGCCAGCAGCAGGAACGGGCTGCGCTGGTCGCCGTCCGCCTCCACCAGGGCCCGCGCCTCGGCTTCGATCGCGTCGCAGAGCTCGCGTCGCTGCCGGTTCAGCGCCTCGCACTGACGGGCCAGCTCCAGGGCCTGCTCCTGATCTTCCGTCGTGAGCAGCTCCACCACCAGACGCGGATCCCCGAGCCGACCTACCGCGTTGATGCGCGGGGCGATCTGGAAGCCCACGGCCGTGGCGTCGATGGCGTCGTCATCGAGGCCCGCCACCTGCTGCAGCGCCTGCAGACCGGCCAGGTTGCTCCGCCTCAGGTGGGGCAGGCCATCCATCAGCCAGCGGCGGTTCACCCCCAGCAGCGGCGCCATGTCGGCGATGGTGCCGATGCAGAACAGATCCAGGGCCAGGGCCTGCTCGCCGCTGGCACGGCAGGAGCGGGCCAGCGCCTGGGCCAGCACCGTCGCCAGCCCGACCCCCGCCAGCCCTCGATAGGGCGAATGCTCCGGCGTGCAGGCCGGGTGCAGCAGGGCCAGGCAGGGCGGCAGATCCGCCGGCAGGGTGTGGTGATCGGTGATCACCACCTCCACCCCGAGGGCGGCGGCCCGCTCCAGGGCTTCCCGGGCCGCCACGCCGTTGTCCACCGTCACCAGCAGGCGGACCCCCTCCGCCTCCAGCCGTTCCACCATCGCGGTGTTGAGCCCGTAGCCGTCGTCCTGCCGGCTGGGGATGGCGGCCACCGGCCTTGCGCCGAGCCGTTGCAGCAGGCCCACCAGCAGGGCCGTGCTGGTCATTCCATCGGCGTCGTAGTCGCCGCAGATCGCCACCGACTCGCCGATGCGGCAGGCCTGCCGCAACCGTTGCACCGCCGTGCGCAGCTGGCGGAAGTGGCGGTGTGGATCCGGCGCGGCGGGCGGATCGAGCAGGGCTTCGATGGCGGCCACCTCGCCGTGGCCGCGCCGCAGCAGCAGCGCCAGCAGTGGATCGGGCAGCCCGAGGCCGCGCAGCTCGTCGGTGAGGGTCACCGGTGCCGGCAGCTGCCAGCGTTGCTCAGGCATCGGGACCAGCAACGGCAGGGCGTGTCACGGCGGTGGCTTTCACGACAGTCATTGTGCGTGGCGCCCGCCACCGGAACCAGCCCCCACCGCGCCGCGTAGGGTGCGCCCCGATCTGCATGGGCGATGACGATTCAGCCGGCGGCGCTTCTCTGGGATGTGGACGGCACCCTGGCGGAAACGGAACTGGACGGTCATCGCCGTGCCTTCAACCGGGCCTTCCGTGCGGCTGGTCTTCCCTGGCACTGGGATCGGGAGCGCTACCTCGAGCTGCTGCGCATCAGTGGTGGCCGCGAACGGTTGCGCCATTTCCTGATGGAGGCGGAGGGGATGGAGCCAGCTGCGGATCGCATCGAAGCCCTGCAGTGCGACAAGCAACGGCACTACGCGACCCTGGTGGCGGCCGGGGAGCTGCGGCTGCGCCCCGGCGTGGAGCGCCTGATGCGCGAGGCGGCGCAGGCTGGCCTGCCCCAGGCGATCGTCACCACCAGTGGACGCACCCCCGTGGCGGCCCTGATCGAGCGCCTGCTGCCGCAGCAGGATGGGCTGCTGCGGCTGCGGGTCTGCGGCGAGGACGTGCAGCGCAAGAAACCGCATCCCGAGGCCTATCGCCTGGCCCTGGCCCAGCTCGATCTGGCACCGGCGGCGGTGATCGCCATTGAGGACTCTGGCAATGGTGTGGCCGCCGCCGCCGGGGCAGGGGTCCCGGTTCTGGTCACCCGCAGTGCGGCCAGTGCCGGCGAACCGGACTCGGCTTTTGCTGCGGCCGTCGCTCAGGTGGATCACCTTGGCGATCCCCTCGATTCCTGCACGGTGGTTCAGGGTCCGGCTTGCCCCTCGGGACGGGTCACGCTCTCCTGGCTGCAGCAGCTGCTGCTCCGGCCATGAGCCCACCGCCGTTTCAGGCCACCCGCTTCGAGCGCCAGCAGCGTCAGCTGGCTGATCTGCTGCTGGGGGGCTTGCGAGGCAGCTGGCGGCGCCGCAGCCTGGCCTTGCTGGCGGTGCTGCTGGGTTTCTTCGCCGCCCAGAACCTCACGGCCCTGTGGCTGGAGCGGCTTGGCCTGCGCCCGGTGGTCGTGTTGATCCTGGTGCTGTTGATTGAGGTGGTGGTGCGCCTGCGCACCAGGTTGGTGGTGGGCAAGCCGCCCCTGGGCTGGCTGCTGCTGGACAACCTGCGGCTGGGGCTGGTCTACGGCCTGATTCTGGAGGCGTTCAAGCTGGGTTCATGACCGCACCGCGTCCCCAGCCACCCACCGATTCAGTCGCTGAATCGCCCATCGGTTCATCGCCGGCCCTGTCCCCTGAGCCAATGGCAGAGGACTGGGCCGGGCCGGATCCGCTGACGGCGCTGCTGCTGGGCAAGGCCCGCCGTTGCATCGCCGCCGGTCACCGGCCCGTGTTCGGCCTGAATGGTCCGGTCGGCGCTGGCAAGACCACCCTCTCCCAGCGGTTGCGCGGGGCGTTCGACGCCGCCGGGCTCCAGCTGGCGGTCGCCTCGATCGACGACGCCTACCTGCCCTTGCAGCTGCGGCGGCGCCGGATGGCCGGCAATCCCTTCGGCGTCAGTCGCGTCCCGCCGGGCAGTCACGATCCAGGGTCCCTGCTGGACCCGATCCAGAACTGGCGCGCCCTTCCCTGGCGTGCCCCCGGCGTGGCCACCGCCGCTCTGCAGCTGCCCCGGTTCGACAAGCGGATCTGCGGCGGTGAGGGGGACCGGGTGGCGGACTGGCAGGGCGAGGCGGATGCCCTGCTGCTGGAGGGCTGGATGCTCGGTTGCCGGCGGTTGCCGCTGGCGTCCCTGCGCGCCTGGCCTGGCCTGGCCGCGCTTGATGAGCGCCAGCGGCGCTGGCTCGTGCGCTGCAACCGATCCCTGCAGGCCTACGCCGATCTCTGGGATGCGATAAATGCACTTGTGGTGCTCTGGCCTAGGGACTGGCGATCACCACGGCGGTGGCGCTTGCAGGCTGAGGCCCGCCAGCGCAGGGCCGGTGGCGGCTGGCTGGAGGCGGTGGAGCTCGAGCGGATCATTCAGGCCACCCTGAAATCGCTGCCTCCCGAGCTCCACCAGCAGCCGCTGCTGGCAACGGCCTGCTGGGTTCGTGAACTCGACGGGCGGCGCCGCTGCCTCTGGCAGGGCAGTGGTGCCTCCATGACGGGACGTCTGGCTCAGTCCTCGTCGGTCTGATCTTCAGCGACGGGGTAGACGAAGCCCTGGGCGCGACCGCTCAGAACGGCCTTGCCGATGGACATCGCCTTACGGGCGGCCACTGCAGCCTTGCCCTTCCAGGTGGCGTGCCGCTGATTGCGCTTGCCCTTGGAGGTTTTCTTCTTGGGAACAGCCATCCCGCTCGCTCTTTGCCAAACCAGGATTTTCCGTCGCCGCCCCGCCTTTCGTCAAATCGCTAAGCTCGATCGAGCGGCAGATCCCTGTGAGCAGCAGCCTTTCTTCAGGGTTCATGCCCGCGATGTCCACACTGGCGCTCAATCCCGCCGGCACCACCACCCCTGCGAACTCGGCCGATACCGGAACAGCCGCAGCCGGTTCACCGCCCGCGCAGCGCACCAACCTCTGGCGAGAGCTTGGTCTCGAGCGTGTGCCTGCGCCCAGCTACAGCCAGTTGCTGCAGCAGCTTCGCCAGGGCAAGGGCCCGCAGCGCATTCAGGACCTGGAGCTGTCGATGGCGCAGCGCCAGGTCACGGTCCGCTATGCCGACGGCCGGCGCGTGCAGGTGCCGGTGTTCAACAACGATCAGCTGCTGCTGCGCACCGCCCAGGAAGCCCGGGTTCCCCTCAGCGTCCGCGACGATCGTCAGGACGAAGCCATGGCCGGGCTGGTGGCCAATGGCTTGCTGCTGCTGCTGCTGTTCGGTGGCCTGGCCCTGCTGATCCGCCGCTCGGCGCAGGTGGCCAACCGGGCCATCGGATTCGGGCGCAGCCAGGCCCGCGTCGTGGAGGCTGAAGCGGCCGTGCCGGTGCGCTTTGAGGATGTGGCCGGCATCAATGAGGCCAAGGAGGAGCTCCAGGAGGTCGTCGCCTTCCTCAAGGAGCCCGAACGCTTCACCGCCGTCGGTGCACGGATCCCCAAGGGTGTGCTGTTGGTGGGGCCCCCCGGTACCGGCAAGACCCTGCTGGCCAAGGCCATCGCCGGGGAGGCGGGGGTGCCGTTCTTCTCAATGGCGGCCTCCGAGTTCGTGGAGCTGTTCGTCGGTGTCGGCGCCAGCCGGGTGCGCGATCTGTTTCGCCGTGCCAAGGAGAAGGCCCCCTGCATCGTGTTCATCGATGAGATCGATGCGGTGGGGCGTCAGCGGGGGGCCGGCATCGGTGGCGGCAACGACGAGCGTGAGCAGACCCTCAACCAGCTGCTCACGGAGATGGACGGCTTTGCCGAGAATTCCGGCGTGATCCTGCTGGCTGCCACCAACCGAGCCGATGTGCTCGATGCCGCGCTGATGCGTCCGGGACGGTTTGACCGGCGTATTCACGTCGATCTGCCCGATCGCCGTGGCCGTGAGGCGATCCTGGCGGTGCATGCCCGCTCCAGACCCCTCGATCCTGGGGTCTGCCTGGCGGACTGGGCCAGCCGCACCCCCGGTTTCTCGGGGGCGGACCTCTCCAATCTTCTCAATGAGGCGGCGATCCTGACCGCCCGCCGCGAGCAGTCCTGCATCACTGATCAGGCCCTGCACGACGCCCTTGAGCGCATCACCATGGGCCTGACTGCGGCACCGCTGCAGGACAGTGCCAAGAAGCGTCTGATCGCCTATCACGAGATCGGCCATGCCCTGCTCACCACCCTGCTGCCTGCCGCCGACCGCCTCGACAAGGTGACCCTGCTGCCGCGGGCCGGCGGGGTCGGTGGTTTCGCGCGCACCATGCCCGATGAGGATGTGCTCGATTCCGGCCTGATCAGCAAGGCCTATCTGCAGGCCCGCATGGTGGTCGCCATGGGTGGACGTGCCGCTGAGCTGGTGGTGTTCGGCCCGAGTGAGATCACCCAGGGGGCCAGTAGCGATCTCGAACTGGTGAGCAGGATCGGCCGTGAGATGGTGACGCGCTACGGGTTTTCCAGTCTCGGGCCCGTTGCCCTTGAAGGTGATGCCGCCGAGGTGTTTCTCGGCCGCGACTGGTTGCGATCTGAACCGCACTACTCCCGTGAGACTGGTAACCGCATCGATGCGCAGGTGCAGTCCCTGGCGCGTCAGGCCCTTGATCAGGCGGTTGTCTTGCTCGAGCCTCGGCGGGCCCTGATGGACGAGTTGGTGGAGTTGTTGATCGAGCGGGAAACGATCGAAGGTGATCTGTTCGTCTCCGTCGTTGAACGACACCGCAATACCGATGCAAGTCCGGTTGAGCTGATGGTCTGAGCGGTCCTTGGCCCGCGGATCCAGCTTGATCACCTGGCTATTTCCTCCGAAAGTGCAGCATTGTTGCCGCACTTTCGGGTGTCGTGATCACATTCCGTAAGACTGTGCCTACCCTCTCTCCCAGCTTTGCCTGTCCGGGGTTCGTTGTTCAGATCTCTTGTCTGCTGTGCTCCGCTGACGCTGGCTCTGCTGCTGGATGTCGGGGCTTGCGTCGCCGCTGATGTTCAGTCAGAATTGGCGACCCCTGTTCTGTTTATTTCCAGTCAGACCAGTCTGGAGAGTGATGCGGGTATTCGCCTGCGGGGCTTGCTCGATGGCCTCGGCATTCCCTACCGCCATCAGCTGATTGATCGGCTTGAAATACTGAGGCCTCAACAGTATCAGGTTCTTGTCGTCTTGCCGGGATTTCTGCATGGCCGGCAGCAGAGAATGTGGCTGAATGCATCGCTGAAGCGGGCGCTTGTAAGCGGTGTTAATGTTATTTATATTGGAACATCTTTCTGTGAAAATGCTGATTCTGAGCTGCAGAGGCTCTTTGCCGTCAGTCTTGATCCTGTCAACTGTCTGGTAACTGTTTCTGAGCAGAGCGGCCGACAGTTTGCAGTGGACTCTTTGGGGCTTCCCGGGCGGACGCTGATGCTGGTTGCCGGTGAATTGATGCTGCGCCGGCATGATGCTGCCGTTGTTGATCAGCCGTGGTTTGTTAGGCCTTCAGATCACCTCGGCCATGGTGAGGCGATCCTTCTGGGTTTTGATGTGATGGCTTTCTGGAAGTACCCGCTCACAACCTCATCATATCTGAGGCCACTTCTGTTGACACGTCTGCTCAACCGTTGCCTTGCCGATGGTTATGTGGCCAAGCACGCGGCCATGCACGCACTGCAGTCGCCGTTGCTCATGCGCTGGGAGGATGTGGCGCCCTTATCTGAGCAAAGCCCTCAACGGCCGTTGATCCAGCATCTTGATCAGTTTGAACGTATCCTTGATGCTCATCAATTGCCATTGAATATTGCACTTGTCAGTCGTTATATTAATCCGTCCCGTCAGCTTGATATTCGTTGGTCTGATCGCAATGCGGCAAATGAGCATCTAAAGCGATTCATCGGCGCGCGGCTTGAGCTGGGCGGATCGCTGATTGCCCATGGCTATACGCATCAATCTGGAAGCGGTTCGGACGATATCTCAAATCATGATCATGAGATGTGGGATGAAGATCAGCAGGTTTATCTGTCCAGACGAGATCAGCTTGTCAGGGTTTTAGCGGCGATGCAGGATGTGCATCGCGATTGGGGGCAGCGGCCATTGATCTGGGAGACCCCCCATTATCAAGCCAATCATGATACCTATAGCGCTGTGGCTGAGGCTGGTTTTGAAGCGGTTGTTGAATCAGATTCAAGCTTGTTCCCCAATCGTTATGGATATGCCGGAAAACTTGATTCACGGTTGTTGAATATACCTGAAACGGGATATGAAATACCCTGGTCGAAGCAGCAGATCCAGCAGCGGCTGCATCTCTGGCGGCATGCCATCCAGCCTGATCTCAATGAGCTGGGAGCACCATTCCTGTTTTTTCATCATGGCCATACGCGTTTGCAGCTGGAGGCCTTGGCTGAACTTCTTGATCAGTCCGAACGCTTTCGTTACTGGAAGCCGAGCTTGAATGAATATCTCTCGTTCTGGCATAAACGCCGGGAATTTGTTTTTCATGTCAGCCGTACGCATGCCTTGTCCAGATTCAGCATCAGGATCGAGCGTGGTTTCGAAGGTATGACCATGAGAGTTCGATTGCCGAATGGTCAAGAGCCAGAGCGGGTGCATGTTGATTCTGTGCCGATTAGATTTTTGTCGCGCCGCTTTGATGACCATGATTATATTTATATTAGCTTGCCTAGTCGCAATAGCCGCAGCATTGAAGTCACCTATCGCCCTAGGTCCTAATGATCGTCCTCAGTGCGGTTGAGGCGGCACCCCTTCGTTCGCCGCCAATGTTCACCAAGATCGGCTGCACGACTGCCAGTGGGACCACGCATGTAATCGGCAAAACTGAAGAAGATCATCGGTACCGCCAAGCTCTGCATTTGTTGCACCTGTTGGCAAAGGCGCTGGGGCGTGGTCGCAATGGCCCTGAACTCGTTGTCCTTTGGGCCTGTGTTCACTTGTTCGAAGGCTTCGATGACAATCCAGAACTCAGTTTTGTGGTTGTGTAAGACTTTGGCTAGTGCCTGTATCAGTTGGTCGCTGATCGCTACTGGTGCGAGGCGGATCACGCCGCGACCATCCTGGAAATAAAGCCTGTCGATGTCTGCAGTCTCAACGAGATTGCGCCACCAACCTACAGCATCAAAAGCATCTGCTTGGCCGGATTGATGATATCCTGAGGCACTGACCAGCTTTCCTGGTGTGAGGCGCTTCAACGCTTGGCTCAGTTCAGCATAGAACTGCAACAGGGCAAGATGTTGCTGCTCAGTCAGGGCAGTAGCCTCCGCTTCATGTGGTATGTACCAGCCGATGAAACATGGATGGTCTCTGAGCATCGATGCGACGTTATTCGCCACCTGGATGTTGTCACTTAGCTCCTGCTTTAGCCGATCGGTCTGCAGGCTGCTCTCGCTCCACCATGTCGATGAAAGAGATAGCCCAATCATGAGAGCAAGTGGTTCGCTTCTGCAGGCATTCAGCGCAGCTTTAAGCTGATCGGCATAATTGTGCGGTGAGCCATCAAACTGCAGCCACTGAATCACGATCAGATTGAGGCCTGAAGCTCTTATCTCAGCCATGAGTTTCTGCCAGGCCCGCTGGCTTCGCGGCGCATGCTCCTGATCCAGGGTCTGAAAAGTGCCATGGACCTGTGCAGTGATCAGGCCTGATTTGTGGCTGCTGCTCAGTGATTGACTACTTGTTGTGATCAGCAGTAGGCTGATTGCCATGAGGAAGGCTCTGCGCATCTCCGGCTTTAGAACCTTCTGATCAAGGCAATGCCAAGTTCGCCTCGGTTGGCAAGCTCAGAGTTGCCGCTGAGATAGGGATAATAGCTCATAATCATTGACAGATTCTTGCCAAGCTCCACATTTAATTCGAAAACACCGGATGGCTGATAGCGAGCTCCATCGTAGATGTCCTCGATATATGAAACGCCTGCTTCGAGTGTCAGGCTCCAGCGCTTACCACGGGCGGCCCAGCCCAGTCGCACACTGCTGCGGCTGCCACTCCAAAGGAAGCCGTTGTATGTTGAAACTTCCTGCTCAGCTTTTAGGTATTGACCTTTTGAAAGTGCTGCCAATCCTGAGTATTGGTTCACGTCGACAACGCCGCCATTGAGCCTTAGGACTGTACCGGCTGCCAGCGTGTTGTAGATAGCCTTGTTGCCATAGCCTTCTACGTAGCTCGGATACCACCGTCCATAAACTTCAACGCTGTTGTTGATTGTCCAGTAGCTTTCGATTGCGCCATCAATGCTGAATACGGGCTCCGAGCGATAATTCAGTAGTTGCGGACCCACCTCGAGGATGGTTGTTGTGTGGGGGGTTTGGATCACCCTGCCTAGTCTTAAGACTGTGGCGTAGCTGTCTGTGTGTAACTCCGTATTGTAAAGCCTGGGCTCAAGCTTGATATACATCTTTTTGGGTTGTGCTTCGGCTGTTGCCTGTTTAATGTCTGGATCTGTTGCTGGTAGTTCTACTGGTTCTTGGCGTGGTTCCGGTCCTGGTTCCTGGTTTGGTTCTTTTGATTCGCTTTCGCTTGTGGCTGGAGCAGGCACGGCTTGTGTCTCGCCAATGGCCCTGATTGGCAGACTCAGGGCCAGCGTCGCCAGGCTGCAGGCCGCAAGCACGGAGGGTGATGGTCTGGCCACATCGGCTTGGCTGTTGGCGGCAAGGTATTGCCCGCCTGCTGCGGCATGTTGATGTTCCGCTGAACTGCTGGTGATCTGCCGCGCGTTGTTTGGCATTGTGTTGCATAGCCTCGGCGCAGTCTTTTATTCATTCCTTGCTTGAGCATCTCTATTTGCTGCTTTGCTCCGTTGTGCTCTGCGGGCTATGCCTTCTCAGGTCATCGCGTTTACGTGCCCGTCTGTGTGTGGTCTTGCTCGGGCCCCTCGTTCTGGTGTCGGTAGACGCTGGCGTCGTCGCAGCGGCATCCGCCTCCGCTGGCAGGCAGGCTTGGTCGTCGCAGGCTTTTCTGATTCTGAGCTGTATCTTCCTGCTCGGATTCTTTCGCTCATGGCTACGATCCTCGCGGGCACGTCGAACCTTGAAGGGGCAGATCCTGACGCCCTGTCATTCGCTGGGGCAGCTTCGTGATGCCGCTGCTGAGGCCGGGCGACCGCTCATTCGTTTCGCCATCCTGGTGCCGGCGAGGGGGGAGTCGCGGGTGATTGCCAATACGATGATTCATCTGTCTACCATTCACTATGATTGCCGTTATCTTGATGTTTACGTGATTGCCGATTCACGTGAGCAAGCGATTGACGGCGAGCCCGATACGGCGACCATTGCCATGGACTGGGCTGATCGGCTCAATCGCTCGCTCGGGCGGCCTGTGTTCAACGTGCTGCAGGTGCCTGATGATTATGACGGCCGTCATCTGACCGCTGGAGCTCCATCGCTGGCCTCAAGCAAGGGCCGTGCGCTGAATTATGCTCTGGAGCATCTGCAGACGGTTGCTTCCCTGCCTGATCTGATCGGTGTGCTGGATGCCGATGGCAGGCTTCACCCGGATGTCCTGCTTGAAGCAGGCTGGCGCCACCTGGTTCATGGATCGCTGGTGTTGCAAGGTCCGGTGTTTCAGATCTCCAATCTGGACCGGGTGGATCTGTTTGGTGTGATGGCAGGCATTGAGCTTTCCACCTATCACCTCTCCTGCCTTGCCGCTCAATTGCGCTCGAGCCGCCTCTATCCGCGTTTTCTGGCTGGCACCAATTACTTCATCTGTCCCCACCGTTTGCTCGCCGTTGGTGGATGGCGTAGTCAGGCTCTGGTGGAGGATGCCGATCTTGGCCTGCGCCTGTTTCTTGATCAGCGACTTCGCGCTGACTGGTTACCTTGCGCTGAGCTCGAGCAGACTGCCCCTTCACTCTCGGTCTACCTGAAGCAGCGCCATCGTTGGGCACTGGGTCATCTGCAGCTTCTGCCCCAGATCCACCAGGCTCCCCTGCACGGCTTCGCCAAGTTGCGCCTGTACGGGCAGGTGCTGCGTTTCCTGGTCAGCTCTCCGCTCACCGTGCTGCTGCCGCTGCTCGGCTGGGCCCTGGTTCTGTTTCAGCCGCCACCGTTCACGGCCAGCTGGCCCGCAGTTCTGTCGTTGTTGCTGTTCCTGCTGAGTCTCTACACCTGGGACGATTTCGGCCGCGGTCTGCGCTTACTCAATCTGCAGGCACCACGTCCCCTGAGCTGGTGGCGAGTGCTGGCCACATCCCTCGCTCTGATGGCGCTGATGCCCTGCCTGATGCTGGTCCAGCTGATTCCCCGCCTGCAGGCCCTGCGTGACTTCCTGTTCTCAAGGCGGGCTCGCCTGAACCAGGTTGCCTGGTACAAAACCGAGCGCAGCATCGAGGATGTGGGCTGCTAGTTGCCCGATCGGCAGGTCTCAGGCGAAGCGGATGTCCAGGCTGCGCAGGTGGGTGTGCAGGCCCGCATCCTGGATCGGCAGCAGCCAGGCGGTTGCCCCGCTCTCGTTCACATGTGAGTGCCAGTGTCCCGGTGGCGTGATGAAGGCGCCGCCTGCCTGCCAGTCCAGCCGCCTGGGATTGCGGATCGTGCCGTCGTCGTTCAGTTCGGTGCCCACTAGGGTGTAGACACCGGGAGCGCAGTCCACGATCAGATCCAGGGCAACCGATTGATGGCGATGCGGAGCCTGCACGCTTCCCGAGGGAACCATGCCGAACATCGCCCAGAGCACGTGCGTCACGGTCCGGGTCTGCGGCAGATCGCGGTTGGCGAGCAGGAGGCTCAGGCGATTGCTGTTGCTGCTCCCGGGACGGGCCGCCAGGGTGCTCAGCTCTGCCTGCAGCCACTCGGCCCCATAGTGGGTGGCCTCGAACCGGGCACGGTTGGGCTGGACGCCGAGGTAATCCAGCAGTGGGCCGTCGTGCACCCAGTAGAGAACGGCGGTTGAGTCCGCCTCCAGCTGCGGTTGTTCACCGGCCGGCAGCACGAACAGGTCTCCCTGCTGCCAGTCGAGGCATGGAGCTTCAGCGCCGGCGTGGAGGTACCGCCGGCAGCGGCCCCTGCCGGAAAGAACGAAGAACAGGGAGCTTGTGGCGTTGGCGTTCGCCTCGATCGCCTCGTTGGCTTCGATCCGGATGAAGTGAGCCGCCAGGCCAGGGCTGGTGGCGGGCCCGGCGATGCCCAGGGCGGCACTGAGATCGAGGGGCAGGATCGCGGTGGGCCCGCTGCCATGCAGCTCTGCCCCCCAGCTGCAGTAGGGAATGGGGTCGCTCAGTCCGGGGCGGACTGGATTGGCGGCCTGCCGGTAATCGAACAGCAGCGCCTTGCTGTCTGCCCGCTGGCTGAGGCAACTGTCCGGAGGTGCTGCTAGGCCCGTGAGCGGACGGTCCGGCGTCAGGGTCATCGGCCGCTTCTCCTCGGGCGTCGTGTAGCGCGTTGGTTTCAGCCTATTGAATCGTCGAGCACCGCTGACGGGGGGCGGTGCTCGGTTCCGGGCCTGTCGCGGCCTCAGCCGCCGGCCACCGCCAGCACGATCGAGACCTCATCGCCGTCCCTGAGGGCCGTGGTCTGGTTGTCCTTGAAGCGGATGTCCTCGCCGTTGACGTAGATGTTGAGGAAGCGCCGCAGCGTGCCGCTCTCATCACAGAGCCGCTCCTGGATGCCGGGGTAGCGCCCGTTCATGGCCGCGATCAGCTCATTGATGCTGGTGGCCTCGAACTCGGCGCTGGCCTCGTTGTTGGTGGACTTCTGCAGCGGGGTGGGGATCAGAACCTGAACGGGCATGGATCGTCGATGGGGAAAGCGGATGGTGAGGGCGCTGGGCTGACCCGGAGCAGGGACTGCCGGGGTGCTCAGTTGGCGCCCAGGTGGGCCTGCGCCTGCTGCCAGGCGGCGTTGAAGCTGTCGAGCTGGGCTTCGATCGTGTAGGGCTTGCCGATCGCATCGACCACCGCTTCGGTGGTCTTGAGGCCGTTGCCGGTGATGTAGGCCACCGTGCGCTCCTCGGGATTGATCTTGCCCTGCTCCACTAGCTTCTTCAGCACGGCGATGGTGGTGCCGCCGGCGGTTTCGGTGAACACACCCTCGGTTTCCGCCAACAGCTTGATGCCGTCGATGATTTCAGCATCGCTCACATCGGTGATGTTGCCGCCGGTGCGGTTGGCGATATCGATGGCGTAGGGGCCGTCGGCAGGATTGCCGATGGCGATCGATTTGGCGATGGTGTTGGGCTTCACCGGGGTAATGAAGTCGCGGCCATCTCGGAAGGCGGTGGCAATCGGATTGCAGCCTTCAGCCTGAGCACCGCTGAAGCGCACCGGTTTTTCATCAACCAGGCCGCATTTGATGAATTCATCAAAACCCTTGCGGATCTTGGTGAACAAAGAGCCGGAAGCCAGAGGCGCCACGATGTGATCAGGAAGCTCCCAGCCCAGTTGCTCAATCACCTCGTAGCCGAGGGTCTTGGAGCCTTCCGAGTAATAGGGGCGGAGGTTGATGTTCACAAAACCCCAGCCGTAAGTGTTGGCCACTTCCGAGCAGAGGCGGTTGACCTGGTCGTAGTTGCCCTTCACCGCCATCAGGGTGGGGTTGTAGATCAGGGTGCCCAGCACCTTGCCCAGCTCCAGGTCGCTGGGGATGAACACGCAGCAATCAAGCCCGGCGTGGGCTGCGATCGCTGCCGTGGAATTGGCCAGGTTGCCGGTGGAGGCGCAGCTCACCGTTTTGAAGCCCAGTTCGCGGGCCCGGGTGAGGGCCACTGAGACGACCCGGTCCTTGAAGGAGAGGGTCGGCATGTTGACGCCGTCGTTCTTGATGTAGAGGCTCTTGAGCCCCAGCTTTCTGGCCAGGTTGTCGGCCTTGAGCAGGGGGGTGAAGCCGGTGCCGACGTCGATCGGATCGCCTTCGATCGGCAGGAAATCGCGATAGCGCCAGATTGAGGCGGGGCCGGCCTCGATCGTGGCGCGGCTGACCCGGTTGCGGATCGCCTCGTAGTCGTAGACCACTTCCAGCGGACCGAAGCAGACGTCCTCGCAGACGTGGAGCGCGCCGGCGGCATAGTCGTGGCCGCATTCCTTGCAGCGCAGACCGGTGAAGGTGGCGCGGGAGAGGGTTGCCGTCACGATGAATGGTCAGCAGTCGCAGGACGCTAGCAGCGGCGACCCACTGCCCGATTTAAACCCGATTAACGGCATCGGGTTTTCGAGTCCGATCTTGACCAGGCCCCCCTGGTTCCTAGCCTCCGCAGGTGGCCGACACCCCGATGCGTCTGATTCGCGCCCTGCGCCTGCTGGCCGCTCTTGTCGCCGTGGTCGCCCTGGTGCTGCTGCTGCCCCGCCTGGCGGTCGAGTCCCAGTGGTTTGCCCAGTTCGGGGCTCAGCCGGTGCTCTGGCGGCGCTGGCTGTTCCAGCTGCTGGCCTTCCTGGTGGTGATGGGCCTGGGGGTGCCGCTGCAGCTGCAGCAGCTCAACCGCTGCTGGCGCCTGCGGCAGGAGGCGCCCCGCAAGCAGCTGCCCGCTGCTCCGCTGGTGGCGCTGGCACCCAGGCCGCTGCTGGCGGTGTTGATGGCGTTATTGCTGTTGCTCGCTGGCGGCCTCACCTACCTGTTGGTGCAGGCCAAGGATCTGATCGCCGCTCCCTTCAGCGGCCGCGTGATCACCGGCATCCCGGTGCTGGCGGATCTGCCGCCCTGGCTGTTCGTCGGTCTGGCTGCCGGCCTGCTGCTGCCTCTGTTGCTGTGGCCGCTCACCACCCTGCGCATCACCCTGGCGGCGGCCCTGGCGGGCTCGGCCACCGCCATCGCCCGGGGTTGGAGCCTCTGGCTGCCGGCGCTGCTGGCGGTGCCGTTCGGGGAGCGGGATCCGGTGGCGGGCTTCGATCTCAGTTTCACGGTGCTGCAGCTGCCGGCCCTGCACCTGCTCGTCAGCGTGGTACTCGCCCAGTCCGTGGTCGGTCTGGCGGGCTGCCTCTGGCTCACCTTCAGCGAGGGCAATAGTCTGTCCGACCTGCGCTTTCCGGGCCTGAGCCGTGAGCAGCAGCGGGTGCTGCAGCCCCAGCTCGCTGTTCTGTCCCTGATGGCCGCCCTCAGCAACGCCCTGGCTCCCTTCGATCTGATGGTCAGCGGCAGCGGTGTGGCCTCCGGAGCCGGCTTCGTGGATCTGCATGTGCGCCTGCCGTTGCGCCTGCTGCTGGCGGCCCTGCTGCTGCTGACGAGTCTTGGCCTGATGGTGCCCCTGCCTCGGAACTGGTTGCGGCGTGGGGCGCTGATGCCCCTGGCCACCACCGCCCTGGCGGTGCCGCTGGTTGAGTGGATCGTGGCGCCGCTGGTGCAACGCGTGTGGGTGCAGCCCAGGGAGCTGGCGGTGGAAACCCCCTACCTGCGCCGTTCCATCGCCGGCACCCGTCGCGCCTTCGGTCTGGAGGCGGTCAAGCAGGTCACACTCGAGCCCCGCCAGCGGCTCACCCCGGCTGACCTCGCCTCGGCGCCTGGCACCCTCAGCAACATCCGCCTCTGGGACAGCAAGCCCCTGCTGGAGGCCAACCGCCAGCTGCAGCAGCTCCGGCTCTACTACCGCTTCCCCTCCGCGGCCGTCGATCGTTACCCGCTCAGTGCCGACCCTGCCCGCCAGGGCTCCCGGCAGGTGCTGATCGCCGCGCGCGAGCTGGACACCGGGGCGCTGCCCAGGGATGCACGCACCTGGCTCAACCGGCACCTCGTGTTCACCCACGGCTACGGCTTCACGGTCTCGACCGTGAACGCCTTCGGCCCCGATGGTCTGCCGCTGTATTTCGTCAAGGATTTGGGGCGCAGCGGCAAGGTGCAGGGGATTCCCCAGCTGGGCATCAGCACGCCGGCCGTGCGCCGGGCCGTGCCGGTTGGGTTGCCGAGGCTGTATTTCGGTGCGGCTCGCGCCCCCTACGTGATCGCCCCCACCCAGGTGCGTGAGTTCGATTACCCCGAAGGCGATCTCAATCTCTATTCCCATTACGACGGCAGCGGCGGCGTCGCCATTCATGGCCCGCTCGACCGGCTGATGGCTGCGGCCTATCTCTCGGAGCCTCGCCTGCTCTTCACCGGTTCACTGACGCCACGCTCCCGCCTGCTGCTGCGCCGTCAGGTCAACGATCGGCTCACGGCCCTGGCGCCCTTCCTGCGGTTCGAGAGCCAGCCCTACCTGGTGACAGCCCGCGTGAAGGCCAGCCCTGGCTACGACCCGCAGCACCATCAGTACTGGATGCTCGATGGCTTCACCGTGAGCCGCAGCTATCCCTATGCCGACGCCAATCCATCCGGCATTCGTTACTACCGCAACCCCGTCAAGGCGGTCGTTGATGCGTACAACGGCCGCGTCTGGTTGTACGTGAGTGATGCCAGTGATCCGATCCTGCGCACCTGGCGCCGCGCCTTCCCTGAATTGTTCAGGCCCCTAGCGGCGATGCCCTCCGAGCTGCTCAGTCATATCCAGGTGCCCCAGAGCCAGTTTCAGGTGCAGGCCGAGCGGCTGCTCCGCTACCACGTTACCGACGTGCGCACCTTCTACAACGGTGATGACGTCTGGTCGATTCCGCTGGAGATCTATGGCTCCACTAACACGGAGGTTCGTCCTTATCACGTCACCGTGCAGCTGCCCGGTCAGAGCAAGCCGGAGTTCGTGCTCTTGCTGCCGTTCACGCCCCTGAAGCGACCGAACATGGTGGGCTGGCTTGCAGCCCGCAACGATCCGCCGCATTACGGTGAACAGCTTCTCGTGCGTTTCCCGCAGCAGCGCCTGCTGCTCGGTCCGCAGCAGATCTCTGCCCTGATTGAGCAGGATCCTGCGATCAGCTATCAGTTCGGTCTGTGGAACCGAGAAGGATCTCGCCTGATCCACGGCAACCTGCTGGTGTTGCCCGTCGGGCGTGGCCTGCTCTACGTGGAACCGATCTACCTGCAGAGCAAGAACAACAACCTGCCGACACTGGTGCGTGTGGTGGTCACCGATGGCACCCGTTTCGTGATGGAGCGCAATCTCGATGATGCCCTTGCCAGGCTCACCGGTGCCGTCTCCGGAGCCACAAGGACACCCCAGTTGCCCTAGGTGCCCTCACTCACGCAGGAGCTCAGCAACGGCGAGGAGCCGACCAACAGAAAAGGGGGCCGAAGCCCCCAGCGAATCAGCTGGTGCCTGGTCGGCACCCGTGATTGGTGATCAGGCCGCCACGGCGGTCTTGGGGTCGAGTTCGCCCTTGGCGTACAGGTTGGCGTAGTAGTTGATGTCGCGCTGCTTGATCTTGCTGGCGTTGCCGGCACACCAGAACTGCTGGTAGCGATCGAGGCACACCTGCTTCATGTAGGCCCGGGCGGGCTTGTTGAAGTGGCGGGGATCGAAGTTGGCGGGATCCTTGGCGGCGGCCTCACGGATGGCGGCGGTGAAGGCCAGGCGGTTGTCGGTGTCGATGTTCACCTTGCGCACGCCGTTGCGGATGCCTTCCTGGATCTCCTCCACGGGCACGCCGTAGGTCTCGGGGATGGCACCACCGAACTTGTTGATCATGTCCAGCCATTCCTGGGGAACGGAGCTGGAGCCATGCATCACCAGGTGGGTGTTGGGGATGGCCTTGTGGATCTCGGCGATGCGGCTGATGGCCAGCACCTCACCGGTGGGCTTGCGGGTGAACTTGTAGGCGCCGTGGCTGGTGCCGATGGCGATCGCCAGGGCATCGACCTTGGTCTTGGCCACGAAGTCGGCGGCCTCGGCGGGATCGGTCAGCAGCTGGCTGTGGTCGAGCTTGCCCTCGAAGCCGTGGCCGTCCTCGGCCTCACCCATGCCGGTCTCGAGGGAGCCCAGGCAGCCCAGCTCGCCCTCCACGCTCACGCCGATGGCGTGGGCCACGTCCACCACTTCCTTGGTGACCGCCACGTTGTACTCATAGCTGGCGGGAGTCTTGGCGTCGGCCATCAGCGAGCCATCCATCATCACCGAGGTGAAGCCGTTGGCGGCGGCGCCGTAGCAGGTGGCCGGGCTGTTGCCGTGGTCCTGGTGCATCACCACCGGGATGTCGGGATAGGTCTCGACGGCGGCCAGGATCAGGTGGCGCAGGAAGCTCTCACCGGCGTACTGACGGGCGCCGCGAGAGGCCTGAAGAATCACCGGAGAGTCGGTCTCGTAGGCCGCCTCCATGATCGACTGCACCTGCTCCAGGTTGTTCACGTTGAAGGCAGGGATGCCATAGCCGTTCTCAGCGGCATGGTCGAGCAGCAACCGAAGGGGCACGAGCGCCATGGGACACCTCAAGGGAGATTGGGGGGGATCCTAACCGGCGCCTCTCTGGCCTCCGGCGCTGCGGTGCAGGCCCTGGCGACGCCTTCAGAGCTGCTGACGCAGACCGGTGTCGGCCGACACCTGCGCCAGATCGCACACCCTCTGGCTCAGCGCCGCTTCCGCCAGGCCGGGCACCATCGGCCGCCCATCGCGGATCGCCTCGGCCCACCAGCCCAGCAGCCGCTCCACCGGTGCGATCCGTCCATCGGGCCAGGTGTGCGCGAACGCCAGCTCCGGATCCGGCGCAACCGGCTGCAGGCTGCCGGCGTCGGGACCACTGGCCACAGCCTGCTGCAGGCTGAAGCCGTGCACGTAGTCCGCCTGGTTGGGCGAGCCCAGCACGAGGCTGCCCCCGCTGCCGTAGAGCTCGATCCAGTAGCCACGGCCGGGGCGGGTCACCGCCGCCAGGCTCACCTGGGCAGGCAGCAGCTGGCCGTCGGCCGTCTCCAGCTCCAGTTGCAACAGGGCGATGTCCTCGGCGTCCACCGCCGCCAGGCGGCCGCTGCCATCGGCCAGGGGCCGATGGGGGATCGCCAGGCTGCGGCTGGCGCTGACGCTGCGGGTCGGCCCGATCAGCCAGTGCAGCGTATCGATCGCGTGGGTGCCGAGCGAGCCCAGCACGCCGCCGCCGGCGGCCCGCTGCGAATACCAGTTCCAGGGGCGGGAGGCGTCGGCCCGGCTGCCCATCAGCCAGTCGAGCCTGAGCAGCCAGGGGGTGCCCACCGGGTTCTGCCGCAGCAGCTGTGCCAGCTGCTGGAAGGGGGGAACGGCCCTGTACTCGAAATCAACGGCCACGGTGACACCCGCCGCCAGGGCCTGGCGCTGGAGCTCCTCGATCTGGGCGGCCTCCAGGGCCACCGGCTTCTCCAGCAGCAGATGCTTGCCGGCGGCGATGGCGGCCTGGGCCAGCGCGAAGCGCGGCTGGGGTGGGGTGGCGATCACCAGGGCCTCAATGCCCGGATCGGCCAGCAGCGCCTCAAAGTTCGTGTGGCCCGGCAGCCCGGCGGCGGCGCAGGCCTGATCCAACCGCTCGCGTCGAGGGTGCCAGAGGGCGACAGGCTCGGTGAGGGGGCAGTGGCGCAGGGCCGGCAGGTGCACTTTCTCGCCGAAGCCGAGTCCGGCCACGGCCACGCCGAGGGGACGCTGGTGCGATGGGGAGGAGGTCACCACGGGTTGCTGCTGCTGATCAGGAGACTGCCAGCCGATCGGCCCAGGCCGCGCACACCTCCGCCAGGGTCTCCTCGATCAGGCCATCGGCCCCGGCCGCCTGCCATTGGCTGCCCCACTGGGGGATGCCGTTGATCGAGGTGTCCCGGAACAGGGACTGACCGCAGTCCAGTTCCATCACGTAGAGATCGCTGGCCGGTGGGCGTGCCGCCGCTCCGGTGCCGTCACCGGGATCTGGGGCTGGCGGTTGGAAGCGACTGAGCACGGTCAGGTTGCCGTCGCGGTTCAGGCGCAGGCTGCCCGCATCCCACCACTGCCGGCCTTCGGCGGTGGCGGGCACCTCATGCCAGTCCACCGGCCCGGCGATCGCCGGCTGTGGCAGGACCAGGCTGGCGATCGCCAGCAGCAGGGCGCTCAGCAGCCCCAGCAGTCGGCTGCCGTTCATGCCGCCACGGCCGGCCTGCAGCCGTGCATGGTCAGCAGGCTCACCAGGGTGCTGCGCAGCCGCGTGCGGGGCACGATGTGATCGACAAAGCCGTGATCGCGCAGGTATTCGGCGGTCTGGAAGTCGTCCGGCAGCTTCTCGCGCAGGGTCTGCTCGATCACGCGGCGCCCGGCGAAGCCGATCAGGGCCTTCGGTTCGGCCAGGATCAGATCGCCCAGCATCGCGAAGCTGGCGGTCACGCCACCGGTGGTGGGGTGGGTGAGCAGGGGCACGTAGAGCAGTTCGGCCTGGCGGTGGCGTTCGAGCGCTCCCGAGATCTTGGCCATCTGCATCAGCGAGAGCATGCCCTCCTGCATGCGGGCGCCGCCCGAGGCGCAGACGATCAGCACCGCCACCCGCTGGGCGGTGGCCGCCTCGATCAGCCGCGTCAGTTTCTCGCCCACCACCGAGCCCATCGAGCCTCCCATGAAGCGAAAATCCATCACCCCCAGCGCCAGCGGGATGCCCTCCACCCGGCAGAAGCCGGTGATCACCCCATCCCTGAGGCCAGTGCTGCGCTGGGTATCGCGGATCCGGTCCGCATAGCTGCGGCGGTCCTTGAAGGCGAGGGGATCGGTGGGGGCCAGATCGGCATCGATCGCTTCGAAGCTGCCCTCATCGGCGATCAGGCGGATCCGATCCTCGCTGAAGATGCGGTGGTGATAGCCGCAACCGCTGCAGACGCTGGCATTGGCAGCCAGGTCCTTGCGGTAGACCACCAGAGCGCACTCCGGGCATTTGCTCCAGAGCCCGTCCTCTTCATTCACCTCCTGGGCATTGCGCACCGCAGGCGCTGTCTTGCGGCGGTCGGCGAACCAGTCGAACAGCGACATGGGGCGGCGGTGGCGGCGGAGAATGAGACCATTAAAGGCGGCTTCGCTTCAGCCGTCCCGGGTCAGGGGGCGATCAGGCCAGGCAGCACCGGCTGGAGCAGGCGCTGCCACAGCCCGTTGCCGCCGATCCATACAGCCAGGGCGGCGGCGGCGAGGAAGGGGCCGAAGGGAAAGGGCTGGCCGCGTTGCAGCCTGCCGCTGAACAGGCCGAGCAGGCCGAAGCCGGCACCGCTGAGCACGGCCAGGATCACCGCCAGCCCGAGGCCGCTGAGACCCAGCCAGGCGCCGAGCAGGGCGGCGAGCTTGGCATCGCCCAGCCCCAGGGCTGTTTTGCCAAGGATGCGCGAGCCGATGGCGCTCACCGCCTCAAAGCCGAGCAGGCCCGCGCTCGTGGCCAGCAGATGGGCCAGCAGGGCCGCACGGCCGGTGGCATCACCCTGGCGGAAGCCCGCGATGGCGGTCACGGTCAGGCCCAGCAGCACACCCCAGCGGCAGAGGGGTTCGGGCAGCCAGAGGTGGTCCAGATCAATCAGCAGCAGCGGCAGCAGCAGGGCCACCAGCAGCCAGCCCGCCAGCAGCTGCAGCAGTGGCGGTGCCTGCTCCAGGGGGCTGGGCTGGCCAAGGGCCGTTGCCACGAACAGCCCGGCGCAGAGCAGCTCCACCGCCGGGTAGCGGCGGCGCACCGGGGCATGGCAATGGCGGCAGCGACCACCCTGCACCAGCCAGCTCAGCAGGGGAATCAGTTCAAACCAGGCCAGCCGGGCGCCGCAGCGCGGGCAGTGGCTGCCGGGATTCACCACCGATTCCTGCCGGGGTAGACGCCACGCCACCAGATTGAGAAAGCTGCCGACACAGGCGCCGAGCACGGCAGCGGCGAGGCCGGTGTGGGGCAGCAGGGAGTCGCTCGGAGGGAAGAGCATCAACCGCGGGTGAAGGGGCGGGAGCCGCGCCCGCGACCGCTGCGGCCACGCACCAGCTCAAGGGCAATGAATTGCTCGTCCGGCAGGAGGACTGGGTTTTCGAACACGACGCGACCCTGCCTACCGTTTGGGCCGGTGACGACGATGCCCAACGGTTCAGCCCCGCCGCCGCTGTTCTCCAGATAGCCGAAATAGATGCGCCGCGCGCGGGCGATCACATCGGCGCTGTTGATGCGGTCCCAGCGGGGGCTGGACAATGGAACACCCACCGCCCCCCTGATCTCGAAGGATGGGGAGGTCGATGGGTTGGACCGCCGGGGATTCCCGGAGGAGGTGGGCTCAGGAGCAAGCGCGATGGCCGTCACCGGTGCCGCCGGATAACGGACAGGTTAGGCCAGGACTAGCTTCAGCGCCGGAAGGGCTCAGGCGAGCTTCTTCTCCTCGATCAGGCGGTGGATGATCGGGGTGAGGATCAGCTCCATGGCGAAGCCCATCTTGCCGCCGTTCACCACGATCGAGGTGGGGCTGGACATGAAGGAGTCGTGGATCATGTCGAGCAGATGGCGGAAGTCAATCCCCCACTTCTCCCGTGCGCCCTTGCGGAAGTGGATGATCACGAACGACTCATCCGGGGTGGGGATGTTCCGGATCATGAAGGGGTTCGAGGTGTCCACGGTGGGGACACGCTGGAAGTTGATGTCCGTCTGGCTGAACTGCGGACAGATGTGGTTGATGTAATCCGGCATGCGGCGCAGGATCGTGTCAACCGTGGCTTCGGCTGAATAGCCGCGCTCGTGGTTGTCGCGGGCGATCTTCTGGATCCACTCCAGGTTGACGATCGGCACAACGCCCACCAGCAGGTCGGCCAGGCCGGCCACGTCGTAGCCCTCGCCCTTCACACCACCGTGCAGGCCCTCGTAGAAGAGCAGGTCGGTGCCACCGGGAATGGTCTCCCAGGGGGTGAACTGACCGGGTTCGAGGCTGGTGCCGAGGCGGGCGTTGTGCTCGGCGGCCTCCTCGACGGAGTGCAGGTAGTAGCGCTTCTGGCCGCTGCCGGTCTCGCCGTAGGTGCGGAACAGCTCTTCGAGCTTGTCGAACAGGTTGGCTTCAGGGCCGAAGTGGGAGAAGTTCTCGCCCTTGGCCAGGGCGCTGGCCATGGCTTCCTTCATCGGCCCACGCTCGTAGCGGTGGTAGCTGTCGCCCTCCACAACGGCCGGGGTGATCCCCTCGCGCTTGAAGATGTGCTCGAACGCGCGCTTGACGGTGCTGGTGCCGGCCCCGGAGGAGCCGGTGACCGCCACGACCGGATGACGCTTCGACATGCGCAGGGATCCGCAAACTGTGGGCGAGTTTGGCAGGTCGCGGTCCCGTTCAGTCCAGGGCCGGTGTCGACGGCGACCCCTCAGGCCTCCAGGGCCGCCAGCAGCTGATCGCCCATGGCACGGCAGCCCAGCTGGGTGCAGCCTTCCGCCATCAGGTCGCCCGTGCGGTATCCCGCCGCCAGGACACGGTCCACAGCCGCTTCCAGGTCAGTGGCAGCGGCGTCCTGGTGCAGGCCGACCCGCAGCAGCATCGCGGCGCTCAGCACCATCGCCATCGGGTTCGCCTTGTCCTGGCCGGCGATATCCGGAGCGGAGCCGTGGATCGGCTCGAACAGGCCCGGACCCGCTTCGCCGAGGGAGGCGGAGGGCAGCATGCCGATCGAGCCGCTGAGCATCGCCGCCTCGTCGCTGAGGATGTCGCCGAAGAGGTTGCTGGTGAGCAGCACATCGAACTGGCGCGGGTTGCGCACCAGTTGCATCGCCGCGTTGTCGACGTACATATGGCTGAGCTCCACGTTCGGGTAGCTGAGCGCGTGCATGGCCTCGACCCGGTCTCGCCAGAGCTGGCTCACATCGAGCACATTGGCCTTGTCCACCGAGCAGAGCCGGCCGCCACGCTGCACTGCCAGGTCGAAGCCCACCTTGGCGATGCGGTCAATCTCGTAATCGAAGTAGGCCATGGTGTTGAAGCCACGCACCCGGCCTTCGCTCTCCACCCGGCCCTTCGGGGTACCGAAGTAGACGCCGCCGGTGAGCTCACGCACCACCATCAGGTCGACCCCTTCGATCACCTCGCGCTTGAGCGTGGAGGCATCGATCAGGGCTGGGATGATCTTCACCGGCCTCAGGTTGGCGAACAGGCCCATGCCGGCCCGCAGGCCCAGCAGGCCGGTTTCGGGCCGCTTCTCGCGTGGCAGGGCGTCGTACTGGGGGGATCCGATCGCCGCCAGCAGCACGGCATCGGCCGCCTTGCAGGCCTCGAGCGTGCTGGCTGGCAGCGGTTCGCCGGTGGCATCGATCGCGGCGCCACCCATGGGCTGCTCGTCGTACTGGAGCGTGAAGCCATGGCGCCGGCTCACCGCATCTAGCAACTGGCGGGCCACCGCCGTGATCTCCGGGCCGATGCCGTCACCGGCAAGCAGGGTGATCCGGTAGCTGGAGGTCACGGGCGGATGGGTCTTGGGCTGGGCGCGAGGCTACGCGCCAGCGCGTCCCTGCCCGCCGGCACCGCAGTGCGGCGCGCTCCGCTGCGTCAGTCGCTCGCCCGGCCCTTCTCGAGCTGGCGGGTGGCCCGGGCCAGTTCCGGCAGCTTGTTGAACACCGCCGAGCAGCGCAGCCAGAGGCGGTTGGGGATGGCCGGGTAGCCGCTCACCACCTCGCCGGCGGCCACCTCGCCGTGCACCCCGGATTTGGAGGAGGCGATGGAGCGGTCGCCCATCACCGCCTTGTTGGCCAGGCCCACCTGGCCGGCCAGGATCACGCCGTTGCCGAGGCGGGCACCGCCGGCGATCCCCACCTGGGCGGCCAGGGCGCAGCCCTTGCCGGTGGTCACACCGTGGCCGATGTGCACCAGGTTGTCGATCTTGCTGCCGGCACCGATCCTGGTTTCGCCCACCGAGGGCCGGTCGATGGTGCTGCCGCAGCCCACCTCAACGCCGTCCTCCAGCACCACCTGGCCGGTCTGGGGCATCTTGCGCCAGCCCTGGGCCGTAGGTACGAACCCGAAGCCCTCGCTGCCGATCACGGCGTTGGAATGCACCACGCAACCGCGGCCGAGCCTGGAGCCAGGGTGCAGCACGGCACCGGCATGGATCTCGCAGCCTTCGCCGATCTCCACGTCCTCGTAGATCACCACATGGGGGTGGAGGGTGCAGGCGGCGCCGATGCGCACATCGGCGCCGATCACCACCTGGGCACCCACGTGGCTGCCCATGCCCACCACCGCTGCGGGATCCACTACGGCCGAGCTGTGAATCCCGGCGGGACGGGGGCGTCGTGGGTAGAGACGATCCAGGGCTTCAGCGAAGCCCAGGCGTGGGTCGGCCAGGGCGATCCAGGCGATGCCACGGGCGCTGGCCTGGTGCTGCACCGCCTGTGCTTCTTCGCCGCGGGCCGGCAGCAGCACGGCGCTGGCGCCGCTGGCGGCCAGGGCGGCGGCCAGGGCGTTCCCCGGCTCCAGGAAGCTGAGTTGCGAGCTCTGGGCCTGATCGAGGGCGGCAGCCGCAGTGAGCACCGGGTCGTCGGCGAGATCGTGGCTGCAGGCCTGCAGTCCTCCGGCGGTCTGCACCTCGCTCAGGTGGCTGATCAGCTCGCTGAAGCGCATGGGGGCGGGAAGGCGTCGGCGGGATCGTAGGTCTGCCGGCTGCGTTCAGCCGCCCGATGCCGGCGCAGTGCCGCTGGCGGTGAGCACCAGCTGGTCGCGGTGCAGCACCAGGCCCCGCAGGCCGATGCGCTGGCGGATCTCACTGCTGCTGAGGGCGCAGAGGCCACGGGCCAGTTCGCGGCCGTCCTGGCTGACGACCCGCACCGGTTCACGCCGTTCAAAGGTTCCCTCCACCTGGCACACCCCGGCTGCCAGCAGGGAGGCTCCGCGTGCGAGCAGGGCCTGCTCGGCGCCTGCATCGACCGTGATGCTGCCCTTGGGCAGCAGCGCGTGCGCCAGCCAGCCCTTGCGGCTGCTGAGCGGTTTGCTGCTGGCCCGGAACAGGGTGCCGCGGACCTCGCCCGCCAGCAGGGCCTCGAGCACGGCCGGATCGCGGCCATCGGCCAGCCGCACCTGCACACCGCTGCTGGTGGCGATCCGGGCGGCGGCCAGCTTGGTGGTCATGCCACCGGTGCCCCAGCGCCCGCCCCCCTTGGCGGCACCGCTGAGGGCCTCAAGTTCCTCGGGACCATTCACCACGGCGATCGGTCGGGCCGTGGTGTCGCTGCGGGGATCGCCGCTGTAGAGGCTGTCGATGTCGGTCAGCAGCACCAGCTCGTCGGCGTCGACGGCCACCGCCACCAGGGCCGAGAGGGTGTCGTTGTCGCCGAAGCGCAGTTCGTCGGTGGCGAGGGTGTCGTTCTCGTTGATCACCGGCGTCACCCCCCACGCCAGCAGCTGATCGAGGGTGCGGCAGGCATTCTGATAGCGGCGGCGTGAGGCCAGATCACCGCGGGTCAGCAGCACCTGAGCCACGCAGCGGTCATGGCGGGCGAAGGCCTGGTCGTAGAGCGTCATCAACCGGCCCTGCCCCACGGCCGCAGCAGCCTGCAGCGCTTCCACCTCCGTGGGCCTGGTGCGATGGCCGAGGGCATGGCAGCCGAGGCCGACCGCGCCGCTGGTAACCAGCACCACCGGCTCACCACGCAGCCAGAGGCCGCAGAGGCTGGCCGCCAGATCGGCGATCACCTGCTCGGTCGTACGCCCCTCCGTTCCCCGCAGCAGGCTCGTGCCCACCTTGATCACCCGCCGTGTCGCCATCGCGGCTCAGCCCAGGTCGGCGCCGGCCAGCCGCGCCAGTTGTATCTCCAGCTTCTGCCAGCGGTCGTGGTGACAGGGCCCCCCTTCAGCATTCACCGGCTTGACGAGCACCGTGTACAGGCCGAGGCGATTGCCGGCCAGGACATCGGTGAAGACCCGATCGCCGACGATCGCCACGGCGGCTGCCGGCAGCTCCAGCTCATCGAGCACCTGTCGCAGCGGCCCGCGCCGCGGTTTGCCGGCACTGGTGGTGTAACTCACGCCCAGGGCTGCGGCCACGCCGCCGATGCGGCTGCGGGAGGGGTTGTTGCTGAACAGGTGCAGCGGCAGCTGCCGTTGCGCCGCCCGCAGCCAGGTCTCCACGGCGGCCGGCATCGCGTGACCGCGTCGGGGCAGCAGCGTGCGGTCCACGTCGAGGACCAGGGCCTGGATTCGCCGCTCCAGAAGCTGCTCAAGCGAAAGCTCCGCCACGGTGCCGGGAGCAACCCAGTCGGGCTGGAGCAGCTGCGGGAGGGAACGCGGGATCAAGGTCGGCGCTGGGGGGCTTCGGGTGGGTGTGCGGGTGGGTGCGTGACGGTGTCTGTTCGGCTGGAGGCCTTCAGGAGAGCCCTTTCAGGCCCTGCAGCGCTCAGTCGGCGCTGCGCTCCCGTTCCTCCAGCTCGGCCTCAAGGCGCGGCTGGATCCGCTCCAGTGCCTCGCCCACCACCAGCACGCCGGCACCGTTCTCAACGCGCGCCACCACGAAGAAGGGATCGAGGGGAATGAACAGGTCGTATTGCTCTTCACCCACGTAGAAGGGGCGATCCAGGAGGGACTCGAACAGGTCGCCGCCCTCGTCGTCCAGTTCCTCGCTGTCCTCGATTTCCTCCTCCTCGTCCTCCTCCTCGTCATCGATGCCGTTGCCGTCGAAATCGCCGGTCACCGTCAGCATCACGGCGGAGCGCACCAGGGTGAGGTTGTGCTCCTGGAGCACCGATTCGGCGATCGCGAGCACCGGCTCGTGCTCCTCCCAGTTGTCGATCTCCTCGGGATCTTCCTCCTCGTTCTCCGGCAGGTGCACCAGCAGCACCGGTGTGTCCACGGGCGTCAGCAGGCCGTAATCGTTCCCGTCGAGCGGCACGAGCTGCTCCAGATAGCAGAGCAGTTCTCGCCCCCGTTCGTCGCGCACCAGCAGGGTGGGGACATCGCCGGAGCCGCTGCCGCTGCCGCCGCTGGAACTGTTGTTGGGGCCTACGGAGCTCATGGAACGCACGGTTCGGATCCTCTCAGGATGCCTGGGCGTCTGCCCCAGGGCCAAGGCCAGGGGTCGCCGTGGCGACCGGAGCGGGTTCCGGCCCTTCCAGTAGCCACTGCTCCAGCAGCAGGGCAGCAGCGGCGCTGTCGAGGGCACCGGTCCGATCACCATGGAGGCCATGGCGCTCGCCGGCGGCCCAGCTGCTGGCGAATTCATTCACAAAGGCCAGCGGCAACCCCAGGTTGCGGGCCAGCCGCTCGCCATAGCGGCGGCAGTGCTGGGCCTGCTCGGTGGGCTGTTGGCGGGCATCCAGCGGTAACCCCACCACCAGGGCGCTGATCCGTCGCTGCTGGACCAGGGTCGTCAGCAGCGTCAGATCGCGGGCAAATCGCCCGCGTTGCAGCGCCGGCAGGGGCGTCACGGTCAGACCCAGCGGATCGCAGCCGGCGAGACCGATGCGCCGGCGGCCCACATCCAGGGCCAGAACGGAGCGGGCGGTCGGCGCGGCCACTCAGCGCCCCAGGGGGGTGGGAACCGGCCGCTGGCCCGGTTGCAGCTGCCCGAAAACCGCTTCCAGCCGCCGCGCCATCTCCTGGCTGCGTTGCGGTACGTGCCGCCGCCAGACGCTGCGGGCCATCAGCACCTCCTCTCCCTCGGGCACCATGCCGAGGCCCTGCAGCCAGTGACCGCGTGCACTGTCGGGACCATCGCTGCGCACCACCAGCTCCTCCGCCCCGGCGGCTGCCTGCTCGAGCAGCAGGCGCAGCGGGCTTCCCAGCAGGTGTTGCCAGCCCGGGTGCAGGCTCAGCTCCAGCTCCGGAAGTCCATGGCAACCGGGCCGAAGCCGGCGGGCGCCGGCCACGGCCTGGTTTCGCGCCACATCGATCAGCATCAGGCTTGGCTGGTCGCTCTGGTCGAGCAGATCATCCACGCGCCGATCGAGTAGCAGGCGCAGCTGGGCGGGCAGGGCGGCCTGTTCCAGCTGCCACATCGCCAGGGCAGTGCGGCGGTTCAGCCTGCGCAGCTGGAGCTCCTGGGGCAGGGGGCCGTCGGCCGCAGCGCCGGGCTGCCAGCGCCAGAGGGTTTCGCGGCGCAGGGGCTGGAAGCCCTGCTGGCGCAGCACCGCCAGGCGTTCGTGGTCGCAACTGGCGCTGGTGGCCATCCAGCTGGCGGCCTGGCGACTGCGTTGGATCGCTGCGCGCACGAGTGCCGCCTCGATGGCCAGCCGCCCCGCTTCTCCCACCGCCAGGCAGCTCTCGCTGGTGCGCAGCTGCTGGAGTTGCCAGCAGCTGCCGCTGCGATTGAGCCGTTGGCTCACCACCAGCCCGAGGGGCTGCTGGGGTTGGCGGTACGCCACCAGCACATCCGGGGCGAGGGGGGGGCGGGGTGTCAGGCGATGCAGCAGCTGCTCCGGCGCCTGCAGCAGCAGCGCCCGCTGCAGAAGCGGCAGGAGGTCCAGGAAGCAGGGCTCCTGCAGCAGCGGCAGCTGCCAGCCGCGCAGGGGCCTGACCTGCAGCGGATCGCCCGGGCCGATCTGATGCTCTGCCAACGGCTGTGGATTCGCTTGGAGCGGTTGGTCCCGGGCCGGTGGCTCTCCAGCCATCGGCAGGGCATTGGGCGTCGACAGGCGTGCTGGTGACACGGGGGCTCTCCGGAGCTGAGCGTCCGAGCGGGCTGGCCACCGGCTGGGGCCTCCGACCCATGGTATGAGCGTCCGGGGCTAAGGGCGCACCAGCACCAGCGGTGTGCGCTCGTTGGCGTTGCCGGCCGGGTTCGGCCGCAGGGCGCGCTGCAGAAGAGCCTCATCGCAGCCGGGGCTGGCTGCCAGCACCTTGACGCGCCCGAGGTCGTTGACGTCGACCACCGCCACTGCGACCCCGAGCTCGTGGGCCAGCTGGCGACAGACCGTTTCGGGTTCGGCGGGTCCGAGCACGATCGTCTGGTCGTAGGGGGGGGTGGTGCCGGTGATGTCGTCGATCAGCCGCGCCTGTTCGCCGGCGAGGCGGTAGAACCAGCCTTTCAGCCCCACGGCTTTGAGGGTGGTTCCCACCAGCCAGGCGCAGAGCACCCGGGCTGGTCCGACATCGTCGATCAGGGTCTGCAATCCGCAGGCGCTGGCCAGGGAGCTGGTGGGGTGGAACACGCGGCAGAGCAGCCGCGCCAGGGACGAGGGCTCGACCATCGCCGGGTGGTGGTAGCGGCCCTGCATCACAGCCAGGGGGGTCTCGCCGATGGTGAGGATGTCGCCGGGCTGCAGTACGGCACCGGCGTAGTGGCGCAGCACTTCGGCCGGGTCGTCGAGGGTGCCCAGCAGGTGGGTGCGGATCGGCAGCACCGCGCAGCGCTCACCGCTGCGCCACTGGGCCGCGGCGGGACTGGCCGGGGCGGGGCGGCGTAGTGGAATGAGCACGCCGTCGCGCCGTTGCAGCCGACCGAACGGTCCGTAGTTCACCCACAGGATCTCCAGCCAGAGCGTGTCAAGCAGGGCGCGCGGGTCGGTGCCCTCCGGCACGCGGATGCTCAGGTTCACCCGGGCCTGGGTGCGCTTGTGCCCCTTGACGATGTAGGCGAACCAGTAGCCATCAGCCCGGGCCGTCTCATCGGGATGCTGCGGTGTGATCCGGCTCTCGATGACCACGCCGCTCAGATCTGCGCGCCCGAGCAGGGTGGGCTGCAGCGTGATCTCCGGCACGAACACCTCCATGCGCCGGTGCGGGTTGCTGATCGTCAGGGTGCCGCTGATCTCCAGCTCCCGATCACCATTTCGCTGAACCTTCCAGCCGTCGGTGCGCAACTGCAGCGGCGAGGCCGGCCGCAGGCGGTGGCGCCCCTCCAGCCAGAGCAGGGCTAGCCCGAAGATCAGGGCGGCGATCAGCAGAACAGCGAGCAGGGGGTGCAAGGCCGGCAGGTTGCGTTCTGCCGGAGCGTAGGCCGTGCCGCTGGCCGATCCTCCTAGCGTGGGGGCCACCCATCCCGGAGGCGGCCGTGCGCAAGACCTTCGTGCTCGATACCAACGTGCTGCTGCACGATCCCCAGGCGCTGATGCGCTTCGAGGACAACGCGGTGGTGATCCCGATCGAGGTGGTCGAGGAGATCGACCGCTTCAAGCGCGATCCCTCCGAGAAGGGCCGCAATGCCCGCCAGATCTCACGGCTGCTCGATGCCCTGCGCGAGAAGGGCAACCTGGCGGATGGCGTCGTGATCGACGAGGGCAGCGGCGGCACCCTGCAGGTGGTGTTCTGCCGCAGCGAGACCCTGGCGCAGCTGCCGCCCGAGCTGCGGGGTGGCAACGGCGACAACAACATCCTGGCGGTGGCGCTCGAACAGCTGCGCGCCGGGGTGATCAGCGAACGGCCGCCGGTGGTGCTGGTCACCAAGGACACCAACCTGCGCATCAAGGCCGATGCGGTGGGCCTGATCGCCCAGGACTACACCACCGACAAGGTGGACATCGCCGATCTCTATCCCGGGGTCTGCGAGCTGCCGGCGAGCGCCAGGGCGATGGAGACCCTGCGGACCGACGGTGGCCTGGCCCTGACGGACCTGCCTGCGGCCGCCGGGGTGGCGCTGCAGGCCAATGAGGGGGTCACCTTGGTGGATGTGGCCCAGCCCGGCCACACACTCCTGGCCCGCGTCGATGCGCGTGCTCAGCGGTTGCTGCCGCTGCAGCGGGCCGGTCGCGTGCGGCTCGGCAAGGTGAGCGCCCGCAACCGCGAGCAGACCTTCGCCCTGGAGCTGCTGCTTGATCCGGCGGTGCAGCTGCTCACCCTGGTGGGCAAGGCGGGCACTGGCAAGACCCTGCTGGCCCTGGCGGCCGGACTGCATCAGGTGGCCGACGAGCAGTCTTACGAACGGCTGCTGGTGACCCGACCGGTGATCGCTCTGGGCAAGGAGATCGGCTTCCTGCCTGGCAGCCTCGAGGAAAAGATGGGCCCCTGGATGCAGCCGATCATCGACAACCTCGATTTCCTGCTGGGTGGCAACGCTGAGGAGGGATCCCGCTTCGGTGCGCGTTCGGCCGCAGGCGCCCCCTCGGGCCGCGCCGCCGCCCAGCGCGGCCCCCGTAGCAACTGGACCGATCTCAAGGGCATGGGGCTGCTGGAGGTGGAGGCGATCAGCTACATCCGAGGCCGCTCGATTCCTCGCCAGTTCATGGTGGTGGATGAGGCTCAGAACCTCACGCCTCATGAGGTGAAGACGATCGTGACGCGGGTGGGCGAGGGCACCAAGATCGTGTTCACCGGCGATCCTTATCAGATCGACAATCCCTATGTGGATGCCGAGAGCAATGGCCTCACCTGGCTGGTGGAGCGGTTCAAGGGGCAGACGCTCTCGGGCCACGTGACCCTGATCCGGGGTGAGCGCAGTGAACTGGCTGAGCTGGCGGCCAATCTGCTCTAGGTCACACCATCTGCTCCGGCCGCACCCACTGATCGAACTCCTCGCCGCTGATCTCACCCAGCACCAGGGCGGCTTCCCTGAGGCTCAGGCCATGGTGGTGGGCGTGCTTGGCGATGCCGCTGGCGCGGTCGTAGCCGATGGCCGGCGTGAGAGCCGTCACCAGCATCAGGCTCTGGTTGAGCAGGCGTTCGATCCGCCGCTCATCGGCCCGCAGGCCCTCGATGCAGTGCTCGCGGAAGCTGGTGCAGGCGCCGGCCAGCAGTGCGATGCTCTCGAGCACGTTGTGGGCGATCAGGGGTTTGAACACGTTCAGCTCGAAGTTGCCCTGACTGGCGGCCATCTGTACAGCGGTGTTATTGCCCATCACCTGAACGGCCACCATCGTCAGGCTCTCGCACTGGGTGGGGTTCACCTTGCCCGGCATGATGGAGGAGCCCGGTTCGTTCTCCGGCAGCACCAGCTCGCCCAGGCCGCAGCGGGGGCCGCTGCCGAGCCAGCGGATGTCGTTGGCGATCTTCATCAGGGAGCCGGCCAGCACGGTCAGAGCGCCGTGGCCGGCGGCCAGGGCCTCATGGCCGGCCAGGGCCTGGAACTTGTTGGGGGCGCTGCAGAAGCTGGTGCCCAGGCGCTCGCTCAGCCGAGCCGCCACCGCCTCACCGAAGCTCCGCGGTGCATTCAGGCCGGTGCCCACGGCCGTGCCGCCGATCGCCAGCTCCCGCAGGCGCGGCAGGCTGAGGCGGATCGCCTCCAGCGCCAGCTGCAGCTGGGCCACGTAGCCACCGAACTCCTGGCCGAGGCTGAGGGGCACGGCGTCCTGGAGGTGTGTGCGACCGATCTTGATCAGGTCGGCGTAGCTGGTGGCCTTGGCCTGAAGCGCCGCCGCCAGCTGCTCCACCGCCGGCAGCAGGGTCTGCTCCAGTTCGCGCACCACGGCGATGTGCATCGCCGCCGGAAAGGTGTCGTTGCTCGACTGGCTGAGGTTCACATGGTCGTTGGGGTGCACCGGGCTCTTGCTGCCCATCACGCCACCGAGGGCTTCGATCGCCCGGTTGGCGATCACCTCATTGGCGTTCATGTTGCTCTGGGTGCCGGAGCCGGTCTGCCACACCTTGAGCGGGAATTCCTGATCGAGGGCGCCCGCAGCCACCTCATCCGCCGCCGCCACGATCGCCGCGCAGAGCGCTGGATCCAGCTTGCCCAGGTCGCGGTTGGCCTCGGCGCAGGCGGCCTTGAGCTCTCCGAAGGCGTGCACGATCGCCAGGGGCATTCGCTGCCCGAAGGGGAAGTTGCCGATCGAGCGCTGGGTCTGCGCGCCCCAGTAGTGATCGGCAGGTACGGCGACCGCGCCCATGCTGTCGGTCTCCTGGCGGCTCGAGCCGGTGCTGGCGGTCGGGATGTTCAGGCTGCTCATCGGTGTGGCTGTTCAGCGGACTGGATCAGCGGGAGGCGACGATCTCGCTGTTGAGCTCATTGACCTCGCGGTTCAGGCTGAGCGTCACATCGCCCTGGGGTTTGAGGCCGGTGACCCTGGTCAGGGCGGCGTTGATGGCATCGATGCTCACCGGACCGGTCTCATCAAGCACCACCGCGCCATCGGCGTTGAACACCACCACCTGAGGGATCACCCCTTTCCAGTAGGTGGCTGGATCGGACGGTCCTTCTCCCTTGCGGTTCTGCAGCGGGTCGGTTGGCAGCAGGATCAGTTCCGCCGTGCGCCCCCACAGGCGCTGCAGCTCGTTAAACACCACGGCGTACTGCTTGCTAGCGGCGCTGTCGTCGAGGAAGAAGCCGAGCACGATCGGTCGATGGTCCGCCATCGCCTGGGCCAGGCTGCTGCGGGGCGGCACCAAGGAGCCGTTGCCGGCGTAGAGGGCGTAGATGTTGCCGTCGTAGCTGTTGGTGTCCCGGGCGGCCAGGGCGGCCGGCGCGGCGCCGATCAGGGCCGTGAATGCCGCCAGCAGGCTGAGGGCCAGGGCGGCCACACGCAGCGGCAGCCGGGCCAGGAAACCGGGCATCGGAGGGGGGAACAGGGCGGAAGCGCCATTGTGACCGCTGGCCTTGCGCCCCTGTCGGCCGCTGATCGACCCTGCCGGGCAGGCGATCGCCTCAGCCACGACCGGCGCTGCGGCCCATCCCCTGCAGGATCCCTCGCCCCACCAGCCCGATCGCCCGCCCGATCACCGAGGTGAGCAGCACAACGAGCAGATCTCCCAGCTGTTTCAGCAGGATCTGCAGTTGGGGGGCCAGGGCATCACGGGCCTCCAGCAGCAGCGTCACCAGCTGCTGCGGCCAGCCCAGCCGTCGCAGCTCCGCATCGCGGGGTTCGGTGAGCGGCAGTTGCAGGATCGCTCCATCGCGCAGGCCATAGAGCAGGCGTCGGCTCTCATAGAGCTGAACGGGCCGTTCAAACCAGCTTCCCCAGCGTTGCTGCGTGTTGAGCTGGTTGCGCAGCCTCTCCAGGTTGCGGGTGGCCAGCAGGTCCGGGCCGAGCAGATAGCGCCGCAGTTCCGGCCAGGTGCTGCAGCAGGCGAGCACTTCGGCACTGATCTGCTCGGCGCTGCGGATCAGCCAGTTGCTGATCATCACTTCCAGGTGCAGCAGCGCCTGGGGTTCGTCCGGGGCGAGGAGGCGCCCCTCTACCAGCAGGGGCTGCGCCTGAACCAGGGCGGCCAGCATCGGCAGGCCTGTCGGCAGATCGGGATCCTCCGTGCTGAGATCCGTTGTCTCAATCAGGTTCTCGGCCACCGGCAGCAGGCGTCCCTCCTGGGGCAGTTGCACGTAGTCGCCAGCCATCTGGCGCAGGGACAGGCGACGGATCTCCGGTTGCAACGCAAGCCAGCGCTGTTCGAGGGCCTCGCCCCGCAGCTGATCACAGCGCAGCCGGGTGACCAGCAGATCCAGCTGGCTGATCAGGGCCAGCAGCAGGTCGCGTCGGTGTACGTCGCTCAGGCCGTCCAGGGCCAGCAGTTGACCACTGGCGTTGGTCAGTCCCGCCTGCACTGCGGCCACCAATCGCTCCCGAATCGTGTCCCAGACACCGATCGCCGTGCGCTGACGCAGGGTGATGGCCGTCGCCACCGCAGCTGGCATGGTGGCCGGCGGTGCCTCTGCAGTGGCAAAGGCCAGGCTGATCGGCCCCCATAGCCAGAGGAGCAGCCGGCGCGCCACGGCCAGTTCCCGCAGGCGTGCGCGCAGCAGCAGCCCACTGAAATGGGCGTCGCAGCGCTCCAGCCACTGTTGGCAGCGGCGCTGTTCGGTGTCGATCTGGGCCAGGCCACTGCGCAGCAGCCACTGCCCGAGCCCCTGCCCGAGCCCCAGCGACTCGCTGGATGTCGCCGGCGCCGCTGGGGGTCTCAGCTCCAGAACGCGCCCACCCGCCAGCAGGGTGGCCACGGCGTTGCGGATCTCGGCCGGTTCGGCCTGTTGCAGCACGCCTTCGGCGGGCAGCTGCAGCAGCCAGTGATGGGGATGGCCGATCTCGCCGGGCAGCAGCAGCAGCAGCGGTGCCGGATGCCAGCGTTCCCGCAGATGCTGCAGCTCGTTGAGCAGGGTCTGGGCCGGCATCGTGGCCGGTGCACTCCAGATCACCAGCTGAAGGCCTCCCTGGAGCTGGTGGGGGTCGGTGCAGAGGCTGTAACGGACGCCGTCGCTCTCCTCCTGGCTCAGCAGTCGCAGCAGCCCCTCGCGCAGCAGCGGCTCGGCCAGGATCAGGAGCTGTGGGGCGGCCTGGGCCTCGTTCACGGTGGGGATCACGGTGGCGATGGCGGTGGCTGGTGGGGGTCTGCTGGATCGGTGGCGCTGCTGGTCGCCGTCGCCGGCATCCCGCAGCAGGGCCCACAGCCAGATGCTCAAATTAACGGCCTTCAGTCGCCCTGTCGCCGGCCACACAGATTGAGGGTGTAGCTCTCGATCCGATAGCCCGTCGCCTGTTCAATCTGCGACAGGAGCTCGGCGGGGAGTTTCACATCGAGATCTTCAATGGCGCCGGTGTCGAGGCAGGTGAGGTGGCTGTGGGGATCGCTGCGATAGCCGTAGAGCCGGCCGCTGGCCCGATCCAGGCACTCGATCACACCGGCGCTCTGCAGGGCCTCGAGGTTCTGATACACCGAGGTATGGCCGATGTTGCGGCCACGGGCGTTGAGCCGCTCGAAGATGTCGCGGGCGCTGAGGTGATCCTTCTCATCCCAGAGCAGTTCCAGCACCATGCGCCGCTGCCGCGACAGCCGCATGCCCAGGTCGCGGCAGCGTAGGTAGGCAGCCTCGACACCCTGAAGGCCGCCCTGGCTGGCAGCTGGCTTGCTCGCTCCCGGGACGGGCACGCTCGGCGGAGTCGCTCACACCGTTATAGAGCGGTTAGGCGGAGTGAGTGCGTCCTGGAGACGCTCCGGCCCGACAGCCTGCAGCGCTTCTGCCAGATCGACGGTGCCGTCGTAGAGCGCCCGGCCCACGATCACGCCCGTGACGCCAAGCGGCGCGATCGTCAGCAGCGACAGAATGTCCTCCAGCGTGCCGATGCCCCCGGAAGCGATCACCGGCACGCTGGAAGCCTCGGCCATGGCGCGGAGGGCATCCCGGTTCGGGCCCGCCAGGGTGCCATCGGTGGCGATGTCGGTGCTGATGATTGCGGCCACCCCGCTGGCAGCGAAGCGCTTCGCCAGATCGGTGGCCTGCACGCTGCTGGTCTCGATCCAGCCGCGGGTCGCCACCAGGCCGTCCTTGGCGTCGATGCCCACCACGACGCGGCCAGGGTGCCGGCCGGCCAGGTCATCCACCAGCGCCGGCTGCTCGATCGCCACCGTGCCCAGGATCACCCGATCCAGACCGCAGGCCAGCAGCTCCTCGGCCCGCTCGGCCGTGCGCACGCCACCGCCCAGTTGCACCGGGATGTTCAGGGCGGCTGTGATCGCCTTGATCACCTGATCGTTCACCGGCTGGCCCGTGCGGGCGCCATCGAGGTCCACCAGGTGCAGCCGTTCCGCCCCCTGGCGCTGCCAGTCGAGGGCCTGGGCCACCGGATCGCTGCTGAAGCGCGTCACCTGGTCGTAGTCGCCCTGGTGCAGGCGCACGCACTGACCGTCCAGCAGGTCGATGGCGGGGATGATCTGCATGGGGGCGGGTGCAGGCAACGACTCCCAGCCAGGCTGCCAGAGCCGCCGATCGCGCAGCTGTCGCAGGGGCACCACCAGGCGCACGCCCCGCTCCAGCACCGCCTCGAGGCGGGCGGCCCGGTCGCGGCCCCTGCCCTGCTCCCCCAGCACCTGGAAGTGGCGGTACCCCCCGCTGAGGCCGAGGCTTGGCCCCTGGGCGGTCCAGCGTTGCGGCAGTTTCATCGGAGAAGTGTCATGGCAGCTGTCCGGCCAGTCCGTAGATCTGCCTGTCGGCCGGGTCGCTGATCCCAAGCTCTGCGCGCCATGCGCTCACGGGCCTGTCCCAGCCTTCCTCCCAGCGCACGGCAGCCAGGCAGCTGGCCTGATGGGCGATCGCCTGGCCATGGCTGATGGCGCGGCTGAGGGTCTCAAAGCCCTCGATCTGGAAGCGAAAGCCGCTGAGCTGGGCGGCGTTGTTGAGCAGCACGTAGGCGGGGAAGCCGATCTGGGCAGCGGTGATCGCGAGCACGCCGCTCTCGCCTGGCGGCGATGTGCCGAAGCCGCTCACCACGTGGTGGATGTCGTGGGTGGTGGCGATCCGTTGGGTGAGCCAACGGGCTTCACAGTCGATCGGCCGCTGCCGGAAGAAGCTGGGGTCGTAGCCCAGCTGCAGGATCAATTGGGCATAGCGCTGTCCGAGGGTTCCCTGCGGCAGCCGGCTGAGTTGATCGATGTCCGGGTTGAGGGGCGGATAGCGCCCCGTCAGCATGGCGGCCCCGTCCGGCAGGGCCCTGAACCGGCGTACGCAGTCCGCCATCTGCGGGCTGTCCATGAAGCTGTCCACCAGATCGGCTACACAGCTCAGCTCGCCGCCGCTGCGGCCGATCGCCGCCAGCAGGCTGAGGTTGTGCAGGGCGCGCAGCAGTTCTCCGAAACGGACCATCGCAGTGGGCCCACGATCTGGGCGGTGATGGCACCAGTCTGCGCTGCGGTTCAGGGTCGAGCCATCGTGCCTGTCCGCTCCGCCCTCAGTCCGACACGCATCCCGCCGGTTTGAATGGCGCCCAGTTCGAGGGTCCTGGCGTGAAGATTCTGGTGATGGGCGGCACCCGCTTCGTGGGACGGCCGCTCGTGGCCCAGCTGCTCAGTGAGGGCCATGCCCTCACCCTGTTCACCCGCGGCCGCAACCCGGTGCCCGCCGGTGTGGAGCACCTCTGTGGCGATCGCAGCACCGCTGAGGGTCTGGCGGTCCTGGAGGGGCGCCGCTTCGATGTGATCGTCGACAGCTCGGGCCGCAGTGTCGATGACAGCCGCGCCGTCGTGGAGCGCACCGGTGCGCCGGCTCATCGCTTCGTCTATGTGAGTTCGGCCGGCGTCTATGCCGACAGCGAGCTCTGGCCCCTGCATGAGGAATCGCCCACCGACCCCCAGAGCCGCCACAGCGGCAAGCTCGACACTGAGGTCTGGCTGCGGGCCGAAAGGATTCCCTTCACCAGCTTCCGGCCCACCTACATCGTTGGTGCCGGCAACTACAACCCTGTCGAGAGCTGGTTCTTCGATCGGATCGTGCATGGCCGGCCCGTGCCCCTGCCCGGTGATGGCAGCACGATCACCCAGCTGGGCCACGTCGACGACCTGGCTGCGGCGATGGCCCGCAGCATCGGCGTCGATGCCGCCGCCAACCGCATCTACAACTGCAGCAGCGCCCAGGGCATCAGCTTCCGCGGCCTGGTGGCGTCTGCCGCCCGCGCCTGCGGCAAGGATCCCGAGGCCGTGGAAATCCGCAGCTTTGATCCCAGCGGCCTCGACAAGAAGGCGCGCAAGGCCTTCCCGCTGCGTCTGGCCCATTTCCTCACCGATATCACCCGGGTGCAGACGGAGCTGGCCTGGACGCCCACCTACGACGTGGAGTGTTCCCTGGCTGACAGCTACGCCAACGATTACGCCCTGCGGCTGCCCACCACGCCCGACTTCAGCGCCGACGAGGCGCTGATCGGCTGAGCTCAGCTCTTGCGCAGGTAGCCCCAGGCCGAGCTGAGGGCCAGCAGCAGCGAGGGCCAGAACAACCAGGTACCGAGCAGGTGCAGCACGGCCGGCAGTCCGAAACTGCCCGGCCCGCCCAGGCTGGCGCCCCAGTCGTTCGGCCAGAGCAGCAACAGCAGGGCCGCGAACTGCAGGATCGTCTTGGCCTTGCCGCTCCAGGAGGCTGGCCCGCCGCTGCCCTGGTCGGCGCGCCAGCCCGAGATCAGCAGTTCCCGGGCCAGCAGCAGCCAGATCGCCCAGAGCGGCAGCACCTGCTGGGCAGCCAGCCACAGCAGTGGTGCTGTGATCAGGATCTTGTCGGTGAGCGGGTCGAGGCGGGCACCCCACACCGATCCGCCGCCGGCGCGGCGGGCCAGCCAGCCATCGGCGGCATCGCTCAGGCCCGCCAGCAGCAGCAGCCACCAGGCCAGTTCGCTGGCGTTGCTGGCCAGGGCAAGGATCAGCGGCAGGCCGGCCACGGCCCGGCCGATGGTCAGCGCATCAGCCAGGCGTCGGCACTGAGCGGTGTTCAGCGGGCCGGTGCGGTGGGTGCTCATGCTCTGGCCCTGGCGGCGATGAGTTCATTCTTTCGCCCGCCCTGCCGGCATCCGCCGATGCGGCGGTACACAATGTGGCCAGCCGTCAGCCCGCCATGGTCGTCGAACGCCGCGTCAGCGAAGTGATGAGCACGCCGGTGCGTCAGGTCAGTTGCGAAACCCCTCTGCAGGAGGCGGTGCAGCTGATGAGTGACCACCACATCAGTGCCCTGGCCGTCGTGGATGCCGGCGGGGCCCTTGTGGGTGAGCTCACCGAGAAGGATCTGATGGTGCGTGAGAGCGGTTTTGATGCCGGTCCCTACGTGATGCTGCTGGATGCGGTGATCTATCTCCGCAACCCGCTCAACTGGGACCGCGAGGTGCATCAGGTGCTCGGCAGCACGGTCGGTGATGTGATGAGCCGCCAGCCCCACACCTGCGCCGCTGATCTGTCGCTGCCCGCAGCCGCCCGTCAGCTGCATGAGGGCAGTACCCAGCGCCTGTTCGCCCTGGATGAGGCCCGTAGGCCCGTTGGGGTGCTCACCCGTGGCGATGTGGTTCGCGCCCTCGCCGCCGCCGGCTGAGTCAGGGTTGCGGTGCCGGCGGTGGCGGCACCGGCGGTGGTGGTCCCACCACCGCCGGACTACCGGCGTCGGCGTCGGCGTCGGCCTGGGGCGGTGTGGTCACCGTCTCCGGGGTGGTTGGAGCGGGTTGATCCGTGGGTGGCACCGGCTCGGCCTGGACCGCCTCAGGATCGAGAGGCAGCGTTTCCCCCTCCTGCAGCAGCAGCGGTGGGGGTAGGTCCGGTGCCAGTGGTGTGGCCTCATCGCTGCGCCCGGCATTGGTATCGCTGTGCTGCAGCTCCCGCAATGCCATCGGATCTGCCGTGATCGGCGGTTCCCGCAGCGGCGAGCTCTGGGTGGCTCGGTTCGTGCCACCGCCACGGGGCCCCCAGATCAGCCGCGCCACCGGCTCCAGTCCCTGCTCCATCAAGCGGTTGAAGCCGGCCAGGGCCCGATCCAGGATCTGGGTGCCGAGCGTCTGCCCGCACTGCAGGGGGTCACCGCATCCCCGTGGGTTCAGGCGCGGTGTGAGGCTGGCCAGCAGATTGCCCTGCAATGGCACGTCCCGTTCGCTCAGCCGCAGCATGTAGGGCACATGCACGAAACTGGTGGCGCCGCCGCTGATCCAGTTCGCATCTTCCTGGCTGAAGCCTTTCTGGCCGGGAATGATGAAGCGGCTCTTGGAGGCGTGATCGGGCATGTAGGCGGCCCGTAGCCCGCGTTGACGGGCCAGGGCTCGGGTCTGCTCGAGGGTGAGGCCATCCCGGCTCATCAACACCTCCAGCCTTCCATCGCTGCGCAGGCCGATCAGCATGCGGATCCGTGGCAGGTAGTAACGGATCTGCTGCCCCATCGAGATGCTGTAGGCACCGCGATACGCAGGTGGTGGTGCCTCGAGATCGTTATAGACACTGTGCAGGCCGCCGATGAAGGTGTCGTAGAGCGCGGCCCGTTGGGGTGTCAGTTCGCCGTAGCTGAAATCGACGCGGCCGTCATGGCGGATGCCGATGAAGGCCCGCTGGCGGGATGCGGTGCGATTACGACCACGCCAGACGCGGGAACCCAGCTTGATATCCCCGAGCGGCACGGTGATCTCCTGGCCGTTGTCGTTGACGTGCCGCTCATACATCGGCCCGGAGATGTAGGCCAGAGCCGCGGCATCGTTGTAGGCCTCTTGCTCGCGATCCCAGCCTTCGAGCAGGTCGAAGCGCACCTTGCGCGGGTCGATGTCGAGGGCGAACACCGCATCATCGGGCCGATAGCGGAAGATTGTGTCGCTGGTGGCTGCCACCGCTTCCACGGAGTCCGCCTGTCTGCCCGGTGGCAGAGGCGGCGCGATCGCGACGAGGAAGGCCACGGCGCTGATCGGCACGCCGATGCTGAGCCAGCGCTTGCGGCGCCACCAAGGCCGCAGATCGCCGCCACCGGACTTCCCAGCCCCTGGAGCCGGCGGGGCGGTGGCCGCTGAGGGTGTGGGTGGCGGTGTGGCGCGTTTCAGCGGCATCGGCGCATCACCACGAATCTACGGCCGTCGCGCGGCTCCTCAGGCATCTCGGCGGCCGGCCTTCAGGGCAGTTCCAGCACCTGCTCCTCGGCCACCACCCAGCGCTGGAGCTGGGTGGAGCAGGGATGTCCCCCGGTGAGCGTTCCGAAGGCGGGCAGCCGCAGCTGCCGGCCCTGCCGATCGAGCGCGAAGCAGGGCAGGCGCAGCCGATCGCCACCGCCCCCCAGCAAGGCCACCGGATGCAGGTGTCCGCACAGGTTCAGCAGTCCCTCAGCCGGCGGCCGCTGGGGTTCATGGCTCAGCCAGAGGGGCCCTGCCGCCTGGGCCGGTTCGGCGGGAAGTCCCGCCAGCCAGCTGCCAGCATCGTGATTGCCCTCGACCAGCTGCAGTGGACAGCCGAGCAGCTCAGGCAGGGCCGCCAGCATCGTTCGCAGCTCTGCGGTGAGACCGTAGCGGCTGTGGGTCAGGTCGCCGAGCACGATCACCCGCGCCGGCGCCAGCCGATGGGCCAGTTCAATCACACGGTTGAGATTGTCGGCATCCCCGTCGCTGGGAAGGGCAATGCCGCTCGCCTGGAAGGCCTCAGCCTTACCCAGGTGCACATCGGCCAGCAGCAGCAGCTTCTGTGCCGGATCCCACACGGCCCGCTGTGGGAGCAGCTCAAGCCGATGGCCATGCCAGTTGAGTGTGGCGGCACCGGGGCAGGTGCCAACGACCGTGTTCACCGCTGGCCCATGCCCCGCTGATAGGCGGGACGCTGCTGGGTGGCGGCGATCGTCGCCTGCACGTGCGGATAGGGGCTCAGATCGATCTGAGGGAAGAAGATCGGCAGGTAGGCCAGATAGGCGTTCACGGCGCAGTCGGCCACGCCCCAGTGCGTGCCGATCAGTGGCCGCCCGTCTTCCAGCAGGTCGTTGAGCACGCCCATCAGGCGCGGGAACTCCCGCTCGCGGTTGCTTGGGACGAACAGGGCCGTGGCCAGGGTGGCGTTGGCAAACAGCACCCATTGCTGGGCCAGGCCGCGCTCTGCCGCATCGCGGCATTCACCGCCATGGCGCTCGGCCAGATACAGCAGGATCGCGCCACTTTCGAACAGCTGGACGCGGCCCCCCGGCAGTGCCGGATCCTCATCCACCAGCACCGGCACCTTGCCGAAGGGATTCAGCGCCGTGAACGGGTCCTGCCGATGTTCGCCCGCCTCCATGTCCAGCTGCCGCCAGCTGTAGGGGATGCCCCGCTCCTCCATGTACCACCGCGGCATCGAAGCGCGGCTGCGGCTGCCGCCGTAGAGGGTGAGGGCCATGGCTGCGGTCAGGCATCGGGCAAGGCGGCCAGTATCGGCCCGTGTCGCCGCCGCCGGCCAGGCTGGAGCTGGTCACAATCGATGGATGAGCGCAGCCTCCCCTCCCACCGCCGCTGAGCTGCTGCGCCTGGCTCCCTGGCTGGTGGGCCGCGCCCGCCGCGGTGTGGTCGGCAGTAGCCGCTATGCCCGCAGCCTGCGGGAGGCGGCCCGTCAGGCGGCGGCCGATCCGGAGGCGCGGTCGGTGCTGATCAGTGGTGAGCCCGGGCTTGAAAAGGACAATCTCGCCGCCCTGATCCATTTCGGTTCCGCCGCCCGCCATCAGCTCATGGTCCAGCTGGATGGCGCCCTGCTCAGACCCGATGGCGCGGACCTGTTCGCAGGCGCCGAGGGGGAGCGGCCCCTGCTGGAGCTGCTGGGTGGTGGGGCCCTGCTGATCGATCAGCTCGACCAGGTGGCGCCGGAGCTGCGGCCGCTGCTGCTGCATCTGGCCCAGACCGGCCAGTGGCGCCCCGCCGGTGATTCCGGGCCCTGGCGTCAGTTCCGCGGCCGGGTGTTCTTCACGGCTGAGCAGGCGATGCCGTCGTTCGACCGCATCTGCCGCCTGATCCGCGTGCCGCCCTTGCGGGTGCGCCGCCAGGATCTCGGCGAGTGGTTGCGCTATGGCGTGCGCCAGCGCAGTCGCCGGCTCGGCTGGCCCCGCCCGCCGGAGGTGCCCGAGGCGGTGGTGAAATGCCTTCAGGGCTACGACTTCCCCAACAATCTGCGCGAGCTGGAAACCCTGATCTATCGCGCCCTCCAGCAGGTGCGGCGCCAGGAGCAGCTCAATGGTGGCCCCCACAGGCCCGAGGCGGGCTGGCCGCAGCTGCTGCCGGAGGATGTGTTCTGGACGTCACCTCGCCAGCAGCGCTACCGCTTCGATCTCTGGCGGTGGAAGCCGCAGCTGCGCGAGTGGATGCGGGCGCCCTGGCTCTGGAACGGACTGCTCTACGGCCTGGTGAGCTGGCTGTTCGTGCTGGTGAATCTCTGGTTGTGGCTCGGGCCGCAGGACCGGGCCCACAACGGGGCCCTGACGCTGTTCTGGGCCTGGTGGTGGCCGCTGATCCTGCTCTCCTTTCCGCTGGTGGGGCGCCTGTGGTGCGCCGTCTGTCCGTTCATGGTCTGGGGTGAGATCACCCAGCGCACCGCCCGGGTCCTGGGCTGGCAACCGGCCCGCTGGCCCCGTGGCAACAGCGACGACTGGGCATCGCCGCTGCTGGCGGGGGGCTTTGCCGCGATCCTGCTGTGGGAGGAGGTCTGGAACCTCCAGGACACGGCCTGGCTGAGCAGTTGCCTGCTGTTGCTGATCACCGCCGGTGCCGTGTTCGGTTCCCTGCGCTTTGAGAAGCGGTTCTGGTGCCGCCATCTCTGCCCCGTAGGGGGCATGAACGGGTTGTTCGCCAAGCTGGCGATCGTCGAGCTGCGCGCCCAGGCGGGCACCTGCAGCGGCAGCTGCAGCAGTTACGCCTGCTTCAAGGGCGGCCCCGCCGATGGGGAGGGCCTGGCCAGCGCCGGTTGTCCGCTCGGCACCCATCCAGCCCACCTCAGCGACAACCGCAACTGCGTGCTTTGCCTCACCTGCGCCCAGGCCTGCCCCCACCGGTCGGTGCAGCTGGCGCTGCGGCCACCGGCTGCCGATCTGCAGCGCGAGATGGTGACCCCCCTGGCTGAACCGGGCCTGATCCTGGTGCTGAGCGGCGATCTGTGCCTGCATCACTGGCAACGGCTGCTCGGCGGGCTGCCGCTGGCGCCCGACAGCCTGGTGGAGGGGCCGCTGCTGCCGCGGCTGGCTTTCGCCGCCCTGGCCCTGGCGCTGCCCTCGGCCCTGTTCCTGCTGGCGAGGATTCCGTTCTCGGCCCCCCGGCTGCGCCGCACCCTCTATGGCCTGCTGCCGTTGCTGTGGGCCCTGCTGCTGGCCCGCCATCTGCCGATCGGCATGGCGGAGGCCGGCACCCTGCTGCCGGTGAGCCTGGCACCCCTGGCCGCCCATGCTGGCCGTGCCGACTGGCTGGCGCTGCTGCCCGCCTGGCGGGCCGATGGCCACGTGATCGCCTTCTGTCAGAGCGGGGTGGTGCTTCTCGGTTGTGTCGCTGCCGTGGTGGTGTTGCGCAGGCTGCTGGCGAACAACCGCACAGCCTGGCTGGCGGCCTCCACCCTGGCCCTGGCGCTCGCCGGTGCAGGGCGCTGGCTGGTGGCCGCGGCCTGACCCCTGCCGGCAGGGCGGCAGAATCGGCGCCCACCGCCTCAGCCGCCATGACGATCGCCCTCCTGATTGCCCTGGCCGGATCCCTGGGGCTGATGGCCCTGATCGTGCGCCGGCTGGAGCGCAGCTGAACCGGCCTCCGCTCCGGCCGGTTGCAGGATCTCCAGCACTGCATCGGCATTGACGGTGCGGATCACACCGCTGTCGACGCAGGCGATCTGAAACAGCGAGTTGGCGTGGCAGCGGGCACCGCCCTCGGCATGGATCACCTGGCCCAGCCACTGGCTCTCGCCGGCCTGCACGGCCACCACGTCCCCCACCTGAACCGCCAGGAAGCGTGGCGCCTCCGCTTCCGCCATTCAGCTCAATGCCGTGAGCAACTGTTCTAGGGGCGCAGCGGCCCGGTCAGTCGCCTTGCTCAGTCGGCCTGCAGCAGGGCCAGGCCGCGGCGGTGCAGTTCGCGGGCATGGTCCGTCCAGGTGCCCTGCCCCCAGTAGCGGAAGCAGCTGGTTTCCAGCAGCAGCAGGTGCAGCAGTGCCTCCTGATAGGCGGGGCTGGCGGTCATGCCGGGATCCCGGGCCACCAGCGGATCGAAGCGGCGGTGAAAGGCGGCGCTGAGCTCCTGCATCGGTTCGAGCACGTTGGCGTAGCCCTCCACCCAGCTGAGGTTGTTGGTCCAGCTGGCGCCATCGATCGAGAAGCCCGGCTCCTCCGCCTGGAGGCTGGCGATGGCGGCCTCGATGGCCGCGCTGCTTGGGGGCCCGCTGACGCGCTGCCAGATCCTGTGCTGCTGCGCCGCTTGAATCGGCGGGAAGGCGTCATCGTCCACCCCTGCGGCCGCCACCAGATCGAGATAGTCGCTGCCATTGAGCGCCGCGGTGCGGTCGGGGCCATCGCCCTGGCCGGCAAGGCGTCGATGGGCCTCGATGAAGGCCGCCGGGAACTCGTTCATCATCACGCCGCCGTTCTCACCGTCGGCGATCTGGCTCACCAGAGCCGGCACCGTGGTGGAGCCCAGCACCTGCCGGCCCAGGCCCAGCGCCTCGGCACAGGGCTGCATCTGTCCCACCAGTTTCGTGTCGGAGCCCTGGGTCTTGACCAGGGCCGTGATGCTGGCCACCGCGCCGCTGGAGCTGCGCGCCACCAGCCGGTTCGGCACCAGCGTCTGGGTCCGGCTCAGGGGGCTGCCCTCGAGGTTCTCGACGCTGTGCTCCTGCACCAGCAGCCAGCGGTAACCGCAGTCCCGCAGCGCCTGGACCAGGGCGTGCAGGGTGTCAGGGTGGTTGGGCAGATGCATCTCCGGCAGGGAGAACCCCCGCACGCGCTGCAGGGCATCGCTGCCGAACAGGGCCGCGAAGTGCTGCTGCCAGGCCGTGATCTGCAGCTTCAGATCCGGGATCGGGGTGGAGGAGGCCACCGCATGGCCCCAGAACGTGCCGAGCCACTCCACGTGGCGCTGAAGTGTCGGATCACAGGCAAGGCGCTGCAGGGCGCTGAGGATGTCCTGGCGGCCCATCTGCTCGAACCCCCAGAGCAGGGTGCCGGAGTAATCGAGCATGATCCGTGGATCACAGCCCTCGCTGATCAGTTGCGGCAGGATGTCCGCCAGGCGCCTGTAGCAGTGGGCGAACGGTTCGGCGTTGTGGTGATCCACCCCGTCCGGGTGATCGAGCATGAACTGCAGGTGGGAGATCAGTTCCCCGTGGGCCCCTGCCGGAATCACCGGCTGGTGCATGTGCAGCGCGCAGGCGAAGGCCGAAGCGATCCCCTCCTGCGTGGCCATGGGCTTCGGCGCCGTGCGGCCCCCGAGCCGCATCAGGGACTGGATCTCGGATTCCCGCCCGCTGATCGGCGGCAGGCTGCCTGGCGGCATCCGGTTGTGCATCTCGGGTCCACGCTGCTCGGTGCTGCTCGGTTCATGCCGTCAGCGGCAGGGGCGGAGCTGAGCCTTCAACCTAGTCCTGGCCTTCAGCGCTGGTGGCCATCGAGGCCCAAAGCCAGGCCAGCAGGGTGCCGACGGCAGCGCCGCAGGCCAGAAAAGCGATCAGGAGGTCCGTTCGTTGCATGGGGGGGACCCTAGGCAATCTCCTGGGGCTGCAGTGCAGCAACGGCCACCGGATCCCACCTGCATCCGTGTGATGTCATCAAAAGGCCACAAAAAAACCGCTCCGGGGAGAAGCGGTCAGGAGATGGAATGAGGCCGGTTTGATCAATCGGAGCGGCGGGATTTGAACCCACGACCCCCACTACCCCAAAGTGGTGCGCTACCAAGCTGCGCTACGCCCCGGCGAGAAAGAAATTATCACAGCGGCCGTCAGCCCCTGGCGCGGATCCGGCGCAGCAGCAGCTGGGTCAGCTGCTCTCGGTTCAGGCCGGCGTAGCCCCCCAGGCGCAGCTCCCGCGCCAGGGTCCGCAGCTCCCGCAGGTTCATCGCCGCCAGGCGCAGTTCCGGTACCCGTCGCCAGGCGCCGGCCGTGACCGGCAGATCACTGCCCTCGCGACCCTGCCGCAGCCCGGCCAGGGCGCTGCCGGCCATCCATTCCGGCACCAGCACGAACAGCACCGCCAACAGGCCATAGAGCTCCACCAGCCCCTTCGGCAGGGGATGCAGCTGGCGTTGTTGCTTCCGGTCCAACGAGCTCAGGGCTCCGCAGGCGGCATTGTCCCGCACCTGACCCCCTGATGGTGGTCCTGGCGGTGATTCAGCACCAATGCGGCGTTGGCCTCAGGTGAGAGGGCTGCGCTGCGGGGCCGGAGCCTGCCGCCACTGCAGTGGTGGATCCGGAGAGGGGGAGAGCCGCACGCTCCAGAACACCAGGGCGAACACGAGGCCGAGCGTGATCAGCAGGCCGAGCACCACGGTGCGGTCGGGCAGGGGCGAGGGGTTGTTCATGCCTTTGTCATCCCTGGGCGGTGCGCAGACAGGAGATCCGCTGGGGCAGACGCTCCAGGGTGAGTTCATCACCGATCAGGATCAGGCGCATTCCATCGCCGCTGTAGCGCAAGCCCGGTTCGTCCGACTCCTCCCGGAAGAAGGTGCTGCGGTACCCGCCCTGGATCAGTGACGCCTGGGCGTCATTGCGTTCGAGTACGACGCTGCCCTTGTCGCGGCAGAGATAGCGATCGCGGCTGGCGTAGTCCTCCCACCAGGGTGACTGAATCTGCTCCGCCCGCCCTGAGCCCCCTGCCACCAGCAGCGTCAGCGGCAGAAAACACTGCAGCCAGCGGTGGTGCTTCACAATTGGATCGGCGCGTTGTCCCCGCGCAGAACGCAGTGGCTGATCGACCAGTCGTAGTGGCTCCACACCTGTGCCGGCAGTTTGTAGGCAGCTCCTGGGAAGGCATCCAGCAGCACGCCGCTGGGGCGGGCTGAACAGTAGGGCCGGCTGCCCGGGCGGGCCAGATACTGCTGGTGATACGCCTCGCCGAAATAGAAGGGCACCCCCTCGGTGATTTCGGTCGTGATTGCTCCGCGCCCGGCGGCGCTCAGCAACGCCTGATAACGTTCGCGCGAGGCCTCTGCCAGTCGGAGCTGATCAGGGGTGCTCACGTAGATCGCCGAGCGGTATTGGCTGCCGGTGTCGTTGCCCTGGGCCATGCCCTGGGTGGGGTCGTGGCACTCCCAGAACAGCTTGAGCAGATCGCTGAAATCGATCGTGTTGCGATCCCACACCACGCGCACCACCTCGGTGTGGGCGGTCCGACCCGAACACACTTCCTCGTAGGTGGGATTGGGGGTGTAGCCACCGGCGTAGCCGATCGCGGTGCTCACCACTCCAGGCAGCCGCCAGAAGCCCTTCTCGGCGCCCCAGAAGCAGCCGCAGCCGAACAGGGCCTCCTCCTGGCTGGTGCTCAGCGGCGCCTTCAGGGCCGTGCCCAGCACCACATGCCGTTCCGCCGTTGGCATGACCGCTGCGCGACCCGGAAGGGCCTCATCCCGGCCGATCAGACTGCTCTTGCTGATGCCCATGCTCTGAAACAGTCCGAACACCAGGGGATTGCGTGGGGGGAGAGCCTAGGCAGTGCCGTGGGCCTGATGCTGCGTTCGGCCAGCCGGCATCAGCCCTGCCGGCTGGCCGGCTCCAGGGCGATGTGATTCAGCAGCGTGGTGGTGAAGGCGAACAGCAGGAACGGCAGCGACAGCACCAGAATCAATCCCACCCCCACGAGGGCGAACAGCGGCTTGCTCGCGCCCATCAGGGCCAGGCCCGCAGCCAGGCTGACGAAGATCACGAGCATCCAGATCAGGATCTGGCCGTAGATGTCGCCGAAGGTGAGCGTGCAGCGCAGGCGATAGGGCTGGGAGACGGGCTGGGAAGGCTCCATGGCGCGGCTCGGCGACGGGGCGTGTTCCCCAGCTAAGCCACGCCGATGCCGCTTGTCTGTGGCTGCGCATCAAGTGTGATGGGACCGGTAGCGGTGCGGCGGCCACCGGCCACTGCTGAGGCAGCCCGGTGAGGCAGCCCGGCTCAGGCGGCCCGGCTCAGCTCCTGCTCCGCCTGCTCCCGCTCCCACAGGCGCCGGTAGGTGCCGCTGCGCCCCACCAGTTCGCTGTGGTGCCCCTGCTGCACCAGCCGGCCGCCATCGAGCACCAGGATGCGATCACAGGCGGCGGCGGCCGAGAGCTGGTGGCTGATCATCAGCACCGTGCGGTCGTTCTGCTCGCGCACCGAGGCCAGGATGTCGGCGGCGGTGTTGTTGTCGACGCTCGCCAGGGCGTCGTCCAGCACCAGCAGGGGCGCCTGCAGCAGCAGGGCCCGGCCCAGGGCCGTGCGCTGGCGCTGGCCGCCGCTGAGGGTGATACCCCGCTCCCCCACCAGGGTGGCGTAGCCGTCCGGGAAACCGCGCACATCGCCGGCCAGGCGCGCCTGGATCGCCGCCCGCTCCACCGCTTCCGGATCGGCTTCGGGCTCGCCGTAGCGGAGGTTGTCCGCCAGGCTGGCGGTGAACAGGTAGCCCTCCTGGGGCACGAGCGCCACCCGGGCGCGCAGATCATCCAGGCGCAGGGCCGTCACATCGCGGCCGTCGAGGAACAGCTGACCCGCCGGCACTTCCACCATGCGCCCGAGGGCCCGGGCCAGGGTCGTCTTGCCGCAGCCCACCGGCCCCACCACTGCCACCAGCTCGCCGGGATTGATCCGGAAGCTGATCCCCTCCAGGGAATTCCGCTCGGCGCCGTCATAGCGCACGCTCAGGTTGCGGGCCTCGATCGCGGCGCCCTGGCCGTGGACCGGCTCCGCCGGGCTCAACGGCTGAGCCACGGTCTGGATGCGCGGCTGGCGTCGCAGCAGCTCCTCCACCCGCTCCAGGCTCACCTGGCCGGTCTGGAAGGTGTTGAGCGTGAAGCCCAGCAGGGCGGTGGGGAACACCAGGCGTTCCACGTAGAGAATCAGCGCCACCAGATCGCCGATCGAGAGCCGGCCGCTCTCCAGCTGGCCGCTGCCGAGGGCCAGCAGCAGCAGCAGGCTCACCGAGGAGATCCCCTCCAGCAGCGGGAACAGGGTGCTGCGGGTCCGCGCCAGCTGCAGGGCGTCGTCGCGGTAAGCGCGGTTGCGCCCGGCGAAGGCCTGCCGTTCGGTGGCTTCCTGCCCATAGATCTTGATGGCGCTGATGCCGGAGAGGTCCTCCTGAATCAGGTCGCTCAGCTGGGCCAGCGATTGCTGTTGCTGGCGCTGCTGGCGCATCATCCGGCCGCCGAACAGCCGCACCGTGACCAGCATCAGCGGGTAGAGCCCCACCGCCGCCAGGCTCAGCAGCGGATCGATCGCCAGCATCGCCGGCAGCGTGAGGGCATAGGCAAGGGCGGTGTTGGTGAGGCTGAGCACCGCGAAGCCCAGCAGTCGGCGCACGTTCTCCACATCGCTCGTGGCCCGGCTGATCACTTCACCGCTGCCGGTGGTCTGCACCCAGCCCGGCTCCTGCCGCAGCATGTGATCGAAGATCTGCTGCTTGAGGTCCGCCTCCACCTGCCGGCCCACGCCGAACACCAGCATCCGCGACCAGAGCCGCACGCCGCCCATCACGGTGGCCAGGGTGATGATCAGTCCCGCCTGGCGCATCACGTCGGCGAACTGAAACCCGTCCTGGAGGTCGTCGATTACGCCGCGCACGAGCAGCGGCAGCGCCACGCTCAGCAGGTTCACCACCACCAGGGCGATCACCCCGAGCAGCACGGTGCGGCGGTGCGGCCGCAGGTAGCGCCGGATCAGCCCGAGGCGAAGGGCGGCCATGGAGAACGTCAGGGTGGGGCCAACCTAGGCAGCGGCCTGGGCGATGCTGAGCCTCCCGCAGCCTTCTCCCTTCCCCTTCCATGGCCGAGCTGCCCGCCGATCAGCAGACCGCCCATCCCCTGCACGCCTCCGATCGCGAGCTGGTGGATCAGCTCCTGGCCGCCCACGAGCCCAGCGATGCCCAGCTGGTGGACCTGGGCCGGCTGCTGATGCGTTACAGCGGCTTTCCCGGCGCCCTCGATCTTCAGGACGACCTGGAGAAGACCCTGCGCCTCTGGGGACTGAGCCGCGATCAGCTCAATGCCCGGTGCCGCGCCATCTGGTCCGCCGGCTTCCGTCCCGGTGCCGAGGCGGCACCGCAGGCGGTGGGCTCCGGTTTCGACACCGCCGACCAGGACGCTCCCTGAGCCGCGCACATCACCGACCATTTCTGCTACATCAGCTCCACCTCCCCGAGTTCCGGCGCCGCCATGGCCGCTTCCACCCCCTGGCCCGCCCTGCTGGAGCAGCTGCTGCAGGGGCGCTCCCTGCGGGCCGAGCAGGCCGAGGCCCTGATGCGCGGCTGGCTGGAGGAGGCGATCGAGCCGGTGCTCACCGGTGCCCTGCTGGCCGCCCTGCGGGCCAAGGAGCCGAGCGGCGAGGAGCTGGCGGCGATGGCCGCCGTGCTGCGCCAGGCCTGTCCCCTGCCGGGGCCCCGCCCCGATCTGCCGCTGGTGGATACCTGCGGCACCGGCGGTGATGGTGCCAACACCTTCAACATCTCCACGGCCGTGGCGTTCGTGGCCGCGGCCTGCGGCGCCCATGTGGCCAAGCACGGCAACCGCAGCGCCAGCGGCAAGGTGGGTTCCGCCGATGTGCTGGAGGCGGTGGGCCTGAATCTGCAGGCGCCGCCGCAGCGGGTGCTCCAGGCCCTTCCCACCAGCGGCGTCACGTTCCTGTTCGCGCCGGGATGGCATCCGGCCCTGGTGGGCCTGGCGCCGCTGCGCCGCAGCCTCGGTGTGCGCACCGTGTTCAACCTGCTCGGGCCCCTGGTGAACCCGCTCCGACCCGAAACCCAGGTGCTGGGGGTGGGCGGTGCCCATCTGCTCGATCCGATGGCGGATGCCCTGGCCCGGCTCGGTCTGAAGCGTGCGGTGGTGGTGCATGGCCACGGCGGTCTCGACGAGGCCTCCCTCTCCGGGCCGAGTGAGCTGCGCCTGGTCGAGGCGGGTGTGGTGCGCCGTGAAACGGTGCTGCCCGAGGATCTCGGCCTGGTCAGCGCACCGCTGACGGCCCTTGTCGGCGGTGATCTGGCCGGCAACCGGGCGATTCTCGAGGCGGTGCTCCAGGGCCGCGGTAGCGAACCGCAGCAGCACGTGGTGGCCCTGAACGCGGCCCTGGTGCTCTGGGCCTGCGGCCGCAGCGCCAGCGTGGCGGAGGCGGTGCCGCTGGCCCTGCAGGCGATGGCGTCCGGCGCCGCCTGGGAGCGCCTTCAGCTGCTGCGCACCGCCCTGGCCTGAGTGCCTTCAGCCCCTGCGGGATGATGGGGGCCATGACGACCGCCCCCTCCTCCACCCCCGCCCTGCTCGTGCTGGCCGATGGCCTGGTGCTGCGTGGCACTGCCTTCGGTGCCAGCGGCACCGCCCTCGGCGAGGTGGTGTTCAACACCGGCATGACCGGCTACCAGGAGGTGATGACCGATCCCAGCTACGCCGGCCAGCTGGTGACGTTCACCTACCCCGAGCTCGGCAACACCGGCGTCAATGACGCCGACCAGGAGGCCGATGCCCCGCATGTCAGCGGCGTGATCGCCCGTCAGCTGGTGCCGCAGGAGAGCAGCTGGCGCAGCCAGCAGAGCCTGGAGGCCTGGCTGCAGCGCCACAACGTGGTCGGCATCGCTGGGATCGACACCCGCGCCCTGGTGCGCCACCTGCGCGAGGGCGGCGCCATCAATGGCGCCATCAGCACCGATGGCAGCAGTCCCCAGCAGCTGCTGGAGCGGGTCCGCTCCGCGCCATCGATGGCCGGCCTGAACCTGGCCGAACGGGTCACGACCCGCGAGCCCTACACCTGGAACGCGCTGTGTCCTGCCACCTTTGACCAGCGGCTCCAGCCCGCTCCGGACAGTCCGTATCGGGTGGTGGCGATTGATTTCGGCATCAAGCGCGCCATCCTCGAACGCCTGGCCGCCCATGGCTGCACCATCACGGTGCTGCCGGCCGATGCCACGCTGGAGCAGGTGCTGGCACTCGAGCCGGAGGGGGTCTTCCTGTCGAACGGCCCCGGCGATCCGGCTGCGGTGGGCGCCGGCATCAGCCTGGCCCGCGGCCTGGCGCAGCAGCCCGATCTGCCGGTGTTCGGCATCTGCCTGGGCCATCAGATCCTCGGCCTTGCCCTCGGCGGCAGCACCTACAAGCTCGGTTACGGCCACCGCGGCCTCAACCATCCCTGCGGCAGTCCTGGGGTGGTGGAGATCACCAGCCAGAACCATGGCTTTGCCCTCGATGCGGCCTCGCTGCCCGCTGATCAGGTGGAGATCACCCACTTCAACCTCAACGACCGCACCGTGGCAGCCCTGGTCCATCGCCACAAGCCCCTGTTCGGCGTGCAGTACCACCCGGAAGCCAGTCCCGGTCCCCACGATGCCGACCACCACTTCGCCCGGTTCGCGGTGTTGATGGCCGAGCGCCGTCGCTGAACATCGCCGGCTATGCGCGCGCCGCCGATGCCGGTTGTGTTGCAGATCGCCGCATCCGCGGTCTGCCGGTTCCCAATCCCGAAACCGTCACTACACTTCGGTCGCGCTCGCCAAGGGGGCCAGAAGCCATCACTGATCTGCAGCGATTGACCGTCTCCCTTCGTGGCGGCTTTGAGCAACAGGACGGCTGCATGCTGTTCCGGTTCACCGGACAGTTGGACGCCTATTCCGACAAACAGTTCCTTGCCTTCATTGGCGATCACCTCACCAGCACGCCGCAGCCGCTGGTGGTCGATCTGAGCCGTATCGATTTCATCGATTCCTCCGGCCTTGGGGTCTTGGTTCAGCTTGCCAAGCAATGCAATCAGCAGGGCCTGCAGTTCCTGGTGGTCGGCAATGCCCGTGTCGTGCAGACGGTGAAACTGGTGAGACTCGAGGAGTTTCTCCATCTCCAGCCCGACCTCGACACCGCCCTCGGCACCATCGCCGCCTGACGGCTCTGCTGCCTGGTTGGCGGCGCTTCAGCCAACGCCTCTTCAGGGGGAGCTGGGGCCGCTCCAGCTCGCCTGGCTCGGCGACGCCGTGTGGGAACTGCATCAGCGACTGCGCCACTGCCGCAGCCCCGGCCGCAGCGCCGATCTGCACCGTTCGGTGGTGGCTGAGGTGCGTGCAGACGCCCAGGCTGCAGCCCTGGAGCGGCTGGAGCGGGCAGGCGCACTGACCGCCGAGGAGCTAGAGCAGGTAAGGAAGGGGCGCAACCGGGCCGGCCGGGGCCCCCGCCGCGGTGAATCGGGGATCTATGGCAGGGCCACGGGATTTGAGACAATGGTGGGCTGGCTCTTTCTGCGCAACCCCAGCCGTCTCGCCCAGCTGCTGGATCGACTCGAGGACGCCGACCCATAACCCATCTGCCTGCCTGCCATGAGCCCCCGTTTTGATCGTCGAAGGGACCAGGGCCAGGGCTCCGGTGCCGGCGGCAGTCGTCCGTTCCGCCCGGCCCGGCCGTTCAAGGCCCGTGGCGAGTGGCGCCCCGATGGTCCGGAGCGTGAGGGGCGTTCCGAACGTCCCGACCGCGGTGAGCGTCGCTCTGAAGGCTCTCGCTTCGATCGTCCCCGTTCCGATCGCGCCCGTCCCGAGGGGGCCCGTTTCGGCGGTCCCCGTGAGGGGGCGCGTCCCGATCGCTCCCGCGACGGTGGTGCCGATCGCTTCCGCCCTGATGCTCCCCGCAGCCCCCGTGCCGCCGGCCCCCGCCCGGAACGCCGTTTCGAGGGGCGACCGGGTGAGGGCCGTCGCCCTGATGCACGCCGCGGCGATGGCCGCAGGCCCTTCAGCGCCAGCCCCGAGGAGGGACGTTCCCCGTTCCGCGCGGGCCGTCCCCAGGGACGCCCGCCGTTCGCTGAGGGTGGCCGCCCGCCCGCTCGCCGCTTTGATCGCGACGGCGCCCGCCCGTTCAATCGGGAGGGTCGGCCGGCCCGCCCCCGCTTCGATTCCCGCCCGCCGGTGGCCGTTGAGGTGCCGGTGGGTGAAGCGGAGCGCTTCCAGGCCTCCCCTGCTGAAGACCTGATCTGGGGACGTCATGCTGCCCAGGCCGCCCTCGAGAGCGAGCGGCCGATCCACCGCATCTGGTGCACCCCCGAGCTGCGCTTCCAGCCCCGGTTCCTGCAACTCCTGCGCGAGGCCAAGGCCGGTGGCGTGCTTGTGGAGGAGGTCACCTGGGCCCGCCTCGGCCAGCTCACGGATGGCGCAGTCCATCAGGGGATCGTGTTGCAGGTCGCGGCTGCCGACACCCTGGATCTGCCCACCCTGATCGATGGCTGCCGCAATCTCGGTGAACCGCCGCTGCTGATGGCCCTCGATGGCATCACCGATCCCCACAATCTCGGTGCGATCGTGCGCAGCGCCGAGGCCCTCGGCGCCCACGGGCTGGTGCTGCCCCAGCGCCGCAGCGCCGGTCTGACCGGCTCGGTGGCCAAGGTGGCCGCCGGTGCCCTGGAACATCTGCCCGTGGCCCGGGTGGTGAACCTGAACCGTTCGCTTGAAACCCTCAAGGAAGAGGGCTATCGGGTGATCGGCCTGGCCGGCGAAGGCAGCGTTTCCCTTAGCGAAGCCGACCTCGATGGGCCTCTGGTGATCGTCACCGGCTCCGAGGGCTCCGGACTGTCGATGCTCACCCGCAAGCACTGCGATCAGCTGGTGCGCATTCCCCTGCGCGGCGCCACCCCCAGCCTCAATGCCTCGGTGGCCACGGCGATGGTGCTCTACGAGGTGGCCCGACGCGGCTGGATGAAGCAGATCACCGGCTCGGCTCCGGCGCCACGCATCGTGCGTCCTCAGCTGCCCGCCCCCAGTGCCGTGGCCGCCCCGGCCGAAGCCGGATCCGACCGGGTCGACGCGGAGCCTGCTGCGATGGAGCAGGCCGATGCGCATCAGGATGTCGTGGCGTCAGCCCTCGCCTCCCATCCCGCCGAGGATGCTGCGCCGGCCGTGAGCCCTGAGCTGTCTGCCAGTCCTGAGCCCTCGGCTGTCGTCGCCGAGCTCCAGCTGGGGCTCGCCCCGTCGGCGCCCGCCGGGTTCAGCGACGACATTCAGCTCTGAGCGCATCCATTCGCGACCCCCACGGCCACAATGGCCACACTCCCCTCCGGCCCGATGACCAGCCTGTCTCAGCCCTTCCGCACAGTGGCCAACGGGCTCGGGCTGGCCTGGTGGGCGCGCGTGCAGACCCACCAGCCGGATGTCACCTATTGGTTCGGTCCCTATGTGCGGCGCAGCAGCCTTGAGGCCGCTCTGCCGCCCTTCCTGGCCGATCTGCGCAGCGAGGGGGCCGGTTCCCTGGAGCACAGCCTGCTGCGCACCCGTCGCGCTGAGCCGCTCACCATCAGCGCCGAAGCTGCTGAGCAGGGCTGATTCAGCCTGGGGCTGACTGATAGCGTCGACCCCAGCAATGGATCAGGGTTGATGGGGATCGCCGAGTGGCGTGAGCAGCTCAGTCGCGGCGAGGTGTCCGCCCGCGAGCTCACCGACCATCACCTCAGTCGCATCGAGGCCGTCGATGGCACGGTGAATGCCTACCTGGAGGTGACCGCTGAACGGGCCCGCGCCGATGCCGACCGCATCGACGCCCTGCGCGCCGCCGGCGAGGTTCTGCCGCCCCTGGCAGGTGTGCCGCTGGCGATCAAGGACAACCTCTGCACGCGTGGGGTGCGCACCACCTGCTCCAGCCGCATGCTGGAGAGCTTCGTGCCCCCCTACGAGTCCACGGTCACCGACCGGCTCTGGGGTGCCGGTGCCGTGCTGCTCGGCAAGACCAATCTCGATGAGTTCGCCATGGGCAGCTCCACCGAGACCTCCTATTTCGGCCCCAGCCGCAACCCCTGGAATCCCGACAAGGTGCCCGGCGGCAGCTCCGGCGGCAGTGCCGCTGCGGTGGCCGCCGGTGAATGCGTGGCCGCGCTCGGCTCCGACACCGGCGGTTCGATCCGCCAGCCCGCCGCCTTCTGCGGTGTGGTGGGGCTGAAGCCCACCTACGGCCGCGTCAGCCGCTACGGCCTGGTGGCCTTCGCCAGTTCCCTCGACCAGGTGGGCCCCTTCACCACAAATGTGGCTGATGCCGCCGAGCTGCTGCAGGTGATGGCCGGTGCCGATCCCCGTGATTCCACCTGCCTCAAGGCCCCCGTGCCCGACTACAGGGCCGCCCTGACCCAGCCCGTGGCCGGCCTGCGGGTGGGCATCGTGCGCGAGTGCTTCGAGGCCGAGGGCCTTGATCCTCAGGTGAAGGCCTCGGTGCTGGCCGCCGCCGCCCAGCTGGAGGCCCTCGGCTGCGAGCTTGTGGATGTGAGCTGCCCCCGTTTCAACGACGGCATCGCCACCTACTACGTGATCGCGCCGTCGGAGGCCTCCGCCAACCTGGCCCGCTACGACGGCGTGAAATACGGCCACCGGGCTGCCGAGGCCGCCAGCCTGGCGGAGATGACCGCCCGCAGCCGCGCCGAGGGCTTCGGCGATGAGGTGCAGCGCCGCATCCTGATCGGCACCTACGCCCTCTCCGCCGGCTACGTGGATGCCTACTACCGCAAGGCTCAGCAGGTGCGCACCCTGATCCGCCGCGATTTCGATCGCGCCTTCGAGACGGTCGACGTGCTGCTCACCCCCACCTCCCCCACCACCGCCTTCGGCTTCGGCGCCCACAGCGAGGATCCACTGGCGATGTACCTGGCCGATCTGCTCACCATCCCCGCCAACATGGCCGGCCTGCCGGCGATCAGCGTGCCCTGCGGTTTCGATGGCGCCGGTCTGCCGATCGGTGTGCAGCTGATCACCGGGGTGCTTCAGGAGGAGCGCCTGCTGCAGGTGGCCCACCACTACGAGCAGGCTGCTGCGGTGATGGCGCAGCGCCCCCTGGCGGCGCTGGTCCCCTGAGGCACTAGATCTGGTGGTCAGCCCCTAGTCTGGGCTGATCGACCACCAGCCGTCGCTGTCGCCCGTGGCTTTCGTACCGCTCCACAACCACAGCGACTACAGCCTGCTGGATGGGGCCAGCCAGCTGCCGGCGATGGTCAGGCGGGCCGAGGAACTGGGTATGCCGGCCCTGGCCCTCACCGATCACGGCGTGATGTACGGCGCGATCGAGCTGCTGAAGCTCTGCAAGGGCACGGCGGTCAAGCCGATCATCGGCAACGAGATGTACGTCATCAACGGCAGCCTTGATGACCCGAATCCCCCTAAGAAAGAGCGCCGCTATCACCTGGTGGTCCTGGCCAAGAATGCGGTGGGCTATCGCAATCTGGTCAAGCTCACCAGCATCAGTCATCTGCGCGGTATGCGCGGGCGTGGTATTTTTTCGCGCGCCTGCATCGATAAACCCACGCTTGAGAAGCACAGCGAGGGGCTGATCGTGGCCACCGCCTGCCTTGGCGGTGAGATCTCCCAGGCGATCCTGCGCGATCGCCCCGATGTGGCGCGCGACGTGGCCCGCTGGTATCAGGGGGTGTTCGGCGACGACTTCTACCTGGAGATCCAGGATCACGGCTCGCCGGAGGATCGGATCGTCAACGTCGAGATGGTGCGGATCGCCCGGGAGCTGGGTATCCAGCTCGTCGCCACCAACGACGCCCACTACCTCACCAGCAACGACGCCGAAGCTCACGACGCCCTGCTCTGCATCCTCACCGGCAAGCTCGTCACCGACGAGAAACGCCTGCGCTACACCGGCACTGAATACATCAAGGGCGAGCAGGAGATGCTGGGCCTGTTCGCCGATCACCTCGAGCCGGAGGTGGTGGCTGAGGCCGTGGCCAACACCGCCCTGGTGGCCGAGAAGGTGGAGGACTACGACATCCTCGGCCGCTACCAGATGCCCCGCTTCCCGATCCCGGAGGGGCACACACCGGTGAGCTATCTGCGTGAGGTGAGCGAGCAGGGGCTGCGAGCCCGTCTCCATCTTGGCGAGTCGGATCCCTTTACCCCCGAGTACGGCGAGCGCCTCAGCTTCGAGTTGCAGGTGATGGAGCAGATGGGCTTTCCCACTTACTTCCTGGTGGTGTGGGATTACATCCGCTTCGCCCGCGACAACGGCATTCCCGTCGGTCCCGGCCGCGGATCGGCCGCCGGTTCTCTGGTGGCCTATGCCCTCGGCATCACCAATATCGATCCGGTCACCAACGGTCTGCTGTTTGAGCGCTTCCTGAATCCGGAACGCAAATCGATGCCTGACATCGACACCGACTTCTGTATTGAGCGCCGCAGCGAGGTGATCGACTACGTGACCCGCCGCTATGGCGAGGACAAGGTGGCGCAGATCATCACCTTCAACCGCATGACCTCCAAGGCCGTGCTCAAGGATGTGGCACGGGTGCTTGACATCCCTTATGGCGATGCAGATCGCCTGGCCAAGCTGATTCCGGTGGTGCGTGGCAAGCCCGCCAAACTCAAGGAGATGATCGGTGAGGAGTCGCCGGCGCCGGAGTTCCGCGAGAAATATCAGAACGATCCGGTCGTGAAGCGCTGGGTCGATATGGCGATGCGCATCGAGGGCACCAACAAGACCTTCGGTGTGCACGCTGCTGGTGTGGTGATCGCGGCCGATCCACTCGATGAGGTGGTGCCGTTGCAGCGCAACAACGACGGCCAGGTCATTACCCAGTACTTCATGGAAGACGTTGAATCCATGGGACTGCTGAAGATGGACTTTCTCGGTCTGAAGAATCTCACCATGATCGACAAGACGATCGATCTGGTTGAGCAGAGCACCGGCCAGAAGGTGGATCCCGATGCTCTGCCCCTGGATGATCCAGGGACCTACGGCCTGCTGGCCCGCGGTGACCTCGAAGGCATCTTCCAGCTCGAATCCAGTGGCATGCGGCAGATCGTGCGCGATCTCAAGCCTTCATCCCTCGAGGACATCTCCTCGATCCTGGCCCTGTATCGACCGGGCCCCCTCGATGCGGGCCTGATCCCGAAGTTCATCAACCGCAAGCACGGCCGCGAGGCGATCGATTTCGCCCACGCCAAGCTGGAGCCGATCCTGCGGGAAACCTACGGGATCATGGTCTACCAGGAGCAGATCATGCGCATCGCCCAGGATCTTGCTGGCTATTCCCTCGGTGAGGCTGATCTGCTGCGACGGGCGATGGGTAAGAAGAAGAAGAGCGAGATGGAGAAGCATCAGAGCATCTTCGTGAAGGGTTCAACCGAACGCGGCGTCGACCCCAGCATCGCCGAGGCGCTGTTCGAGCAGATGGTGCTGTTCGCTGAATACTGCTTCAACAAGAGCCATTCCACCGCCTATGGCGCGGTGACCTATCAGACCGCCTATCTCAAGGCCCACTATCCCGTCGCCTACATGGCGGCCCTGCTGACGGTGAATGCCGGCACCACTGACAAGGTGCAGCGTTACATCGCTAACTGCAACGCCATGGGCATTGAGGTGATGCCGCCGGATGTGAATGCTTCCGGCATTGATTTCACCCCTGTGGGTGATCGCATTCTCTTCGGTCTCTCGGCCGTGCGCAACCTCGGCGACGGCGCCATCCGCGCCCTGATTGAAGCGCGCAGCGGCGATGGGCCGTTCCGCTCCCTGGCCGATCTCTGCGATCGGATCCCGGGTACCACCCTGAACCGCCGCTCGCTGGAATCGCTGATTCACTGCGGCGCCCTCGACGGCCTGGAGCCCGGGGCGAACCGGGCCCAGTTGATGGCCGATCTCGATCTGATCGTCGACTGGGCCGCCTCCCGCGCCCGTGATCGCGCCAGCGGCCAGGGCAATCTGTTCGACCTGCTTGGCGGTGCTGCGACGCCTGCCGCCGGCGATGGAGTCGAGGGTGGCAGCGACCTCAGCACCGCCCCCAAGGCGGCACCCGTGCCGGACTATCCCCCCACCGAGAAGCTGCGCCTGGAGAAGGACCTGGTGGGTTTCTACCTCTCGGATCACCCGCTCAAGCAGCTGACCAGGCCGCTGCAGCTGCTCTCACCGCTGGCGCTCGGCAACCTCGAGGAACAGGCCGACAAGGCCCGTGTCAGCGTGGTGGGCATGGTCGCCGGCCTGCGACCGGTGACCACCCGCAAGGGCGACAGGATGGCCGTGCTGCAGCTGGAGGATCTCAGCGGTAGCTGTGAGGCGGTGGTCTTTCCCAAGACCTATGCCCGCCTGGCGGACCATCTGATGGTGGATGCGCGCCTGCTGATCTGGGCCTCGGTGGACCGGCGCGATGAGCAGGTGCAGCTGATCGTCGACGACTGCCGTGTGATCGATGATCTGCGCTTCCTGATGGTGGAGCTTCAGGCCGATGAGGCCAGCGATATCGCTGTGCAGCACAAGTTGCGCGAATGCCTCAACCAGCACCGCAGCGAGCGAGAGGATGCGGGGGTGCGCGTGCCGGTTGTGGCCCTGGTGCGCCACCAGGACCAGATCCGTTATGTGCGACTCGGTCACCAGTTCTGCGTCAAGGACAGCGAAGCCGCCCTCAGCACCCTGGTGAATCAGGCCTTTCGAGCCAGGCTGAGCGCCCCGCTGCTCGCTGCCTGAGCGGTATCCGGCCAGTGGCCTGCTGTCAGAAGCAGGCCACTGGCCACCGAGCTGAAAGGTTCAGCCGCCCGCCGAAGGCCGTTTGAAGGAACTGCGCAGCCGGCTGACGTTCACGCCGATCTGTTCAAGGCCGAGCAGGCTGCCGGGCGCCTCCTCCCAGCTGGCCGAGAGCACGCCGTAGCTGAGCCCGAGCACGCCCAGCAGGAAAAAGCCCCCGGACGTCACCAGGGTGACGGCGGGGGGAATGTCGAGGATGGAACGGCTGACCAGCAGGTAGCTGGCCACGAAGGTGCCCATGCCAAGCACGGTGGGGCCCCCAGTGGCGACGGCGATCCGTCGGGCCATGCGGTTGGCCACCGCCGGGGGGATCGATTGCTGGCTCCGGGCCGCCTTGCTGCTGCCGAGCGGTCTGGCCGCCCGGGGAGTCGGGGCGATGCCGCGATTGGGCTTGCCCGTCATCTCAGCCGCGGATGCCCAGTTTCTGGATCAGGGCGATGTAGCGCTGCTCGCTGTTGCTGCGCAGATAGCTCAGCAGGCGCTTGCGGCGGCCGATCATCTTGAGCAGCCCCTGGCGGGAGGAGAAGTCGTGGATGTTGTTCTGCAGGTGACCGCTCAGCTTGCTGATGCGCTCGCTCAGCATCGCCACCTGAACTTCCACGGAACCGGTGTCGGTGCCATGGGTCTGGTGGGTGTTGATCAGTTCCTGCTTCTTGATGGTGTCGAGCGACATGCGCGGCGTCGGGCCCTGACGGAGCAAACAACCAACTTACTGCCCCGCCGGCACCCCGTGCTCAGGCCGCCTGTCGACCCAGCCAGCGCAGGCACTCGCGCAGCCAGGCTTCGCCGCCGTCCGCGCCGTCCGTCAGCCCCTGGGCGGCCACGGCCCGCAGGGCCCGGTTGATCTCGAGGGCCTCGTAGCCCAGAGCTGAGAGCGTCAGCTGCAGCTCCTCCCGCAGCTCAGGTGCCGCCGCGGTCGCCGGATCGCCCTCGCCCCCCAGGGCCAGGTCGTCATCCACCACCAGTCCTGATGCATAGCGCTCCTGAAGCCTGGTGCGCAGTTCCACCGACAGCCGCTCGGCCGTGCGTTTGCCCACCCCCGGTGCCTGGCAGAGCAGACGCAGGTCCGCCTGCACGATCGCCCTCACCAGCTCGCTGCCGCTGAGGCAGCCGAGCAGGCCGAGGGCCATCTGAGGCCCGACACCGCTCACCGCCACCAGTTCGCGGAACAGATCCCGCTCCTGGCGTTGCGGGAAGCCGTAGAGGGTCCAGCCGTCCTCGCGGATTGCCTGGTGCATGTGCAGGGTCAGGGTCTGGCCATCGACAGGCAACTGATCCCAGTGCCGCCCGGTGATCTGGACTTCGTAACCCACGCCGTGGCAGATCAGCAGCAGGCCGCTGCGGCTGCCCTGGCGCCAGCGGTCGGCGAGTTGCCCTTGCAGCCAGCCGATCATGGGGGCACGTGCGTTGCCCACCATGCTGCCCGGTCTGCCAACCCCGTTGCCCGCCTCGCCTGTCGTGCCGCCGGGTCTGGATCGGCTCGTCGCTGCCCTGCGGCGTGCCCTGGCCCCTCTGCCGGCCCTGGCGATGGCCCTGCTGCTCCTTCTCCCCCTGAGCGCTTGCTCCGGTGTTGGTCAGCCGCCGCAGAAGGTGCTGCTCTCCGCTCTGGGGCTGCAGATTCAGCTCACCCAGCAGGCGATCGCCACCAGCCTGGCCCTGGAGCCTGTCGGAGCCCCGCAGGTGAGCCGGGTGCGGGTGGAATCCCAGCAGGCCATGGCGATTGGTGATGGTCGCGGCCTCCACCTCACCGGTCGGTTCGACTGGCGTCTGCCGACTGATCCGATCCGCGTCGACAGCCGCTTCGATCTCTACCTGCAGCGGGGCGAACGCGGCCAGAGCTGGCGCCTGGCGCGGCCCATCGGTAGCGCCGATGGCAGCAGCCAGGACTGGCTCATCGATCCGTTGCCGCTGCCTGGGGAGCGCGCCTGAGGCTCAGCAGGGTCGCCGCCAGCACCAGGCCGCCCGCCAGAGCCGTATCCGGATCGAGGGCTTCGCCGAAGAAGCACCAGCCCCACAGGGCCGCCAGGGGAACCTGTCCGTAGCTCATCGCCGTGGCCCGTGCTGCGGGCAGCCCCAGCAGACCGCGCGTCACGCCGATCTGCCCGAGCTGGGTGAACAGACCCACCCCCACGAGGGCCACGACCTCCGTTGCCGAGGGCAGCACCGGCTCGGCGATCACCGCCGGCAGCGTCAGCACCAGCCCCACCAGAGGGAAATAGAAGACGATCACCAGCGGATGCTCGCTGCGGCCAAGGGCGCGCACGCTCACGTAGGCGCAGGCCGAGAGTAACGCGCCACTTAGGGCCAGCAGCACGCCGCCCAGCGGCAGGGGGGCGCCATTGCGGCCCAGCAGCGTTGCCGCCAGGGGGCCGAGCAGCCCGGTGAGTTCCGCCGGGCTGGTCAGCAGCACCACCGCCAGCCAGCCCAGCAGGGCCGCCAGCACGATCCGTCCCCCCAACCTCTCCCGCAGCAGCAGCCAGGCCAGCAGCGCGGTGAAGGTGGGCTGGAGGTACTGCAGCACCGTCGCCGGCGCCAGGGGCAGCTGCTCCAGGGCCGCGAACACGCACAGCAGCGCGCCGGTGCCGATCACACCGCGCAAAACCAGGAGCCAGCGCCGGTTTCCCCAGGGGTTCAGGCCAGCCTGGCGCAGCATCGCGATGCTCAGCACCAGGCTCACCAGCGACCGTGCCATCACCACCTCCGCCACCGGGATGCGCCCACCCACGGCCTTCACGAAGACGCTCATCAGGCTGAAGCTGAGCGCACTGGAGAGCATCCACAGCATCGGGCCGCCCTCGCCCATCCGCACGAGCCGTGCTGGCCAGAGGCTGCTGGACATGGGGGAGGGGGATTCCGGTGGTGGGTTGAGGCCGGCGGGATGGACCCGTCAGGTCTGCTCCTGAATCTGCAGGCTGGTCGGGAAGGGAATGGTGATGGCGGCGGCGGCCAGTTCGTTGAGCAGATCCCGGTTCAATCGGTCGATCGCGTCGCGCACGCCTGTGATGTCGGCGTGCAGGCTGTCGAAGCCGAAGGCGATGTCGTAGCTGAAGTCGGCGATCGTCATCAGCCGGCAGGACGCCAGTGTGAGCTTTGGGTCGCGTTCGACCACGCGGCGGATCAGGTCAGGGAGCTGCTGCAGTTGTTCAGCGCTGGTGCTGTAGCTCACGCTGAGGTGGCGATTGCAGAGACGCACTTCCTCAACGCAGTCCTTGACAAGCACCAGCAGCTGTTCGCGCACGCGCAGGTAATGCTCCCAGTCGTGCAGCTGCACCAGGCCATGACAGATCAGGGTGAGTGCCTCATCGTCGCGATCTTCCAGGCTGAGCAGCGGCTGCTCAATGGTCTGGATGGTGCCGATCCGCCGCCGCAGTACCGCCAGCAGATCCGTGCTCTGGCCGGCAGGTACGACCCGTTTCACCACCAGGTCGACCAGCAGCGCCTGGCTGGTATCGGTGCGACTGGCCTGTTGTCGTCGCGAATAGTTGATGATCGTTGCCTCATCCGCAATCGCATTCGGAATCGTGACTCTGCTCTCCAGGCTCTGCAGTTCCAGCGAGCGCAGGCCGATGCGGGTAATGAAGCCGAGGTTGTTGCCGATCTGGCAGAACTCACCGACCCTCACGGGCCGATCCGTCTGGATGGACAGGCCGGCGAACATGTTGCCCAGCAGCTTGGAGGCCCCAAGGCCGATGGCCAGGCCCGGTACGGCCGAGAAGGCCAGCACGGTGGTGGGCGGCAGCCCCAGCATGATCAGCAGGCGATAGATCAGGATCAGCGCCACCAGGCCGCCCAGCACCCGGCTGCACGGCATCACGAGATTGCTGACCCGCCTGAGCTGCAGATCGGAGCCGCCGCCGCGCAGGTGCACCAGCCACTCCGAAAGGCTGCGGCCGAGCGCTTCGAGCAGATAGAAAAAGAACAGGCTCGCGGCGATGAAGTAGCAGATGTAGAACAGGTAGGTCAGAACCACCATCCCTAGGCCGGTGAAATTGATCTGCTCACCAATTAGATAATCACACAGTCGCGTCAGCGGCATCACCGGCAGGGTCAGTGCTACCCGCAGCCAGGCCACGTTGTCCTGGTGCCAACTGTGGGGCCTTATTGCATTGTGATCCTGCTCTCGGTAGTAGCGATAGGTGTGCAGGAGCTTGCGAAAAAGGATCAGGACGAGCCAGCTGTAGAGCAGCAGTGCCATGGCCGTGCCGCTGATTTTGAACAGGGTCTGATCACCGATGCGGCTGTTTGCCAGCTCGCGCAGCTGCGGCGGCAGCCGCAGATACCATTTCGGGGCAGCCAGGAAGCCTGGTGTCTTGCTGTAGCGGTCGAAAAACCCCGTTGTGGCGAATGGTTGGCTGACCTGCGTTTCTTCCCTGATCAGCTCGTACATGCGCGCCGCCTGGACGACGGTATCGCTGGCAAACTGAAAACCGCTCTGGCCTGGCCGACCCGTCAGGGTGGCGGTCAGGGTGATCGCTGTCTCCGGGATCGTCCAGCTGTCGCTGCTGCGGTGCCTCTGGCTGTTGAGCAGCTTCAGCCCGGCTGAATCAGGGATCTCGATCGGCACGGTGCTGTGGGTGAACACGTAATCCAGCACCTCCTTGAGCTGGATCGCCGCCTCCTGCGTCATGTCGTCGCGGATGCTCTGCGGGAAGGCGCTCCCATCCAGGGCCCGCACGGCCAGCGCGAACAGCTGTTCCGCGGTGCTGATGCGCGCCTGGGCCTGGCTGCTCCAGCCGACCCCCGGATCCCGGGCAGCGGAGCCGGTGGCGGCGCTCAGCTCGCGCTGCACCCGGGTCATCACCGCGTAGAAATTCAGCAGTGTTTCGCGCGGGTTGTCACCGATCACCCCCCCCAGCGGGGCATCCGCCCAGCGGCGGGAGGCATCCAGCAGCTCCGGATAGAACGGCTGTCGGTTGAGCGGGATCAGGTTCTCCGTTCCGGCTTCCGTACGCCCGGGCCGCAGGTCCGGCATCACGGCGTTGGCAAGGCCGGGGCCAAGGGCCAGGGCTGGCACCCCGCTGCCCACGCCGCCCAGCAGCAGCGCCAGTAGCCCTGCCACCAGTGCCAACCACCAGCGCTTGCCCCGCCGCCATCGCGGGAGACCCCTGCCTGCCATCGGAGCGCGTTGCGGTTGTCCGCATGCTGGCAGCCGTGCTCCCGGCGTTCCTCCCGGCCGTCAGAATCGGTGCCTGCCCCGCCTGTTTCAGCGCCGTTGAGCACCCCCCGCCTGCACCCGCGCACGATTGAGGCGGTCAAGGAGCGCGCCGACATCGTCGACGTGGTGGGCGAGCACGTGGTGCTCAAGAAGAAGGGACGTGAATTCGTGGGGGTCTGCCCCTTCCACGACGACAAGTCACCGTCGATGACGGTGTCGCCCGCCAAGCAGTTCTATTACTGCTTTTCCTGCGGCGCCGGCGGCAATGCCATCAAGTTCCTGATGGAGTTGCAGCGCCAGAGCTTCAGCGACGTGGTGCTGGAGCTGGCGCGCAAATATCAGCTGCCGGTCGAGACCCTGGAGGGTCCCCAGCAGGAACGGCTGCGTCAGCAGCTGTCCCGCCGCGATCAGTTGCATCGGGTGTTGCGCCTGGCGGCGGGCTGGTTCCGCGGTCAGCTCCGTTCTCCCGAAGGCCGTGCCGCCCTCGATTACCTGCGTCGATCCCGCGGCCTCTCTGAAACCACGATCGAGGCCTTTGGCCTCGGCTATGCACCCGAACGCTGGGATGGTCTGCTCCAGCATCTGCAGCAGGTGGAGGGCATCGCCTCCGAACTCCTGGTGGCGGCCGGGCTGGTGGTGCCGCGCAAGGGCGGTGATGGCTTCTACGACCGCTTTCGCCATCGGGTGATGGTGCCGATCAGTGACCGCCAAGGCCGGATCATCGGCTTCGGTGGCCGCAGCCTCGATGGCGGGGAGCCCAAATACCTCAATTCTCCGGAAACGGAGGTGTTCGAGAAGGGCAAGCACCTGTTCGGCCTCGACAAGGCGATCAACGCCATCCGCAAGGACGACCGTGCCGTCGTGGTGGAGGGCTATTTCGATGTGATTGCCCTGCATGCCGCCGGCATCACCAACGCGGTGGCGGCCCTGGGCACCGCCCTCAGCAGCCAGCAGATCACCCAGCTCTGCCGCTGCTGCGACAGCAAGCGGCTGATTCTCAACTTCGACACCGACGGCGCCGGCGTGCGAGCCGCCCAGCGGGCGATCGGCGAGGTGGAGCAGTTGGCGTTGCAGGGGCAGCTGGAGCTGCGGGTGCTGCAGCTGCCCGCCGGCAAGGATCCCGATGAGTTCCTGAAGGATCACGGCGCCGGCGAGTACCGCTCGCTGCTGGATCAGGCACCGCTCTGGCTCGACTGGCAGATCGAACAGGTGCTGGAGGGCCGTGATCTGGCCCGCTCCGATCAGTTCCAGCAGGCGGTGACGGCACTGGTGACGCTGCTGGGCAAGCTGCCCGCCAGTGCCGTGCGCTCCCGCTACCTGCAGCAGGTGGCCGAGCGTCTCAGTGGCGGGCAGGCCCGGCTGGCGCTGCAGCTGGAGGATGACCTGCGCCAGCAGGTGAAGGGCCAGCGCTGGCACGGGCGCTCCCAGCGCTGGGAGCAGCCCGGTGAGGCCGGTCTGCGCGAGCGGGCCGAAGCCGAGTTGCTGCGCCTGTACCTGCACTGCCCCACCCATCGGGGTGCCATTCGCGCTGAGCTGCGCCGCCGTGAGCTCGATGATTTCGCCATCGCCCATCACCGCCAGCTCTGGGCCGCCATCAGCGCCCTGGAGGAGGGCAACCTCGGCGTTGGTCGGCTGGAGGCGATCAGCCGCGGTAGTGATCCAGGCCATGCCCTGGCGGATCTTGACCTGCCGCGGCTGCTCGGTGATCAGCTGCTGATCGCCGAATCGGAGGCGCCCGTCGGCGGCCCGGATCTGCTTGCCCGGCTCACGCCCCTGCTCGAGCCCAGCGATGTGCAGCGCCTGTCTCTGGCCAATCCGCTGCTGCAGCTGCGGGGGGCCACCGCCTCCCTGGAGCGGCAGCGCAGCGTCAAGCGCTGCCGCCATCTGCTCAGCGCTTGGAGCAGCCAGCGTCTGGAGACTCTCGAGCGCTGCATCGCCCGGCTGCTGGAGATGAATGCCGGTTCAGCCGCCGAAGCGGAGGCCGGCCTCGTGCCAGCCGGCCTGGACATGGAAACGCGCATCGAGGCGATGTTCGCCGACCTCAACAGTGATGCGCTGCGCTTCCAGGAGCTCTACTACAACGAGCGCAAGCACATCGCCCATCTCGATGATCAGCGTCGCGCCGGCTTTGAGGAGCTGGTGGCGTATCGGCCTCGCCCGGCCGCTGAGCCAGATGCTGAGGTTGAACCCCGCAGTGCCTGATCGCCCGCAGCGCTGCTATGACACGCCTTCACCTAGCCCGTAGGCATTCTTGATGACGCGATCCCAGTCCATCCGCCCTGCCGCTCCCAACGCCTGCCGTGTCTGGGTTGTGGCGGGCTGCCTGGGTGTCGTCGGGCTGCTGGCACCAACGCGCGTCAGCGCCAACATGGTGCAGCAGATCGTTGTCAGTAAATGTGCGGAGGCGATGAAGGCCGAGTTCAGCAAGGCCGGCAAGACCCCGCCGCCCGGCATGGTGGATTTCACCTGCAACTGCGTGGCTGACGGCATGCTCAAGCGCCGTCAGACGCTCGATGTGGCCAAGGCCAGCTGTACGGCCCAGGCCACGCAGAAGTTCGGCGAGCCCTGATCCTTGCTCAGCGCGCAAAGACTTTCGCTCAGCGCGCAAAGACCGTGGGCACCTCCGCCAGGCGGCTGCTCGCTGCCCCTGACAGCTGTTGGCGGCGCATCAGCCACTGGGGCTTCAGCCCGCAGGCGGCCCACTCCACCGTGCCCTGGCCGTAGCGGCGGTTGAGGCCATCGATGCAGCTGAGCAGGGCCTCGCGCCGCTGCTGCTGCTCCGGTGGCAGCACCGCAAACAGATGGTGTTGCAGCTGGCTCTCCGGTTGCAGGTCCTGCAGCAGCACGCCCGCCTTGACGAAGCGCCGGTGGGGGCGATGGATCGCCGGTACCAGTGTCAGCGCGGCCTGCAGCAGCACGCCGGTGTCGTGACTGGCCAGCGGCAGGGTGAGGCTGGCGGCCTGACTGCTGAAGTGCGGCGCGAACGGGCTGGTGCGGGCGAACACCGTCAGCCGTCCGGCCCGCTGCCGCTGCCGCCGCAGTTTCTCCGCCGCCCGCACCACGTAGGTGGCCACCGCCTGGCGCAGTTCCGCCTGATCGCTGATCGGCCGGCTGAAGCTGCGACTCACGCAGGTTTCGCGCCTGGTGCCGGGGGCCTCCGCCAGGGGCAGGCAGCTGATGCCGCGCAGCTCCAGCTGCAGCCGCATGCCCACCACGCCCGCCTTGGCCCGCAGTTCACCGCTGGCCATGTCGCGCAGCTGGCGGGCATCGGCGATGCCGCGCAGGCGGCACCAGCGGCTCAGCCGTGGCCCTACTCCCCAGATCTCCTCCACCGGCGTGGCCACCAGCCAGGGGTCCGGATCGTCGTCCCGTCCCAGGTCGAACAGGCCGGCGTGGCGGCTGTCGGCCTTGGCGATGCGGTTGGCGATCTTGGCCAGCACCTTGCTCGGGGCGATGCCGATCGCGATCGGCAGACCCAGGTTGCGACGGATCGTGGCGCGCAGCTCCCGGGCCCAGCCGCTGAGGTCGCCATCGCGGGGGCGGGGCAGCCGCCCGAAGGCTTCATCGATCGAGTACACCTCCAGCTCCGTTAGCCAGGTTTCGAGGCTGCTCATCAGCCGCTGGCTCATGTCGCCGTAGAGGGCGTAATTGGAGCTGCGCACCACCACGCCATGGCGGGCCAGCTGATCGGCGATCTGGAAGTAGGGGCGGCCCATGCCGATGCCAAGCCGGCGGGCTTCACTGCTGCGCGACACGACGCAGCCGTCGTTGTTGGACAGCACCACCAGCGGTCGCCCCAGCAGGCCCGGATCGAACACCTGCTCACAGCTGGCGTAGAAGTTGTTGGCGTCGATCAGCACCAGGGCGTCAGCCATGGCGCCCGAGCGGATGGATCACGTGGATCGCCACGCCCCAGATCTGCACGTCGCCGCACCGGTGCAGCTCCAGGGGGGGATAGGCGCTGTTGGCGGCCTCCAGCCGCAGCCGCTCGCCGTGGCGCACCAGTCGCTTGAGGGTGAAGGCGCCATCGAGCACCGCCACCACGATCTGGCCGGGTCGGGCCTCGAGGCTGCGGTCCACCACCAGCAGGTCGCCGTCCTGGATGCCGGCGCCGGTCATGGAATCACCGCTGACGCGCAGGAAGAAGGTGCTGCTGGGGTGGCGGATCAGGGCTTCGTTGAGATCGATGCCGCGGTCGATGTAGTCGTCGGCGGGGCTGGGAAAGCCGGCGGCCACGCTTTCGGCCGCCAGGGGCAGCCGCAGCGGGGTCCGTTCGCGGCGCAGGGGGGTGACGGCACCCGGGGGCAGCGCGATCCCCTGCCGGGCGGCGCCCCTGAACCCGTGATCTGCACTGGGACCTGCACTGGGATGGGCGCTGGCTTGTTGCTCCACGGAAACCGCAGCGGCACACGCGGCTATTTTAGTACACCTGTACTGATGCGTCCGTGGTATCCGGTTCAGCCGGCCGGGTCGTCCTCGTCGTCCTCCAGCAGCAGGTGTTGGAAGGCGGTGTAGAGCTCCTGGGTCTCGCTGTCCAGCGGGCGCCGCAGCTCGCCGCGGCGCTGGGGCTGGCGAGCGCTGCGGGGCTGAGCGCCGCGGCCGGTGGTGGCGGTCCCCGCTCCGCTGGCAGCACTGCCTGCGGCCAGTTGCGCCTGGCGCCGCCGCAGGTTGCGGTCGTTCGCTTCGGCCTGGCGCAGGCGTTCCATCAGATGCGGCGGCACGCTGCCGTCCGGGCTCACCTGCATCAGCTCGCGAAACAGGGCCTCGGGATCGGTTTCCGTCTCAACACGGTGACGACGCTCGGAGGCGGTCGGCGCCGCCGGGGCCGGCTCCGGCTGTGGCAGGGGCTGCGGCAGGGAGCGACCCAGTTGTTTCAGCCGTTCGAGGCTGCGGGCATCGAAGCTCATCGCGGGGATCTCCGGCTCAGGGGCACTCGAGGGTGTCGCGGGTCTGGCGACCGGTGACCGGGTTCTGGCCGGTGGCGCTGGCGCACAGGGTCTTCAGCACATCAGCGCGGAAGGGCACGTTGGTGAAGTCGGCGCCCGCGATCAGCACGTTGCTGAAGCGGGTGTTGAAGGCGAAGGCGTTCTCCAGCACGGCATCGCGCAGATCGGTGCCATCGAGCACGGCTGAATCGAGGGTGGCGTCGGTGAGGTCGGTGCCCGACAGATCCGCGTCCTGCAGCTTTGCCCCGAACAGGCTGGCGCCGCGCATGTCGGAGCCATGGAAATCCGCATCGCGCAGATTGGTGAGGTTGAAGGTGGCGCCGCGCAGATCGGTGCCGGCGAAGTCGTGGCCGATCAGCACCTGCTTGGCGTAGTCCATCGCCGCCAGCGCCGGCCGTGCCGTGCTCAGCAGCAGGACGGGCAGCCCCAGGGCCAGCACGAGCAGCAGCAGGCCGCGCCGCCACCAGGCTGCAGGGCGAGCGACTGGTGGCAGGGCGGACGGCATGGCTGGCGGAGCAAGGGGCTGGTGTGGTCAACCCTAGGCAGCCCCGCCGACGGCATCGCCGCACACCATCGGCCCCCGCGTGCTCGCGTAGCCTCCGCCCACTCCGGCCGCAGCGAGGAGCAGCCGTTTCACCGCCATGGGCAACCCGATCGACAGGGAGATCTTTCTGGCCCGGGCGCGAGCCCGCTTCGGTGATCGTTACGACTACACCGGCATCGTCTACAAGAGCTTCAAGACGCCGATCAAGATCCGCTGCCGCGAGCATCCGGTGCGCTGCATCACGATCACGCCGGAGCGGCACCTCAGCACCACCGGCGGCTGCAAATACTGTCTGCGCCAGCTGCGCGTTCAGCCACCCGACTGAACCGCGCATCGCCCAGGTCGGGGAATCCTGAGGGATGGGCTCGCACGGGATGGCGCAGGCATGGGTGGTACGCCACAGCAGCGCGGCGGCAACTGGGCCGAGCAGCGGGCCCTGCGGCTGTTGCGCAGCCGGGGCTGGACGCCGCTCAGCCGGCAGTGGCGCTGCCGTTGGGGCGAGATCGACCTGCTGCTGCACAAGCCGCAGCGTCTGCTGCTGGTGGAGGTGAAGGGGCGCGTTCGCTGCGGGCCCGATGGCTGGGGCATCGCGGCCCTGGGCCGCCGCAAGCGGCGTCGGCTCGAGGCGGCCTACGGCCTCTGGCTGGTGGAGCATCCCCAGTACAGCCCCTGCACCCTGGAGCTGGTTTGCGCCCTGGTGCCGCTGCCGCCGGCTAGGGGGCCGGTGCGCTGGGTGCGCTGGGTGTAGACGCGCTGCCTGCCGGCCCAGTTGTGAAGAAGACGGTGCAGATGTAGCGGTAATTACCGGTGCGCACATTCACCTCCGTGCACTCCGTCCTCGTCACCGCGCTGCCGGCTGGCACCTGGGACTGGGCCCGCTGCAGCGCGTTGCGCTTGTCCCAGATCGATTCGGCCGTGACCGAGCCGGCCTGGGCAGGAGCGGCGGTCAGGGCCGTCGCCAGCCCGCACAGCGCCAGGAGCATGAGCCGTTGCATGGTGCTTGGGGTTGAGATGGCAGGCTCCTTGGCGTGGGTCTGAAGATCGGCCATGGCGGTGCTGGGGCGGCCGGGGTGAACCAGTCCCTGTCTATGCAGGGGTGTTGCCGCCGGCAAGGGGGCAATCTGGAGCGAGGTCTGCCCGTTCGCCGATGACCTTCGCGGCCCACCGCGCCCGCAAACGCTTTGGCCAGCACTGGCTGCGCGATGAAGGGGTGCTGAACCGCATCCTGGCGGCCGCTGAACTCAGCACCGCCGACACGGTGCTGGAGGTGGGCCCCGGCCGCGGTGCCCTCACCGAGCGGCTGCTGGCCTCGCCGGCGGCGGCGGTGCGGGCCGTGGAACTCGATCGCGACCTGGTGGTGGGCCTGCGGGAGCGCTTCGGCGGTGATCCCCGCTTCACGCTGGTGGAGGGCGATGTGCTGGCGGTCGAGCTGCCGGAGGCCAGCGCCGTGGTGGCCAACATTCCGTACAACATCACGGGGCCGCTGCTGGAGCGGCTGGTGGGGCGGCTCGACCGGCCGGCGCTTCACCCCTATCGGCGCCTGGTGTTGCTGGTGCAGCAGGAGGTGGGCGAGCGCATCCGCGCCAGGCCCGGCAGTAGCGCCTTCTCGGCCCTGAGTGTGCGCATGCAGCTGCTGGCCAGCTGTCGCACCGTCTGTCCGGTGCCGCCCCGCTGCTTCCAGCCGCCGCCGAAGGTGATGAGCGAGGTGGTGGCCCTCGATCCGCTGCCGCCTGAGCAGCGCCTCGATCCCGAGCTGGCCCGCAGCGTGGAGATGCTGCTGCGTCGCTGCTTTGCTGCCCGCCGCAAGATGCTGCGCAACAGCCTGGCCGGTCTGCAGCCGCCGGAGCGGCTGGAGGAGCTGGTGGCCGCAGCCGGGGCGACGCTGCAGCAGCGGCCGCAGGAGCTGGCGCCACAGGCCTGGGTGGCGCTGGCGGCGGGCTTGAATCGGCTCACCGCCTGAGGCCCCGCATGGCTGAGCTGCTGGTCAGCGCCCCCGCCAAGATCAATCTGCACCTGGAGGTGCTCGGGCTCCGCCCCGATGGCTTCCATGAGCTGGCGATGGTCATGCAGACCCTCGATCTGGCCGACACCCTGCGGTTGCGGCCCACCGCCGATGGCGCCATCAGCCTCAGCTGCGACCACGCCGATCTGCCGACCGACGGCAGCAACCTGATCATCAGGGCCGCCGAGCTGCTGCGGGCCCGCACCGGGCTGCCGGAGCTGGGGGCGGCGATCAGCCTGGAGAAGCGCATCCCCATCGGCGCCGGTCTGGCGGGGGGCTCGAGCAACGGCGCCGCCGCGCTGGTGGGGCTGAACGCGCTGTGGGGCTGTGGCTTCAGTGCCGACCAGCTGCTGGCGATGGCGGCGGAGCTGGGCTCCGACATGCCGTTCTGCGTGGGCGGCGGCACCCAGCTCTGCTTCGGCCGCGGTGAGGTGCTGGAGCCGGCGGGACTGGCTGCGGCTCCGGAGCTGGGTGTGCTGCTGATCAAGCATCCCGGCTCAAGCGTGTCGACCCCATGGGCCTACGGCCGCTGCCGCGACCTGCGCGGCGACTTCTACCTCTCGGCCGAGGCCGAGTTCGAGCAGCGGCGCCAGGCCCTGCGGCAGGGGTCGCTGCTGGGGGCCCTGCGCGGTGAGGCACCGCTGCCGCCGCTGCGCAACGATCTGCAGCCGGTGGTGGAGCCCGAGGTGGAGAGTGTGCGCGAGGGGCTGGCCCTGCTGCGCCGCTCCCCCGGGCCCCTGGCGGTGGCGATGAGCGGCTCCGGGCCGAGCCTGTTCGCCCTGTTCGCCGATCGGGCCGGCGCCGAGGCGGCCCGCCAGGCCCTGTCGCCCGAGCTGGCGCAGGCGGGCTTCGAGGCCTGGAGCTGCCGCTGCACCGGTTCGGGTGTCAGCCTGGGGGGCCTGTGACGGTGCAGCACGACCCCGCCATGGACCAGAACCCCGAGCAGCCCCAGACAGCCCAGTCCTCGACAGACCAGCCCCTGGCAGAGCAGCCCAGCCCAGCTCAGCCCAGCCCGGCCCAGCCCGCAGCCCGGCCCCGCAAGGGGCCGCTGAGCTTCCTGAGCGGCTCGCTCACCAGCTTCGGGTTCGCCTGGCTGGCCCTGCAGCTCTCGGGCCGGGTGGTGGGGTACTACGGCGAGCACCCGCCCCACTACGACGCCCGCTTCGCCCAGAGCATCGCCGTGTTCATGAAGACCCTGATCGTGGGCATGACCTTCCTGGCCACGTTCACCTTTGCCTTCGTGGGGCTGGGTCTGTTGCTCACCTGCATCCGCAGCCTGATGCCCGGTTGGCGTGAAGCTGAAGACACCCCCTAGCCGCCGGCGGGAATCTGCCTAGCCTGAGGCTCATCCGGCTCCTGCGCCCATGACCGGCCACGACCTGCAGCTGCTGGTGCTGCTGCTCTCCCCCGGCATGCTGCTCTCCGTGCTGCTGCTGGCCACCTTCGCTGCGGGCGGTTGAGATAAGTTGGCCGCACCACCGGCTTCCGCCGGAACCGCGCCCGGCCTGAGCCGGACTGAACCTCCGCCGTGGCAGAAACGCTTCTGTTCAATGCCCTGCGCGAGGCCATCGACGAGGAGATGGCCCGCGATCCCCACGTCTGCGTGATGGGCGAGGACGTGGGCCAGTACGGCGGCTCCTACAAGGTCACCAAGGACCTCTACGAGAAGTACGGCGAGCTGCGCGTGCTCGATACGCCGATCGCCGAGAACGCCTTCACCGGCATGGCGGTGGGCGCCGCCATGACCGGCCTGCGGCCGATCGTGGAGGGCATGAACATGGGCTTCCTGCTGCTGGCCTTCAACCAGATCTCCAACAACATGGGGATGCTGCGCTACACCAGCGGCGGCAACTTCACGATTCCCACGGTGGTGCGGGGCCCCGGTGGCGTGGGTCGCCAGCTCGGCGCCGAGCACAGCCAGCGCCTGGAGGCCTACTTCCACGCGGTGCCCGGCATCAAGATCGTGGCGGTGAGCACCCCCACCAATGCCAAGGGCCTGATGAAGGCCGCGATCCGCGACAACAACCCCGTGCTCTTCTTCGAGCACGTGCTGCTCTACAACCTCTCCGAGGACATCCCCGAGGGCGACTACACCTGTGCGCTCGACCAGGCCGATCTGGTGAAGGAGGGTTCCGACGTGACGATCCTCACCTACTCGCGCATGCGCCACCACTGCCTCAAGGCCGTGGAGCAGCTGGAGAAGGACGGCGTGAGCGTTGAGCTGATCGATCTGATCAGCCTCAAGCCGTTTGACATGGAGACCATCTGCCGCTCGATCCGCAAGACCCACAAGGTGCTGATCGTGGAGGAGTGCATGAAGACCGGCGGCATCGGTGCCGAGCTGATGGCCCTGATCACCGAGCAGTGCTTCGACGACCTCGACGCCCGGCCGGTGCGCCTCTCCTCCCAGGACATCCCCACCCCGTACAACGGCACCCTGGAGAACCTGACGATCATTCAGCCCCACCAGATCGTGGAAGCGGCCAAGGCCCTCAAGGCCGGCCAGGTCTGAGATGGCACGCCAACTCTGGGCCGTCCCCGTGATCGCTGCCCTGGCGATCTTTTCTGCAGTGATCGTGGTCCTCTGGCCGCCGCCGTTGGGCCTTGACCTGAGCGGAGGGAGCCAGCTCACCCTGCAGGTGATGCCGGCCGGCAGCATCAAGACGGTGGGCAAGGAGCAACTCGAGGCCGTCAAGGACGTGCTCGATCGCCGCATCAACGGCCTGGGCGTTGCCGAATCCACCCTCCAGACCGTGGGTGACGACCAGCTGGTGCTGCAGTTGCCCGGTGAGCAGGATCCGAGCCGTGCCGCCAAGGTGCTGGGGACCACCGCCCTGCTGGAGTTCCGGGCCCAGCGGGACGGCACCGAGCAGGAGATGACCGGGCTGCTCAAGGTCAAGCGGCAGGTGCAGGCGGTGCTCAACCAGAGCCGCGCCAGGGCCGCCGCCACAGCCAATGGCCAACCGGCTCCGCCCGAGGCCCGGATCGAAGCCGAGGATCTGGCCCGCAGCCTGCAGGAACTCGGCGTCGCCGTGCCTCCTGGCAGCAGCGAAAGCGATCAGCTGGAGCTGCTGCTCACAGCGGTGAACGCCAGGATCGTGGCGCTCTACGAGCCGGCGATGCTCACCGGCCGCGATCTCACCGGTGCCGGTCGCCAGCAGCAGCAGACCGGCAGCGGCTGGGATGTCACCCTCTCCTTCAACAGCGAGGGCGGCAAGAAGTTCGCCGAGCTCACCAAGGGGATCGCCGGTACAGGTCGTCTGCTCGGGATCGTTCTCGACGGCCGCTCGATCAGCGAGGCCAGCGTGGGGCCTGAATTCAAGCCGGCCGGCATCTCCGGTGGGGGCGCCAGCATCACCGGCAACTTCACCGCTGACGAGGCCCGCGATCTGGAGGTGCAGCTGCGTGGTGGCTCGCTGCCCCTGCCGGTGAAGCTGATCGAGGTGCGCACCGTCGGCCCTTCGCTCGGCGCCGAGAACATCCGCTCCAGCCTGGTGGCGGCCCTCTCCGGCCTGGCCCTGGTGGCGGTGTTCATGGTGGTGGTCTACCGGCTGCCCGGTCTGGTGTCGGTCGTGGCGCTCAGCCTCTACGCCCTGTTCAACCTGGCGATCTACGGCCTGATCCCCGTCACGCTCACCCTGCCGGGTATCGCCGGTTTCATTCTTTCGATCGGCATGGCGGTGGACGCCAACGTGCTGATCTTCGAGCGGGTGAAGGAGGAGCTGCGTTCCGGCAACACGCTGATCCGCTCGATCGACACCGGCTTCTCGTTGGCCTTCTCCTCGATCCTTGATGGTCACGTCACCGGTCTGATCAGCTGCGTGGCCCTGTTCGCCCTGGGTACCGGCCTGGTGAAGGGTTTCGCCGTGACCCTGGCGATCGGCCTCGTGCTCAGCCTGTTCACCGCACTCACCTGCACCCGCACGTTGCTGCGCCTGCTGATGACCTACCCCGGCCTGCGCCGCAGCACCTATTTCCTGCCCGCCGCCCAGCTTCCCGCCAGCGCGTCCTGATCATCCCCACCGCATGACCACCACCGCGCCCGTGCCTTCCAGGCTGCCCGCCCCCCGCTTCCGCATCAGCCGCTATCGCCGCCTCGCCTGGTGGGGCTCCGCCCTGGCCTGCGGCCTCAGCGTGCTCGGCCTGCTGCTCTGCTGGTTCAACCCGGCGATCGGCGCGCCGCTGCGCCCTGGCCTCGATTTCACCGGTGGCACCCAGATTCAGCTGGAGCGCCGCTGTGATGGTGCCTGCGGCCCCCTCGATGCCAGCGCGGTGCAGCGTCGCCTGGCGGGGCTGCAGCTGCCCGTGCAGGCCGGTGAGGAGATGCCGAATCTGGCGGCCACTGCCGTTCAGGTTCTCGATCAGGGTCGCTCGCTGGTGCTGCGCCTGCCGGATCTCAATCCGGATCAGTCCGCCGCCGTGATCAAGGCGGTTGAAACCGAGGCCGGTGCCCTCAATCCAACCGCCACCTCGGTCAACACGATTGGCCCCACCCTGGGCGATCAGCTGCTCAGGGGCAGCCTGATCTCGCTGCTGGTGAGCTTCGCGGCGATCGCGGCCTACATCACCTTCCGCTACGACCGCGTCTTCGCGGCCCTGGCCCTGGTCTGCCTCGGCCACGACGTGCTGATCACCTGCGGCGTGTTCGCCTGGCTCGGTCTGCTGGCCGGCGTCGAGGTGGATTCCCTGTTCGCGGTTTCGCTGATCACCGTGGCCGGCTATTCCGTCACCGACACGGTGGTGGTGTTCGATCGCATCCGCGAGCAGAAGACCGCGCTCAGTGGCCTGCCGGTGGCCGAGCAGGTGGATGTGGCCGTGGATGCCACGCTCACCCGCTCGCTCTACACCTCGCTGACCACGTTGCTGCCGCTGGTGGCCCTGATCTTCTTCGGTGGCAGCACCCTGTTCTGGTTTGCGGTGGCGCTCACGATCGGCATTGCCGTCGGCAGCTGGTCGAGCATCGGTGTGGCGCCGACGCTGCTGCCCCTGTTCTCGCGCCGCTGAGCCGATGGTTGCTCGCCTGCAGCGCCTGGGTCGGGGCCATCTGTTCCCTTGGCCAGCCCTGGCGCTCTGCCTGCTCGCCTTGCTGGATCTGCGCATCGAGATCCAGCTGCTGCTGGATCATTTCACCTGGACCAGCCTCAGCCTGATTCCCGTGCAGCATCCGCTGGCGGTTCTGGTGCTGCTGTTGACGCCATCGCTGTGGCATCGCTACAGGAGCTGAACCGGCCCCTGAATGGTTCGGAACCGACCTGAGGGCTCGACTGGTCTGAGTCTTCAGGTCCAGCGGTTCATCACCTGTTCCACGAGCACCCGTTCAAAGAGCACCTGCAGCACCACGACCAGCGGCAGTGCCAGCAGCACCCCAGGCAGACCGAGCAGAACCCCGAGGCAGAGCTGCGACATCAGGGCCACGGTGGGCAGCAGGTTGACGGTGCGGCTGAGCAGGATTGGTGTGATCAGGAAGGCCTCAATGTTCTGAAGCACCAGGCGCAGCACCAGCACCTGCAGAGCCAGGGTCGGCGAGATCAGCAGCGCCACCGCCAGCGGCAGCAGCGTGGCCAGAGTTGGCCCAATCGTGGGAATGAAGGTGAGCAGGCCGCACACCAGGGCGCTCAACAGCGCCAGCGGCACGTTCAGCACTCTCAGACCGGCCCAGGTGAGCAGGAACACCGCCACCGCCGAGATGGTCATCCCGGCCAGCCAGCCGCCCAGGGCCTGGCGGCACTCGCCGAGCAGGCGTCGCACCAGCGGCCGATGCCGCGCCGGTGTGATCGCCAGCACCAGCCCCTGATGGCTGCGCGGGTCGAGCACCAGCAGCAGCGCCAGCAGCACCAGCAACAGCAGCTGGATCGTGCCGTTGGCGGCACCGCCGGCCACGCCCAGTAACTGGGCACCGAGGGGCTGCAGCTTGTCCCAGGTGGCGAAGGCCATCAGCTGCTCCTCGACGCTGTTGAGCATCGCCACACCACCGAGCAGCTGGCTGACCCTGGCGATCAGGGCCGGCACCAGCTGGGTGAGCTGCTGAGCCTGCTCCACCAGTTCGGGCAGCAGCAGTTCGCCCAGCAGCCAGCCGATCGCCGCCAGCAGGGCCAGCACCACCAGCAGCGCCGCAGGGCGGTTGAGGGGCCGGCACAAGCGACGCAGCCAGGTGACCGGCACATCGAGGGCCACCGCCAGCACCACGGCACCGAACAGCACCAACAGCACCCAGCGGAGCTCCCAGGTGAGCAGCGCCAGGATCGCCACCGCCAGCACCATCAGCAGGCTGCGGCCATTCATCGGGCCAGCCGCTGGCGTCGCCAGGGATCGAGGATGTCGCGGATCAGCAGCTCGCGGATGATCACCTGCAGGCACACCGCCAGCGGTAGCGCCAGCAGCAGCCCCAGCGGACCGAACAGCAGGGTGAAGACCAGCTGGGCGGTGAGGGTGAGGCCCGGCAGCAGCTGCACCTGCCGGTGCATCACCGACGGGGTGATCAGGTAGCTCTCCAGGTGCTGAACCACCACGTACAACCCGATCACCGCCAGGGCCTTCCAGGGTGAATCCAGCAGCGCCACCGACATCGGGAACACCGTGCTGAGGGTGGGTCCGATGTTGGGAATGATGTTGAGCAGGCCCGCCAGCAGCGCGTTGGCCACCACCAGCTTCACGCCGAGCAGCGACAGGCCCACCCCCGCCAGCAGCGCCACGCACAGCGAACTCAGCAGCACGCCCTGCATCCAGCTGCTGAGTGCCTCGCCGCACTGCAGCAGCACCTGGCGCAGGCGGCGCCGGTAGAAGGAGGGGGCCAGCAGCACGGCCACTTCGCGGTAGGCCACCGGCTGCAGCGTGATCATCACGCTCACCGCCAGCACGAACAGCAGCTGGATCAGGCCGCTGCCGAGATTGCCGGCCAGGCCCAGCAGCCGCACCAGTCCATCCCCGAGTCCGGCCCCGTTGCCAGGGGCTTGCCACGACTGCTGCAGCCACTCCAGTGCCTGGCGGCCGTACAGCATGCGGCTGCTGGCATCAAGGCCCTGGTGCAGCAGCCGCAGGGCCAGCTCAGCGGCGGCCGGCAACTGCAGCAGCAGCTCCCGGAACTGATGCAGAAACGGTGGCACTACCGCTGCCACCAGCACGGTGAGCAGCAGCAGCAGGCCCAGCAGGGTCAGGGTCAGGGCCAGGGGGCGGTTGCAGTTCAGGCGTTGGCGCACCCCACCCACCAGCGTGCAGAGGGCCATCGCCAGCACCACGGCTGCGAACAGCTGAATCAGCACGCCGCGAAGGCTCCACAGCAGCAGCAGGGCGGCTGCCGTGGCGATCAACCCCAGCCACTGGCTGAATTTCAAGGGTTCAGGCGTCCGCGTCGGCGTCGCTGTCAGCGCCGGCAGCACCGCCCTTCTCGGCGAAGCCGAGGTCGTTGGCTTCGGCGTAGCGCTGGGCGAAACGCATGAAACGCTCGAAGTCCTCGGGGGTCTTCCAGGTGTAGGTGGCCTCCAGGGCGGCGGGCTTGCCGTTCACGAACTTGGCGTTCACCTCGCGGGTGACCAGCTGGCCCTCCTCGTCGGTCATGAACATGCCGGCGATGTCGCCCATGGTTTCAGGCGCCAGGGCCTGGGGCTGATCGAACACGAAGATTGCCTGACCAGTGCGGCCATCGCGCGAACGGGTCATGCGGATGTCAGGGACCACGGGCTCATCCACACCGCGGAAGAACTGAATGGTGGCCATCGCGTGCCCCTGAAAACCCGATCCTAGGCAGCGCCGCCCTGGCCGCCGTCGGCGTTGTGGCGGACCAACGGGCGCATCCGGCCGCTCTCGATCAGCCCATCGGCCGCCGTTCCCGCCTCCAGCAGCCCCAGATCCACCGCTCCCAGGCGCTGCTGCTGGCCCGTGCCATGGCGTTCCAGTTCGTGGTCGTAGCAGCGGTCGTAGTAGTCGAGCATCTGGCTGCAGGCGCCGCTCCAGTCGCCCGCGGCGATGGCCTCGAGGGCCGCCGCCGTGCGCTGCGGCCCGAGCCGCCGCCCGATGCGGCGGGTGGCGTCCGCCAGTTCCTCAGGGTCCTGCACGCCGTAGACGGCCACCAGCTGGCGCAGCCGCTCCTGAACCGGGCGCTGGATCTCCAGCAGCGGTGCCGCCTGCATCTGCCGCCAGATCGCCGCCGGGATCCGGCAGCGCCCCACCTGGGCACTCTCGGCCTCCACCCAGATCTGTTCGGCGCCGCGCAGGCCGTCGAGGCCGGCGGCGATCCTGTTCTCGTAGTGCTCGGTGCTGGGCTGCGGTGGCAGGCCGAGATTGCCGAAGCTGCTGCCGCGGTGATGGGCGAGGCCCTCGAGATCGATCACCGCCACACCGCGCTGCTGCAGGGCCAGCAGCAGATCGGTCTTGCCGCTGCCGGTTCGACCCCCGAGCAGCTGGATCGGCCAGGGCTGCTCCAGCAGCTCCAGCACCCAGCGCCGGTAGGCCTTGTAGCCGCCATCGAGCAGCAGCACCGGCAGCCCCAGGGTGGTGGCCAGCCAGGCGAGGCTGCCGGAGCGCATGCCGCCCCGCCAGCAGTGCAGACGCAGCGGTGCCCCCGCCGCCTCGTTGCTCCAGCTGGTGAGGCTGGCCCCGAGATCCGCCAGCTTCGGCCCCACCAGGGCCAGGCCGAGCTGCACCGCCGCCTGTCTCCCCTGCTGTTTGTAGGTGGTGCCCACCAGCACGCGCTCCTCGTCGCTGAACAACGGCAGGTTGCGGGCACCGGGGATGTGGCCCTGGGCGAACTCCGCCGGTGTGCGCACGTCCACCACCGGCCCGGTGGCATCGAGGAAGCCGCGGATCGCGATCGGTTCGGCCATGGCAGCTGGGAATGCCTGACATAGTGGGCCAACGCTGGCTCGCCGACTGGTCAGCTCACCCCCATGCTTTCCGGAATCCCCGTCACCGCCGCCACCAGCCCTGAGGAGCTGCTCAACCGGTTCATCGCCGCCAACAGCCGCCAGCGGCGCAGCCTGCTCACCCAGGTGCTGCAGCGCCGCGCCGAGCTGCGGCCGATCCTGGCCGACCAGCTGGATCGTCTTGATGCCACCGCCGACGACTGGGTGGCCGGCACCCTGATCCAGGAGCTGCTGGCGGAGACCGATGGCCTGAGCGAGGCGTTCGAGCGCCGCCACCCCGAGGGCTGGCTGGCGGTGAGCAGCGGCCGGGGCATCGACTACGCGCCGCTGCAGCAGGCCCTCGCCCGGCTCCAGTTCGAGGAGGCCGACCGCCTCACCAGCGCGATCCTGCGCCAGCTGGCCGGCGACGATGCCGTGCGCCGTGGCTACGTGTATTACTCCGAGGTGCCGGCCTTCCCAGCTGCGGATCTCGAAAGCCTGGACCGCCTCTGGCTGGTGTATTCGCAGGGGCGCTTCGGTTTCACGGTGCAGCTCCGACTGCTGCGCAGCCTGGCGGGCCGTTGGGATCAGCTCTGGCCCCGGCTGGGCTGGAAGCAGGGCGGCGTCTGGACCCGCTACCCCGGCTCCTTCACCTGGTCGCTGCAGGCGCCGGAAGGCCATCTGCCGCTGGTGAACCAGCTGCGTGGCGTGCGCCTGATGGATGCGCTGCTGAGCCACCCGGCTGTGCAACAGCGCGTGTCCGCCTAGACAGCGCTGCAGGTGCCGGAGCGGTAGCTTCGAGAGGTTCCTGATCCAGGTTGGACAGGCCGATGCCGAAGCCCCTCCGCTGGGCTGATTTCATCACCCCCTCCACCCTGCAGCTGGCACCGCTGCTGGAGCTTCTGCTCGAGCCGATCGTCTGCGCCCGGCAGTTGAGTGCTCTTCAGCTCGGGCTGCAGGAGGTTCTGGTGAATGCCGTGCGCCATGGCAATGGCAATGACCCGGCCAAGTGCCTGCGGGTGCGCCGCATCCTCACCCCCGCCTGGGTGGTGTTCCAGGTGCAGGATGAAGGCAGTGGTGTTGCTCCTGCCGATCGTGGCGTGGCCCTTCCGGAGCAGCTTGATGCCGTGAACGGTCGCGGGCTGTTCCTGATTCACCAGTGCTTCGACGACGTGCGCTGGAGCGCCCGCGGCAATCGCGTGCAGGTGGCGGCCCGCCGTTCAGCCGCCTGAGTTCCGCGGATTGCTCCCCCTCAGTGCCCGTGGCTTGGGCAGCCTGGATCACGCAGCTCTCCCTTGAGCCAGCCGAGGGCGTGTTCCACCAGCGCCGCCGCCTGCTCACGCTGCGGTCCGGCCGTGGCGGCGGTGGGTGGATTGGCTGGATCGAGCAGCAGCACCAGGGCGGCGGCCAGCTGTTCGGCGGCACGCCGCTGCGGCTGGCCCTTGAGGGCGTGCCAGTCCCGCTCGCCGATCCGCAGGCGCTCATGCAGGGCTCGCGCCGTGTCCTGGGCCTCTGGTGGCCACTGCCTGGGGTTGCTGGTTGCGGTCGCTGGCACGGACACTGGACTGACGCGGCGGCGTCAGGCCATCCTGGCGCTATGCAACAGCGGCCGCGTTCCCCGTACACCCCCGTTCGCTGGCTGCATCAGCTGGCGGTGCTGCTGGCGCAGGTGTCGCGGGCGGAGCGGCTCAACCGCGCCGATGACAGCCTGCAGGCTCGGCGCTTGCGCCAGCGCATGGCGATGGCCCAACGGGTGCTGGATCCGCTGCCGACACCGCTGGTGGGATCCGGCTGGCCGGAGCGCTGGTTGTGGACGGCGCTGCGCTGGGGCGGGCCGGCCCTGCTGCTGTCCCTGTGGCTGCAGCGCTGATTCAGGCGGCCAGGCGGATCAGCGGCTGCAGATCCTCGTCGCGCACGCGGCGCGGTTCGATCTCTGCCACGGCTCCGCTGAGGGCCGGTGCCTCGGTGGTAGCGGTGATCAGCTGACCGCGCAGCCAGGCGTTGTGCAGGGCGCGCCGGCGGCGGTCTTCGGCGAGCACCAGGCGGTCGGCGGCGCTGATCGGGCTTTCACCGGCCAGGACGGGGGTGCGCAGACAGATGCCGAAGCCATGGGCCTCAACTTGCACGGCCCCTTCCATGAACACCGTCTGGAACGTCCAGCCTGCCAGCCACCTCACGCTGAACGGATTTGTCATCCCGGATCCTGTCACCAGCGGACCCTATGGCGGAGGCCCGCCGCAGACGCGCCAATGTCAGGGCTTGGTGGCAGACCAGACCCGCGTCATCAGGTGCGATTCGTCGCGGATGCCGCTGAACCCGGCGGCCGCGAGGCGGGCATCGATGTCGTCGCCGATGTAATCGCGGTAGTAGGGCTCGTGGAACGCGCGGCGGAAGTTATCCATCACCGGCTCGAAGGCGGGTGAATCGGCCAGCTGAACCGAATCGGCCAGCACCAGCACCCCGCCCGGCTCGAGCACCCGGAAGCAGTCGTTGATCACGTTCTGGCGTGCAGCGGCCGGCAGCTCATGCAGCAGGAACACGCAGGTGATGGCCTGCATGCTGCCTTCGGCGAACGGCATCGCTTCGCCGTTGCCCTGCACCAGCTGGGGCAGTTCACTGGGCAGCTGGCTCAGCCAGCGGTTGGCCTGACGCAAGTAGGCCGGGGAGAGGTCGAGGCCCACCAGCTGGGCCTGGGGCAGGGCCGCACGGATCTGGCGCAGGGTGCGGCCGGTGCCGGTGGCCACATCCAGCACCCTCAGGCTGCTGACCGGCCGATCACGGAAGGCGCGCAGGCCCTGCACCAGCGGCTTGAGCACGCGACGGCGCATCGGTTCGGCGGTGCCGTTGAACAGGATCTCCACCTGCAGGTCGTAGAGCGAGGCGGAGTGATCGCTGAGGTAGCCGTCGGTCTGGTGGTGGAAGTTCTGCAGGTAGTAGTCCGGGAAGATCTCCGGTTCGATGTCTGGGGGCAGGTCCTGCACGTTGCGCTCACGGCGCCGTGCCCAGGTGCTGGGCATGTCCAGCCATACCAGCGGATAGCGGGCGGCCCAGTCGAGCCAGGGGGCATCGAACAGCAGGCTGGTGGGATAGAGGCCCTGCTCGGCTTCCTGCCAGTCCACATCGAGCAGCTGCTGGTGGCTGGCCTGGAGTTCAGCCAGGAGCTGCGGCTGCACCGGCCGCGTCTTCGGGGCGCCCTTGGGGGCCAGCAGTTCCATCAGCCTGGTGCTCACCTCCTTGTGGGCCACGCCCACCAGGCTCTTGCCCTGCTGCAGGGTCTGGTAGGCGAGTTTGGTGACGGCATCCGCCATGGGGGCTGCTGCAGGGGGCTGAGGTGCACCCATTCCAACGGATGTGGGCGGCGATCGCGGCGGCGGCCCGGGATCCGGGTTGGTATCAGTCCGAACCCGGATCACGAAAGATGGCAGGGATTCGCCCGCAGTAGCAACCGCTACAGAATGAAGGCATGCACAGGGTCGATTCGATGGCTGCCACAACCCATTCCGCCACAACCCCACCAGCAGCAGGCGGTTACGCCGCCTGGATGCGGGCGCGCCAGCTGGAGGCCCACCGCCACGCAGCGGTGATCGCCCAGCGCCATGCCCAGGCCGATCAGAGCGAGGGCGCTGATGTCCGTGGCCAGGATCTGGCCTGGGCCCAGCGCCATGCCCAGGAGCGCCGCCTGCACGACAGCGCCATCGCCCACCTGCGCCACGGCTGAGGCGAGGTGATCAGGCCACCTGATCAGGCGTCGTAGTACATCGTGTACTCGTGGGGGTGGGGCCGCTGGCGCAGTTGCTGCACCTCCTCGTACTTCAGCGCGATCCAGTTGTCGATGAAGTCCTCGCTGAACACGCCGCCTTCGAGCAGGTAGGCGTGATCCGCCTTGAGGGCCTCGAGGGCGCCGTTCAGGGAGGCGGGCACGGTGGAGATCCTGGCCAGTTCCTCAGCTGAGAGCTCGAACAGGTCGACGTCGGTGCCGTCGCCCGGATCGATCTGGTTCCTGATGCCGTCGATGCCCGCCATCAGCATCGCTGCGAAGCCCAGGTAGGGGTTAGAGAGGGCATCGCCGGAGCGGAACTCGAGGCGCTTGGCCTTGGGGTTCATGCCGGTGAGCGGGATGCGCACGGCGGCGGAGCGGTTGCCCTGCGAGTACACCAGGTTCACCGGTGCCTCGAAACCGGGCACCAGGCGCTTGTAGCTGTTGGTGGTGGGGTTGGTGAACGCCAGGAAGCTGGGGGCGTGCTTCAGCAGGCCACCGATGTACCAGCGTGCGGTCTGGGAGAGGTTGGCGTAGGTGCCTTCACCCCAGAACAGCGGCTCGCCGCCCTTCCACAGGCTCTGGTGCACGTGCATGCCGCTGCCGTTGTCGGCAAAGATCGGCTTCGGCATGAACGTGGCGGTCTTGCCGTATTTCTTGGCAACGTTGCGCACCACGTACTTGTAGATCATCACGTTGTCGGCCGCGCTGATCAGCTCGGCGAACTTGATGCCGAGTTCGTGCTGGGCGGTGGCCACCTCGTGGTGCTGCTTCTCGATCG
>Ga0315899_10000068_pt1 | contig 135815 bp, 90 predicted proteins | sample LakEriMetagenome_2_FD_203518 | JGI IMG/M metagenome (GOLD analysis project Ga0315899, IMG submission 203518) | Freshwater fungal communities from buoy surface, Lake Erie, Ohio, United States - Buoy 4 MA112 | ecosystem: Environmental > Aquatic > Freshwater > Lake | place: USA: Lake Erie, Ohio... | reverse complement strand
GTTAAATTGAAGATACTCTTTGCCCGAGCTACGGACGGCTCGACATTGGGGCAGTTGCTGCATCGCGGTAGTAGCGAAATACCATTTTCCCGCGTCCAAGTAAACCCAGAAATCTTATGGCATCGCGATTTGATAATGCGACGAAGGAGCAAGTGCGTGCCGCCTTGAACATCGTCGACGTGATCGGTAGCTACGTCGAAGTGCGGCGACAGGGCCGTGGTTTCGTCGCGCGGTGTCCGTTCCACGACGATCGCCGTCCGAGTATGCAGATACATCCCGAGCGGCAGAGTTGGAAGTGTTGGGTGTGTGATGTGGGTGGAGATGTCTTCAGTTTCGTGATGCAACGTGAAGGGATGTCGTTTCCGGAAGCGATGCAGTTTCTCGCTGAGCGAGCCGGAATTTTCATTGAACCACCTGAGTCGCCTCGCTTCCCCACAGCTCAGACATCGGGTTTCAAGCAGTCGGAACCTAGCTTATCGCAACCTTCGGTGACGAAGACATCGATGGTTCCAAGTGGCGAATTTCCACCTTCGATATCTATTCCCGAGCGAACGGTAGAGAAGCGTCAGTTGTACCGAGCGATGGAGTGGGTGGTTCGCGAATACCGCAGTTTGTTGGGGCCAATGCCGGGACAGGGGGCAGTGCCCGGACAGGGATCAAACGAAGATTCAGCTAGTCGCACCGAGGTCGCTCAGCGCGCGAGAGAATATCTGTTGGAGCGTGGTTTAACTTCAGAGATTGTCGATCGATTCCAATTGGGTTATGCACCGAGTTCATGGAGTTGGTTGGTAGATCGGGCGGCAGGGGCTGGAATCAGCGTCGATGCGTTGGAGAAGGTTGGTGTATTGGGCGTCAGTGAAAAAGGTACGCGTTACGATCGTTTCCGTGACCGACTGATTTTTCCAATATACGATCCGCAGTCCCGTCCAATTGCTTTGGGTGGTCGCATATTGCCGGGAGGTCCTAGCGACGTAGCAAAGTACATCAACTGCAGCGAGACACGGCTTTATCATAAGAACCAGACGCTCTACGGGTTGAATCATGCTAGGGAGCGAATCACGAAGAGCCGGGTGGCTTTGGTGATGGAAGGATATACCGATGTGATGATGTCCCATCAGCACGGCATCGACAATGCTGTGGCTTGTTGTGGTACGGCACTGACGGAAAACCACATTCGTTTGCTGAAGCGTTACTGTGATACGGTGGTCTTGGTACTCGACGGTGACGAAGCTGGTCGACGTCGGACACAAGAAGTCCTCGAGTTGTTTCTAGTCGAGGAGATGGACTTGCGGATCTTGACCCTTCCAGAGGAGCTGGATCCTTGTGATTTTCTGGTCCGTTATGGCTCAGAGCCGATGCGGGAGTTGATCGACAAGTCGGTCGACGCATTGGAGTTCAAGATACAGACTGCTTGCACGGGATTTGATCCGTTGCTCGACACGCATCGAGCAACGCTTGCCTTGGAAAGTGTGCTTGGGGCGATGTCGAAGATGCCGGTAAGGTTATCCGACAGTCGAGTTAAATTGCGGCAGGAGCAAATCCTCTCGAGGCTAGCTCGGCAATTTGGCATTGGGCTTACAGAGGTCCGCTCAAGACTTTTTGAATTGCGTGAGCGAGCCGAGCGCTTTGAGCGATTGCGAGCGGATTCGAAGCATTTGCGACCTGGAGGGGTGCAAGACGAAGAGGAGTTGATTGAAGAGCAGGAGTATCGATATCGGGAGTTATCGCCGGTTGAACTGGAGTTGTTGGAGATTCTGGTGCTTCATTCGGAGTTAGTTCCTTTTGCTATTGAGCGTTTTCCTGTCAAGCAGCTTGCTTCGAGCACAGCTCGAGGAGTTTTTCAGTTGTACATCGATTTGGATTTCGAAGGTGGGGCGCTGGACTATCCAAGTGTGTTAGCGGCCGCCGAGGATCCGGACTTAAAGAGTGTTTTGGAGAGCATTCAAGAAGTTGCACTAGTGAAGGCGAGCAAAGCGCTGCTTGATGCAGAGGCTCGTTTGCATTCCTTGTGCGAGCACTGGGGAGATCAAGGTGAGTCAACGCACCGTGATTCCCAGCGACAAGCTTTAGAGAACGGACTTCTCGATGAAGACAAACAGCTCGATGTATTAGAGTCGTTGATTCGTCAAGCGAGATTGCGTCATGGGATTGAACCGACGGGCCCAACACCGACTGGGCCTTGAGTGATTTTCAATTTCAAGAAAGACTGATCCATCGATGACGGGGACAAACGGCAACAGGTGATTTTGTGACTTAAGAATTTTTAACCGTTAGAAGACCCAGCGATAGAACAACGGATGTTCAATCGAGATCTTTTTCCACTATGCCAAAGGAGTTGAGCACATGGAAAGCCAAATGTTGGAACTGCGTGCGTTGGTTGCATTGGGACGAAACCAAGGCTTTTTGACATACGATCAAGTCAGCGAGTACTTGCCTGATGAAGCGAGTTCAGCGGAGAAGCTCGATGAATTGTTGGTAGCTCTTGAGCGTGTTGGAGTCGAGATCATCGATTCGGATGACCATCGGGTTGCGAGTTATGACCAATCGCAGCAAAGCGGATCGGTTGATGAACGCATGCGACGAGCAGGCCTGAAGCTTGTTACGGAAGAGTCGAGCGAGTCGCAACGTCCTACCAAGGATCTTCCGCTTGCACCTGCGGAGAGAACGCGGGTTCCAAGCGATCCGGTGCGAGTTTATTTGAGTCAGATGAGCGAGATTCCGTTGCTTACCCGCGAGCAAGAAATTTCGTTAGCGAAGAAGATTGAAATCACGCGTCGCAAGTTCCGTCGAGCGGTGCTTGGAAACGATTTTGCGCTTCGGCATACATTGGAGATCCTTCGCAAGGTGTCGTTGGGGGTTCTTCCATTTGACCGAACCATCAAAGTTTCTTTGACTGAGCAATTGACTAAGGAGCAGGTCAGTGGTCGGATGCCATTGAACATCGCGACACTAGATCGATTGATCGACGAGAACCGACGGGACTTTCATTCCATCGTAAGACGCAGCACGCCTGAAGGGGTGAAGGCGATTGCAAGGCAGTCGTATCAGCGTCGGCGACTGAAGTCCCTGGTGCTTGTGGAAGAGCTCAGTTTGCGATCGCGTCGCGTTATCCCATTGATGCGACAACTTGAACAATACTCACAGCGTATGGATTATCTCCAAGCCAAGGTACGCGAGTTGCGAGATTCCGGCTCGCAGCCGCTGGAGCTTGATCGTTACCGACGTGAACTGCGTCATCTGATCATGACCACCCAAGAGTCACCGCGATCATTGCGAGCGCGAGTGGAAGAGTTCCGAAAGAACTTTCGCGAATACGAAGCGGTTAAGCGTCAGTTGTCCAGCGGCAATCTTCGACTCGTCGTTTCGATCGCAAAGAAGTATCGAAATCGAGGCATGAGCTTTTTGGATTTGATCCAAGAAGGCAATACGGGATTGATGCGAGCGGTGGACAAGTACGAGTATCGACGCGGATTTAAATTTTCCACATATGCGACTTGGTGGATACGCCAAGCCATTACTAGAGCGATTGCTGACCAAGCTCGTACGATCCGAATCCCGGTTCACATGATCGATGTGCTCAGCAAGCTGCGAAACATCGAGAAGCAACTGACACACGAGTTGCAACGCACCCCATCGATTTACGAAATTGCAGACGCAGCTCAAATTGCCCCCGAAGAGGTTCAGCGGGTGATGGATATCGGACGAAATCCAGCGAGTTTGGATCGGCCGGTAGGAGAAGGTGAAGATAGTTCGTTCGGAGAGTTCATCGAGGATCCTTCGAGCGACAATCCTTTGCGCAATGCCAATAATGGAGTGTTGCGAGATCGCATCGATTCGTTGCTAAAGACTTTGACTTTCCGCGAACGAGAAATCATCCGACTGCGGTACGGATTGACCGACGGATATTCGTATACGCTTGAAGAAGTGGGTCGAATTTTCAAGGTGACCAGGGAGCGGGTTCGGCAAATTGAATCCAAGGCGGTAGCCAAGTTGCAGAATCCTGTCCGTTCCAAGATGCTCGAAGGTTTTCTCAAGCAGGTAGCTTAGGCTGCTCGATCGCCTAACGGATTGTCTAGAAGTGGATTCTCTCGAATTGGATGCCCCTAGGTTTGGCGTCCATGAGTTGAGATGATAATAGCTCGAACATCGGTCGTGATAAGCAAAACGGCCCTGTAGACCTTTTCTGGTTGTAATGGGTCGTTTATGCTTTTCTACGGGCTGGCGAAGTCGGAGCGTTGAAGATCGTCGTAAGAGCGTGATTTTGTCAGATCGTCATTGAGCCAATTTAGAGGTTTTTAGGATGCAAGAGACACCTTTCAAGGTCGAGTATGCACCGCGAGTGCATCGGTTGCCACCGTATTTGTTTGGACGCATCAATAACTTGCTCTATCAAAAAAGGCGGGCCGGCCAGGATGTGATCGATATGGGGATGGGCAATCCCAGCGATCCGCCTGATCCGTTGGTTATCGAAAAGCTCTCTGAAGCGGCCTCGGATGTTCGAAATCACGGGTATTCGAAGAGCAATGGCATTTTAAATCTCCGAAGAGAGCTGACGAGCAAGTACTTGCGCAAGTACGGCGTTCGGCTTGATCCTGAAACAGAAACCATTGTCTGTTTGGGGTCTAAAGAAGGTTTTTCGCACATGTTGTTGGCCATGATTGGGGCAGGGGATACGGCGATCATCCCCGCACCTTTCTTTCCCGTTCACATGTATGGGGTGATTTTGGCATCGGGCAACGTGGTGTCGCTCGATGTCTCGAATACCGAGCGATATCTTTCGAATATCGCTTATACGTGCGAGCATTTTTATCCCAAGCCCAAGATGCTCATCGTCAATTATCCGCATAATCCGTCGACCGTGACGGTTGAGCCGGAGTTCTACACGGATGTTGTCAAGTTAGCCAAGAAGTATGGTTTGATGGTCATCAGCGACTTTGCTTATGCAGACGTTGCATATGATGGCTACCAGCCACCCTCGTTCCTTTCCGCACCGGGAGCAAAAGATGTCGGCGTGGAATTCACGACGATGAGCAAGGGGTACAACATGGCCGGATGGCGCGTCGGTTTTTGTGCCGGCAACGCCGAGATGATCCGTGGGTTGTCGACCATCAAGGGGTACTACGACTACGGAATGTTCCAAGCCATTCAGATTGCGGCGATTGTGGCATTGCGAGACACCGAGGCGACGGTTGCGAAGCAGTCGATGATTTATCAGGGGCGTCGCGACGTGTTGCTCCAGGGACTGCGACGCATCGGTTGGGAAGCAGCCACGCCAAGGGCGGGTATGTTTGTGTGGGCAAAGATTCCTGAGCCTTGGGCGTCGAATATGAATTCCATTGATTTCGCAATGCATTTGCTTGAGCAAGGCAACGTTGCGGTCAGCCCAGGGGGCGGTTTCGGTCCTTCGGGCGAAGGCTATTTGCGACTTTCGCTCGTGGAGAACGAAGCGAGGTTGCGGCAAGCTGTTCGGCACATTGCTTCGTGTCTCGAGAAGACCTCCCCACCACAAGTCCAAAGGGCATAAGTATTCATGTCATCTGCTTCCAATAAACCGACTTCGATGAAGCCTAAGGTTCAGATTTCGCTGGATCTTACCAACCTCGAGGCTGCTTTGGCTACGGCTGAAGCGGCGATGGCGGTTGGGGTCGATTGGCTTGAGGCTGGTACGCCATTGATTTTGGCTGAGGGGCTGCGGGCCGTTCGCGGGCTGCGCGAGCGGTTCCCGGGAGTTCCGATTGTGGCGGACTTGAAGACCATGGACGGTGGTTATCTCGAAGCAGAGATGATGGCTAAGGCGGGGGCTACGCATGTAGTAGTCATGGCCCGGGCCCATGAAGAGACGATTAAGTGCGTCGTCAAAGCCGGAAGAGACTTTGGCATTGGCGTTATGGGTGATAATCTGGGTTATGAGACGATGGTCGACGGAGCGAAGCGACTTGAGGATTTGGGATGTGGCTATGTAATCCACCACATCGGTTACGATGAGAGGCGGGGGATCGCAGCGATGGGCAAGCGTCCTCCGAACCCATTGGACGAGTTGCGGGAAGTTGTCGCAGCGGTTCAAGTCCCGGTGCAGGCGGTTGGTGGATTGACTTTGGAGCAGGCTATCAGCACTCCTAGATACGGTGCACCGTTGGTTGTCATTGGAGCCCCGTTGGTGATCGATGGCGAGCGATTTTCCCAGGCTTCTAATGACCCTTTCGCCGTCTTGAGAAAGATCTGTGAAGAGGTTCATGCTTTTGGTGATGTAACGATCGGTCCGAAAGCTGTCTAAGCGGAGCTCTGTTGAGTGAAATGCACCTATGCTTGAGGTGTCAAATTGAGCCGAAAGTATCGATAATTCCGGCATTTATCAAGTCAACAATCGCTCAATAAACGTTACACTTATGAGGCAGGGCTTGTTTTCTGGTCTGTGAGGGTCAGCCGTTCATTTTGGTTGAATTGCTCGCCACTGGTCCCGTTGACTTGTTCTTGTTTAAAGTGGACTTTTCCGGAAAGTCCGCCCGAAGATCGGCGAAACTCAAGTGCGGTTTTTGGTCCCATAATTATCAGCAAGTACGCGTTTCACAACGATTCTCGTGAGGCGAATGAATGTTACAACAAAATGACGAAGGCGGATTCATCAAGGCTACCGCCAGCCAAAACAAGATCAACGCTTCCCTTCACTTTCCAGCCCTCTGGATCACCCTTGGGGTGATTGCCCTGTTAGTGCCCAGCTTGTTTATTCTGCATAGGCTTCAGATTGGCAGGTTGGAGCAAGACCTACTGAATCGGGTAGAGGCTGCGAAGACCAAGGGGGATTATCCAGAGGCGATCAAGTTCCTATCGCGTTACTTGAAGTATCGTCCGAATTCCGCAGAGCAGGAAGTCGAGTTCACGCAGTTGATCTCTGAAGAGGGAGCGAGTGACATACCTCCGGCGAACATGGTTGGAATGTTGTATCAAGCGATCGGGAAATGCGAACTCAACAGTGAGTTAGAGGATCGCATTCCTGAGTTGCGAGAGAAGCTTTTCAATCTTCTGACGTACGATGCGGCTCGACTAGGAGAAGCGGTTGAGCAGATTGCAAAGATCACGACCGACGAACAATCCCCGAAATGGGATAAAAAACTTGCCGAAATTCGCTTTAGAGCTTTATCCGCAGGGCTTCAAGACCCTTCGGTCGGCCGGATCAAGGGAGCTCCAAAGTGGGTTGAGACCCGTTGCACCATCGACCCTGTCGACCATGTACTAAGTACGTTGGAAGAGAACAAAGGGGATGTAAATCTCACGGCGATGGTTGCCAACGCTGCGATCCTCAATCCCACACTGCTTGTCAAATCGCGACTGGCCAAAGAAGAAAAAGATGACTTGGAGACTCTTACTCGCAACAAGCTCAAAGAAATGATCGAGCTCAACGGCGATGAACCGGAAGCTTGGATCATCGATTACCAAGTCAACTCCCGAATAAGTCCCGAGTTGGCCAATGTGAATATTCGTAAGGCGCTTGAGCTATTCCCTGACAATGCGGAAATCAAGAAGCAGGGTGCAGTTCACTTCATGACCCGTTTGCAAACGGGCAGCCAATCGGGAAGTGAACCGATGGTTGAAGAAGCGATTACCAAGGGTGAGAGTCTGTTGTCGGATTTACGTCAAGGTGCAGGATTGCGATCAGCTTTCACCTATTTGTCCTTGTATGAACTCTATTTGGCGAAGGGCGATTCAGAGAAAGCGTTGCAGTCTCTCGAAGACGGGATCCGTGTTTGCGAACCTCCCATTGCGTTACTTCATGTTCGTCGTGCCGGCCATTTCAATCAGACGAAGAACTACGATAAAGCTAAAGAAGCTCTCGCGGAAATGGATGAGACATACCGCAAGGAAGCTCCAAATTATTCCGCAGTGTTGCAAGCGGAGTTAGGGCGGTCGATGAAGGAACAGCATTTGTTGTACTTCTCGGGCACCGGTAATCTCGTAGCCGTTTCTAATCAGCTTGATGAACTGGTGGTAGGAACAGCTTCCAGCGACTCGATGACGGAATTTCGAATCCAGGCTTTTGCTGCTGAGAATTTCAGAAAGATCGGGTATTGGGAAAAGGCCGCCAATGCGTATTTGAAAGCCCTGTCATTGAGTCCGAACCAGCCTGATCTGCGGCGTGGTGCGGCTGAGTCGTTGGTGAAACTCAATCGGTCAAGGGAAGCTTCTGAGCAATACCGATTGATCGAGCGAAAGCAATTCTCCGACTGGATTCAGCTTGCTCGCCTCGAATTGCTTCAGCAAACCAAGGATCTGTCCTTCGGAAGTGGGCAATGGGATTCGATTCAAAAGCTGATCGACTTGGCATCGGAATCAGCGAAAGAGTCGAACCCGCCACCGGCGAATGGTTGGATGGTGGATTTACTGCAAGCCGAGCTCGATGTGCGCAAGACCGAGCCATCGCAGCAGCGGGAAGTCGTTGAGAAGAACGTTCCGAAACTAATTGCTCTCTGCAAGGAGAATCCGGATTCGGAATATCTTTGGTTTAATACTATAGGTTTATTCTCATTTTGGGGTGAATTTGAGGAGTCGAAAAAGCTTCAAGATATCTATGCTGAGCGCAACCCCAACAGTGTTGACGCACTTCTTTCTCGCACCAACCTGCTGGTCAATGAAGGCAAAAGAAACGAAGCCCGGAAACTGATTTTGGATAAGCTCCCAGATTTTCCAAGTAACCTACGGTTGCTTCAATCCGTCATTGGATTGACGCGACTCGATGAGGACTTCTATCCAACCGTTCAGAAGCTTCTAGACAACTGCGGAAATGATTTCTCGGCTGTAAGCGAACTATGCGAGAACCTTTTGAGACTCCCTCAATTTTCCGGTGAGCTAGTCGAGGAAAAATCACCCGAGAACTTGAAGAAAACGGAAATATGGGACTCGGGATTAGTGATTGCCGAAAACCGCTTGCGACAGCTCGAAGGGGAGGCAGGTGTACAGTGGAAATACGTCAAAGCCCGCCGTTCATTGGTTAAGTCCCGGTTTGATGACCGCCCAGACTTCTCAACGGTGATGCGACTGCTTGCAGACATCGAAGCAGCTCGACCTGATTGGTCGCAATTGTATGTCTTAAATGGGATCCTCAATGAACAGTTGAAAGAACCCAACAAGGCCATTCTTGCCTACCAAGCCGCCATTAGCCTTGGTTCAGATGACTTAAAAGTGTTTGAACGCTTGATCGAACTTCTTTACCGTGACAGTCGATTTGAAGAAGCAGAGAATTTCATCGCTAAGCTTGGGGTTGTTTCCAACTTGTCGAACCGAATTTCTTCTGTTGCCCTTCGATTGTCTGAACGCAATCGAGCAAACACCCTTGATATTGCTAAGTCGGGTGTTGACGCGCGTCCTTTCGACCCGCTCGCTTGGATTTGGTACAGCCGAGTCTTGGAAAGTTCTTCGAGAGAAATGAATCCGGAGAATCGCGACGCACAACTCAAGCTTGCCGAAGAGGCACTTGCGAGGGCTAGTGAAATCGATCCGAATGGTTTAGAGCCTATCAAAGCGTACTTCCAACACTACGCATTGACTCGTCAGCGAGCCAAGATCGAAGAGCTCGTTGGGAAAATTCACGCCAATGAAGCCTTGAAACCTGCACAAGATCGTTGGATGACGCTCGGTACGATCTACATGTACCTGAACGACCTGCAAATGGCTGACTCTTGTTTCAATCAAGCTCAAGCCGCGGGTGGGCCCGAGGATCGTATCGGGTTTCTCAAAGCCGAGGTGCTTAATCGATTGGGCAAACGAAACGAAGCGATCGATCTGATTTTGGAGTTGGTGCAAAAGAGACCTGAGCAAAAAGACATCCGCCACTTCGCAGCACTGATGCTTGGACGCCGAAACAAGCCAGACGATTGGCTTACGATCGAACGCGTGCTGACTTCTCCTCCATTTGGAAATATGGTCGAAGACAAACTGCTGTACGCAAGACTTTTGATGGATAAGAAAACGTATGCTGATTTAGAGAAAGCCAAAACAATTCTTCAGAGCGTCGCCAATTTGAAGAATCGCTCTACGCCGGATGTGATGTTCACGCTTGGTCTAATCAATCGCAATCTCTTCGATATGTCTACCCGCGACGAAGCGAAGGGGACTGATTTGAAGATTTATCAAGATTCTGCCGAATCGGCTTTGAAGGTTGCTGCCAATAGCTCTCCACCAGACGAAGTTAAGATCGCAACGTATATCGCCTTCCTGCTAGATCAGAAACGCACTACAGATGCGGAATCCTATATCGATCGATTGATCTCGCTTGCGCCGAAATCCCGTAGCACTTATGTCCTTCGAACACTGCTTCAGTCCTCCAAAGATGGTAAACCTGCTGAAGCGATCATCGGTGAATGGATGGAGGGCTTGACCGGGAAATACGAGAACCCTAAAGATTTCAGTACATACGAAAACATAGATCTCATGTTCGCCGGTGCGATGTTTGAAGTCGCGAGCGATGAAGCTCGAGCAGACCAGGTCGTGCAAAACCTTATCGAGCGAAAGACGGAAAGTGCACGAGAGTATCTGCTTTATCTCCTGCGGCATGAAGTCGGACTGCTCCGTAACTCCGCGATGAACCGCATTGTCAAGCATTTCGATGAGTTGCAGTTCACACCGCAAGACATCATGTCCACGCTCCTGATTTCACTGTCGTTGCCCTTCGAGAAAAGTTCTGTTGAGGCCTTCAAAGAAACCCTCAACAAAGTCATGGAGAACTCAAAGACGTTCGATCCAGTTCTCGCTCGGCTCGTTGGCGATTTCTATATCATGAAAAGTGACTTCCCTGCTGCTCGCAAAGCATACGAAGCCCTCGCGAATGCGGAACCAGAGAATGTCGTCGCATTGAACAACCTAGCAAACGTCCTGGTTGAACAAGGACCAGAGAATGCCCCTAAAGCACTCGAGTATATTGATCGCGCTTTGAAGATTATGCCTAACGAAGCTCCTCTGCTTGATTCGAAAGGCACTATTCTCATCATGATGAAGAAGTACGATGATGCTGCAAAAGCCCTTGAGCTAGCAACCGCTAAAGGTGGAGATCCTCGATCGGCGCTTCACTGGTATGTCGCACTTACTCGCGGTGGAAGAGAGGCGGAAGCCAATAAGATCAAATCAAAGATCAACGTCAAGGCGCTTCGCGATGTGCACCTCTCCACTGAGGATAAGGACGTATTGAGCAAGCTTCAGTAATGCGCGGACAAGTGGCGTTCGTTGAGCAGCGGAATGTCGCTGCTCAAGAGTGGTATCCAAGGGTGTTATCCAGACAACGCCATCTATAAAGATGAAGCAGGTAACGAGTTGTCTGCGAAGCTTGGTGTGGATTTAAGGTCTGTAGAGGAACTGTTAGAAGTAACTCGCCTTGGCTTTGAGCCAAGACGAGTCGGCTTGCATGACAGCATAGATTTCTAAGTCACTAAGCTCCGAATTTACCCATCCGGCCGGCGTTCGATAGGGCTAGAGCCATTAGGTATTGGGCTTCGAATTGCCCCAAGCCACCGGTGATACAAGTCGTTTCGTTGAACGTTTTGTGAGGGTCAGGTCGGCAACAGTCAGATACCAACAAGGTTGGTACTGGGTGCCATGAGTGGCTCTTTAAGTAGCTTGGAGTACTATGGTCGCCTGTAACGATGAGGACAGCAGGGCCGAGTTTATCGATGGCCGGCATGAGAGAGTCGAGTTCTTCGATCCGAGCAACTTTTTCATCGAAATTACCATCTTCACCGGTGCTATCGGTGTATTTGAAGTGGATGAAGAAGAAGTCGTATTTCTCCCAGTTGTCGCGTAGTACATCGATCTGTTCGGAAAGGGTTTGAGCGGAGCCGATGATATCCATGCCGACGAGTCGAGCTAAGCCTTTATACATCGGGTAGACGGCGATAGCCGCGGCTTTTAGCCCATAGACTTCCTTGTAGGAAGGCAACGAAGGTTTGCTTGCGAAGCCTCTCATCGTGTGAAAATTCGCCTTGGGATGACCGGCTAGAAGTGTCTTGGCTTGTCGCAGAAACTCCTTCGCAACTTCGGCAGTCTTTGCGCTTGCAGCATCGAGTGCTACGGGAGCAAGGGGGGCGACTCCTGTTTTCTGTGGATCGGTGTCAGCCACGTTACCCGCCAAGCCAGGGCCGCGAAAAACGACGACAAATCGATGTTCCTTGACCGGCTCGACGAAGATTTCGACGCCGGGGATTTTGACTTGTCGCAAGGAGATCGCTAACGGTGCGCTTTCTTCACTGCTGATCCGGCCGGCTCGGCGGTCTGTAATGCGACCTTGGTCGTCGATCGTGCAAAAATTACAACGGATAGCGACATCACCTTCTTGTAGTTCAAAGCCGATGCCGGTGGCTTCCAAGGCACCGCGGCCGATGAGGTACTTCAAGGGATCGTATCCGAAGAGTCCCAAGTGTCCTGGGCCGCTTCCGGGGGCGATGCCGGGTTTGACCGGAATGCTTGCGCCTTGAACACCTCGTGTGGCAAGTTGATCCAAGTTTGGGGTCTTAGCCGTTTCCAACTCGGTCAGCCCGCCCGGGCTCATAGGTAGGCCGCCCAATCCGTCGGCCACCAGCATCACGATTTTACTGCCATTATCCAAGTTCAAATCACGGGTTAAAGTGTGGATGTCCATCGGTTGAATCACTGCTCCAGTTCGGATCGTATCAAGATCAGGTCATTGGGAGCCAAGTCGCCAGGAACCCAGAAATCATTAGTTTTTAATTGCGACTTAGTCTGCTTGTTTAACAAATCCTGGGTGATCGGCAAGGTCGAACGGTCTAGACACTAGGCGATTTCATCGTTTCGAGTTAGTCTTAAGCGATGATTTTCGCGTTGTTTCCTCCTTTCGAACCTTTGCACTGTCCCATCCTATGATCCGAAAGTCCCTCCGGTTTACCAACGATTCTTGGTTTGTGAACTCCCTTCGAATCTCCGCTTTGGCCCTTTGTCTGCCGGTGAACGTGCTATCAACACCTTGGGGTTACGCGAATGAGCCGTCAGGGCAGGAAGCTGCGGCACCAGCTGCGGTTCCGGGTATCAGCGCTTCGGAGCCGAAAGAAGGGCCATTTGTGAAGCTTGCTGACGGGACGTTTATGGTTCCCTATGTGCAAACGATTGACCAGACAGAAATTCGATTCGAGATGATCCCGATCCCCGGTGGGGAAGTTGTGATCGGTTCACCGGAAGCCGAGCCTGGCCGAGGTGCTGATGAAGGCCCGCAGTTTACGGTTGTTGTTGAGCCGTTCTGGATGGCTAAAACCGAATTGACTTGGGCTGAATACAAGACATTCTTGAAAACCTACGACATTTTCAAGCGGCTCTCACGCCAAGGGGTACGAAAAGCCTCCGGGCTTGCGCAGGCAGATGCGATCACAGTACCTACACCATTGTACGAACCGAGCCACACGTATGAGCATGGTGACGATCCCCGTCAACCAGCGGTGACAATGACGCAATATGCCGCCAAGCAATACTGCAAGTGGATCAGTGGCATCTCCACCACGGAGTATCGCTTGCCGACGGAGACCGAGTGGGAGTACGCGGCGCGTGCTGGATCGAAAACAGCGTATTCATTCGGTGATAATCCATCAGACCTCGATCAGTATGCAGCTTTTGCAGACAACAGTCCTGAAGGTGCACCGAAAGTGGGGAGTAAAAAGCCAAATCCTTTCGGCTTGTATGACATGCACGGAAGCGTTTGGGAATGGACCGTCGATCATCACACTTCGGAAGGCTACGGAGAGCGAGCAGGTAAGAAGCTTTCTGTACAAGAAGCGTTTGATCCTCCCAAGCAGAAAGATAGTCGAACGGTACGTGGTGGGGGCTGGCAAGATCCTCCGGAGCGACTCCGCTCAGCAGCGAGACTTGGTTCTGCCGATGAAGACTGGAAAGACTTCGATCCGAATGTTCCGATGAGTCCGTGGTGGTACACCACCGACCCCGCTCGAATGGTCGGTATGCGACTCGTGCGATCCCATAAGCCCCTTTCCGATTCCGAAAAAAAGATTTACTGGGAAATCGATAACGATGACATCCGCGAGGATGTCGACTTCCGGCTACAAGAAGGTCGTGGTGCGATCGGTATTCCGGTCCCTGAATTGACCGAAGAGTTCAAGCGAAAGAGGTAGTTCGAGTGTGGGCTAATCCCCCTCGCTACGACACCCCACCCGCGGGCTCACATCGTTAGAATAAGTGGGGCAGGTCGCTTCGACCTGCGACCTACAGGACTACTTCATCCTCTCGTCAAGCGAAGAGCCTTCATGAACGCACCGAATACATCGAATCCAGCTCCGGCACATGCACAGGCACAGGCCCCCTTTCAATGGGACTGGAACTTGCCTCGTCTCTTCATTCGTGCTTGCCGCGCTAAGGGTGAAAAAATCAAAGTCGTCGATTCTATGGGGCTTAAGCTCTCCGGAAACGACTTGCTACTCAAAACGCTTGTACTAAAAAGAGTCATCGATCGCGAAGTACTTAAAGTTAAATCCAATGGTTTAACTGAGAAGAACGTCGGTGTATTTCTACCGCCAACGGCTTCGGCCGTGATTGTGAATATGGCCCTGACTTTATCGCGACGAGTCGCGGTAAACTTGAATTACTCTGCCTCCGAAGACATCATCAATCGATGCGTCGAACAAGCGGGGATCAAGCATGTGCTCACCAGTCGCAAATTTCTCGATCGATTTAACGTCAAGTTCAATGCCGAAGTGATCTGCATCGAGGATCTTCTACCTAAAGTGTTGGTCTTGGACAAACTCTTTGGTTTCATGCAATCGAAATTTCTAACCGAAGGGATGTTAGCTTCGATTTTCAAGCTTGGGAAAAACAAGCCTGATGATGTGCTTACCATTATCTTTACTTCGGGTTCAACCGGAGTTCCTAAAGGCGTTCCACTGACCTTCAATAACATCGCATCGAATGTCCAAGGCTTCGACAAAATCATCGGCGTTGATGAAAACGATTGTTTCCTCGGGATTCTTCCCTTCTTCCATTCCTTTGGTTACACCGTAACGCTGTGGGGAGCGATGACACTCCCATCGTCGGGAACCTATCACCTGAACCCGCTTGAGCCTAAGCAGATTGGAAAGCTCATTCAAGACAATCGTTGTACGGTTGTGCTTGGTACACCGACGTTTCTGCGAGGTTTCCTGAAACGTATCGAACCGGAGCAGTTCAAGAGTGTAGAAGTCGTCGTTGTAGGCGCCGAGAAGATGCCGATTCCACTTGCAGATGCTTTCGAGGAGCGGTTTGGAGTTCGCCCGATCGAAGGATACGGAGCGACCGAACTGAGTCCCGTTGTTTCGGTCAATGTCCCTTCCAAGCGAGCGAAAACGCCGGAGGCGAAAATGGGGACGCGCGAAGGATCCGTAGGTCGTCCCATTCCAGGGGTGCTTGCTCGAACCGTATCGCTCGACGACTCCAGCGTTATCTTGACTCACAACGAAACCGGAATGCTTGAATTCACAGGTCCAAACGTGATGCCAGGTTATCTCAATCAACCGCAGATGACTGCAAAAGTTATGCATGATGGTTGGTATATTTCCGGGGATGTTGGGCACATCGATACCGATGGATTTATTTACATCACGGGGCGCGAAAGCCGATTTTCGAAGATCGGCGGTGAGATGGTTCCGCACATTCAAGTCGAAGAAGAAATTGCAAAACTAGCCGGCGGAAGCGACGATGAAAAGACGACGGTTGCCGTGTGCGGTGTCCCTGACGAAAAGAAGGGGGAACGACTCGTTGTCCTCTACACAGCCCTCTCGCATGAGCCTTCGGACATCGTCAAGAAGCTCATCGCTGCTGGGTTGCCTTCGATCTACGTGCCAAATGCGGATAGCTTCATCAAAGTTGATGAGATCCCTATGTTGGGATCCGGCAAACTCGACTTGAGGAACCTTCAAAAGCTTGCGCTCGAGAAAGTAGGCTAAGGCCCAACCATGAACAAGGATGATCCAAGTTTGTTGAAGGATCGCTCCTTTTGGGGAATTGCCATAACGCAGTTCCTTGGGGCTTTCAATGATAATCTATATAAGCAATTGATGCTCTTGATGGCGATCCCGGGCGTCGGGGCGTTAATTCAAGGGGACCGGCAAGGTTGGGCAACTACCGCCTTTTCGCTTCCTTTCGTGTTGCTCAGTTCGATCGCTGGATATCTTTCAGATCGTTACAGCAAAAGCAAGATTGTTGTTCTATGTAAGATTGCCGAAATCGGTATCACTCTCTTGGCCGTTCTCGCGTTCATGATGTACGGGAGAATCGGTGACTGGGGAACGTGGAGTGTATTGGTCCTGATGGGGATCCACAGCACCTTCTTCGGTCCAGCGAAATACGGGATCCTTCCCGAACTCTTTGCACATAAAGATCTCCCACGGGCCAATGGACTGATTTTGATGTCCACCTTTTTGGCGATCATTCTAGGCGTTGTGCTCGCCGGAGGGATCAAGGACGCGTTGGTGGTGATTAACGCAGATGGCTCGCAAGATTTCAGCCGGCTCTGGATCGGATCGCTTGCCTGCACCGTGGTTGCACTGATCGGAACTTTCACGTCGTTTATGATTCGCAAAACAAAACCCGCTCAGCCTCAAGCGGTGTTTCAAGCCTCGGATGCGATCGCGTCGGAACCTATTCGAGTCCTCCTGGGCAGAGATCGACCGCTGCTACTAGCGATCATCGTATCGAGCCTCTTTTGGCTCGTTGGGGGATTGGTGATGCCCGTTGTCAATCGCTTGGGTAAGTCTCAGCTTGAACTTCAGTCCGATATGAAAACAAGTATCCTCACGGGTGGCTTGGCCATCGGAATTATTCTCGGTGCAGTGAGTGCAAATTTGGTACTCAAGAGGTTGCGTCCTGATCGCCAAGTCAACTTAGGTGTATGCATCATGCTCCTAGCGATGGGACTTCTGTCCCTTTGGAAGCCAGGTGGCGGTTTGGTGCTCGGCTACTACGGAGCTCTGTCCGCATTGATCGTCATGGGGATCGGGGCGGCTGTGTTTGTCATCCCGTTACAGGTGTTCTTGCAAGAACGACCTCCTTCGGAACTCAAGGGGCGGTTGATCGGTACAATGAATTTTGCAAATTTCACCGGTATCCTGCTAGCTGGTCCGATCTATCAGCTTTTTGTCTCGATCGCGGACTCAAGGGGGTGGCCTGTGTGTTCCGTTTTCGCGATGATGGCCGCATTGCTCGTCCCTATCTTGCTGTTCTATCGCTTGCCATACTCCCAGGGTTCGACTGCTACAACACACTAATCCAACGAACCCCATGCGACAGTTCCAAAACGACGAAGAGTACTTCCAGCAATGGGAATGGTTTTTGAAACTCGAAGCCGATGCCGAACGGTCTCGGCTCGCTTCCCGACGCGCTAGTCGCTCGGAGAGAGGAATGTCGGCGCGCGTCATCGAGTCCCGAGGGGATACTTTGATGCATATGGTAGTGGCTGACCATCGTACAGGGCTCGGCGGGCGAACCATTTTGACGTTCACGAAACGCCAGCAGCAGCAAGTCCTCCCGTGGAATCGCTTTCGTGTTGGAGCCCCTGTTGTTGCATCCAACGAAGAGTCATTTCACGAAGTGGGTAATGGAGTCGTCACCGCTCGCTCCGGCACGTCGATCGATGTGGTCTTTGATGATTGGCCCGAAGCCAAGTACTTTCGACTTGAACTCTCGTCGGACGAAGTCACGCGCAGGAGGCTGTCTGCGGCAATGCGGCAAGCGTCCGAGGGACGGGCGAGACTTTCGCAATGGCGCAACTTACTGATCGGAGATCGTGAACCGGAGTTTTACCCCCTGCGCGATGTCGGCCAAATCGAATCACGGCTGAGTCAAACAAGGTTGAATCCATCGCAGAAACAAGCCATCGTGCATGCATTGAGCGCGAATGATTTCGCCATTATTCACGGGCCGCCAGGGACAGGAAAGACAACCACCGTCGCGGAGCTCATCCGACAAGCTTGCGAACGAGGAGATAAAGTTCTCGCGTGCGCGCCGAGCAATACCGGAGTTGATAATTTACTTGAGAAACTAATCTCCCTCGGGGTCGACGCAGTGCGTATCGGACACCCCGCCCGAGTTCTGGAGAACTTGCAGCAACACACCCTCGATGCGCTTGTCGATAGCGATCCGGGGATGAGAATAGTGCGGGACATGCAGCGTGAAGCGGATCGAATTCTCGATCGCGCAGGTAAATGGACGCGTGGGCGACCCGTGCCTGGTGCACGCGACGATATGCGAGTCGAAGCAAAACGGTTGCGAAGCGATGCACGGCTGCTCGAGCAATCGATCGTCGATTCTAAACTCGACTCTGCAGATGTCATTTGTGCAACGACGAATTACGATCCTGATGTACTAGGACACCGTACCTTTGATTTAGGTGTTATCGACGAAGCTTGTCAAAGTACCGAACCAGGATACTGGCCAGTCGTGCTGCGTGCAGAGCGATTGATCTTCGCCGGTGATCACTGCCAGTTACCCCCGACAGTCTTGAGCACCGAGTCGATCCGACAAGGGTTCTCCGTAAGTATGATGGAGCGTCTCGTTGGAAAATGGGGCGACGTTGCGTCTCGTCAATTGACCGTCCAGTATCGTATGCACCGAGACATCATGCAGTTCCCCTCGGAGCATTTTTACGACGGGTCCCTTATCGCCGATCCCTCGGTAGCCGAGCACTCACTTGAGGACTTCTTGTTTAGTCCTAAACCACCGATGAACCCTGCTCCCGTTTTGTTTGTTGATACCGCCGGGGCGGATTGGAACGAGGAGATCGATCCTGAAGGGGAAAGCAAGTTCAATGCGCAAGAAGCTCGATGGGTTATAGCGCAAATACGTGATCTATTGGATGCTGGAATCAAACAAGAAGACATCGCGGTAATCGCACCCTATTCGGCTCAAGTCCGATATATGCGAGATCGGTGCGAATTCTCAGCTGTCGAAATCGATACCGTCGATGGCTTCCAAGGTCGCGAAAAAGAAGTTGTCATAATTAGCCTTGTCCGTTCCAACACGATCGGAGAAGTCGGCTTCCTTGCCGATAAGCGACGAATGAATGTCGCTATGACACGCGCTAAACGGAAGCTGATCGCCATCGGTGATAGCTCTACACTGGCCCAAAATGCATTCTTTGAAGAATGGATCGAATACTGCCAATCAAAAGGATTTTATCAATCAATTTGGGAATTCGGCCCAAATGATTCCGACGAGTGACCAAAGGTGTCACGCGGGTCGACGATCATCCACCCACCTTCTAACCCGAAAGATCGATCATGGAACTCTCCTTCCTCGGATGGGATCAGCCCGTCCTCCAATCTGCTGTTGCGTACCTGATGGACCGCTATGCCAAAGGTACGAACTGGGATATGAACCACGTCTTGGTCGTGCTCCCGGGTTCGTTAGCAAGCCGACGACTTCAAGTCCTCATCGCCCAGCGAGCTGCCGAAGATAACCTTGTTCTTCGCCCTCCTCGGTTTCTTACCCTCGGGAAACTTCCCGAAGAGCTTTACCAAGCCAAGTTGCCGTTCGCTTCGGAATTAACGCAAGTCATGGCGTGGGTGCAAGTCCTACGTTCCACTCCATCGGATCAGTTGCAACCTCTTCTGTTCGAAGTCCCCTCGAGTGATCAACTCGGCGTGTGGATGGATCTAGCTCGCTTGCTCGGCTCTCTTCACCGCGAACTCGCTTCGGATTTGTTGGACTTCAAAGATGTTGCCGCACAGCTAGCGGGCACTGCCGAAGAACCCCGTTGGCAGATCCTTGCTAAACTTCAAAGAAAGTACTTAGATGTACTTCACGAAGCCGGGTTATGGGACGTTCAATCCGCACGCCGTTTCGCGCTTGAGCATGGCGAGGTAGGTCACGACACCGACGAACATAGTCGTCACGATGTGGTATTGGTAGGAACCGTTGACCTGAATCGTGCACAACGCCAATTTCTCGCCGCTATCGCATCGAGTGTCCAAGTTCTCGTTGGGGCGCCGGAGTCTTTTGCCGAAGGGTTCGATCGCGACGGAACCTTGCGAAGCGGATTTTGGCAGAACCTGGAAATTCCGATCGAGCAAACACATATTCATGTTCGTACAAGTGCGGCGGAAGCAGCGCATGAACTCGCTGTGCAACTTGCGAAACTCGGAGATCAGCGTAGTGTCCGAGAAATCACCGTCGGAGTTCCCGACCCAACTCTCGTTCCCGTACTGCAAGAAACACTTGCGAAAAGTTCGCTTCCTCTGCGATATGGCCCTGGGATTCCAGTCTTTCAATCCCCTCCGATGAAAGTGCTGCTGGCTGTCGAAGACTATTTACTGGACTCCAGTATAGATACGTTTTTGCGATTGATCCGACTACCGTGGCTTGAGCAATGGCTGGCGCAGCATGTTCAGTTGGAGCCCACTGCCCAGTCGGCCCCTACTGCCCAGTCGGCCCCCACTACACAGTTGGATCCAACTAAGACTTCGCCGCAATCGTTACCGATTAACTTTCTGAGTATTGTCGATGATTACCTACAGCAAACCCTTCTGCGATCGGTCTCTGTTCCGAAGTGGCCAGAAGGGCGAGGACGAGAGGTTTTCGTTGGAGTCGTAGAAGCTATCGATCGATGGCTTGCACCCCTTCGAGAAGGTCGACGCAAACTATCGCAATGGGATAATCCGTTGCGAAATCTATTCGGGGAACTTACCTTCGGCACGCAGATCGATCGTAACGAGACCGAAGGTAATCTCATCCTCCGGGGTTGCCGCGAGATCAATGCTGTATTGGATCGACTTAGCACGGTTCCTCCGAACCTCGATGTGGATATCGATCTCAATGAAGCATTCGCTTGGGTTCAGCAGCAGTTAAGGGGTGTGCAGATTCCACCCGTTCCCACAGATCATTGCATTGAAATGCTAGGGTGGCTTGATATCGCCCTTGATGATGCACCTGTGTTGATGCTTACCGGAATGCACGATGGAGTTATCCCCGAAAGTGTGAACTCCGACGCATTTCTTCCGAATCGCTTGCGCAGCGAACTCGGACTGCTAGACAACGCTCGCCGCTATGCCCGTGATGCTTATGTCATGATGACCTGCTTGCACACGCGGGAGCAAGTCGAATTCATTATGAATCGATTGAGCGCTGTCGGGGATCCGCTTACCCCAAGTCGTTTGATGATGGCAGTTCCGACCGAGGATCTACCTGTCCGTGTGGGCCATTTAATCTCCGAATCAGGGAATGATGGGCCTGTAGTGCACGGTTGGAGTGCGCGCGAAGGACAGTCGTTTATCCCTATCCCACTGCCTGATCCCAAGAAGAAGGTCGGTGATATGGCTGTCACCGACTTCAAAAAATACAATGACTGCCCATACCGATTTTATTTGCAAAGGGTATGTAAAGCTAAGCATGTGAAACACGCTCCATTGGAACTCGACGGTGGAGGTTTCGGTGATATGGTTCACGTGCTTTTAGAAGGGCTCAAAGATTCACCCGTCGCCGAGAGCACCGATCCGAAGGCAATCAGCGATTGGCTTGAAAGCGAACTCGAAGTCCTCGTCGAACGCAAGTTCGGTGTGGCACTTCCTCCAGCCTTAACCATCCAGGTCGAGCAAGCGAAGCAGCGACTCGCTGTATTCTCCGAGCATCAAGCTAATTGGGCGAAGCAAGGATGGCGCATTCGTCACATCGAGCATACCGTCAAGCGCGGTGAAGGCATCATCTGGGAACTTGAAGATGGCAGGATGGAGATCCACGGGCGTATTGACCGCATCGATTACAATATCGAGACCAAGCAGTATGCCGTGTTGGACTACAAGACCGGGGATTCGACGGAAATCCCCCGGAAAAACCACCTCAAATCGGATGGGACTTGGAAGGATTGGCAGCTTCCCCTATATGGAACGCTGATTTCAAAACTGGACATTCACGACCTGAGCAACGTCTTGTTCGGGTACATCTTGCTCCCCAAGAATATCAGCGAAACCGAATTCGTATTCGCAGACTTCAGTTCCCAGGAACACTTCAACGCGATCGCTTCTGCCAAGGAAATCGCCGGTAAAGTCCTAAGGGGTGAATTCTGGCCACCTGAGAATTCAGGCAATATGGAGTGGGATGACTACCGCTTCATCACGCAACGCACGGTGGTTCGTCCCTGGAACTGGGAACTAGAGAGTAAACGAGCGCAAGCTCAGGGGGAGCAATCCCAACCGACTCAAGTTGACCCAGCGCGTGAATCTGCAAGCGGAGGACAATCCGAATCGGGGTCTGCGAAGAGACAGGCTAAAGCTCGATCTGCGATCATTCCTCGACGAATCAGCGTCGAACCGGTGTTCGCTGAGGGCGAACCGAACGATGCGTGGTTTCAACCAAGTATGATTTTGGCCTCTGCGGGGACGGGGAAAACGTACCAGCTCGCTTCGCGTGCCGCGCGGTTGTTGTTTACAAACCAACCACTCGATTCGATTCTTGCAACGACCTTTACCCGAAAAGCTGCCGGTGAGATTCTTCATCGAATTCTCGGTTGGCTATCGGAGGGAAGCCAAAGCGATGCCGGTCTGCAGAGACTTCGTGAAATCATTTCCCCGTTGCAAATCGAAAAAGAACATGTCCGATATCAACTTGCTCGGCTTTGCTCTCATTTGCACAGATTCCGAGTAAGTACACTCGATAGTTTCTATTCGCAGCTTGCGAAATCGTTTGCACTCGAGCTCCGAATGCCACCCGGCTGGACGCTTCTCGATACTCCCCAAGAGGAAATTCTCAAACGCGAAGCGATCACACAGTTATTCGATACGATCGAACATCGACACTTGCGAGAATTGATCGCTCAATTGTCCAAAGGGCAAGCGGTACGCGGCGTACGAGTGGAAATTGAAAATGTGATCAATGATGCCTATGAGCTTTTCCGGCAGGCTCCTAAGGAGGCTTGGACGAACCTGCCAACGCCAGCGGCCCCGGAACAAACGAGGCTCGACAAGGCACTAGCGGCACTTGCAAGCATGGAGATGAAGAACAAGAGTCAGAATTCGGCGAAGGAACTGGCCAGAACGATTTACCTTGCGAAGGATTGGGAGAGCTTTTTAGCGAAAACCATCGTTTCTGCATGTCAGGAATCGGTACCTACATTCGGTCGCTCCGAGTTACAAGACGACTACGTTCACGCTATGCGGGTTCTGATTCAGCATGCGTTGAGTGTCTTGGGTGCTATAAGGAGCAAACAAAACATTGCCGCTTATGAGATCCTAGCTATTTATGACAAATGCTTGAACCGCCTGAAGCAACAACGGCGAGTGGTTACCTTCTCCGATATCTCTGAACGACTTGCGGCATGGATGAAATCCATCGTCGAAAAGCATGAGGAAAGCCAATCGAAAGAGCCTCTCCCTGAATTGGAGAGCATTGCACACCGAATGGATAGCCCGATCGATCATCTCTTGCTAGATGAATTCCAAGACACCTCGCCAGCCCAGTGGCAGATTTTGAAACCCTTTGCAGAAGCCATCGTAGCGAATCAGAACCGCAACAAGAAACGGACTTCGTTCTTCTGCGTGGGGGATACCAAGCAAGCGATTTACGCTTGGCGCGGCGGCGTTTCCGAAATCTTTGAATCTGTCGGTGAGCAGATTCAGAACATTCATAACGAAAAACTCGCAGAGAGTTATCGAAGTTCACCAGTGATCATGAAGTTCGTCAATGAGGTATTTCGGGGATTGGCTCGACACCCCAATTATCTCAGCGATGATGAGGCCAAAGCCCCAGAAGGTTTTACGCACCCAGCTATCGATCAATGGGTTAATCGATATTTCATCGATCACTCGACTCAGCGCCGCGAACTACCTGGTGTCGTTGAAATCTGGAATGCTCAAGAGCGTGAATCCGAAGTGGAGGGTGAGGAATCGTTCTACTCGATCGATGATGACATCGCAGATGCAATCGCTGATCTGCATCGGCGATCGGATTCGATCACCATCGGTGTCCTTACCCGCACGAATACCGATGTCGCCAAACTGATCTCTCTATTGAAAGATCGTGGTGTGGAAGCCAGTCAGGAAGGGGGGAATCCACTTGTCGATACCGCGCCGGTACTTGTCGTCTACAGCGCGTTGCAACTTGCCGAACACCCAGGTGATTCCCTCGCTTATTTCCATGTGATGAATTCCCCGTTGAAGTCGTATTGGGACGAGGAGGTCGCCAAAGATCCGGTACAGATTTCCTGTACTCTTCGCGCCAAACTCGACGCGATCGGATTCGGTGCTACCGTCAGCTTACTGGTCAACCATATTGCTCCCGAATGCACCGAGCGAGATCAGGAACGATTGCTGCAACTTGTCGACCAAGCATACCGATTTGACGCTGCCGAGCAGTCTCAAATCAACGAATTCCTAGATCGTATCGAATCAACGCGCGTTGCTCTTCCGGGAGAGAGTAAGGTTCGTGTGATGACAATTCACCAATCGAAGGGTTTGGAATTCGACGCGGTGTTCATCCCCGCGTTAGACCAACAGATCGTCAAGCAGTCAGCGAAGCTCATCGCAATGCGCGCGACTCGAACCGGCCCACCGATTGCAATTATGCGAAGTGTCAGCAAGGAGCTTCGAATGTATTTGCCAATCGAATGGCGAATCGCATGCCAAGAAGCGATGACGCAACAACTAGGAGAAGCATTGTGCTTGTTCTACGTAGCTTTGACGCGAGCAAGAAATGCTCTTTACCTGTACGCCATGCCGAGTAAGAACCCTGTCAAGCAATGGGGTTCGGCACTGCAGTCCGTCTTTGGTGACGAACAATCCCGCATCCAACCCGGAGCTTTGCTCTGTCGATTGGGAGAAGTCGATTGGGTCGAAAAGCTTCCGACCAAAAACAAGGAACGTGAGAAGGTCCATCCGCCTAGGTCATCCGAAACAAGTCGGAATCTTTCGATCGAGTTGGTGCGACCTGCTGATGGTAGAAAGGGAACAAAATGGATGGCTCCAAGCCGACCGGACGCCCAAGAGTCAACCGATAGCCCTACGCTTGAGCCCCTTTATCAGGTATGGAAAGAAGAAGATGTCAGCGGCATTATCATAGGTAAGGTAGTTCACCGTTGGTTTGAAGAGGTTTGCCCGTGGATCGAAGATGTGCAGCCTGATAAGTCTGAACTACTTCGGCTTGCTGCCACTGCGTTGACTCGCGATGAGATGACCCAACTTCGTCTTGAGCAAATCGCCGATCGATTCCTTGCTTACTGCAATAGTCCCACCATTCGACAAATGCTCAGTCGCGATCGCTACGCATCATGGCATCAGCCAGCACCGTTGAGGTTGGAAGTTACCAACGAGAGACGTCTGCTTCAGTGGATGGACGGACAACTCATCCGAGGGATCATCGATCGGTGCGTTTTGGGATTTGACGGATCGTCCGGAGGAAAATCAACGGGGGGGCGAGTTGTGCGCGCGGAGATTATCGATTTCAAGACGGACCTCAGACCGCAGAATGTCTCACTCCAACAATGGATCGAGGAGAGAACGCAGCATCACAAGTTCCAGCTACAAGCCTATCGAAAGGTCTTGTGTCGGCAGTTCCGATTGCATCCCGAAATGGTAACGCTAAGCCTAGTGCTGCTTAGTGAGCCTGTCGTGGTGCCGATCGAATAACTGCAGGAAGATGACGTAGCTGGTTTTCGATTACGAACACGAGCACCATTTTCACGGAGTACGAGCACCATTTCACTGAGCATGAGTACAGCGTTGCAAACCTGAAACAATTCAGTGCTAGACACCAAAATAGCGGAAGAGTCGCGTTTTTCGGAGTACAATTGGTCCGTGCCCCCTCCGACTACGGATTCTGGTATCTCGCTTAGTGACTTCGAAAGAAGCAATCCCGCAATTTGACTCATGGCATTTTCTGAAAACGACGCAGTAACACCGAACGATAATTCATCAAAAGACTTGAAGCCCAAAGATCAAGTCGCAGTTGAGTATGAGCATTCAACAAATCTTCCTCGCGTTCTGCAACAACTCAGCCTTTCCGTTTTGATATCTACATATCAGGCAGGAAAGCTTGTTGTGGTCGGTAGTTCTAATAATACGCCATCGTTCTCGTTTCATTCGTTTGATCAAGTGATGGGCGTCGCTGTTGCGCGCGATCAAATCGCTATCGGATCGCGTCGACAAATTCACTTCCTGAACTCAGCACATGATGTTGCACCCAATGTTCCTCCACAAAAATTTTACGATGGCTGTTTCCTAGCAAGGAATAGTTTCGTTACGGGTAGCATCCACGGCCACGATTTGGCTTTTGGAAACGAAGGCTTGTGGGTCGTAAACACACTGTTCTCCTGTTTGTGTACCCTGGATGAATCTTACAACTTCTTCCCTCGATGGCGTCCTCCTTTTATCTCCCAGCTCATCGATCAAGACCGTTGTCACTTAAATGGACTCGCCATGGAGAATGGGGTGCCACGATTTGTCACCGTGTTAGGGCAAACCGATCAACCTGCTGGATGGAGAGAAAGAAAACGGGATGGAGGAGCAATCCTCGATGTACCCAGTGGGCAAGTTGTATGTCAGGGGTTATGTATGCCCCACTCTCCGCGCATTCATCAAGGCAAACTTTGGGTTCTGAATTCGGGACGCGGTGAGCTTTCGATTGTCGATACGAAGTCTGGGCATGTTCAAGCCGTGGCAGGGCTTCCAGGGTATACGCGCGGTTTAGCTTTCTACGGAAACTATGCCTTCGTGGGGCTTTCTCGGATCCGTGAAACGAACATCTTCGGCGGGCTGCCGATCGGTGAGAACCCAGAGTCTCTGAACTGCGGTTTGGGAATCGTTGAACTGACCACGGGGCGAACGATTGCTACTTTACGATTTAAGACGGGGGTCGAAGAGCTCTTTGCTGTCGATGTGTTGCCGAATATTCGAAACCCAAAGATTCTTGGGCCGGCACCGGCGAAAGGTGAAGATGACGAAGTTTGGATTGTACCGCCATTGAGCATGCATACCATGCAACCTCGACGTTCGCTCAAAGCGCCTGCGGGCTCCCTTGAACATATCAGTTCATCGACACCTACACCTCGGCAAATCACGGTTCAACCACCGGCGCTCTCCGACGACTCGCTCGTCGCATTGACCGAGAAAATCCAGATTGGCGAACGAGCTCATGCGCAGGGCAACTTAAAGGAAGCTCACGATGCGCTTCGAGCAGCGCTTGAGATGGCTCCCCGCTCGGCAGATCTCCTAAATCGACTTGGTAATCTTTATCAAGATATGGGAGATCAAGCATCAGCGGTGAGTTTTTATCAAAAAGCCACCGAGGAGAGTCCTGACTTTGCGCCTGCACACCAGAATCTTGGTGTGCTTTGCCAAGTAATGAATCAACCGACGCTTGCCCTGAATCACTTTGGGCTAGCTCAGCAAGCCAATCCGCAGGCGATGAATCTTGTACTGGCGGCCAAGGTGCTGCCAATCGTCTATGAGAACAAAGAGCAAGTCACTTCCTGGAGAAAACGGTATGCGACATGTGTCGAAGCTCTCGTAAAGGACCGTATTGAAATCGATACGACCCATGCTCTGGCCGATACGGCGTTCTATCTCGTATATCAAGGAGAGAACGATCGTGACATCATGAAGAACCTCGGACAAGTCTATCGAGGTATTCAGTGCACGGAACGTAAAGAGAAAATCAAACCCTTAGGGAAGAAACCAAAGATCGGTTTTCTATCCACCTATTTCCGTGACCATACCATTGGGCGACTTAATCTTGGTCGTATCCAACATTTGGCAGGAAAGAATATCGATGTTTCGGTGATCTCATTGATGAGAGCATCCGATCCGATGGCTCAAGCTTTCAGTTCTGCGGCGGATCATCATATCGTAGTTCCTCGCAGCGTTGATGCGGCTCGAAAGCAAATCGCAGATCTGAAACTCGACGCCTTGATCTTTGCGGATATCGGTATGGATGCGATGACTCAAAGCCTTTGCTATTCCAGGATGGCGCCGATCCAAGCAGCGACATGGGGACATCCCGTAACGACCGGAAGTCCTATGATCGATTATTTCATTTCGAGCAAGTTGGCAGAGCCTGAAGATGCCAACGACCACTATAGCGAACAGCTCGTCGAACTACCTAACCTTGGCGTCTATTACAACCGTCCGCGTCTTTCGGGCCCTAAATGCACGAAGGAGTTCTTTGGCCTAAAACCAAACCAGCACGCCTACGTATGCCCTCAGACTGCATTCAAATTCCATCCTGATTTTGATCAAGCTCTGGCAGGGATTCTCGAAGCTGATCCCCTTGCAGAAATCATCCTGATCGACGGACGGGTTTCGGCATGGACTCAAGCCCTCAAGCACCGTTGGGAACGCACCTTGCCCGACGGACTGCGACGCGTGAAATTCTTACCAACGATGCCAAACCCGGAATTCTTGCAACTCCTCGCTTGTGCAGATGTTTTGCTTGATCCGTTCCCATTCTGCGGAGGTAACTCGAGCTACGAAGCATTCGCGGTAGGCACGCCGGTGGTAACTCTGCCTGGACGATTCTTGCGAGGACGCTTGACCTATGCGATGCTGCAACGAATGGGGATCACTTCATTGCATGCTTCATCGGTTTCCGATTACGTTCGGATCGCGGTCGAACTTGGGAGCGACCCGAGCAAGAATCAAGCTTGCCGCAAGCAAATCAGCGAGTCTGCAGGGGTGCTTTTCGACAACCCAGAGGACGTAAGTGTTTGGGAATCGCTATTCCAAGAATGGATTGGTTAGCCGCGTACTCCGTCAGGTTCTTCAGGCAATTTTGAGGGTGCAAAACCTGGCTTTTTCGTACTCAGCAAAGCGGTGCTCATGCTCATGCTCGTGCTCGTGCTCGTGCTCGTGCTCGTGCTCGTGCTCGTGCTCGTGCTCATGCTCGTGCTCGTGCTCGTGCTCGTGCTCGTGCTCGTGCTGGTGCTGGTACTCGATGCCCCTGAACCTAATGCGGTTCAAGTGATCTTACAGGGTTCTGGTAAGAGCCCTCGTTTTGGCTCGGGTATCGCCTGAGTCCTAATGCTTTTTTCGAGTACGAGTACCATTTCATTGAGGACCAGTACGATGAAAGCCACCAGCCTGTTCCTTACCTACCATAATTCCACAATAACCGTTTTTCAGCGGCGTACTCTGTTAGGTGTTATTTGTACGAAATCGTGCAGCTGCATAACCAACAACGCGTGAGGAATCCCCTGTGACGCTCGCACTCGTGTCGTACCCGAGTTCTTCGATCGTTGTGGTAACACCGAGTTCCTTGAGTGTTTGAATGACGAGTGCGGCTGGAACGACGCCGCACATACTGATTTCGTTTTCGCGACAAGTATCGAGCAACAGTTTCGCATCTCCGGACTTTAACGCATCGAGGGCCAAGCGATCTTTGCGTCGGTTCTCTTCATCGTTGGCGAAATGATTCATGTCGCTAGAAATAACTAACAAAATATTTCCCTGCGTCTCTTGCAATACATCGGAGAGTTGCTTGGCGGCTACTTCGATATCGGACCAATTGGCTCCTCCCATGGCGATGCACACCAATTGAGGGCGACTGGCTTGCGCACTTACGATCCGATCGAGAATAGGAAGTTGGACTTCGGCTCCATGCTCGCGCAAGTGTGCGGCTGCATCGAGCTGCATCCCGGTAACACGAGAAGCGATTTTTCGACTTAGTTCTTGGTCGATGTCGAATCCCTTGGTTCCGGGAAGCTCCCAATGTTTGGCTGACGAGACGGACCAATCGGCTCCAAGTCCGGTATGTTTCGGGCCAATAATGATTACGGTGGGAGGAATCTCGCAGCTTTTCCAACCCTGAGTTGCTAACTGACCGCTGTATTTAAGTCCTGCATGTGGAACCATGATCGCGCGTACGTCAGTTGCGGAATCGGATTTAGAATTGGACTCAAACTGACTCAGCATGCCTTGCAATTCATCAGGGTTTGCTGGGTAAAAACTCCCCCCTAAAACTGCCTTTCTCGAGCGATCGCTCGGATCGACACCGGGAATATTCGATGCAAGTAACGAACTTGCTGTCGACATACATCCGAGCGAAACAATGGTAACGGGCATCGTGCGCGATTTGACCATCGCGGCTGCTTCTTCGGCCAATGCATGCGGAGTCTTGGATTTATCAAATGCAACAGCGACTCGCTCCCCGCACATTGCTAGGATCCCGCGCTGACTTGGATCAATCCCGTCCAAGTCGCAGTCGCTCAACTTGTCGTGTAGCTTTCCGCCATCCCAGTCGTTGATGTGTAACGTACCGTGATGAGCTGGACTGTAGAGCACGCTTACGGCGATATCGATATCGACCGATTTGTCAAAACGTGTACGTCGCAAGGTTTCTTCGGCAACGCGACTGAGGTCGAATACAGTCGACTGCAAGGGGACTCCGGGGCGGAGCGAGGTTTGTATCCAATGGGCCATAGGTGTCTGAGTGTCGAGATCCACCGCCGAGAGGACGATACCATGGACAGTACCGTCCATGGCGTCCAGCACGTAGTAGTTCGGCGTCGCACCATGCGAGAACGCGATCATGTTTTGGACGATGGCCCCCTTGAGCTTCGTCAAGCTTGTAAAGTCACCCGGGACATACGCTTCGGGTAATTCGTTGGGCAATCCGAGTTCACGGAAATCTCCTCCGATTTCCAAGCCTTCGAACAAATCCAGTTCGACGTTGGGATCCTTCCATGCGTCGTTTGGCAAGGATGCTTTGCGACACACGCCGGCCAAGAATTGTGCAACATCCCAGTTTTGTTCGACTGGAACACTTGGCAAGAGCAATCCTGCGCGCTGACCATAAACGCTGCTGGCCTTCGATGAAATCCGTAACCCATGTTTGCCGATCTCAATCGCTTGGTCTCTCTGTTGTGCGGGAACCGGAGATGGAAAAGGTGCCGATAGCAAGGTTACATGACACGACAGGAAAGGAAGTTCCACGCTGGCAATCGCCGGCATGCGTGGATCTTCCTTGGCAGTTCGTTCGGCAGATTCGATCAACGCATCGCGCAGAGTGGTCGGGCGACCGAGGAACCCGCAACAGCCTCGCAGCGTCTTACCTCGTTTGAGCGTTGTGAAACAGCCGGTTACATACTGGCCGGCCAGTTCTCCTAAAGCGTTGAATATGTCCTCGTTGACACGTAGTTTCAACACCTTTGCTGCGACGATCTTTGCAGCGATGTCTTGGATGGTTTTGCGTTGTTCGTCGCTCAACGCTTGGAAGTTCAATAAGGGGAGTTTTTGAAGGTTGGGATTTTGCATGGCGTTGTCCGCTGTTCCTGAATGGTGTGCTGTTCCTGATGTGGATACGGAACCTAAAGTTGTCGAGGATTGTAAAGGAGCTTTAGTTGGCAACGGAGTAATCGTTGGGACTAAAGTGCCTTGAGGCTGCGATTCTCTCGGTGATTGAAATGGTCGCATGTCGATTGGAAGCCGCTTGCGGCCCCAAGTTCCCACTTGGCTTTGAAATCGGCCCGCAAGCGGTCGTTGACAGGCTTTGCAGCGATCATCGATGAGTTCTACCCGGTGGATTTCGTACCAGTCTCGTTCAATCAGCATTTCTCCGCAACCCGGGCAGTACGTCGAAGCGTGTTGCGGATCGTGGACATTTCCGACGTATACATGATTTATCCCGTGGGATTTCGCAATCGTATATGCATTCAACAACGTCTGGTGCGGGGTGGCTGGCCGATCCGTCATTCTGAAATCAGGATGAAACGCAGAAAAGTGGATTGGGACATCGGGCCCCAGTGTGTTGACGATCCACTCGCACATTCGCTGGATCTCGTCTTGCGAATCATTTGCCCCAGGAATGACTAAATTCGTTAATTCGAACCAAACATCTGTCTCGTCTTTGAGATATCTCAAAGTGTCGAGCACCGGTTCTAATCGCGAGTAAGTGATCTTGCGATAGAACTCCTCGGAGAATGCTTTCAAGTCGACGTTGGCGGCATCCATCCATCGAAAGAAGTCACGCCTTGCTTGGGGCTCGATATAACCGGCTGTCACTGCAACGGTTGCAATCGATCGATCGCGGCAAGCCATTGCTGTATCGATCGCGTACTCAGCCCACACGACCGGATCGTTGTAAGTAAAAGCAACGCTGCGGCACTGATAGTGCGAAGCAGCGGCGGCAATCGAGTCGGGGGTAGCTGCCTGCGATAGTTTGCTCACTTCACGCGATTTACTAATATCCCAGTTCTGGCAGAACTGACATCCTAAATTGCAGCCCGCTGTACCAAACGACAAGACGCTGGTGCCGGGGTAAAAGTGATTCAGCGGTTTCTTCTCGATTGGGTCGATGCAGAACCCGGTGCTTCGACCATACGTGTCGAGCACCATCGCTCCATTTTCTATCTTCCGTACAAAGCAAAAGCCGCGATCACCTTCCTTCATTCTGCACTGGCGAGGACACAGATCGCAGATGATTCGGTTCGCTTCGCGACTCGGGTCCGAGGCAGATTCTGCAGTGGTGTCAATGTGCCACCACAGTCCCGGAGAAGCTCCCAGTCGGTTCGATGCTGGATCTTTCATGCAAGAAACCTACAGCTGAAAAGCATCTTCTTCGGCTTGTTCTGCGTAGAGTGGCATGTAGCGATAGTAGACTTCGAGCATCATGGTTGCCATGCATGTGCAATACAAACGTCCCCCGGCTTGGGAGCTGATTCCTTCTTCAAAGTGCCAGCTACCTGCTCCGTGCCCAGTCTGGACTTGGGAGCCGATCAGCAAGCCTTTCATCTTTTCATTCCACGATTCCCACTCCGCACCGCCATATTGTTTGAGGACCTGAGTGGCGTAGTAGTTGAAGTAGCTATCTCCGGCTATGGGTCCCGATTCGACGAACTTAGCGACTGCTGCTTTGATCGATGGTTCTTCTTTGGTCCAGCCCGAGTACATGCGGCACAACACCCCGCAAGCGGTCATTGCAGGGCGATAATCGGTAGGATTTGATTTCTTGGATTCCAAGGCGTAGTGATAGCCAAATCCGCCGGGAACCATCATGGTGTCCAGAAAGAAATTGGCTTTGCGGACTGTATCGATATCGTAGTTCAACCCGGACATCGCAGCGCTCTTGATGGCCATCATTTGCCAACCGACGACCGATGTATCACCGGGCATCTTTCCTTCTGGAAAGGGCGAATAGTGCCAGCCACCCGTTTGTGGGTTTTGGGCAAGGGTCATGTAGTTGATGCTCAATTGTGCGGCTTCGAGCAACCGTGGGTCGCGGGTCATCCCGTAAGCTTCACACATCGCGATGGAAGCGATGCCGTGTGAGTACATATCATCGAGTTTCTTGGAATGGCCGTCACCGACCCACCAAGCTCCGAAACCGCCTTGAACTTTCATGCTTTGAATCAAGAAGCTCAATCCTTTGAAGACCGTTTCTTTGTATTCACCTTCCATGTGCGTCTGGCCAGCGCCAAGGAAGCACATGAGGGCCATACCGGTGGCAGCATTCATGCTTGGGCCTCGTTCACCCGGTCGATCGCATTTCCCTCCGCACACGAGTGGATGGGCAAATGTCCAAGCTCCGGTTTGAGGGTTTTGATGTTCAGCTAGCCACTTCAGTGCCATTGAGACCGCACGCTCGGTTTCCGTGGTCCCTCCGAACTTCTTGAGTAGCTCGCGTTTCGTCTCTTTAGATCGACTGTTGAGGGATGCTCGCATCGCCGCACTGCTTTGAGCAGCTAGGCTAGATGCGGGTGCGAGGGAATCGCTCAAGCTCGACATGGATACTGCAGGGGCTTCTGCTACCAGGCTGCTCATATCCATCTCGACTTTGGCATCCACAGCGGTCGGTTCGACGTTTGGGACATCCGAAGGTATATCTTCCGACTCGGTCTGCATTTCGGCAGTCGAATCATCCATTGAGAATTCTTCTAATGCATCGGATTCGCTTCCGACCGGCTCACCAACGTTGAGCAACAAGCTGATTTCTTTGGTGATCGGTTCGATGTTCCAAGCGGCTAGAGCAAGGATTGCCGCGACGTGCACGACGGTGCTGATCGCCCAGCTTGGCGCGGCATGCCAAAATCCACTTTTCTTGCGCACTACTTCCGTTTCGGATTCGTCGGCAGGTGTGGCTGGCGCGGTAGGTGCTGAGGAACCCTTGTTAATGCTTCTAGTGTTGTTGCTGCTGGCGTTGTTGCTGCGAGCGGCTGTAAGCGGCTCTTTGATCGGTTCAGCTAACGGATCTTGACTATTCCCAACCGATAATCCTTTGACTAATCCTTTGACGACCGTTTTTGAAGGTTCTTTGATCGGTTCAGCAGGAGAGTTTCCCTTCCCTGGAGCTTTCCCGGGGCCCTTCGCCGCGTTCTTCGACCCTGGTGAGGCCGATTTATCCACCGGGATAGCCGAGTTGTCCTCTGGGCCATTGGAGCCCTGCGGCAATCCGATATCGAATCGATTCAGATCATCACCAGGATTCGTCATGGTATACCCCGCAAGACAAGTGAATGGAGAAGTTAAATCTCTGAGGAAGTTTGTTTTGGAATAGCCTACGAAGTCTTCTTCGGAGAGGGTACCATCTTAGCAGTTTGGTCACCTGGAGTGTACTCAAACAACTTCATTTTATCCCCGGGACTCTTTCCCACCCAGTTTTCATGCTTGCCCTACATGCTTCTAGTTCGTTAATTCCTGTTTTTGGCAGGTTTTTCGCAAGCATCCCAGCGTTTACAGGGGGCGAGGCTGTGCGTCGTAAATCGTTTGGCCGCAAGATAATCGCAAGCTTGGCAAGCGCGATACTTTTTTTGGCTATGGGATGTGGGAGCAGCGAGAGGGGGCCGATTTCCGAGCGTCCGTCCGAGGCTTTGACGCCGAAGGAGATCACTACCGAAGTTGGTGCTAGTGCAGACAGCACTGGCTCCGGCAGTTCTAGCTCAATCGGGTCTACCGCGAACCGGCGGATACTCGTCGAAGTCCGAGGATTCAAGACCGACGAAGGCCAGTGCAGGATGGCGATATATTTAGGTAAGAAGGGATTCAATCAGCCCGATCAAGCGGTTGGCAGGCTGGCGGCTGCGATTGTGGTCGGTGACGATCAGACGCTTCGAGTCCAGTGGAGTATTGATCTCGAGGAGCTTCTTCGCGAAGTAGATGTTCGTGAATCCAGTACATCGGGTAAGAGTCTGCTCGATGCGAAAGGTACGGGAGAGCAAACAAGCAAAGTGGCGAGTGAATTGAGTTTTGCGATCGGTGCCCATCACGATCGCAATGCGAACGAGAAGCTCGATAAGAATGCATTGGGCATGCCGACAGAGCCGTATGGTTTCTCGAATAATCCTAAGAGGGGATTTGGACCACCGAGTTATGAAGAAGTGGCAGTGAAGGTTGGGGGCGAGAACGAACTCGGTTCGGAGCCGATTCGCGTGGTGATCGATGTACGATGAGTTCCGACGATTTGCGGAAATAGGCGCTTAGCATGACCGACACGAGTTCATTCAACAAGCAATCACAGCTGGTGACCAATGTTGGAGCAAGGCTGACGCTTCAGGCCCAAAGTCTTCCGGATCATCTTGGGATTGCCACACCTGTCGGATCGCATCGTCAGAAGACATCGCGTCGATATGATTCGATCACTTTAAGGGATCTCGATGAGAGGTCCACAAGCATTGCAGCGGGGTTGCAAGGGATGGGGGTTGGGCCGGGGAAGCGGATTGCGTTGTTGGTGCGATTTGGAGAAGACTTTATTGCATTGGTTTTTGCTTTACTGAAGTGTGGAGCGACGTTGGTGTTGGTTGATCCCGGGATGGGGCGGAAGAACTTGCTCGATTGTTTAGCGGCAACGGAGCCCGATGGATTTGTAGCGATTCCGCTGGCGCAAGCGATTCTGAAGTTCAAAAGGGGGTTGTTTCCCAAAGCGCGTTACAACGTGACCGTAGGTGCAAGGTTTGGTGTGTTGCCTTCGCCGACTTTGGAGCAATTGGAAGCGACTCCGAGTCATCGGTTTGTTCCGCCGCGGTCGCAGTTGCGCGACGATGCAGCGATAATTTTCACGACTGGGAGTACGGGTCCACCGAAGGGAGTGCTTTACAGCCATCAAACGTTTATATCCCAGATCGACATGATAGCGGGGCATTATGCGATTGAGCCCGGTGGGCTCGACTTGAGTGGTTTTCCGCTGTTTGGGTTATTCAATGCCGTGATGGGGGTAGGGACAGTGTTGCCCGACATGGATCCGACGCGGCCGGCGGAAGTAGATCCGCCGAGGTTGCTCGATGCGATTGAGCAGTGGCAGGTAGATCAGTCGTTTGGTTCCCCGGCTTTATGGACGAAGGTCGGTTTGTATTGTCAGGCGAATGGTCGTCGGATGGGATCATTGCGGCGAGTGTTATCGGCTGGAGCGCCCGTTCCACCGCGGGTGTTAGAGCAGATCCGTGCGGCGATTGATCCGAATGGCAAGATGTATACACCTTATGGGGCGACGGAAGCGTTACCGATAGCATCGATTGAATCGCGGGAGGTTTTAGGGGAGACAGCGGCGATGACTCGAGCGGGGAAGGGGACGTGTGTTGGCAAGCGGTTCAGCGCGGTGGAATGGAAAGTGATTGAGATAACAGACGGTCCTATTCGGTCGATGGCCGAGGTACGGGAGGTAGGGGCGGGGCGAGTGGGTGAGTTGATGGTATCGAGTCCGAGTGTAACACAGGCTTATGTGACACGAACGGATCAGAATGCGCTTCACAAGGTCGTATCTCAAGAGGGTGGGGCAGGTGGGGCGGAGCAAGTGGTTTGGCATCGGATGGGAGATGTTGGGTATCTTGATGCGCAGGATCGGTTTTGGTATTGCGGTCGCAAGTCACATCGGGTGGTAAGTCAGTCAGGAGTGTTATATACCGAGCCGATAGAAGCGGTGGTAAATACGCACAAGTCCGTGTATCGCAGTGCGTTGGTAGGGGTGGGGCAGGGGGGTATTCAGAAGCCAGTGGTGATCGTAGAGCCGTGGTCGCAGGAGAGGAAGAGAGTGCAGCAATCGTTACGTAGTCACAGCGAGGCTTGGCAGAGGTTAGTACAGGAGTCGCATCCTGGGGTGGTGATCGATGAGTTCATCGTATATCCCAAGAAGTTACCGACGGACATACGTCACAACTCCAAGATATTCCGGGAGCAGTTAGCGCAGTGGTTGCAGGAACGAGTCCGGTCATCGTAGTGGAACCGGTTCCCTTAATTGCGAAACCACCCGCGATCGCTTCAAAGCACTCCGTACTTAGCAGCAAGAACAAAATCAATAAGCAGTTCCCTCGCACCAACTCCTAACTCCTAACTCCTAAAGCCTCTCGCCTGCTGGGCGTTGGCGGCGTAGGGTGTGGTGAAGCGGTCGGCCGTCACAACTTAAACAACGGCCGTGTTCCAGGTCACCACCTAGCGTTTCATCGGCTGCGATCATACACCGACCGCGGAACCCACCATCACGCGTTTATGGATATGTTCCGCATCCCCTTTTGGGTCCATCCGGCGTTGTCGTGGGTGATGGTACAATTGCTGGGGAAAGGAACCCCCAGCAATGAAGGATTGAAGTCAAGCAGGAATTGTTTGTACGTTTTAGAATTGGTCATGATGGTTTTGAATACCGGAATCGACGAGTGATCCTCGGTAAGCAGGCAGGACACGGTATTGAATTTCCCAAGATCCAAAGCGTAAATTGTCTTCATGGTCGTGAGTCTCGAGGCAGTAAGGAATTGAAACGGGGTACTCTCAATATCCTGCCGAACTCGGCGTTCTGCAGCCCGACTCACGACTTACGTGGATTCTCTCTCATTGGTAGAGCAAGAAGGCTCTCAGTGAGTCTAGCAATATACAAAGACACTCGTTTTGTATTAGAGAGTATTATCCAGCATGCGGTTAGCCTCAGGTTCTTGACGGGCAAAAACAATCTACGAAACCAGAAAACACAAAAATCGGGAAAGAATTTGGGTTTCTTTGATTTGTCAAAAAAAGATGGCATTTTTTCAGAAGAAATACGCTTGTTAAAGGGATTGAAGCAAGCGTCTCCATTTTTTTAATTTGTTCAAAACGACAAAAGTCCCACTATTATGAGTACCAGTCGTAAAAAATCTCCGAGTTTACGTGGAAACAACCTACCCATAAAGAACCTCTTTCGGTCAACGAAGAAGAACACCACAGAATATCTTCTTCCGCATTGCGGCAAGGATTTTCACTGTCCAAGTTTTATTTTTCTCCGCAAAATGCTGCTATGCGCGTTGATACTAGCAACAATGGATTGGTCATTTTCGAGCAATACTCTGTCTGCTGGAGATAAACTCACAGAATGGGTGGATGATTCCGGTAAATTTCGTGTGACGGCTGAATTTCTTAAATATGAAAATGGTATTTTGCATCTCAAAAAGGAAGATGGCCAGGAGATCAAGGTATCTGCCAGTCGGCTAAGTCTGGAAAGTAAAACTAAAGCCATGGACGAGCAGAAATATCTAGATGAAGTGAGAGATGCTCCTAAAAGCCAAATGAATAAATCTGATGACCAGGAGAAGTCAAGCGAATCCTTAAGAAGTGATGCCGCCCAGGATAGAGTTGGGGAGAAGGTTGGAGCATTGGATCCATCATTAACGATAACAGAGAAAAGATTAACGGTCTCTCAAAGGCGTTTCTTTTTCAATGGCTTTCAGAGTATGAAACAAGATTGCTTAAGACTCGGTGCTAATCCTGAGGTTGTTAAAGGCTACGATCTTCTATCACACTCATTTGGTAATCTCAAAAAGCCAGTGCCGACTGGAATTGGTTTTCTTACGAAGGTAGGCGACTCCTCATTCCTCTTTGATATACGGATGACTGTTATAGAACAATTTGAAGACGATGTATGCCATGTAGTAATTGGATTCGATCATGTTCTACTTGAACTTGCAAACGTTCGCGCAGGTTGTGATTATGTCATACCTTTGCTGTGCGTCGAGCTAAATCGGATTAACGTACTCCAGACTGTATCCGGCAAGCCTATACATCTGTTGGGGATTCGTAGTTGCCTCGATATAAAAGACGAATACCTTTCTATTGCCGAGGATACCCGTAAAAATCTAAGATCGATCCAATTACCCCCTTTTGTATGCATGGAGATAAAGAAGAAATAGATTTGAGGTCTATGGAAACATCAATTGTTTACTAATTGGTTTCGTCAGTGGATACCTCCTACCGGGGCACTGGTTGGCGCTTAAAAATTTCAGTTTACTGGTTTCCTGCTGCATTGGGCTCTATCATCCGAGAGGTTGAATGGGGAGTGTTCCAATCGGTTCGCGGAAACTACTATAAAATAAATTTTTAACGAACGGTGAGAGCGTCGCGATACGCTCCCAGTTAATCCCTTCGGCCACCGCATCGGTGAGTGGATGATCGAAGTGGTACTCGATGATAGCTTGTTTCTCTTGGTCTATCAGCCAATGAACACGAGGGACTTTTCCATTGTGTTCGTACGCTTTACCGTTGCACCGTGTCCATTTATTGAATGTACTGCTATGGATGTCAGTCCACTGCAGAATGTCTTTCAGGTGCAGATCCGTTCTCTCTGACCAGGAACGAACCGTATCAACAACTTGATCTCGGATATCATGGGGAACCCAGCGATGCGTTAGGGGGCCCCAAGTTTTATTTAGTTCGACGTGTTCCTGCAAAAGCTCAGCCAAAACATTGTTTTTTTGAAGTTTCGCTTCGAGCGGATTGATTTTTTGGCCTTTGGCGTTCGCTGGGCGTTTGACAGTATCGCAACATCGAAAACTCCAAAACCGCTGTGTTATTTTGCTGCGGTAGAATAGATCTCGATCCACGATGATGTTGGATGGACCAAAACATTTTCTACTCAGGCGTTGCAGCAAGTTGGTGAACAAATTCGATAAGCTGAACCTTTGCTTGTTTAAACCTTAGTTCGCCTCGATCTTTCAAGCCGGCTGATTGCAATTCATTGATCTTTTCTTTGACCATTTCGTGCGAATTTCTCAATTGACCAATAAAGCCCGACAGGTCGTCAGTGGACATGTCTGCCAAAAGTGCTTCTGCAAGGCCTGTATCGCTTAGCATAGATCGAACACTCTCAAGAGCGTTGTAAATCATAACATCCTGTCGATCGAAAACTGGCGTCTTTGGTTCAATGAAACCATCGCCGGAACCTACAGCGCCTTCACTCGTCGAGAATGTTGTCGAGAAGGCACAGAGAGCGTTATCGCTTTTAGCGCCATCTAGCTCCCGACTCAAATCTTCGCATACTAATTTCAATTTAGTAAGTTCATTCCAGCTCTTAAAGAGCCAGACACGAAATTTTACTGATTCAACATGATTGCTTACGCCGCAACTCAAAGCGAATTGCTGGAAAGCCGTTTCATTCCTCACAGCATCCGAGATGAAAAACAGTTCTGGCGGCTGATTCGTCTCCATTTTCTTAATGAGCTGGACAATTTCGCCATCCACTTTAAGTGACTCTGGCGCGAGCGTTTGGTTACGGCGATTCCAGTCTGCTGCACGCAACAAACCCGCACTTACGTCCCCAGGAGAACAAGCCCATTCCTTAGCAAAAAACTCTACAGTTTTATTCTGACCTTCGTCCTCCGATATTGGCGGCCGAACTTCACTTTCATCGCCGAAATCGAAGTAAATCAGTCCCCCGAGAAATAAACAGGAAACAATTAACGCTGGCTTCCACCAAGCCCGATAACGACGACCATTTTCCGCAGGACTACTAACCTCTTGCAATTGAACATCATGCTTTCGAAATGACCTGGCAATCGGTAGCTCTTGGAACCCAGGATGTTGAAGCCACTTCCCCATCTCCGGGAACACGCTCATTGCTAACCGTTCATTAATGTTCCCGTCCGTTGCATCGAGCAATAGTTGCAGAGAATCAAAGTGTTGTGTGAGCAACTCTCTGAGCGACTCAAGTTGCTTGGCTTTTAGTTCAGACGTTTCCACACCAAAAAGAATAATTCGCTCTGTCCCTTCCCGCACAGTTTGGTTATCGAGCGTTTGCCTCTTTTGGCGGGAAACTGAGATATACGTGGGCCCAACAGCGTATTGGCTAGCGTTCGCTGAAGCTTGTACGACGTCTGATTCCATTAGCTCGGACGAAGAGATCAGAAAGTGGTGGCCAACGTTTCCAGCATTCGGAGTTTCAACGATTAGTGAGAGTTCAGTCATTCGTACCACCACCCCACTCAGGAAGGTCTGGCTTATGTTCCTGGTTCATGCTCAATTTCAGCTTTACAACGATACCCGCCAACCCGCCGTCTGAACTGAGTTCCACAACCTCCAATTGCTTTCCTGAACTCTCATTCAAAAATAATTTTCCCGTTGAAGTTGCGGGCGTTACGATCCGCTTAGCAATAGCGGATGACAAACCATTAGCCTTCGTTGTGGAGCCTGACTGGTACTCCAGGTATAGCTTACATTCACATGGAAGCATAGACATCGAGATGCCCAGGCTGGACAAACTGATAGAAAGCGGAGTAGAGGCCGAGACTGAATCCGCATTATCAATAACTAGTCCAACCGTTTTGTCTTTAAACTCGAAAAGAACACGGTACGGACCTTTCGTCGGCAAATCTATTGCCGAAATCTCTAATACCACTGGACTTTCCGCCCACCCCAACCAATGCTCGACGGCAACTCGCATCGTTCTAGCTTCCCCGGATTTAAGATACTGCCTTGCCGCTTCAATTCTTTTACTATCGTGGGCAATCCGAAAGGCTTCGTAGTTACTTGCGTCTTCGCTATACCTTCCCTTCAATACTTCTTCTGCCTTATTTTTAATATCATTGATTCGACCATCGAATTGAGAACTTTTAGGGAAATCATTTTCACGTGATGCAATTGCATTCAGCCGTGTCAATACCTCTTCAAACTCGTCCACTTCCAAACGTGCCGTACATCTATCAAGAAGTGAGTCGTAGACAGCTGCTGAGTCAGGGAATCTGACTCCGTCAGGCCATGCAGTTATTATGTTTATAAAAGTTGATGAACCAGGCTCTTGAATCGCCTTCTCGATGATTTCCTTGAAATGTACGGCATAGGCGGTTGAATCCGCATTCTTTGCTGTTGCGTCAAACACTAAATCTGCAGCCGATTGGTGTTGGATTCTGGGTTCTGCATGCTCAACTACCTTTGGTGGCTCTATCAACGGAACCTTTGCGAAATCCTTAGCACGCCATCCAAGAATCGCCCCAAGGCATCCGCCGAAAAAAAGAATTGCTCCACCCGCTATAACCATCCATTGTGTGGATTTTATGGCTCTGTTTGTAGAGCTATTTCGTTTCAGATCGCTGTTTGCACTGGCATGAGATGTCAATTTGGCGGACCAATTGACCTCGGAGGCAGCGACCCGCTCTAACTCGTAAAGCCAATCTCGCATCTCTGAACTGGGGACAATAATAGTATCTTGAAGTACATTGCTCCAGTTGATGCCCGTCAAGATCAGCGACTCGAGACTCAATGAATGTCGTCGAAGAACCTCGACCAATTGATTAAACCGACAGTCTGGTAAGGTAGCAGAATTCAGCCCGGTGAGAACGATCACCTCCAATCCATCTCGAATAGTGCCGCTTTGTGACAGTTGCTTCACCTTCCGACCAACTGCTATGTGGTCTCGACCGAAACTAACGCCTTCCTTTGTCGAGGAAAACGCAGCGACAACTTCACTTTCCGATACAGAAACTCCCTCGGGAACTAAGAAACGGTGACCGTACTGACCGGCACGCGGTGTTTCAGCATACAGTCTCAAGATAGTCATTGGTTCCTCCACTCAGGCAGCTGTGGTTCCGGTGGTAAACCATTTAATCTGAATGTCGCTTTATTCGTAAATCCTTGGCCATTAAGGTCAATTGTGACACCAGATTGTAGTTCGTTTGGCGTTCCGGTCCACCTGCCAGATCCGCCAGGTGTAGTTGATGTCCACGTCACTCCATATTTAGCAACGACAGAAACGTCTATTGTCACGGTTTCATTTAACTGCGCCCTAAATGTTCCCGACCCAATTTGTGAGCTTCTTTCATTGCGATTACTTTTGATTTTAGTGGCTGTAATCAGCGGAAGTCCTTTAACAATTACAGTTACATCGTTTTCGTAACTATAAAAATTTCCATAATATCGATCATGCCATTGAAGGGTGCTCAAGATGAGCGTCATATCAAGAGGATCTTTCTTGGCGTTTAAGTACTCTCTATACGATTCAACCTCCTTCAGCATTGTCTTCAGCGGCGCTCTTGATATGTAGGCGCTAACTTGATCACCGCACTGTGGTTTATAGCGGACAATTTGTGAGTATAGATCTTTATCTTCGGCCTCATTGATTTCTGTTGCCAAATCTGCGAGTTTGCTGCGCTGACCAGTCTCGAGTAATTTCACGACGTTTGGATCTGAAGCAACTCTGGTAAGCTCACGGGCTTGCTGCCAAGACCTATTCTTTAAGTGCCCGCGTACCTTTTCGGATACGATCTTCGGGGCACGTTCCGCAAAGTCATTAATTAATCCTTCACCATTTGAATCAATGGGGTTGCGTTTGGCGAGATATCCAGCAGCGAGGAGAATATCGTTGTTCTGCATTGCTGTGACGTAGCTCTGTTCAAATTTCTTCCATTCCATCTCACCTTGTGCTTCAATGATTTTTCGCTGCTTTTCCGCGATGTTTTTTCGTAGTTCTGCTTGGCGATCAGTAGTGGATTGGGATCTTGATTCTGGATAAGGGAGGCTTGAAATTTTATCGCTAAGATCATGCAGTATATTGACTGGTGCATCAGCCTTTATATCGACGGCATCAAGCTTAATTGACAGTTGGTCTAAAAACTCACGGTTCTTCAAGTCATGCTCTTCCCTGTCTGTATCTGCTACAAGAGTTTTTGCCTCAGGGCTGTGTAAACCTGATTCGAATTCGGCCAAATAATTTCTTGCAAGACTTACCTTCGTTTGCCGATTTTCTGCATCAGTGACTGTTTTCCAAAGAGAATTGTCTCTTTGAGTTCGCAGGTCCACCAGCAGACTGTAAGCCTTCGCGCGATCAAGAATGAATCGGTGAGACAGCACATGTCGGTAGCTTGGTGATCGAAAATACGTATCTAGCCATTGTTCACCTTGACTTAGATCAGCGGTAGTGGCAGACGGATTGTTCTGGCTTGAGATAATTCCTCGGTACCTGATACCATCTATCGTAGATTCTATCAGTAATAGGGAGAACAGCGAGACCAAAAAGAATGCCGTAAGCTGTGTTGCGAACTTAAGGCCAAAACGAGCAAGGACCGTTGTTGCTCGCTTATGCAAGTCGGTGCCTTTCGGCAAGCTCCGGATATGCTCCCACGTTTCATAAATCCCAGCCGGCACTGATATGCCGCGAATCCACCGTTTCCATGGTGATTGCTCGCACCGAAAAGCCGAATCGCTCAATCCAAGTATCATTTGAGGAAACGCCCACCACGACGCGTTTTCTTCTGCAACTCTAAGCTCTTGAACCCGCAGTGAATCCGCTTGGTGAGCACACCAATTAAAGCCGTCTTCAAGGCCGAATGACTGTAGTTGTCCATCGGAAACCTGCGGTACTTCAGTTCCGTTTGGCAAAATCTTATGCGAGCCGAATGCGCTGACAGGAAAGCATTTGACGTTCTTTTCACCAACCGCATTACGTATCGTGTTGAGAAGTGAGGCATGCGGCGGTGCTGGTGACTGTTCGATAAAACCTCTAATCAAAGCATCGGAGTCTGAAACAGTGATCTCCAGCTCTTGAGAACGTCGGTCCCATTTGTTCAAAAGAAGGGCGATCGGCCATTCCTGTCTGGGCGCTGTCTCGCGTTCATTCAATAGCTCACTAAATGCCGAAGTTAGTTTTTGAAGGTCATCTACCAATGGTTTGTGATCTCTGTTTGCATGAGGAATCTCCGCAAGGACTAGCAGCCCATCACAGTCTTGCATGTGCTCGCGCAGCTTTCCGGCGAGCTCGCTTGCAGAAGCAGTTATTAGCTCACCCGAATAATCAACTAGCTCGACGTGGCGAGTTCCGTAATCCGGACAGCCGAAATCAAACAAAAACTTCATTGGCTCCCGACTAGGATTCGCCTCCGGAACCTCACCGCGCTTGAGTCGGTCGCGTTGTTCACCCAACCATTTCCAGCCTAGATGAAAGGGGTTATCTGTTTGCCAAGTTTCAGGGGCACCTTGTGGAAGTGGGTTCCTCGGATCATTCTGAATCCATGAGCAGGATAATCCTTTAGGGTGAGCAATCCGCGGTAATGAGAGTGCGGACAAGATGCAAGTCTTCCCGGATGACTTCATGCCGTAGACTGCGAGTCGGTAGTGCTGCTGGTTGTTGTTTTTAAGAGTCATAGTGGTGAAAGCTGTTTATTCAAAAATTGTGGGATCGTCGTCTTTAACTGCTCTTGGGGGTCCGATTCAGCCATAAAAAGAGGCGAAATACCCAGGAGCGCCCGCGGCGAAACAACAGCGAGATACAGCCTAAAAAGATGATTGTTCCAATAACTGGGTATAACCCCAAGTTGGATCGAATGAATGTCTCGTTCGCCGCGTCGACCATATGTTCAATCGCTTTCCCTGATCCCATACCCGTCCCTCGAATAGCCGATGCAATGACTTCGCCCACAAACTCGGTGAGATGCTTTAGGCCAGCCTCAGTCAGATCACCAGCACGATCTTGGAAGTACTCAGGGTTAATGAGATATGCCGATAAAGCTCCACTTGATGCCCATGCTTTCCAATGCGGTTGAACATAGGTCTTCCAGAATTTCCACGATGCATCTCCATACTTGGTTAGTGCGTAACCAAAGTCGGCAACCGTGACTGCTCGATTGCCTTCTTTAACTACGATCGTTCCTCCTTTTATCGCTTCATCAATCCTGATTGCAGCACGAGCGACATCGGTACCGAACAGCCCAGTTGCCGCTACTGTTTCTAGGCCACCGTCACGCACTAGCCGACCACGAGTAGCGAGGTCCGGCACCGTCCTGGAAAACTCTTCGCTTCCTCTAGCAAGCACCAGTGCAACATCTCGACTTGCTTCATCCAAACCTTCCAGTCGACGAACAACGCTTGGATCAAGGCCGGCAGTTGTCGACATCAAAAGTTGAAGCACCTCGTCAGACCGGGCCGCAGTTCGAGCAGCATTGCTGCTATCGGTGATTTTTCCAGCCTTTATCAGCTCGTTGTCGACCAATTCTCTCGTCGCACGAGAATTCGTTAATTCCGCGACAATATCGTCAACCTTCTTTGTCGGTATGTCGTCCGAGATCTTTGTCGCGCCTCGGACAAGGTCACTCATCAGGCCTTGAATGCCCTGGCCATAAGAATCTGAAGAAAAAAGTACCAAGGCAACTAAAGACGCTAATACGCGATGATTAGTTTGACTTGTTTGGCGTCTCGAGTTTATTACAAAGCAGGATGTATTCAATTCTTGTTTCCTTTACTTTGATTGTCTTTAGCCTCGACTTGGCTAAGTTCTAGTTCGAGTTCACTTGCATTAAGTAGCCACCAAGCTGAGACGTTTTGTGCCCAAGGTCGGAGTTGATCTTTTGCGGAAACAATTTTGCTTACGCCTTCGTTCAAAGCATCTTGTCCGGGCTCGCTCTCGGCAATCACCCCGATCGAGAGGTCCTGGCTAGTGCGGTTCAAGAAGGCTGCACCACGGCTACCCAATATTGCAAGCGGTAAGTTTCCGAGCCTTACAAACACGCGAGCATCACCGCGCATAAACAGTTTGGCTTCTAGTCCAGTTCTCCGCTTCCAACTATCTCTTCCTATGCCACTGTAGCTAAACATGAATTGAACAGGCTTTGTGATTTCAAAGGTGGTTGCTTTCCCTGCAGTAGAAGAAACTATTTGTTGCACCTGCGAAAACATGCTAGTGATTGTCCAGTCAGCAAGTTCTTTCTCGCTCATGTTTTCGGCGATTTCCTTTCCAACACGTTTTTTTGCAAGCTCAAGGCCACTGTCGCGAAGTGTGGTTACAAATAATTTTTCCGTACCCTTTTCAATAATCTTTTTCGAAGCAGCTTCGGCAACCTCTTTGCCTCCAGAAATTAAGACCTTACGGGCTGCGGCTGTTCCGCCACCGGCTGGTAGCGTGGCCAAATCAAAAACCAGAAATAGTGGATCAGCTACAGCAGACAGCAAATCCATTCCTGTTGGCTCGCGGCCCTGCAATCGCTTCCTGGGTACTTCATAGAGCGTGTAATAAAGTGGAATCCAGGTAACGATTCCAGATGGTGGTGGTCCAACTTCATCAGCCAATGCGGTGTTGCTTAGTCGTTCATATAAGGCTAGCTTAGCGGGATAATTAGTTCCGGCGGCTAATAACTGTGCCAACGCTGCCGAACGAGTGTCAGGTGATAGGTCTCGCTCCAGGAACTTATGGAACTGGGGTTCATCTCGAAACTTCATCAAGCTGTGAATTGCCTGCTCCTCCTGGCGAAGCAGTATCTGGATAACTTTATCGTGAAGCACTTTCGGGTACGCGCGATGACCAATTTCTGGATAGCCGTAGAGCAAATCGAGTGGAAGCAAACCGCATCGACTCAAGAGTTCGACGCCGTTTTCCAGCATGAGTAAGTCCCAGAGATTGGGTTCGTTGAGATAGAACTCAAGTGGGCTTTGGTCGTTTGCCAACACTTGCATTAGCTTTGGCCACAATTCAGCCCGAAACTGTTCGCGGAATTGCTCGTCTTTCTTCATTCGCTCACGGATACTTGCTCCTTGGCGAATTGCAAGGTTTACGAACGAGCCAAGTTCCTCTTCGGATGCTTCGGATCTAGCGGATAGCGCTTCGCAAAGCCATAACTGGTACTCACGTCCAGCTGAATCGTCTCTATTAAAGATGAATATTGCTTCGCATCCGATAAAGCCACGGCGATGCAACACTTTTATCTGTTCGTAGTTTGCTGCTAAAGCTTGTGCAAGCCGTCCTGCATCTTTCGGCGCGGCATGTTGAACGAATAACCCAGCGATGCGTTCGTATTCACCATCAGCTGCCGCGACGTTTAATGACTCGGCGACACTTCGTGGGTTGTCGACCGAGGCAAGCAAACCTGCGGCTTCGGGGTGAATGATGAGAAAATCATGGAGATCCGAATAGCGTCCCAGGACGTCAAGTAATTTGAGCTGGATCTCCAAGCCAGTTGGGTTCTCTTCTGCTTGGATTTGAAACCATTCAGCATTCAGATCCACAACCGATTCGGCAGCCGGACGATTCCAACCAGCGTCCACAAACCGTTTGACGATGCCCGACGTGCGGTCGTTACTTGCCTGCGGTTGGCCAGAAGCTGCGGCCTTTTCATTCGTTGCTCGTGTTGAAGCACCGTCGTCGTCATGGCAGCCCCCGGCCAAAAATGCACAGACCGCCATTGTCGTCCAAATGCCAGTTTGAACTGTCCTCTTCCATTTTGCGTTTAGCATACGATCTCAGTCTGTTGGCAAATCAACGCGGCATTGAGCTTCAAGGGGTTCGGAGGTAGCCCCTCCGGGGTGGCGATTTCAGCAGTAGTGGACACATCCGGGTAGATTTCCCCACGTTGTCTTTCAGCGAACTCATTTTGTCGAAATCGGTACACACGAGCTACATCTCGAATTTGAGCATTCCATGGCATTACCCCAGGCCGCAGTTTAGTAATTAGGGGAGAGCTTCGCTGTACGCTTACTCCAAAGTGGAGCTTTGAATTGAGAAGAAAAATGAGAATACGGTGACAAGCCATTTGAGTTATTAATCTGATTCGTTCTGCAATTGTCATTGGATTCCAGGCCATTTGCCCGGAAACGCCAATGCTCATATCAACCAACCCAGTAACGCCGAGTTCTTGTTGTTCACCCCAAACTGTCTATACCTATCGAAAGTGCGCAACACGACGGAGCAAAACTCGCGGCATTTTTCTGATCCAAGTCAAGTTTTAACCTTGGTTTTCGTTGAATTTACGCACCTATGATTTTTTTGAGGATGCTTTCCGACACTCGGTATTTATGCGAAAATTCCCAAAACCGGAATGCCCATAACTTGATATTTTTTGCTTGGCCAATGGCAGATTTTCACCCCCCTTCCCAGACCCTTTCGACAACGAGCAGCTTAGTTGCCGACTTGCAGTCGCTCAGCCCGCAGAGGTGGGATGCGTTTGTTAGGGTGTATTCACCCCTTCTTGTGTTTTGGATCCGAACCGAGAAACTACCCACACTTGCACATGAAGAGGTGCTTCAAGAGTCATTTAGGACGATTTATGCTGGTATCGGGGCATTCAAACGATCGGAGAAAGTCGGATCGTTCCGAGGTTGGTTGCGTACAATCGTACGGCGACGGATCACGGACTACCAAAGGCGGACGGCAAAGTCTCCTTCGATAGTCGATTATCCGCTGATAGCTATTTCCGATCAGAGTAACTCGGTACCAGAGGAGGATTCGGAAAATCAAGCATTTAGTGAAGTTATCGCTAGGGCGTGTGAGCTTGTTCGGCAAACTGTTCATCCGCAGACCTGGCGGATTTTTCAGATGTGCGTTATGGAGTCTCAATCACCAGCGGATATTGCTACAGCCTTGAACGTAACACCTAGTAACGTAAGGATGGCAAAGGCGAGAGTTCTAAAACAACTCCGGGAGTTATTGGTGGACATTGAATAGTATTCGCTGGAATACCATTCATGTGGTGCTTCTAGCGGGACACTACTACTGGGGCATTACTACTGGGACGTGTTGCGCTGCAGCGATAGTTATCACTAACGGCTAATCCTGTTGATTCAAAGTAACAATTCCCACCGACCTACCGGATTACCGAATTACAGCAGACGGATTTGATGAACAGTGTAGCTTCCTGTCCTACCCTAGAAGAATTACGGTTGCTCTCCGACGGCAACCTGCCTGATCCGGTCTTTGACTCGGTTCTAGCGCATGTACAGTCATGCGATAAGTGCCAAAAGCGGTTGGGAGAAACGGACGGATCACTCGACAGCTTTACGCAAGTATTCACCCAAATACGTCCGGAGGATCTAGTCAAAGCACGCGAGCAAATGCAGAGCGAGGGTGGTCTTGACTCCGAATCGATCGCATCCTTCTTGGATCGATATGTCCACCGCAACGATTTGCCACCTACCCTCTCGCCACCCTGTACCCTCGGGCCCTACGAAATCCGCAAGCTTATCGGGCGCGGAGGGATGGGCGAAGTCTACGAAGGTATGCAACTGCGACTCCAAAGACCCGTCGCGGTGAAAATACTTCGCAATAGCCGACAAGAAGATGCTGCTTCCCGTGAACGCTTCCTCAATGAAATGAAAATCGCCGGCGGATTAGACCACCGAAACCTCGTTCGAGCCTACGATGCTTGGGAAGCCGATGGCTTCCTGTACTTGGTCTTCGAACTGCTCGATGGCAGGTCCTTGCAAAACCTTGTCGACTCGGAACAAATCCAATCGGTTACGGACGCTTACGATATCATCATCGGTGTGCTCGAAGGTCTCAAACACCTGCACTCCAAAGGCCTCGTGCATCACGACATCAAACCAGGCAACGTGATGCGAACAAACGATGGCACATTGAAACTCATCGACTTCGGATTGGCCGGGGATCGGAATGCTCAGTCGCATCCAACCGGCGATCATAAAGTAAATACATGGGTCGGTACGAAGGGGTTCATGGCCCCCGAACCCCTTTCGATCGACGGTAGCAACGATCATTTGCGAGACATCTACTCGACAGGGGTGCTTCTACGCTATCTGCTTCGGTCGATCCCTGAGCATAACCTTGAAGTCGACAAAGAATGGAAAGAACGGCTCGACGGAGTCTGCCAACGGATGACTCGCACGAATCCAGAGGATAGATACCCCTCGGCTTCCGATGCCCTCAATGCGCTCAAAGGTACTTATCCAAAGGCAACCAGCAAAGAACTCGGTGTTGCATCTTCGATTCGATGGTCGAAATGGAGTGGCTGGTTCGCTTCATCGGCTGCGTTGCTGATCTTCATGCTATTCGGTACTACCCTGCTTAGACCAAACCAGTTGCGTGATGAGGCTAATGCAAGCCGCAAGGAACTTACTCCCGAAATGTCGCCAGATGAGATCGAAAGAAGAATCAAATCAGAGGTCGCTCAACAGGTAATCCAATTCAATAAGAACGCATCGCAAGAAAAGGATTCCAATGCAAGCCGTTCGGTGCCGCGGCAAGCTGCGGCTTCGAGCAACTCTTACAAAGTCATTGACTCGGCGTTCTTCGAAAGTATCGAGCGGTCGCTGGTCGCAAAGCTGTCAATACCCGAATTGGTAACCGTGCCCGCTGGTACATTCATCATGGGTGGCAGTTCAGTGGATACATTCGCAAAGAGTCGAGAATTTCCCAACCGTGAGATCACGATCGCCAAGCCGTTTCATATTGGCAAGTTCGAGGTCACCGTGGGCCAGTACAGGGCGTTTGTCTTAAGCACCAATTACCAAACGGTTGCGGAACGAAGTGAGAAGGGTGGTTGGAAGGCTGGTAAATCAACAAGCTGGGGAGAGCAGAGCAAGAGCTATATTTGGCAAACACCTGGATACACAACATCCGAAAGTCATCCGGTAACGATCATTGCCTATGAGGATGCCGTCGCCTATTGCGATTGGCTTACCAAAGAGACCGGCAAAAAATTTCGATTGCCGACCGAAGTCGAATGGGAATACGCTTGTCGTGCAGGGAGTGATTCGGTGTACTGTTTTGACATCCAAGCCCGTGATGATCATGTTTGGTCCGTTTACAATGCGGGTTTTCAAAACCATCCGTACCCGGTTGGGTTGCGGCTCGCCAACTCTTGGGGGATCTATGACATCGCAGGCAACGTCCGGGAATGGTGTCTGGATTGGTTTGCCGAGGAGGCTTACAAGCTAGCTTACGAGGAAAACCCGCGAGGCCCCAAGGAGGGAGAGTTTAGAGTAGTGCGAGGTGCGTGCTTTATCGACCGAGAATTGTTTATGCGATCGAGTTTTCGCGGTTTCCTGGCTCCCGAAATGGTTGTGAACAACCAGGGTTTTCGGGTGGTGTGCGAGGAGTAAGCTGGCACGGCGTGCTTGGCGGCTCCCCAAGTCCAAAAAACTTGACGGTAGAACAACGGAGCCGCTACCCCACTTTTTGATGCGGGAAAAGATTGCTGATTCGATGCTTGCGGGGAATTCTTGCCTGCCATGTTGTAATGAAAAGCATCCTTTTTTTGTTACGAGATCAAGTGGCTTTTTTAGCCGAGCTTGCAAACGTCATTACATGCCATAGCCCCAGAGAAGTCGATTGCCCATGCCGGGGCCCGCGCGTCATTAACGAGGAGGCTGGTAATCGTATGCGGCTATGATTATTTGGGCTGCTGCAACCGAAGGCCGCTCCAGCCACGCTTCCTCCTCCCCCAAAACTGAAATCCGTCTCCGAGCAAGCTAACGCGAAGAAAACCGAACCCTCTCAAGTCGCATTGGGAAACGAGGTGACCGTACCGATCAAATCGTTTAGCAGTCATGTCGACAGTCACGCTGTCCCAGGCCTTTTGCGACCCAAAAATGCTAGAGTCTCGACGAGATAGTAGAAGCGGTAGTGCGCGAAACGCCGGTGAATAGCTGAGATGTGTCGGATGTGGCGGGGTAGTCACCGGGCGTCTCGAGCCCTGCGGGCACAAAGTCGAAATGCTTTGCAATCCGCGAAAAACCGGTGGTAACATTCCTACAAATCAAAAAGAGTTCCGAGCATCCCAAAACGACGAAATCCCACCGAATGAGCGTCCGGAGGACTGCAAATTCGTTGGGATTTTTGAAGAAGTACCCCCGCAAGGACTCGAACCTTGGACCCGCTGATTAAGAGTCAGCTGCTCTACCGACTGAGCTACGAGGGCATCAAACTTTCTTGGGGCATTATCGTACCGGCCTTCCGCGTTCCTGCAAGTGCCAAAAGCTACATGGACTTCCAAGGAAAACTCGGAATTTTTTACGCTTCTGAGTTGACCGGCACCCCCCGCATTGTCGATACTTTAGGATTCATCGTCGCAAATGTCGACGATGTATGTGCCTCAAGCCGATGTCCGTCGGTTCCGCACCATTTACAGTCTGTTGTTGTACGAACGCAAGGAGTCGAATGATCGATCGCATTCAAACCAGGGTCAATAGCCAAATCCGCATCTCCCCACTTCGCGTGATTGGCCCCGATGGAACGCAATATGGCGTAATCACTCTTGATGAAGCCATGAATAGAGCACGGGACGCAGGGCTTGATTTGGTAGAAGTCGCCCCGAATGAACGTCCCCCTGTTTGCCGCATCATGGATTTCGGCAAATACAAATACGAGAAGAACAAAAAGTCAGGTCAAAAGACTCACCAGACGAAGACCAAAGAAATCCGCTTGCGCCCCAAAACGGGTGACCATGACGTCGACACCAAGGTGCGTCAGGCAATCGGGTTCTTGAAGCACAAAGACAAGGTCCAAGTCACCGTCATGTTTAAAGGACGGGAAATGGCGCACGTCGAAGAAGGCCAACGCGTAATGGCTAGCATCCTCGCCAATCTTGCGGAACACTCGAAACTCGAGCAACCACCTTCGCAACAAGGCAAGAAGATGATTGCGATGCTTGCGCCTAAGTAATTCGCGCTTGCACCTGACGCCTACGGCTAACGCTCGCAACTTACGACTGTCGATTCGGTAAACTTGAAAATGCTTGTGCGATTTCGTAGACCAAATGGTTCTCTAGGCTGGGGGTTTCGCTCTGAAAAGGGGATCGCCGATCTTTCCCTTGCGGACCCCGCTTTGCCAACCTCCACCCGAACACTCATCGAGCAATGGGATACTCTTGGACCCGATGTTCTTCGGTTAGCTCAAACTACTCCCGCTTCAAGTGAACCTCTCGAAATCCTTTGCCCCTTAGATGTTCCTGGCAAAATCCTTTGCATCGGATTGAACTACCGGGATCATGCGATCGAGACCAACGCTCCAATTCCCGACGAACCAATCGTTTTCTTCAAGTCATCGAACACGATGATCGGTCCGACCGACTCAATCGTCGTGCCTCCTATCAGCAACGAAGTTGACTTTGAAGCTGAATTGGTTGTTGTCATCGGCAAGCAATTGAAGCATGCCAGCGAATCGCAAGCCGCCCTAGCGATATTCGGGTACACCGCCGGAAACGACGTCTCGGCTAGGGACTGGCAAAAAGGGAAGCCGGGCAAGCAGTGGTACTTGGGAAAATCCTTTGATACGTTTGCCCCGATCGGGCCGGCGATCGCACTCAGGTCTGAAATCGCTAATCCGTCAAATCTGCGTATCGAATCGCGACTCAACGGAGTGAGCATGCAGAACTCGACCACAGCGGAGCTGATTTTTCAACCAGCCATGTTGCTGAGCTACCTGTCGCAAATCATTACGCTTGAACCGGGCGACATTCTTTTTACCGGCACCCCAGCAGGGGTCGGAGTCGCCCGCAATCCTCAAGTCTTCCTCAAACCAGGGGATCGCATCGAAGTCGAAATCGAATCGATCGGCACTTTGTCGAACTCTTGCATTTAACTAGCAGTGCGTAAGACCCACCGCTCAATAATCCGATAGGCCTTGGCAACTGCGGCTGATGAAATTCGCCATTACTCCGCTGCTGCCTCGCTGACGCGTCGGGTTACCATTGCTGTGGCCTACGGCCACCAAGCACCAATGGTAACTCGGAGTGTAAACGCATCATTGGTAACCCCAACCGTGGTGCGGGTCTCCTGGCCCGCAAAGGCGAGCATCTGCGAGCCGTTCGGTGGCCAACGGCCACCACGCACCAATGGTAATTCGGAGTGTAAACGAGTCATTGGTAACCCCAATCGTGGTGCGGGTCTCCTGGCCCGCAAAGGCGAGCATCTGCGAGCCGTTCGGTGGCCAACGGCCACCACGCACCAATGGTAACCCGAACCGTCAGGGAGGATGCTGCAGTACACGCTCCATCGCTCATGCGCACGCTCTGCGTAAGACCCACCGCACAATAATCCGATAGACCTTGGTAACTGCGGCTGATGCAATCCGCCATCAATCCACTGCTGCCTCGCTGACGCGTCGGGTTACCATTGCTGTGGCCTACGGCCACCACGCACCAATGGTAACCCGAACCGTCAGGGAGGATGCTGCGGTACACGTTCCATCGCTCATACGCACGCTCTGCGTAAGACCCACCGCTCAATAATCCGATAGACCTTGGTAACTGCGGCTGATGCAATCCGCCATCAATCCACTGCTGCCTCGCTGACGCGTCGGGTTACCATTGCTGTGGCCTACGGCCACCACGCACCGCTCAATAATCCGATAGACCTTGGCAACTGCGGCTGATGAAATCCGCCATCAATCCACTGCTGCCTCGCTGACGCGTCGGGTTACCATTGCTGTGGCCTACGGCCACCACGCACCGCTCAATAATCCGATAGACCTTGGCAACTGCGGCTGATGAAATCAACCGTCACTCCGCTGCTTCCTCGCTGACGCGTCGGGTTACCATTGCTGTGGCCTACGGCCACCACCCACCGCTCAATAATCCGATAGACCTTGGTAACTGCGGCTGATGCAATCCGCCATCAATCCACTGCTGCCTCGCTGACGCGTCGGGTTACCATTGCTGTGGCCTACGGCCACCACGCACCGCTCAATAATCCGATAGACCTTGGCAACTGCGGCTTATGAAATCCGCCGTCACTCCACTGCTGCCTCGCTGACGCGTCGGGTTACCATTGCTGTGGCCAACGGCCACCAAGCACCGCTCAATAATCCGATACACCTTGGCAACTGCGGCTGATGCAATCCGCCATCAATCCACTGCTGCCTCGCTGACGCGTCGGGTTACCATTGGGTGGCCCACGGCCACCACCCACCGCTCAATAATCCGATAGACCTTGGCAACTGCGGCTGATGAAATCAACCATCACTCCACTGCTGCCTCGCTGACGCGTCGGGTTACCATTGCTTGGCCTACGGCCGGGATAGATTGCCGGGACAGATTGCCGGGACAGGGCTCGCAGTTGACAACTCCATCTTGCAAGCGATTACTTCTACGGTTTCAAAATCGTTTCGTTGGGGTAGCGATTTTCGAGCCGTTGTCGCTTTATTCGATACAACCGGAACTATTCTCCCGGTCTCGAGTGGAAAGCCGATTTGTGTCCGGCCCTCAAAATCTGTTTTCCAAGTAGAATGTAGGGTAGATTGCAAGCCGGTCACGATTTTTTAACCTTTGCTCCAACGCAGTTACGGATTAGCCCATACGTGGATACCACGCGCCTTGATTCATCTGGAAAACGGGAAGCTTCCCCATTCGCCGACTCGGTCGCCTTGACCGTTCTGCGGATTATTTTCGTCGTTGCGGCGGCTAGTATCGGTGCGTCGCTTGCGCAATCCTCGATCGGCAAAATTCCAGCGGATCCCGATCAACGTAATGTCATCGCCCCTTATGTGATCTTTTCCGGGGTGCTGATGTCGGCTTTTGCGGTAATCGCAATCGACTTGTTCGTCCCTCGCAAACGGATCGAAGTAATCTCGGCGGTTTATTTCGGATTGCTGATCGGTGTGATTTTCACGAATTTGTTGACGTTGGCTCTAGCCCCTTTCATCAACGCGGGTGGAAACAATGCTTACAGTTCCTACATTTCCTTAGGGATTTTGATCACCCTTTGTTACGCTTGCGTGAGCCTGCTGCTGCAGACCCGAGATGATTTTCGGTTCGTCATTCCTTACGTGGAATTTGCGAGGGACTTTAAAGGTATCAAGCCGCTGGTGCTCGATACGAGCAGCGTTATCGATGGGCGTTTGGCCGAGCTTTCTGAGACGAATATTCTCGATAACCGGTTGGTGATGCCTCGCTTTGTACTCATGGAGTTACAAGGTATCGCCGACAGTTCGGATAAGCTCAAACGGGTACGGGGAAGACGTGGGCTCGACATCCTGAATCGAATTCGTACCAGTGATAAGCTTGACTTTATGATGTACGACACGGAGTTACCGGAGTTTGCCGGACAACCGGTCGACATGAAACTTGTGCTGCTTGCCAAGCACCTCGACGGAAAACTCTTGACCGGGGATTTCAACCTCAACAAGGTTGCCAAACTTCACAATGTCGAAGTGATCGACTTGAACCAAGTCGCTGCGTCGTTGCGTCCTCAGTATTTGCCCAGCGAAGCGTTCTTGATACGGATTGTGAAGCCTGGTGAGGGGCACGATCAAGGAGTTGGCTATCTCGATGATGGGACGATGGTTGTCATCGAAGGTGGACGGGACAAGATCAATCAGACGGTTCAAGTTGCTGTAACGAGTACTTTGCAAACCCAGGCTGGGCGGATGATTTTTGCAAAGGTGGACTATCCTTCGGGTGGAAACTCAGAGCGATAGCTCGTGGCTTGTATAGGCGATAGCTTAGCTGCGAATAGAATTGGCCCAATGGAAGCGAATGCGAAGGGCGGATACAATCGACCCAGTAGTTGCAAACGGGTGATTCATTCCACGCTAATTGAGACAGTTTTCGCATGTCCAGAAATACGCTTCGTGAAGCTCGCACCAAGATTGTTGCCACCGTTGGACCTGCTTGCGAGGACGAGAAGATCCTCGCTGAGTTGGTAATTCAAGGAGTGGATGTATTTCGAATCAATGCCGCGCATGGCAAGCAAGAAGACTTCGCCAGGATTTTGTCCAAGATTCGCTCGGTTCGAGAGCAGGTAGGTTTTCCTGTTGCGGTATTGCTGGATCTTGCTGGTCCAAAAATTCGCCTTGGACAACTCGTTCAAGATCCCCTCGAGGTCGACGTTGGACAGGAGTTAAGTTTCATACGAGGCAATCAAGCCAATGAACCGCATGAGTTAACGAGCAACTACACGAAGCTCATCGACGAAGTCGGTGTTGGAGATCGAGTGATGCTTGCAGATGGCACGATCTCCATGCAAGTCACCGAGAAGACCAAAGATTTGTTGCGTTGTGTGGTCAATGTCCGAGGGACGATTCGATCGCGTCAAGGAATCAATTTGCCTGGCGTATCGCTTTCCGTCTCTTCGATGCGTCCAGAGGATGTAGACAACGCCTTGTGGGCCGCTCGCAATGATATCGACTTTATCAGCTTGTCGTTCGTAAGGTCTGCGCAAGACGTAGCGTCGCTAAAGAATCTGCTTGCATCAATGGATGCCAACGCGATGGTAATTGCGAAGATTGAGAAGCGAGAAGCGTTGACATGTTTAGAGGAGATCGTCGACGCGGCTGACGGGATCATGGTTGCCCGAGGCGATCTGGGAGTTGAGATCGATGTGGCTGAGACTCCCGTTGCGCAGAAACGGATCATTCAAGTCTGTCGCGAGAAGATGAAGCCGGTGATTGTCGCAACGCAGATGCTTGAAAGTATGCATCACAATCGGCGTCCGACGCGAGCCGAAGCTAGCGACGTCGCTAACGCAATTTTGGATGGCGCTGACGCTTGTATGCTCTCAGGCGAGACGGCTATTGGAGAATATCCAGTGATTGCTGTCGAGACGATGAATCGCATCATGTTGTACACCGAGCAAATGCTCAAGGATCAAACTGCCGCGCCGCAACCCAAGTCCTCCGGGAGGGTGCATCCGATTACTTCGGCGGTGACCTATCATGCAGCGAGCATTGCCGAATCGATCGATGCGAAGCTGGTTGTGGTAGCAACGCATAGTGGCGGAACTGCTTGGGTGAAATCCAAGCAGCGAAACTACATCCCGACTTTGGGGGTAAGCGACTCCGACCACACGCTTCGGCGCATGTGCTTGTTCTGGGGGATTATGCCTCACAAGGTCGAGCGACTTGTCAGCCCTGAAACGCTGATTGCGGATGTCACGCAGTGGGGGAAATCGACCGGAATCCTCAGTGTCGGGGATCGAGTGGTCTACGTTACCGGGACCGGAGTACTCGATCAAACCCATAATTTACTGCTGGTGCATGAAGTTCCCCGGGATTAATTCCCAAGGTTTTCCGCCTTGTTACGAATTTTTTGCTGCCAGTGAATACAATGTTCAAGGCCGTCAGATTCATGCGACTTTGCGGTAAACCCTACTATGCACTTCCAGTGTTACGCTTTGATAAAAGCCCTTGTTTCCTCGATTCCCAGGAAATCCCTGCTGGGTTGCGCGCGATTGCTCACCCAGCAAACTCGTTTTCCTCGGCGGTTTAATCAGCATTACCCCTGTTTTTCTAATCGTTTTCAAGCTGCTGCGTTGGTCCTAGTCGGTTGTTTTCTGCTGATGACGACGGGTGCAACAGCTGGTTGGGGGTTCGTTCAAGCTCAAGAACAAGGGGCAGCAGAGCGAGCGGAGGGGAATCCTGTGGTAGCTGGCGTTCCAGGCGAGCGGCACGCATCGCTTCTGCGCGTTACGTTGCCACTTACTTCGGAAACTGAGTCGCGCATCCTCGCATCGCTTGAATCTTTCTCAGGGCAAGCTCGAGGTGTCGATCGCCCGATCGTAATCTTGGAATTCGTGGCTGCCAATCCTGCGGCACAAGCCGCTGGTGAGCAAGCTCCTAGCATTGGCCAAGGAACAAGCTTTGAAAAAGCCCTTTCGCTCGCTCGTTGGTTGAGTGGACCGAAAGGGAGTCGAATCAAATCTGTCGGTTACGTAAATCAGAACCTTCGAGGTCATGGAGTACTGATCGCGTTAGCTTGCGAAGAACTCGTTGTCTTATCTGATGTAGAACTGGGGCTTGCTGGAATCGATGAGCCGCAACTTGAACCGACGGTCGTTCAAGCTTACCTCGATGTAGCTTCAAAGCGAGGGATGATTCCACTTGCAGCAGTCCGTTCGATGCTCGACCCCGCTGCACCACTTGTCCAATTAGATCTTGAAGGTGGTGGAATCGAGTTCACAAGCGTTCCGGATTTGGAGTCCAAGGGGCGTCCGGAAGGTGCATGGCGCGAGCGACAGCTAGTGCCGACGAATAAGCTTGCGACTTTCACTGGACAAGAGATGCGTCAGTGGCGGTGGATCGCTCATGCGATTGCGCAGCCTGAGCTTTTGCAAGCGGCTTTAAAGCTCAGCAGTCCCCCGAAAGAAAAAGCAAGTTTCGCTTTACCTCGGCATCCTGCCTTGATTCAGCTACGAGGTGTTCTGCATCGTCGAATGGTGACTCGTACGATTCGAGCCATCGACGACGCGATTAGCAACGAAGGAGCTGATCTGATCTTTTTGGAGATCGATAGTCCTGGTGGTTCTTTCGAAGAATCGATGCGGCTTGCATTTCACTTGGCGAAAATCTCGAATGATAGGGCTGAGGTCGTGGCGTATGTATCGGGCTATGCTCGCGGAGACGCCGCTCTGATTCCGCTTGCCGCCGACCTTGTATACATGGCTCCCGAAGCTTTGCTGGGAACGGGTGGTGAGGCGAGCATTCGCGGGGAGGATATCGAGCAGAATAAACAGACCATTTTGGAATTTGCAAGTCTTGCGAAACGCAATCCAGGGGATGTTGTTGGATTGATCTACCCGTCGGCCAGCGTGCATGAATTCTTCTCTGCAGATGGTCGGCGTGAACGTAATGTGGCGGGATGGGTTCAAGAGCCTGATCCGAATCGACCATTGTGGAAAAAAGGTCAGGCGGTCGATTTCAACAATGGCATTGGTGTAGATCGAGCGATTGAAATGGGTATCGTTGCGGATAGAGACTTGGATCTTGCGAGTGTGGCTACCAAGTTCATGGTCAGTGAGTTGCCCATGGAGAAGCAGACTAGCCGATTGGAAAGAGGAGTTGAGTGGCTTGCGTCCCAACGTTGGTTGACATTCGTCTTGTTTTTGGTCGGGATGATTTGTTTAAGTGCCGAAGTCAACTCGCCCGGGTTGGGGGTGCCAGGATTGATTTCCCTTGTCTGTTTCTTGTTCTTCTTTTGGATCAACTTGTTTCAGGGAACCATCGAGTGGTTGGAGATCTTGCTAATCCTAGGAGGGGTGATATGTCTTTTAGCGGAGATCTTTGTACTGCCGGGATTTGGAATTTTCGGTGTGGCGGGGTTGGTGATGCTTGCCATCGGACTGTTGCTTGCTGGTCAGACTTTTACTTTCCCGACGAACTCCTATCAATGGGGACGATCCATCAATGGGTTAGGGCAAATGGGTTTTGGGGTAATCGTTTTAGCGGTAGTTGGTTTTCTACTTCGCAATCAGTTGGCTAAATTGCCGATGGTGCGGTGGTTTGCTTTAGAGCATCCCACGCAAGACCGGTTTGTCGTTGCGATGGAACGGATGAGTGAAGAGCGGCAGATGCTCAAGGGGATGTATGGGACGACCATGACGCGTTGCAATCCTTATGGCAAAGCGATTTTGGGGGATCAGTTGATCGACGTAGTTTCGCAGGGAGGTTGGATCGAGGAGAACATGCCGATCGAAGTGCTGGATGTGAAGGATACACATGTCATTATTCGTAAACGCCGTATCTAGTTTCGAGCTGTAAATTGTTCGCCCACCTATAATCCCCCGGTCGCACTTATCCTCGCGCTGGGACGATAAGGCGAGTTGCGTGTGGAGTAGGATAGGGCTTTCGCTGCATGAGCCATTAAAGCAATTGGCTATTTGATGTAAAAAGGGCTGGATAGAATCCAGCAGTGGGGGGACTTGTCGAGTTCGAGCCAGACTTCAGCTCGGTACACGCCCGGCTTAGGTATCATCCATTCGAGTTGATCGGCGTCGGTTTCCATGACGAGTTCTCCATCGCAGAAGATCCTCCAGTGGCCACTAAGTGGGGATTGTCCGACGAGACGCATTCCATTGGTCCATGATGTGCGAGTCCCTAGTACGCTCCGTTGGTCGTCGTTTGCAAGGATTGCGATGTCAAAGCCTTTAGCGTCAGCTAGCCAGTCGAAGGCTACGAAGGTACGCCCTTCTTCTAGGGCTTCAAAGACTCCTTCGGCGGTCAAGTCTTTGACTAGCAGATGGGTTCCGGCGTGTCTCAAGCTGTTTTCATAGGGATCAAGTTGCATTTTCAAAAGTACATCCCCTTGTTTAGCATCTTTGGGGATTTTGATTAGAGGAGCGACGACCAGTCGGTTCAGGGTTAAAAGTTCTTCGCCAAGCGCATCCGTGATGCTTACCGAGTCACCTTCTCCCATGACGATTCGAACGCCGACGTTTTGATGTGCATCGTTGGCTGCGACGGCGGTATGTGGAGCGATTTGCGTCAATTCATCCCAGCGTTTCAAGTAATCCTCTGGATAGGTTTGAAGGGCCGAGAATGCTTCTTGAGGATAGCGTTCGATCAGCTCAGCGGTTTTGATCAGCCATAACGGATTCTTCATCGATTCGATCATCCGTTTCTGTTTTTTGAAGTCAGCGTGGGTGTTATAGATTTCAACTCCGGTTAGTCCTTGAATTTGCCAATCCATTCTTTCTTCGAGGTGTGATAGGAAGACATGTCCACCTCGGTTGCGGACGATTTGGGTTGTTTCTTGCGAATCGGCGGCTTCGAAGGGACGCAAGCTTAGGGTGGGGTAGACCAGCATTCCTTTCATCTCGGCTCCGGGGATGAGCAAGACGCCGTCGAGCAGGCCGCGATGCCCGTCGACATAGAAGTCTTTTTCGCGGCTGGGGTGTTCGGTGAAAAGCAGTACTTCTGTTCCGGCACGTTTCGCTGCGGCTACGATGTCTTCGATTTTTCCGCGACTATCGTGCGACAGCTCCGAGTGAACGTGAAGATTGCCTCGGACTTCTCGAAGGCCATCTGGGCGGGGCAGTTCGCGCCGCTCTTGAGCATACTTTTGAGTCGTTTGACGTACCATTTCCAAGTGTTTTCGCGTCAATCGATCGACGGCATCTTGAGCATGGATCGCAGTAGGTTCGCTTTGGGTTGCCAGCCAACTGAGAGATATTCCGGCAATCATTGATGCGCGATGAAGAAAAGAGACCCGCGTGGAGGTCCGCGAGCTGATGTATCGGCAAGTAGGTATTGAGATCATACGAGTTGAGATAGGCAAAAAGTAATACAACTGCAAAGTAACGATCGATTATCATGGTATCGCTGAGGTGGACGGAATACTACAAGGAGTTTTAAGATGAACAGTAAACTGCTTTATTCGTCGAGAGTCGCTTGCAAGTGGCTCGCTGCAAGTATCTTGCAAATCGTATGCGGTGTAATTCCGTTTGCTGCTGCGCAACAGATTTCAGTGGAGAGTCAAGCGACGACGCTGACTGATGAGCAGGTAGAAGTCATCGGCGGGCATTGGGGGATTCATCGAGCCTCGGGTACCGATTCGAGTGCTGCTGCCAAATACGTGTACCGAGATGGAGAGAAGTGGGTCGATCTTTTCTCGTATCACATGCTTGATTCCAACAAGGATGGGATTCCGAATATGAGCATCTCGCATGATGCTAACCATTTGATCATCAAGAGTCAGGGGTATCCCAATCATCCGACGGCTATTTTTCCAAACAGTGATAATCCCAACACTATCCGCGTGCAGGACTTTACTTTTCGCTTGCCGTTAGTGCCGAAGAAAAGCGAGACGATTACCCGTTTGCCGATGGGCCCGGTAGGAATGTCTTTAAACGGTGTTGTGTTTTTCAATCCGTTCGAGATGGCGGGTTTGAATGCGGTTGAAGGTTACGATGAAGTTTGGTTGGATGCTTGTTGCGGTCATCCGCAGCAGACGGGTGTGTATCACTATCACAAGTATCCCACATGTGTGAAAAGTCCATTTATCGATACAGGTAAGTCGCACTCACCGATTATTGGGTTTGGTTTCGATGGATATCCTGTTTATGGACCATACGAATCGGAGTCGCTTCGAGCGATGGATATCACAGGCGATCAAGCACTCGACGTGTGCAATGGGCATGAGGATTCGCAGCGGGGTTATCATTACCATGCAACACCGAATCGTTTCCCGTACATTCTCGGTGGCTACGCAGGGGTGGTTGAGCCAAGCAACAATCGAGAGTTTCGTCGTCCTCGACTCGGTGCGATTGAGGATCAGACCCAACCAGGCGAGAAGTATGCGAGTCAGATTTTATCGCTAGTCCCAGGGACACTGTTGCAGGGGAAGACTCAAAGTGTTCGCATTACGATCGATCCGACGAAGGCGCGTAGAGGTGTTCCGGAAGGGGTGCCGAGTTGGGTTCAGATCGGGCCTTATGAAGCGCAAGAGGTCGAGCGTGAAGGTGACACGATCGTTGCGAAGATCGATGTACCGCAAGATGCTTCGTTGGGTGTGATGTTAGATTGTCACCTTGAGTTCGGCACAACCGCCGGCCGCCCGCCGATTGTTCTCAAGAGGAACAATGCGGCGAGGGTGAGTGTCGAGTAGCTGGTATTAACCCAGCGTGTTCGCTGTCTTTGCGTGTTAGCTCTTTTTGCGGAATTGTTCGAGCAATCTTCCGGGGCTACCCATGATGTTGTATCCCGAGTCGACGTGAAGAATTTCGCCGGTGATACCGTCGGAGTAGGAGCTCAAGAGGTAGGATCCGGAGCGTCCGACTTCTTCGTGCGTTACGCAGCGACCGAGGGGGGCTACATAATCGTAGTACTCTTGCATTTCCCCGACTCCAGCAGCAACTCCCGCGAGGGTTTTCAGCGGGCCGGCGGATACTCCGTTGACTCGAACACCCTTGGGTCCCATGTCGTAGGCTAGGTATCGGACGGTCGCGTCGAGGGCGGCTTTACAGATCCCCATAACGTTGTAGCCAGGGACGCATTTTTCGCCACCGAAGTAGGTCATGGTCAGTACCGAGGATCCGGCTTTGAGCATAGGTCTAGCGGCGTTGGTAACGGAGATCAAACTATAGACGCTTACATCCATCGCGAGTTTGAAGCCAGCGCGGCTGGTTTCGACGGTGTCGCGAGACAAGTCATCGCGATCGGCGAATGCGATGGAGTGAAGTAGAAAATCGATTTCGCCGAGATCTTTCGCGGCGGCTTGCATGAATTCTTGAACTTGTGTGTCGTCTTGGACGTCGAGAGGTCGCAAGAAAGCCGTTTGCGAAGGGTATGCTTCAACGCACTTGCTAACCCGCATACGGTTCTTTTTCTTTTCATCGTCGGGTTTATCGGGCAGGTGAGAGAAACCGCAAGTACCACCTTGGTCCATGATTTCTTTAGCGATAGCCCAAGCGATCGATCGATCGTTTGCCACACCGAGGATCAACCCCTTTTTACCTTCAAATAACTTCATTGCATCCAAGCCTTTCATCGCGAAAAGAAATAACGGAAGTGGTCAAGTTTTAAGATTTCGCATCGAGGAACGTTTCCCGCTTTGCGAGTTCGGCATCGATATCGCTTTGTTTTGGGAAGTATTGTTCGACGACACTGTAGAATTGTTCTTGGTTTTCTACGCGAGAGATATGTCCGCGGAAATGCCGAGCCCCTGGTTTGTTTTGGGCGTAGCAACAAGCGAACTTGCGCATCAGCATCGTACCTCGATGTACGCCGAAGCGTTCGACGACGAGGTTGTAGTGGTGCAGCATAATTTTTTGCTGCTCTTCTATAGTTGGATCTGGAGGAATAGGGCGACCCTCGAGAGCCGCGGCAGCTTGTGCGAACAGCCAAGGTTTCCCAAGGCTAGCTCGGGCGATCATGATTCCATCGACGTTGTAATTTTGATAAGCAAATAGGACTTGTTCGGCCGTTTCAAGATCACCGTTCCCGATGATTGGCATGCGATCTAAGTGCTGTTTGATTTCAGAGATTCGAGTCCAGTCGGCCGAGCCTTTGAAGAAATCCTCGGCGGTTCTACCGTGAACGGTAAGCGCTGCGGCACCGGCTCGTTCGACGGTCTGGGCTACTTTGATGTAGTTCATCGAATTGCGGGTGCATCCGAGCCGCATTTTGGCAGTAACCGGAGTCGGCGCACAAGCTTCGACTAGTCGGGAGATGATCGCGTACATCCGATCTGGGTCGCGGAGCAAGTACGATCCGCTGTGGGCTTTTTCCGTCACCTGTTTGACCGGGCAACCGAAATTGATGTCAACGACGCTAACTTGGTATTCCTCGACGAGCCGGCGGCCGACTTTGGCCATCGTTTCCGGATCGTTATCCCATATTTGTACGGCAAGCGGGCGTGGTTCGTCCTTGATTCCCCAAAGTCGATCTGGGTGTTCGCAATCATGCTCATCGAGCCAGACAAACCCTCTTGCATTGACCATTTCAGTGGCTTGCAAACCGGCTCCGCCGAATTCTCGGACGATTTGGCGAAACGCAAAATTGGTATAGCCCGCCATCGGAGCTTGAAAAATTGGAGGATATACCTCCATCGGACCAATCCGCAGGGGGGCGGCAGGGCGATAGGGTGCTGTCGGGGTTGAGCCTTCGTTCGATTCCATGCGTAATACTTTACCTATTCGGAACGATTTCGCCGAGACCAGCTTGGCCAACGTATTTTTCAAGGTTTTTTGCATGGGTCTAGTCAAACAGCCTCCGCCTTGCGTCCGCTTTGCCGCTGCTTTTTCCAGCAGTCGAGAGGCTTTAGATCGGATTTGGGGGCGGCTACAAGAAGTTTGGGGGCCCATTGCCCGGTTGGGGATTCCTTTCGATTTCGTCGAATCGGAGTATTATCTGGCGACCATGTGCCCCCTTACCTACGACGCTGCCACGGGGGCTAGCACGGACTCTGCCACCGACGATGCCGAAAACCTGGCGGCAAGAGTAAACCCGGCGGCAAGAATAGCATTCAACACATCATTTGGAACCTCTGGTGGAGCCTCTCGCGAAATGCAAAACAATTCGGTTACAGGCCGAACGGGGGAAAGAGGTCTTTTCAAGCAACTGGCGATTTTCGAATCGTTTTACGATCCTGCATTCTTAGCCGACGACAAACTGCAAAGTAATTTATGGGAAGAGCAGTGGGGGCAGGAATGGCTAGACGAAGGACTCTTCTCGCAAACGCCCTTCTCAAAAGGGGCTGGCATTTCAGAGAACACTCAGACTGGGAATTCCCGGGAAAAGAGCACTCGGGGAGAGGGTACCCGGGGAGCGAATACTCGGGGAGATAATTCAGATCGGATAATCACGCGACCGATCAATATCGACCCAGGCTACATAAGCATGACAAAACTTGTTCTTGCTTCGACGAAGAACCGGGAACATCGCTTGTACTTGAGAGATGGAATCTATGCGGAAGTAACCTTAGCATTTCGCGATCAGCGCTGGCAACCGATGAGTTGGACTTATGCGGATTACCAGCGGGCCGACGTATTGGAGTTCCTTGCTCAAGGTCGACAATGGTTTACGAAGCAGGTTGCGAGTCATCGCCATCGCGCTGAACCTGCGCCGACGCATGCAGATACGTTGTCCAAGAACGCCGAGACTTCGGTTAGTAGCGACAGGCCTACCCCCATGAATGGAGCTTGATGAGAAGACTCATCGGGAATTGGATGATGATTGGTGTTATCGGTTGGGTATGTTGTTTGGGAGTAGTAGCGACCTCGTGCGCTATTTCGCTCGTCGTGGTGCGGTGGGTCAAGCTCAATGCGGTTCGACTGAACTTAATCGATCTACCGAACGAACGGAAGGTTCACACCACGCCTATTCCTCGAGGAGGTGGACTAGGGATATGGGTTGGGGTTTTGTTCGTGTTTCTTTTGGGGACCTGTGGACTATACGCGGCGAGTATTTTTCCAGCGTTAGCGCAGCAGTTCTTGCCAGTGAGCATTCAAGAGATGCTGCCTGGATTGTGGAGCAAGCTTGGCTCGATCTGGCTGTTGCTCGCAGGTGGCAGCACTGTTGCGATACTTGGTTTACTAGATGATCGATTCGGACTTGATTGGCGTGTGCGAATTTCGATCGAGTTCGGTGTCGCGGCAGCAATCGTTTATGGATTGAATTTGCATCTGACCGCATACATTGATGTGCCTTGGCTAACTCCTGTTTTGAGCATTCTTTGGATCGTGATGTTGATCAATTCATTCAATATGCTCGATAACATGGATGCGTTAAGTGCTGGTGTGGCTGCCATCATTTGCGCTGTACTCGCGCTGATGTTGCTCTCGACACCTGAGGGAGCGCAAGGGAAACCTCAGTTGTTCGTGGCCATCATGGTCTTGGCCCTCCTCGGAGGACTACTTGGGTTCCTCAAGCATAACTGGCCACCTGCTACGATTTTCATGGGGGACTCAGGGAGTTACTTCGTCGGGTATTGGATCGCGGTATCGAGTTTGTTATCTACTTATGCGGGCTCCAAGGGGGAAACTCCTCATGCGGTGGCGGCTCCGCTGTGTTTGTTGGCGATCCCCATTTATGATACCTTCAGCGTTATCTATATCCGGCTTCGAGAAGGTCGTAGTCCGTTTCAAGCCGATAAGAAACACTTTTCCCATCGCCTCGTCGAACTTGGGATGACCAAACGCCAAGCGGTCAGCACGATTTACCTTGCTACCGTGACTTGTTCACTCGGTGCATTGATCTTGCCTCGAACTGATTGGATCGGGGCAGGGCTTGTGTTGCTGATCGTCCTAGCGATGCTTGGCCTGATTATTGTCTTAGAGTCATTTACAAAAAAAACAGGGTAGCTCCGTTACACAATTCCGTTAAACAATTCGGTTAACTACTTCCTGTTTAGCGAAGTGTTCTGGACCAAAGCTGCTGAACTACCTTCATTGAAATACATTCCTCATGCAAACATCCTCTGATTCTAACTATTCGGCATCGCAAGCAACAGCGTCGTTAGAGCATTCGCACAGTTCAAGCATGTTTGCTAAGCTGATTGAGTCATCAACTTGGATTGCGCTTATCTTTTGTTTTGCGATCCTGTTGTGGAACCCTTGTGATTCGGGTGCGAGCGTAGCTGCCGGAGACACGATCTATGCGATTGCTTTATCGCTTGGGACCTTTGGGCTGGTGGCTTTGTGGATTTGGGTATCAGTACAAGGCAATCAATGGGCTTCTACGCGGCTGCTTTGGTTGTTTCTAAGCATGGTTGTTTTGTGGCATGCGATGGCAACTGGTTGGACGGTTGGGAAATCCAATACGAAGTTTGCGATCCATGGTTTTTGGCAAAGCACTGCGTTTTGGTGTTTACTGTTCTGTGTGGCTTGGATGAGTCGCACGAGCATTGGCGCCGCGAGATTGCTTCGCTGGTGGTGGGTACTTGCCGCTTTTGTGATTCTCTACGGTTTCTGGGAGTATGGGGTTTTGCAGCCTAAGTTTCGCGCGGAGCTAGCTACTGATCGCGCTGGGTTGCTTGAACGTCAGGGAATAGAACCGGACTCCTCGATGGCAATCTTGATCACGAACCGAATCGAGAGTACGGAAATTCGAAGCTTATTTGCGTTGGCAAATTCTTATGCCGGGTTTTTGGTAGCTATTTGGCCAGTGTTGCTCGGTTGGGGGATCACCGTATTGATGCGACGTGGTGATAAGGAGACTTCATCAGGCGACAGTCGAAAAGGGGCGAATACGGAGTGGGCTTTAGTACTGCTGTGCATCGCAGCGACAGCCCTGGCATTGCTGCTTACAAAAAGCCGATCTGCTTGGGTGGCGGCGGCGGTGGGAGTTGGATTGACTCTGCTGTTCGATCCGCAGTTACGGCGCGACGGATACGGTTGGTACCGTAAGCACTTTGGTCTGACTGTCGGTGCGCTGGTGTTGCTCGCAGCCATCTTCGGAACGGTTTACGCGATGGATCCATTGATCTTTCAAGAAGCCGGCAAATCACTCGCTTACCGAATGAACTATTGGGAAGGGGCTTGGACGCTGATCCAAGAGAGTCCGTTGCTAGGTTATGGATCGTTGAACTTTCAACCGACGTACTTGCGAGTCAAACGCAGTATCGCTGCCGAGACCCCGGCCGACCCACATAACTTTCTCCTTGAAATCGCCCACAGTGGTGGATGGGGACTGTTAGGACTAACGTTGTTCTTCATCGCTGCTGTTGCCTGGTTCGCTTGGCGGTCTAACAAGCGTTCATCGGAGGTTCGCACGATCGAAACTGTATCGGGTGGGGCTTGGGTCGCCCGAAGTAGCTACGCAGCGATGGTGCTCTCCGCCCTGTCGGTCCTCGTCTTTGCTTTCTTAACCGTTGGTGATGACGAATTGATCGGAACAAGCTTAGCGTTGGTTGGAGCATGTGCCTTTGGGATTTGGCTTTTGCGAAATCCTTCTGCGGGTGAATCGGTGCTAACGATAGTGAGGGACAAACCCGTCTTGTTCTATATTGCATGGATCGTCTCCTTGGTGCATCTACTCGCATCCGGAGGTTGGATGTTACCTGGGACGATGGCAGGGCCGATTCTCTCGCTTGGGTTGTTTATCGGGTCGATCGGTAGGGGATCTAGATCCTTGAGCGGTTTGTCAGCAACGACAGCGATCCCAGAACCAAAGATCCCAGAACCAAAGGCTCCAGTGCCGGAGCGAATGCAGTTTTTGCCAGTATTGATCGCTGCTGGGCTGATCGGGTTTTGGGGATGGTCGATGTGGTTACCGAGCACGCGGGCGAATTACGTTGCGAATCAATTGATAACTTCGAAAGATCCTCCATCGATAGATACTTTTTCAAGTTGGATGCAGGCCGCACCTTACGATCCTGATCTGGCTCGGCTGGGGATGGAGTATTGTGCGAGCATGTTTGAGACACCGATGGACGCGGCAGCGCGGGAACGCTGGCTACATCTGTTTCAACAGACACGAACACAGTTCCTGGATCGCGATCCGAATCATGCATTGGCGTTCAGCGAAGCGGCCAAGCAGTCGTTGCGGATTGGGGCCAGCATAGCGAATCCAGCGGAAGGGCAATCCGATTCCTTCAGGGAGCTTCGGGGGTCGGGCAGGCGGATGCAAACGGATTCGGTGGAGTTCTTCCGCCAAGCTGCTTTGAACGCACAAGCCAGCGCTGAGATGCAGCTACAAGGGGCGATGGCCGCCGCTTTGGTGGGCAACTGGAAAGTCTCTGAGAAATTGCTAGAGAAAGCTCAGGGAATCGATGAGTTAACCAGTCACTCGGATCGGAAAATCCAGGCTACCAGGATTTGGGTACCGAGGAAAATGCTTGCAGGATTCGAGAAATCGGCAATCTCCGCAAATCGGCTTGTAGTCGAAGGAAATTCCGATTGGAAAGCCTGGAAAGAACAAGTTCAGCGGAGCGAGTCGGTTCCGGGTGAACCCGTTGCCCGTCTCTTGCGTAGCCTTCAGCAGAAGCCAGTGGAGAAACCGGTAGAGAAACCGGCTCCGGCGGAAGCACCCCAAGGCGCTGAGAGCTCAGCTCCGTAAGAATTTTACCGTAGAATTTTTCACTTATAAGATTTGCCATGCGGACCCTCCTTTTGACTTTGTGCTGTATCGGATTGGGATTTGTTCTCGCCAAATTCCAGCATGATAAACGGGTAAGCGGCATTAAAAATCTGCTTGGTAGCGCCAAGGATGTCACAGCCGACGCCGATCGTGCTTCGCTCGATTCTGCCGTAAAGACGATGGCGGCTCAAAAAGTAGGAAAGGTTGAAGTCGTCAATGGTGCGGAACTCGATTTCGGCGTGATGATGCGTGGGACCAAACGATCCCATAAGTTCATCTTCAAGAACGTCGGGGATGCCGATGCGAAGATTTGGTTCAAAACCAGTACTTGCAAATGCACGGTCGGCAAGTTTACCGACGCGACACTCGGGCCAAACGAAGAAACCGAAGTGGAGCTCGAATGGAAGGCGGAGAATTCGCAGGACGAATTTTCTCAAACTGCAACGATCGGTAGCAATTGTCCTAGCCAGGAAGAGATTAAGCTTTCGATCCGAGGTCGAATTGGCCAAGCTTACATGTTCGATCCACCTTCCCATTCTCATGGAGACATCTATTCGAACCAGGAGACAGTGATACCTTTCCGAATTTACTCCATGCAAGCTGTCCCGATGAGCCTGGGGTCTGGACAAGTTAAGGATTCCGTACTCTCGAAACGGATCCGAGTTGAGATCGGTGAGGAGAAGGAAATCAAGCCGGGAGAGTTTCCGGAAATGGCCGATGCGAGGCGAATGGTCGAATGCACCGTGCGATTGCTACCGGGACTACCTGCCGGTCCTTTGAGTCTTGACGTCCAGATTGCACGTCGCGAGGAAGGGGAGCCCGATGACACGGAGTTCTTGACCTACAACATCCGAGGGAGAGTCGTTACTCCGGTACGGGTCATCGCTGGGGATGATTACAACGAAACACGAAACATCCTCAACATGGGCGCTGCGAAAACCAGCCAAGGGCTGAAGAAGAGCCTGATGCTCGCTATTCGAACTGAGGATGCTGGCAAGGATCCGAATTTTAGGATTAGTAAAGTTGTGCCGGAGCAAGTCAAGGCGACGTTAGGTACTCCGAAAGTGTCAGCAACGCAGAGAATTTATCCGGTGACTTTGGAGATCCCTGCTGGCACCGAACCAATCGAACTCGACGGCACCTTTTCCAAGGATTTTGGGAAAATCGTTTTCGAAACAGATATTGAAAGCTCGCCAACGATTCCGATCTTCTTGAAATTCAGAGTTACAGAATAGGTCGGCACGTGATCCAACAACACGGAAGAGTATTTCATGGCACCGAGGCAAGCCCCGACGCGGACGATTAATGCTACCTCGAAGAAGACATATTCGAGGTGGGTTCATGGTTCGAAAACTCATGGCAAGCTCCGTCTTCTAGGCATGATGGGCCTTCTTGGTGCTGCCGGTTTGGGCTCGCCGCTCGCTGAGTTTTGTCTGCCTGGACTCAGGTCTGAAAGGCTAGTTGCCCAAGAACCCGCGAACAGTGCTTCTAAGCCACCGATTACGGTTGCGACCGAGGAAGAGCGAAACCAGAAAATAGCCGAAGACTGGGAAAGCCCTTGGTTGGTTTTCTACATTACCGGCAACCAATACGGTTACATCGAACCTTGCGGTTGCACGGGTTTGGAGAACCAAAAAGGTGGTGTCAATCGAAAGGACACACTCTTAACCTCGCTTAGAAATCGAAATTGGCCAGTGATGGCACTCGATGGAGGGGGGCAAGTCCGCAAGGATGGGGTGCAATCAGAGATCAAGTTCCAATGGACAGCCCAAGCTTTCCGGCAGATGGAATACACGGCAACGACCTTTGGTGTAAAGGATCTGTTGCTTTCTGACAACATACTCGTTTCACTTCTGGACGAGACGGGTAGCAATAAACTATTCGTCTCCGCCAATGTAAGTATGCTTCCAGATTTCGACTTGAAGTACAAAGTTGTCGAAGTCTCAGGTCCAGATGGAAAGGCGAGAAAGGTCGGTATAACAGGGGTGCTTGGTGAGGAGAGTGCCAAGGAGACCGCTGCGCAGAATCAAGGTTTTTTCACGGTATCTCCATCGATCCCAGCACTCAAGGAGACTGCGAAATTGCTCGATGCGGAGCGATGTGACTACCAAGTTCTATTGGTAAACGCGAATTTGGAGGAGACCAGGAAAATCGTCCAGGCGGTCCCGCAATTCGATTTGGTGATCACTTCGGGGGGTTACGGTGAACCGACATTTCGTCCTGAGATGTTGCCTGGAATCAAATCGGAGATCGTGCAAGTTGGGGCGAAGGGTATGTATGCGGGGATTGTCGGATTGTTTGATAATGCCAAACAGCCGACCCGTTATCAACGCATCGCTCTGAGTTCGCAGTTCGAGGATTCACCTCGCATGACCGAGTTATTCACGAAGTATCAAGATGAATTGCGAGCCAAGTCTGGAGATAATTTTGCCGCGTTGGGGTTGAGACCTTTGACCCATCCAACTGCGCGCGAGTTCGTCGGCACAGAAAAATGTGGAGAATGCCACACCACTGCGCATGAGATTTGGAAGAACACTCCTCATGCGCATGCTACAGATTCGATTGTCGAACCTCCTACACGAACCTTAGCCCGGCACTTCGATCCCGAATGTCTATCTTGCCACGTCACAGGCTGGAATCCGCAGCGAGTGTTTCCATACCGCACGGGTTACGAGACGTTGGAGAAATCAGTCCATCTCCAAGGAAACGGCTGTGAGAATTGCCATGGACCAGGTTCTGAGCATGTGCAAGCAGAGTTGGATTCAGCCGCCGATAAGAAACTTCTCGATTCGCTTCGAGCCGCGATGAGGTTGCCGTTGGATAAAGCTCAAGACAAGTGTCTTGAGTGTCACGACATCGACAACAGCCCCGAGTTTCATAAAGACGGGGCCTTTGAGAAGTATTGGGAGCAGGTCAAGCACGTCGGCAAAGACTAGTTGCTCGATCAACCATCCCGATCAGAAACCATCGCGTATTGAAGTGCGTAGTAGACCAAGTTCATGACAGAAGTAACGGTTGCTGCTACATAAGTCATCGCGGCTGCTGTGAGCACCTTGTTGATATAAGGCAGTTCGCTCGCGGAGATGATCCGCAGGTTGATCAGTTCGTCCTTTGCTCTGGAGCTGGCGTTGAATTCAACCGGTAGGTTGATCAACTGGAAGACCACGGTCAAACCGAAGCCGATGACTCCGAGGAGCAATGCCCAGGAAGCGAAATTTGTCATGCCTGCCATCAGTAGGAAAAATGCTCCACTGATTAGGATCGATGCCATCGAACCTCCGAAGTTCGCTGCGGGGACTGCTAGGTTACGAACTACCAACGGAGCGTAGTTTCGCGCGTCTTGCAGAGCGTGTCCGACTTCGTGGGCCGCGATTCCAACCGCTGACATCGAATGACCGCTGTAAACTTCGGGGCTAAGTCGTACGACTTTCGATTGCGGATCGTAGTGGTCCGACATGAATCCCATCGACGGCTCGATTTGGACATCGTGCAATCCGTGTGCATCGAGGATCGCCCTCGCTGCTTGCTCGCCACTGTACCTTGCGGGTACTTGATGCATCGACTGGCAAGCGGAATGGACCCACCATTGTGCGAGCATAGCGAGCAACATTGCTGGAACAACCAAGATCAACCACATCAACATGGCTTTCGAATCCTCTATAAAGTGGAAGGAAACTGACGGAGTCACTTCCGATGGGTGCCAAATGGCAATTTGGCACTTTGTCGGAGACGACAAGAAAACGTGCAAGTACCGTACCGAATCTCATAAACACGCGGGTTTCATGATTCTTGTATACTCTAAGTATCGCGTTGCATGTACCTGTATCCAGCCCCAACACGTTGCTTTTCCATGGACAAACCAATTTCTTTAGGCGAAGGCATACCAATAGGCGAAGGCATACCAATAGGCGAAGGCATATCCAGGAGTGGACTATCGTCGCAACAATTCGTCAGTGTTGCACACCGGCTTATTGTTCGTACGCAAAGGGGATTGATCGGGTTCTTCAGTGGCTACCTTTTGTTCGCTGCACTACCCGTAAGTGCACAAGAATCCGTTACAAAAACGACTTTCAGTAACGGCGCAAGTGTCGGCGAGATCGAGCGGGAGCTCGTACCTGAGGAAACCGAGCGGGACGTCCAAATCCATGTCAGCGAACCGCTCGAGGCCGCTCTTGAGGATCTTCGGCAGAAATACAAGCTTCCTGGACTGCTTGCTGGGCAGTTCTGGACCGATCTTCCCAGCGTCGAGGAGTCTAAGCCTGCTGTTTCGGGCGAGGCGGTTCTTCCAATCCAAGTAACAATGGCTGCGACTGGATTGCGACGTAGCGACAGAGACGATCCCTTGCAGATCGACCATCCCTTTCACCTCGGATCCTGCACGAAGAGCATGACAGCAACGCTAGTGGCGTTGGCGGTTGAGCAAGGCAAGCTTCGCTGGAATACTACTTTGCGAGAGGTTTATGCAAAGGATAGAAAGGTGCAAGATTCGCGATGGGGGGATGTAACCATCGAGCAATTGATGCGTCACACAAGCGGCGCGCCGGCAAACCCTCCGTGGAGCCAATTCTCGGACCCTAACGTTGATGTGCGAACACATCGCCGAGATGTACTTCATTGGTGGATGGATCAACCTCGACCAGAGATAAATGCATCGTCGACTTATTCGTTTCTATACTCGAATCTCGGGTACATGGTGCTCGGAGCTAGCCTTGAAGAGTTGTATGATCGAACTTGGGAAACACATATCACAGAGCAATTGTTTCGCCCTTTGAAGATGAACAACGCGGGTTTTGGGATTCCCTCGAAGGTGCTAGGGGAAGCTGTTCCTTTTGGCCATATTCGACCGTTAAATCGTCTGGTCGCTGTCGAAAGGGACAATCCTGCGGCGCTCGGTCCTGCGGGAACCGTTTATGCTCCGATGAGCGATTGGGTACGGTATCTGAACTTGCATATGAAAGGGGAGCGAGCTGTTGTGCAGCAGAAGAAGCTTGGGCTTACACCTCAAGTCATAGAGTTCTTGCATCGACCCGCAAGTTCGGCACAAGCAGTGGAGACACCTAGACCAGGTGAAGACTATGCTGGTGGTTGGCATGTCTTGCGGAGAACTTGGTCACAAGGTGACATCCTGCATCACAACGGTTCGAATACTTATTGGTATTGCGTAGTTTTCTTGGCTCCTGAAGAGGGGCGAGGGATTTTCGCTGCGTGTAACTTTGGGCTCGATGCAGCCAAGCCTTGTGACGAAGCATTACAATGGATGCTGAAAAACCTTCCTTCTTCCTCGAACGAGTAAGCCATGTTATCGCGAGCTTTTTGTTGCTTGATACTAGCAATTGGTTTGTTGCCACTCCCTATGCCAGCTTTAGGCCAAGCGTCTTTAACTGCTACCGCTTCGTCGAAGAATCCGATTCAAGTAGAGAATGAGAAAGCAGGAAGCCGCGATTGGCAGTTGACTCGCGTTCGGGTGGATTCAAGCAGATATCGTTCGCCATGGATTGAAGGGTATTGTTCGAAGCAAAGTGTGAAGGCTGGGGAGAGCATCACCCTTTTTGTCTCTACGAAACCGGCTCGGAAATTTAAGATCGAGTTCTTTCGCACGGGGTACTACGCAGGGAAAGGTGCGCGATTGATGTTAACCACCGATGAGTTGAATGGATTCGAGCAACAGACGCCTTCACCTGGCGAAAAAGACTTGCATGAATGCCGATGGAAACCCAGCTACGAGCTGACAATTCCGAAGGATTGGGTAAGCGGAGTATACCTTGGTCGCATGACAACGATTCCTGAGAGTGCTGACGAGCCGTACTGGCAGAGCTACGTGATCTTCGTTGTTACCGACGATCGTCCTTGCGATATTCTCGTTCAATGCTCGGACAACACATGGCAAGCGTACAATCAGTGGCCGAGCAAATACTCCGTCTATACGCATCCCAAAGGAAATCAGGGGCCATGGGCAGATGTGAGCTTTGATCGCCCTTATGGACGCGAAGCTCAGTACGATAGCGTCGTCAATGATCCCTTGACGCAAGGAGCAGGCGAGTATTTACCTTTGGAGTTTCCTCTTGGCTATTGGTTGGAGCAACAGGGATATGATGTTTCGTACTGTTGTAATAGCGATATGTTAACACCCGATCGGGGATTGCGATCGCGAGCGTTTATCAGCGTCGGGCATGATGAGTATTGGGATATCCGCCAGTTTCGATCCGTCGAGAAGATGCGGGATGAAGGGGTCAGCTTGCTTTTCCTATCCGGCAATAGTGTGTGTTGGGTTTCTCCGTTTCGAGCAAATAGCAAGGGAGAGCCGAATCGAATTCTTTTTCGTGGCGGTCCGTACGGCGGTGATCGACCGATCGCTTTAGCGAGAGCTAAAGAACATGGTCCATTTCCTGAGCACGGCCCCGACGAAGGGTTTTTGATGGGTGCTAGAAACGTTGAGCCGGTCAACGGAGGTGGAGATTGGATTTGCACAAAACCCGAGCATTGGATTTTTGAAGGGACATCGATGCGGGCTGGAGAGTCGATCCCTGGATTAATAGGCTGGGAGTATCATGGAGACCCAGCCGACATCCCAGGTCTTCAAGTCGTCGGTGGCGGCACGGCTTGGGTCGGTGGCGAGCAACCGCAACAGTGGGCGGCAACCGTTTATGAGGGGCCCAAGGGGACCGTTGTCTTTAACGCGTCGAGCATCTTCTGGGTTCAAGGGCTCTCCGATCCTCCTGGGCATACTTTGCCATGGAGTCATTGGAGTCGTCCTCATGGACCAGACGAACGGGTTCAACGCATCACCACGAATGTCCTCAAACGGGCGCTTTCAGCTCGCCCGTAGTTTCTGTGAAGTGAAGCAGGTCGATGTGGTACACCAACCAACTGTGCGTTACACCATCCAGCCTGCTAGTTCCGAAGCGCGTTTGACGCGTTGGATTGCCAGGATGAACGCGGCAGTTCGGAGGGAAACCTTTCGGCTGACGGACTCTTGCCAAACACTTTCAAATGCTTCGGAGAGCGTGCGGTCAAGTTCTTGGCGAACGCGATCGAGGGTCCATCGGTAGTGTTGACGATTTTGAGCCCATTCGAAGTAGCTGACAGTGACCCCACCGGCGTTTGCAAGGATGTCTGGGAGAATGATCACACCTCGCTCTTTGAGCTTTGTATCTGCTTCTGGATCGATAGGACCGTTGGCACCTTCGATGATAAGGCCTGCTCGAATTCGATCGACATTGTTGTGATTGATCACGTCACCGAGTGCGGCTGGGATCAGTAATTGAACATCGAGTTCTAGTAACGCGTCGGCATCGAGGCGTTGAGCGCCTTGATAGCCTTCGAGCGATCCTTTGTTCTTCAAAGTGTACGAGAGGACTTCGGGGATATTCAATCCTTTTGGATTGAAGTAAGCGCCGGAGACGTCGCTAACGGCAACGATCGGGAAGGCAGCTTCGGTCAAGTACTTGGCGGCATGTGAACCGACATTTCCGAAACCTTGGATCGCGACGGTTGTTTGTTCGGGTTTGCGGTTCAAGCGTTTTAGCATTTTGACCGCTAGGGTACCGACCCCTCGACCAGTGGCTTCTTCGCGACCTCGTGAACCGTATTCTTCGACGGGTTTACCAGTGATTACAGCGGGATTAAATCCGTGGTATTTCTCCCATTGGTTGCGGAACCACGCCATTACTTCGTGATTGGTCCCCATGTCGGGTGCGGGGATGTCCGAGTCGGGTCCGACGATTTCATGGATTTGGTCGACGAAAGCGCGCGTGATGCGTTCGAGTTCGCGTTTCGAGAGCGTCCGAGGATCGATCCCGATCCCACCTTTTGCGCCGCCGTAGGGAAGATCCACCACAGCGGTTTTCCAAGTCATCAGCGCGGCTAACGAACGGACTTCGTCGAGGTCGACTGCTGGGTGGTAACGCAATCCCCCCTTCATCGGTCCACGGGCGTTATCGTGCTGGACTCGATATCCAAGCACCGTGTCGATTCGCCCGTCATCTCGTTCGTAAGCGACTTGTACAGTCATTTCGCGTTTAGGCATCACCAATAACTTCCTCATCCAATCAGGGAGTTCCAGTTGGTCAGCCGCTTGATTGAAATAGTAATTCGTTGCTTCGCTCGGGCGCATACTGTTAGGTTCCTTGATTGGGATAAGTCGTATAGTGATGGTGTGGTTTCGAAGTTTATTTCTTTACCACCGAAGCGGCTTGGACGATTCCCGAGAAGGAGTCGACTTTCAAGGATGCTCCACCGACGAGAGCTCCGTCGATATTCGGTTGCGAGAGAAGTTCTAGTGCATTGTCTGCTTTCACGCTTCCTCCGTACTGAATGATGACTTGTTGGGAAGTCTCCGAGGAGAACATGGTCGCGAGTAGTTCACGAATGTCGCGGTGTACTTCTTCGGCTTGATCCGGCGTGGCTGTTCGTCCAGTACCGATAGCCCATACGGGCTCGTAAGCTAGAACGGTGGCACGCATTTGCGTTTCGGAGAGTCCGGCGAGCGAACCGCGGCATTGGCCGCGCACAACTTCGGCTGTCCTTCCAGCTTCGCGTTCTTCCAAGGTTTCCCCGACGCAGACGATCGGTATCAAACCCGCCGCGAGGACTGCATGAAGTTTCTCGTTGATCTGGGCATCAGTTTCTCCGAAGATCGCTCGGCGTTCGCTGTGGCCTAGGATTACGTATCGGCAGCCGACATCTTTGAGCATCGGGCAGCTTAGTTCACCGGTGAATGCTCCATCAGGTTTGCTGTAGACGTTTTGAGCCCCGAGTCCGATCGAGCTTCCTTGCAAAGCCCCTGCGACTTCGCTTAGGTAAACTGCGGGAGGACAAACCGCGATATCGACGTTGGTGGTGGTGCGGAAGGCATCAGCAAGTCCCCGAACCAAATCAACAGACTTTGCTCGGTCCAAATTCATTTTCCAATTGCCTGCGATAAAGAGCTTTCTCACCAGCGGATTCCTTTGCAAAAAACAGGTTTCAATAAACGCAACTTGCCCAGATTATCAAGATTGATCTGGATTTAGCCAGGGGAGTCTTGATAGTGTCCCCAAAGAAGTCTGAGGCTCATAACCCCGGAAACTCTGGGTACTTCAAGCTCCTTTGATGGAATTACAACGAACGACTGGTCGAGAGTTACTATGCGAAAGATCGCGATTATCAATCAAAAAGGGGGTGTTGGAAAAACCACCACCGCCGTCAATCTCGCAGCCGGCCTCGCTCAAAGCGGCAAACGCGTATGCGTCTTGGACCTTGATCCACAAGCTCACGCATCGCTGCATCTTGGGGTTACTTTGCACGATGGTCAACCGAGCGTTTACGACTTGTTGTGCGGTGACGCGAGTATCGCAGATGTCCGTCAAAATATTTCGAGTAATCTTTCAGTCATCCCTACCAATCTGGATTTAGCGGCAGCCGAGCTTGAGCTCGCTGGAGAGGTTGGCCGTGAGGTCATTCTTCGCGATCGCATTGAGCAAGATGATGACGACTCCGATTTTCTGATTATCGACTGCCCACCGTCTTTGGGGGTTCTGACCCTCAATGCACTTACTGCCGTCGATGAAGTATTCCTTCCGCTTCAACCTCACTTCTTAGCGCTACATGGCTTGAGTAAGTTGTTGAGAACCATTGAGATCGTATCGAAGCGATTGAATCCAAAACTCCGACTCGAAGGGATCGTCTTGTGCATGTATGAGTCGAGCACCCGGCTCGCGGCAGAAGTCAGCCGTGACGTCGAAGAGTTCTTGCAAGCGAGTGCAAGCCAAAGTCCTGTTTGGGCATCTGCCAAGTTTTTCCAAACCAAAATTCGTCGAAATATCCGGCTTGCAGAAGCACCAAGTTTCGGTCAGTCGATTTTTGATTATGCACCCAACAGCCACGGTTCAGAGGATTACTTGAACCTTGCGAAGGAAGTGCTAGCGACGGGTAGTTCCAATACGAAAATTTGTCCAGGAATCGCTACTGCTTCACCTAGCGTCGTCTTCTCATCCCCCACTATTTGACGAGAGATGTATATGAGATCATCGAAGGCAACACTCGGCACGCACACTAAGGTATTTCGTCGTTACGTGTTTCTCGCTGCGTTGGCTGCGATCACACTCCCGGGCTGCCAAGGATGGTGGAAGCCTGGGAAATCGAAGTCGCTCATCGGATTCGTCCGTGAACAACCCGAGGAGCCTCTTGAAGTTCCACCGCCATCGAGCAATCCGCTAGCCAAACGTGTTGTCCTGCCTCGCGATCGCATTAAGCAAGGAATCGAAGCGGCATCTGATTCTGTTGGCAATGGCAAACCGAACAGCAATCATCTAACCCGAAGCGAACTCGCTTCGATGCCATCCCCCAAAGAGTCGGCTCCCCCGCCCACTACCTCGGCTTCTGCTGAGCCTACGCCCTCTTCACCGCCCCCCCCTACATCCGCGCTATCTACATCCACGCCACCTACATCCACGCCACCTACGCCTGCGCCATCTACACCTGCGCTGCATGTACATCAAACTGCTCAGCAGGCTGGCCCGCAGGCGGGTTTGCCACCAACCATATCGGTCGCAGCGCAATCGCCGGTGAAAAATTCACCTCAGTTGGCAACTCCTATCCAGAGTTCAACCAATTCTGAGTCTCCCAAACTCGAATCGCCGGCAATCATTGAGTCAGCTTCCGCTGCGGAGGCCAAGTCTAATGCGGCAGTTGCATCGAGTACGCCCGACGAAGTAGATATCGAAGAAGCCCTGTCCCTTTTGCCCGCAGCTTATCAAGCCAAGATGCGGCATGCGATTGCCAAGGGGCAAAGCGGCAGTGCCACGCGAGAGGATAGTGAAAGTACAGCACAGAGCAACACAGAGTCGCAATCGCAAGTCGTCCCTGCGAGTTTCCGAGATGCGAAAGATCTAAGTAACGATCCGAACCGTTGGACAGAGGAGCTTAGTCGCACGATTCACTCCCTTGAGCAGAGGATCCAAAACGCGTCATCCCTCGATCCTTCGCTGCGCACTCATTTGGAGATGAATCTTCGTTTGCTGTATTTGACGCAACGCAATTTAGAGCAAGCTAAGCGGCCTATTTCGGGTTTAACGCAACGCGAGCAATCCTTTCTCGACCATCAGTTGACAGCTTGGTATCAGACTACCACTCCGGATCCGACGCCGAGTCGACCGAGGTATTGGTCACAAGTCATGGCCGAACAACAGCTGGCTAATCACCACCTCGCTGCGTTGGGTGCATTGCAAATCAATTGCATTGAGTTTTGTACCCAGGTTGACGGTTACGGGGCGATTTCAAAGTTTCCGAAGAACGTGTTTCAGCCTGACCAAGAGCTATTGCTTTACTGTGAACTTGATAATGTCACCTCGGAGGCGGTTCGGAACGGTTTTGAAACCAAGGTCAAAGGGACCTACGAGATTCGTGATTCCCAAGGGAAACGCTTGCTTGAACAAGCTTTGCCGACGGAGCCGGAAGTTTGCGAACATCGTCGGCGAGACCATTTCCTTGTCTACAAGATCTTTATGCCTGCCTCCATTGAAAATGGCAAATACGAACTTCAGCTTACCATGGAAGACCTCCACGGCAATAAATTCGCAGTGTCCAAGTCGGAATTTGAAATCCGAAAGTAACCGCGATACACTTAGGTCACTGAAGTTTCGTTCTGCCTAAAGGGTTTTTTCAACAAGGAGCCACCGATTATGGCTTCGTCGACCCCATGCTCCGGTGTTCATCCCGATCAACGCCAATTAGTTGCTCGACGCAGAGCGTCTCGATTTGATGCGATGATATTGACGCTTTCGAAGGGATTGGCTTCGGTTGCTTTCAGCGCTCTTTTAGTCCAGGCTTCCGTAGCTCAGGATGCACCGGTTTTAAGTGATCCGGTTGTAGATGATGCAGGAGAAAAAGGTCAGGGCGTTAAAGAAGTAGATACCAGTGCGCTTACCGAGGGAATTGCCGAGGCTCATAAGAAATTTGATGAATACACCAAGCAGCAAAAGACCTTGTTGGAATCCTACCAAGACTTGCAAGCGACCCTCAAGCACTCTGAGCAGGAGCTACAAAGGATACAATCCGATGGGATACGGCGAGAGTTTCAAGCGATGCAGTCAGCGATCAAGGACATGCAGATCGCTGGGGCTATAGGTAACCTTTCTCTGCCGACTACGGGGCAAGAGACGCAGGCGACCGCACAGATGCGAATGCAAATGCAGCAGCAGCTCATGGCCAATCGCACCATGCAAAACCTCGACGCGATGATGAATAGCAGAGAATTGCAATCACTTACGATCGAAGCTCAGAGAACCATTCGTAAACGTTACGAAGCGATACAAGCAGCGATGCAACTCGAAGAGAAGTATCGGCAATGGCAACTCGGAGCTACTAAGTTCCTTCCGATCTATTGGGAATTTTCCGATCCAGAGGGAATCGCTTCACAGACGGAACGTTCCGCGATGCTCGATGCCTTACGCCAAGGCGATAAGAAGAATGAAGCTTGTTTGTTGGCTCAAGTTCTGTTGCTTTACCGAGAAAAGGATTACACGCAAGCGGCGAATGCAATTGAGTCGATCGCAGAGAATCCCGGGGCTTTGCAACCGATCGCATTGATGACACAAGCATTGATACAAGCCAAACGGGAAAAAGAGAAAGACGCGAAGCAAGCGATGCAAGCTTCGATCAAGCTCGATCGATCCAATCCTTATTGCCGATGGCTTCGGGCTCAATTGGCACTTACTCAGAAACAAACGACGATTGCTGAGACAGAATGGAAAGCGCTGGCTGCCAATCCAAACTTTTTCTCTGCTGCCAACCGACGACTTGCGATAAATTTTGCACAGCGTTCGAAGAAGACACCTGGGGATGCAAACCGAGCAGTTCTCGCAGCAACCAAGAGCTTACAAAGCGATGATACGAAAGCGACTTGGTTCGCACACTACGTTTTAGCGATCGCTCTTTACACGGCAGGGAAGACAGACGAAGCGATTGAATCGCTCGATAAAGCTGTCGAGCTCGCCAAAGAAGATCAGCTTGAGCGCTGCGCTTCGCTTCGGAAAGCGATCGATGCCGCCGAAATACCTGATTTTGACTTCTGACACCTTCAGTATTCCCCAATTATTCTGCAATATTCCGGTGCTCAGCATTCCGGTGCTTAGTAGCCCGGTGCTTAGTAGCCCGGTGCTCAGTTCGCTTTTCTGAAGTTCTCGCATCGGATTAAGAAGTGAGATCCTGCATGCAGAGAAGCAGAATCGTGTTCCCGTTCGTGTGCTGGCAGAGTTCTTTGTCTTAAAAAGTCAACGGTGCCTTTCCCCTGTAATGATACCATCACCCAAGATAATGCTTGATCGACCAAAAATTATCGACCAAAATCAGCGCTAAATTTCCGATCGTCCTAAAATTCATAGCATGGACGATTCGCAATTACCAACACCGCATAACAACTTCTTCCATTACGCGTTCTCGCATGTCTCCGCCGCAAGGAGCTTGATCGAGACTCATTTACCATTGAGTGTGATCGAAGCGTTGGATTTAAGCACGCTTGAGTTAATGAAAGATTCTTTCGTCGACGGCCATTTGCAAGAGAGCTATTCGGATATCCTGTATAGGGTCCAACTTGCAGACGCCCGAAGTGGCCCTGAGTCTTCCACCCCCGAAGCCTTGGTTTACATCCTTTTTGAACATAAAAGTGCGTCGGATACGTATACGTGCTTTCAATTGCTTCGTTACATCGTCCGCATTTGGGAGCATCGCCAACGTAACGGGTTGCGGCTCTGTCCTGTGATTCCGATGGTCGTTTATCATGGTACGAGGGCGTGGTCTGCCCCTCGCAGCTTGGATGAACTCATCGATGTACCACCAAGCGTTGCTCCGTACAGCGTGCGATTTACTTTTCCGCTGCTAGATTTGACACAAGTTCCAGACGGATCGCTTGCAAGCGATCCCTTTTTGAAAAGCGTGTTGCATCTGCTAAAATATAGTCGCAGGAACGAGCTTTCGGATTGGTTCGAGCAAATCTTGTTGTGGTTGCTTGAACCAAGTGCTACCTCGTTCCGACGAGAGCATGTCGATGTTTTTTTGGTCTATGTGATGGCAACCAGCCAAGCGATCCCAGCGGAGGTATTGTCGATGACTGTACAAAGGGTATTTCCGACCCAAATTGAACCTGGCTCCATTGCGGATCAGTTGCTGACAAGAGGCCGACAAGAAGGTCGTCAGGAAGGCCGACAGGAAGGCCGACAGGAAGGAATAAAAGCGAGTGAAATCTCGTTCATTCAAATGCTTCAGGAGAGCTTAGGTGTACCAATTGAGAGCACATCGAGTCTGCAGTCCTGTTCGCTTGATGAACTAAGATCCACTACATTGGAACTTTTAAGTCAAATCCAACGGCGCGATCGGCTCTAGTCAACAAAATCGTCTCCCGTCGAACTGCATAAAATATCAATTGTGGTAGGCTTTGGAGTTGCCTTGTTCGATCGTTCTTTGTTCGATCTGATTTCCTGAAGTATCCGTACGGTCGAGGGTAGAAGCGAATGAGCGATTTTCCAAACTCTCAAGACGGAAATTGGACTGTCACTCTTCACCTGAAAAGGTTCCTGAAACTTGTAATCTGCGTGCTTTTCCTGTGGGATTTGAATCTTTCCTGGGCGGAAACAACAGTTCGACCCAACGTGCTAGTGATCCTAGCCGATGATCTTGGGTACTCGGACTTGGGCTGCTATGGAGGAGAAATTCGTACTCCGTGTATCGATCAATTCGCGAAGAACTCTTTACGCTTCGCTCAATTCTATAATTCTGCTCGATGTTGCCCAAGCCGAGCAGCGCTTATGACTGGGCTGTATCCCACCCAAACCGGCATCGGGGACTTTACCTCCAATCAACCAGACGAAAGACGAGGCCCCGGTTATCTTGGTCGTCTCAATGGTCAATGCGCGACCATTGCGGAACTGCTCGATCCACTCGGATACGGATGCTACTTTGTCGGCAAATGGCACATGCACCCGCAAACCGGTCCAATCGACAGAGGCTTTCACGAATTTTACGGATACACCCGAGATCACTCTCATAATCAATTCGATCGGGATTTCTACGTGCGAATGCCGCAAGGCCGCAAGAAAGAGATCAATCCTCCTCCGGAGAATTTCTACGCTACCGACGTCTTTAATGCGTATGCCCTTGAGTTCATTCGCCAAGGACAAGCCCGCAATCAACCTTGGTTCGTGTTTCTGTCCCACTCTTCACCACACTTTCCGATCCAAGCTCCAGCGGAACGGGTTGTGCCTTACCAGAAAACCTACAGGAGAGGCTGGGATGTGCTTCGAGAAGAGCGATTCGAGCGTATGCGGTCGCTCGATTTGGTCGACGGAGAAGCTTGGAAACTAACCGAGAGGTCGCTCGTTCCGGTCGATGAAAACTCGATTGCAAATGGTTACTCAGGACAGCCAAACCCCGCTTGGAAAGACCTGCCTGTCGAGCGTCAGCACGATCTTGCACAACGCATGGCAGTCTATGCAGCGATGGTCGAATCGATCGATCGAGGGGTAGGTGAAATCATCGAACACCTGCAAGCCACCCATGCGCTGGAAAATACGCTTATCGTTTTTCTGAGCGATAACGGCGCTTGTTATGAATGGGGCCCGTTCGGCTTCGATGGCGACTCTCGTAAGGGAACGACCAAGTTGCATGCGGAGAATGAGCTCAGTTTGATCGGTACGCCTGGTACCCACCAATCGTACGGAAGCGGATGGGCGAATTTGAGCAACACTCCGTTGCGTAGCTACAAACACTTCACCTACGAAGGTGGAATCATCAACCCGTGCATCATGCATTATCCACCCCGAATCGGGACTGATGCTGAAAAGCTCAATCCTGGTTGGGTGCACCATCCAACACACATGATCGATATCTTGCCGACCGTCCTCGATGTTGTTGGAACACGCTATCCTACTCGCGATGAACAGCCCGATTTGCTTCAGCCCGAAGGCTACTCGCTCTTTGAGGTTACCCAAGGCTTGCACGCCGATCGTACCTTAGGATTTGACCATCAAGGGGCTCATGCGATCCGTCAAGGAGACTGGAAAGCGGTATGGACCAAACGTTCTGCGACACCTGTGAGCTGGGAGCTGTATAATCTTCGGTCCGATCGTTGCGAAACCAACGACGTTTCAAGTCGGTTTCCGCAGCAGCGCGATGCTTTGATCGAAGCCTGGGAACAATGGGCGAAGCGCGTAGGGGTCGAGTGGAACGACGCCATGCGTTAGAGGTTTGAAACTGGGTCGAAAAAGGGGGGCAAAATGAGTCATGATAGGCAAGCCAACTGGGAGTTGGTTCAAGAGTACGTACAGAGCGACTCTCTAAGACGACACATGTTAGCGGTCGAGGCTGCGATGCGAGCTTACGCTGCGAAGGTTGGGGAAGATATCGAATGTTGGGGTGCCGTCGGCTTGTTGCACGACTTTGACTACGAGCGGTGGCCCAATCCTCCGGATCATCCGATGCAAGGAAGTGCGATTCTACGTGAGCGAGGCTACTCGGAAGAGATCATCTACGCGATTCTTTCGCATGCGGATTACTTATCGCACGAGTATCCACGCCGATCGCGTCTGGATCACGGGTTATACGCATGCGACGAACTTTGCGGTTTCTTGACAGCTTGCGCTATGGTTCGCCCACAGAAACTCGAAGGTATCACGGCTTCGAGCGTCAAAAAGAAACTCAAGAATCTGAGTTTTGCAGCGGCGGTCAACCGGGATGACATCACACGTGGTGCTGAAGCTTTCGGAGTCGATCTCGATGAGCATATCGAATTTTGTGCAGCGGCGATGCACGCGGCGCAAATCGTGTGAGAATACTAACAGCTTCAGCGTGTCACGGGACAGTTCTAAGAGCGCGGTGCTGGGGCCTGGCCCGCAACGGATCGTATCTGTGCGCATCGGCAAGCATTAGCGTGCCGACCCATCGATTGCCTATCCATTGTCTGAAACAGTTATGAAACCAACGAATCATCTCTCGCAGTCCGCCAGTATCGTGAACAAACTTCCTAGCCGCCGCGAATGCCTCCAGCATCTGCTTGTGGCGATCGCTGCGACGATGCCGATCCAGTCGACTTCGGCGATTGAATCGGTGAGACAAACCGATGCCTTCTTAGCAGATTTTGCAATCGATGTGACGATCCCCATCGGCCATCGATGTATGGGGGTTTTGCCCACGAAGTCCAAATCGATCGCCGATTCGCTTGAACTGCACGGCTTTGTTTTGCTAGGGCACGGCAAGCCAGTGGTCGTAGTGGCTATCGATTGGTGCGAAATCCGAAATGGATCCTATGATCGTTGGCGGAAGACAATCGCAAACGCTGCACAAACCGACCCAGACCATGTTCTGCTAAGTTGCTTGCACCAACACGATGCACCGGTAATCGATGAAGATGCCCAGCGCTATCTAGATCAAGTCGGACTACACGGCGAACTCTTCGATCCAGTGTTCCATGACAACGTACTTCGTCGGGCAGAGCAAGCGATTCGTCAAGCGATCGAAGAGGCAAAGTCGGATCCAACGCGTAGGATCTCTCATATTGGGTATTCGCAAGCTCAAGTTCATCAGGTTGCGTCAAGTCGTCGGATTGTTCACGCAGATGGTAGCGTGAACTTTGCAAGAGGCTCAAGCAGTGGAAAGGAGCCACTTTTTCGTCAAGCTGACGAAGGGCTTATCGATCCATTTTTGCGCACTGTCTCGTTCTGGAATAACGACAACTGCATTCTTGAATATCACACGTATGCTACGCATCCGATGAGCTACTACGGACGTGGTGAGGTCACTTCTGACTTCGTAGGGTTGGCGCGCAAACGTCGTCAAAAGGAAACAGGGGACACCCATCAGATCTATGCTTCAGGATGTAGCGGAGATGTTACTGCAGGGAAATACAATGACGGAACCCTTGAAGCTAGGGTTGCACTTACGGAAAAAATTCGTGATGCCATGCAGCGTAGCTCCGAAGGGGTTGCCAAGCATCCGTGCGAGGGATGGCAAGTCCGCAGTACTCCGCTTGTATTGCCCTACAGCCGAGAGCCTTCTTTGCAAAAAGATGCACTGATGGGGGTGCTCAACGATACGAATGCCACGATAGAGAACCGAATTCTAGCTGCGATGGGGCTCGCAAGCTTCGATCGAGCCGTTGTGAAGCAACAACCGATCGATTTGGTCTGTTTAGACCTGGGGCTTCTCAAGCTCGTGCTCTTCCCAGGTGAGACCTTTGTAGGGTATCAGCCCTTAGCCCAGGCTATTAGCGAGAAAAGTAGTGACCGAGTCCCGATAGTATCCGTGGGGTATGCAGAATGTTGGACCGGTTACGTTCCCACCGAAGCGGCTTTCGCCGATGGTTTTCACGAGTCGTGGCTTTGGGTCGATCGAGGATCCGAGTCCTCGATCGATAGCGCACTTCGAAAATTATTCGATACGACTAATCTTCCAAGGCGATGACTTCGCCCCCCGCACGCGTACCGAGGGCTCGCCAAGTTTCAAGCTGGATGTTGCTGCTAAGGGATCGAACCGATCCGTCCATCAGCAATCCATGCACCATTCCGGTATGGTAACTGCGGCTCGTGATCACTGCCTGTGTCGCATTGACTTGATTGATCCCTTCGCGGATACCACTGATGTCGATGTCATAGGTTTTTCCATCGGTCGCAGTGAAAAGGACTTTCGTCTGCGGAGCGAACTGGGTTGTAAACCCGCAATGAATTGCTCGGCCACATACCCATTCGGTGTGACCGCTGACGGCAGACCAAGCCCCACCGGTGTAGGAACCGATCTGCTGCGGAGTCGCTGGGCCGGTAGTCGGCAAGTTGGGAACGTCGTGAAATCTCGCGTTGTAAGCTTTGACTTCCGACATGCCGATCGTGTTGCTCAGTCCATCGACAAAACTAGCAGCGGTGAATCGTGCATTGGGAGCGAAAGCTGCTCCACCACTTTGTTTCGAAACCGGATCCCAAACCAAATATTGGCCCATCGACAAAGCGTAGTTAAGAGGATAATGCTCTGGTTGATTGGTGCTCGCATTGATGCGAGGCTTGTCCTCCGGTTCGCTCGGGCACAACAGTACTGGGACCCGAACGGTGGCGATGCCATTGGGTGGGAAATTGGCTTTGTTGATCGGATGATGATAGCCGACCGAGAAATCAATGTTCTTGTAAACATTGTCTCCTTCGAGAAAGGGAAGCAAAGCAGCTTGGCCAGACCAAGGCTGGTTTGCCGATCCTCCGGTGGTGTTTGCCGATGGGGGGAACCGCCGCATGGCGCTTTCGTAATTGTGAAGAGCCAACCCGAGTTGCTTGAGGTTGTTACCACAACTCATACGCCTCGCCGCTTCCCGGGCGGCTTGGACCGCAGGGAGTAGCAACCCGACGAGGATCCCGATGATGGCGATAACGACCAAAAGCTCCACGAGGGTAAAGCCTTGCCTTGGACGGTTGGCCGATGGAACAAGCATGGAAGCCCGAAGGCGACCGAAACGCACAGCACTCATAGTTTCACCTAGATACGTTCACGCTAGAAACGGAACGAACGAGTAAGGAGTTGGCTGGCTAGGATGTAGGAATTCTAAGTCTTCCTGGTTTCCGGTCGCTTGCTCAAAAATCAACACAAGGTATTCTTATTGAGACTCAGTATCATTTCAAGTCCGGTGTGGAGTTTTTCGGGTAAGATTTCCGCAGTGTTTTATGCGAAAAAGGTCAGGGGGTTGGTTTTCCCACTGGAAGGTCAACGAGTTCACTAATCCAAAGGTTTTCAAGAAGAAGCGATGGACGAAAATACGGCTGGCCAAGATTCTCAGGAACTTGCCCCTGAGTTTCCCAAAAACGTTCCAGTCGCGAACGAAAAGGGGAGTGATGGGGTAGGGGAGAGGGTCGACAATGCAGGTGCTTTGTCGCGTCTTCCCAAGATCATTGCGTTTCGCGAGTTATGTAGGTGCGGAGACGAGGTTTGGATTGAAAACGAAGGGCAATTATACCGGTTGAGACGAACCAAACAGGGGAAGCTGATTTTGACGAAATAGAAGCATTAAAGCTCTTTTTTGCCGCTTCGAATTTAGGGTTGCCTGTGAGGAAATGATCGAGATTCCAGGTAGGCACCGCAGAGAAGGAAATGTACAAGGGATGGATGGAGATGGCTTTCGCGGAAAAGCTTTGGCAATCGAGAATCAAATATCGAGAATCAAATACAGTGCGGCGAAGAGTCAAAACTGAAAAAATGTCCGTCGACGAGCGAACCAAGGGAAGCGATACTTGGACGACTTGCTGGAAATCCTTAACGGATTCCCCTGCGTTTTGCTTGTCGCATGCTCTCGGTGAGGATCGAATCTCATCGTTTCATTGCAACCACTAACCCAACAACCACGATGTCGATCGATTTATTGCCGGATAGTCAACCTGAAGCCACCGAGGGATCGGTTTCCCATCACCGAACGGTGGAGCCGGCCGATCCTGCTATTGCCTTGCAGTGGCCGGTGACGGCGGTCAATCCCGTGAAGGTTCGCTGGAGGTATGCGATCGGAATCCCAGTGATTCATTTGCTCGCTTGCTTGGCTTTCGTTCCTTGGTTTTTTAGCTGGACAGGGGTCGTTCTGAGCATTTTGGGGCTCTATGTTTTCGGTACCCTGGGCATCAATATCGGCTTTCACCGATTGCTCACGCACCGAGGAATGGTTGCTCCTAAATGGTTCGAGCACACGTTGGCTGTGCTTGGGGTATGCACGATGCAGGACACACCTGCATGCTGGGTTGCAATGCACCGGATCCACCACCAGCATTCGGATCACCGACCCGATCCTCACAGTCCATTGGTGACCTTCTTCTGGGGGCACTTTGGCTGGTTGATGTTCGACAACCGCGACTTCTCCAACGTGAAAGACTACCAGCGATTCACCCGTGACTTGCTCAAAGACCCCTTCTACATGAAGCTCGAGCGGAACACGAATTGGCTCAAAATATATTTGGCAGTCGCGATGCTTTTCCCTGCTGTTGGGTTTCTCGTCGGATGGTTGATGACGGGCGATGTGTGGGGAGGAGTTAAGTTCGGTGCGAGCTTGCTGGTGTGGGGCGTATTTGTACGAACAGTCTTGAACTGGCACATAACTTGGAGTGTCAACTCGGTTACGCACATCTGGGGCTATAAGAATTACGACACGAAAGACAATAGTCGCAATAATTGGATTATCGGTCTGTTAGCCAATGGAGAGGGCTGGCACAACAATCATCACGCCGACCAACGCGCGGCTGCTCACGGTCACAAGTGGTGGGAATTCGATGTCAGTTGGTTGACGATCTTGGTTTTTGAAAAAATCGGGTTGGTCTCGGATGTCGTTAGGCCAAAGATTTGGACTGAAAAACAGAAGTAAAGTCCTGCTGTCACGGAGGGGCTGGCCACTTTGACTTCCTAAGTTTTCTTGTCTTTAGTCTATCTGCACATGAATTCTACACTCCCTGGCGAATACGATGTTTTGAGTCTAGGCGACTCTTACACCATCGGAGAGAGTGTCGAGGAAAAGCATCGTTGGCCAATTCAGCTAGTTGCTGAATTGCAAGAACGAGGTGTGCAATGGAACCAACCTCGCATCATCGCGAAGACGGGTTGGACGACTGATGAATTACAAAGTGCGATCGATGAAAGTCCATTCATTGGTCGGACATATGGATGGGTAACACTCCTGATCGGTGTGAACAACCAGTATCGAGGTCTAGACGCAGAGATCTTTCGCAAGGACTTTCGAGAACTTCTGCAATATGCCATCGAACGGGCCAACAATCGCCCCCGTCGTGTACTTGTTTTAAGTATCCCAGATTGGGGGGTGACACCCTTTGCGAGAGGCCGTGATACTAAGAAGATTGCTGCAGAAATCGATATGTTCAATCGGATCAAAAGCGAGGAGACGCTTGCTCAGAACGCCCATTTCATCGACATCACCGACATCTCGCGCGATGCTGCAGAGTATCCCAGCAAATGGCTTGCATCTGATGAACTTCATCCTTCGGGTGCGATGTATTGGCGTTGGGCTCAGCGAGCTGCAGATGTTGTGCTGCAAGAAATAACGAAGGCCGCTGAACTATAGAACTATCGGTTACCTAGGATGATCATCAGGTAACTCCCTGTCGCTTTGACGAAAACTCACGATAGGATTCGGTGTGGATTGAGGCTTCCATCGCTTCGACAGCGCGTTCGATATCGCTGAGTTGATTCGTAAGTGGCGTGATACCGAAGCGAATAATGTTCGGTTCGCGGAAGTCTGGAATGACTCGGTAACGCTGAATCAAGTCCTGAGTGATCTGCCAGCCATGTTCGTGGGTGAACGCCAAATGCGATCCTCGCATCTTCGGATCGCGGGGGGTGATCAGGCCATAGCCCAACTGGGCTAATCGGGTTTCGTAGCTCTTCAAAAACGCTTCGATCAGTCCGATCGATCGTGCATGTAGCCATTCGATGCCGGCTTCTAGTACCAAATCAACACCGGGTTCGATCGCCGCAGTGGAGAGAACCGGCGGGGTGCCGACAAGAAATCGCTCTAATCCTGAGCTTGGTATGTAATCTGGTTGAAACTCAAATGGACTTGCTGCCCCAAACCAGCCCTGTATGGGGTTCTGCATGATGGCTTGAAGGTCTGATCGTAAATAGAAAAAAGCGGGTGCTCCCGGGCCGCCGTTAAGGTACTTGTAAGTGCAACCCACCGCGGCATCAGCGTTTGCCGCATCAAGGTCTATCTTAATGGCACCGACGCTGTGGCTAAGGTCCCACAAAATCGGAACGCCAAATCGATGACATAATTCCGATGTGGCTTTTAAATCAAATGCATAGCCGCTTTGGTACTGGACATGGGAAAGGGATACTAGTGCCACCGATTCATCAAGTTGCGACTCTAAAACTTCTAGCACACTGGCGTGGGAAAGCGAAGACGTATCCGTGCCGCAAAATGCCAGCGGTTGTACTTCGAGGTCCTGACCAGCTTGTTTTGCTATGCCAGCGAGAATATATAAATCGGAAGGAAAGTTCGCGGCATCGGTGAGGATCCTTGTTCGCTTACCACGATGTGCAAGCAACGCCCAAGCGAGTTTGTAGAGGTTGGTAGAAGTTGATTCACTGACAAGTGTTTCGCCGGTTTTAGCACCGATGAGTCTACCGATTTTCTCTCCGATCCGATTTGCGAGCCCTAGCCAGTGGAGATTCCAGCTACGGATCAGTTGATCACCCCATTGACTGCGCAGTACTTGATCCATACATTCCAGGGTACTGGTAGGTAATCGTCCGAGAGAATTTCCGTCGAGATATACCATTTCGCCATGAGGCGTGCCATCACTCGTTTGCGTTGCGATAGCGGGTTCAAAAACAAACCGATCACGAAATGGGTTAGATCGCAGATCCTCAATACTTAGATCGAGCCGAGCTTGAGTTGACTGAGAACGGTTATCCATGAGTCGCTAAATCCAAGTCCGCATTGCGTTGAGTTACTCAGGGGTCTCTAGCGGCCCTGGGAGTCTCACGAGTTCGCTAGCGACAAACGATTTTTCTATCTGCATCCCAAGATGCTCAATGGAGTACTCGATGACTTTTCGTACCGTCGAGTAGCGCATGGCGATGATCGTGGCGATCATTGGGTCGTTTTGCAAGTTGTTTGCTAATACCTCTACTTGGTCTCCCACTCGCAAGCCTTCGAAGCTTACCGGCAACCACAAGATGGGTTTTACTCGTAAAGTGATCACGTTAGGAATTCGAACATGGTAATACTCACCATCGAATTCGGTTCGCTCGAAAATATGCTCGCTGGGCACCCAGCCTTCTACCTTGGTTCGGTCCTCAGGATGGAACGCTTCTATCCCCTCTTGGGGCCACACCGAATAAACGCCGAAGTCAGGCAATTGAGGCCAGTTGATCATGGATTATTCTTACTGCGATGCATAGCGTTTGAGGACTTCGATCATCTCAATCAGACGGCGCTGCGCCAAAGGTAGAGTCGATTCGGCTAAGTCATCGAGCTGCCGTATGCTCGATAAAGCTTCTTGGGCAAAGCGATCCCATTCCATTGCAAGTTGAGGAACAAGTCGGGCGCGTTGTTCGCAGAGTTCACGCCGATGAGTTGCTCGCTCAAGTGCTTTGCGTTGAAGCAAACAGGACGATTCGTCATCGGATCGTGTTTTCGACTGACAACGTCCCAGATCATCTCGCGCTTCAACCCACTTCTTCTGAGCGATTCTCAGTTCGTTAGACCAGTACTCAGGTAGCTCTTTGCCAAGCCACATTGCGACACGCTGGAACTGTTCGCGTATATCGTCTGAACTAATTGAAGTTTCGGATCTCATCGCTTCGATGGATCGTGAAAACTCCTCGAGCGCTTCGATATTCCCGACTTTGGCGTCAGCCATGGCCGCGTTGGTACTCTTCGATAAGTTCGGCTTTGCGCATCAAATAAGGGACATGCCGCTCGCTGGCTTCGATCAAGCGAGCGAGTTGTTTGAGTTCTTGCTCGAATTCAGCTGCGAATTTCACATGCTCTTGATCACGCCAGGAAATAGCTAATTGCTGCATCTGCTGCGTGAGTTTTGCCGTTGAGTCGGCCAAACCTCCAGAGAATCGCTTCAACTGCATCGCAAACTGACGCAGTTGCTCTGGATCGACAATCGCTTGTGTCATAACACAACTCCACGGAATCCAAGGAACAATCAGAAGCAACTAAGCGACGTTCTTGGCTGCTCGCTTGTTGAGCTTCTCTTGATAAGCCTTCAAATCGATGACATCTTTCGCGAGCCCAAGGGCTCGAAGAAGCCGAATCGCTTGAAACGTAATATCAAATTCCCACCACTTGTGGCCGTGTTGGGCCAGTCGGGGAAGTGCATGGTGGTTGTTGTGCCAGCCTTCGCCATAAGCGACGATCGCGACCCACCAAAGATTTCGGCTGTCGTCGCGAGTCTCGTAGTTTTTGTAGCCAAACATGTGCGAGGCTGAGTTAACGAACCAAGTCACGTGCAAGACAGCTACCATTCGGACGCACACAGCCCAAACCAGCCAAGAAACGGCAACCGTCTGTCCGCCGTACAAGTATCCAGCGCCGGTGAGCAACGCCCCGAAGACAATGTGAATCGGAAGGAAGAAATTCTCGAAGAACATCAAGACTTTGTCTTTGACCAAATCCGGGACCCAATGCTTGGTGAATCCCTCTTTGTCGCCATTGTCGGTCGAGAAAGCCAACCAGAACATGTGAGACCACCAAGGACCATCGTGAGGCGAATGGGGGTCACCGGGTTGATCGCTGTAAGCGTGATGCTTGCGGTGATTTGCAGTCCAACTGATCGGACCTCCTTCTCCCGCCAAGACGCCACAAAATGTCAAACCATATTTTACCCAATTCGGTACCACCAACCCCGTGTGGGTCAGCAGACGGTGGTAGCCCAAGCAAATTCCGAGACTGCCATTGATCCAGTGAATGAACAAACAGAGCCACAAACCACTCCAAGTAAATGTCCATGGTGCGGCCAGCGCGCCGATATGCAACGCGATTAACCAAGCCGTCGCGCCCCATTGAATACGATAGACTTCAGGGATCCGCGGCTGGGCCTTAGATCCCGATTTGACCGTAACGACTCCCTCCATTTCCTCTCCCGCCGGACTAACAGGAGGGGTCAGTACCGTCGCATGGTGCTGCCTGGCCACTGGGGCCCCTGCAAGCGTCGCAGAAGATGTAGTGGTGCCAGAAGCCATTTCTGACGGATTCGATGCACTTCGCATGATGACTCGCTATATGAGGGAAGCTTCGACCTTAAAACTCGACGCGTTCGATTATGATTCGGCGTTTGATCACTTCAAAAGATTAACGTCAGAGGGCGGGGCAAAGCGTCCGCGGTGCATGATTACTTTGTCAAAGATATGTAAAAGTCGATCCGAAGCAGGTTTCAAACTAACTATTTTGCAATTTCGCATCATTTATTGCGAAAAATGGAGTTGCTTTATAAACCTTATCTTTAGAGTATCGTATCGAGAAGGCCGAACCTGCTAAGTGAAATCAGTTACTCTAATCAAAGAGCGCGGTATGTTGCAGCCAAACCAAGATGGCCAAGTGCGTCACTCGGGAAATCATCGCGATTTGCTTCGTGCTGTCCTTGCTGATCTACTGCTAAGGCTCGAGGTTCCCCACGAGTCGTCGAGTATTGCACAAGCGCTGACCGACACAATTTTAGAAGACAACGTCAGCCCGGATGCTACTGCATTGTCGATGATGCGTGCCGGGTCGGCCGTCGGGCTTCGAATCGCGCCTGTGGAGATATCGACAGTCGATGTGTGGGAAGTCCTGCTCGATGAATTCCCTGTTGCGGTCCTTTACCGGGGAGATAACGCGGAATTGTCCGCAGTTGTCTTCTCGCACGTTGCAGGTGGGCGAGTTGATACGACGTTCTTGAGTGGCAAGACCAAGAAGACTGATTCTCTCTCGCGGAAACAGGTTGGCCGTTTGCTTGGTCACGCAAAAGACGTCCAGTACTTTATCGCCGAACCGTCCCTTTCGTGTGAGAAAATCACTTCCGGGCACGACCCGGAAAATGTTCAACACGCAAACGTGGACTCGCACTCCGATCATGAGCATCACATAGAGCATCTTTCGCCTCAAAAGAGGTTGCTTCGTCTACTGAAACTTGATTCTCGCGACATCTGGACTTTAGGCGTGTTTACGATCGTCGTGAGCTTTCTGGACCTTGCGACGCCCCTGGCCGTCGAGCAGATGGTGACAACGATCGGTTTTGCATCGGTGATCCAACCCTTGATCTGGATCGCTGTTCTGTTGTTTGCGATCCTGTCTCTTTCTGCGTTGATCAAATCCTTGCAGTTATTCGTTGTCGAAATCTTGCAGCGCCGCATGATCGTCCGCGTTATCGGGGATCTTGCGGAACGATTTCCTCGCTTGGAACGGTCCGCGATCGATGGCATTCATGGTCCGGAAATGGCTAACCGGTTCTTCGATGTGATGACTCTGCAAAAGGCGACTGCTTCACTCCTTACGGATTTGCTCGCCCTCGCCATCCAAACCCTAGCCGGCTTGCTTCTCCTTGCGCTCTACAGTCCCTACCTCTTGGCCTTTGATATCGTATTGTTGATGTCGATGACGATCATGATCTACGCATTGGGTCGTGGCGGAGTCCGGTCGGCGATCGAAGAGTCCTTGGTGAAGTATCGTATTGCCCATTGGCTGGAAGATGTCATCGGGAATCCGAATGCATTTCAAGTTCATGGAGGTGGCGCCTTTGCGGTCGACCGCGCGAACCGTCTCATGGTGGAATACTTAAGCGCCAGAAGAAAACACTTTGTGGTTCTTATCCGTCAGTCCCTCTTTGCCTTGATGCTCTATGCTGTGTCCATTTCGATTTTGCTCTCACTCGGCGGTTGGCTGGTCCTCAATAACGCACTTACAATTGGGCAATTGGTCGCGAGCGTGTCGGTTGTTGCCGTGGTCGTTGGTGCCTTCTCGAAAATCGGCAAGAGTCTCGAGTCGTTCTACGACCTGATGGCCGCGACTGATAAAGTTGGCCACCTGATCGATCTTCCTACTGTTCCTCCATCGCGCTCGATCGATGCCGGTATTGGCCCTGTCGATGTTCGTTTTCGCGACCTTGTAGTTGCTGCCGGAAGGAACCATGTTTCGATTCCGAACTTTCATATAAATGCAGGAGAAAGAGTAGCTGTCCACGGTGAAGGTCATGCTGGCAAGTCAACGCTGTTGCAAACGCTAGCTGGCCTTCGAAATCCTTACGGCGGTCTCTCGGAAATCGGTGGTATCGATTCCCGCGATGTGAACCGATTTGCGGACGGATCAATGGTCGGTATCGCATCGGAAATCGAAGTCTTCCATGGTACGCTGCAAGAAGGTGTCACCCTGCATCGACTTTCTATCCATGAAAGTGATTTGAGAGAAGCTTTGCAACTCACCGAGCTTTGGGACGAAGTCCTAGCCTTGCCACGCGGTCTGGAAACCATGCTGCAAACCGGTGGATACCCCTTGAGTAAATCTCAATCCGCCCGCCTGATGATCGCCCGAGCAATCATCGCACGACCCCGTTTGCTACTGATCGACGGAACTCTCGATCGATTGCCCCCACGCATGCGCGAACGCATCTGGAATAATCTTCGAGCCCCCAAAAATCCTTGGACTCTTCTGATCGTTACCCACGATCCGAACATCCTTAACGATTGCGATAAGACCATCGAGTTGATATCCGACCTTCATTCGCATCACTAGTCTGTTTCGCAACTCAACCTTACCCCCAGACCCGCGAACAACTACACATCTCAAGAACTCTAAGACATGGCTACCTTGACTCAAGAATCCACGAATAGCAATCAGCCAAAACGCCGCATGATTCGACTTCGGCCAAGCCAAGATCTTGGCGAACGATTCCCCGCTATGCACTTGGTCCGCTCCAGTTGGTTCGCTCGCGGATTAGCCCGCACCTTGCTACTGCTAATGATTCTCCTCCTTGTTGCCGCTATCTTCTTGCCCTGGCAGCAAACATCCAGAGGAGAAGGTCAAGTCACCGCAAGGTTGCCACAGCTGCGACTCCAAGCAGTCGAGAGCCCAGCGAAAGGCATTATCGCTTCACTCCGACCCGATCTGCGCGAAGGTTCCCTCGTCGAAGAAGGGGAGATCATTATGGAAATCAAACCCTTTGCAGAAGACGCCGAACGATTGACCAAAGAAGTCGCAAAAGCCGTACAAGACAAACTTGCTTCTTATCGCTTGATCCTCGAAAACACCCGCCAGCAAGTAGAATCGGTCCGCATGCAAGGCGCACAGACAATCGCCAGCGCAGAAGCAGACGTACGCAGTTCCAGCAACTCCTGGGAAAAAGCTACCCGCGATGTCGAAGAGCAACTCTTTAAATTCAACCAAGCCAAGCTTGAACGGGAACGATACCAAGACCTTAAAGGGGACGTGATCTCCGAAGTCGAATTCTCTAATCTCGAAAATAAAGAACTCTCCGAATTGGCAAAACTCGAGTCGTCTATGGCGGCAGCGAAGAAAGGCTACAACGATCTCGAAGGTAAAGAACGCGATCTCGAAGGTAAACGGCGCGAAATCGAACAGAAAATTCTGCAAGCTCAAAACTACGTTGATAAAGCCATCACCGATGTGAACAATACCCAAAAAGAACTCAACGACGTCCTGACCAAACAAGGCGAACTCGACCGACTGAAAGTCCCCAGCCCCAGTCGAGGTCGCATCCAAGCCATCCGAGGACAAGCGGGTACCAATAGTGTCAAAGAAGGTGACAAACTCTTCGAAGTCGTTCCGGAAACCGATGATCTCGCCGTAGAACTAACCGTTCGGGGCGTCGATGCTCCTCTGATCCATGTCGGTGACCCCGTTCGATTGCAGTTCGAAGGCTGGCCAGCAATCCAATTCGTCGGGTGGCCTTCCGTCGCCGTCGGTACCTTCCCCGGGGAGGTCATCGCGGTCAATCCAACCGATTCCGGCAAAGGCATTTTTAAGATCGTCGTCGGTCCAGTTAAAAATGGGGGGGATGGGGCGAGTTTGTCGACTGTATCGAATATGACGGATTTGAAATGGCCGGACAGTCGATACTTACGACAAGGTGTCCGCGCTAACGGCTGGGTTATCCTCAAGAGAGTTTCGCTAGGCTACGAAATATGGCGTCAACTGAACGGGTTCCCGATCACGATCAGCGATACCGAACCAACGGAAGAAAAGGCTGCCAAAGAACCCAAGGCGCCAAAGATCAAATAGGACTCCAAGCAACAATGGATCGGTCCGAGCAAATGTCCCGATTTCTCAGGTCGCTTATTCCAACATACCTATCCACTATTTGTTCTGCTCTTAGCCGAATTGCTCTTTGTTGCATTGCTCCTAGCTGTATTACTCTGCTCCTTGGGCCTCAATGCGCATCGGCCCAGGAGCGAACTCCGGTACAGCCGTCGCAGCTGCCGCAACCAATCCCGCAACCAATCCCGCAATCGGTTCCAACCCCACCGGCTCTTGCTCCGACGATCTCCGGTAAAACGCTCGATGAACTCGAAACGTTGCTTAAGGCGGCTCGTGTCGAACTCGGGCAACGCTTAGCTAAAGAAGATCAAGCTAATGCTGGTAAGCCAGAAACGCCTCCAGCTAGCCTCTTGGATGACCCGGTTCGAGATGGTGAAAAACGATTTCTGGAGCTTGAAGCCATTATCAAAGAGCGGCGAAGCCAGCGGGAAACCGAGTTGCTTAAGTCACCCAAAGGAACGCTAAAAGATCCGCTGGGAAGTCCACAGCAACAACCTGAGCAAATCGGGCCGACCGCTACCGAGCAAAGTCAAACATCTCCGTCGGCGGAAACGATTCAACAAGATCTAGTGGCGATGGGGGAATCCCTACTGCTCGCCGACGTGATCGCTTCTACGTTTCGCTCCTTTCCTGAAATTGAAATCGCACGACTTCAGGCTGGCGTAGCGCGTGGTGAAGTCACCCAAGCGAACGGCGCATACGACTTGCACCTTGACTACTACAATCTCAATCAACCCATCGGGTATTACGAAAACAACAGATCGGGCGTGGGTGTATCAAGACAACTCTGGTGGGGTGGATACGCACATGCAGGCTATCGCATCGGACGAGGTGCCTTCGAACCTTGGTATAAGGAGCGAGAGACCAACAAAGGTGGTGAGTTTCGTGTTGGATGGGTACAACCTCTACTCCAAGGTCGTGCAATAGATCCTTATCGCGTGCAATTGTTTCAAGCCAACTTGGATCGCCAAGCTGTTGCGCCGGAAATCCAACAAAATGTCCTTGCCGCAAGCCTTGCGGCCGCAAGCGCCTATTGGCAATGGGTACAAGCCGGCAACGTTTTACGATCTCAGGAACAACTGCTTCAGCTTGCAATTAAACGCAATGAAGGTCTAAACCGACTGCTGGAACGCGGGCTCTCTACACGACAAGAGATTTCGATCAACGCTCAAACCATCTCTGAACGACAGCTTAAAGTGATGGAGTCGCGACAGAAATTTCGCGACACCGCTTTCAAGCTCGCGATTTTTCTTCGAGATGAAGCCGGAACACCGATGCTTGCACGTCCCGAGTGGTTGCCAGATGCTTTTCCTACAATTTCGCGACTGGAGTTGCAGGATTTTGAGTCCGCATTTCTCGATGCACAACAACGGCGCCCGGAACTGAATTTGATTCAAATCGATCTGCAGAAGCTGCGATGGGAAGCGGAACTCGCACGCAATCAAACCCTTCCAAATGTTGACTTCACCATTCAAGGAGTCCAAAACGTCGGTGACCCTGCAACGAGTCTGAACGACAAAGGGGACTTCATTCTGGAATCCGGTGTTGTCGGTGGTGTGCCCGTTCAGCGTCGCAAAGCGCGTGGTAAACTCGAAAGTACCATGGCGAAAATCCAACAGACGGAACAGAAAAGATGGCTCACCACGAACAAAATCGAGATGGAACTGCGAGTAGCTCGCAATGCCCTCGAAGTCACTCGCGAGATGGTCGAACGTTCCACACAGCTCCTGAATGAAACCAGGCAAACCCTTGAATTCTTCCGTCGCGATTTCGCATCTGGAAACCGTGACTTCTTGTTCCTCTTAGCACAAGAAGCAAAAGCGACCGAAGCTGAGATCAAGCTACTCGATGCCGAACGTGAGTACTACATCGCCTTGGCAAAGCTACAAACTGTACTCGGACTCGATCCATTGGAGCAGTCTTTGAGTTTTGAGCAATCGTTAAGTATCATCGAGTAGTTCATCCAGCCTGTTTTGCAGCCACCGGATATCGACTTCGGCTATAATGCAATCAGTTAACGGGCATGCTGTTCGTTTCATCTCAAAGCCGACCGCATTGAGTTACTTCCCCAATTTACCCCTCCTGAATTGCTATGACTCCACAAGAAAAAGCCGAATCGCTCGGAATTCGATTCTCGAAACAAACCCCTGGTTACCTTGCAATGGTTGTCCGCACAGGGAATTTGTTGATGACATCAGGCCACGTCAGCGACATGAAAGGTAAGTTGGGTGCGGGGCTGACCGTCGAGCAAGGAAAAGTTGCTGCGCGAGAGTGCGCGGAGAAGATTCTCAATTCGGTCTGGAACTTTCATGGAACACTCAATGGCTTGCGAGTCTTAAAGCTCCTCGGGTGCGTTAACTCGACCTTGGAATTCCACGAACAGCACCTTGTGGTCAACGGTTGCAGCGACTTGCTCCACGAAATTTACGGCAAAGAAACCGACGGGTACCACGCTCGCAGCGCTCTGGGGTTCGCTCAGATTCCAACCGGTTCGGCCGTCGAAGTCGAAGCGATCTTCGAAATCCTGTAGTGAAACCGTTGCGGATGGCAATCCCAATGTACCAATCGCCTTTGCGTTGGGGCTTAGTCTGTTCTATCGCAGCGATTTGCTTGCTTCTTTTGCCAATGACTTGGATAGCTGCATGCATTGCGCAAGAACCCGGAGTGACGGAACCCGGAGTGACAGAGCCCGGATTGACAGAGCTTGGCTCATCAGAGAAAAGGACTTTAGGGATCGAGTTTTTTGAGACCCAAGTTCGACCGGTCCTGGCTCAACACTGCTACGAGTGCCATGGTCCAGACAAACAGAAAGGGAACCTGCGACTCGATAACTTACCGTCGATCCTCCAAGGCGGCGAAAGTGGACCAGCGATTCTCGTCGGCGACCCTGAGAATAGCTTGTTGATCCAGGCTGTTAGGTACGAATCGTTGCAGATGCCTCCCACTGGAAAAATAGCAACGAGCAAGATCGATGCATTGAAACGCTGGATAGCGGCGAGCGCACCTGTAGCACAAGATTTTGCAACTCCGCGTGATCCAACTGACTCGGAGTCTGATCATACATCAAACAAGCATGGCCGTTCCGAAGGTATCACTGAAAGGGATCGATCGCATTGGGCTTTTCAACCAATCGCAAATCCAGTTGTGCCTTCACATCCATCGCGGCCTAACATCCACCCTATCGATGCATGGATCTTCGATAGACTCGAACGAGAAGGGCTCGCTTCCACCCGACGAGCATCGACGCGAGAACTCATTCGGCGCGTAACATTTACCCTCACGGGACTTCCTCCTACTTTCCAGGCTTTGGAGCACTGGGCTTCGAGACTCGAGTCGCAACCGAAAGGCCCTCTAGATAAAGACCCTCAAGCTAATGGAGAGGAATTGAATGATAATCGCGACTTTGAAAGTGCATGGAATCCAGAGGCTTACTGCGAACTGATCGATACGTTATTGGAGTCTCCCGCATATGCTGAGCATTGGGCACGGCACTGGCTTGACGTAGTCCGTTTCGCGCAAAGCAACGGTTATGAACGAGATGGATACAAACCTCATGCTTGGAAATACCGAGACTATGTAGTCCAAGCCTTTAAGTCAGACAAACCCTACAATCAGTTCCTCATCGAGCAACTTGCCGGAGACGAACTACCCGATGCAAACGCTACTTCTCGAATAGCTACGGGCTTTTATCGATTGGGCGTCTGGGACGATGAACCCGATGATAAACGACAAGCCGAGTACGACGATTTGGATGACATTATGGTGACGATAGGCTCCACCTTCATGGGTTTATCCATCGGTTGTGCTCGTTGTCATGATCATAAATTTGATCCTATCCCGCAATCGGATTACTACAGCATGTTAGCATGCATCCGAAACATCCAACGCTATAGCAACCCGGAAAACAATATCGAGAACAGCACTTCGTTTCCATTGGTAGACGATGCCTTAATCCGTCAACGGATGAAAACCTATCTTGATTCCAAACAGGAAGCTCCAAATGGCGGCGATAAGTCTTTGGGGATCGCTGACTGGGGATTGGTTGTGCGAGAATCAAACGCAAGTCCACCAGAAACACACGTGTTAATACGAGGCAATGCTGCTACACCGGGCGCGGTAGTACCACCGGGCTTCCTGCAGGTACTCGCGTCCCCGACCAACGCTTTGTCTTCCGATCGCATTTTCCGTGGCTCTGAGTCGCCGCTGGAAGATCTTTTTCCAAGCAGTGGGCGACGATTGGGATTGGCTCGTTGGTTAGCTAGTCCAAGCCATCCGCTGACTGCTCGCGTCTTGGTGAACCGACTGTGGCATTACCATTTCGGACGCGGGATTGTTGCGACAACTGCCGACTTCGGCATCGCCGGTGGAACGCCATCCCATCCGGAACTGCTCGATCATCTTGCTACAGAATTTCTTTCGCACGGTTGGTCGATCAAACACATGCATCGTTACATACTCACCTCCGAAGCATTTCAGCGTTCCTCACGCGTCGATACTCGCGACGGAACAGAGATGACCAAAGATCCTGGCAATCGTTTACTTTGGCGACAGAACATTCGACGGTTAGAAGCCGAATCGATTCGAGACAGTCTTTTGTTTGCCACCGGAGAACTTAATCAAACCGTCGGTGGAGTGGAAATGTACCCCAAGCTCAGCGGTGAAGTCCTTGCTGGACAAAGCAAACCTGGGCTTGATTGGCGCGTATCACCCGCTGATCAACAGAATCGCAAAAGCATCTATGCCATTGTGAAACGGTCGGTTCGAGATCCCTTATTGGAAACATTCGATTATTCGAATACCACCAGTCCATTAACCGAGAGGCCCGTCACGACAGTTGCGACGCAATCGTTGATGTTGCTCAATAGCCGTTTTACCGCCGAACGGGCGGCGGCTCTCTCTGGGAAAATAACGGAACTTACTGCTGAAACCAAAGGCCAAACGGATCAAGTATATCGCGCGGTACTTCAGCGCGAACCGACTCCCTCAGAGCGTGCGATTTCTGTCGATAGCCTCGAACGCATGAAGAGGGCTTACATTCCTCTCGCAGACCAATTGCACTTTCGTACCGATGTCCCGGTTTCTCTTTTCTCAGGGTATCGCCAGCAACTGCCCGGTTCGGATTTCTTCCTAACCCCTGAAACCATTTACGGGACAAAGCCATGGCAAAGCTTCAGCGGCTTATGGGGAGGTGGATATGAAGGAATCGATGTGGTGGATAAATCGTTCGGTCCCTTTGCTCTGTTGAAACGCGATGAATTTCGAGATGGTGCGGTTCAAGGCAAGTTGCGGATGGATCGTACCACGGAACTCGCGACTCTAATTCTCCGAGCCAATCAAGTCGTGGTGGCAAATCAAGGAAGCCGATGGAGTGGGGTGGCTTTGCGATTCGACCCAATCAATCAGGTCGTAACGCTCGAGCAAAATCAACTTGGAAATCGTGAACCTATCACCGGACAGCCTAGTACGCCTAGCACTTCTGAATCTGCGATGCGCGCTGAAACACGTGTTCGATTGCACCATGAAATTCCCGTTGAACAATGGATTCCATTCCGCTTTCAACTCCAAGGTGATCGAGCGATGCTTTGGATGAACAACCTTGCTGACCCCAAACCATTGCTCGATCTGCAACTTGATTCCCAGCACGAACTTGATAGATCTGACGGTGTTACTGGAACCCTAGCAGTAGCGGTCTGGGGCGGAACCCTATCCTTCGATCCACTGGTGCTGCAAACGGATGAACCTCAAGCAAATTCGCTGGATACAAAATCGCTGGATGCAAAATCGGAATCGAAGACCTCTATAGCGAGAGCACGCGATATAGCAGAATCGAACGCGCCACCCAAGCATTGGACAAGTTATGGCGGGGATTGGACGCTACGTCACGACGGAATTCTTAAGGTAGGGCCCGAACAAGGGCCCAAGTTGATTTGGGATCAAGCGGCGTTGCGCGATGGAGAGGTTTCGGTCGATTTAAAGTTTGCCTCCGGGGCAGCAAACATCGGTGGTCTCATCTTCAGGGTTAGCGAGCCGAAAGTCGGGGCTGATAACTGGCTAGGTTACGAAGTATCGCTGAACATGACTACGAAAACGATTCTATTCGGGGAGCATCGCAATAACTGGACTCCGTTGGCCGAAGTCCCTTCGGATATCGCAACAGATCGATGGCATCGACTCAAAGCTCGCATGGAAACGCTCAACGATGGACAACTGAAACTCGCAATTTTTTTGGACGATCAACCAACACCATTGTTGACTCAGACCCTATCGGTTCCACTGCCAGGCGACGCGATCGGTTTGAGAACTTGGGGGTCGCAAATCGAGTACCGAGATTTCGTGCTTCGACGTGGCAATGAAGAATTGCGACCTGATTGGAGCATCGCACGGAACGCACCGCAAAATACAAGTAACTCAGCAACAAGCGACGGTGACGTCGAGGCTTGGGCCGCAAGAAAAGCCCTTGAGATGCTGGGCAGGACTCTGATGAACACTAACGAATTCATGTACGTGGACTAGGGGCCCGAAATGTATCCAGCTCGACGACGATTCTTGAAAGATACCGGTGCCGGCTTTACCGGACTTGCTCTCGCTTCCATGCTTGCAGAGCAAGGGGATTTGAAACGATTGTTGGCCCAAGGCCCAAGCGTGTTGGGTGATACGAAGCTTGGTGCTGCACAAGAGTTGGGTGCTGAACTACCCGGCAAAGCCAAATATTGCATTTTCCTCTACATGTACGGTGGTCCCTCTCAGATGGAATTGTTCGATTACAAGCCCGAGTTGCAGAAACGCGATGGACAATCCGTTCGCATCGAATTGCGACGTAACGACGTCAAAGAGGGAAAGTTACTAGGATCGAAGAGAGTTTTCGCGCAGCATGGGCAAAGTGGATTATGGTGCTCTGACGCTTTGCCAAACTTATCGAAGCACATGGATAAGTTGGCGGTGATCAAAAGCCTGTACCAAGACTCCTTCGCGCATGGATCGGCTAATCTGCAAATGAATTGCGGCAGGATCCAGCAAGGTTATCCCTCGATAGGTTCATGGCTAAGCTACGGTTTAGGCTCCGAAAATCGTAACCTGCCAAATTTCGTAGTGATGCTCGACCCTCGGGGTGGCCCTATTCCGGGGGCACCCAATTGGGGAGCAGGATTCATGGAAGCGACTCATCAGGGGACGGTACTGCGCACAAGCAGTGAACCAATCCTCGACTTAAATCCCTACGAGAGAATTCCAGGAACGATGCAACGCGAACAGATCGACACGCTCAATGCATTGAACTCCGAGCATCTCGCATCTCGACCATCGATGTCAGAACTAGAAGCGAGAATCGCTTCTTACGAACTTGCGTTTCAATTGCAAACCAGTGCGCCCGAAGCTTTGAATCTATCCGAGGAAACACAAGCAACCCTCGAAATGTACGGTGTGCATCTACCAGCGGGATCTCATAAGCTTTCTGTAGGTCCTTCGGTTTTTGGAAGGCAGTGCCTGATCGCCCGCAGATTGATTGAACGAGGTGTGAGATTTATTCAGATCTACAGCGGGGGTGGTCACCAGCAACAGAACTGGGATGCTCACTTCGGCGTGGAAGAAAACCTCGCGATTCATTGCCCTGAAATCGACCAACCAATCGCTGCATTACTGACCGACCTCGAACAACGAGGGCTTCTCGATGAGACTCTCATCGTTTGGGGTGGGGAGTTTGGAAGACAACCTGTATCGCAAGGTGATCAAGGGGGCCGCGATCACAATCCTAAAGGCTTTACCTACTGGTTAGCTGGTGGTGGGGTGCGCGGAGGAACAAGTTACGGCGAAACAGATGATTTGGGAGCGGAAGCAGCGGTGGACCGCCGACATGTGCGAGACTTGCACGCGACGATCCTGAGACTCATGGGGATCGACCACAACTTGCTTACTTACTTCTACGGCGGACTCGATCATAAACTGACAGGCGTACAAGAATCGCACTTCATTCGAGAAGTGATCGCGTAACAAACATCACTATGGATGCTTGTTACGCTACGAATCTTGAATCGGAATCATTTAGCCTAGAGATAATTAAACCTTGGGAATCTCAAATCCCGCGCGTTGTACTCGAGCTTGCATCGCCGCTGCGACGTCGTCCCCCTCGATCCGCTCTGTCGTCGCATTCCACTTCAACTTTCGCTTCAGTCGTCCTGCAATTGCTGAAAGGTGACACAGGTTCATTGTCTGCAAGTGTGAGTAAACATCCGAAACAGGCAATCCACCCTCGGCAATGCAACGATAAAAGTTCGCCTTATGCCCTTCATGTGGCTTACCTTTGTACAACGCTTGCAACTCCGCATCGCCGTAAACATCCTTATCCCATTGCTCTTCAATCGGCTTGCCTGTGATGCGTTCCCGGTTGACGAAAATACGACCCTTTGTCCCTTCGATCAGCAATCCGTTATCGCCACGGCTGGTTACATGAATCTCCATTCCGTTAGCGAAACGATGGATGATATTGAAATCATGCGAGGTATTGAAGCGATCATCCATCAAAGGATTGCCGTCCTTCATCTCCACCGGATGCGTGCAATCCGATCCATCGACTTCAACCGGACCGGTCCCTTGTTCCGTTTGATTCGCTGCCCATAGGGCAATATCGATGTGGTGAGCCCCCCAGTCGGTGAACTTGCCTCCCGAGTACTCATACCACCAACGGAAATCGTTGTGGCAACGTTGCTGGATGTAGTCCACTTTGGGTGCTTGGCCAAGCCACATATCCCAATTCAAATTAGCCGGAGGAGCAGCTTTCGCGAAGGGACCTCCCGTGGGTGAACCATTGATACCGCAAGTGATCTTCTTGATGTCTCCCAGCAGTCCCTTATGGGCCATGTTCACAGCCCGCAGGAACAGTCGCTTATCGGAGCGTTGTTGTGTGCCGATGAAAAACGCAAGTTTCGGATTGGCTTGACAAGCCGCGCGAATGGCCAAGTTCTCGGCGAGCGTAAGGGTCAATGGCTTCTGGCAAAACACATGCTTGCCAGCTTGCAATGCTTCAATTGCGATTTTGGTATGCCAATGGTCTGGGGTCACGATACTGACCACATCGACATTTTTATTCTCAAGCACTCGGCGATAATCCTCGACCGACTCGGCTTTGCCCTTGCCGATCTTCTCATCGTTGCGAGCTCGCTCGCGATGGTTTGCGTCCACATCGCAGACGGCAATGATATCTGCAAATCGATTGTGATCGTGGGCATCACCCGTACCCATCCCGCCAAGCCCGATACAACCAACTCGCAATCGGTCCTGAGAAGCAAAAGGGGCCCCCTGGGCGCTCGACGTCCAATAAGGGTTAAATGCAGGTACTGCGGCCATCGCAGCGACAGTGCCGGCAGTTTTTCCGAGAAACTCACGACGAGAGGATTGGGTCATGGGTAAAAATCCTAAAAGTGGAAGAAGTATAGAACACTGACTTTAGATGTTTGCGACCGAAGGTTCCGGGCCTGACGAAGGTCCAGAGCCGACCTGTATCATAGCACGCGCGGACTTTGTCTGCTTGCGCCATGACCAGAGCTTGTCCATCAACAAATAGATCACAGGTGTGGTGAAAAGGGTTACAAACTGGCTGACGATCAGCCCCCCTACGATGGCGATGCCCAGCGGTTGACGCAATTCTGCCCCATCCCCTCGTCCAATTGCCAGCGGAATTCCACCGAGAATCGCAGCCAGGGTGGTCATGGTAATCGGGCGAAATCGCCTTAAACACGCCTCGTGGATCGCCTCACGCGGTCCCCACCCTCGCTCTTTTTGCAACGCAATCGCGAAGTCGATCATCATGATCGCATTCTTCTTGACGATTCCGATCAACAGCAAAATTCCGATCATCCCGATCACATTGAAATCCATTTTATAGAGGATCAACGCTAGGATGGCTCCTACCCCAGCCGACGGCAGGGTGGAGAGAATCGTAATAGGGTGGATCAAGCTTTCATATAGAATCCCCAAGACGATGTAGACCGCCACAATTGCGGAAAGTATGAGCAATGGCTGATTGGCTAATGAGTCTTGAAACGCTTGCGCTGTCCCTTGGAAATTACCTTGGATACTTGTTGGCATCCCGATTTCATTGCCTACATTCTGAATAATTGGAACGACATCACCGAGAGCGCTGCCGGGACTGAGATTGAAGGATATCGTCGACGATGGAAACAGTCCGGAGTGAGCCACAGACAACGAGGTGTTCCGCGATTCGATGGCATAGAGGTCCTGCAGCGGAACTTGGGAATTGTTTTTCGTGCGGATGTAGATGTTCTTGAGCGATTCAGGACCTTGGGCATACTCGCGATCCAAAGTCATGACAACGCGGCGCTGTGTTAATGGCAAATAAATCGTCGATACCGGCCGTTGTCCGAACGCGTCATAAAGCGTGTTGTCGATCGTCGCAATATCAAGTCCAAGAATGGAAGCCAAGTCGCGATGAATGGTCAACCTAGATAGTTGCCCTTTGTCTTGCTGGTCGGTATTCACATCGGTGATCTCTGGGACTTTCTTCATCGCTACCATCAACTTGAGCGTCCACTCGTTAAGCTCCTTCAGATCCCCTCCCCGCAATGTATATTGATACTGAGCACCCGATGGCCTGCCGCCAATGCGAATGTCTTGCGTCGCTTGCATGAACAAGTTCGCTCCGCTAATTCCACCTGTCTTCTTGCGAATCGACATCAAAATCTCATCGATCGATTGCTTGCGTTCCGAAAGGGGTTTCAACGTTACGAACATCCGTCCACTGTTGGTCCCCCCACCACCAGGCCCTCCTCCACCTGTGGAGACCAACACGCGATCGATCCCTGGCTCATCACTTATGGCTTTGCCAAATCGCTCGACAAGATCAATCATCGCGGTAAACGAGGTCCCTTGGTCGGCTACGATGTTTCCGACAAGTCGACCTGTGTCCTGTTGGGGGAAGAAACCTTTGGCGATGTTCGTATAGAGATAAACGTTGAAGGCGATAATGAAGCCAAAGACCACCAACGTCCAGCCAGGAAAATCGAGCACCACATCGAGAATCTTGCCATACGCATGCTCCATCCAATAACGATTCTTCTTTTCGCGGTGCTGCGCTGGCTTTAGCAACACCGCACAGAGCATGGGTGTGGTTGTCAGTGAGACCACAAGAGAAATCAGAATGGCGATCGAAAGGGTAACGGCGAACTCTCGAAACAGCATCCCCACAATCCCTCGCATCAATAAGATTGGGATGAAGACCGCGATGAGTGACAATGTAATCGATAGAACTGTAAAACCGATCTCGCCAGCTCCCTTCAACGCCGCCTCCTTAGGCTTCATCCCCTTTTCCAAGTATCGACTGATGTTCTCCGTAACAACGATCGCGTCATCGACCACAAAGCCTGTCGAAATCGTCAACGCCATCAACGATAAATTGTCGAGGCTGTAACCGAGCAAATACATAACTCCAAACGTGCCAATCAGAGAAACAGGTACCGCAATCGTCGGCACTATGGTGGCTCGTATGTCCCGAAGGAACAAATAGACTACCACGATAACCAGCAAGACGCTGATCAAAAGTGTTTTTTGGACTTCTTCAAGCGATGCGCGAATGGTCGTCGAACGATCCATTCCTATTCCCAATTCAATGGCCGCAGGTAGTTGGGCACGCAGTTGTGGTAAGACGGCTTTGATGTTGTCGATCGTTTCGATAATGTTTGCGTCGGGCTGACGGAATATCAACACGCTTATCGATGGCCTACCATCGGTTATCGCAAAATTCCGGATATCCTCGAGTCCATCATGGACATTCGCAACATCCCCTAGTCGTATCGGAGCACCATTGCGAAATGCAATGACCAATGGTCGGTAGTCATCGGCATTCATCAATTGGTCGGTAGTATTCAAAGACCATTGAATATCGTTCTCTTCAAGCAAACCTTTCGGGCGGTTCGCATTTGCCGTTCCAATCGCAGCTCGTACATCTTCAAGTCCGATTTGAAGCTGATTGAGCACCGTTGGATTGACTTCGACTCGAACCGCCGGGTTCGCTCCCCCAGTCGCAAAGACTTGGCCGACCCCTTTGATCTGCGATAGCTTCTGCTGAACCAGCGTTGATGCTAACTCATACATCTGCGGCTTCGAGTAAATCTCTGAAACCAAAGTTAACAACATCACCGGGGAGTCGGCAGGATTCACTTTTCGATACGAAGGATTATTCGGAAGATTCGCAGGCAGTTGGCTTCGCGCTGCATTGATCGCCGCTTGAACCTCCCTCGCCGCGGCATTGACATCGCGATCGAGTTCAAATTGAAGCGTAATCGACGTTGAGCCCAAGGTACTCGTCGAGGTCATCTCCGTAACCCCAGCAATCCGACTGAGACTTCGCTCCAACGGAGTTGCTACCGCCGAAGCCATCGTCTCAGGACTTGCTCCTGGCAAATTGGCACTTACAGAGAGCGTAGGGAATTCAACTTGAGGGAGCGGAGCGACCGGTAACAGAAAGTAACCGATCAGCCCCGATAAGGTTAGGGCAATCGTCAGCAACATCGTCCCGACAGGCCGATGGATGAAGGGAGCGGAGAAATTCGTACCTGCTCCGATCATTCACTCGCTCCTTGTTCACTTGCATCGCTTACTCCACTTTGCTTCGTCGGCGTTAGTGAGTCGAACCACAAGTAGATCACAGGCGTTGTGTAAAGCGTCAATGCTTGGCTAAGCAGTAAGCCTCCAATAATGCAGATACCCAAAGGTTGACGTAATTCTGAGCCAACTCCACCGCTGAAAGCAAGAGGGACCGCTCCGAGCAACGCCGCCATCGTTGTCATCAGGATCGGCCGAAGCCTCAACAAGCAAGCGTGAAAAATCGCATCCTCGGCTTTCAATCCCTGAACGCGTTGGGCTTCGAGGGCAAAGTCAATCATCATGATCGCGTTCTTCTTGACGATTCCGATGAGCAAGATAATTCCGATAATCGCGATAATCCCTAAATCGATTCGGAAGATAATCAGTGCAAGTAACGCACCGACCCCGGCTGAAGGAAGTGTCGAGAGAATCGTCAGTGGATGCACATAGCTCTCATACAAAATTCCCAACACAATATAGACGGTTACCAACGCTGCGAGGATAAGGAGTGGAGTTGTCGCTAGGGACCGTTGGTAAGCTTCTGCCGATCCTTGGAAAGCTCCCACCATACTTGCCGGCAATTGTAAGTCTTGAGTTGTCGTCTCGACCGCTTCAACCGCTTGTCCAAGCGAAACTCCTGGCGCAACATTGAACGACAACGTAACCACCGGAAATTGTCCTTGATGGTTGATCGCTAAGGATGCGTTCTGGTATTCGATCCTTGTTAACGACTCAAGTGGTGCAGGGCGACCTGTGGTCGTTTTCACGTACATCGCGCCGATATCGCTCAACGAATCCCGAAACTCCGGAGCCACCTCAAGCACCACGCGGTACTGATTCAGTTGGGTGAAGATAGTCGAGACTTGCCGCTGCCCAAACGCGTTGTAGAGAGCATCATCGATCATCAACGGAGTGACCCCTAGTCGTGCTGCGGTATCGCGGTCAATCACCAATTTTGCCTCTCTGCCATAGACAGACTGATCGCTGGCAACATCTCGAAGTTCCGGTCGATCCTTGAGGGCTTTCACAAGCGGAGGAATCCACTTTGCGAGCTCCTCTGGATCCGGACTTTCAATCGCATACTGATACTGCGTACGAGACACCTTGGACTCCACCGAAAGGTCTTGCACCGGTTGAAGATATAACTGAATGCCCGAGATAGTTTGAGCCTTTTCCGACAACCTCGCCATGACTTGTTGGATCGACTCTGAACGCTCGTGGTGCGGTTTCAAATTGATCTGAATCCGACCGTTGTTGGTCGTCAAGTTGGTGCCGTCGATACCGATGAAACTCGCCAAGCTTTCAATCGCAGGATCATTTACCAATGCGGCATTCAGTTCGGCTTGTCTCTGCTGCATCTTGGAAAACGAAGTATCTTGATCTGCCTCGGTAATCCCAAGAATAACGCCGGTGTCCTGGGTGGGGAAAAATCCTTTTGGAATCTGGATGTAAAGGAGAATGGTCGCAGCCAGGGTTGCGAGAAAGACAAGCATCGTGAACGTTCTGTGTCGCAAAGTCCATCGAAGGGTCGTTTCGTAGAATCCCAACAGGATAACGAATAGCCAACCTTGGGTTCCATGATCATGCGACGCTCCAGCCCCCTTCGGTATCGTCTTCAACAGCAACGCGCACATCATCGGTGTCAAAGTCAACGAAACGATTGCCGACACGAAAATGGTCACGCTCAAGGTCACTGCAAATTCCCGGAACAACCGACCGACGACATCCCCCATGAATAGCAAAGGAATCAGTACTGCAACCAACGACACGCTTAACGAAATGATCGTAAATCCGATCTCAGATGCACCCTTGAGCGATGCCGATAGCGGATCCATCCCCTCTTCTACATAACGCATGATGTTTTCGATCATCACGATGGCATCATCGACGACGAACCCTGTCGAGATCGTAAGCGCCATTAATGTTAAGTTGTTCAGCGTGTATCCTAGCAAGTACATAATGCCGAAGGTCCCGACGATCGAAAGCGGAACAGCAGCACTTGGGATGACGGTTGCACGAAAGCTGTGCAGGAACGAGTAGATGACAAGAATCACCAACCCGATCGTAAGCAACAATTCGTGTTGAACACTTTCCACCGAAGCGCGAATCGTTGTTGTTCGATCGGTCAACACTTCAACCCGAATGTCGGCCGGTAACGACTCCTCGAGCTGTGGCAACATCGCTTGTACGCGATCGACGACTTCGATAATGTTAGCGCCGGGCTGTCGCTGGATGTTGAGCAACACAGCCGGTGTCGTATCGCGCCAAGCGGCTTGACGGATGTTCTCGACGTCATCGATCACATTGGCAACCTCTGCAAGCTTCACCGGGGCGCCATTGCGATACGCTATGATCAATTCCCGAAACTGCTCCGCAGTGAATAGCTGATCGTTTGCCCCGATGATCACCGATTGCTTGGGGCCATCAAAACTCCCTTTCGCTTGATTGACATTCGCCGCAACAAGTGCTGTCCGTAAATCATCGAGTGTTAAGCCAACGGCTGAGAGACTCGTCGGGTTCGCTTGTACGCGAATCGCCGGCTTTTGCCCTCCCGTTACGCTGACTTGTCCAACCCCCTTGATCTGCGATAATTTCTGCGCAAGTCGTGTGTCTGCAAGATCTTGGATGCGAGGTAATGGAATCGTGTCCGACGTCAAGGAAAGGGTAAGTACCGGTGCATCCGCCGGATTAACTTTCGAATAGATCGGTGGATTAGGCAAGTCGCGAGGTAGGAAGTTCCCAGCGACATTGATGGCAGCTTGGACCTGCTGAACCGCGACGTCAATGTTCAAATCGAGAGAGAACTTCAACGTGACTACCGAACATCCATGCGTGCTCGAACTTGTCATCTGTGACAAACCCGGAATCTGGCCGAATTGTTTCTCCAACGGCGCTGTGACCGAAGATACCATCACCTCCGGGCCCGCTCCTGGATAAAAGGTCACGATTTGAATGGTCGGATAATCAACCTGGGGCAATGCAGCCACCGGAAGTTGCCGATAAGCTACCCAACCACTTAGCAAGATCGCGACCATCAACAATGTCGTTGCGATGGGGCGAACAATAAAGAGCTTTGAGATGTTCATTGCGGCTTAGGTCCAGCCCCAGGCAGCGATATCTTTCCCTTGGGTTGCAACTTGTCAGTCCCTTCCGTGACCACCCGATCTCCTTCATTGAGCCCCGTTGCAATCACAGATCGTCCCGCCTCGCTAAATGCAACAGTGACCTTTGCAATGTCTACCGACTCATTATCCGGTTGCACAACATACACGTACAAGAAATCAGCTCCCCGTTGTATGGCAGACGAAGGAACCACGACGGCACTATCCCATAACTTGACCATCAACCGAATGTTGACGAACTGGTTCGGAAACAAAGTGTTCTCTTCATTACCAAAGGTTGCTTTCAAACGAAGTGTCCCTGTCGCCGAGTCGACTTGATTGTCAATCGCGGTCAACACTCCTTCCCCAAGCTTGTTCTGAAAACTGCGATCGAACGCGATAACTGGTAAAGCCTTGTTCTGAGCAAGCTGCGATTGCACTCGTGGTATCTCGTCTTGCGGAATAGGGAATAAAATAGAAATCGGCTGCAACTGTGTAATTACCGCAATTCCCAACGGACCGTTAGCCTGGATCATGTTCCCTTGATCCACCTGCCGAAGCCCAACTCGTCCACGTATAGGTGCAGTGATGTTGCAATACGTAACCTGTAACTCAGCATTCGCAACTGTCGCTCGATCTACATCAACCACCGCCTGTGCTTGCTTGTAAACCGCTTGAAGTTCGTCTCGCTCCTGCTGAGAAAGTGTCGCACCTACCGGAAGGTTCTTCGAGCGTTCAAAGTTAAGCCGAGCCAACTCAAGAGCAGCAAGATCTCGCTCAAGCTGACCTCGGGCTTGGTTCAATGCAGCCTCAAAGCCTCGCGAATCGATCCTCGCTATCAACTGTCCCTCTTCAACCATCTCCCCTTCCTGAAATGAGACACCGACAAGCTCACCATCGACGCGGCTGCGGACCGTAACACTGTTGAAGGCAGTGACTGTTCCCAAGCAATTCAAGTACTGAGGTATCGCCTCGACCTTCGCCGTGGCAAGCGTAACCAACGGTGGTCGCGGTGCCGGACGACTACTCGCCGCCGGCCGAATCCAGCCTTCAAGGGCCGGTTCCCAACGCTCTCGCGTCGTGTATACACCCCCTAACACACCGCAGAGCAGCATAAAGGAACCCACCCGATACCAAAGAGGCTTTTTACCCCTCGACTCAGCTTCCGAACCAAACGGTTCGGTGGGGGATGAAACCGGTTGAGCTGGTGATGAAGCTAATCGCGAGCCTTCATCAAGATTGGGGGCCGTCGCCATACGCGTGTTTTGGGAGAGGATAGGGTAAGGTGGGGCTGGCAGAACGCCAGTTTCTACGTATTGTAGTCGACTGGAGTGTAGTTCAATGGGAAAACCTGCCATCAAGAGGGCCGGTTCCTTGGCGAAACAAAGCCGACTTCTATGGAGAAATGGGTCAAATGCAACGATTTCCTCGATTTGAGCTTCCTGGTGAATTCATTAATGCTTTGTCATCAACGACGCAAGGTGTCGCTGGTCAAGCGACCGCAGAGCCGTTTGAAACCGAAATCAGCCCTACTGATTTACTTGAAAGAACTCAATTCGCGATGGAGCTGGCTCGAATTGCCAGCGAAGTCACCCTTGAATACTTTCGAACTGCGGCTTTTCGGGTCGAACGCAAAAATGACCGCTCCCCGGTGACCGCCGCAGATAAAGGAGCTGAAACGAAGGTCCGGCAAGCCATCTTAGATCGTTATCCTGCCGACGCTCTACTTGGCGAGGAATTCGGATCCGTCGGGGGCCAAAGCCCCTTCGAATGGATCATCGACCCGATCGATGGAACAAAGAGCTTCATCTCCGGCGTCCCCCTTTATTCAACCTTGGTTGGTTTGACCCTACGCGGCGCACCGTTGCTCGGTGTGATCGCCATCCCCGCCCTTGGAGAACTAGTCGTCGCCGCCCGCCAATGCGGGGCGTGGTACGGACAAGGCCATGGGGATCAAGTCGTTCAACTTTCCAGATGCCATGTCTCGTCCGTGGACCGACTCGAAGACGGACTGTTTTTGACGTCGCAAGTCGATAATTTTGACCGACGAGGAGCTCAAGATGCTTATAAAGAACTTGAACGTCAAGCCTACGTGAGCCGCTCATGGGGAGATGGCTACGGATACTTATTGGTCGCTACCGGCCGAGCGGAATTGATGGTCGATCCCATCGTAAACCCTTGGGATGTCGCCGCCGTTGCCCCAGTAATTATCGAAGCCGGCGGCAGCTTTACTTCCTGGTCGGGTGCGGTTGATTTGCGAGCTGGACATTGTTTCGCAAGCAACGCGAAACTCCATCAAGGGGCACTGGATATCCTCAAGCCCTATGCTTAGTGAGCCTCGCACCGGAAACGAGGCTCACGCTGGAAACGAGGCTCACTGTGTCTCCCCACGAAACGCAAGCCGGACAACCGCTTATGGAATTCCGGAATATCTCCCGAATATCACAGGAAATCTGAGCTACACTCTAGATAAACCCACTCATCGCACGCATCTTTTCTTTCATCATGACGCTTGATCTCTCGTTACCACAATTGGTTCAGCAGCAAGCGCAGCGGATCGCCGAATTGGGGAGTCCTGCTGTGGCTGGGCTCTACGATTTGACCAGCCAAAGACTGGTTCGCTTCGCCACGACCATAACCCGCAATCAGCATGACGCGGAAGACGCTGTAGCCTCTGCATTGTTGAAAATTGTAGCTGATCCTGAAGTTTTCACTCGAGCGAACCATCCCTGGCCGTTCTTGCTTCAAATAGTACGCAACGATGCGTTGCAGATCCTTCGCCGAAAAAAGAGGTGGGCAACCGCCAAGCTCGCCATAACCAACGCCCTTGCGGATCTGATTTGCCCCAATCGCGTCGATGGAGCGGAGAAGAAAGAGGCCAGTGAAAAAGTTTGGCTCGCTCTGAGACAACTTCCCACAGAACAAGCAGAAGTAGTCGTGTTAAAGATTTGGGAAGAACTTACCTTCCAAGAAATCTCCTGGACACTGGAGATTCCACTTCCGACAGCTGCAAGTCGGTACCGATACGCAATTGCAAAGTTATCTGAAATGCTAGGTCATCAGATCGAGGACTTGAGTGAATCGCTCGCCGGCGAGTCATCCCACTTCTCCTCAAATCGCCCATCGATTCGGAGGGAAGAGGTATGAGACCTGACGACCAGCATCAGCCTGAGGACCTGACAGCGATCGAATTGCGGATACAGCAAGCTTCGGATTTGGTCGTTCCCTCAGACACCCTTCGTGGTCGTATTGTCGGCGAAGCGTTGCGGCGACATCGGGACGAACAAACCGATCGCAAAATTCTTCGCTACGGCTTTACATTGTTATTGGCGAGCGTTTGTGTTTTGTTTGCCTTCGCAGCACTGGAAAAGCGATTTGAAGATCGCTTTAAACCCGTCACATCGGAGGTGTTGTTGCGTCGTGCCGACGAATTGCGAGCAGAAGGTGACCTGGAACCTGCCGAGTCCCTTGCATTAGCCTACGATGAGTGGCGAATGCACTTGAAAGCTAGCGGATGGACGAAGCAACCGAATGCTCTCGGTAGTAACGGGTATAAGCGGTCCGCCAATCCGGAATAGTTTGCTGTAAGCGATAGCTCAGATTTCCACTGGCTCTGTTTTCTAGAAGATCCTTCACATAGAATCGAAACTCATTCTTGGACTGGTCGCTGTGATTGAGCAAGAACGCTACCGACCCCCACGCATCTCGGTATTGCTGATTCGATAGTCGCTTGTTCGGATCCCATCGTTCTTGTTCTTCCAAGTTGGCAAACTGTCCAAATCGCAATTGCGTGTGAATGAGCTTGGTGTGAACCGGATGCGATTTGATCGCAAAGGAATCGCCGGAGCTTGATCCACTCGGATACTCAAAGTATTCGGCAAGTCCTTCATCAATCCATAAAGGAATGCTCGCGCGTTTCGCATGGAGCAACGCATGAGTTGCCTCATGACGAACGTCGACCAGCCAATCTGCGTGAAACCATGTCAGAATAAGTCCTGGGCCTTGGTCACGGATATACATAGAATTCGCGGCGCGAAGACCGGGGTAATAGCGATGCAGGTATTCATCGAGTGAGCGGCGCGAATCGAAAACTAAGATATGAACGTCTAGTCCCCGAAACGCGATCCCTAATTCTTGATTCAACTCTTCGGGTAAACGAAGTACCCCTTGAATCTGCTGTTCAAGAACTTTTGGGGGTACCAAACTATAGAAATGAAACCCACTCGAATCAAACACATAAGGCCAGCCAGGCACGCGGTCTTGATCGCTGCGAGTATCGGTAGTGCTAACGAAAGAATCAACAGATCCGACAGATCCAAATGGGCGGATCGAATCAATGCGAGATTGCGTCTGTGCATTCCCGATGCAATAGAGTTGGTTCCCGAGCATCAACGCGAGAATGACCAAGCTCCAACGCTGGTTCGGGAGCCATCGCACCATCAGCGAATCGTTCCTTTGGAGATCGGGTTACCTGCAACCGATGGCCGGAAGTATTCAGCATCTGTCACCGTTTTAAGAGTTCCCGCCAAGACTTCCCAATCGCGAATACGCTCGTGATCTTGTCGATTGAGCGAATTCTGAACGATCAACCGAGCTACCACAGGTTTGACAACTGCTTGCTTGTTTTCGAAAGACTTAGGATCGCTGATTCTGGGGTCGCTGATTCTCGGGTCGCTCAACCGAATTTCGGATGGCAACTCTTGTTTTGCTCTTAGGTGTTCGTTCAACTGCATGCGGAGCAAAGGTGGCTTGTAAGGAGGATAGACCGCATGCAATCGAACCGACCAGTCAGCGAATTCGGCGTAGTCACTTGCCATGCTTGGAGCAAACGGCACAACAGTTCGAAATTGGTAACTCGCCCTCTGACATCTTAAAGTCAGGGTGCCATCTTCACTCATTACTGCCGGTCCGGGACTGGTCCACATCGAGACTTGCTCTTGTGTCATCTGCTCGCGAAGTTCCTCAAGCCGTGACTTGAGTTCCCCTAGCTTTATCTTGCATTTGCGTTGGGCTTTCAGATCCGCTACTTGAATCGATTGGTCTTGATAGTCCAAGATCAACAAGCGTTGGTTCGAATCATCCCACTCGATGACTCGGTTCTCTAGGAACACCGTTTGCGTCGTGTTGATCGGAGGCTTCGATTCGTCTAGATAGATGTCGGTATCGATCCGAAAAGCGTTTTCCGTCGCATTGATCGCAGTTCCGGTTCCCAGAGTAGGGCTCCCTATCGGTTTCGGACCTTGTGCCATAGTTACGGCTAGCGGCATTGCGCCGAAGTTCGCCAACAAAAGGGCAATGAAATAAACGAGCGACTTTATGTGACTCGCATGGCAAGGACATAGGACATGGTCCGCGTACGGGAACTTGTAAAAGTTCATGGGTTAGTCAACCAGGGAGACGATGAAAGGTTCAAAAGCATGACTAGGTTTTGCAATCCGCTGCACGGACTATCTCAGATTGCAGTCGCATCCAAAACAGCTTCTTCCACCGGATCCCACTTGTAAAACATTCGAGCGGCTTTCCAAGCCAACAGACCCAAGTAATGCCCCTGGAATTGAGCTTCCGAGCAATCGGTGATCGGTTTACCCATTCCCGGATGAATGAATCCGCTTAAGTCCTTGTTGAAGACAGGTCTGTTCCCTTGTTCGGGATCGTAAACAGCCAGCTTGCAATCGCAATTTCCTTGATACAAGGTCGGGCCGTCCTTGAGTTTCAAATTACTGATGTCGATTGCGATCACATAGTCCACTTCTAACTGTCGACCGATGTCAGCATAGTTTCGCCCTTCGAGCGGCTGGTCGTGAAAAGCTCGATTGGCATCCTCTTGAGAAGCGAAAGTGATTTTCTTCTTCAAGTTGTTCGTGAGGAAGTTCTTGAAATGTTGCGTCATCACGATCGCCGACGCATCACTCGTCGAACTCCCTTCGGATGTCGTAATCACCGCAATGCGTTTGTTTTTCAAGTCGTCGAACTCAGCGGGAGTCCTCGGATCGTGAAGCAATACGACCAAGGACTTGATCAGATTGGTACAACCTGTCGACGCGATCAGTCCAGGAAGGAGCGCGAGGGCAACAATGTACGGAACAACACTGCGACCACGCGGTCGCTCAGAGGTGGTAAGCATCCTTGACTCACTTCTTGAAATCCAATCCTTGGACTACCGGAACACCCCGATACTCCTCGATCTCGAATTGGCTTATAGCGATTCCTCAGACTCGATGCCAGATCGAATTCCCATCGCAAATTCACTGAGGAGCAGTTCTAACCAACCGAAACACTCTCCAAGTAAGTCCGAAACACCGGCTCGTCGATGTTGCGGCCACTGAGGACTAAAACAATATCCCCATCCCCCTGCAAGTCGATTTCACCGCTCAAAATCGCAGCCGTGGTTATCGCGCCCGAGGGCTCTGTCCGCAATCCATGATTTTGGTATATCCAAGCCATGGCTCGCTTCGTCGATTCATCGCTACAGATCACCGCAGATTGGACTAAACGCTGAAGAATCGGCCAGTTGTGCTGCCCGACATCATAGGAAAGTAACCCATCGCAAATACTCGTCGGCTTGGGTAGGCGAACCCGCTCGCCAAGAGCAAGGGATTGTCGGAAATCGTCAGCACCCTCCGGCTCGACCCCAATAATCTTCGCCCCCGAAAACCCATGGGAGATTCCCAACGCATGACCCGCCATCAAGCCACCGCCACTGACCGAACAAAAGAAATGCGACAGATCTCGTCCCATAGCCCGTAACTCATCGACGATTTCCAATCCCCCAACACCATTCCCCGCAATCACATGCGGGTCGTCGTAGGGGGACGCTTGCAATGCATTCTCCTGCTCGGAGATTTCTTTCGTCAAGCGATCTCGCGTGCCGGTTAAATGGTCGGTCGTTATATCGTAGGTGCGGACTTGTGCGCCGAATCGACGGGTGTTCTCGAACTTGATCTTCGGTGCGGATTCCGGCATGACAATGATCACTCGCGAACCATACCGATAGCCAGCAAAGGACAACCCCGAAGCAAAATTGCCAGAGGAATGGGCCGCAACCGGACGGCCATCGAGATGGGGAAAGTGCTGGCTCATCCAATAAAGTGCCCCCATCAACTTGAATGAACCCACCGGTGTCCATCCATAGTCTTTGATCCACACCCGACGATCACCGCCAAGCTGCAGTTGGCGTTCCAACGCATAAGAGCGAATCAGCGGGGCAGGAGAGATGTGTTGTCGTAAGACTTCACGCGCTCGATAAAGATCGTCGATCGATACGGACTCTGGTTGCATTGTTTTTCTAAGGAGCAATAAAAAGGTTTTGAATCGATTCAAGCGGAACGCAACGGCGAAGGATTTGCTCGACGAACTCCGGACGTTTTACCGAGTCAGGACGCGAGCCGCGCGAATTCGCGGAATCTTTTTCTGACTTTTCCTCCGGTCGAAACATCGGATGTATCCTCGATACCAACCCAACCAATTCTCCATCGGTATTGAATACCCCCGAACCGCTGGATCCACCAGAAAACTCGGCGGTTATCTCCATCCAAGTTGTCCGATCACCTGTCATCGTCGGCTTGACAAACCGACTTACTAACCCGGTGGTCACAACAAAGAACTCGTTGTGAGGATGACTCATGACGATCACCTCAGAAAGCTGACTGGGCCGTGTCTTAGATAATGGTACCGGTTCGAATTTCGTCGTGCTTGCAAGACGAATCAAAGCCACATCTGCACTCTCGGATGCCGCAAGAACCTCCGCAATGGCAAAACACTGTCCCAAATGATTCATGGCGATCATTCCCTTGATCTTCCCATCTCCTTTACCCTCTAGGACATGGTAGTTGGTCAACACCAATCCATCTTCACGGATGAGAACTCCTCCTGCGATGTTACCGTGCAAGTTACTGCACCGCCCGCAATCGTAAAGATTTCCGACCATCACCGAAGCACGCTTGAGCCGCTCGTGAATCTCACCGCGAGGTATCGGTTCAAACGCCGGTAATTCGATGGATTTGCTAGCAGGCGCTTTACCAATGATTGCATTCATCTCCTCCGCATCAAGAATCCTCTCGTCCTCGATCAGACGACGCCCTCGCATCACGAAGGTGTTGTATATGCGGCGATTGTCGATGATCCCCGAACACAGATCGTTAATCGGTTCGTTGCGTTCAAGCAGCAGATCGCCCTTGAGAGGATCGTCCTTCGGTTGCGTTTCCTCTCTCGCTTCCTCCTGGGTTTCTTCCTGCGCGACTGCGGGAGTGTCCTGCCCCTTCGCGAGTTGCCTAATTTCAAACTGCCCTATCGAGACTATGCTCAAAAGGAATGCTAGGCTTAATGGTCCGCACCGAAACCCGCTGGTACATGTGGGCTTGATGATTACCAAGAAACTTGCGTTTGCCAAGAACCCGTTATTTTGAAATGACAAAGTGTTTTTCAACAGCATCTTGCAGATCCCTATAGCGTCTTACGAAAAGCAACGGCGTCGCACCAAAGGCACACGCGAGGACTCGCAGGGAAGGTGGTGCGTCATGAACCATTCGACATATTCGCCCGATGTTGCTGCTCAAACCCGGGTGAGGAAATGCGACTGTCGAAATGCTTACCGCTGCTCCCATGCTAGTTTACTGCGGGAGCGACGCGATCAAGAGACTCAAATGCAACGAGGGAAGAAAGTTAGCTGTTTTTTCTCACCTGCGAATCACTCGAAGGTGATCCCGCGTTTTTCCGCCAACAGTCGCATGACATACTCAAAGTAAGGAAAAGGTATGTTCGGCTTACGCTTCTTGGCCCATACATACACGACGTTGACCATCGCTCGGGATAACTCTCCAGCTTCAACCTTCGCCACGACTTGATCCACAAACAACTGCTGCTCAGTGAAAGCTACCCGCAGTCCATAATTGAGCTGATCCTTCAATTCGACGGTATTGAGAGAAAGCATCTGCTCGGCTTCGTTGTAGCCGTAATTGTCTTGAGGAACCGCCACGGGAACTCCAAGAATGCTCCAGGCGAGGCCCGTCCCTGCAATCCAACGAGCGATCCACTGTGTTTTCTTCGACTTGACCATGGTTTACTATCCCTTCTTATCCCTATCCTCGGCTAAACTTGATTCACAACGTTGCTTTATCCGCTAAGCTTTATAACTGGCTAGACTTTCCGCTAATCTAAGTAGTAGGAAATCTAGGTGTTGCGAATCAAGTAAAACTATGGGGACTAGAGAATTTGGGCGAAATCAATCCCTATGATTTGCCATGGCCCGAATCAGGGCGACTGGCCGGCGTAGATTACGGAACAGTTCGGATAGGTGTGTCGATCTGCGACCCGAGTCGCACTTGGACCGGTCCGCTGGAAACCTTCCAACGCTGCCCAGACCCCATCGAACAACGGCACTTTCGTAAACTAGTCCAAGAAAACCAAATAGGCGGTTGGGTCGTCGGACTACCCATCCACTGCGACGGTAAGGATAGTGCGAAAGCTCGTGAAGCGAGAGAATTCGCCAAGTGGTTGATCACCATTACCGCTCGTCCAGTGCGATTCGTTGACGAACGATTCAGCACCGCCCTGGCTAACCGCTTGCTACGCGAACTAGACCTGACCCACAAAAAACGAAAAAAACAACTCGACAAAGTCGCTGCTCACATCATCCTCGATGCATATCTGGAGTCTTCCAAGCATCCAGGATTTAACCCCATCACCCTGGAGAATATCGATGATGCTCAGATCTCAATCGACGGCTAACGCATCAAATACGCCTACCGACAACGCGTCCCACCAAACCCACGGCCGCTCAACTCATACCCTGCGTCACTTGGTCAGCCCAGCCACTGGCTTCCTGTTTTTGCTGCCGGCAATGTCGCTCACAGCAATCGCGCTCACAGCGCCGTTGATCTTGGGGGTTTTACTAGCGGCGGGCAGCAACAGCATCGCTCACGCCCAAGAAAAGCCGGATGCTCCTGTCCCTGAGCCCTTGACGAAATACCTCGGTCGCCGAATCGCTCTTCCTATGAGCTATCACGGTATCCCATGGCTCAACCGGCCCGAACGGATCCAAGAAGAGAACCCGGAAGAGATGCTCGAACAACTCAAAGTGCAACCCGGTATGACGGTCTGCGATATGGGTTGCGGCGATGGCTACTACACCATCGAACTCGCCCGCCGTGTCGGGCCAACCGGTAAAGTTATCGCTGTCGATATCCAACCCGAAATGCTTCAAGAGCTCTCCCGTCGATGCGAGCAAAATAATCTCAAAAACGTCGATATGATCCTCGGTCTACCCCACGACCCGAAACTCCCCGAAGGGAAGCTCGATCTGATCCTGATGGTCGATGTCTACCACGAATTCTCAAACCCGATCGAAATGCTTGAGTCCATGCGAAACAGCCTCAAAAAAGACGGACGAATCGCTTTGGTCGAATTTCGAGGCGAGGACCCCCAAGTCCCCATCAAACCCGAACATAAAATGACTAAGAAGCAAATCCTCAAAGAGTACGAAGCAAACGCATTCCGCTTGGTCGACCAATACGATCGACTTCCCTGGCAACACCTGATGTTCCTCGGCCCAGACGTTACCAAGAGAAACGAAACCAACGATAAGAATAAATAAATCATGCTACACCTCCAAAGCGAATCACAGTTGCGCTGGCTACGTCAAGTCGATGCATCGCTCGATGAAATCTTGATCGACCACGCGCATTGCGAACACAAGGCCGCAGCTACAGCCATGAACCTCTTCGGGGCCTATGTCGATCGCGAAGAACTTACTCGAGAAATGACTCTCATCATCGCCGAAGAACTCGAACACTTCCAAATGGTGCTCGATCTGCTGAAACGTCGCGGCGTCGCGTTTCGCAGAATTCGACCCGGCACTTATGGGCGGAAACTTAATTTGCTGGTCCGCCAAAACGAACCGCAACGCGCAATCGATCGCTTGCTGATCGCCGGATTGATCGAAGCGAGATCCTGCGAAAGATTCAAACTGCTTCGGGATCACGTCCAAGACCCTGAACTTGCCGATTTCTACGGTTCTCTCTTCGAATCCGAAGCCCGACACCACTCGACCTACGTCCGACTCGCTCGCCAATTCGCCACTGCCGACGAAGTCCGACTGCGTCTTGATGAATTATCCAAGGCCGAAGCGGAAATAATCGACGAAGGCCACTCGCTCCCTCGAATGCACAGTTAATCGACGGTTTACTGCCGCTTACTCAGTTCTCTCGAGTCACCGGCCAAATGCCAGCTTACTAGTTAGTAGCGACCAACTAGTACGCTGGTGAAGAACAATTCAGGTGGTCGTTAATACGCCCACCATGTGTTGAGGAGACAACATGGGCCGATTCGGATTCGTTACGCTAGGAGCAAATGTTCCCTCCACCCGCTTTCGCTTCGACCCTTTCGCGCAAATGCTCCGCGGCCGCGGATACGCTTGCAAGTACTGGCCAAGTTTCCCCGCCGTCTACGATCACTTCCCCAGACTAGGCTGGCGACTGAGCTACCAAATCAAACGCGCAAATCGCCTTTGTCAGTACGCCCAAGCGAGATTGTTTCGGCCCAACACAATCTACCTCGAACGTGGCTGCTTCCACGATGAGAGCCTCTGGCTCGATCGCTGGTTCCGAAAACTCGCTCCCAGATTCGTCCTGGATGTCGATGATGCAATCTTTCTTCAATTCCCTCAAAAAATCCAAGAGCTCATCGCGTGGAGCGATCATGTGGTGGTCAGCAACCCACCCCTTGCCCAATACGTCTCCCAATTTCACAACTGTATCACCGAAATACCGACCTGCGTTTTACTTGAAAAATTCCCTCTCCGTCCAAACGCTTTCTCGGTCAACCGCGTCTCCCAACCACCAGTGATCGGTTGGATGGGAACCCCATCAAACCTGCCGTTCCTCGCCCTGTGCGCTCCCGCATTAAGGCGCCTCGCCAAAGAAACTCGGTTCCGATTCATGGTCATCTCTAATGATGAACAACCCCTTCGCGCTATCGATTGGACCGGTGTCGATGTCGCTTTCGAAAAATGGAACAAAGCGACGGAAGTCTCCCGGCTTCATCAAATGGATATCGGACTGATGCCCCTACCAAGCGATCAAGAATGGATGCGTTATAAAGCCGCTACCAAGCTTGTGCAGTACATGGCCATCGGAATCCCCGCTGTGGCTAGCCCCATCGGCGTCAATGCAGATATCCTCAAGGGAGATCAAGTCGGATTTGCCGCTCGAACAGACGACGATTGGTTCGAAGCGCTGAGAACTCTTATCGATTCCCCCGAACTGCGTGTCGCCATGGGACAACGCGGCCGCGTTCTTGTCGAAACAAAGTATTGCGCCGAAGCGAACATTGGGAAACTTGAACAAGTTCTACTGGGTAACTGACCGAATCACCTTCGATTAACCCGTTGTACCCAGGCCACTGGCAATCGCATTGACCGTAAGCAACAACTGCGGAATCAACTGTTCGGCCTCGCGTGTCTGCTGCATGCAGTGATAACTGCGCCACATCTTTAACAAATCGATCTGCTGATGGTGCAAAACTCGCAATCCACTCGATCGCAAATTCATCATCCGTTGGATGTTCGGACGCCGTTCGGATAACGGCCCCCCATAAATCAATTCGATCTTTTCTCGAGTTCGAGATAATTCACTTTCGATCGTCTCCATAAAGGATTGCCGCAAGGAGGGGTTTTCCACCATCTGAGCATAAGCCCGCATGATCTCGACGTCGGTGGCGGCTAAACTTGTTGCTACGTTGCTGAGCAAGTAATGGCATGGAGCCCATCGATTCATAGTCTGTCGCAACTGCTCGAAAGTCTCAGGCGCTGATTGCTGGAGTTTCTCTAACGCGCTGCCGACTCCAAACCAACCCGACAAAAAGAACCTAGCTTGGCCCCAACTGAATACCCATGGAATCGCTCGAAGATCCGCAAGCGATTGCTGTCCAGTACGCCGCGAGGGACGCGAGCCAATGCGACTCTGCTCGATCGCATCGATCGGTGTCGCTTGCCGGAAAAACGTCACAAAACCTTCGCGATGGATCAGCTCGGTATAGCTCTCTCGGGCCCATTGCGCTAAATCCGATAACGTTGCTTCCAAAGGGTGATCGCTAAAATCGGAGTGCTTGTCGGTTAACGTCTTTCTCGCAACCCCCGCAAGGAACAATTCGAGGTTGTAGATCGCCGTCGATTGATGGGCATATTTTTGTGGGATCGTTTCCCCTTGTTCGGTCAATCGTAAATCACCTCCGAGCGACTCAAAGGGAAGGGCCTGAATAAATCGATTCGTCGGCCCAGCTCCACGGCTGATGGTTCCGCCTCGCCCATGGAAAAATCGAATCCTCACCCCATGCTTCTTCCCAACCCGTACCAGCTCTTTTTGTGCACGGCGCAAATTGACTAGGCTCGCAAGGATCCCACCATCTTTGTTGCTGTCGCTATACCCGATCATCACCTGCCCGAGCGATTCGCTCTGTCCACGCTCTTGGCGGATCGAACGCATGCTTCGTTGCGTAATCGGATGGTGCAAGAATGCATCGTAAATCGTTGGACTACGATGCAAATCATCCACGGTTTCAAACAACGGTACGACCGGCATCGGACATTCGAGCCCTTCTGCCGTCTCCCGCATCAACCCCACTTCGCGAGCTAGTAAATACACGACCAACAAATCCGAAGCGTTGCGGGTCATGCTGACAATCAAACTTCCCAAACCATCAAAGCCATACGCGGTACTGTACTCTTTCAGTACCCGCAAGGACGATAACACCGCATCGGCTTCCACTCCAAGCGATACGTCGGGTCTTGCGAAAGGTCGCTTCGATTCCAATTCCCGATGAAGCAGTCCAAGCCGCTCTTCCTCGGTCCACTGCGAAAAGTTCGTTCGACTAAATCCAGCAGCAGACAGCAACTGCTCAACCGCACGATCATGGAACGCGCTGTTCTGACGTACATCTAACACTGCCAAGTGAAATCCAAAAGTCTGCACGACACGCATCAAAGGTTGCACCGAGTATTCCGCCGCTCGTCGTCCTCCCGAAGCGATGAGACTCTGATACAAAAGCTTCAAGTCATCTAACAACTCACTGTACCGCTGGTACGTCGGAGCTGCGTGCGCCGCGATCCGATTGTAAGACTCATCAACACGTGGAAGACGCGCTAGCATCGTGTTGATAAACTGCCGCCAAGGCTCGTTCGGGTTCCGATCAATCGCTCGCTTACCAGCATCACCCAATCGGTTAGCCGCCATCGCTAAAGCTTGTAAAAACTCCGGATTCGGACGTTGCCAATAAGCCGAAAGACTCAGCAATCGAGCTAGCTGTTGCAACTGCTTTTGCACCAACTCCACCGCCTTGCCCCGCATCTCCAACAAACTTTGACGCGTCACTTCGGCGGTAACCAGCGGATGCCCATCCCGATCTCCACCAACCCATGTCCCAAAGGTTAGCCTCGGAAATACCAACGGGTCATCGAATACACTAGGGTCGAGTCCAACCGCCGTCCAAGCTCTTCGCAACCGTTGATCAAGCGGTCGAAGCACAGCTGGAAAAACATGAGTTAAATAGTCCAAGACGTTTCGACGTTCCGATTGGATATCCGGTTTGTCCAGATAGATCTCCCCCGTCCGCCAAAGGATCGCTAACAGGGCTTTGGTTGCAAAGTCGTTCTCTTCGGCTAATGGATTGTCATCCCCACCGCTTTCTCGCGAAAACTGGCTGTCTCTAGATATTTGGCGATGCAATTGAAGTCGCTCGTATAGCCGCCGGTGATGCGCCAAAACCGTCGCTCGCTTGGCTTCCGTAGGATGCGCCGTCAACACCAACTCGACTTGCATGGAGGGCAACTGCTTGGCAATCTGCTCGGCCGTCCATCCCTGCTCCTTAAGTTGCCTTAGGGAATCCCCCCAAAGCGCTGGCAACGCGTCCATGCCCGATTGCTGCTCGATCGATTTGCGGAACTGATCAGCCGCATTTTGCTCCGCCATTCCCAAAAGCTGAAACGCGATGGAATAAGCTTGGGTCAAATGCACCGACTGACTCAGCACACCCGAAGGGGTAGGCGGTTGATTCGATACAGGTAGCAAGCCAGCTAACGTACCTTCGCCCGACTCTTCAAGAACCTCGCGGAAACAAGCAAGAATCCAGTCCCATTGGCTACGAAGGATTTCTTCATTCAACGCCAACACACTCTCGACTACCATGACCAAGCACCCAACTGCGAGTCAATAACCATAACGACCCCAATCGCAACGTCGCGCAGGGAACTTTTGAAATCTACAACGTGTCGAAGAGGAGACACTAAGAGGAGCTTGTAGGATAAACGTTTTGCAACTTTTTTTCTACCGAATTCAATCGTTTATTCGATTGCCGAGAAACTCGTAATATGGCCCTTGTTGGCCATGCGACTCCACCAGTTGACACGCGTGCGATCCCCCGCGATCTTCCCGCCAGCTACTTTTTAACGGCGTGTAAAGCAATTTCCACATGGGCCCCCCATTTCAAATGAGAAATCGATACAAAGGGAGAAGCAAGTTTACTCGGTTAGTCGAATCCACCATACGAAAATCAGCACAATCTTTTCCTAAGTGTTACAAATAGGAATTAGAACCCTGAATTCTGGGGTTGGATGTATTCGTTCCTTTTTCCTTTTGCGTTGGTTGAAGTTCGTAAGTAATTGGCTGGAGTCCCATGAAAGATTCAAATCCAAAAAATACTCGAGATCTGTTCGGGGCGGCAATCTGGTTACAAGTCCTCGCTGCAACCAGCGAATACGAACGTCTGCTCGCAAGTGGGCAACAGCCAGATTCCCGCGTTTTCGCGGAGCTTTACCCCAACGTTCCAAGTGAGGTGCTACTGCCCGAATTGCAACGGTCCCTCGAAGAACACTTAGGATCGCTTACCCCTTCTAAAAGAACGCCGAAGACCTCATCCACGCAATCCTCTGAACTCAACTCAACGGAGCGTTACTCAGACCTAGAAACGATCGGAAGTGGGGGCATGGGGGAAGTCTATCGAGGGATAGACCATGAATGCATGCGCCCGGTGGCGATCAAAAAAATTCGCAAGGAACAACGTTTCAATCCTGATGCGCAAAAGCGGTTTAAGACCGAGATTGAGCTGACGGCGCAACTTGAACATCCCGGGATAATCCCACTCTATGGAAAAGGAGTGGATTCTCAAGGGCGCGAATTCTATGCGATGCGACTCATAGCTGGAGATGGAACTGGAACGCTCGATGATGCAATCCAATCGCTTCACGCTCAAGTACGCGCAACGAATAATCGATGGAACGCACGTCACATTGAGCAACTGAGAAATCTTGTTCGTCGTTTGGTTGCGGTGACAGATACTATCGCCTATGCCCACAGCCGAGGAATAGTTCACCGTGACATCAAACCGGCGAACATCTTACTGGGGGCCTACGGCGAGACGCTAATCTCCGACTGGGGACTTGCACGTAAAATCGATCCACCATCCACAGTCGCGATCAACAAGGCTCCTGAGGATACTGCGCGCCACCCCGGTTCGGATACTGTGGTGATTAATCCAGAGCTAAAGGGTGCTGATAAATTACCTTCATCCGATGCATCCATTGGGGTTGGAACCCCCGGCTATGCGGCTCCTGAATTAGCACAAAGACACCAAGTTCAGTATCTACCGCTGTGCGATGTCTACTCGATTGGCGCAATTCTCTTGCGCATCCTCAATGGCAAAAAATCGAAAGGTAATCCAACGCGACTGCATAGCAAGTGGCGGAGTCCTACCTTGAGCGCTCTGGAAGCGATTGGCCGCAAAGCCACGGCGACGGATTTAGAACAGCGGTACTCATGCGTCGAGCAATTGCGTTCTGATCTCCAGAACTGGATTGCTAGCGAGCCTTTGATCGCCACCACCGAAGGATTCTTCGAACGAGCTATTCGTTGGCCTAACCGTCACCGCGTCGCAGCAGTCGGAATTGCAAGTACCTTTTTAATAACCATGTTGGCAGGATCGTTGATCGTATGGCTTCAATCTAGGCATTCGCGAGCCATTGAGAGCAAGGCCCAACAATTAGCTGAAGCTCTTGATAAATCGAACTACCTCTTGGAAGAGACGCGTCAAGCCAAGAAGGCAGCCGAAGAATTACAACAGCTTGCAGAAGTACGCCAAAAAGAAGCGATAAACAGCAGATTGCTGGCCGAAAAACGAGGTGTGATCGCCTTCGAAGGCTTGTTGAATTTTCAAGAGTTATTGACTACCAACCAAGAGTTATTTCAATCTCCTGAACTAGCTCAACTAAACGAATCTCTTTCCGGTCAATCCAAAAAAATCTTTGCAACGATCCTCGCGGATCTCGAAGCTGAATATCCTCCTGCTCCCAAGAATTTGGTCCGCTTGACCGAACTGACCCACCGATTAGCAGCCATGGAATCGCAACAGAAAAATGATGACGATGCCTATGAGCTTTTTAACCGCTCATGCGATTGGATGAGTCGTATTCTCGATAGGAAGGACCTTCCTGATCACACAAAGCTACTGCTCCAAGTCCAAATCGGAAAGCTTCGGAGCTTACAAGGCCTACTGTCAATGCGAGTCGGAAGGAATCAACAAGCGAAACCGCAGTTGGAAGAGTCAATTCGACGACTTGAGCCGATGTTGAACGAATCGCAGTTGAGCGTTGAGGAACGTTCGATTGCTGCCACCGCATTCGCCGGTGCGCTCTCTGCGATGTCCATGCAAGAACTGTTCGCGGGAAATCTAGATGACGCAAAAGTACTTCAGCAACGAGCGCTTGCAATCCTTGGCGATCAAAAACCCATCAAATACGAAGACGCCATGATGAACGTCCAAGTGCATGGAAATATGTCTCGCATCTATGAGAATCTCAACGAACCAGAAAAAGCCCTGTCTGAATTGGAGCGAGCTGCCACTCAAATTGATGATGCCGAAGAGTTGATTCTAGAAACACCAGGCGGGATTTGGATCAGAGATTCCATCGTTCGGCCAACACAACAACACTTAAGCGTGCGTTCACAGTTGGCGCATGAGCGCGCAAGATTGCTCATGGCAAAGCAGGATTCTCCCGCTGCGATCAGCGTCCTGAAAACACTGTTTAAAAGAGACTCAGCGAATCTGTCGCAATTTCCGAATGACCCAAGGTTTATCGCGTCCTACCAGACGACCGCCTCAACCCTCGTTGCCCTGATGATGAACTCCGGCGAACATTTAGCTGCTATTAAACTGTTAGAAAATTGGGAGAAACTAGCGCAGGATTTACTGGATCGTAATACCCCATCCGAAGCGAATCTGCAGTTCCACATCGTAGCTTTTCACTCCGCAGGTCATGCATTCGAGAAACTAGAGAAACGCGACTTGGCACTCGAGAAGTATCAGAGCGCGATCCAGGTATGCGACCAAGCGGAATTGCTTCGATTTCGCTCTGCGGCAAACTGTTCACAACGGGTCGAACTCGAAATCCATAGTTTCCTTCTGCGACTACCTACATCTTCATGGGAGGAAGTCGAAACCCATTTCAATCGGGCTGTCCGAGCTGCCGAAGAACTCAATGCCCTACCGGCTTCCGCAGGTAATGTCGTAACTATTGCTAGGACGCAACTTAGCCAGGGATTAGATGCGATGCGTTCCGCAGGAAAGGAAACCGAGGCGGCTGCATGGAGCGAAAAACTAGAGAAGCTACAACTGATCCGACCGTCTCCAACTCCATAATCCTACCTCCCTCCCCGCGCCACACTGTTCTGTTTCACACTGTTCCCCTCCGATCTGTGACCTCTGTGCCTCTGTGTTTCCCCGTCCGCGCATCCCGGACGGAATTTGAAACACAGAGACACAGAGAGCACAAAGTTTGGTTGTGTGGAGACTGCGTCTCGACACCAGTCTTCTCCCGCCACACTTTTCTGTTTCACACATTTCCCTTTCCGATCTGTGACCTCTGTGCCTCTGTGTTTCCCCCGTCCGCGCATCCTGGACGGAATTTGAAACACAGAGACACAGAGAGCACAAAGTTGGGTTGAGTAGAGACTGCGTCTCCACTGCACTCTTTTCTGTTTCACACATTTCCCTTTCCGATCTGTGACTTCTGTGCCTCTGTGTTTCCCCGTCCGCGCATCCCCGGACGGAATTTGAAACACAGAGACACAGAGAGCACAAAGTTTGGTTGTGTGGAGACTGCGTCTCGACACCAGTCTTCTCCCGCCACACTGTTCTGTTTCACACATTTCCCTTCCGATCTGTGACCTCTGTGCCTCTGTGTTTCCCCCGTCCGCGCATCCTGGACGGAATTTGAAACACAGAGACACAGAGAGCACAAAGTTGGGTTGAGTAGAGACTGCGTCTCCACTGCACTCTTT